>ENA-ORCU01000009-ORCU01000009.1-marine-metagenome-genome-assembly--contig:-NODE-9-length-437921-cov-12.159518_pt1 | contig 437921 bp, 344 predicted proteins | sample MGYA00248631_ERZ508512 | MGnify/ENA primary metagenome ERZ508512 (study PRJEB26183, sample SAMN06268844) | marine metagenome | isolation source: Tt an P1 anaerobic enrichment on pine from sediment taken...
GTTCGGCCAATCCATTTTTTTCGCGTCGTATTGGTCTGGCTCGTGATACTGCCGGAAACCTGATTGAAAATACCATTCTGGGTGGTGTGCGCTTAAGCGGGAAATTAAATGAAAAATGGAGGCTGGGTTTTCTGAATATGCAGACTGCCGAAGATAGGGGGAATGAAATTCCGTCGAACAACAACATGATGTTCACAGTACAGCGCAAGATGTTTTCCCGCTCAAGCCTGGCCTTTTTTGCAGTAAACCGTCAGACCTTTGGGGACTACGATTTTCTGGATCCAAATAAAGAATACAACCGGGTAATTGGGTTCGATTATAATCTGGCATCGGCCGATAACAGTTGGACTGGTAAGTTTTACCTTCATAAGTCCTTTCAACCTGACGATCATAAAGGCAATTACTCGTGGCAAACTACTTTGACTTACCAGCCACGGAATTTCAAATATACTTTCGATGTCCAGTATGTAGACGAAGATTTTCGTGCTGACCTGGGATTTGTTACACGAACCGGCGTGTTAAAAAATGGAAACGGGTTTTCTTATAATTTTTATCCCGAAAACAGTAAAATTAGTCTGCATACACCTGGTGTGATGACCTTGTATTACTGGCGGCCTAATATGGACTGGCGGAAAGTTGATCATACCCATAGTCTGTATTACAATATTAATTTTACAAATCAATCTACGTTTAGAGCCGATTTCAGAAACAATTACACTTATCTGCTTTTTGATTTCGATCCAACCCGAACACCTGGAGCTGTTCCCATTCCAGGCAATCATGGCTACACCTATAATAATCTTAGTTTGGATTATCAATCCAATCCGGCAAAAGTTGTTTCCTTCAATGCTGAAACATCAGGTGGCCAGTTTTTTAACGGACATAGTTTTACGGCTGGATCAGAATTGACAGTTCGGATTCAACCGTGGGCATTACTAAGCCTGAATACCCGCTATGATGCCATTCGTTTACCCGAGCCGCATTCGAACGCCGATTTCTGGCTGGTAACGCCTAAAGTTGATATTACCTTCAGCAAATCGGTTTTCTGGTCGACTCTGGTACAATACAGCAACCAGCGCGACAACCTGGGTATCAATTCTCGGCTGCAGTGGAGATTTGCCCCGCTTTCTGATCTTTACCTGGTGTATAACGATAACTATTTCACCAAAGACTTCGGACCAAAGTTCAGGTCGATCAACCTTAAGATTACCTACTGGCTCAATATTTAATAGTATTAATGGTAGGCGAAATATCTGTTACGTTCATTTCTGTTATTTTATATCCTTGATCGTAGTTTGAGCCACGTTTCTTTGGTTAAGAAGCTTTCCTCCACCTGCTCTTCCAATTCTAAAAAACGATTATATGTAAAGGCGAAAGAAAGTATGTCTTTATCGATAAGTTTACGTACTGATAGATCCGTTAGACCTACAAAACAAGTTGAACCACCTTTTACTGCCTCATGTAAAGGATATAATACAGTTTGCTGGCATCCGGCAGCAAAGTCAATTTTCACATTATCCTGGGTTTCCTTGTCATAATTGGCGAGTAACATTAGCGCCGAAAGCTGATCGGCATTTGCCAGCATAATTATAATTTCAGGAGTTTCGTGTTCTTCCAGTTTTGCCAGGGGTTTAAAAACCATATACTTTTCAGTCACAATTTGTGGTAAACCTGTTGCAAATTTTTCAGCAAGTTTCTGGGTTTTGAGATAAAACTCACCTTCTCGTCCATCGTTAAATCCTGTGGACAAAAGTTGTTTAATAAAATTTACATCGTAACATCCCAGTCCTAATCCAACTTGACCTCCCATACAAGGTGTAGATCTCTTGTCAAAGACTGCTGTTCGTCCTTTCGCTGCAGCATTTAACAAGGATATGACACAGCCCCATCGTCCTTCTTTAAACTGTGTGGCATCTGCAGGTTTTGAGTTTGAGCGGAAAACTACAATCGGGTGGGTTGTTAGCTTTATTGCTTCTGCGATTTTACTTTTTGTATTCACATTCATAACCACTGCTTTTAAATTGTATCTTAGTCGTAAACAAGGCTATTTTATTAGTCTTTAATTTTCCAAATTAATATTCTGGTTCATCTTCACTACTCAATTTTTATCATTTATATTGGAAAGCAAACAAGAAAAAAATTAGTTTAGTACAAGATTTAAATAAATGGTTTAATTTAAAAGAAAGCATGGAATTATGTCACAGCTTACACCTGAAATGAAAGATATGATTACGACTCAGCAGTGTTTTCACGCCACGGTCAGTAAAGATGGAATCCCCAATAATGCGCCAAAACGTTCCACCCGTGTTTTTAATGACGAAACACTGATGTTTAGCGAAGGAACAGGTGGTATAACCTGGCAAAATATTCTGGATGGATCAAAAATAGCTGTTGCCGTTGTTAATCGTGATATTCTTGATGGTTATCGTTTTATTGGTACCCCGGAAGTTATAAAAGATGGTGAGATTTACGAAAAATCAGCGGAATTGTCATTGAAAGCGGGAATGCCAAAACCGAAGGCAGTTATCCTGATACATATTGAAGAAATTCATAGCCTTAAACCCGGACCAATGGCGGGTAAAAAAATTGGCTAATCATTTTAAAACACCCTGATTGTGGCTGATTTTGCCCTTTCACTAATCATGGAATTCAGATAAGGACTACGGCTGTATTTTGCGCGATATGCTTCGTCAATTTTCTTGTTAATACTGCCTGAAACCTCTTCGAAACGTACTTTCTTTTCTATTCCGGCAGCCCTAATTTTTCCTGCCCTTTCGCGAATGGCTGCCTTGTACCATATGGATTTGGTTCCGTGATACGCTCTTACATAAAGTTTATCATCGACAGTTACCGACCATATCCAGGTTGGAGTTCCGTAGGTCACTCCGTCTTCGCGAAACGGTGCAATATGAAAATCATCTTTTTGAGCAATTTGTTCTATTTCCACTTTAGTAAGTGATTCTGAAATTGTATTCATCATTCCTTGTTCTTAAATTTCGTATCCAGGCTCCTTGTACAGCAACTCTTTTTTACCAATGATATCCTTAGGATAGACTTCTTTTCTCCATTCATCCCACGAAAAATCTTCAATTGTAACTGAGTAAGATTCCTTTCCATATCCCAGCACCTTTTGTGCTGCGCTGACAACTTCTTTGGCCAGCTTTTGTTTCTGTTCTTCTGTTTTACCTTCCAGCAGTTTAATTTGAAAATATGGCATAGCTTTTTAATTATATTGGAAAAATGCTGTCAGTTGCCCAACTTGCTGTACTCCTCGTCAGTTACAGGGCCTTGCCACTCGTTAGTAGCACCTTCAACCGGTACAGAAAGAGCAATATGCGCAAACCAGCTATCTTTGGTTGCTCCGTGCCAGTGACTTACCCCCGCCGGAATATTCACTACATCGCCCGGTTTTAATTTTTGAGCTGGTTTCCCTTTTTCCTGGTACCAGCCGTTTCCAGCGGTGCACAATAATATTTGACCGCCTTTATGATGGATGTGCCAGTTATTACGACATCCAGGTTCGAAGGTAACATTGAAAGCGGGTACGCCTTCCATACTTAAAACTGCTAAATAACTCTGGCCTATGAAGTATTGTGCATAAGCCTCATTTTTTACTCCTAGCGGGAATGGTTGTTTGAACTCACTCATTTTAATTTCTCCTTTTTTATTCACTTACTTGATTTTCTTAATGACTTTTGCCGGAATACCACCAACAATTGTATTATCCGGCACATCCTTGTTTACTACTGCGCCTGCTGCTACAATCGAATTTTCGCCTACTGTAACCCCGGGTAAAATGGTAGCTCCCGCGCCAATCCATGCACCATTCATAATGACCACCGGCCTAACCATTAAGGCTTTTCGTTTTGATGATTCGAGAGGGTGTTCTTCAGACAGTAAGTTGACTTTTGGACCGATCAAGACGTTGTCGCCAATGGTTATGGTTCCCATATCGAGCATGGAACAGAGATGGTTGATGTACACATTTTTACCAATGCGGGTAAATTTTCCGATGTTTACGCAGACCGGCACCTGGATCTTTGTGGTCGGATCAAGCGCTTCACCTGAAATATCGCCCCACAACTTTCGCACTTTATCTGAGTCAGCTGTCGCATTTAGCTCGATCAGCAATGCTGTTGTGCGTTCAGCTGCTGCACTGATCTGATCATGGTCAGGATCACTGTAAGGGACTGCTTCGCCGGATTGTAAGCGTTCAAAAATATTCTTTCTCATCACTGTTTATTCATCAATCTTTGAATACTCCTGATCGGTAACCGGTTCTTTCCACTCCACAATTCCTTTTTCAGTATTTGGTAAGATGTAAATATGACTCATACTCGCATCTTTCGAGGCACCATGCCAGTGATCAACATCGGGTGGACATTTTACCACATCACCTTTGTGGATGACCTCAATGGGTTGACCTTTGATCTGATGGTATCCCACTCCGGCAGTTACTATCAGTATTTGTCCGGCAGGGTGCATGTGCCAGTTACTTCGGGCACCGGCTTCGAAATACACTTCGCCACCAACTGTGGTTAATATTGAATCATTTTCGATCAGTCCGGTAACCCAGGCCTTGCCTGTGAAGAATTGGGCAGGTGCCGGTTGCCCTTTCGGAAAAACTGAAGGAGAATCTTTTTGTATCGCTGAACCCTGTGCTTCACTTTTACTATTCCAGCAAATTAAAAATGCAATCGTTAGCAGGATATACAATGTATTTTTCATAGATCTGTGATTAAAAGTATAGGTCAGTTATTATTTCTCATTTTTATTCGTTCTAACATTTCCCTGCCTCTCTCTGCCGCTTTTTCATCAACAGTAGTTTCAATAATGGAAAACAGATCTTCCAGTTGATTTAAGGTTACTCCCACATTCATTCCCATGAAAATATGTGCTCCCAACTGAGATTCGGCTCCCGGTGTAGAAGCTAATGCCGAGATTGTGATTAATTCTCTTTGATGATAGCTTAGCACATCGCTGGCGAAGACATCAGCAAATAAATGCTCCTTTAAAAAGGCATCAATACGCGGGGAGAACTCGCCAAATCCTGGTGCCGGTTTCTTTTGGGGCATTTTAGTCAGCTCTTCCAAAACCTTTCTTCCTTGCTCGTATTTATCTTCTACATTATCATTCATGACGATTTCATTACCCTGTTCATCAGCAATTCCTTTCTGCTTTCTTTCGTTTACCACATCCATGAAAGCCGCTATTCCATTCAGGCTTCTGGGAAAACCACAATACGCATACAACTGAACGAGCTCTTCGTTAATTTCGTTTAGAGTTAACCCGGCATCAAGTCCATCATTCAAAGCCATCTTTAATTCATCGATTTTGCCTTGAGCTGTATAACTCGATATCTTCACTAAACTTTTTTCTTTTTCGCTTAATCCGGATTCTTTCATAGAATTACTTTTTGCATGATTAGAAATAAATAAGCATAAAACTAAAACTGCTGAGATTAATATTGGTTTCATGAGTTTCTTCATGACACAAACTTTAAAAGTTGTAAATTATTAATTGTTAAGTAATTAGAAATTAAATTCTCATTGGCTTTTTTTGATGCTATTTGAATAATCTTTGAGCAAAAATGGACAAATAATTGCGCCAGTTGTTCCAGGTATGACCGCCTTCGGTTTCAAGATATTCATATTTCATTCCCATGTCATCCATTTTTTTTCTGAAATCTTTGTTCCCGTTATAGATCATCGGCATATCGTCAACACCCATTCCCATCCAGTATAATTTATACCCGTTGTTCATTTGCTGTTTGAGTTTTTCGTCCTGGTTTTGATACACCGGTGAAGTAGGATTGCCACCACCCGGGCGAACACCTAACGCGGATGAAAACAGACCAATGTAATCGAAAGTATTGGGATAATACATCGATATGTTTGCAGTATGAAAACCACCCATTGACAAACCGGCAATTGCACGGCCTTCTTTTGTGGCAATGGTCCGGTAATTATCTTCTACAAATTTCATTACATCGATAAAAGTTTCTTCAAACTTTCCGTCCATGGTGTGCGGAAGCATAAAAGTTGGTTTTGTGAATCCTTCACTTCCTTTACCGGGTGCAGCCTCCTGTGACACATTGCCATTGGTCATCACCACAATCATTGGTTCAGCCTTTCCCTGGGCGATCAGGTTGTCCATTATTTGGGCTGCTCTTCCAGAACCGGTCCATGCTTCTTCATCTCCACCAACACCATGAAGAAGGTATAAAACAGGATATTTTTTGGAGCTTTTTTCATAGCCTGGAGGTGTATAAACAGCCATCCGACGCATTTTATCATTTCCCGGCGAATCATACCACCGGAAGGCAACTGTTCCGTGGGGAACCTGATTAACCTTGTACAGATCAGCCTGTCCTCCATCAATAAGAAATACGTTGGAAAGATTGCCGACATCGCGAATGGCATGAGCATTGCCGGGATCAACCGTTCGAACCTCATCTACCATGAAATGATACCTGTAAAACTCCGATGGTAAAACAGGTGTGGTAAAACTCCATGTACCATCCTCGCCTTTTTTCATTTCATAGCTAATGGGTGCAAATGCTTTCTGTGCATCCAGACTGCCTGAAACGCTAACTTTTTCGGCATTGGGAGCTTTAATCTGGAAAGTAACCGAGTGGTCTTCATTTATTACCGGAGAAGCAAGCGGGTTTTCATTAAAGAGATCCTGCTGTGCGAGAGATGAAATGGCAATCAAGACTAAAATCAGAGTGGTTAAAATTTGTTTCATGATTGATACCTTTTATTGAATTATTTATTGTTTCTCGTCAGTTGCATTCTAATCCAAATGATGTTGCAAAGTTCTTATTATTTAATCAGTTGACTCTTATACGTATTACTGAAATAATTACCTTTTTTACTGAATCAGCTAGCAAAAGTTATTTTAATATAACCTTCAATAAACTTTTTCAAGCTTTACAGAACAGATATAAAATACAAAAATGTTATGGATTCGTTCTGAAAGCTTACCCGAATTACTTAAATAATTACCATTATTCCTGATTTACGTTTGATTTGTAAATGGTTTGAAATGAGAGAAGTATATTTGTTGCGAGTTAATTGATTCAGATAGAAATGGAAAGGAATAAAAGACTTGATTCGATCGCGCAGTACAATGCCTACGTTGGCCAGGAAACGCTACATCCTTTGGTCAGTGTCATCGATTTTTCAAAAATCAAACCTTTTAAATTCAGAAGAGGAGAAATGGGAGTTTATGCCATTTTTCTGAAAGAAGTTAAATGTGGTGATATCACCTATGGTTGTAACCATTACGATTATGAAGAAGGCACTTTGCTATTCGTGGCTCCCGGACAAATTTATGGAATTGACAGTAACGATGAACCCAGACAGGCTCAGGGACATGCTCTGATCTTTCACCCGGATTTGTTATTGGGGACCTCCCTCGGGCGAAACATTGATAATTATACTTTTTTTTCATATGAAGTGAATGAAGCACTTCATCTTTCGGAAAGAGAACGATCGGTTATTGACGATTGTTTTGCGAAGATTCAGTTTGAATTGGAGCATTCTGTCGACAAGCATAGTAAAACGTTGATTGTGTCTTACATCGAATTATTACTGAATCATAGCATGCGCTTCTACGATCGTCAGTTTATTACCCGAAATCATGTAAATAAAGATATTCTTGTAAGGTTCGAGAAAATATTAAATCAATATTTTCATTCCAATATGCCAGTGGAGATCGGATTGCCTTCTGTGGCCTATTGTGCTGATCAACTTAATATCTCTGCCAATTATCTGGGAGATCTGCTTAAAAAGGAAACGGGCAAATCGGCACAGGAACATATTCAGTTAAAAGTAATTGACATTGCCAAAGTGAAAATCTTTGATACAAACAAGAATATATCGGAAGTAGCGTATGAACTTGGGTTTAAATATCCACAGCATTTTACCCGAACATTTAAACGAATTACCGGACACACACCCAACGAATACAGAAATTTGAATTGATAACAAATACACAGAAGCATACACATAAAATAGTAAAAGGAGAAAATAGTTATGGTTTTAAAGGAAAATTACACTTTATATAACGGCGTTAAAATTCCCAAGTTAGCCCTGGGGACATGGTTTATAAACGACAACGACGCAGTGCAAGCAGTAAAAGATGCTGTAGAAATCGGATATCGTCATATTGATACGGCACAGGCATACCAGAACGAAAGAGGAGTAGGTGAGGGGATCAAAACCTGCAGTGTGGCAAGAGAAAAGCTGTTTGTTACCACAAAACTGGCTGCAGAAGTAAAATCGTATAAAGAGGCGGTAATTAGTATCGATCAATCGCTGCAGACTTTGGGACTCGATTACATTGACATGATGATCATTCACAGTCCAAGACCTTGGATGGAGTTCCACGAAGCTGATCCTTTTTTTGAAGGTAACCGGGAAGCATGGAGAGCGCTTGAAGAAGCATACAAAGCTGGAAAGCTTCGTGCGATCGGTATCTCAAATTTCGAGGTGTCAGACGTCGACAATATTTTGGAATCCTGCACTGTTAAGCCGATGGTGAACCAGGTTTTGGCACATATAAGTAACACTCCCGGAGAGCTGATTGAATATTGCCAAAAGAAGGATATACTTGTTGAAGCTTATTCCCCGTTTGGCCATGGCGAACTTTTAAAAAATCAGGATGTCAGAAAAATAGCTGAGAAGTATGGTGTTTCTGTACCACAACTGGCTATTCGTTATTGTCTTGACCTCAATCTGCTTCCAATCCCAAAAACTGCCAATCCGAAGCACATGAAGAGCAATACGGAAGTAGATCTTAAGATAGCTGAAGAAGATTTAGAATTCTTGAAAAATGTGGAACAAATAAAGGATTATGGTGAGGCCAGGATTTTTCCGGTTTATGGAGGGAAACTGAAATAATTATATTCAATATTGCAATTTGAAAAAATGGGGTATTGCTAAAAGTAGTTACTTAACATTTCTTCAGCACAACCTGAAAGAATCAGTCTACCTCTATTCCTTATTTTTAAAATTAGTATCTTAATATAAATTAGAAAGGGTTGCTCAACATGACTTTCACCTTTAAGGAGGTATTTTCCATCAAATAAACATCAAATAAAGGCTGCTAAATTATTTTTAAGGTGTTAAGCTTCATCTCATTGGTTGATGCTTACGAAGCAGCTTATCTTGAACCTTAATTAAGACACATCGAGGTTTTCTTGGATTAAATTAGCGTACTGTAACGTGTTTATTTAGGCGATGCTTTCCCTTAAAAGTTCCGAGAATCGGAAATTGGCAGCGCTATCATTCGAAAATCTCTCAACTGTATTACAAATGGGATGTTCCCAAGGAAATAGTTCCCTCCTGTTATTACGTTGACCAATTATGTGTGTCTTGAATACTTCGAAATGAATTTCACGGGTCTGTATATTGGTTACTTTAAAGAAATAAATGTGTGATCCGGAAAGGTATTTGTAGTATAAGAATCCTGCTCTCTCACCCTTTCATTAGAAATTGTCCGCCAGTAATTGCGGTTTTTGATTACCAAGATAAAGATACTCTATTGGCTTATATCAGGCATCTCTTTTTACAGTATGATCCATATCTAACAAGTTATTAAAGTCCTTTAAGATAATTGTAAGACTTCAATTTGCTGCGGTTGGTTAACGCAATTTTGCAGTCTTATCCCTGAAAAACTGGATAATTTGCTGATTGTGCTTTGGAAGGAAAAAGTGAGGTGTTTTTATGCAAATTTTGTGCAAAATAAAAGGAGTACAAGAAAAAAATTCCAGTACCCCTTTATTTTCAGTAGTGAGAGGCGGGCTTGAACCGCCGACCACATGATTATGAATAATGAAGGAAAGTCCAATTTTACCCTTGAATCTTCATTATTTGTATCCTATTTGTATCCCAAAAAACAAAAGCGCTTGATAATCAGTCGACTATCAAGCGCTCTGCGTACCCGGGGCGGGAATCGAACCCGCACTCTGTTGCCAGAACTGGATTTTGAATCCAGCGCGTCTACCAATTCCGCCACCCGGGCATTTTATGTCGGTGGCGTCTACCTCCCGATAGCTATCGGGACCGCCACCCGGGCATTCCTTTTTGCGGAAAATTGGTGTGCAAAACTAAGTATTTCGCCCGAATCAGCAAAACATTATGCTGAAATTTGTTTTCGCTTGTCTAATCTTTTCACTACGGCTCCGTAAACGATCAAAGCAACCGCAGAAATCATCGCAATACCAACAAAATAGAACCAAATGTAGTGTGCATTACCGGCGGCTTGTGCCCATTCTTCGTGGGTGTCGAATAAGCGTGGATCGGGACAGTATTTGTCGAGTAAAAATCCGGACATTACAAAGCCCAGGATCGATGATATAAAGGAGTGCAGGTGGCTGAATCCGAGATAAAGTCCTTCTTCGCCTTTTGGCGCCTGCAACGAGAAATATTCAAGAAAACGCGGTGAGATAAATGTTTCGGCAAAGCCCTGAAAAGCAATTCCCACAACCATCATAAAAGCCACCGGATGCATGCCCAGTATTTCTCCCGACATTATATTGCCGGATGCCATAAAGAGCGCTGACACCGGCATAATAAACATCCCGACGGTCATACTGAACAGCGCCGATCGTTTGCGCATAAAATGCGTAACCAGCCCGACAGTTGTAAATACCACCAGCGGATTTACATTGGCATACCACGACGGGGAAGCTCCTTCGCCCGCCAGTCGCAATACGTATTTGGGCATGGTTGCATACATCTGGTGTTGAACCATCCAAAAACCCGTAATGATCAGAATCAGAATAATCAGCCTGCCATTCGTAAGTACTTTTATAAAACTATCCCACAACTGGGCAAGTGTTTTCCCTTCTCCTTCATGCTTTTTGCTGGAATAAAGCAGAAAAACAACGACCAATCCCAATAGGGTCATAACGGCCGAGAAATAACTGATCCAGATCAGGCCCTCATTTCCCCAGGCTTCGCGCAGTGGTTTCACAATGGTTTTACCGGAAAAAGCACCAATATTCACCATAGCATAGAAAATACTGTAACCACGGGCCCGGTTTTCCTTGGTGGTTTCTTTGGCAACCGTACCGGTAATAACCGATTTAATAAACGAACCACCCAGGATGATTAATGCCATAGCAGGTAAAACGGCATAACGATAACCCGAAGTTTCCAGACCTGTGAAGACGGTTTTATCGCCATATTGGGCCAGGTTGGCTGATTCGAATAAGCTGGGTAAAACACCCATCCCGGCGTAACCGAGCGTTAGCAGTCCGAAAGCCAGCATCAGCGATTTTCGAAATCCGATCTTATCGGCATAAGCACCGGCAAAGGTGGGCAGAAAATATAATAAGGCGGAGAAAGTCCCGGCAATTGTTCCTGCTTCAATATCATTGAAACCAATTATTCGTGAGAGATAGAGTGTAATGGCAATAAATAAGCCGTAATAAGCTGCGCGTTCGAATAGTTCAACGGTGTTGGCCACCCAAAAGGCCCGCGGAAATTTCCAGGTTTCTTTTTTTTCCATTTTGCGATTTCTAGGATTGAGGCCTACAAAAATAAGAGCTTCAACGGAACGACAAAATTAAGGGTATTTGTCAAACATAATTGTCTGTTTTTTCGTACGGATTTCTTTTTGTTACCTTTAACTTAGTCATTTTACAGGATTGAATGAACCTACAGGAAGAACATCAACTTTTGCGAAATATGCAGCGGGGCAGTAGCTCAGCATTTGAAGAAATTTTCCGTTTCTACTATCAGCCGCTGTGTTTTTATGCATCACGGGTTATGCAAAACGACGAAAAGGCAGAAGAAATCGTTCAGGATTTTTTTGTGAATTTTTGGGAAAAGCGTGACCGGATCCAAATTGAAACATCATTAAAAAATTATGTGTTTCGTTCCGTAAAAAATCAATGTCTGAATCGCCTCAAGCACGAACAAATAAAATTACAATATGCGCTCAAAGTGATCGCCGATGCAGAAACCAGCGATTACGGCAATCATTTTTTAGAAGTTGATCTGAAGAAAGATATTGAGGAAAGTATTGCTTCGTTACCTGAAAAGCGACAGGAAATATTTCGGCTAAGCCGTGAAGATGGGTTGAAATACCGCGAAATTGCTAAAAAACTGAATATTTCCATAAAAACCGTAGAGGCACAGATGGGACTGGCAATCAAAACATTACGAGAAAAATTGAAAAAATATAATTCGTTTTTGTTCTTTTTAGCAGGTTTTCAAAGGGAGACCGAATAGGGGAAAAATAATTGTGCATTGTCATTTAAATGGAAATGGGAAAAATGAAGAACATAGAAAATTCGAATTGGGAGTTGGTGGCCAAATACCTGGCCGGCGAAACCAACGAATACGAAAATTCGAAAATGCAGGACTGGCTGGCAGCATCGGAAGACAACCGTGAGGCATTCGACGAAAGTAAAAGGGCATTCGAAAAAACCGATGTTTACTACCAGATGAATCGTTTCGATGCCGAGGCAGCCTGGGAAAATGTACAAGCACAAACAGACCCATCGCAAAGCAAATCCGTTCCGCTTAAAAAGTTCAGAAAGGAGGTTGTGGCACAGTTTTACAAATATGCTGCGGTAATCGTGGTGGCACTGCTTTTGGGATCTGTTGGATACTATATCGGTTTCAGGAACCGGGTTCCGGCGTTTTACAGCGAAATTATTTCGGCAGAAAAACAGGTTTTACAGGCGTATGTTTTGCCCGATGGCTCAGTGGTTGCTTTAAACAGCAATTCAAAGCTTACATTCCCCAGTAAATTCAGGGGCGATGTGCGTGAAGTGAACATTGTGGGCGAGGCTTTCTTCGATGTAAAATCCAATCCCGAAAAACCATTCGTGATTAATGCCGGCGATGCACAGGTAAAAGTTTTAGGTACCTCTTTTAGCGTGAGTGCATACCCCGATAATGAGGCCGTTGAAGTGATTGTTGAAAGCGGCAAAGTGCAGGTGATCAGCAAAGATCCTGCAAAGCAGGAAGCCATGGGAGAAATCTTTCTCACACCCGGAGAAAAAGGAAGGTTGATCAGCAAAACCAGGATACTGGAGAAAACGCTGAATACCGATCCAAATTTCCTGTCGTGGAAAACACATGACCTTGTTTTTGACAAAGTGCCTTTGGGCGAAGTGGTCCGATGCCTGGAGAAAACCTACCACATCGAGATTCAATTGTCAGAACCAGAGCTCGGCGACCTTCTCTATGAAGGTCATTTTGACCAGAAACCCGCTGATTTTGTGTTGGATGTTATACGGCTCACATTCAACCTCGATTTAACGGGAGATAACGAACATTATACACTAGCGAGCCGTAAGAACGGACAGTAAAGAGGAAGAGTTATGAAAACAATTTGGAATAATATAAAAATGCTTTTCATCCCTGTATTGCTTGTCATTTTGGTGTTGCCTGCCACAATGTATGCACAGGATGAAAAAAGCCAGGCGCTCGATCAGAATATTAGTATTTATGCGGAAGACGAGCCCCTTTCGAGTGTAATCGAAAAAATCTGCAAATACCTGGATATCGATTATCAGTATAATTCGCAGGAACTTGCCGATAAGAAGATCAGCCTGAACGTGTCGAACAAGCCGATCAAGTTTGTGCTGGATAAACTGATGCAGGATTTTTACCTGCTTTTTGAAATAGAAGACAACCTGTTGGTTGTGCGCGATTACGTGCCGCTTGATAAGAGTCTTGAACTCGACCGGAATATGCAGCAGTATTTCTCCAGCAACCGGGGATTTATGTTCGATAATCCGCGCAATAAGCGACTGACCATCAAATTCAAATCGGCCAGTAACCTCATCATTATCCCGGTGAACATCAACGATTCAGACACGCTGAATTTCATCTTGGATACCGGTGTTCGTTACCCGATCATTACTGAACTTCCGTTTGTGAACAAGTTGAACCTGAATTACATGATGCCCGTGAAGATTAAAGGCCTCGACGAAGGTGACGGGCTGACCGCATACCGTTCAGGAAACAATGTTTTACACATCGACGGACTGACCGCACGAAACCAGGAAGTTCAGATGATCATCGACGAAGATTTTCAGATTTCACATATGCTGGGAATCCCTGTTCATGGGCTGATAGGTTTCAACCTGTTTAAAGATTTTGTGGTGGAAATCGATTACAATGATGAGCAGCTTACGCTGCATAAACCGGAATATTACAAATACCGCGATCGCAGGCGCGATATTATCATGCCGCTGCATTTCGATGGAATGAAACCCTTTGTGCGTACCACCATCGTTACCGATTCGATGAAAGAAGTTCCCGTGAAACTGCTGATCGATACCGGCGCCAGCGATGCATTGTGGCTGTCGGAAAATTCAGATGAACGGATTCAGATTCCTGAAAAGCACATGGAAACATTTTTGGGAAGAGGTTTGAGTGGTGATCTGTACGGGACCAAAGGACGGATCGACGCTATTTGGGTTGGTCCGCTGTTGCTGACACAGCCAATTGTGGCTTTCCCCGAATCGAAACTGATCGATAGCCTGATCACTACACACGACCGTAACGGAACGATTGGTGCCGAAATTCTGCGCCGGTTTTATGTAACGGTTGATTACCGTAACAGTCGTTTGACTTTGCGACCGACCCACCGTGTAAAAGAAGATTTCAATTACAACATGAGCGGTATGGAAGTGATCAATCCGGTGCCGGGACTGCCGGTATTCACAATAGCTGATGTTACCAAAGATTCGCCGGCCTATTACGCCGGTCTGCAAAAAGACGACCAGATTCTTTCCATTAACAGCAGCAACCACAAGTCGCTTGAATTGAACGATATAAACTTACTGCTTCAAAGCAAGGAAAACAGAAAAATTCGCCTGAAGGTGTTGCGTGAAGGAGAAGAATTTAAAACTACCTTTGAGCTGAAAAAGATGTTTTAATGCTTTCACATAAAGTTCTTATATCAGCAGCCATCCTGTTGCTCTCTTTGTTTGCGAAGGGCCAGCTACAGGATGGTTCTGTTTTTGAACGCCGTGTAACCATACAACAAAAGAGTCAGCCCCTGGAACATATTCTTGAACAGATTAGCTGGCAGGCCGATGTGTACTTTTCGTACGATGCACAAATTGTGGATTCCGACCGGAAGATCACCATCGACGTGGAAAATAAGTCGTTATACCTCGTGCTGAACGAACTTTTTAAGCCAACGGAATACTTGCTCCGGGAACGTGAAAACCAGATTATCATCACAAAAAATGTAGCGAACAATCAAAAAGTTGAAGTAAATGATACGATCCCGGTTAAATATTTTTTCCTTAGTGGGAAACTGATCGAAGACCGCCGGGAAAAACCTGTTTCTTATGCTTCGGTCTCGGTACTCAATAAACCAATTGGTACCATTTCGAATACTGATGGCGATTTTCTGCTCAAACTTCACCCGGATAATATCCGCGACACGGTCGTGATCTCGTGCATGGGTTTTGCTCAGCTTCGTTTGCCGGCTTTCCGCTTTCTCGATGAAGACCTTTTTGTATTAGAGCCTGTTTCTATACGGATAAAAGAAGTGCGGATTACCTCAATAACGCCAGACAAATTGCTTCAAAATATCAGGCAGAATTTCGACAGAAACTACAGTTCGCATACCAAGCTAATGACGGCTTTTTACCGCGAAACGGTTCAGCAGGACGGACAATATATCAATGTTTCCGAGGCCGTGATCGATATTCTGAAATCGCCATATAACAACCAATTGCGCAACGACCTGGTACGACTCATTAAAGGCAGGAAAAGCCCGGATGTGCAGCCTTTCCGCTGGCTGAATTTTAAACTACAGGGCGGACCTTTTACCATAATCCAGCTCGATGTGGTGAAAACCATGGAAAGCTTTATTAACGAAAGTTTCCAGGGCAGATACCGTTACCAGATCGAACGAGTGGTTTGGTTCAACAAAGTGCCGGTCTATGTAGTGAGTTTTGTCCCGACATCGAATGACGTATTTCCGGGGTTTATAGGTGAAATGTATGTTCATCGTGAAACCTTTGCCATTGTTCACGCCAGTTTCCGCTTTAACAAAAGCAGTTTGAATCAGGCAACCAGTATAATGATCAAGAAAAAACCACGCGGAGTTAAAGCCCGGCCTTCATATGTCCAGTACCACGTGAATTACCAGTTTTACCAGGGTAAATGGCATTTGTCAACGGCACAGGCATCCGTGAAATTTAAGATCCGGAGCAAACGCGATAAGCTGAATTCGGAATTTCACAGCGTTTCCGACCTGCTGATCACCGACATAAAACCTACCGAACTAAAACGCTTTCCAAGCAGCGAACGTTTTACGCAAAACGATGTATTTGTGGAAAAACTGGGCAATTTCGACCAAAGATTTTGGGAGAACTATAACATTATTAAACCCGACGAGGATCTGCGAAAGGCTTTCAAGGACCAGGAATAAAATGATTTGATTGTTATTCGTAGTTTAAACAGAGATCATTTTATTTTCAACATCAAACCTGCTTTCAAACATCACTATATTCTTGTTAATTCTACAAAGTGAAGGTTTCGAAAATTGCTTCCTTTAAAAAGAGTTGCTAATTTTAGCAGTTATTCTAAATCAACTAAAACATCTCTGGTATGAACAGGAAACTTCGTATGGGAATGGTAGGAGGAGGTATCGGTGCATTTATCGGAACCGTTCACCTTACTGCTGCGTTAATGGACAACCAGATTGAATTGGTTTGTGGCTGTTTCAGCTCCGATCCCGAAAAATCGAAAACTTCAGGAAAACAGTGGTTTCTTTCGGAAGAACGTATTTACGGAACTTACCTTGAAATGTTCGAAAAGGAGGCGCAGCTTCCGGAAGGCGAACGTATGGATTTTGTGGTGATCGTCACACCCAACCATATGCATTTCGATCCGGCCATGAAAGCACTTGAAAATGGTTTTCATGTAGTGCTCGATAAACCCATTACGTTTACACTGGATGAAGCAGTAAAACTAAAGGACAAAATCAAAGAAACAGGATTGGTTTTTGCACTTACCCATACCTATTCCGGATATCCTGCTGTAAAAGAAGCCCGTAAAATGGTAGTCGATGGTAAACTGGGGAAGATCAGAAAAGTTTACGTTGAATACCCGCAGGGCTGGCTTTCTTCAAAGCTTGAAGATACCGGCAATAAACAGGCCGACTGGCGAACCGATCCGAAACGGTCGGGGAAAGCCGGTTGCATGGGAGACATTGGAACACATGCGCACCATCTGGCAGAATATATTACAGGTTTGAAAGTAACCGAAGTTTGTGCCGACCTTTACACATTTGTTCCTGACCGACTTCTCGACGATGATGGATCGGCCTTTCTGCGTTTTGACAACGGTGCCCATGGCGTGCTAACTGCTTCACAAATTGCATTTGGTAAAGAAAATGCACTGAGTATTCGTGTTTTTGGTGAAACAGGCGGATTGGAATGGAAACAGGAAGAACCCAATACGCTCATTCTACACACTGCCGATCATCCTACTCAAATTTTGCGCACAGGAACGAACCTTTCAACCAAAGGGGCATTGCACAATACTCGTACACCCGGAGGACATCCCGAAGGCTACCTCGAAGCATTTGCAAATATCTACAGGAATTTTGCATTAACATTGCGTGCCAAAGCGAATAATCAGGAACCGACTGAAGAAATGCTCGATTTCCCCGGAGTGGAAGATGGTATACGCGGAATGCAGTTCATCGATACGGTAGTAAGTGCGGGTTTTAACGACGAGGTGAAATGGGTGAAATTCGGCAAAACCACGTAGTGCTTTTAAAATTGAACATAAAACTGTAAACATAAAGTTATGGCAAGACCAGTAACACTTTTTAGCGGTCAATGGGCTGACCTGCCCATTGAAACCATGTGCCAAAAAGCCAAAGAGTTCGGCTATGATGGGCTGGAGCTTTGTACCTGGGGCGATCACATCGAAGTTTCAAAAGCCGATCAGACCTATTGTGACAGCAGAAGAGCCTTGCTCGACAAGTACGATTTGCAACTCTTTACGATTTCTACACACCTCGACAGCCAGTGTGTTTGCGATCCCATCGACAAACGGCACAAAAGTATTGCAAGCCCGCATGTTTGGGGTGACGGCGATCCGGAGGGCGTGCGGCAACGTGCTGCGGAAGAAATGATAAAAACCGCTGAAGTGGCAAAACGACTTGGAATTAATACCGTGGTTGGTTTCACGGGCAGCCCCATCTGGCATATGTTGTATTCTTTTCCACCGGTTACGGAAGAAATGATTGAGGAAGGGTATGCGGAATTTGCGCGGCGCTGGAAACCCATTCTCGACGAATACCAGAGTTTGGGAATAAAATATGCTCTCGAGGCGCATCCCACTGAAATTGCATTTGATATTCACACTGCACACCTGGCACTGAAAGCACTTGATTATCATCCGGCTTTTGGATTCAATTATGATCCGAGCCATTTTGGTTACCAGCATGTCGATTATGTGCGTTACATATATGAATTTGCGGATCGAATTTTTCATGTGCACATGAAAGATGCCTACTGGAGCGATGTTCCGACTGGAGTCGGTGTTTTTGGCGGCCACATGGAATTTGGCGATAACCGACGTTACTGGAATTTCCGCAGCGTGGGACGAGGTAAAGTAAATTTCGAAAACATCATTCGGGCTTTAAATGACATTGGTTACGGTGGACCGCTCTCGATCGAATGGGAAGACAGCGGAATGGACCGTGAACAGGGAGCAACCGAAGCATGCGCTTTTGTTAAAAAAGTGGATTTTGCTCCTTCGGATTTTGCCTTCGACGATAATATGAGTAACGAATAACTAAAAATTATAAATTAGGGAAATCGAAATGCGGTTTCCGACAGAATACTTAAAATGACTGACAGAAGAGAATTTATCAGAACAACGGCAATGGCCACTGCAGGAGTTACAATGGCAGCCGGAATGCCCCTCGCCATGAATTCCTGTGCAGGAGCCAACGAGAAGCTGGTTTGTGGCGTGATTGGGGTTAATGGAATGGGATTTGCCGATTTGCAGGCTTTTTTGCGCCAGAAGAACACGGAATGTGCGGCGCTTTGCGATGTTGACCAAAATGTGTTGGACAAACGCATTGCAGATGTGGAAAAAATTCAGGGTACACGCCCAAAGGGGTTTAAAGATTTCCGCAAAATGCTCGAGGAACCGGGAATAGACGTCATCATCATCGGAACGCCGGATCACTGGCACTGTCTGCCTTTTGTTTATGCCGCCCAGGAAGGGAAACAGATCTACTGTGAAAAACCGCTTGGAAATACGATAGAGGAGATCAATATAATGGAGCGTGCCCAACAACGATACGGCAACATTGTTCAGGTAGGGCAGTGGCAACGCAGTGATAAACACTGGTTGGATGCGGTTGATTTTGTATACTCCGGGAAATTGGGACAGATTCGTGCCGTACGCACATGGTCGTACCAGGGATGGATGAAATCGATACCGGTGAAACCCGATGGCCCTGTGCCTGAAGGTGTTGATTACGATATGTGGCTCGGACCTGCAAAAGCAAGGCCCTTCAATCCGAACCGTTTTCACTTTAATTTCCGCTGGTTCTGGGATTATGCCGGAGGATTAATGACCGACTGGGGGGTACATATCATAGACTTTGGTTTATACGGAATGAAAGCTAAAGCACCAAAATCAGTAATGGCAATGGGCGGTAAGTACGGTTATCCAGATGATGCTGCTGAAACACCCGATACCATGCAAGCGCTTTATGAATTCGATAACTATACGATGCTGTGGGATCATGCAACCGGAATTGACGGAGGTTATTACGGACGCAGTCACGGAGTTGGATTTGTGGGGAACAACGGTACTTTGGTTGTTGATCGAAGTGGATGGGAAGTTATTCCAGAAGGAGGAAGCAGAAATCCAAAGATGAAGCGCGTGGAATTGAAGAAAGGGGACGGACAAGGATTGAACAATCACATGGAGAATTTTGTGGATTGTGTGCGCGATGGGAGCACCGATACCAACTGCCATATTGGAATTGCAGCCAATACTGCCCGTGTTGCTCATCTGGGTAATATCGCCGTTAAAACGGGCGAACGTTTATACTGGGATGCTGAAAACAGTCGGTTTACCGGTAATGATAAGGCAAATGAATTGCTTGTACCAACGTATAGGGCACCATGGGAATTACCTAAGATTTAATTGAATCGGACAAATACAGTCAGGGCAGACCCATATTGGGTCTGCCTTTTTGCGTTAAAGGTCATAATAGCTATTGTATATCAATAAAATACAAATACTATTTTATTAGTAGAATTGTCCAAAGATTATTAAATAGCTGTTTGATTTCTCAAGGAGAAGAGCAATTTTCAACTTGTATCAACTTTTGATGGTTTATTTAAGGAAAATTAGATCCGGAAATATTACCTTCCTTGTAATTAAATCAAAATATATCATTGATAAACAGAAAGTAATATATACTATAAAAATAGTAATAAAGCATTGGGTACTTTTTTAGGCTACCTGGTAAAGTGGCAAATTGAATTCAAAACGCGTACCCTGATTTAGTTTACTGTAAACATGTATTGTTGATTTGTGCAGATCCAGTATCTTCTTTACAATGGCAAGTCCCAGACCTGTACTGTTGTCTCTGCCGGTTTTCTTTCCTTTGTAGTATCGGGTAAAAATGTAGGGCAGTTCCTCTTCTGAAATTCCTTTACCTGTATCCGTGATTTTTACGAGTACCGCATTCTTTTGCAGTTCAAGTTCGATAGTCACTACATCGCCAGCGTTGCAGTATTTAATGGCATTATCCAGAATGTTCTGAAAAACCCGGTCGGTCATTTGTACATCGGCATAAACTAAGGGAAGGCTTTTTGAATAGATTGTATTAATACTGATATTTTTCTTTCGAGCCATGATTTGAAATTTATCCGCGACATCCTGCACCAGCTCGGCAACCTGCACGGGTTCAGGCTGGATCATCTGCGGATTGGTTTCCAGCTTCGAAAGTTCGAACAGGTCGTTGACCAGTTTGCTCAGGTTTTCGGAATTGTGCAGTATAATTTCCAGGTATTTTTTGCGGTCAGCTTCTGAAAGGTTTTCATTTTTTAAAAGGATGGTTTCGGCAAATCCCTGTATCGACGCGATTGGGCTGCGCAGATCATGCGAAACATTGGCAATCAATTCTTTCCGAAGTTCTTCTACGCTTTTCAATTGAATGATGTTTTGCTGAATGGTTTCGGCCATGCTGTTGAAAGTGTCGGCAGCATGGGCCAGTTCACCACCTGTATTCACATCGATCCGAACCGAATGATCTCCCGATTTAAAACGCTGAAACGCTTCTATGATCTTGTTCAGATTTCGTGTGATGATCCAAATAGCCAGTAATCCGAGGATGGAAGTAAAAAGTACGGCGATCAGCATCGTCCGCACTCCGACTTTCAAAATAAAACTGTTCTCCAGGGCTGCCATGGTTGAGGTGTACTGGTTGCTGGCCAGGATAATGTACATGTAGCCTTTCATTTGACCGTCTTCAACAATTTTTGCTGCCGAAAATATCTTGGGGGCCTCCGGATTTCTTGGATCGTCACCTTTAATGATCTTGTCGTTCGTGCGATTCAGGAAACGCTCAATGGGTTCAAGCGATACACGGTCGGTCTTTACATCCTGGTCGGGTACCACAAATGTCAGGATCTTCCCCGACGGATCGAGTAAATACACCTCGATGCTGGGGTGGACGGCCATCATCGAATGCATCAATACCTTGATGGCTTCCTCATTCACTTTACCATCGATGAAAATGGGTGATACCTCTTTTATGGCGCCCTCCGCAATTTCACCGTTGATTTTTTGCTGTGCTTCTTCGTTGTAGTCGGCAGAGAAAATCACCGATATGTAAATGAAACTTAAGGTCAACACTAATGTAAATGCCAGAAAAATACCGGAAACTTTCCAATACAGGCTGCTGAATATTATGCTCTTCTTTGTCATCTTTTACAGTTCGTCGTTGAATTTATATCCTACTCCCCAGCTCGTTAAAATATACCGTGGGTTATTGATATCGGGCTCAATCTTCGATCGCAGCCGGTTGATATGCGAATTAACCGTGTGCTCGTAGCCATTGAAATTATAGCCCCAAACCTTATTCAGTAAATCGTTTCGGCTGTACACCCTGCCCGGTTTTTTAGCCAGTAAAGCCAGTAGTTCAAATTCTTTTGGTGTAAGATCAAGTTTTTTGTCTTTCAGTTTTACTTTTCGTTTGATAAGGTCAATATCGAGGTTTTCAATCACCACTTTATCGGCTGTATCTTCCTGATCGTCCTGGTTGAGTGCATTAATTCTTCGCAGAATGGCTTTTACCCGGGCGATAAATTCACGCACACTGAATGGCTTGGTCAGGTAATCGTCAGCGCCGGTTTCAAGCCCCAGCACTTTATCGATCTCTTCCGACTTGGCGGTTAGCATTAATATGTGGGTTTTTATTTTATCGGCACGTAGCAAACGGCAAATCTCCAGCCCGTCCATTCCGGGCAGCATTATATCCAGAATGATGAGACTGTATTTTCCTTTACTCGCTTTTTCGTATCCATCACGACCATCAGTGGCAATATCTACCTCAAGCTGCAGGTCTTTCAGGTGGATGCTGACCAGTTCGCTAATGTGCGGATCGTCCTCGATAAGCAAAACTTTATCCATTGTGCTTGAATTAAAAGTGATTACAAGAATAACAACAAAGTATCACGAAAAGGTCACAAAGACATTGATTTTGTATAAAACGAGTTTCTGATATTGAGTATATCCCTAGAAATACTTGCCATCGAAAAATCATTATAATCTAATTTGGTGCCACATCCAAAAATTCAACATAAAGTCAGTATTTTTAAGCCAGAATAATAGGATCAAACTTTCAACAATGAAATCACAGCTAATACCGATTTTACTGCTCATTCTGTTTATTTCGTGCAATAAAAAAGAAGATATTGATATACCATTGCCCGAACATCCGCGACCCAATTTCGAGCGCGAAGTGTGGCAAAACCTGAATGGGACATGGCAATTCCGGCCCGATACAACAGATGTTGGCTTGCAGGAAAACTGGCAGGAACAAACCGCGACATTCCGGGATGAGATCATTGTGCCTTTTTCATGGGCCAGTCGCGCCAGTGGTGTTGAAATGCCCGAAGTCGACATTGCCTGGTACGCCCGAACCTTCAAGCTGAGAAATCCTGAAAAATGGGTCGACAAGGAAATCTACCTGAATTTTTGTGCCAGCGATTTTAATACTTCTGTTTGGGTAAACGGGAAAAAAGTCGGTGAACATTCAGGTGGTTATACGCCCTTCGATTTCAATATTTCTGAATATCTGACAAACGACAAAAATATATTGGTGGTCAGGGTCGAAGATAAAGAACTGGATAACAGGCCATCCGGCAAACAATATTACGGAAATGCAAAAGGATTGTGGCAAACGGTTTACCTCGAAGCCCGTTCTCCAAATCATATAAAAGCCCTCTTTTTTAAACCCGACATTGATAAAGAAGAAGTTAACGTGCAGGTGGTGTTGAAAGAAGAAGTGAATGAGCCGGCTGATTTTGTACTGCAAGGTTCAGAAATTGACTTTAAAGCTCCCATGCCGCAAGGAAAGACAAGCACTGAATTTACCATTCCGATTCGTGATATGAAATTGTGGGATCTTGAAAATCCCTACCTCTACGAAGTAAAAGCGGGTATTTTTGGTGAACACTGCAACGATGAGGTTTCCACCTACTTCGGCATGCGTAAAATATCGGCGGTCGATATTCCGGGGAAGGATTTTCGATATGTGGCGCTCAATAATAAAGCGATTTATCTGCGTTTAACGCTCGATCAGAGCTACCATCCCGAGGGATTTTATACTTTCCCTTCGGATGAATTCATGAAAGCAGAAATCCAGCGGGCTAAAGATCTTGGACTAAACGGAATCCGGATTCATATAAAAGCCGAAATGCCGCGAAAACTTTACTGGGCCGATAAATTGGGATTGCTGGTTCAGGAGGACATTCCGAATTTCTGGGGCGAACCCGACAGCATTGCCAAAGCCAACTGGGAGCAGGTCGCCCGCGAAGAAATTGCCCGCGATTTTAATTCACCCTCCATTTTTTCATGGGTGCTTTTTAACGAAACCTGGGGGTTATTCAGCAGAAATGACAAAGGACAGCGGGTTTATGCGCCCGAAACTCAGGAATGGGTTCGCAGTTGGTACCACAAGGCTAAAGCTTTCGATCCAACGCGTTTGGTCGAAGATAACTCGCCCTGCAACTGGGATCATGTAGCCACTGATATTAATACCTGGCACCGCTATTCCCCGGCTCGCCACTGGTCCGGTTTCCTCGACATGGTTTGTGAAAATACCTATCCGGGATCCACCTTTAACTTTATTGGTGGAAACAAACAGGGCAATCAACCCATGTTTAATTCCGAGTGTGGAGCGGTATGGGGATACAACGGAAGTACGGGCGATATCGATATTACCTGGGAATATCACATCATGATGAACGAATTCAGAAAGCGACCCAAAATCGCAGGTTTTCTCTTTACTGAGTTTCACGATGTCATTAACGAATGGAATGGATACTATCGTTTCAATCGCAGCAAAAAAGTATTTGGCCTCGATGAACTGGTACCCGGAATGCGCATGAATGATTTTCACAGCGACCTGTATGTCATTCCCGGAAATGATTTTTTTCAAACATATAAAGGAGGATCGACCATTGAAATACCCGTTGGTATAAGTGCCGTATCCACAGAAATACCGACAGGACTGAGAATCAGGTATTCGGTATACGGATGGGATGGACTGGGTGAAAAACTCGATATTACAAAAGGGACATTACAGGCTACGGCAGATCCTTTCTCCTTTGTCCATCTGGCTGATATTAGTGTGGACCTGCCCGACCGGGCTTTGACAGGTATTTTTGCAACAGAACTGGTACATGCAAGCGGAAAAGTGTTACAACGTAACTTTGTCCCTTTTAAAGTGGACGGCAAAATCAGTGATAATTTGCTGGTGCTTACTAAATCTCCCGATCAGTTTAGCGACGCTGACTGGTCGATAAAACACGAAGCGCGACAAAACAACAATAAAGTGTGGGGTATGGGTTCCGGATTTTTTGAGTATCGTTTTGAATTGCCCGAAGGAGTAAGCGAGGAAAACGTTGAATCCATTGAATTCAGCGCAGAACTGGCGTCACGTTATCCGCAGGCTAAATATTTGGAAGAAGGCGAAGCCGAACGAATAGGAATGGAAATCGTTTCGGAGAAAGGAACTATCCCGGGTTACGGGCAGAACAGCTATCCGCAAACCGATGAGAAAGTGCATGGATCACTGGTGAAAATTTCAGCCAATGAACAAAAAATAGCTGAAGTGGAGGTGAGTGATGATCCGGCTGATCACCGTGGCATTCTTTCCTGGATGAATCAGGAATCTGGCTGGGAGTGGGGAAGCGATGACCACAGTAAACCATGGTTGCTCGATGAAGCGGGGTCGTACGGTTACCTGGTTGTGGCAAAGCTGGATGAACCGACAAAAAAGACGGCCATTGAAAATAAGGAAGTGATAATTCAGTTGATTGTGGATGAACAAAGCAGGGAACTGGGCGGCCTTTCAGTCTACGGTGCAAATTCAGGCCGCTTTCCGATGGATGTGAGCCTTGTTGTGAAGAAAAGGTAACACCACTGATCGTCGGATTGTCTAGTTTTGATTTGTCCTGAATTTACCTGGAGTAAGACCTTTATATTCCTTAAACGCCCGGGTGAAAGAATTACCTGAGCCAAAACCAACCTGTTCAGCAATGTATTCCAAAGTATAGGTGTTGTTTTCTTTCTGCCTTAATAATTGCTCGGCTTCCTGCACCCGATATTGATTGACAAATTCGTTGAAATTTACACCAAATTCTTCATTGATCATTCGTGAAATGTATGTTCGGTTAGTTTGCAGTGCTTCGGAAACGTTTATGATCCGTAAATCTGGTTGACGATAGATTTTATCATTTTCGAACAATTCAACCAATTTGGTTTTTAGCTTCTTTTCCTGGTTGCTCGAGAATTCATCTAATTCGCCTGCTGCTTCCTTGCCTTCAAGTAAATTATCTTTTGAAAGTTGTTGTTGATTTCCGTAAAAACCGATCAGAAAATAAATGGTACTGAAAATAACCGACGGAATGAGCAAGGAAAGCGGGTGATGGGCAAAGAAACTTCGCCCGATAAGTGCCAGGGAAATGGCGAAAAATGATACCACCAGTATAATTATACTGATGTTCCGGACCCAGTTCATTTTCCGGCCTTCCGTATTCGAATAGTAATCGTTTATCCGTTTGTCGTGTTTATTTGCCAGACGAATTCCCAGCAGTAAATAAATAATGGCATGACCGATAAAAATAATTCTAGCAAGTAAAAATACTACTCCTTTCATTCCCGCGACGGTCAGTATATTTAACCCTTTTAAATTTCGGGAAATCAATATCTCTTTCACATACATAATACGTTCATCGGGGGAGAGTGCAAAATTCAGCATCAGTGCGATAACACTCAAAAAAATGGCCGGCAGAAAGTTGATCATGTATCGGTAGGTATCGAAAGGTTGATTTGTTACTTTGAGGATATAAGCATAAAACAAAGGGTAAAGCGATAACAACGTAAACAAATATAAACTGTCGATAAAGGAATAAAGATGATATAACTGATGAAAAAATATGGCATGGCAGAGGTAAAGCATGGTGGCCGTGATCATGAAAATACCTAATATGCGGTTGGCACTGCCCGCCGATCTTTTTTGGAGTAAAAATACAAGCCCCCACATCAGCGTAACATAGACGGGCAGAAGTAAGGCGATAGACTTTACCATTGATGACTTGTTAGTGCTGCTAAAATTACAAAAATAAAGCTACGCTGGTTCATATTCAGTGCGTTTGAAAGTAGTTCTTAACGAATATTAGGAATGGATAATGTTGAAATATCATTATTTGTTTTTTCGGTGGCCTTCTTAAATTGTGAGGCAGTTAGTACTTTTACCGAAATTCCTATGGATGCATTTTTGCCGTGTGCACCAAACTGGGCAATCACATTGAAGGTATATTTTTCATCATGTTCTTCCTTGAATACGGCCACAAAATTCTCGCTTTTAATTTTCGAAATACTATGGAATTTGATTGAAAAGTAACCTTCATCGCCCTGGTAATAATATGTTTTGTTGCGTGGATTGTAAGCTGCTTTGGTGAGGCTGCGTTGTTTCGGTTTGTCTTTAATATATTTCCCTTCCTGTTGCGGAAAAATTAGCAGCAGACGATAACTGCCTTCATCCAGGTGGTCAAAAGCGACTTTCCCTTTGTCACCAGTCACCTGGAAGGCAATCAACTGCTTGCCTTTTTCGAGATAGACCTCCACTTTTTCGGTGGAGCGTCCACCAAAAATCGAGAACACAGATAGCAATAAAATGAATAGAAAATACATGTTCTTAATTTTTGTTGAAGGTCATAATTTTTTAAATGAATAATTGGTTGACGTAAAAATTGTTTTAAACAGGTATGTGTCAAAAATCTGGTAATCAGAACTTAATGGATTTTGTATTTATTTTTAAGTTGATTAATTTAAAATTACGTTGTATAACTTAAAAATAAGTTGTACTTTTGAAGTACTGATCAAAAATGGTATCAAAAATGCTTACCTTGACAAAAGCGGAAGAAAGGATCATGCAGATCCTCTGGAAAATAGAAAAGGGATTTATCAACGACATTCTCGAGCATTTTCCCGATCCAAAGCCGCCTTACAATTCGGTTTCGACCATTGTTCGGGTGCTGGTGAAAAAGGAAATTGTAAGTTACAATGCCTACGGGAAAACCTATGAATATTATCCTTTGATTTCGAAAGAGGAATACCGGAACAGTCAGTTGAATAAGCTGACAAAGAATTACTTTGGCAACTCATTGAAGCAGGTGGTTAGTTTCTTTTCGGAGAACAAAAACCTCGATGTGAAAGAAGTGGATGAGGTTATGAAGATGCTGGAAGAGATTAAGAAGGCAAAAGGAGAATAATCCTCCCTCCCGACTACTCGGGACACCTCCTTTAAAAAGGAGGACTCGTCCCCCTTTGACAAAAGGGGGAATTAAAGGGGGATTTATTCCTGTTAAAACCGTAAATGTAAAAAACCAATGATCCGTTTCCTGATATATCTTTTCGAAACAGGGATGTGTCTTACGCTCCTGTTCCTGGTGTATTTTCTTTTTCTGCGAAAGGAAACCTACTTCACCTTTAACCGCATTTACCTGCTTTCCATTTTGGTGCTTTCGTTTGCACTGCCGCTTTTACATATGAACATTACGTTGCCGGGTTTCAGAAGCATGGAGAACAGTGTCTCAGAATTCAAAAATGTAAAGAATTATTACGAGCGCCTCATTGCCATGACCGATCCGGATTACCGGAATTCGTTCACCAAAGCTTTTAAGGAAAATGAAACTGCTGGCTTTGAAGAAAGCGGACAGGCGTTTTACCCCGGAAATGATCAGGTGGAGAATGTACCAAATTCAGCCATTCAAAATACAAGAATAAAAACCGGTTTTTGGGCCGATATAAACTGGGCCCGTGTTTTACTGCTCCTGTACCTGCTGGGTACGCTCTTTTTTACGGTGCGGCTGCTGCTGCTTTTCAGATGGCTCCGGCAAACCGTAAATAAATACGGTTCTACTTATAATGATGGAGTGAAACTGGTAAAAATGGACGAGGAGGTTCCGCCTTTTTCTTTCTTCCGCTTTGTTTTTTTGCACAGCGAAACCACCTCGCATTCCGGGTTTTCGCAAATTCTGGCCCACGAGAAGGTCCACATTGTTCAAAGGCATTCACTCGATCTTATCCTGGCGCATTTGCTCACCATCATTCAATGGTTTAACCCATTTGCCTGGCTAATAAACAATGCCATGAAAACGAACCACGAATACATTGCCGACCGCAGTGTAGTTGATCAAGGTTATGAGCTGTTTGATTACCAGTCGCTTCTGCTGAAGCAAATGATCAGTATCCGCTCAGTTGAGCTGGTTAACAATTTCAATTTAATCAACATTAAAAAACGAATAGCTATGATGACCAGGATAAAATCGGGCCTCGCTGCCCAAATGAAAGCGCTGGTGGTAATACCAGCTGCTATGTTTGTGTTCTTCTTTTTTGCTGAAATTACTTTTGCGAAGGATGCTCCGCAGGATTTAAAGAAAGAAGTTCAGGGATTTTGGAAGAATACGGACGAGAATACTTTTGGAAAGTTGATCAATTTTAAAGGTGATGAAATTCAGATTCTGGATAGAAATGATGAATATAAACTCATGAATTTCGAACTGATGGATGCCGATGAAAAGGAAGTACAGAATTACTTTCAGGATCATAAGATTCCAAAAATCTATAAGAATCCGGAAGAAGTTTCCGAAATGTTGTTGATTTCTAAGAATACCAAAACTCCTGTTTTCATAAACGTAAAGAGAGACAAAATGACTGTTCAATGGTCTTGGGGCATGGAGTCATGTACCTACCAGAGAGTTGCGGTGCATAACTCGCTGGAATTTGAAACGAAGAATATCGATAAGGATTTCAATCCAGTTTCTTCATCTTATTACCGAATTTCCGACAATCCTGAAAACACCTATTTTCTGTTAATGAACCGAAAAGGAGAAATGCTGGTGGATGGAGAACGGGCAACCATTGAAAACCTACCATCACGCATCCAGTCGATAAAATCGCAGGGAAATCCGTTTACGTCTTCAGAAAAAATTCCGATCGTGGTGGTGGATGCCGGTTGTCAAATGGCTAATGTGCATGCCTTGTACCAGAAAATGAGGGAGATGAATGAGCTTCGTTATATTCTTTCTGTAAAACCAATAGACACCAAGGTTCCGGAAGTGATTTATCACAATGTTGGCATTCCACGGCTTTTACCGCCAAAAGATGCCGTATTGATGGAAGAAGAAGCGGTTGAAAAAAGTGGGATGCACATTATTCGTGTCGATTTGACAAAAGCTGAAACAACGCCCGACTGGGCTGCAGCAACTTTTGATAAGGGTATACAGGCCGACAAAAAGTACATGGTTCTTTTAAGTTATCAGAACAGTACTTCTTATAAGCAATATATGACGATTCTGGATGAATTCTACAAATCGATTTTTACGAAACGTAACGAGTTGGCACAGGAAAAATATCAACTGGCTTACAATGATTTGGCTGAAGCCCATCAAAAAGAGATTCGGAAAAGTTTGCCGATGATCATTACCGAACGGGATGTGGATATGGAGAAGGAATAAAACGATGTGAAACAAAAGTGGTCACCCGAATCAGAGTCGGATGACCACTCTAACGTATGAATCATTTTTTGCATCGTTCTTTAGAGCGGTGTAGAGAAAGAGATATGGAGCCAATGATTTTTTAGGATTTTTTGTAATATGAAGGGTACAAAAATCCTAAAAAATCTGATTGATACGACAAATTAGTGATCACCTTAAAAGACGGTGCAAAGCATAACGCTTGTTGCGAATGGTTTTCGGATACTGGTTCTGAAACTTAAAATGCATCATCCAGCGTGCGTATCGTCAGCACTTCATTAAGTTTTTCTTCCGAAATGTTGGTTTCCAGGTTTATCGTTACCTTCTCACTTGGCAGCATATCAAAATAATTATCCGAGAAGAATCCTTCTTCGTCGCCTATCTGCAGGTACACATTTTTCGCCAGTTTGTCGGTGCTCAGGCTGATATCAAATCCGTTTTCAGTTTTCACCACGCTGTGCTCCATTGCTGGAGTTGGTATTTTAAGTTGTTTAAACGGATAGAAATAATAGTGGTTTTTCGAAAGCACTTTTCCGTTTTCTATCAGTTCGGCAACAAAAACCATGTTGGTAATCTGACGACGGTATTTGTAGCGGTATTCCCATTTGTTAACATCGAAATAATCGTCGCTCGAATTGGCAGGGATTTCCACCAGCGAAGCTTCTTCCCAAATCACGTTACCATCAAAATCCACCAGCCTGAGACGCAGGTCTGCGGTGATATCTTCCAGGCGGTCGTTAACGATCCCGACTTTAAATTTCAGGTCATCTTCATACGGACTTACAAGCACCTGGCTGAATCCTTTTTTTACGTAATACTGGAGCGCTTTCCATTTCTGGTAATAATCCGTAGAACTCCACGAGGCTACCGGCCAGACATCGTTGATCTGCCAGTACAAACTTCCCATGCAATACGGCATGGCGCGGCGGTGTCCTTCCAATCCGAACTTGATGCCATCGGCCTGCAACACATGATTTACATAAAGGAACGACTCAAAGTCTTTCGGATGATCATATTCCTGCAACATGTAATATTCTATAGTTTCATTCCCGATGGAAGAACGCTGATGCGACTTCATCACTTCTGAGTAAATGTCGTAATCTTCAGGTTCTGCATATTTTCGCACGGTCGACATTTCGGGAAAGCTTTGGAACCCGTATTCGCTCATAAAACGCGCCAGGTGGGTTGCGTACGTGCTGAACGGTTCTTTTCCCCACCAAACGCCCCAGTAATGCTCGTCGCCATTAACCAGGTCGGCTTGCACCCCCAGGCCCGACGACGGGCTTGAGCCCCAGTAACTGCGCGACGGATCATATTCTTCCACCACTTCAGGCAATGTTTTATGGAAAATATCGACGTAAGCCTGCCATACTTTTTCCGGAACATCATCGCCTTCCGCAGCTGCCAGTGCTTTCCATCCCCAGGTATTCCAGGCGGTCAGAATTTCGTTGTTGCCACACCACAGAGCGATCGACGGGTGATTTCGCAGCCGCTTCACATTATCGATAGCTTCATGTCGGATGTTATCCAGCATTTCCGGATTATTGGGAAACATAGCACAGGCAAACATAAAGTCCTGCCAAACCAGGATTCCGGCTTCGTCGCACAAATCGTAAAAAATGTCTTCTTCATATATTCCTCCGCCCCAAACCCGTAACATGTTGTTGTTCGAGTTCTTTGCGGTTTCGATTACGGTGCGGTAATTTTCATCGGTAATCCGTGGAATGAACATGTCGTTGGGAATGTAGTTAGCGCCCTTCATGAAAACCGGGTGACCATTCAGCTTAAAATAAAACGAAGTTCCTGCTTCATCTTTTTCCCGAACCAGTTCCAGGGTACGAATACCGATCCGGGTTTGAGAAGCGCAAGTTCTTCCACCGGTTTCGAGTTGGCCGGTAATGTTGTACAAGTATTGTTCGCCTAATCCATTGGTCCACCAGAGTTGTGGATTTTCAATTTCAAAATCGACGGAATATTTGTTTACTCCTTCTGTAAGGTTAACCGGCATGGATGCAAGTGTTTTCCCATCGTTCTGAACGCTGAGCGTTGCTTTTCGTTTTTTCTGTGCGTCCACTTCAAAAACAGCGGTGAAAGTTGCTTTCTCATCTGAAACTTCATGCTGAACGATTTGCAGACTTTTGATGTTGGCATTGTCCCACGCTTTCAGAATGACAGGACGCCAGATACCGCTGGTAACCAGACGCGGTCCCCAATCCCAACCGTAATGATAACCGGCTTTACGGGTATAAATACTCACGCGTTTGCCATCTTCAACCTGGCCGCGTTCAGCCTGGTCGTTCTCGCCGCCCGGATAAACAAAACCATTGGCATCGTATTTTTTTAGCCCTTCGTTTATCGGCGAACGGAAAACAAGGTGCAGTTCATTTTCTCCTTCTTTGAGCAAATCATTAACATCCACTTCCCATTCGCGGAACATGTTATCGGCCGAGAGGATTTGCATACCGTTCAGTATGACATCGGCATAGGTATCGAGCCCTTTAAAGTCGAGTATAATGCGGTCGCGTTTCAGGAAATTTTTGTCTACCTCAAACGTGGTTTTATATTCCCAGTCTACTTTGTCGATCCACTGCTGATCGAGTTCATTTAACCGGAAAAACGGATCTTCAATCCGCTCGTTGGCAAGCAGGTCGGTATGCACTGTGCCGGGCACTTTTGCAGGAAGCCAGTCGTTTTCGCCTACCTGGCTGAAAGTCCAGCCTTCGTTTATTTCTTTTTGCAACATCAGATTCGGGTCCTTGGGTTCAGTTTTACAACCGGCGAATATGAAAAGATAAACTGCCGCCGGAAGTACAATTCGAAAAAATGAATTCATCATCAGACTAGATTTTTTTAGCGCGGTTAAAGTTGATAAATTAAGCATGAAATACCTAGAAAAGTAAACAAAATATGCACCATAAAAAATGCCAGCTGCTCATGTTGCAGTGGCATTGTAATTTTTCTGACAGCTGTTTGTCATCCTTCCTTTTTTGTGGTTGAAATTTTAAATGGAACATATAGCGGGCAGAACTTAAAAAGACCTGTGGCCAGCGGAACAATGCCCACCAGTCCCCACCAACTGTCGAAAATAACACCGACAATTGCAATTACCAAACCTACAATAATTCTGACTAACCTGTCAACCGGACCAACGTTACATTTCATAGTTTTGTATTTTAAATTATACCAAAAATAACAATTTGAATCGTATTCAGTTTAGCTCCTGATCTAATAGATCGCAAGCTGTTTTAACAAAAGACGGGCATTTTTTTTGAAAAACGTTAGCTTCGTTTGCCGCGGACGATCCTACAGGAGTAGAAATGTCGAAACCCGTCAGTTGTTTGCAGATAAGTGTTTTGTGAACTGCCTTGAACTTTTCGTTGAATAACTGAATCTTTTGTTTTGTAAAGGCTTTATCTTCAGGATCGGAGGTTGTGTTTCCGTGGCGCATGCCAATGACCATATAGGCGCCGGTTACTGCGCCACAGGTTTCGGCACAGGCCATTCCACCGCCAAAGCCACTGGCAATTTTCAGGGCTGTTTTTTCATCCAATCCGAGTTCTTCGGCGTGAAGGCTGAAAACGGTTTGAGCGCAATTAAACTGCTGTGGAAAACGCTGATCGACCAGAACACTTTTTGATGCCATTTTTTCTTTTAAAGATAAAAAGAAATCCAGAAAAAGGCCAGAACATCGTTTAAAGGTTCAGGCATAAAAAAAACCCGGTCCATCCATCAGTTGAAGGAAGAACCGGGTATTTAGTATTGTTTTCAGTTGATTGCTTAATCGCCACGAACGGCTGCAACACCGGGAAGTGTTTTTCCTTCGAGGTATTCGAGCAGAGCACCACCGGCAGTTGAAATGTACGAAACGCCGGGAGCAATGTCAAACTGGTTTACAGCGGCAACCGAATCGCCACCACCTACCAGCGAAAAGGCCCCTTTTTTAGTGGCTTCAACAATGGCTGCGCCAACAGTTTTTGTCCCTTCAGCAAATGATTCCATTTCGAACACACCTACCGGGCCGTTCCACAAAATGGTACCTGAATTTTCGATCACTTTTTTCATTTCAGCAATGCTTTCAGGACCGGCATCCAATCCCTGCCAGCCAGCAGGAATGGCATTGGCTGCGCAGATCTGCGTATTGGCATCGTTACTGAAATCATCGGCCGCAACCACATCGGTGGCTATGATCAGGTTCACGCCTTTTTCTTTGGCTGCTTTTTCAATGCTTTTTGCGGTATCGAGGAAATCATCTTCGCAGATCGAATCTCCAACCTGGCCACCGTTGGCTTTTACAAAAGTGTAGGTCATTCCTCCACCCAGAATCAGGTTATCTACCTTATTTAGCAGGTTCTCGATAATGGTGATTTTGGAACTTACTTTTGCGCCTCCCATTATGGCAGTCAGCGGACGTTGTGGATTCTTCACCACTTTATCGAGGCTCTCCACTTCGCTTTCTATGAGGTAGCCAAACATTTTGTCGTTCGGGAAGAATTTGGCGATTACAGCCGTTGATGCGTGAGCGCGATGGGCTGTACCAAAAGCATCGTTTACCCAGCAGTCTCCGTTTTCGGCCAGTTTCCGTGCAAAACCTTCATCACCCGCGGTTTCTTCCTTGTAAAAACGAAGGTTTTCCAGAATCAACACTTCACCGGGTTTAATATTGTTGGCCATGGCTTTAACCTCATCGCCAATGCAATCGGGAGCGATTTTTACCGTTGCTCCTCCAAGCAATTCCGACAAATGACCAACCAGCGGTTTCAGCGAGAATTTCTCTTCCGGTCCGTTTTTTGGACGTCCGAGGTGCGACATGATGATGGGCGAACCACCACCTTCAATCACTTTTTTAATGGTTGGCAGAGCGGCCCGCATGCGGGTATCATCGGTAATCTCGAAATTTTCATTTAGCGGGACATTAAAATCCACACGGATCAGTGCTTTTTTCCCGTTAAAATCGTAGCTGCTAATTGTTTGCATCGTATTGTATTTTTTTAGATGTTCAGAAAATCATTCAAAGATAAGAATTAATGCAACGTCATAACAGTGCTGATTTGCAGCTCAAATGAATTTAATGTTTGGGTAAAGTTCATCTAGAAATCTGGAGGATTAGAAGACGTGAAAGTTAAAATGATGGCAATGCGTGAATGCGATAATGATGGAATTTGCCTATGGCTATTTGCCTACTGCCTATTGTTAATTTGTTGAATCCTCTCTGGAATATGGGCAAGAATTGAATAACTGATAAATTGTTAAATTGACGAGGGTTAATTATCTGTGGTATAAAATGCCAAACTGAAAATATCCAATAATCAATTTTCAATATCCAATTTCCAAAGACAAAAGGATAATAACGAATGACAACAAATTCCTGTCAATCACCACAAATATCTTTTTTTTCTTACTGAAAACTGCGAATGAATACTGAACACTTCCCAAATGACCAATGACAATGCAAAAGGAAGAAACAGATTTCTCAGTCGTACCTTCTTCGAAATAACTTAAAGTGCTATTTTTGGCTTTATGTTTTTCAAAGACGTTGTTGGACAGGAAGCGATCAAAAAACGACTTATCCGGTCGGTGAAGGAGCAGCGGATCAGCCATGCGCAATTGTTTGCCGGGCAACCAGGTACAGGGAAACTGGCAATGGCGCTGGCTTATTCACAGTATATTTCGTGCCGTAACCGCACTGAAACCGATTCATGTGGTGTGTGCCCGTCGTGTCATAAATACCAGAAACTGGCACATCCCGATCTGCATTTTGTGTTTCCTGTTTTCAATGCGAAACATCTGAAGAATCCGGTTAGTGACGATTTCCTTCCGCAGTGGCGCGAAAAAGTACTCGAATCACCGTATTTCGAATTAAGCGACTGGCTCGATCACATCGATGCCGGGAATGCACAGGGATTGATCTACGAGCGCGAGAGCGAATCGATCCTTCGCAAACTGAACCTGAAATCTTTTGAGTCGGAATTTAAGGTGATGATCATCTGGCTGGCTGAAAAAATGCATACTGCCTGCTCGAACAAGCTGTTAAAGATGATTGAGGAACCACCGAATAAGACGCTTTTTATACTGATCAGTGAAAACGAGGAGAGCGTGATTGGGACAATCCGTTCGCGTGCACAGTTGGTTAAATTTCCGCAAATTGACAACGAATCACTGAAAAAAGCATTGCTAAACAGGGAGGGAATTGACCCTGAAATTATTCCCGATGCCGTGCACCTGGCTGCCGGAAGCTATATTCGGGCACTCGATTATTTGACACCGGGGGAGGATGAGGAATTCTTCTTTCAAAAATTCCAGGAAATGATGCGTTTTGCCTACAAACGCGAAGTAAAAGAATTGATCGACTGGGCCGATGAAATGGCAAAGATCGGGCGCGATAAGCAAAAGGCTTTTTTTACTTCAGCGTTGCGGCTGGTGCGCGAATATTTTGTTTCGAACCTGAAACGCAAGGAACTGGTTTTTCTCAACCGCGAAGAACAGGAATGGGGTAAGAAATTCGCTCCGTTCATTAACGAGCGCAACATTGTTCCATTCGTTAATGAATTCGAACTGGGCATCAAACACATCTCCATGAACGGCAATCCACGAATCGTTTTTCTGGATACTGCACTTCGGATGGTTAGGCTTATAAAACGATAAAACCCTCTTTTAACTACTTTTGAAAAATATAATCGTTTCACGATCAAATTGGTATTAATCATTATTTTTGTTCAATCAGGCCGACCTGAATTGATTAAATCTATAACTTCAAACGATTATGCCGGAAGTTAATACCATTGAAAGAGGAATCTGTAGTTCGGAGAAGACATGTTGTGCGAAGCTGGAAGTTACCGATTGGCTGAATGATATTAAATCGGCTATTCCACATGACGACATTGTCGAGATCCGTTTTAAAAATACCCGCAAAGATTATTACCGCAACGTCAACAATCTGAACCTGAAAGTGGGCGACCTGGTGGCCGTGGAAGGAAATCCGGGACACGATATTGGGATTGTTTCGCTGATGGGCGAACTGGTCGCACTCCAGTTGAACCGTCACCGCGTAACATTGAACAACAACGGGGAATACCGAAAAATATACCGTCACGCCAAACAGGTTGATATTGACAAGTGGAAAGAGGCGATTTCACTCGAACACCAAACCATGATCAAATCGCGGCAGATTGTAAAAGATCTTGGACTTGATATGAAAATTGGTGATGTGGAATACCAGGGCGACAAAACCAAAGCCATTTTCTATTACATTGCCGACGGGCGTGTCGATTTCCGGCAGTTAATAAAAGTGCTGGCCGAAACCTTCCGGATCCGCATCGAGATGAAACAGATAGGAGCACGTCAGGAAGCCGGACGGATCGGCGGCATCGGTCCCTGTGGCCGCGAACTTTGCTGCTCTACCTGGATGGCAAATTTTGTTTCAGTGACCACCGGATCAGCACGTTACCAGGAAATTTCGCTCAACCCTCAAAAGCTAGCCGGGCAGTGTGGTAAACTCAAGTGTTGTTTGAATTTTGAAGTGGATGCCTACATAGATGCTCAGAAAAATTTTCCACCGACCAATATTCCACTGGAAACTGAAAACGCCACTTATGCCTACCTGAAAGCCGATATTTTCCCGGGAGTATACTGGTATGCCCAACAGGGAAATGCGCCTTCCAGTCTTGTTCCGGTTCATGTCGATCGGGTAAAGGAAGTTCAGCGCATGAACCGCAATGGAAAAAAACCGGAGAAACTGGTCATTGATAAATACGAATCGGGTACGCAAAAATCAGATACCTTTCACAACATGGTCGGACAGGAAGATCTTACGCGATTCGATCGGCCCAATAAAGGGAAAAATCGTCAGAAAAACCGAAGCAAAAAACATCATTCGAATCGAAACACCGGGCAAAAGCGATCTTCAGGGAACCGCAATCGACGACCAAATCAAAACCGCAATTCCGGTAATCGTTAAATGATAGCAAGCATGAGAAAATTTTTGAAGGGGATACTTGCAGCAGCTTTTGTGCTTGTTGTCGTGGCATGCCAGCAAAACCTGGTTTTCGAGCAGTACAAAACCATTCAGCAAAAATCCTGGGATAAAGATTCGGTACTGGTATTTAGTGTTCCGGTTCAGGATACCGTACAAAACCACAATTTTTACATCAATATACGCAACGATGTGAATTACCCGTATAGCAACCTCTGGCTGTTTATTACAATTGAGCAACCCGATGGGAAAACCATCGAGGATAAGTTCGAGATCGCGCTTGCCGATCCTTCCGGGAAGTGGCTGGGCGAAGGAATCGGTGGTCTCAAAACACGTGAAGCCGTTTACAGGCGAAATGTATACTTTCCCATGTCCGGTGAGTATAAAGTGAGCATACAACAGGGAATGCGCCAGGACCGGCTCAAAGGAATCAGCGATGTGGGCATCCGTATTCAGAAAGTGGAATAGAACGTTAAAGCATTGAAAAGTGGGAAAGGGAAAGCTGGAGAAATTCAATGAAATGAAGGGCTTCGATCATGTGATCCAGGCACCTTATCATACCGTCAAACAGAACGATTTTCAACTGAAAGGCAAGTGGACGAAAGATTTTTTTAAGAACAGCAATCCGATCGTGCTTGAACTTGGCTGTGGCAAAGGTGAGTATACCGTTGAACTTGCTTCGATGAATCCCAACGTGAATTACATAGGGGTTGATATTAAAGGAGCCCGATTGTGGAAAGGAGCAAAACTGGCGCTGGAACGCCAGCTGAAAAATGTAGCCTTTTTACGCACGAATATCGAGATCATTGCCAGGTTCTTTGGATTGGATGAAGTAAGCGAGATCTGGCTGACATTTCCCGATCCGCAAATGAGGAAAACCCGAAAACGTCTTACATCGACCACTTTCCTGAATAAATACCGCACTTTCCTGAAGCCGGACGGAATAATACATCTGAAGACCGACAGCAATTTTCAGTTTACCTATACCAGGGAAATGGTGAAACTGAATAAATTTGAAGTGCTGGCAGAAACTGAAAACGTCCACGAATGGGAAAACCTTAACGACATCTTGCGCATTCGAACTTTCTACGAAAAACAATGGCTTGACCGTGGAATTGCAAGTAAGTACCTGGCTTTTAAATTGCATTCAGGCGAATTTCTGGAACCGAATATTGAAATTCAAAAAGACGAGTACAGGAGTTTTGGACGAAGTGCACGAGAGTAGTGAATACGGTATAAAATTCGAATATTCCGAAATTCTAAAATTCAAACAATCCAAAGGTGTCCGATTTCTTCAAGAGAGTTTACGAAGTTGTTAAACAAATTCCGCCGGGGAGGGTAACCTCATACGGAGCCATTGCCAAATACCTGGGAACGGCAGGTGCTGCTCGTATGGTGGGCTGGGCTATGAATGCCAGTCACTCGCATCCCGATTTTGTGCCGGCACATCGTGTGGTTAACCGTAAGGGCTTGTTAACAGGGAAGCACCATTTCGATCATCCAAATGCCATGCAGGAACTGCTTGAAGCCGAAGGCCTCATAATTAAAGAAAACCAGATTCTCAACTTCGAAGAACGTTTTTGGGATCCCGGGAAAGAACTTATGGTTTAATAAAAGATTTGAACAAATGATCATTAATATGATGTAAAACAAATCCCTTTCTCTTGTGTTTTTATTGAAGCAATTATTACATTTGCACGTTTTTTCAAATTAAGTTTACTGAAATGGCTGAAATACCAAGAAAAATGATTGTTCCCAAAAATATTACCGATGCATTGCGCACGGTAAAATATCCGGGAAGTGATGAGGACATTGTTTCGCTCGATATGCCGCAGGAGATTCGTATTGCCGGGCAGCGGGTTACTTTTTCGCTGGTTTTCCAGAAAAGCAATGACCCCCATATCGAAACGCTGATACTGGAATGCGAAAAAGCAATTAAGCAATACGTTGGAGAAGAAGTGGAAATTGAGGATAACATTGCAGTGAAATACATTCACGACATGGAACGCCCCGTATTGCCAAAAGTGAAAAATATTATTGCAGTGGCATCGGGGAAAGGCGGTGTCGGTAAATCAACCGTTTCGGTTAACCTGGCTGTTGCACTGGCAAAGTCGGGTGCCAAAGTGGGCCTACTGGATGCTGATATTTTCGGCCCTTCGATCCCCAAAATGTTTGGAGCGGAGAATGAGCGGCCGGCCGGGATGAAAATCGATAACCGCGAAATGATTAATCCGATCGAGAAGTTCGGGGTTAAATTTTTGTCGGTAGGATTTTTTGTTGATTCTGATAGTGCAATCATCTGGCGCGGCCCAATGGCTTCGAATGCCTTGAAACAGCTCATCAGTGAAGGAAACTGGGGCGAACTTGATTACCTGTTGATCGATCTGCCTCCGGGAACCAGCGATATTCACCTAACCATGGTTCAGTCTGTTCCCGTGACCGGAGCAGTTATTGTAACCACTCCGCAGGATGTGGCTCTGGCCGATGTAGTGCGTGGAACCAGTATGTTCCAAAGCAAATCGATCGATGTTCCGGTTTTGGGACTGGTCGAGAACATGGCCTGGTTTACTCCAGCCGAACTTCCTGAAAATAAATACTACATTTTTGGTAAAGACGGTGGTAAGATACTGGCCGACAGACTGGGATTGAATTTCCTCGGACAAATTCCGATCGTTCAAAGCATTCGCGAAGGTGGCGACTCGGGAAATCCGGTGGCTCAGGATTCCGATTCTATGACGGGCATGGCATTTACCGAAATAGCTGAAAACCTAAAACACCGCGTGCATCTCCGAAACATTCAGATGGCACCTACCAAAAAAGTTAAGGTCTCACGAAACAGTTCCTGCTCAACTTAAGCAGATGTGAATCAACCGGAAAAGAGGAGTAATACTTATGTGTTGCTCCTCTTTTTTTCGTATACCTCCAAATGCGCGGAAATAAGTTTCGAAACACAGATTAAATGATATTTCCACTGCCCATTCAAATTTTCTTATTTTTGCAACTTTTACAGGCGGAATAAATCATTAAAAACAACAATATTCTGCACATTACAGAGTTTATTCATAGAGTAAATAAAATACCTGTTTGAAGAGACTTTTTTTACATACCACTATACTACTTTTACTGGTTGCTGTTTTTGGGGGATGTTCTACGGAGAAAAATACACGTGCTTCACGTACCTACCATAATGTTACTTCGAGATACAACATCTATTTTAACGCGAACGAAAGTGTTAAAGCCGGACTGGAAACAGTTGATGAACGCATTGAAGACGATTTCACGCGAATTCTTCCCATTTACAAGGAAAGCGACGTTTCGGCTGCGCGAATGGTAAAATCCGATATGGATTATGCAGTGGCAAAATGTTCGAAACTGATCGAAATTCATTCCATCACTAAAAAGCCAAAGCGAAAAAAAGGTGGAGGTTCGCGTAAATACCAGGAATTTGCCAGTCAGGAAGAATTCAATAAATACATCGATGATGCCTATCTGCTGATGGGGAAGGCTTATTTTTATCAACAAAATTATTACGCCGCCATCGATAATTTTTCATATGTAGTGAGAAAATATCCCGAAGCAGAGACAGCGGACGAAGCGCAGGTATTTCTGATCAGGGCCTACACCGAGCTTGAGCGCTTTATTGAAGCAAACGAAGTGATACAGGCGGTGCAGAATTATGAAGATTTCCCTAAAAAATACGAGCGCGATCTGGCACTGGCAACGGCCCATTACTACATGAAACAACAGGAGTTTGCAGACGCTATTCGTATGCTTGATATTGCGATTAAAAAAACGTTCTGGAAAAGAGACAAGGCGCGCTACCAGTACATCATTGCACAGCTTTACCAGGAAATGGGGCAGAATGCGCAAGCGGCTGAAGCTTTCCGAAAAGTTTCCAAAATGAATCCGGATTATACGATGGCGTTTAATGCCAAGATTAATTCAGCAGGTGTGTTCTCGGGTGAAGGGAATGCTGAAGAACTGCGAAAGGAGCTGAATAAAATGCTTCGTGATAAGAAGAATACCGATTTCAGGGACCAGATTTATTATGCACTGGGAAACTTGTCATTCCGGGAAGGATTGCGCGAAGAAGCTGAAGAGAATTACAGAATGTCGGTAGCCACCAGTTTCAAAAATCAGTATCAACGGGCACTTTCGTCGATAACGCTCGCTAACCTTTATTTCGAAGATCAAAACTATCGCGGATCGCAAAGCTACTACGACAGTGCAATGATCATTATTGATGAAACCTATCCGGATTACAAAAATGTGGAAGCACGTTACCGGAACCTCACTTCGCTGGTAGATAACCTGCTCATGGTGGAACGTCAGGACAGTTTGCAAAAAGTAGCTAAAATGCCGGAGGCTGAGCGCGAAGCGCTTATCGCACGTTTGATGCAGGAAGAACAGGAAAGACAACGAAACCAGGAAAATCTGGCCATGCAGGGCGCGCGCGATCAGGGTTACTACCGATCCAACCGCTACCGGATGGGAATGGGAAGTTCGGGAGGGGGTGGATGGTATTTTTATAATCCACAAACGGTGTCGTATGGGAAAGTGAGTTTCCAGCAGCAATGGGGAAGAAGACAACTTGAGGATGACTGGAGACGATCGAACAAAAATACGGTGACTGAATACAATGAGGAAGAACTGGCGGAAACAGAAAACGAAGAGCAGCGCGTGGAAGATCCCTTGAAAAAGGAATTTTATACACAGGACCTTCCACTCAATGATTCGCTGATGGCTATATCGCACGAGAAGATCAGGGATGCACTGTACAACGCGGGAAAAATATTTAAATCAGAATTTGAAGATTATCCGCGTTCGGCCGAGTGTTTCGAAGACCTTAACAAACGTTATCCAAATAACATCTTTCTTCTATCGGCTTACTTCGATTTGTATGACCTCTATGAATTGATGGGAGACAAGGAAAAGGCAAATTATTATCGTAATCTGCTTATCACCAACTTTCCGAACAGCAAATTCGCACAATACCTGCTAAATCCAAATTTCTTTGTGGAAATGGAAGCCCGGCTCGACAGCCTGAACCGGCTTTACCAGGAAACGTTTAGAAGTTACAAACTGGGAAGATACCGCGATGTGCTTACGCTGACCTCGGAAATGAAGGCAATGGAACCGGACTCGGTAATTATCCCAAAAATTGATTTCATGCAGATGGTGGCTGAAGGAACGCAAACCGATGTACACCATTTCGAGTCTTTGCTGAAAGAATACCTGGCACAATATCCCGATAAGGAACCATCACCACTGGCGAATGAAATACTTTCACTTATCCAGGACAGCACACTGGCCGATTACCAGAAGCTAGTGGAAATGGGGTACATAAACGAAGAAATCCAGAACGAAGAGTTGCTGGAGCGCGATGCAGCCAACGACGAATTTGGCGGTCTGTTCACCTACGACGAAGACCTGTTACACTATTTTGTTATTGCGTATCCCCGTAAGGATGAAAAGAAAATCGATCTTAATCGCTTAAAATTTGATATTGCCAACTATAACATCGATCACTACACTAAAATCGACTATGATATCGAAACCGATAACCTGAACGACGAGATGGCTTTTGTGGTCGTGCGGGCAATGACGAACAAGGAAAATGCACTGATCTACCATGGTGCGATCATTCGCAAAGCTTCTGTGTTTCAATCATTACAGGGAGTTGAATATTTGAATTTTGTGATTTCGTCGACCAACTACAGAACCATCAAAAATGAAAAATCGATTGCCGACTACCTGAAATTCTTTGTAAAAAATTACAGTCGCTTTATCCGCTCTAACTTTAGCGAGGATGAGTTGGATGTTTCTCCGGAAGAATTGATGGCACGTGCCGAGGCCGAAAATAACGCATTAAAGGAAAAAGGAACCTTTGTTACCGTAAGTACTGTCCTGCCTGGTACTTTTAATACACAGGTAGACACTACTCAAAATTTTGTACTGGCCGTGAAGGACAAGGGAATGTCGCTGCGCCAGTTGTTACGCGAGTTCTCCGATTTTAACCGTGATAACTTCAGAGTATGGAACCTGGCACTGCAACTGAAACAAACTGAAGAGTACCAGTTAATGGTTGTGAACGGAATACCCACACTGAATGAGTCGATGTCGTATTTTCGCCGTGTTGTAACTTCACGCAGTTTGTTCGAACCATTGGGACAAGCTACTTACCGGAATTTCCTGATTACCGATGAGAACCTGCAGACACTGATTGATGAAGATAAAGTGGACGAATACATTACCTTCTTCCGTAACAATTACATCCAGCGCAGGACAAGTACAACAGACAGCGGTACTTCCTCGACGGGTTCAACACAGTCCGCCGAATCAGTGCCTCAAACCACTGATGAAACGCTTAGTCAACCGGCTGAAGAAGCGTATACTGGTGTTTACGACGAAAATGTCGAAGGCGGGCACAAAGTGGTATTTGTGGTGCCGAAAGAAGGAATCGTTAAAGCTGCGTTTATAAGCGGTTTGGAAGCATTTGACGATGAAAATTTTTCCGGATCAGGATTTAGCATAAGCGAAGAATCCCTCGACGATTTTCGTGAACTCATCATTATTGAAGGGATACCGGATAAAGAAACGGCTCGTCAGTACTTCAGCAATGTGGTTCGAACACGCGATCTGTTTGATCCGCTTGGAACAGCCGAGTACCGAAACTTCCTGATATCCAACGAAAACTTCAATATTTTCCTCCGGGAAAAGAATATCACCGATTACATGGATTTCTATAAAAAAGTGTATTTGGGGAACTAACCGGGACCAGTCACCCGGGTCAAGCTCACAACAAATGGTTAACCCTGTGAAATAAATCGAAGACTTAATGCTGTGCATTATTTCACAGGGTTAAACTTTGTTAATACCATACTATAACAGCAGTATTTTTGTTTTTATCTTTGTTAAGTTATAGGAGACAATTACGTATAAAGCTTTCGGATTTTTCGGAAGAAATTAGAAAACAAGAAAGATAAGTGAATGAACAAACCAAGTATACTTTGGACCGACGACGAAATTGACCTGCTTCGCGCACATATCATATTCCTGCAGGAAAAGGGCTACAATGTAGAAACTGCGACCAATGGCCTTGATGCCGTTGAAAAAGTGGAAAATAATTTTTACGACATTATTTTCCTCGATGAGAACATGCCGGGAATGTCAGGCCTCGAAACGCTAACGCGCATTAAAGCTGTTTCTCCGAATGTGCCGGTAGTGATGATCACCAAAAGCGAGGAAGAGAACATAATGGATGAGGCTGTTGGAGCCAAGATTGCCGACTATCTTATAAAACCGGTTAATCCAAAACAAATTCTGCTTTCGCTTAAAAAGAACATCGATCAGAAACGCCTGGTGACTGAGCAGACCACTTCGAAATACCAGATGCAGTTTTCACAGATAGGGATGCAAATCAATGATCGTCTCACTTTTGACAAGTGGAAAGAAATCTATAAAAAGCTGGTATACTGGGAATTGGAATTGAGTGAGTCTGAAGATTCAGCAATGGATCAGGTACTGGCGATGCAGAAGGAAGATGCCAATAAAACATTTTTCCGCTACATTAAAGAGAATTACACCGGGTGGTTCAATATGGATCTTGGCGAGCGACCAATGTTGTCGACCGACATCTTGAAACAGGTCGTTTTTCCCTTGCTCGATCAGAAAAAGAAAACATTGATGCTGGTAATCGACAACCTGCGTTACGACCAGTGGAGGATTTTTAGTCCGGTTATCAATGAATATTTCAGGACTCAAACCGAAGACCTGTATTGCAGTATTCTACCTACTGCAACCATGTACGCACGCAATGCAATGTTTGCCGGGTTAATGCCTTCTGAAATAGAAAAAGTATATCCCGATTTGTGGGAACATGACGATAACGAAGGACACAAAAACAAAAACGAAGAACTCTTGCTGCAGAAACAATTACAACGTTATGCACGCAAGGAAAGCATGTATTTTGAAAAAGCAGCGGGGATCCGAAAAGAGCGTTGGGTAACCGACAATCTGAAAAATATTTTGGCTAACGACCTCTCGGTAATGGTTGTTAATTTTGTGGATATGATCTCACATGCCCGAACAGAAATGGATATGATCCGGGAACTGGCCAATAACGAGAAAGCCTACCGCTCGCTTACCTTGAGTTGGTTCCGCAACTCGGCCTTGCTTGAACTGTTGCGTTCGCTTGCAGAGCACGATGTACATGTGATCGTAACCACCGACCATGGCGCCATTCGCGTGGATAATCCGGTGAAAGTGATCGGCGACCGTGAAACCAATACTAACCTGCGTTACAAGTTGGGAAAAAACCTGAACTTCAAATCGAAGAATGTCTTTGAGATCCGGGATCCGCGAAAGATTTACCTGCCCTCGCGAAACGTAAGCACCAGCTATATTTTTGCTCAGGGAACCGATTTTTTTGCTTATCCAAATAATTATAATTATTACGCAAACTACTACAAAGACACCTTCCAGCACGGTGGGATTTCGATGGAAGAAATGATGGTCCCATTGATAACGCTTGTCCCGAAAAAATAACAGAACTGGTCATCCTGAACCCGACTCAGGATTCCTTCACAGATACCTGATCATCGTCAAAAAAGAGGGTCGAATGATTTGCAAATTAATTGGTACTTTGTTTTACCACAAACTCCCCCTTTTTTGCACCGATCTTCTCACCAATTACTTGGCATTTGATCATAAGCAGGTAAAACAGCCTGGGATCATTCTCGTCCATCAGGCCTTCGTAATTTCCCATTCCTTTCGAAATGATCAAATCGGCTGAATCGTAAATAGCTTTGAATTCCGGGCTTACGCGATGTAGCAGGGTGGATGGCGCATCATCACCGTTTGAAATGAGCGTAGCAACTTCAGAAATGCCCACATCGTTTGCTTCTTTCAATGTAAGGTCGTTGAGCACGGCACTGTCGCGTACCGCAAAAACAACATTGGGATGATCGATGGTTTCGAGGAAAAGTTTGTCGAGCACGGCCTCGCCGCAATTGTCGCCGAGATACAAAATATTTTTTGCACTCTTAACAGCTTCCTGCAATTGTAAGGAATGGTCGATGGCAAAATCACCGTTCATTACCTGTTCTATAGTTTCCCGGATATCGAAAACATGATCGGGGCCAAAGTCAATTATATTCCCTGCAATGGCAAGTCGAAGTGCCGTATCGAATGGATTTTTCGAAACCTCTACCATGCGCTTGAATTCGTGGTAGCAATCGAGCATGTCGCGGTTGCTTTCTTCCTTTTCAGAACGGTACGGATCGCTTAACGCTGAATGCTGTTTTAGCTGCTCAATAATATTCCGCGAAATTTCCGGAGAATAACTCTTGTTGAGATCGATCTCTGCAATGTCTTTTAGCAGCGAACTGACCAGCGTATTTCGTTTTTCAGCGGCAACTTCGTATTTATCCATTCGTTTATGCAAGGCTTTTACCTGGCAGATCAAGCATTCGTAGTTCATGCTTTAAAGATAGTCAGAAGTTGGGATGTGTAAGATGAAAAAGATGATTATTGGGATTTGAGAACGTTCAGGTTATAAACAACCGGGCAGAAATAATTTATTGTTTCTGTTTCATCTGTGCATAAAGCTTATTGGCAAAAATAAAATCTTCGAGTTTTTGGCTTCCCGAGTTCAGAATTTCATTTTTTGTACCCACCCATTCCTTTTCGCCTTTCGAAATAAAAAGGACAGATTCACCAATCTCGATCACAGAGTTCATATCATGGGTGTTGATCAATGTAGTCATCTGAAATTCTTTGGTAAGGCTTTGGATGAGCTGGTCGATCACTGTGGCTGTTTCGGGATCAAGGCCAGAGTTGGGTTCGTCACAAAACAGGTACTTCGGATTTAGCGCGATGGCGCGCGCAATTGCCACACGTTTTTGCATCCCGCCGCTGATCTCACTGGGTGAGAGCTTAAATGCCTGTTTTTCGATGTTCACGTGTTCCAGACAAAATTCCACGCGTTTTTGTTTCTCGGCATTACTCATGTGCGTGAACATATCGAGCGGAAAACGGACGTTCCCTTCCACATTGATACTGTCGAACAGAGCACCACCCTGAAAAACCATTCCCAGTTCCCGGCGCAGAGCTTTTCGTTCCTTATCAGCCATGGTCACCAGGTTGCGGTCGTTAAACCAAATCTCACCATTATCTACTTCGAACAAACCGAGTATCGATTTCAGCAAAACGGTTTTACCCGATCCGCTTCGCCCGATAATCAAGTTGGTTTTACCCTGCTCGAAGGTGATGGAAATATCTTTCAGCACGGTATTTCCGTCGAATGATTTGGTAAGATTTTTAACGGTGATCATGTCAACAGTAATCGGGTTAATATTAAATCGAAAAAGAGAATCAGAATATTGGTATTTACTACTGCTTTTGTACTGGCTTTTCCCACTTCAAGTGCGCCACCCTGAACGTAGTAGCCAAAATAAGCAGGTACCGACGAGACGAGGAAGCCAAAAACCAGGCATTTAATAATGGAGAAAGTCACATAGTACGGATAGAATAACCATTGAATTCCCTCGATGTATTCGGGCACAGTGATAACTCCGACAAGGGGGCCGGTTACCAAACCGCCAAGCAGTCCGAAAAATACGCTTAACATGTATAGAAAAGGAAAAATAAAAACGACCGCTACAATTTTCGGGAGTATTAAGTAACTGGCCGAGTTTACGCCCATGATCTCCAGCGAATCAATCTGTTCGGTGACACGCATCGTACCAATCTCCGAAGTGATGTTGGAACCTACCTTTCCGGCCATGATCAGCGCCAGCATGGTCGATGAAAATTCGAGCAGCAGCGTGTCGCGCGTACCCAATCCCACCAGTTCAGTCGGGTAAAGCGGGTTTTCCATGGCATGGGCAAACTGAATGGTCATGATCCCGCCAATAAAAACAGAAATGATCAACACGATCCAGACCGAATTTACGCCAAGGTTATCGATTTCGAGGAACAGTTGCCGAATATACATCTTGTGCCTTTCGGGCCGGGCAAATACCCGTTTAAGCATTAAGAAGTACCGTCCAATATGAAAAAAAAACCCCATCGTTTCGACATTTACCAGATCTGTTCGGATAAAAGTACAACTTAAATAATGGATACAAAACTTTTAAATGTTGGATTCCGTTACTTAAGAACCAAATTTAACCGTTTCAATTACGGATTCTCTTTTAAAATGGATATTTTTATAGTGAACACAACAATATTATAAAGGGATGCGTAGTGGAGAATACGGGAATAAATCCGTTGACATGAAGTTACAATCTTCTTGAAACTAACAACTAACAAATGAATAATACCTATTGTGTGATCATGGCAGGTGGAGTCGGTAGTCGTTTCTGGCCCTTAAGCCGAACTGCCAAACCCAAACAGTTTCTGGATATTTTAGGCACCGGTCGAACCTTTCTTCAGCAAACTTACGATCGTTTTCTTGAAAATGTACCCACTGAAAATTTTTTGGTAGTTACCAATGTGCGCTACAAGGATGTGGTGCTTGAACAGTTGCCAGAACTTAGGGAAGAACAGGTTTTACTTGAGCCCCTTCGCAGAAATACGGCACCTTGTTTGGCTTATGCGCTGCATAAAATCAAGGTGAAAGAAGAGCATGCAAGAATTATTGTAACACCTTCCGACCATTTGATTCTCGACCGTGAAGAGTTCGTCCACCAATTGAATAACGGATTAGAATTCCTCGAAGAAAATGAGGCATTGATTACGCTGGGAATAAATCCCAGTAAGCCGGAAACAATGTACGGTTACATCCAGATTAAAAACCGCAAAGATTTTCACGATATCGATAATTTGTACAAGGTGAAAACCTTCACCGAAAAGCCTGATGTGGAAATGGCAAGAATTTTTATTGAAACCGGTGAGTTTTACTGGAACTCGGGAATTTTTATTTCCACGCTGTCGTGTTTTCTGGATGCGTACGAAAAATACCTGCCGGAGATGGCACAAACTTTTGGGAAGGGCCAGCACCTGCTGAATACGGGTAATGAGGTAGCGTTCATTAAAAAAGCATATTCCGAATGTCAGGCTATTTCAATTGATTACGGTATAATGGAGAAGGCAACCAATGTTTTTGTGCTGACAGCCAAATTTGGTTGGTCGGATATGGGAAGTTGGAGCTCTCTGTATGACCAAAACGGGAAAGACAACAATGGAAACCTTAAAAACGGAGATAATTCGTTGCTGTACGATACCAGTAATTGCATCGTCGATATTAAAGACGATAAGGTGGCCGTGATCCAGGGCCTTGATGGCTATATTATTGCCGAATCGAATGATGTATTGATGATCTGCCGGCGAGAGGACGAAAATCAAATCAAAAAATTTGTTACAGACGTTCGAATCAAAAAAGGCGATTCGTTGGTTTAGCAATTCATGTTTGAGCTCCTGCGAAAGATAAAAAAGAAGGGCAACATTAACTTGTCACCCTTCTCGTCGCTATTCAATCACTTAGTGCTTATGCTTCTTTTTTCTCAGGCACTTCTTGCAGATTACCTGTCCATTTTTTAATGGTATAATTGATCCGTATGGTGATCATGTACATTACCGGAGAAATGACCAGTGTGAGAACAGTGGCAAAGGTTAATCCAAATATCACAGTCCACGACATCGGTCCCCAGAAAGCCACACTTTCACCACCCAATGTAATTTGCGGATCGAAGTGGGTATAGAGCGTAAAGAAATCGAAGTTCAGTCCTACAGCCAGTGGCAGCAAGCCAAGAACGGTTGTAATAGCCGTAAGCATTACCGGACGCAAACGGGTGCGGCCTGCTTCAACCAAAGCCTCGCGCTGCACGTCTTTAGGAAGAAAGGCATCTTCGGGAAGTTTTAATTCATCGCGTTTTCGCTGGCGTACCAGGTCAATGTAGTCGATCAATACTATACCGTTATTCACCACGATACCGGCCAGTGAAATTATTCCGATACCGGTCATGATCACTACAAATTCCATTTTAAATATACCCAGTCCCAGAAATACACCTATGGTACTAAAAACTACCGTGGCAATGATAATTGCAGGGCGGATGAAGGAGTTGAACTGTGTAACCATGATGATCATGATCATTGCAATGGCAATAAAAAGTGCGTAAACGAGGAACTCCATACTTTCTGCCTGTTCCTGTTGCTCGCCCGTAAATTCGTATGAATATCCGTATGGCATATCATAATCTTCCAGTAACTGAGCGATACGGGCATTGATCTCGTTGGCATTGTATCCTTCTACCACTTCCGACGAAATGGTAATCTCGCGTTTAAAGTCGATACGGCTTATTTTGTCGTAGGTAGTGGCGTATTTGAAATTGGCGACGGCCGAAATCGGGATGCTGTTTTCGTTTACATGAATTTTCTGGTTCATCAAAGTCGAGACATCATTGCGATATTCTTCTGCCAGGCGTACAAAAATGTCGTACTCATCTTCACCATCTTTGAATTTACTTGCCTCATAGCCATACAATGCATTACGAAAAGCCATTGCAATTTGCTGCGTAGATAGTTCATACAAGCGGGCTTTCTCTCGATCAACCTCTATAAGCATTTCGGGTTGATTGACGTTGATATTCAGTTTCAGTTCGTCAATTCCCGGAATGTTATCCTCTTCTATTATTCGGATAAAATCATCGGTGATCTTGATGAGTTGGCCGAATTCGTCGCCGGTTACATCAATGTTGATCGGAGCTCCGGTCGGAGGCCCCTGGTCATCTTTTTCAACGTAAATTTTGGCGCCGATAAATCCATCCAGGTTCTTCGAAATTTCCTGCATAATCTTGCTGGTGTTTATTCCTTCGCGCAGTTTATATTCCACAAATGAAATGGATGTCAACGATTTATTCGGGCTGTTTTCATTGTCGAACATTCCGCCTTTTCCAACACCCACATTGGTTGTTACCGATTTCACGATTTGTTTTGCCGGTGCTATGGTTTCCTTAATAATCGATTCAATTTCACGCGTAACTTCATCGGTGCGTTCAATTGATGTTCCAAGCGGAAGTTCGGCAGTTACGTAAATAGTGGTGGGATCGGTTTCGGGGAAAAATACAGTTTTTGGATTGCTGCCAAAATAGAATCCCAATGAGAAGATCAAAAGGACAACTGTTCCACCAAAATAAATGTAAGGCCAGGGTCCTGATAGGGCATGTCGCAACTGGCGGGTGTATACATTCTCAAGCCATACCAGGAATTTTGTCTGGAACCAACGCGCCAGCGGGCGAAGCGCAAAAACATTCAATATCATGATAACGGCTACTGTAGCCAGCAGGTTCCCCAGTAAATATATTTTCATTAAATAAAAGGGAATGGCCAGCAAAGCAAAAATTCCGGCATTTCGCAGTGCACGTTTTACATTGGCCCTTTTGCTTATGTCATCGATTTTCATGAAGTTGGCGATGAATGGCGGATTAAGGACCAGTGCAACAAAGAGTGAAGATGCCAGTACCACGATCAATGTCCGTGGCAGGATTGCCATGAATTCACCAACAATTCCTTCCCAGGCCAGCAACGGAAAAAAGGCTGCCAGTGTTGTCAATGTTGAAGAAATGATGGGGAAAGCTATTTCGCTAACCCCGCGTTTAGTGGCACTCATCAGGGAATAGCCGTGACTGTATAATCGATAGACGTTCTCGACCACTACAATGGCATTATCTACCAACATACCAAGCGCGAGGATGAGGGCGTACAGTACCATCGAGTTGAGCGTGATTCCACTTTGCTGAAGAATAATGAACGACAGGAACATGGAGAGGGGAATAGCAAGTCCTGCGAACAATGCATTTCGAAATCCGAGGAAGAGGAATAGCACAAAAGTCACGAGAATCATTCCCAGGATAATGCTGTTCTCGAGGTTCATGATCGTGTCTTCGATGTAAGTGGTCATATCGTCGGTAACGATTACCTCGAGGTTTTTCGGAATTCGGCCATCCTCACGCATTTTTTCAATGCCTTTAAATACGTTTTCGGAAGCCGACAAAATGTTTTCTCCCGATTTTTTAGTGATCGAAAGTGTCACCACAGGCTTGTCATCAAGGCGCGCAATAGTCTGCTGTTCTTCGTAGCCATCGGTAACTGTAGCTATGTCGCGGATATAAACCGGTTTCCCGTTGTTCACTTTAATGATGGTATTCCTGATTTGGTCCATGTTGGTGTAGTTCGCCTCGGTGCGGATTGTCCGACGAATCTGGTCGGCTGTAAACTGACCGGCACCCATGGTAATATTCTCCAGTTGAATCGCCAGTGCTACATCTTCGAAAGAGAGATCTACCGCTTCCAGCTTGTATGGATCAACATCGATCTGGATTTCTCTTTCTTCCACTCCGCGTATACTGGCTTCCGATACTTCGGGGTAGCTTTCAAACTCATCCTGGAGATCCTCGGCGTACTTTTTAAGCTCACGCATGCTATAATCTCCCGAAATATTGACGTTCATAATCGGGAATTCCGAGAGGTCGAAGTCGGTAACATAGGGGTCGCTTGGCAGGTCGTCGGGTAATTCCGATTTTGCTTTGTCCACCCGGTCTTTAGTGTCCTGGAGTGCCTGTTTGATTGAAACATTGGTATTGAATTCGACAAATACAGTACTAACGTCCTGGTAAGACGCCGAAGTAACTTGTTTCACTCCCTTCAGACCTTTCAGTTCTTTTTCTATCGGACGTGTGCAAAGGTTTTCAATATCCACCGGAGAGTTTCCGGGGTAAACGGTTTGCACAAAAATGTACGGCACCACAATTTCGGGCATTGCTTCGCGAGGCATCTGCTGGTATGAGAAGATACCGAAAAAAACGACCAGTGCCGTGAAAATGTATACCGTTGTCTTGTTTTTCAGTGCGAGATACGTGGGTTTGAATTTCCGCGTAATCTCTTTTTTATTGATATGTGTCTCTTTCTCCATTTTGAAAGGTTTTGGGCATAATTAATTCACCTGTACTGGCGTTCCGTTGCTCACCTGGCTGTATCCTTCTGAAATCACCTGCATTCCGGCCGTTAAACCATCGGTTACTTCAGTAAGGTTGTTGTTGTTGACTCCAGGCGTTACATAAACTTTTTTTGCTACCGTTTGTCCGTCTTCATCAGCAACAATATAGGTGTAATGCCCCGAAAAATCTTCCTTGATAAAAAGGGTAGGGACAACAATCGCACGATCGTTCACATAGTCACGTAATTTCAATACGGCAACCAGGTTAGGTTTAATCAATTTATCCGGGTTATCGAGGTTGATTCGAATCCGGAAGGTGCGGTTGTTGGGGTCGATGATATTACCAACCTGATCGATTTTAGCATCGACTTCCTTATTTAGTGCAGGGAAGCGCACTTTGACGGCATCACCTTCATGGATTTTGGTGAGGTATGATTCGGAAACATCACCGTAGATTTTGATTTTACCAATATTGATCACCTTTGCAAACGGAATCTGCGGACTACCTATCTGTCCTTTTTCCTGGTAAAGAATGTCAACTACTCCATCGCTGGGTGATTTAATTTCAGCCAGTTCAATTTGTGTATTCAGACTTGCAATTCTTTTCTCGAGGCTTTCCTTATTGTTTTTTGCCCGCAGGTATTCCATTTCCGAACCAATATTCTGGTCCCACAGATTTTTCTGGCGTTCGTAATTGGTTTTAGCCAAATCGAGCTGAACTTCCAGTTCGTCAACCGAACGTTCCAGTACATCGGTATTCAGCCGTGCCAACAGTTGGCCTTTCGAAACGCGCTGGCCTTCATTGATCAGTACTTCTTTTATAATACCTGACGATTCAGGGCTGACATCCACATCTTCTGCTGCTTCCACGGTGGCTGTCACTTCAACAAAATGCTCGAATTTTTGTGTATCCAGCTTGCGGGTTTTAATTTTTACCAACTCTTTTTCCTGGGTCCCGGCCAGTTCTTTTTCGAGCACCTGAATTTGTTGCTCCAAATCGTGAACCTGAGTTTTAAGCTCCTGTAGTCTTTCTCGTTTAGCAGCTTCATCTTCTACCGTGGAACTGCTGCAGGCCGCCAAAATAACAGCCGTTGTTAATACCATTAAAATCTTTTTCATTGTATTGAGTTTTTATTGTTTTCTGTTTTTTAAAGAGCGCCGGCTGCTTTTTTTAGATTAAGATCGGCTTGTAAAAGCTGCAGCGTTGAAGTTACCATCGACTGAAAAGCGGTTATATACTGACTTTCCTGCTGCGATAATTCGGCACTGCTAATCATCCCATTGTTAAATTTAATTTGCGATTTCTCGAGTATGCTCTGGGCAAGATCACGGTTCTCGCGGTCGTTCAGGAAACGTTCTCGGGCGGTTTGCATTTCTGCTTTTGCCGTCAGGTAGTCTTTCTGAAGTGTTCGCTCGGTGAGTATTTTGTTGGTAGCTGCCTTGTCGAGTTCGATCTTGGCTTGCTGCACTCTCGAACGTTTCATTCCCGAGTTAAAAATAGGGATGGTGGCCTGAAAACCAACCAGCGATGACGGGAACCATTTTTCTTTAATGAGGTTGGCGTTATTGCTGTATGCTGTTCGGGTATAACTGTAAAAACCACTCAAACTGGGAAGGTAGGCCACCTTTTCAAGGTTCAGCAGTTTTTCCGAAACCTGGAAATTAGAGTTAGCCAGACGATAATCGATATGACTGGCCAGATCGAGTTGGTAAGTGTTCTGGTCCTGAACCAGCGGCAACACAAACGACTCGATGTTATCGGTGAGCTGAATCGTGGAATCGAGCGGATAACCCATGGTATATTTCAGCACGATACGGGCTACTTCCAGTTCGCGATCCGACCGAAGCATCTCATTTTCAGCATTCTTCAGCAAAATCTTCAACTGATCAACATCCTGCGATTCGCGTAAGCCATTTTCAAAATAGATCTTGGTTTCATCGTACAGTTCCTTGGTGTTGTCGTAACTATCCTGCATTACTTCTTTATAGCGAATACTGATCAAAACCATGTAATAAGCCTGTGTAACGGCATCGCGGATATCTATCTCGGTTTTTTCGTAGGTTTGCTTGGCAAGATCGACATACAGTTGCGCTGATCCAACCCCTACAATGTACGAACCATCGAAAATCAGCTGGTTAACGCTTAATCCGAAATCCGAATTAAAATCCTGGCCAAATTTCACGGGAATATATGTTCCGGGTTCTCCTCCGAAAAATTCACCGGGAATAAGTGAAACCGGCAGGTTGAGAAACCAGTTGTAATTCGCCGATCCCGAAACTTGCGGCAATCCTGTGGAAATGGCTTCCCACACTTGTTTTTGTGCAATGTTAACGTCCTGGCTCGAGTTCTGCAACACGAACGAATTTTCCATGGCATAACGGATTGCCTGATCCAGGTTGAACGTGTTCTGCTCTTCCTGAGCTTTTAACGCTCCGGCCACTAAAAATACCAAAGCGATTAGCAAAAAATAATGTTTTAATTTAGTTTTCATTCTGAACTATCTTTAATCGTTTTTTGTAATATTCCAATCCTTTCGCTGTGCAAACAGCATTCATGTGATAATCCATGATGTTATCAAAAAATGCAAGCGAGTGGAGTTCGTACTCTTCAAAAATATCGTAGTCCGGGTTCATGGTATACAAGGTTCTACCCAGCTGCAGTTTGGCAATAAAAGTGGGCTCAAGGTCTTTCCGGTATAGCCCTTCGTCCATCCCTTTTTTCATGTTTTCGATGGTGTTGTCGAAAATGCGCTGGCGCTTTGTTTCATAAACCTTTTCATACAAATGCGGATAGGTGCGCTTCAATTCAATTTCAACATTGTTATTGTAAAGTTTTAGCACTTGTGCTACACGCTCGCGTATATAGAACATATCGTCGATCGCATTTCCTGCTTCCGGATTTGAGATGTTCATTTCCGGATTGGATAAAAAATGATCGACAACCTGCGAAACAAGATCCTCCTTGTCTTTAAAATATTGATAGAGGGTTTTTTTAGAAATGCCAAATTCATTTGCCACCTGGTCCATGGTAACATTTCGTATACCAAACTTCAGGTACAGGAGTCCGACATTTTTAATGATGTGTAGTTTTTTTTCTTCCATGGCTGCAAAAGTAAACTTTTTATACTTAGGAAACTTTTTTGGTATTAAAAGTTTACTCATTGTTAACTTAACAATTTATAGGTGTTTTCTGTTTTCTTTTATTCATAAAAAAGCAATTTAAAACTATCAGAACCCTCTTAGTTTCCAAGGTTAATTTCGGTGAATGGCGAAATAACAACTGCGAACGGATAAATTGTGGAAGTGTACTGCGACGATAAATGTAGATCTAATTATAAGGAATACAATTATTTACTTAAAAGCATGGTCGCATATTTTAGATCTTCAGCAAAAGTGATTTTGATATTCTCGCGGTTGCCCTGAACCGTGAAAATTTCCTGCCCCGAAGCTTCGAGTACCGAAGCATCGTCGGTAAATTTTTCATTATAGGCTTGCCGGTATGCATTTCTGATTGTGGCGACCTGAAAAGTTTGCGGCGTTTGTACCAGGAAGTATTTGGAGCGGTCGACTGCCTTATTGACTTTCCCGTCAATCCAGCGAATCGATTCTGCGGGGGAAATAACCGGCAAGGCGTTTCCTTTTTCAATAGCCGTGTCGAGACAGTAGTGCAGGGTTTGCTGCGATACCAGCGGGCGAACCCCATCGTGAATAAAAACGATACCATCTTTCTTTATCTTAGCCAGCCCGTTTTTTACCGATTCAAAGCGGATCGGTCCTCCAAATGCAAGCTGATGAGGAATGGAGAATTTATGTTTCGTGCAAAGTTGTTGCCATCGGCCTATTTCCTGTTCAGGAAGCACCAATACAAATTCAATGGAAGGATCAAAACGATGAAAGGCTTCGAAAGTATGCATGAGCACCGGTTTCCCTGAAAGCTCGAGAAATTGTTTTGGCACCGCATTTTTCATGCGGCTTCCGCTTCCTCCGGCTACTATAAGGGCAAACTTTTTAGGCATGGTCGTCGTTTATTTTGTAATTTCAGTTCCGTAAAAATAAAGTAAATTAATTCCTCATGGATACAGTTCTCGAATTTTTAAAGGCACTGGCTGCGAATAATAACCGCGAGTGGTTTCAGCAAAATAAAAAGTGGTATAACGAAAACAAAGCCAAAGTTCAGTTTTTAACCGATGTGCTGATCAGTGAAATAGGAAAATTTGATCCCGAAATTCGGGGATTGCGGCCGCAGGATTGCATGTTTCGGATTTTTCGTGATGTTCGTTTTTCCAAAGATAAGCGTCCATATAAAACCAATTTTGGCAGTTTTATTTGCAAGGGTGGTCGTAAAAGTATGAATCCGGGTTATTATTTTCATCTTGAACCTGAAGGCTGTTTCCTGGCTGGTGGAATCTATATGCCTCCCTCCGATACATTACGCGCTATTCGCACTTACTTAGCCGATCATGCAGAGGAGTTTCTTGAAATTACAGCAGATCCCGATTTCAAAAAAGAATTTCCGGAGATGTATGATGACCAACTTAAAACAGCCCCGAAAGGTTTTCCCAAAGACCACAAATTTATTGAACTCTTGCGTTATAAATCATTTATTTTTTCGAAGAACCTCGACGATAGGAAAGTTAATAGTGATGCTTATGTTGAAATCATGGTGGAAGCTTTTCGGAATTTATATCCGGTTAATGCGTATTTATACCGCGCACTTGAATAAAAATGCAATTTTTTGGTCAATTTCCATCTTTGGGGGTTACTTTTTACGTCCCATCGGAATATATATTATATAGACCCTTATTTTTTATCTTCCCGATTTCAATGAAATGCCCCGGATGTCCTATCCGGGGTTATTTTTTGTTTTGATTTTTATTCCCGTTTATTCAGAAGCAATCTAGATTGTTAAAGCACAGAAAGTGAGCGATAAAAGTTTATTTTTGCATCACATTTTTAATATTGTTTAGTTATGAGAAAAATTCTACTGTTATTTTCGTTTGTTACCCTTGTAACAAGCCTGAGTGCCCAGAATCTTCAACTACATTATGATCTTGGGGAAGGCCGCAAGTTTTTCACCTCAACTGTTGAAATGTTCAGGCCTGACAAATACGGGTCGACTTTCTTTTTTATTGATATGGATTACAGTTCGGATGAACGTAATGTTGACAACGGTATTTCACTGGCTTACTGGGAAATTGCACGAGCTTTTGCATGGAAGGAAAACCAGAAGTTTATGCCGCGTGTGGAATACAATGGTGGTGTTTTCAAACTGGATGGTGAAGATTCGCCGTGGATTGCCATCGAAAACTGCTGGCTGGCCGGTATGGAACGAACCTGGGCTTCGTCCGATTTTTCGAAGATACTGACTTTGCAGGCCAACTACAAATACATAAAAGACAAACAAGAATTCGACGATCCTTCTTTTCAAATTACAGCTGTTTGGACGATTCAAATGCTTGAAGGCAAACTCACCTTTACCGGTTTTGCCGATTTCTGGAAAGAGAAAATGTTTTGGGGAACCGATTACAGGTTCTTAACTGAGCCACAACTTTGGTACAATATCAACAGCCATTTTGCGCTTGGTAGCGAAATTGAGCTGAGTAATAATTTTGTTGGCGACGAATTTTTTGTAAGTCCTACGTTGGCCGTGAAAGCTACTTTTTAAAACCAAAACCTGACTAAAATGCTAAATAAATTTTTCAAATTAGAAGAAAACAAAACGAATGTTAGAACAGAAATTCTGGCCGGGATCACCACTTTTATGACCATGGCCTATATTCTCGCAGTAAATCCCGATATACTGAGTGCAACAGGAATGGATAAACATGCGCTATTTACTGCTACAGCTTTATCGGCGTTTGTAGCTACCATGGTGATGGCACTGATTGCGCGTCTGCCTTTTGCACTGGCACCGGGGATGGGGCTGAATGCCTTTTTTGCCTTCACGGTTGTACTGGGAATGGGACACTCGTGGCAGTTTGCTCTTACCGCTGTATTTCTCGAAGGGATCGTCTTTATTTTGCTCACGGCATTTAATATTCGGGAGTTGATCGTGAACGCAATACCCATTCCTTTGAAACATGCAGTTTCTGCAGGTATTGGTTTGTTTATTGCTTTTATCGGACTGCAAAATGCAGGTATCATTGTAAATAACGATGCTACCCTGGTTGGTCTCGGCAACATGGGATCGGCAGCTGTTTTGATTGCACTGGGAGGTGTTGTGCTGACCGGAATTTTACTGGCGCGTAAAGTGAAAGGAGCACTCCTTATTGGTATTTTTGCAGCAACACTGGCTGGCTTACCGTTTGGTGTTACACACATGCCTGAAGGTCACCTGGTGGATCTGCCACCTTCACTTTCTCCCATATTTATGAAATTCGAGTTTCATAATATTTTCACGCTCGACATGTTGATCGTGTTGTTCACTTTCCTTTTTGTCGATATGTTCGATACAGTCGGAACTCTGGTAGGTGTTTCCGATAAGGCAGGCATGCTTGATAAAGACGGTAAAGTGCCACGGGTGAAACAGGCGCTGTTTGCCGACTCGATCGGCACGTTTGTCGGTTCGATTTTTGGAACCAGTACGGTAACCACTTATGTCGAAAGTGCATCGGGTGTAGCTGAAGGCGGAAAAACCGGACTGACTGCCTTATCCACGGCGGCCCTGTTTCTGATCGCCTTGTTTTTTGCTCCGCTGTTTACCATGGTTCCTGCTGCAGCAACAGCACCGGCACTTATACTGGTCGGTTTCTTTATGATGTCACCAATCTTAAAAATCAACTTCGATAATTACACGGATTCCATACCGGCATTTATCACCATAATTGTAATGCCACTAACTTACAGCATTGCTGAAGGTATCGTATTTGGTATGCTTTCGTATGTGCTGATAAAATTGCTCACCGGAAAAGTAAAAGACATTTCCTGGGTGATGGTTGTTTTGGCCATTCTTTTTGTGCTGAAGTTCTTTATTTAAATAAATAGCTGAATGGAAAGAGATACTTTCGGGTGTCTCTTTTTTTACTAATTTTGTCCTTGCAAAAAGCATAAAGAGGCATTAGCTCAGTTGGTTTAGAGCATTACCTTGACAGGGTAGGGGTCACTGGTTCGAATCCAGTATGCCTCACAAAAAAGGAAGATCGCAAAATGCGGTCTTCCTTTTTGTTCCCAAAAGCATAACTTCGGAGTTTAATCATCTATATGGTTCGTACTAAAATAGGCAAGTTCTGCCCTTATCATGCCATCTTTATCAAAAGTGTGAGAGAGCATCAGAGGCATTACTACTTTCTTGCCGCTTTCTTTTACGGTAAATGAGTATTCCCACCAGGAATATACTTCATAACTGTCGTTTCTGGCGTAATAAACACAATCGGGATAGCCTATTTGTTTCAAGTGGATATCGTCAATAGAAGCAAATTGTTCTTTAACGTATTCTTTCCGTGTTGGTTTATCGATCGATTCATTCCAGTCAACTGTAATATTACTGAATTGGGCATTTTCGTGATAAAATTCCATCATGGTTTCCAGGTCTTCAGCACAATAGGCATTAGCCAGTTTCCTTACCGTAGCAATGTATGGGTGATTGATGAATATTTTCCCATTTTCTTTGGTGGTCTCAGCATCCCTGATTTCTTCAAAGACGTTGTTATTGTAATACTGTATGAATGCTCCAATTTTACCATCCTTGTTAAATGCATAAAGGCAATGCATTTGCAGATCTAAATTGATTCCAGTTTTTTTATGGGTTCCGGTCAGTAACAACCAGTCCTGGACCCAGATATTTCCATCACCGTATTCAATAGCATCCGGGTAGGCACCTGGCGCATCCTTAACTTTGAAGTTGTCAAAGTTCTCAGTCCACCAGCCGGAGTTGTTGCCAAAATTTTCAGCCGTGGTTTGCCAGTCATTACCATTTCTTACAATCGTCATGGAATCAGTGAAAAAGGTCTTTACTTTTTCTTTGTCACCATCTTTTACAGCTTTCCACAAAGCACGGGTTTGGTCAATAGTTTCGTGCTCGTTATAAACTGTACCATTCTTTTTTTGAGCAAAAATTGTAGTTGTAAACAAAAGCAGGATCAACATTACAGCAAAATTTTTCATAATTGTTCTTTTTAGTTATTAATTCTGAAAAACTCTGAGTTAATACTACTTAATTGGGTATAAGAAGAGCCACAATTTACAAAATGCCCTGACAAAATGAAAATATGACAATAAAATTATCCACTGATAATCAAACAGATAGAACTATTGATAAAAAGCGTTTGCTTAAAAACTTTGTATCTTCCTGTTAATCAGAAGAATAAAAGATAAAGCAACCTGATTATACTTTATTGAATAATTATGAAATGTGTTCGAAACAAATTTTGGTTCAAAGTAAATGTTCAGAATAAGTGAAGGAAACAGCCAGTTTTTAAATCCATTGTTTTGTGCTACATTTAAATCTGATTTAAACCAACAAATTGTTTTGTATGAAATCACGCAGAAAATTCATTGCCACTTCATTTGTAGCCGGAGCAGGAACTCTTTTAGCACCGCGCATTTTGTTTGCCGGTCGGACCCCTGGTGCCTCTGCAGAATTGAATGGGAAAAAGGTACTTTACGTTTATGGAGGATGGGACGGTCACGAACCTAAACAATCGGTCGATTTGTTTGTGCCCTGGTTAAAATCGGAAGGTGCGGAAGTATTCGTATCCGATTCGCTGGATGCCTATCTCGATGAGGAATTGATGCAATCGCTCGATCTGGTGGTGCAGATATGGACAATGGGCCAAATAAGCAATGAACAGGAAAAAGGTTTGTTAAAGGCCGTAAAAAACGGTGTCGGACTGGCAGGGTGGCACGGTGGTATCGGTGATTCGTTTCGCAATAACACCGAATACCAGTTTATGGTTGGCGGACAATGGGTAGCACATCCCGGTGGCGTGATCGATTACTCGGTTCAGATCACCGATAAAAACGATCCGGTAACAAAAGGCCTGAATGATTTCAATATGCATTCGGAACAATATTATATGCATGTCGATCCGAATGTAAAAGTATTGGCCACCACAACATTCAGCGATAAAAATGCTTCATGGATTGGCGGGAGTGTAATTCCGGTTGTTTGGAAAAAATACTATGGAGAAGGACGTATATTTTATTCATCGCTTGGCCATGTGATGAAAGATTTTGAAGTGCCTGAAGCATTTGAGATCATGAAACGTGGTATTCGCTGGGCAGCTGAAAGTAAATATCAACCAAAAGAAAAATGGGTGAGTCCGGTTTACGGGCGATAAAAAACCATTCCTTGCGAGAACGGTTTTTTCTTCTGTAGCTTTTTGCTATTTATCCTTTCAATGCTTCTGCTCCGCTTACGATTTCCAGAATCTCACCGGTAATGGCTGCCTGGCGTGCTTTGTTGTAATCCAGTGTCAGTGTTTTTATTAATTCCGTGGCGTTATCGGTAGCCTGGTGCATAGCTGTCATGCGTGCTCCGTGTTCAGCTGCATTCGAATCGAGCAGTGCTTTGTAAAACTGTATCTTAAGTGAACGCGGGATCAATTCCCTGATAATGTATTCTTTCGAAGGTTCGTAAATAAAATCGTAAACCGTATTGTCTTCAGTTTCTTCTTCCATTTGAACCGGCAGAAATTGTTCAGAGCTTTGCACCTGAACTGCTGCATTTTTAAACTGGTTATACACCAGTTCAATGCGGTCGTAATGCCCGTCTTCAAAAGCTTTCATGGCATCTGCAGCTACCTTTGAAACATTCTCGAAAGTCAGCTCATCAAAAAGGTCATTCTCATTGGCAACCACATTGTAATTGCGGTGTTTCAGGTAACGTTCGCCCTGCTTGCCAATGCACATAAAATCGAGTTTACCCAACTTTAGTTGCTGCATATACTGCGTGTTCACCAGTTCAATGGCTTTTTTTGAAATATTGGCATTGAAACCACCACACAAACCACGGTTCGATGTAATCAGGATAACCAGCACTTTCTCGGGTTCTCTATTTTGCGTATACACCGAATCTTCAACGTTTTCGAGACTGGCGCTCAAAGAAGTAAGAATCTGGTGCAATTTTTCGGCATATGGCCTGATCTGCAGAATTGCATCCTGTGCTTTTTTTAGTTTCGCTGCTGAAACCATTTTCATGGCACTGGTTACCTGCCGGGTAGTTTTTACCGAGCTGATCCTTGTTCGTATTTCCTTTAATCCAGCCATATAATTTTGAGTTGGTGATAGATTGAAGGATTAAATCAGGCCCTCAACCCAACAGTCCTTCCATCCTTATTTTTTGTATTTTTCCGCTGTCTCGGCAGCTACTTTTCGTATGGTATCTTCAATGTCCTGGGTCATTTTTCCATTCTTTATCTCGTCAAGTACCGCACGATGGGACATTTCCATGGTTTCAAGGAAATCTACTTCAAATTCCTTTACTTTATCGATAGGCACCTGACGCAGCAGTTCTTTTGTTCCGCAGTAAATAATGGCCACCTGGTGTTCGATTTTCATTGGCGAGTACTGGCCTTGTTTCAGAATCTCTACGTTTTTACGTCCTTTATCGAGCACACGCATGGTGGCGGCATCGAGGTCGGAACCGAACTTGGCAAAAGCTTCCAGCTCGCGGAACTGGGCCTGATCGAGTTTAAGTGTACCCGCAATTTTCTTCATCGATTTTATCTGGGCACTACCACCCACACGCGAAACTGAAATACCCACGTTGATCGCCGGACGGATACCCGAGTTGAAGAGGTTCGATTCGAGGAAGATCTGTCCGTCAGTGATCGATATTACGTTAGTCGGAATGTAAGCCGAAACGTCACCCGCCTGGGTTTCGATGATTGGCAGCGCAGTAAGCGAACCACCACCTTTTACTTTGTCTTTCAGGCAGTCGGGCAGGTCGTTCATGTTTTTGGCAATGTCATCCGATTCGATGATCTTAGCTGCCCGTTCCAGCAGGCGCGAGTGAAGGTAGAACACATCACCCGGATAGGCTTCACGGCCGGGAGGACGACGCAGCAGGAGTGAGACCTCACGGTATGAAACTGCCTGTTTCGACAAGTCGTCGTAGATGATCAGCGCGTCGCGGCCGGTATCGCGAAAATATTCACCGATGGCTGCTCCTGCGTAAGGCGCATAAAACTGCAGCGCTGCCGGGTCTGATGCTGTTGCCGATACGATTACCGTATAATCCATGGCCCCCGCTTTTTCAAGGGTAGCGGCAATGTTGGCAACAGTTGATCCTTTTTGTCCAACAGCCACGTAAATACAGTAAACCGGTTTTCCTTTTTCAAATCCTTCGCGCTGGTTGATAATGGTATCGATGGCCACGGCCGTTTTACCGGTCTGGCGGTCGCCAATGATCAATTCGCGCTGACCCCGTCCTATCGGTATCATGGCGTCGATGGCTTTCAACCCAGTTTGAAGCGGCTGTTTTACCGGTTGCCGGTAGATCACGCCGGGCGCCTTTCGTTCGAGCGGCATTTCGAACAACTTGCCGTCGATGGCACCTTTACCATCGATGGCTTCACCGATGGTATTGATCACTCGTCCCAGCAAACTTTCGCCAACGTTAATCGAAGCAATGCGGCGCAATCGTTTTACGGTATCGCCTTCCCCGATCTCCTCCGAAGGGCCCAAAAGAACAACACCCACGTTGTCTTCCTCGAGGTTTAGCACAATGCCTTTCATGCCGTTCTCGAATTCGATCATTTCGTTGGCTTCAACATTCGAAAGGCCGTAAATACGGGCAATTCCATCACCAACCTGTAAAACGGTTCCCACTTCTTCCAATTCGGCAACCGACTTGAATCCTTCGAGTTGTTGCTTTAGAATTTCCGATACTTCAGCAGGTTTTATATTCGCCATGTTCTGTCTTATTTTTGCTTATTGAATACGTTTTAATTCGGTTTCCATAAGGTTCTGCTTGATTTTTTTCAGTTGGGTAGCCACGCTGGCATCGTACTGTTGATCGTCGAGGCGCAAAACCAGGCCTCCAATTATTTCGGGTTTTATTTGGGTAGAAAGTTCAATACTTGCTTTGAGTTCTTTTGCGAGTAAGGTCTTAATTTTTTCGATGGTTTTATCATCAACTTTAGCGGCGGTCGTCAATATTGCAGACCGGATATTTTGATCTTTCCGAACGAGATCGAGAAAGTTCCGGCAGATGCCCGGAATGTAAACTTCTCGCTTGTTTTCGACGATTAGCAACAGAAAGTTAAGGGTGAGTTTCTCGATCTGCCCATCAAATATTTTTTTGATGAGTGCTGCCTTTTTCGATGTTTTCACGATCGGGCTTTCCAGTAACAAATTAAAATCAGCCGAGGTGAGACACACGCCCAGCACAGCCTCAATATCTGTTTTCAGTTTACTGAGCAGCTTTTTTTCTTTTGCACTTGAAAAGAAAGCCTTGGCGTATCGAACACTTATTGCACTTTGATCCATGCTCTTAATTCAGTTTGATATCGTCGATTAACCCATCCACCATTTTTTCCTGTTCGCCTTTTCCGGCCAGTTGTTTGTTGATCACTTTTTCGGCGATCTTCACCGATAATTCTGCCACCTGTTTTTTGATATCGTTGATGGCAGCCGTTTTTTCGGATTCGATTTGCTGGCGAGCCTGATCGATGGTTTTTTGTGCTTCCTGTCCGGCTTTTTCTTTCGCTTCTGAAACGATTTTTTCCTTCAGTTCTTTGGCTTCTTTCAGGATGGCATCTTTTTCGCGGCGGGCTTCCGCGATAATCTTTTCGTTATCGGCTTTTAATCCAGCCACTTCTTTTTTGGCTTCTTCTGCTGAATTCAATGCACTGGCAATTGATTCCTCGCGTTCTTTCAATGCATTGAGAATCGGTTTCCAGGCAAATTTTTTCAGTATAAAAAGTACGATCCCAAAAATGATCAGCATCCAGAAAATCGTTCCCGGATTCGGCATTACTAAATCCATACTTCTAAATTTTTAGTGGTGGCAACGACATCCCGGGCAATCCCCGGGATGGCTGCCAAAATTTTTTGCTTAAACGAAAATAACGAGTGCACAAATGATCACAGCAAAGAAGGCTACTCCTTCGATCAAAGCTGCTGATACGATCATGTTTGAGCGGATATCGCCACTGGCTTCGGGCTGGCGGGCAATTGCTTCCATGGCACTGGCACCGATTTTACCGATACCCATACCTGCACCAATGGCTGCAAGACCGGCTCCCAAAGCAGCACCCATTTTACCGACAGTTGCGCCGGCGGCCGCTTGAAGCAATACAGTTAAAATTGCTGATAACATAGCATTTAATTTTAAAATTTATTAATGGTGTTCTGCCGTCGCCATTCCAAAATAGAGCGCCGACAACAGCGTAAAAACATAAGCCTGAATAAAGGATACCAACACATCGAGCAATAAAATAAATACCGAGAATGCGATGGAGACGGGACTGATGCCATAACCGGCGCCAGGTCCCATTATACTGGCAAAAATAAATATCAAACTCACAAATACGGTCACAATCATGTGGCCGGCCATCATGTTAGCAAAGAGACGAACCATCAATACAAATGGTTTGGTGATTACACCCGACAGCTCAACAATCGGCATCAAAGGGATTGGGAATTTCAACCACCACGGTACATCCGGATTGTAAATTTCTTTCCAGTAATGTTTGTTCCCGCTAATAGTGGTTATAAAGAAAGTGAACAGTGCCAAAACCATAGTCACACCGATGTTGCCTGTTACGTTGGCACCAAACGGCGGAATGGGGATCAGTCCCATAAAGTTGTTCACCAAAATAAAAAAGAATAGGGTGAGCAGGAAGGGCATGAATCGTTCGTACTTGTCTTCGCCAATAGCCGGCTTGGCCACTTCGTCCCGGATAAACAGAATTATCGGCTCGAACAGATTTTGCAAACCCGTAGGTGCTTTCCCTTTGTTGCGTTCGGCCGAACGAGCAACGGCAAACACCAGCCACAACAGAATGACCACCGATACCAGCACTCCCGCAATGGTTTTAGTAAGAGAAATATCAATAGGCTTACCAATTTCGTGGCCATGCGAATCAAGTTCCACAATTTTTCCCTTGTATTCTTCGCTCTGCGAAATGCGGAATCCTTTGTAATCGTCGTGTCCGTGATGGAATTTTGACGACATAAATACATGAAAAGCTTTTCCTTCGTGCAATTCGGGATGCTTGCTGTACAAGATTATGGGTAACGGAATGCTGATGTGGGTTTCACCAAACGAAGTGATGTGCCAGTCGTAGGAATCGGAAACGTGGTCGATCACAAACTCACCTGCATTGAATTCCTCGCTTTCATGCCCGGTAGCTTCGTGGCTTTCTGTGGCATGAGCTTCAGCTTCCTCGTGACCGTGCTGTGCCTGCAGCGGCCCAAAACTTACGAATGAAAGAATAAAAAGTGTATAAATTCCTTTGGTAAGCTTTAGCATGGTTTATTCTGATTATCGCCTGTTATTTTTTTATCTGTCTTCCCGAAATCAAACCCCCCAACAGACGAAATTGTTCTATGATTTCTTAATTTTTTTGTCTTTTTTCAAACGTCCACAAATTTAAAAGATTTTTTCTAGGAAGGATGGAAAAATTAAATTTTCGGCACAGAATTAATAATGTTTAAAAACTTGTTTCTCAGACGGGGTAGTGGCAAAGTCTGTGCTTATTCTGATTTTATTTCGAACGTGTGATTTTGGTCAGTTCGCTGACTTCGAAAAAAGTGTAAACCAAATAAAGAAGCATCAGGCTAACCACAAAAGGTATCGCATGCGCTTTATCAATAGCAATATACACCACCGCCACAACCGAGTATATAATCAGTTTGAAAAATGTGATAAGCATGTTGCTGCGGGCAAATTTACCCATGTCTTTTTTGGCCAGTCGAAGCTGATAAGCATGGATGCCCAGCGTTACAATGTAAAAGAAAATCAAAAGAAAAGGCATCACCGGCAAATAGTATTCAGTTAGAAACAATGAAAATACAAGCCAGCCGATTAAAGCAATGGCAAGAGTTAATGCGGTAAGTTTTGCGATGAATGATTTCATGAATACTAAATTACTGTGTCATGCTGAACTTGAATCAGCACCTGTCATAAAGATTCCGAAACACCTGCCTGACGGCAGTCAGGAGCTCGGGCTGACGATTTTAAACAAAATTATTTCTTTTTCAGCAAATTCCGGGTTCCATGGATGATCGCAATCACTACGCCCAAAACCATCAATCCAAGGGTGAACCCCTTAAATTCGTTTTCCATCCACTGATCGATTTTGTAACCCAGAAAAGTAAATCCTCCAATAATGGCCATCATTTCGAAACCAAGGCTGGAGTAGCGAACAAAGTTGTCGAATTTGTTCTTCGGATTATTTTTCTTTTTTAGGTTCATCTATGGGTTTTGGTACGCCCATGCTGCAGGTTCCTGTAAATACTGCTCCCGGTTCCACCGCCAGCTTTCCGGCAACGATATCGCCTTCGATTTTTGCCGATGCCTTCATGTTCAGCAATTCCCGTGCAGTAACTTTTCCTTTAATAAATCCTGAAACTTCGATATTGCTTGCCTGTACTTCTCCCTGAATCCTACCATTATTTCCTACTACAAGCTTGCCTTTCGTAGCCAGGTTCCCAACCATCTCGCCATCGATTCGGATGTCACCATTCGAGATAATATCGCCTTTAATGCGGGTTCCGTCACTCAGAATGTTGATGAGTTGTGAGGTGTCTTCGTTAGTAAATCGTGCTGTTTGTTTTGCCATGCCGTTGAATTATTTACAAATATCTGTTTTCAAAAAGATGATGCTGAAAAGTGCGCATGAAGATACAACATTTTGACACTCGTCCCAAAATTAACAGACAATCAAAAATAAGAAATTCTGAAAGGCTTATTTTGGATCATAAGCCCACTTCAGGTAGGTGCTTCCCCAGGTAAATCCGGCACCAAAGGCAGCAAGAATTACATTATCTCCTTTTTTCAGGTCTTTCTCGTAGTCGAAAAGACAAAGTGGAATAGTCGCGGCAGTTGTATTGCCGTAATGCCGGATATTGATCATCACCTTTTCTTTGTCCAGTTGCATGCGTTTTGCCGTTGCTTCAATGATGCGCATGTTGGCCTGATGCGGCACCAGCCACGAGATATCTTGTGAATTCAGATTATTTCGATCCATGATTTCGGCGGCCACGTCGGCCATGCTCGAAACGGCGGCTTTAAACACAGCCTGACCTTCCTGGTAGAGGTAATGTTCCTTATGGGCAATTGTTTGGGCTGTTGCTGGGTTTAACGATCCACCTGCCTTAATGTGAAGATGGTGACGGCCCAGGCCATCAACCCGGTTGATGTAATCCATTACTCCCAGTTCATCACTGGTAGGTTCAACAAGAACGGCAGCTGCCCCATCGCCAAATAAAACACAGGTGTTGCGATCGGTGTAATCAATAATCGACGACATTTTTTCGGTGGCAACAATCACTACTTTTTTGTAGCGGCCCGATTCGATGAACTGGGTAGCGGTTGAAAGCGCAAAGATAAATCCCGAGCAGGCAGCATTGATATCAAAACTCCAGGCATTGTGAATGTCGCATTTGTGCGCAATGATGTTGGCTGTGGCAGGCAGGATCAAGTCGGGGGTGATGGTAGCGCAGATCAACATATCGACTTCCTCTGGCTTCGTCCCTGTTTTTTTCAGCAGGTCCTGAACTGCCCAGGTTCCCATATCGCTGCTCGCTTTTCCTTTTTCTTTCAGGATACGGCGCTCTTTAATGCCAATGCGCTGCATAATCCATTCGTCCGACGTATCAACCATTGTGCTCAGCTCGTCGTTTGTTAAGCGGTATTCAGGGAGGAAGGCACCAACACCCGTTATTGCTGCTCTAATGTTAGCCATGCTTTTTGTATTCTTCGGTCAGATTTCCTGTTGAATTTGAAATATGAAAACGGGTCGAATATAGAAGCATTCTGTCCCACGTACAAAATATTGTTTGAGGAAGTGTATTTGCATGAACATTTTTTCAGACAGGATGATGAACAATTCATAATGATGTTCGAAAAGTCTGAATTTCATGGATGACCGTAAAGTTTTTCAGTATACTATATTCAAAAAAAATTCCATCCCCGAAATTTCGAAGATGGAATTTTTAACACCGCTAATCCGACGGTGTGTCAGCGTAAAAAGTCTTAAACTGCAATCTCTTTTTCAATTACCTGCTTTCCTCTGTAGTAGCCACATTCCGGACAAACCGTGTGGTATTTAACAGTGGTTCCGCAGTTTGAACAGGTTGCCAGAGTGGGAACCGCAGCTTTGTAATGCGTACGTCTTTTATCCCTTCTCGATTTCGATGTTTTATGCTTTGGATGTGCCATTGTTATGTATTTTTAATTGTTATTCTTCAAGTTTTTTAGTGCTGCCCAACGTGGGTCAATTTCTTCATCATCATCGTTCTTCTCCATTTCGGACTGCGCGTATTCTTCCAGTTTTTTGAGCATTTCCGGATTGCAGCTGTTTTTGCCTCCGCCAGCAGCAGGATTTGGATGAACATGTCTAAGCGGTATACCCAGTACGATATACTCATATATCAGCTGTGTCAGGTTGATTGCATGTTCTTCGGGTAGCACCCAAATCACGTTGTCGCCTTCCTCAAATTCTGTTTCTTCGCCGAACTTCACAAACTGTTCGGTTTCAACTTCAATAGCTTGCCGGTAGGCATCCAGGCAGTTGTCGCAGATCAGTTCAACCCATCCCGAAAACTGAAGGGTCAGCTTTAAAAAAGCGCTTCTTTTTTCAAGTTGAACGTCTACTTTCACCTCACCAATTTCAACCAGACTTTCACCAATATGTTCAAAGAACCTGTCGTCTACTTCAAATTGATAATCGTGAAGGCCTTCTTTAAGACCTTTAAACTCAATATTATATTTCGTTTTCCAGCCCACGATTTCAAAAAAGTGGATGCAAAAGTATAAATTTTTTATGAACAGCCGAAACCACTGCTACTTTTTTTGTATTGAAGCCTAATAAATTGCAACAGATTTTACCTGTTCAGCACAATTCTGAAAGTGGTACCTTTCCCCATTTCCGACCATTTAATAAAAATTTTGCCGTTGTGATAGATCTCGACAATACGTTTCGCCAATGAAAGACCGAGTCCCCAGCCCCGTTTTTTGGTCGAAAAACCGGGTTGAAAAATGGTTTTTTGATTCGATTTCGGCACGCCGCATCCGGTATCGTTTATATCAATGTAAACCTGGTTATCTTTTTCCTTCACATCTATTGTAATGGTACCCTCGTTGGCCATGGCATCGATGGCATTTTTGCAGATATTCTCAATCACCCACGAAAACAGTGCAGCGTTCAGTGGAACTTCAATTCTGGCATTTTCATCGTAGTTGGTTATGAACTTAATTTTTTCAGATGATCTGCTTTTCAGGTAACTCATGGCCGAGTTGAGCACTTCAATTAAATTGATGTGCAGCAATTCGGGTTTCGAACCGATCTTTGAAAAACGTTCGGTGATTCGCTCCAGCCGCCGGGTGTCGCGCTCCAGTTCTTTAATCAGACTTTCATCAACTTCTTTGAGTTTCAACAATTCGATCCAGGCCATAAGCGACGAGATCGGTGTGCCCAACTGGTGTGCCGTTTCTTTCGACATGCCCACCCAAACCTGGTTTTGTTCGGCCCTGTTTGTAGCCAGGAAGGCAAAATAAGAAACTACGATAAAAATGATGATGACCACAAGCTGAATGACCGGATACCATCGCAGGTTTCGCAGGATGCTCGATTCACGGTGATACAATAGCAACACATCGCCATCGCCAAGATCGATGGGGATCGGCGCAGCATATTCTTTCATTTTTTTTAATTCGCGTTTGAGCACTTCTTCACGATGATCTTCGCGGTAGCTGATATTGGCGTCCGCATTAAAAGTTCCATCGGGATTCAAGATCAGAATAGGGATGGTGGTGTTGCGCTCGTTCACCATGTTCAGGAAATTGAGGTAGCGTGTTTCGAGGGTCGCCGTTTCGGGCGAAGAGACATCGGTCGAAAAATCGATCAGCCCCTTAATGGCTTCGGCCCAGATTTCAACCTTTTTGCGTTCTTCTGTTGCCATTTTGTTGGTCAGCCAGTTGGTGTAAAGCAGCGATGCCACACCGATCAGCACTGCAACGATCAGCAGCAGGATCTTTCCACGTCGTCTTTTCAGATAAATGTCCAATGCAAGTGGTTTTTAGTACACAGAAGCAAACGACTTAAAGGTAAAAATATTATAGCGAAGAATTTTTGTTCTTTAGGAATCCAGTCAAAAGATCAAAATTCAGTAATCCGTGAGCTTTTATGCTATCCTGCTGCTGGTTTTCTCCAGCACCTTGATAGCCGCATTTGCAATACCTTTAGCATCAATACCACATTCTTTGTATAGATTATCAGGAGTTCCGTGGTCGATAAATCGATCAGGGATACCCAGGATCTTGACTTTTCGTGTATAACTGCTCTGTACCATAAACTCGAGCACTGCACTTCCGAATCCACCTTTAACGGTGCCGTCTTCCACTGTAATTATATTCTCGAAACGTTCCAAAATCTCCAGCAGCAAGGTTTCATCGAGTGGTTTAACAAAGCGCATGTCGTAGTGGGCGGCAGAAATATTTTTAGCGGCAAGGGATTTTACTGCTTTTTTTGCAAAGATTCCAGCTTTACCAATCGTTAAGATCGCGATATCGGTGCCTTCGGATAATTTTCTTCCGCTTCCAATCTTGATTTTTTCAAAGGGTTTTTTCCAGTTCGGAAGTAAGCCACATCCGCGCGGGTAACGAATGGAAATTGGCCCGGCATTTTCTTCGAGTTGAGCGGTGTACATCATGTTGCGCAACTCAATTTCGTCCATGGGTGCCGATACAACCATATTAGGTACGAGACGCATATAAGCGATATCGAATACACCGTGATGTGTCGGACCGTCTTCACCTACCAAACCTCCGCGGTCGAGGCAGAAGATCACATGCAGATCCTGAATGGCCACATCGTGTATCACCTGATCGTAGGCACGTTGCATAAAAGTAGAGTAGATATTGCAAAAAGGTACCATTCCCTGCGTTGCCAATCCGGCCGAGAAAGTGACGGCATGTTGCTCGGCGATGCCTACATCGAACGCGCGGTCGGGCATTTTATCAATCATTAAGTTCATCGAACATCCCGAGGGCATGGCAGGGGTGATTCCCACAATTTTTTCATTTTGTTCGGCCAGCTCCACCAGTGTTTCACCAAAAACACTTTGAAACTTTGGAGCCTGATCTACTTCACAGCCGCAGGTAATAATCTCTCCGGTTTCCTTGTTAAATGCACCGGGCGCATGCCATTTGGTCTGGTTTTCTTCCGCATGTTTAAAACCTTTCCCTTTTTGCGTGATCACGTGCAGCAGTTTGGGACCGGGAATGTCTTTCAGATCACTAAGCAGTTTGGTCAGGAATACCACATCGTGACCATCTACAGGCCCAAAATACCTGAAATTAAAAGCCTCGAATAAATTGTTTTCCTTAAAAATAATGTTTTTCAGCGCATGCTGGTTTTTCTGAATAAATTTCCGGGTTTTCCTTCCGATTCCGTCCAGTTTTCCCAGGCCTTCCCACACATCCTGTTTAAAACGATTATAGGTATGCGAGGTGGCAATGCTTAGCAGGTATTTGTTGAGGCCACCAACGCTGGGGTCTATGGCCATATTATTATCGTTGAGAATGACCAGTATGTCTGTATTTTCGCCACCTGCGTTATTCAAGGCTTCAAAAGACATGCCGCCAGTCATGGCACCGTCGCCAATAATGGCTACCACTTTTCGGTCTTTTTCGTTCTTGAGTTTCGATGCAATGGCCATACCCAATGCAGCGGATATGGAAGTGGATGAGTGACCAACGCCAAAAGTATCGTATTCGCTTTCAGTCCGTTTCGGAAATCCGCTCAGTCCTTTGTATTTTCGGTTGGTATGAAAAACATCGCGCCGACCGGTAAGTATTTTGTGGCCGTAAGCCTGGTGTCCAACGTCCCAGACCAATTGATCGTAAGGTGTATTGTATGCATAGTGTAAAGCTACGGTAAGTTCCACAACACCAAGACTGGCACCAAAATGTCCGGGATTGGTCGAAACCTCATCGATGATGAATTGGCGCAGCTCATTACAAAGCTCCTCCAGTTGATCCAGCGACAGTTTTTTTAAATCTGCCGGGCTATTAATATTCTCCAGTAATTTCCCCTTTTCGTTCTCCATCAACACAAAATAACTGCAAAGATAGTATTTCCTTGTCTACCCTTCAAACACCATTTGGGCCTGTAAGTTTGATAAACGTAAAGAATTGTATTTTGGTTTACCGATTCTTTAATTTCAAAACCTTGATTTGTTGAAACATCAATTGGTAAAATCGGCGATAAGTACGAGCCCCTCCAGTGTCAGCATCGGTTCAATGTGATCGATGTTTTTTGTGAGCGGCGCCATTACAGTGCTGAGTCCGCCGGTTGCCACCACAGTAATGGTTTGGCCCAATTCGTTTTGTGTTCGTTCAATAATCGAATCGACCAGTCCGGTAAAGCCATAAACAATTCCCGACTGGATGGCATGAATGGTGTTTTCGCCCAAAACCGAGGGAGGAGGAGTTAAATGTATTTGTGGTAGCTGAGCTGTTTTTCCGGCCAGGGCATCCACCGCCGTTTCCAGACCCGGCGCAATGGCTACCCCTTTTATCTCCGACTTTGCCCCGATGGTGGTAAAGGTTAGGGCAGTCCCAAAATCGATGACCATGCTTAGTGGACCGTATTTGTGATGGGCTGCCAGTGCATTGGCCACCAGGTCGGTTCCAATTTCGTAGGGATTCAGAATTTGAACAGGCAGCCGTTCGTAGATATCAGGGCTGACAACTTTTATGATGGCCTTTTCGAAAAGACGCGGCAACATTTCCCCGAAAGGACGCACTAGCGATGGAACCACGCTGCTCAGAATGATCTTTTCCACATCGGCACGGCAAATCTCGCCGGCCGTTAACAAGGAACGGAATATCACTTCATACTCGTCGGCTGTTTTAAGCTGATCGGTCTGAATGCGCCAGTGATGCATCCATTTCCCTTCTTTATGGGCTCCAAAGACAATATTGGTGTTCCCTATATCAATAACAAACAACATAATTTTTCTTTGTTTTTTTCGAAATTAGTAAAAAGATTTGGTCTTCTTCCCTTTCAGATTCTATCCTGAAGTGTACTTTAAGCCTGATAATTAATCTTTTTTCTAAACAAAATATAAGGGTTTTAAAGACTAAGAACAAAAATAGTGCGTTATTTGAATACCGTTTTATTATGATTGCTATCTGCAAAAAAAGTATTACTTTAGAGCAAACGCTGACAATTCAACTCGAAGGTTATGCAACAAACAAAAAATCCGCTAATATTCATCATCGAAGACAGTGTCGTTTATAAGGATGTGTTAATGGGTCATTTGCAATCGAACCAGTATACCAACCTTAAAATTTATAAAAACGGCGATGAGTGTATCAAAGATATTCATCTCAAACCTGACCTGATTATATTGGATTATTTATCAACCGGTATGAATGGTCTGGAATTAATGTTAAAAGTTCATGCTGATCATCCCGAGGTCGAATTTATCTTTTTAAGCGGACAAAACGATGTTGAAGTTGCGGTGCAGATCATGAAACTTGGAGCAGCCGATTACATTGTGAAGAATGATAAGGCGCACAATAGACTGGTGAAATCCATAGAAGGACTGATTACAACAGCCAAGCGTGAGAAACAAGCTAAAGGTTTTCGAATTGGGGTAGTTGGATTCTTTGTTTTACTGTTCCTGGTGATCATGGTAATTATACTTCTATCGATCTTTCTTGAACTCGAATTTTAATTCAGAAAAGATATTTGCTGGAAGCCACCCGTTAGCGATGACGGGTGGCTTTGTTTTTGGTAGTGGACCCTCCTGTTCTTTCAAACCGAATTAAATCTCCGATTTTTATTACCTTGCGCGCCTCACAAATTTTTGGATCATGGGTTTTATTGCTGTAATCAAAAAGTACAACCGTAGTTTCTGGACCTCCAATACCATTGAATTGTTCGAACGCTGGGCCTGGTATGGATTTTACCTGGCCTTTCCCTTATTTTTGGTGGGTTCGACCGATACCGGTGCCCTGGGTTTTTCGAATGCCGAAAAAGGCGCGATCATGGGAACCGGATCAGCTCTTTTGTATTTTTTACCTGTAATTACGGGCGCCATAGCCGATAAAGTAGGGTATAAAAAAATACTGTTGCTGGCGTTTGCTATTTATGCGTCGGGTTTTTACATGATCAATGTACTTGACGGTTATTTTCTGGTATACATGGCTTTTATCTGGACCTGTGTTGGCGGTGCGTTTTTTAAGCCCATTATTTCAGCAATGATCGCTAAAACCACCAACGAAGAAACTTCTTCTATTGGTTTCGGGATTTTCTATATGATGATAAACATTGGTGGATTTATCGGTCCGTTCATTGCCGGGGCACTGCTAAAATTAAGTTGGGCATGGGTATTCTATATGTCTATCGCTGCTATCGGCATTAATGTTTTACTGACCTTATTTTTCTTCCGCGAACCCGGACGCGACAAAGATGGCTCATCGTTGCTGCAGAATATTATACAGGCTTTTAAAAATATATGGATCACCCTGCAGAACTGGAAATATGTATTGTTTCTGGTGATCATGATTCTTTTCTGGACGGCTTTTAACCAGTTGTACTATTCGTTCCCTATATTCGTCGATCACTGGATCGATACCTCGGTAGTGTATAACGGCTTGCATGCTGTGTGGCCCTGGCTTGCAGAAACGATAGGAGAGAACGGTACCATCAGCGCGGTGTCGATGACCAGTATGGATTCGTTCTTCATCATTGTTTTCCAGTTGATGGTTTCGGCCTTTGTGATGCGTTTCCGTCCGCTGGCTGCCATGATGGGTGGAATACTGGTACTGGCCGGTGGTTTGGGGCTGATGTTCTCGACACAAAGTGGCTGGATGATCCTGCTGGGTGTGCTTATTTTTGCACTGGGGGAAATGGGCAGCTCACCTAAATTTACTGAATATGTGGGCAAGATCGCTCCGGCCGATCAAAAAGCCCTGTATATGGGAACCTCGTTTTTGCCTATAGCAGCTGCTCACAAACTGGCGGGTTGGCTTTCGGGTGACCTGTACGAAGGAATTTCCGATAAATATGCACTCCTGCAAAAAGAAGTAACACGGCGTGGCATGGATTTCCCGGTTGAATTTTCAGATACTTTTACAAAGAACGATTTTTTTACTCAGGCTGCCGACCGTTTGAATATGAACCAGACAGAACTGACCAATTACCTCTGGCAAAACTATCACCCCTCAAACATCTGGATGCTGTTTTCCGGGATTGCTGTCGCTGCCGTTGTTTTTCTTTGGTTGTATGATCGGTTTGTGATAGGAGGCAAGTAAAAGGTATGCAGTTTTCAGTTTCTGTTAGTAATTGGATATTGATCATTCTACATTGGATATTTTCGGTTTTGTTTTTTAATATCCAATACCTAATAATGAATATCCAACACAAACCTGAAAATTGGATATTGAATATTCTACATTGGATATTTAAAGTCTTGTTTTTTAGTATCCAATAGCCAACCTAAACTCGAAAGTTGGGAATTTTTCTTAGCTTGCATATTGTTAACTAAAAGCCAATATTATGAACACACGAAAATATGATCTGGAAGAGCGACTCATTGATTTTGTATTATTGGTGGATGCAATTGTCGAAAATCTTCCTCAAACCAGATTAGCCAATCATTTAACAGGACAAATGATTAGGAGCAGCACTTCACCGGCACTTAATTAAGGTGAAGCTCAGGCTGCAGAATCTCAAAAGGATTTTATTCATAAAATGCAGATCATTTTAAAGGAATTACGCGAAACTAAAGTTTGTCTACTGATCATAAAAAGGAAAAAATACATTGAGGTTAATGAAATTTTACCTGTTTTAGGTGAGAATGACGAGCTATTGGCCATTTTTGCCAAAAGTGTAAAAACTGCTAAGTCGAAGCTGTAGCTCTCAAGTTAATCTACTTGGGACTTGGATATTGGTTATTCTATATTGGATATTTTTGGTTTTGCTTTTTAATATCCAATAGCCAATGATCAATGCAGAATGTCCAACTGAAAACTGGGACTTGGATATTGAATATTCTACATTGGATATTTAAAGTCATGTTTTTTAATATCCAATATTCAATACCCAATAATGAATATCCAACACAAACCTGGAAATTGGATATTGGTTATTCTACATTGGATATTTTCGGTTTTGTTTTTTAATATCCAATAGCCAATGATCAATGCAGAATGTCCAACTGAAAACTGGGACTTGGATATTGATTATTCTACATTGGATATTTTCGATTTTGCTTTTTAATATCCAATAGCCAATGACCAATGTAAAATATCCAACTGAAAACTGGGATTTCTTTCACTGATTATTCCTTCACCACAAACCGCCACGGCTTGCTTATCCAGGGCTCGCCGGCATAGTTGATACCAATACGCGGAGTAGTAATATATTCGGGTTTTATCCCGGAATCTTCGATCCAGATTCGTTCCGAAGTTATTAGATCCTCGCCGTAAAACGATTTATCGAGTTGCAGGGCGCGGCCCACTCTGCCCGGCCCCGAAAACCCTTCCAGTCCTCTAATTAAAACGGCAGAAGCATCGCCTTCTTTTCCGGTAACGATATTCAGCAGCCAGTACATGCCGTAAATCAGGTAAACATACACCACGCCGCCTGCATGAAACATTACCTCGGTGCGGACGGTTCTGCCTTTGCTTGCATGACAGGCCCGGTCCTCCATTCCGCGGTAGGCTTCCACTTCGGTTATGAAGAACTGCTGAGCCGAACCATCATCGAATTTCCGCACCAGCTTTTTACCCAATAACTCAGGAGCGACCTCCAATACGTCGCGTTGGAAAAAGGAAGGTGGAAGATTTTGCGTAACCTGCATGTTTTATCGCTGTTCAATTTGTGAATTAAATTGCAAAATAAATTCTTATTGTCCGAGGCTGAATACTAATTTTATATTTTTAAAGTTTAATTGGTAGTATTTCAGCCGGCTTATGCAAACCATTCAAATGTCAGATCTTTACGGACAGTACCTCAAAATGAAAGGGGAGATTGACGCGGCTATCGATGGGGTGATCAGATCGGCACAATTTGTAAAAAGCGAAAAAGTCGCTGAATTCGAAAGCCAGCTGGCTGCATACCTGGATGCCCATGTTATTGCCTGCGCTAACGGGACAGATGCATTGCAGATTGCTTTCATGGCGTTAGATTTTCAACCGGGTGATGAGGTAATCACCGTTCCTTTCACTTTTGTCTCGACTGCAGAGGTTTTACAGTTGCTGGGACTGAAACCTGTATTTGTGGATGTGGAGCCGGGATCTTTTAACATGGATGTGGCCCAAATTGAAAGGGCTATTTCTTCCCAAACAAAGGCGATTCTTCCGGTGCACCTATTTGGGCAGTGCGCCAATATGGAGGCGATCATGGAGCTTGCTGAAAAACACAATTTGTATGTGGTGGAAGATGCCTGCCAGGCATTAGGAACCGATTATATTTTTTCGGATGGCCGAAAACAAAAAGCCGGGACCATTGGACATATTGGTTGCAATTCGTTTTTCCCATCGAAAAACCTGGGAGCATTTGGCGACGGGGGAGCTGTTTTTACCAAAGATGAGGAACTGGCCGACGCGATCAGGTCGATTGCCAATCATGGTATGAAGGCAAAATACGAGTACGAGCGGATCGGTGTAAATTCGCGGCTCGACAGTTTGCAGGCAGCTATTCTCGAAGTTAAGTTGAAGTACCTGGATCAGCACATTGAATCCCGGCAAAAGATAGCAGCTTATTACGACGAGAAACTGACAGGCATTGGTGATATTCGAATTCCGGCCCGGGAAAGTTTTAGTACCCATTCTTTTCATCAATACACGATTCAATCAGAAAAACGCGATGAATTGCAGGAATTTCTTAAAAGCAAGGGTATTCCTACGATGGTATATTATCCGAAGGCCCTGCACTTGCAGGAGGCATACGAACATTTGGGGTACAAAGCAGGTGATTTCCCGGTAAGCGAAGAACTGGCTAAGACCGTGCTGTCGCTGCCCATGCATACTGAACTGGATGAGGAGCAGTTGGAGTATATTGTGAAGAATGTAAAAGAGTATTTAGTTTCTCGCAAAGCCGCAAAGTCGCAAAGAAAAAAGTAATGAGAGAGAATGAAATAGCGAAAATAATTGTCAATACTTGCTATGATATTCATGTGTCACTTGGTCCGGGTTTGTTGGAATCGGTTTATGAGGAGATTTTGTTCTATGAGTTGACTTTAAAAGGGCTGTCGGTTGAGCGGCAAAAGGCAATACCGGTGATTTGGGGCGATAGAAAAATGGAAATCGGATTCAGAGCCGATTTAATCGTGGAAGGGAAAGTGATTGTTGAATTAAAATCGGTAGAGATAATTGCTCCGGTTCATCCGAAACAACTTTTAACTTATCTAAGAATAACGGGGCTGAAATTAGGATTACTGATTAATTTCAACGAAAAACTAATAAAGGACGGGATTACCCGCATTGTAAATAGACTATAAAATTACTTGGCGACTTTGCGTCTTGGCGTGAAAAAACTCTCGCTAAGTCGCTAAGTCGCAAAGAGTAGATAAAAATGAACAATAATTATTATGCACACGAAACAGCTGTTATAGATGAAGGTGCAAAAATAGGATCGGGCACAAAGATCTGGCATTTCTCGCATGTGATGGGAACTGCAGAAATTGGCCCTAAGTGTGTGCTTGGCCAAAATGTTTTTGTGGGCAATAAAGTGAAATTGGGGACCAACGTAAAAGTTCAGAACAACGTTTCCGTTTACGAAGGGGTCGTTTGCGAAGATGATGTATTTTTGGGCCCATCGATGGTGTTTACCAATGTGATCAACCCGCGCAGTGCCATCGAACGTAAAACCGAATTCAAGACCACGCTGGTAAAAAAGGGTGCAACCATTGGCGCCAACGCTACCATTCTTTGCGGAACTACGCTGGGCGAATATTGTTTTGTGGGAGCCGGCGCTGTCGTAACAAAAGATGTCACACCCTATGCACTAATGACCGGTGTTCCTGCCAGACAAACCGGTTGGGTAAGCCGGGCCGGAAATGTTTTGGGCGACGATTTAATTTGCCCCGAAACCGGAGAAAAGTATAATTTAGCAGGCGAATTTTTAGAATTAGTAAAATATACTAAACATTAAATTGATTTATGATCTCTCGGAATCACAGGAAAGAACTTTCAGTTTTTACTCTCCCTCATTCCCTCTCTATGGATAGAGAGGGACGATCCCGAGTGCTCGGGATCAGGGTGAGTTTAAAAAATCAAAAGAGTATTGCTTATTTTTTATAGATTATTTGATTGAAGAATGACAAATAAGGAAGAAATTCTGTTAAGAGTGGAAAACAAAGAACTGGTTGTTGGTGTGATCGGTTTGGGTTATGTGGGATTGCCACTGGCGGTTGGATTTGCAGAAGCCGGTGTTCACGTAATGGGGTTCGACAAGAATCAGCAAAAAGTTAATAAGATTAACAGCGGCGAAAATTACATTAAAGATGTGCGGGATGCCGCATTGCGCGAAGTGGTTGGTAATGTTACTTTTTCGGCTACCAGCGATTTTACGAAGATCAGCCAGTGCGATGCCCTGCTGATTTGCGTGCCTACACCGCTCGATCGCTTTAAAAAGCCCGATATGAGTTATATTCAGTCGGCCTGCGAAGAAATTGGGAAGCACATGAAACCGGGGACGTTTATCAGTCTCGAAAGTACCACTTACCCAACGACCACCGAAGATTTTATGCTGCCAATCATTGAACGCGAGTCAGGAATGAAACACGGCGACGATTTCTGGCTGGCTTACTCACCAGAACGGGTCGATCCGGGGAATAAAGATTTTGTGACAAAAAATACACCGAAGGTATTGGGTGCCCTCACCGAAGACGGTTTGGAAGTGGGGCAAGCCATTTATCAGTTTGCCATCGACAATATTCACCCCGTTAGTTCGCCGCGGGTGGCCGAGATGGTAAAAATTCTTGAAAATACCTATCGTCTCATCAACATCAGCCTGATCAACGAACTGGCGCTGTTGTCGGGGAAAATGGATGTCAACATATGGGAAGTGATCGAAGCCGCCAAAACCAAGCCTTTCGGCTTTCAGGCTTTCTATCCCGGGCCGGGAGTGGGGGGCCACTGCATACCTCTCGACCCGTTTTACCTCGAGCATATTGCCAAAAAGTTTCAGTTCGACCTGAGCATGATCCATACCGCCGGGCATATTAACATGCGGATGCCGCATTACATGTACATAAAAATTGCCACGGCGCTTAACCGCCAGAAAAAAGCGGTGAATGGCAGCAAGGTGTTGTTTCTGGGGGTGGCTTATAAACCAAATATCGACGACGAACGCGAATCGCCGGCGCTGGAAATTATCGACACAGTAATTCAGAAAGGTGGCGAGGTAAGTTACCACGATCCATACATTGCGCAGATAAAAACGGAAGAGGGAAATCAACTGGAATCGGTCGATTTAAATGAAGAAACCTTGAAGGCAGCAGACTGTGTGGTAATAACAACCAATCATTCGGTATTCGATGCCGAATATATACAGGCACATTCGAAACTGGTTGTCGACATGCGGAATGTGATTAAAGAAGCGTCGGAGACGGTGTATAAACTATAAGTTCAATGTTTAGAGTTCAGTGTTCAAAGTGAAAAAGTACTCAGTACTCAATTCTAATATCTCAGTACTAAAAAAATGAAACGATTTGCATTAATAGGAGCAGCCGGCTACATTGCTGAAAGGCACATGAAAGCGATCAGGGAAACCGGGAATGAGTTGGTTTGTGCGTCCGATCGTTTTGATGTGATGGGGCGCATGGACAGCTATTTCCCAGATGCCGAATTTTTCCTGGAACACGAAAACCTCGATCGGTTTATGGACGACCAGCGCATGGCCGGTAACCCCATCGATTATGTGAGTATCTGTACGCCTAATTACATGCATCCCTCGCACATTCGCTTTGCCTTAAGAAACAGCTCCAATGCCATTTGCGAAAAACCCATGGTCATTCACCCCGATGAAATGCGGATTATCAAAGACATTGAAGCCGAAACCGGAAAGCGGGTGTATACTATATTGCAGTTGCGTCATCATCCGGCCATCCTGGCTTTAAAGGAAAAAGTGGAAGCCGCCGGCAAGGATCAGTTTTACAACATCGATCTGCAATACATCACTACCCGCGGAAAGTGGTATTTTAAAAGCTGGAAAGGCGATGTGCAGAAATCGGGGGGTATTGCCACCAATATCGGAATTCATTTGTTTGATATGCTGATCTGGATTTTTGGCAGCGTCACCGATAATACAGTCATTCAGTATTCACCTTACAAGGCATCCGGAGTTTTAAAACTCGAACAGGCAAGCGTTAACTGGCACCTCAGCCTCGATGCGGGCGATCTGCCCAAACCGGTCCAACAAGCCGGAAAAAGAACCTATCGCTCGATTACAATCGACAACGAAGAAATTGATTTTACAGAAGGCTTTACCAACCTGCACACCGTGGCTTACCAGCATATCCTGGCCGGTAAATGCTTTGGCATAGACGATACCCGGGAAAGTATTGAGTTGACAGAGCAAATTAGAAAGGCCGGGAATTAACTGTTTCGTTGGGTTATTTTATACCACCCCCTCCCGAGTCCTCGGGATACCCCTCCTGAGAGGAGGGGAAATGAGTGTGGTTCAGTTTTAATTTGATATTCCAAAATTTGAATTTGAAAAAAGAACGTTTCTCCTACTTCAAGGAGGAGTGGGCTTTTGCGGTTGAGCAAAAGGTCGAGGTGGTTGAGTTAATCCATAATACAGTAAGGGCTCACCCGAGACTTCTGATCTTCCATCCGATGATCACTCTACCCCGCAAGATGACGGCAATCCGGTAAAAGATAATGATCATCTTCTATCCGATAACAATGCTCATTTAAAAGATTATGATAAAAAACCATCGGATAAGGTCTGTCTTTTGTAAGATGACGATGCGCTGACACCCGACAGTACTTCTCTGGCGTAAGATGAAGACCATCTGACATAAGATAGCGACGATCTTTCGTAAGATCATCGTTCGCTGACGGCAGGAGAATGACTTTACCCTGGTGTTGAATTTGCTGGAAGCCCCATTTTATAAGGGATATGGAGGATTAACCGACATTGGTAGCAATTTTTGGTGTGCTTCTTTTTCTATCAGGTTATTCCTCATATGGCGCAAAATACGTTTATTCATTCATCTTTCCTTTTTGTTTCTGAAGAAAGCTTATTTTTGCCGTGAAACATTCTAATATTTTCTTTTGAATGACTCGACCGGAGTAGTGCTTTTATGGGAATAATAATCAAACAATCTTTAAGGGGCAGCATCTGGTCCTATCTGGGCCTTATTGTTGGCTATATTAATGTAGGGATAATTATGCCCAATTTTTTTAAGGCGGAGCAAATTGGGCTGGTGCAAATTTTTATTGCCATTTCTGCCATATTCACTAATTTTTCTTCGCTGGGATTTAATGGTGTTATTAATCGGATGTTTCCTGAATTCAGGAACAGGGAAAAACACCATCATGGCTTTTTATTTGTGTTAGTGGCTACAGGATTAACCGGATTTTTATTAAGCACAGTAGCCTTTTTTATATTTAAACCATCAATAATTGAAGCAAACGCCAACAAATCCCCTTTACTGGTTGAGTACATCACTTTAATTGTTCCGCTAATATTATTTCGAATCTTTTTTCGCTTGCTGGATAACTATAACCGGGTGTTATACGATGCCGTAACGGGTACGTTCTGGAACGACTTTATGAGTAAGATTATCAACCTGCTACTGGTTGTCTTATTTTCCTTGAAAATTATTAGTTTCAGAGAATTCTTTTATGCCTACCTAGTAGCCTTAAGTTTTCCGGTATTCCCTTTAATTTTTGTTTTGATAAAACGAAACGAATTTAACCTCCGGCCTCAATTCGAATTTTTAAAACGACCATTGGTAAAGGAAATGGCAACGGTATCAGCTTTTGGAATAATTAATGGCTTAAGTGGGGTACTGACCAATAACATAGATAAACTTTTGATTAATAGCTATATATCCCTTGGACAGGTTGGAATTTTTAGTGTATGTGCATTGTTTGCAACGGTCATTTTTATCCCGTCCAGAGCAACAATTAAAATTTCAACGGGAATAATTGCACAGGCGTGGAAGAACAACAATAAAAAGCATATTCAGGAAATATACAGCAAAGCCAGTTTAACACAGACTATAATAGGTTCACTTATTTTTGCGGGAATAATTGTTAATCTCGATTCTATTTTTACCATACTCCCCGAAAAATATGCGATGGGGCGATGGGTATTAATAATCTATTCATTTGGGATGCTGATTAGGGTATCAAATACAACCGGAGGAAATATTATTGGCACCTCCCGTTATTATCGTGTTTTATCGCTCATTGTCGGTTCACAGATTTTATATACCATTGCCTTTCACACTACTTTTATTCCTGTATGGGGCATTACCGGAGCAGCAATAGCGGTTTTGGCAACTTATATTGTTCGGTCACTCATCGTTGTTGGATTCTTAAAATTTAAAATGGGATTCTTTTGTTATAGTTACAAGCATCTGATTGTTTTGGCCGTAGCTTTTGGCTCAATATTGTTAAGCTTGCTGATACCCGCTACCGATTTTCTGATCCTTAATATATTAATCGATAGTTTGGCGGTAACTATTGTTTTTATGAGTATTGTTGTTGGATTTAATATTTCGGGAGATATTACTTTTATGGTTAAAACGTTATTCAAAAAATCTTTTCAAATGTTAAAACGTAAATAAAAATTATGCCTGAATTTAATGAGGTAATATCGGTTTTAAAGAAGAATAGAGGCCCAAAAGATCTGATGCGTCTTATTAAAGAAAATATTAGCAAAAGAATAAAGCCATATAACAAGTATATATTGCCGGGGAATAAACCCGACTTTCTGATTATTGGGGCTCAAAAGGCTGGAACCACATCGCTCCATTATTATTTGAATCAACATCCTCGTTTGGTAGGTTCCAGACCCAAGGAGTTAAGGTACTTCCATAAGTGGATCTACCATGGATTGGATATAAATTGGTATGAACGAAACTTTAATCATATTTGGCCCTCTGATAAGTTGTTTTTTGAGTCAACGCCAGACTATTTAAGTTGCGCAGAAGCTGCTAAGAGCATAGCAGAGTTTTATCCAGATGTGAAATTGATTGTTGTTTTGCGCGACCCGGTTGCAAGAGCTTATTCCGGCTGGAATATGTATAACGATTTCTTTCAAAAGAAGCAAAACAAAATAAATAAATACATCGCACCGGGGAGAGAGAGTCATGTTTATAAATTATATTTTGAAAACAGATCAATTTTTCCATCGTTTAAAGAAGCGATCGACCTGGAAATTGCTTATAAGAAGAAAAATCGATTAGTTAACTCATTGATCCTTGGGAAAGGATTATATTTGGAACAATTAACTCCATTTTTTAATGTTTTTGACAAAAAACAGTTGCTTATTTTAGGATTTAGAGATTTGATAAATGACACAGAAGAAGTTCTTCAAAGAATATATGATTTTCTTGATGTTAGCGAATATCCTTTCAGGAAGATGAATATTGAGCCGAGACATGTACGCAAGCATACAATGCGAATGGGTGATTCCGAGAAATGCTTTTTGGAGCAGTATTACAACAAACCAAATGAGGAATTATTCCATTTCCTGGGGGAAAGATTAAACTGGTAAAAATAGCAGTATGGAAAAAATATTTGTAACACAACCTACTTTGCCAGAATTAGATGAGTTCACAGAATTGCTCAAAGATATTTGGGACAGAAAGTGGTTGACCAATAATGGCAAATATCACCAGGAATTTGAAAAGACATTAGCGGAATACCTTGGCGTACCCTATATTTCATTATTCTCAAACGGAACATTGGCATTGATCTCTGCACTTCAGGTACTAAATATAACCGGTGAAGTAATTACGACACCGTATAGTTTTGTAGCCACTACCCACGCTTTGTGGTGGAATAACATTAAGCCGGTTTTTGTGGATATTGAGCCGGAATTTTGTAATCTCGATCCGGCCAAAATAGAAGCAGCAATAACACCACAAACTACTGCAATATTGCCGGTACACGTTTATGGGAATCCTTGTAAAATTGAAGCCATTCAGGAGATTGCTGATCGTTATGGTTTGAAAGTAATTTACGATGCTGCCCACGCTTTTGGAGTAAAACAAAATGGGAACAGCATTTTAAATTTTGGTGACTTGTCGGTCCTTAGCTTTCACGCAACAAAAGTATTTAACACCATTGAGGGAGGAGCCATTGTTTGCCACGATGAAAAAACCAAAAAGCGGATTGATTACCTGAAAAATTTTGGTTTTGCAGGTGAAACAGAAGTAATTGCGCCAGGCATTAATGCCAAAATGAATGAATTGCAAGCGGCTTATGGTTTACTTCAACTAAAAACGGTGGAAGAAAATATTCGAAAACGGAAAAGGATTTCAAGGATTTATCAGGATGGGCTGAAAAATATTAGGGGGATACGCTTTATGGAAGAACCGGAAAATTTAAGGTATAATTATTCTTACTTTCCTCTTTTTGTCGATGAAAAACAATATGGGATCTCACGTGATACCTTGTATGGAAAACTCAAAGAGAATAATATATACGGACGAAGGTATTTTTATCCTTTAATTTCGCAGTTCCCTACCTACAAGGGATTGGATTCTTCAAAGCCAGAAAATCTTACAGTTGCACAAAAGGTTGCAGATGAAGTAATTTGTTTGCCAATTTATCCTGGCTTGAAATACGAGGCAGTAAAACGAATATGCAGTATAATTAGAAATCCGTAACATGCAATCATCAAAATTAGGAAGTTACTACGAGGACTTTATTGCAGGAGATACGATTAAACATGAACTTTCAAAAACCATATTTGAAAGCGATAATAATTTGTTTTCCTTGTTAACGATGAATCATCATCCCGTACATACAAATCTTGACTATGCAGAGAAGAACCATCACCAGAAAATACTTGTTGTTGGGACTCTCGTATTCTCATTGTCAGTAGGAATAACTGTTCCCGATATTAGTGGTAAAGCCATTGCGAATTTGGGATATGAAAATATTGAACACCTGAATCCTGTCTTTATTGGTGACACCTTATATGTTGAAACAAAAGTTCTATCGAAAAAAGAATCCGTTTCAAAAAGTGACAGGGGAATTATTTATGTTGAGACCACCACCTTTAACCAGAATAAGGAAAAAGTATTACGTTTCAGGCGTAAAGTTTTGGTAAAAAAGATGCAATCATGATGAAATCAAGCCAATTTTTAATGCGCAGTTTAATGTTTGTCCCGGCACACAACGAACGATTAATGAATAGTGCTGCACGGAGCGATGCCGATGTATTGCTTCTGGATATTGAAGACTCAGTGCAACCGAATGAGAATAAACAGCACGCCCGAGAAAAAGTGATTGAATTTGTTTCGGAAGGAAGATTCAAAAATCATTTTGTTTTTCCTCGTATTAATGACCGGGAAAGTGGAGAATTGTTAAAGGATCTACTTGAATTAACGATTCCAGGTGTAGATGGATTTATGTATCCAAAGTCGTTTACAGGCCAGGATGTTTATTTTATCGATAAGTTACTGGATACCATTGAATATGAAAAAGGATTGCCCGTTGGTACCTTTAAACTAATTCCTTTAATAGAAACAACTGCAGCGGTTCTTAATGCACAGGATATTTGTCAAGCCTCGAAAAGAGTCGTTGCCATTGCATTTGGATGTGAAGACTTTGTAACCGATTTAGAAGGGATTCACGATCACGAGGGACAGAGTATTTTTACCGCGAGGGCAATGATTGCCATGGCAGCACGTGCAAATAATGTTATTCCTGTTGATACCGTTCATATTAAAGTTCATGATTTAGAGGATCTGGAACGAAATTTAAAAGTTGCAAAAAACCTTGGTTTTGAAGGAATGTTGGTATTGAATCCTAAAGAGCTGGATCTGGCTCACAAGTATTTTTCCCCAACGACCATTGAGATTGAAGAAGCAAAAGAAATGTTACTACTTGCAAGTAATGCCGAAAAAGAAGGTAAAGGTGTTGCGGTGGTGAATAACAAATTTATTGGGCCTCCAATGGTCATTGCTGCCAAGAAATTATTGAATAAAAATAATCTAATCGAAAATAAATCAAGGTAAGTGCCAGACGATAAATCGAATAAAAAAGGGAAGTTAATGGTTTTGGGTGGAGCTTTTTCTCAATGCCCCGCAATACAATACGGGATTGATAGTGGCTATCATGTCATAACAGTCGATTATTTACCGAATAATCCCGGACATAAAATTTCTGACGAATATTATAATATAAGTACAACCGATATAGAAGGTGTTTTATATTTGGCAGAAAAGCTAAATATTGATGGAATAAGTGCATATGCATCCGATCCTGCAGCACCTACTGCAGCTTTTGTGAGTGAGAAACTTAATTTGGTTGGAAGTTCGTATAAATCAGTTGAAATATTATCCTACAAGCAATTATTCAGAGCATTTCTTCAAGAGCATGGTTTTTTATCACCATGGTACATTTGCAGTGATAGTTTGGAAGAAGTTATCAAGAAGTACAATGGCAGTAAAGCAATTATAAAACCGGTGGACTCTAGTGGTAGTAAAGGTATTTTTGTAATTAATAATTCGGACGAATTAACAGAGTATTTTTCAGTGGCCAAAAGTTTTTCCAGATCTGGTAGAGTTATTCTGGAAGAATTAATTGAACGAAAAGGTCCGCAGATTCATGGTGAGGGATTTGTTCAAAATGGTGAGTTAATATTTGCTTTGCTTGGAGACCAGGTTTTTAGTCCTGTAAATAATTTGGTGCCATATTCAACAATAGTCCCAAGTAAATTTCATGAAGATATTATGGAGGAGGCGATCAAATCTGTAGAGTCAATAATAAAAGAAATAGGATTTGATACCGGTGGAATAAATATTGAGATAATTCGTGATAAGTCAGACAACATTTATGTGCTTGAAATCGGGGCAAGAAACGGAGGTAATTTCATGCCTCAACTTATGAAATATGCCACAGGATTTGACTTGGTAAAAGCCAATGTGGATTCATTATTCGAATACAATATTAATGGTCACAAAGAAATAAGTCCCTGGAAATACTTTGCTCAGGTAATCCTTCACTCCAAGGCAGATGGAATTATGGAACGAATAAATATTCCATCCGATTTCAAACATAATATTTTGGAACAAGTTTTATATTATAAGCCTGGGGATAAGGTGAACAAATACAAAAACTCTAAAGATGTTATCGGAGTCCTTATTATTGAAATTGAAAATAATAAGCAATTAGAAAGATTGCATCACTATTTATATATGAACGATTGGATCTCCATAATTTAAATATTTATGGCTATAGGAGGTTATTTTGAACTAGAGCTTCGTAAAGGGAACGAATATCATAAAAACGCGATTGCACTAAATACCGGCCGAAATGCGTTAGAATATATTTTAAGAGCTAAAGCATATACTAAGATTTATTTGCCACATTATTATTGTAATGTGCTCTTGGAACCGATAGTGAAACATGGCGTTGATTACGAATTTTATCAGTTGGATGCATTTTTTTCTCCTGTATTTGATTATTCTAAGATTGGTGACGATGAAGCTTTTTTGTACATTAATTATTTTGGATTATGCGATAGTCAGGTGAGTAATCTGGCAAAAAAAGTTAGTAATTTAATAGTTGATAACGCTCAAGCATTTTTTTCAAAACCCTTAAAGGGTGTGAATACATTTTATTCGCCACGAAAATTTTTCGGATTGCCAGATGGGGGATATCTTTATACATCAAAGATTTTAAATCTTAATCTTGAGCGTGATTATTCCTATGAGCGTTGCAGGCATTTGTTAGGTAGAATAGATAGAAATGCTGAAGATTTTTTTGGCGATTATAAACGTAATAATATCAACTTGGGAGGGCAACCAATAAAGCAAATGTCGAATTTAACAAAGAGTCTGTTAAAAAGCATCGACTACTCATTTAATGCTCTAAAAAGGAACCACAATTACTTATATTTTCATAATGAATTACAATCATCAAATCAATTAGCTATTTTTGATGATGAGCGTTGTTCCCCAATGGTATATCCTTATCTTATTGATAATGGTTGGCGAAAAAAAGAATTACTGATAAAGAATAATATATATGTGGCTACCTATTGGCCCAATATTCTTAAATCATGTGAAAAGGATAGTTTTGAATATAATTTGGCAGAGAATACTATTTTTTTGCCAACTGATCAAAGAATTAACGAAAAGGAGATTGAGTCTATTTTAAATATTCTTATCCGATAAATAATTTTGTGAGACTTAGTCATGAGACTTTTCTATTAAACTACATTTATAAATGGAGATGAAAAAAGTTATTATAATAGGTGGGAAAGGGACAGCAGTGGTAATTGCGGAACAGATTCAGAATGCCATCGAAAAGTTTAATGAACCATTTGAGCTATTAGGGTTTGCTTTTGATGATGAATCTTTTGGTGGTGAAATAAACAATTTACCGATTTTAGATAAAACATATAATGTTTATAAAAGGTTTGAAAAGTATAACGACGTCCATTTTATATTTTCACTATATAGAGTTGATTTAATACGAGAAAGAATCGCGTTGAGAGAAAGTTATAAAATACCGCATAAAAGGTATATCAATTTCATTCATCCGCTTGCAACGGTAGCTAAGAGTGTTTCCATGGGATATGGTAATGTAGTCTTAGCTAATGTAGTCTTAAATCCCAATGTCAAGATTGGAGACTTCAATACATATAATTCAAATTCTTTGATTGGTCACGATACTACGATGGGTGATAGTAACTTTGTTGCTGGTCATGCGGTGATTGGTAGTAACTTGAAAATTGGAGATGAAAATTTTTTTGGGCTAAATTGCTCAGTAAGGAATTATGTAGAGATGGGAAATAATAATATTGTTGGGATGGCTGGGAATGTTGTTAAAGATGTTGCTTCAAATAAGACTCTAATTGGAAATCCGGCTCAAGAGACCAAATAATAATTAGTTGTTAAAGCTTTTAGTTTTTATAAGATTATCGTAAATAGTGACTGAAAAAAAGTATAAATCTGATATAGATACAAGCTTGTCGCTTTCCGGTAAAAAATGGAAAGAAGGCTTGATTCCTTTAGTTAGCATTAGCTGTATTACTTATAATCACGAAAAGTATATTGAGGATGCTCTCAAAGGATTTCTTAGTCAAAAGACCACGTTTCCTGTTGAGATATTAATACATGATGACGCATCAACCGATGGCACACCAGATATAATAAAGAAATACGAGCGTGAATTTCCACAATTAATAAAACCGATCTATCAAACAGAAAATCAACATTCAAAAAAAGATGGTACACTAGGTCAGATCCAGCGTAGGCGAGCACTCGGCAAATACTACGCGACTTGCGAAGGGGACGATTATTGGACGGACCCTGATAAACTACAAAAACAAATCGATTTTTTAGAGAAACATCCGGATTATGTGATGAGTTGTGGAGGCTATGAATCGTTACATGTTGAGACTGGAGAAAGAAAGACCGAAATTGAAAAACGACTTTTAAAAAATGGAAATGGTTTTACTTTCACACTGAGTGAAATGTCGATGATCTTTTTTACCAAAACACTCACCAGTGTTTTCAGGATGGATATTATGAAAAAAAGTGTGGAAGCTATAAGGAATTATAACGGTTCCAGAGATACGCATCTTTTTTACCATATAATGAAACACGGTAAAGGTTATTATTTTGGAAATGTTCTTGGCGTTTACCGTATACACCGGGGAGGAGTAAAGAGTTTAGTCGGTGATAGAACAAATAAACTAAGTGCGTTAAACCGGTCAAAAGAAATGTTTGAAAAGAATCGGGACTATTATACCCGGGCTTTATATTTCAGGTCGGTAGTAAGTTTATTCCGCTATAATCTCACTCATAAATATGCTGGGAATACGGTAAAACATCAAATCCAGTTATTATTTCAATTAATTTGGCTTATTCTATCGCCCCGGATGTTGTGGCATTTCTTAAAAACCTATGTAAAAATCAAACTCTAAGCAGAGGCAGCAAACTTTTCAGCTTCTTTTAAAAAACTCTCTACACTCACCAGCTTAAACAAAAATTCGAAATCTTTCATTTTGAGTTCATCGGGCTGGTCGTATTTCTTTAAAAAGGCATCCCATTCTTCCTGTTTCAAAAGCGGTTTCAGGTACATATTTTCGAACTTCAGGTGTTCTTTTAAGCTGTTATCGTTTAACAGCTTCTTGTAGAGGGGCAAATAATCCCAGGCTTCCTGAAGGTGGGTGACCACGTTAAATCCGAGTTTCGACTTTATTTTTTTGCGCAGTCGATTCGACTGAAACCAGACAAAGCGAATGTAGTGCGGAATAAAAGTGAAGAAATTTTTTGGAACCATGTTCACCCCGCCAAAGTCGGTACGCATTTTTGCCAGTTCGGGATCGAGATTATACACAATTGCGCGTTGAAAAGCAGACTGGTTAAAACGCCATCTGGCCGGCACCGGCATGGCCCATTCAATGTTGCGGCGCAGGTAAAGTGGCGAAATGGAACGATGCAACAGGTTGCCCGAGTTATTTGAAGTGGTTACAAAGTTTTTCCAGTAATACACATCAAAACGATCGACCTGCATCGATACCGGGCTATTTTCATAGCCTTTTATGGCCTCTTTAATAAGTTGTTTGAAATAATTTTCTGAATTGTCCTTGATTTCCCGAAAACCGGAAGTAAAAATGCTGTCGGGGTAATTGCTGCTCAGTGTACGCAATTTTACAAAATGATTGATCTTAAAGGCTTTTGGTTCGCGATAGAGATTGAGCATATACATATCGTCCCACAAACCATTCTTATATGGATTTCCATCCATCCCGTTAACCGATACGCTGGCATGTTTGGCCTGTTGGTCGCGCATGTAATTGATGCGCCCCAGGAGATAGCCGGGCTCTTCGCAGCTTCCTAAAAGCACTGCCTTGCTGAAATGACTCCACAAATTTTCGGAGTAGTCTGAATTTAGTTTAATGGTGTTGTTTTCGATGCCCAGTTTATTGGCAGTTTCTTTTACTTTTTGCACTTCCAGAAAATCATCTTTCCCGTAGGTTGATGTTACAAAAGGTATTTTTTGGCTGGTAAAAGAAGAGATAACCTGCCGGCTGTCCTGCCCCATGGTAAAATCCAACGAAAGCTTATCGAAGGTATCCGCTATCATTCGTGCCGATTCTTTCATCCGCCGGCACATTTCATCAACTGTTTCTTTAAAGGAAAGTGTAGTTTGTTTTTTGGGCCATTCCCAGTACTGTTCTCTGCTTAAGGTACTGTTCGATATTTTATAAACCGAGGCCGGCAGCAAACGGGTAACGCCTTCGAGCATCGATTTTTCAGAGAGGATGTAATACCTCCACAAAAATTCGTTGAGTGCTTCAAGATCAGGCACTGGTTTTTTTATGGCCGCAGTTGTCGCAGAAAAAGGAGTGAAAAGGATGTAATCGCTTGTCTCGCATTTGAAATTGGTTTTGTTTTTAACGATGTCGTTGATCACCAAATAAGACTTAAGGGAAGCATCGTATAATTTTATAACGAAATGACCATCCAGTTCATTCGGGAAATTATGTTTGTCTCTCAGGTAGAGCGAGAGAAGTGCCTCTGCATTTAATGCTTTGGTTTCATTGAGAGCAAATACAATACCCTCGAATGTAAGCCAGTTTCCATCAGCATCTTCAAAATATTTTGGCTCTTTATCTTTTCTGAATTCAATTAAAAAAGCATCCGGTGTGGGATTTTTAAAATGAATTTCCGGGAAAAACGAACCAAATACTTCTTTGGTTTTTGCTTTTAATTTATTCTGAAGTTCTTTAAATGCTGATTGGTTGGTCTGATCTTTTGCAACCAGAAGTAGAGTACCTGCCATTTCAATACGGTTTTATAATCGTCCCAGTTTTTTTAAGGCCTTAAATTTAATGAAATACATACGCATTGCATTTACGAATGTGTTTTGTTTGTCGAATTTCAACCTGTACGTTTCGAATACTTTATCGTTGGTAAGAGCGTAAAGCATTTTTAATTGTGTAACGTGTAATTTCTGGTATGAAATAGTTGCCGGGTCAATTTTGGGATACCAGGGCGCTTCGCAAAGGTTATAGCGAGACCAGAATCCCATGTCATATTCCGGGAGTATTTTTTTGAGTGTTTCAATGCCTTCGTCGTAAAGCTTGCGTGCCAGTTTATTTTCTGGGAATACGCGCACAAAATCGTAGATGCCACACATGGCGAATATTTTTCCGTTAAGCACCAGGGTTGGCACCGACGAGCTGTATTCCTCGTAAAACGGGCCCCATTGGGTAAACGATGTTACGCCACCTTCAACAACCGGTTTGGTAAACGAGATAAGGGCTTTCTCAGCCATATCGGCGTATTCCTGTTTGCCGGTTAACTGGTAGCCGCGCAACAGAATGGAAATGCCCCGGCTTTGCGAAAAGGCCGATTGCCAGTTTTCGGGCGAATGATAGGCAGGTAATTTTACATCGGTGAGCCAGCGGGCACCCAACTCATCGCTAACATCGGCAGTGTTATAAAACCATTCAGCAAAATTTAAGAAACGTTGTTTGTCGGTTTCCGATTTGGTTTGCAGGTAAGTATTAAAAACGGCGAGTCCCATTTGCCCTATGGAGATGGGGAAATAGACATAGTCCTTATCCTTTACATCAATGTAAGTCTTATTAATCGGGATTCCGTTTTCGTCGAACTTATTGATCAAAGCCTGGTCTTTACCTGCCGAAACACGATTTTCGTTAAAAACAAAATAGTAATCGCCCAATTCAGGTGCGTGCAGATCTTCAGCAATGGGATAGCGTTCTTTGGGCGATTTAAAATCCGCTATCATTTTCTTTAGCATGAACAGCGCTTTCTTCATAACAAGGCAAAAGAAATTAAATAAAAACAAATTTAGGAATGTTACGGTTGCAATGCCGCGACCACATGCTTAAAGTATTGGCTCCGGTGTCCAGTATCATTAGCTGGTCGTTTTCACTGAGAGTTGGCAATTCAACACAGTCAAATAAAATATCGCCTTCGAAACACAACGGACCTACGATTTTATATTTTTCTGTTTTATTGGCTGTCTTGTTCTGATAAATACCATGGACAGGGTAGTTTACCGCCAAAGAAGAATACACTTTGCGCAAAAACAAATCGGCACCCACATGAATATAGACCAGCGAAGGATTTCCGTCGCCTTTTGCAACGATGTATTCAATATCGGAAACCACAAAACTGTTGGTTTTATGTACAAAATTACCGTATTCGGTTATAATCTTATAGTTTTCGAATAAGCCATTAATCGTTTGCAGTTGTTCAGCAAAGGCTTTAACCGAGAATTCCGGCCTATTGTTATCGAATTGAATTCCACCACCGATATCGATGTATTCGATGCGGCTGCTTAGCAGTTTTTCATGTCGAAGCTCATTTATGGTATCAGCCAGTTCTTTTAATTTTTTGACGGCATTGACATTGTTCTGAAAATTTTTAATGCCCGAACCGATGTGAACATGCAGCCCCGTGATTTTAGGATATGCAAGGCATGCATCAATAATTTCATTTTTTTGAGTGATCGGAACTCCAAATTTGGAGTCGAAGCTGGACAGGTTAAATATTCCGGGAGCATCGCTGTCTTCAAGCGGATTGATTCTTAACCCGAGCTTTCCCGAGAAATCTTTTGGATACCTCCCGAGTTCCTGAATGGAGTTGGCATTTAATGTTATCCCAGGATAATTTTGATGACACCAGTCTATTTCTTGTTTGGTTTTAACCGGAGAATCGAACACAATGGCCTTGTTTGGTGCACCCGCATTTTTGGCCAGTTTCACTTCTTCGAACGAGGCAGCTTCAAGCCCAAGTCCTCTGGATACAATATGTTGTAATATGCTCGGTTCTGACTGCGTTTTAATAGCTATAGTATGAAAGGTTGATGTTGGAAACCCATCAATCAACTGATCCAGCCTTTGATCCAGATCCTTTTTAAGGTAAAAAATAACGGCTTTTTCATCATCTTCTCCAGCAGTCTGAAGCCATTCTTTGTACACCTTTTCTGCGTAATCAGGATGAATGCCCATACGATTCGTACAATTTTTCTTTAATAATGCTTAATACGATTTTGTCTTTTGCGAATTCGTGCTCATCGTTTTTTACAAACCGGCGTACATTCTTTGCACCAATTGCAATGCGCATAAACGACTTGTTCTTATAGGCAACCGGCTGACCGATGAATAAGCGTTTAACTCCGAGTTTTTTTTGATGATCGGCTGTTACGATTGAGCGATGTAATTCTTTAAGTTGATTATGATCCAGGTAATGATCGTCTATTATTATACGGAATGAAATGATGCTTTTATTGGTTTTTTCCTGATGCGGCATTAGCTCAAATTCTTCTATTTTCTTGATCTCATCCATCATTGTTTTATTCCATCGTTTGATCATGTTTTCAGTTTCCTCTTCGTCAATATCTGAGTATTTCCCAATTTCATTCATGGTGAGTGCCCAGCGGATGTTTCGGGAAATATTTATTTTATCTGGGAACTTGAAATTTTCTCTCAGATTTGAAGGGATATCGTACTGAGAGAAAACGGTTCCAAACTTTTGAATACGATTGGCATCATCGGTCTTGGCCAAAGCATTGGAAATTGATTTTGGAACCAACAAGGCTGCACAAAACGGGGGAGCCTGGTAAAATTTGGATCCCGTGATCATAACCATGGCTTTTTTATTCAGGAACATCCTGATAATTTCCTTTTTATGACGAAGCTGGCACATGTCGATACTCCAAAGAATATTATCTGCTTCAATTTTATCGATTAACTGCACATTATCGGTGATACCCGATTTGCTTCCATACACGAGGTTGATAATAATGAACTTATTAGGATTGGAATGTACCAGCTCTTTTATTCTTTCCTCATGATTAAGTATGTGCCCCTGTTCTGAACGTGCTTCAAAAAATATGGTTTGCAAGGCTTCTTCGGAGATCATGCGTTCACCTTTTTCAATCTGATCTCCAAACTGATTATAATTGGCGTAATATTTTCCTTCTGATGCAAATGGTGTCCCTGATCCTAATTCTTCTTTACAGGTGATCAGGTTTATTATTTGTTTATCGGGCTGAAACAATTTGCTGAATATAATGGGGTAGTAGAACAGATCGGTACCTGATGGCCCGTAAAACACATCGAATAAATCTTCACCGTCTAAATTCAACCAATTTTTTAACTGCCTGGTATTTCGTTCCTGATTTTTAATCCAGTCCTCTTTTGTTTTAAGGCGATCAAGCAACTGTTCGACATACTCCACATCTTCTTCTATGGCAGGGCTGGCAGTACACGATCCCCGGTTAATGATATCATTGTTCAGAAGTGAAATCCCGTAACGTGATAAGCCATTTTCATCAGGGAACACGCGTTCGTCCGCACCACGTGTTAATATTTTTTTTATTTCCTGTTCAAGTTCCTTTACAGCAGTTTTCATTTTTTGCTTTTATGTTTTGGTGTCTGTTCGTTTCATCTGATGGGATGATGGATAAAGATAAATACAATTGTTCGCTATTGGTGTATTTCACTGAATAAATTGGCCAGCTGTTGTGTCAATTGTTTTCTGGAATACTTCTCGATACTTGCAGCGTCGATTTTCGCTATTTCTCCGTTTTGCCAGTTCTGAAACTCAGTAACTAATTGCTTTTTAATTTCCTTTTCATTTTCAGGTTTGAAAATTCTTCCGGTATTGGTCTTTTCAAGTATTTGTGCCGATTCACCGGCTGTATTGCCTAAACCAAGTATTCGATTTTGCGTTGAAATGTATTCAAATAATTTCCCCGGGATATGGCCTTCATAACCTGCAACCTGTTCCAGAAAAAGCAGGAGCAGATCGCTTTCCTGCATCAGTGAAACAGCTTCAGAATGGGGGAGATAAGCTATTACTTCAAGTACATTTAAGGTGCTAAATAGCTCCTCAATCTCTTTTTTTATTGTGGGTTCGATACTGCCGGCTAACTGTATTCTGACTTTGTTCTTATCCAGATCTCCCTTTTCAATTAATTCCTTAAGCCAAACAAAAAATGATTTGTAATAACGATTCCAGGTCAGCCCTCCGATGTATAAAATATTAAAAACATTGTTTGATGCTTTTTCTCCCGTGGAGAATGTTGTTTCATTATCGTATCCGTTCGTAATAATCTTAAACTTATCTTGTTGATTGCTTGAAATAAGGTCGACAAAATTGGAACTTACGCAGGTGGCTTTATCGCACTCGATAACAACTGATCGTTCGAGTTTTTCGTTACGCCTCTTTGATATGGGATTGAATTTTTGATCATGCAGGTAATGGATTTTTGTCCACGGATCCCGGAAATCAGCTACCCATTTCAATCCGCTCCATTTGGTCAGTTTTTTTGCTATTAAATGCACGGTTGGCGGAGGCGAAGAGGAGAAAATGATATCGGGTTGTTCTTTTTTTATGATTTGTTTTCCCTGGCTTACAGCGTATGGAATCCAGCCGATTTTAGCATCGGGAACGAAGAGGTTGAGCCGCACCCAGTTCGAGAGTTTCTTTTTCCAGCTAATATTTTTCTGCGCCAGGTTGGCCACGGGAATCTTTTCATCCTGTTTCATCCCGGTAAACTTGCGGTAGAATGTGGTGGGCTCGAATGCCTTTGTTTTGTACACTTTACACCCCTCGGGGATGTCTTTTGCCAGTGATTCATCGATAGCAGGGTATTCACCGTTGGCTACTGTAAGGATAATGGGATCCCAGCCAAATTCGGGCAGGTACTTGGCAAATTTCAATACCCGCTGAACACCCGGGCCACCCGCCGGCGGCCAGTAATAGGTTATTATGAGTACTTTTTTGTTCATTGGTTAGCTGTGAGCCCCGAGCCGTGAGCTCTGAGCTTTGTTTATTGTTTTGTGGTTGCTGTTCCTTTCAGTGTATCTATTTTCTGTTGGTTAAAAATTTCTGGTCACGTATCAATTTTAATTTGTCTGTACGTCATTCCGAACTCCTGACCGCTGTCAGGCAGGTGTTTCGGAATCTCTTTAAAATGAGGCCAGATCCTGAAACGAGTTCAGGATGACGCAGCGAAGACTTTTCAAACAGCTTTAGCATATTCAGATTTACTTTATTCTTATTTATCAAATGCATTACAAGGCCTCAGTCTCTATACTCTCATCCTTTGGGGGAGTTGGAGGGGGCCTTACCTGCTTTCCAGTTTCTTCTTTCCGTAATACCCCTTTACAAATCCTTCGGCCTGATTGCGGCCCAGCACTTTGGTTTGCCAGAGCGCTTTTAATAAACCAAATCCATAGGCAAAAACCTGGATGTTCAGCGTAACCGGCGATAACAGTGCCGCTTTTAGGTTTTTATATTGGATCAGCGATTCGAAAAAAGCCGTGAGGTTCACCAGCAGGTAACCAATTCCGGTTATAATCCAAAGAATCGCTCCAATTCGCGGGAAGAATACTGTAAATAATGCCAGGAACAGAAGCCCTAAAATCACCATAGCCGGCAACAAATGCACCGGTTTTAACATGGAAGGATGCGCAATCGACAGGTTGATCCTTGCCACACCCCAGTTAAAAATCTGCCGGTAAAACTTCGAGAGGCTGGTGCGTCGTTTGTGGTAGACAAAAGCATCGTAAATCAAGCCCACTTTATAACCGGCATCGTATATGCGTTGCGAAAAATCCATATCCTGTCCATGACGCAGTTTGTTCATACCGCCAATATTCTCAAATACTTTGCAGTGGATGCCCATGTTAAAGCTTCGCGGATAAAATTTACCCACGCTTTTCTTTTGTCCGCGGGTACCTCCGGTCCCCAGTTTCGAGGTCATCGAATAATTAATGGCCTTTAACAGCGGGCTAAACGATTCGTGGCAGGTATCGGGACCCCCAAAGGCTTCCAGTTTTCGTTTTTCCACGTCGTTGTCGATGGTACGTAACCAGTGGGGCGGGAACATGCAATCCGAATCCACAAAAATAAAATACTGTCCTTCAGCATTGTGCATTCCATTGTTGCGGGCTTCTCCGGGGCCTTTGTTTTCCTGATAAATGGATCTTGTTTGCAAACCACTTGACGAACTGTAATTCTCGATAAAATTCTGAAATCCGTCCTTGGAACCATCATCCACAAAGAGGAATTCAAACTGATCGCGCTCAAAATCCAGTTTTTCGGCACTATCCAGCAGTTCCTTTACCTCGCCGATTCGGTTGTACACTGCCACTATAATGGAATACTTTACCATGTGCTATGCTTTTTCGGCTTCAGGTTCTGTTTTTCTGATCTCATGGTAAACGGAATAGCCAACCAGTGCCACGACCATTACCATGATGATGTAATAGAAAATCATCGACAGGGTATTCGCTTTGGTATAATACCCCGGGCGGAAAGTAAAACTGATTTCGTGCTGCCCATCGGGCACTACCATTGCGCGAAGCGTATAATTGGCTTCCACATATTTTGCCGGTTCTCCATCTATTGTTACGGTCCAGTCCGGGTAATAGATTTCTGAAAAGACCACTAATCGGTTCCCGGTGGTGTTGGTTCGATAAACCAGGTGGTCAGGCTCATAAGTTTCCAGCGTTATGGAATCAGCTGGTGTCTTTGGTCCGAAGTCACCAACATCGACTTTAAACTTGTTATGGATGACCGTTTCATTTCTGACATCTATATCGCCGAGTGCCAATATTTCTTCGTCCGGAGTGTTTACCCATTTTACCGAATCGACAAACCAGGCGGGACCCATCACGTTGGGGTTGACCTGCAGGCCTTGCTGGGTGATAATGTATTTGGCATTCAGCATATTCAGAACCTGCATATCCCCTCTTATGATGTAATTCTCGATCAAGTCCTGGTAGCGGCGCAGTTTGGCCGCGCTGTAGCCTCCAATCGACCGGTGCGATCCGGAGACGCGGTTGTCCTGGAAAGCTGCTGTAGTAAGATCATACACCCGGTAAAAGGTATTTTTCTGGATCACATATTTTTGAATGTCTTCCCGTTCGGCCTGGGTCTGCGGATTGAATTTTTGATACGCTTCCTGTATTTTTTGTTCCAGTCCGGGCGTATTTTGAATTTCACGGTTGAATATCTGTTTATCGACATCCGTGAGCAGGTATTCCTGTTCCATCAGATTTTGACGGGTAAAATCGTCTTTGTTTACGTAACGTTGTCCGATAGTCCAAACGTCTATCAATGCCAGAACACCAATAATTCCAATCAAGACCGTCTTTTTAATCTTCTGCTTTTTAAACAGGTAGAATGAAAAAACAGTAGCTGCCGCAAATAAAAGTGTTCTGAAAAATTCAGTCCTGAAAACCGAGATTCTCAGACTTTTGAGGGAAGCGACAATGGCATCTATTTGTGCTGCTCCGGCCTGCTGGCGGTAGTTGTCGAATAGGGCCAGCTCCTGGTCGTTAATGTAACGATTTAACAGGTGCGGAAAGGCAATGTTCAGCAAAAGAAAGGCAATAAAGCCAAGACCTCCGACCAGATATAGGGGCAAGTTTTTCCTGCCAATTTTTATTTTGGATTCCAGGTTCAGGAGCTCAGGATTTTTAATGATTTTAGAAACAGTGAGAAAGGCAAAAAATGTGATGAATATTACAGCAACAGCCAGTATCGATACCGGCGTTCTGAACTTATTATAAAGTGGGACATAATCGATAAAGAGGTCGGTGAAACCCGAAAAGTATTTTCCCCAAGATAAGAGAACAAACAGAACAACTGCGATCAGAATGCCCTGTTTCAGTGGGCCTTTAAGAACAAATAAACCAATAATAAAAAGTGTGAATATTACGGCACCTGCTGTATTCGGACCACCACTACTCCCCTGATCTCCCCAATACTGGTTCATATTTCCAATGGTTTGACGCATGTTGCGGTCGACTTTATTCAGCAAACTGCGGTCCTGTTTCACGTAAGCGCTGGCTCCACCTTTGACGTTTGGCGCAAAAAGCATCATGCTCTCGGCACGGCCACTGCTCCATGCGTTGATGTAGTCACGGTCAAGGCCTCCTTTGGTTTTAATGTGTTCCTTACCAACGGTTAATTCGCTTTTCCCCCGAATGGATTGTTTATTGTACCGATAAAGGTTCGAAAGTTTTGAATAATTGGGGCCGATGGCCAGCAATGCCGCTAAAAACAATAAGCCCACAGCTTTGCCGAAATCGAGGTAGCGCTTTTCTTTCACATGATTATACAGTTCCACGAGCCCAATACAGATTAAACCCAATAGCAGATAATAGCTCATCTGCACGTGGTCGTGAGCAATTTGATTGGCTAGAAAGAAAGCAGTCAGAACAAATCCCCACAAGTATTTTTTTCTGAATGTGAGCAGCACCCCAGCCAGTGTTGGTGCAATAAAAGCAATAGTCCGTACCTTTTTAAAGTGTCCGGCTTCGATGATGATCAGGTTATAGGATGTCAATCCAAACGCCACGGCACCGGCCAGTGCGAGCCAGGGATTAACCCGAAAGGCAATCAGTAAAATATAAAAACCCAGCATGTACCAGATTAGCATTCCAACTTCCGTAGGGAATCCTATCTTTTTGGGTATTGAATACAGCTTCTTCAGTTTATTGGAGCTTTTATAGTTGGCGCCAATAAAATCTGGCATACCCGAGAATTTGGCATTGATCCACAGAATTGCTTTGTTCTCATATTTTCTGTATTCTATCTTATCTCGTAGTCCCCCTTGTGACTTTACAATATCATCGTGTCTTAAAGATTTTCCATTGAATGCAGGGGAGAAATAAGCAGAGGATACCGCAAAAATTGCTGCAATGGCAATCAAATGCGGGAACAGACTTTTCAGGATGGGCTTGATATTCATGGTTTCCGGATTTATGCTTTTATAAAATTGCTGGATAAAGTTGCATAAAGTTTGGCAGTTACCAAAGAGGAATTATTGTCAAGTTTTGTTCTATGGCATTCTGTTTTATTTTCTCGCCATAGCGCCAAGACGCTAAGAATAATGAAAACATAATGACACGAAGTTTTATATGCTATTTAAGCATTGCAGCATTAACGTATTTCTACATTGACGCCCTCAGTCCTTCAATCCTTCAATCCTTGTCTGTCCTACAACTTCCCAAACAACTTCTTGTAGCTTACCTGCTCGCCAATGATTTTTCCCAGATCCGAAATGGCCACCCGTTCCTGTTCCATGGTGTCGCGGTAACGGATAGTAACGGTGTTGTCTTCAGCCGTCAGGTGATCGACGGTTACACAGAAGGGCGTGCCAATGGCATCCTGGCGGCGGTAACGTTTACCGATCGAGTCTTTCTCGTCGTACTGGCAGTTGAAATCAAACTTCAGTTCGTCGATGATCGCACGGGCTTTTTCGGGTAGACCATCTTTTTTTACCAGCGGCAATACAGCCAGTTTTACCGGGGCCAGCACCGGCGGCAGTTTCAGTACCACACGCGAATCTTTTTCCAGTTGTTCTTCGCAGTACGAAGCCGAGATCACCTGGAGGAACATGCGATCAACACCGATCGAGGTTTCCACAACGTATGGTACGTATGATTCATTAAGTTCGGGATCGAAGTAGCGAATTTTCTTGCCCGAGTATTTTTCGTGCTGCGACAGGTCGAAATCGGTGCGTGAATGGATACCTTCTACTTCTTTAAAACCGAATGGGAATTTGTATTCCACATCCACAGCAGCGTTGGCGTAGTGTGCCAGTTTTTCGTGTTCGTGGAAACGGTAGTTTTCGTCGCCAAAACCAAGGGCACGGTGCCATTTCATACGGGTTTCCTTCCATTTCTCGAACCAGTCGAGTTCGGTGCCGGGACGTACAAAGAACTGCATTTCCATTTGTTCGAACTCACGCATACGGAAAATGAACTGACGGGCCACGATCTCGTTTCTGAAAGCTTTCCCGATCTGCGCAATTCCGAAAGGGATTTTCATGCGGCCTGTTTTCTGTACATTCAGGTAGTTCACAAAAATTCCCTGTGCCGTTTCGGGACGAAGAAAGATTTTTGAAGCACCGTCGGCAGTGGAGCCCATTTCGGTGGCAAACATCAGGTTAAACTGACGTACATCGGTCCAGTTGCGTGAACCTGAAATCGGACAAACAATGCCTTCGTCTTCGATGATCTGTTTCAGTTCAGCCAGATCGTTATCGTTCAGCGCCTTTGAAAAACGAGCATGCAAAGCATCCCATTTTTCCTGGTTCGCCAAAACACGCGGATTGGTAGCGCGGAACTGCTGTTCATCGAAAGCATCGCCAAAACGTTTGGCTGCCTTGTCCACTTCCTTGTTCATCTTTTCTTCGTACTTCGCCAGTTGATCTTCGATCAGCACATCAGCACGGTAGCGTTTTTTCGAGTCCTTGTTGTCGATCAGTGGGTCGTTAAATGCATCGACGTGTCCGGATGCTTTCCAGATTGTTGGATGCATAAAAATGGCCGAATCGAGCCCCACAACATTTTCGTGCAAAAGCACCATGCTGTCCCACCAGTATTTTTTGATGTTATTTTTTAGCTCAACGCCGTACTGACCGTAATCGTACACTGCGCCCAGGCCGTCGTATATCTCGCTCGATTGAAATACATAACCGTATTCTTTGCAGTGTGCAACCAGTTTCTTGAAAATATCTTCCTGTGCCATAATTTATTCGTGTTCTGAATCGAAGCACAAAAGTAAACGATTTTTTTTATTTGGCAGGGAGAACGTTCAGCGTTTAGTGTTCAAAGTGTAAAGTGATGGATTTTAACCACAGCGATCACAAAGAAGGCTCAGAAAAAACAGAGTTCATAGAAATATAAAGTGGTTGTTAAGCTGAATTTGGAACTTGGATATTTAAGCATTCACTTCTTCAGGCATTTCAGCCTTCTTTTCTTTTAACCACAGAGTGCGCAAAGAATACGCAGAGTGCCACAGAGGAATAAGAGATTGTTCAAAGGGGTTTGGGAACTGGATATTTAGCATTGATTATTGGATATTTAAGCATTGCGGCATTCGGGCATTTCAGCCTTCTTTTTTTAACCACAGAGTTCACAAAGAAGGCACGGAGGACCTCAGAGAGAATAAGAAAATGTTTGATGGGTTTTGGATATTGAATATTGAGCATTGATTACTGAATATTCGCACCTTAAAGGTTTTTTTATTCCTTTTAACCACAGAGATCACAAAGTAGACACAGAGGACCACAGAGTGAATAAGAAAATGTTCAAAGGGCCTTGGGAACTGGATATTGAGCATTGATTATTGGATATTTAAGCATTCACTTCTTCAGGCATTTCAGCATTCTTTTCTTTTAACCACAGAGTGCGCAAAGAATACGCAGAGTGCCACAGAGGAATAAGAGATTGTTTGATGGGCTTTGGGAATTTGATATTTAGCATTGATTATTTAAGCATATAATCCTTTAGTCGCAGTTTCCAGTTTCAGTTTCCGGATTATTGGCGCTTGGCAGTAATGCATTTTAATGAAATTCATTTTTTTAACCTTTGCGGCTTCGCGGCTTTGCGAGAGAGAGGATTTGTAGCTGGTCACTAGTCATTGGGTCATCCAGAACTTATTTGGAAATTGGATATTGAGCATTGGTTATTATTCCCTTTTTAGAAATGAAAGACCAGTTGAAATGAAGCTTCCTTTTGCCTTTGAACTTTATCCTTTTTCCTTGTTCTCAGTCTACTTCCTCAAAATCGATGTATTCGCCTTTATCGTCTCCATTGTTTTTCTTTTGTGAGGGACGCCCTTCGATGGTCACATCACCTTCCGGGCGACGTGGCGGCTGATTGCGGCGCTGCTGGTCCTGCATTTTCTGTTGCATGTTTTTCAGCCCTTTGTCAACCAGAAACGGAAGTACGTAACGCACCACAATCCGAAAGCCAAAATAAATAATGGCGATAATGAGCAGGGTGCGGATGAAGTTGATGAGATATAGTGTAATAAACAATTTCATTTGTTGCTATTTTTCGGCGGTGGAAAATAAAAAATTCACACCAAAGGACAAATTTAGGTATTTTGCCGAGGCGGGTTTCACAAAGCCTGTAATATTATTGGTCGATAAATAATACTGCGCCCGCTGGCCGGTGTAACTGAATCCAACTCCAGGTAAAAATTTATTAAAGTTTAACACTCCCAGCGTTGCCGCCAAGTTAAATTTTTCGCCAAGTCGGGTATGCATAAAACCGGTCAGGTAAGTTTCGTTGTTATCCTTGAAATAGGTGTACTGCCCCGAAAATCCAAGTTCCGTTTTGGGATTGATCCGCTGTTTTATTCCCATATTTACTTTTAACGGAATTTGCTGAATGATCCGGTCTTTTGTCGGGCTGGCTTCGATCAGAAAGGGGATCGAATCGCTGAATTCCTGCAAGGCGATTTTGGGCTCTTTGTAATCGGGTGCTTCCGGGTCTTTTGATTGGTAGAGATCGTCTTGCTGAAAATTCAGTTCACCTGTGAAGGAAATGTCGTAGGTGTTGTGTTTAAATCCGATAAAACCAAGATCGAGCACCGATGCTGAAATCTCGGGGCCATTCCCGAAACGGTAGGAGATGCCCAGATCCAATGCGGGACTGAGGTTTCTGAAATTAAAAAAATAGTCGGAAGGTTTGGGATTGGGCCGGATATCGGTGGCCCCCAGTTCTTCATTGTAGCTTACTTCAACGGGTGCCGAAAGCGTGTAGTCGCCTTTCGGGATCACGGCCAGTTCTTCCGATGCTTCACGGGTTTCCACATCAATATATAGTTCCGGGATGTCGTAGTAAAAACGTGCGAACAGCAATTTGGGCCGAATTCCCATAAAGAAACCTTCCCAAATCTGATTGGAATAGGTAAAAGCAAGTTCCCGGTAGTAAAAACTTTTAAACGTAACGGGGCCATAATTTTTGTTGCTGCCGTAATACGGCTGAATCCCAAGGTCTATAAATTGTAGCAGCTCGTGATCAAAAAAGGTTGAAGAGATGATCTTTTCCTGAATAGAGAAAGTGAAGTTATGCTGCTCTTTTCTCCAGCTCAAATAAACCATTGGAACAGTAACGGTAGCAAAGGCATCGCCCGGTTCGCCGAGCTCGTGGTAAAAACGGTCGAAGCTGTACGAAAAATTTCCGTAGAAAATGTAATCGATGGCAAAATTCGACTTCCAGTTAAACGAAGTACCGGAAATAAACGGCAGTCCAAGCACCAGTTTTTCCGTTTCGTTTTGCTGTGCCGGGTTGTAAAGCGATGACTGGCTGACACCGGGCAGAAACTTCAACGGATTGCTGTCCTGTGCGCTGCCTGAAACCGAGAGCAGCAACAAGCACAGAACAATAAGTATAATTTGCTTTCCTTCCGGTTTCATTGCGTTACGTTATGAACGCAAAATTAGGCTTTAAATTGAATTGAATGGTTTGTGCCATTAAAATAGCTTGTAATAAAAGTCTTTGTTTCGTAGTCGGGAGATTCTGAAATGAATTCAGAATGACGTTTTTTAGTACTTTATAATAGCTTCTTTCAAATGACTTGAATTTAAATCGAAGTTATCTTCCGCTAACGTCGCCGCCACTCGATTCGTCAATGTCCTTCATCCTGGGATTGCCGTAATAGGTGATGTCGGCACCACTGCTGGCATGTGCTACCAGTTCGTCGCTCACGCGCACACTGATATCCGATCCGCTGCTTGCACTGACTTTGCAATACTGCGATTCGAGACCGGAAGCATCGATGTCGCTTCCACTGCTGGCTTCAGCAGTCAGGTATTTTACTTTGCCACTTATTTCAGCATCACTTCCGCTGCTGGCATCAATCGAAAAATTCTTGTAATACACATCCAGTTCCACATCGCTTCCGCTGCTGGTCGAAACTTTTAGTTCCTCTCCTTCCAGTGTATTTTCCGATTCAACATCTGAGCCGGAAGATGCATCAATCTCATTCAACTCCTTGACCGTTACATAAACTTTGCGGGTTTTGTTACCGCCCCAGTTGAACCAGTTGTTGCGTTTTTGGAAAATGTGTAGTGTGCCGTTTCTCACCTCGGTTTTTATCTCATCGATAATATCGTCGTCGGCTACCACCTTCACTTCTTCAGTGTTTCCCATTGTTATGTACAGGTCTATTCCTGTGGAAACATCAATGGCGTTAAAGTCTTTCACATTTCTGTTCTGGGTTTCATCACGATTGCCGGCTACTGCAGTTGCGGCTGCCACGATCATGGCAAAAAGTAAAACTGTTTTCAGTGTTTTCATATTGATCTATCTAATTTGTGATTTTTGTAAGGACGCTTCGATTCAGTGAAAGTTACAGACGGGCTACATTTTTTTCACGTTACCACCAGAGGATTTATTGATACTGGTTTGAGAAGGTTCACCATGGTAAAAAATGTTTCCACCGCTACTTGCTTCTGCTTTCATGTCGTTATCGACCGCTATCCAGATGTTAGCACCACTGCTGACTTTGAGTTCGGCATTTTTTGTTTTCAGGTCTTCAGCTTTGATGTTCGCTCCCGAACTTGCGCGTGCTATAAATTCACGTGCCAGTCCTTCAAGCCGAATATTTGCTCCTGAAGATGCGGATGCTTCCAGGTCTCTGCTATTTATTTCGAGCGTGATATTTGCTCCGGATGATGCGCTGACTTCGAGGTTATCCGAAACGATTTCAGTTTCGGAGTATACATTTGAACCCGAACTGCTTTTTACCGATTCATATGCTGGTGAAGTGACAAATACTTTAAAAGATTCGGCGTTCCGAACTCTCGCGGTTGACCGGATAATCAGCTGATCGCCCATCACTTCGGTTTCAATCACATCAAGCAGGTTTTCGTCGGCTCTTACCAAAACCCGGGTTTCTTCGCCCTGCGAAAGGTACACATTCACGCCCCGGCTGGCTTTGATCTCATTAAAATTGGCTACACTGCGTTCTTCCTGCTGAACATCCCCGTTTCCTTTTACAGAGGGAGAAAGCAGGCACGATTGCATAAAAAGCGGGAGAAGAATAACAAAAAGGAATACTGATTTTAGTTTCATTTTGCCTTGTTTTTTGGTTGGAATAAGTGAAAGCAAATTACTGTAATCCGTTGATTATTCTGTTAATATTTCGTTGAATGCCTGATTTTCATCGGTAAACCGGTTCAACTCATCCATTTGAATAAGGGGACGAAAACAAGAAAGGCCGATCGTTTATCGATCAGCCTTCCTGTCTGTTTCTATCTTCATTAACCTCTGTCGGGTACCTGAAATCGGTTGTTTTTAAAGCCGCGGTTACGACGGTCTTTCATGGCATCGAATTTCAGCAGCTGTTCTTCGCTGAGCAGCGAACGGATGTCCTGGTGTTGTTTGGCCATTAGCTTTTGAATTTCGGATTTCACTTCCGCAATTTTGTCGATGTTTCCATAAATGGCTTCCATATCGGCATTTTCGGCAGTGGTCAGGGATTGTTGTCGTGCTTCCAGTTCGTTCAACTGGTTTTTCAAGGGCTTCACTTTTTTGGCAGTTTCCAGTCGCAGTGCTTTGATCTGCTCCTGCTGCTCTTCAGTAAAAAAATTGTCCATGCGTTCAGCCACGCGATCGTGTCTTTGCGTCAATGCCTCCTGACGGTTGAAATTACGTTTTCCCCTTTCCGGGTTTTGTGCCAAGGATGTAGAGCCAATAGCAAAAATGGCTATCAACGCCAGTGTTAAAATCTTGATTTTCATAGCTTTCATATTTTAAAGTGATTGAATACGCCTTTTTTGACCCGAAAGTTTTTGTATGGTTTAAAATAAACCTTTGGAAGAGGCAAAAGGATTGGTTTGAAGAAAAGGACAACTAATTGAACAATAGCGCGTTTTGTTCATTTATAAGAAGGGCAGATAAATGCGGTTTTAATATAAATTAACGTAACGAATCAATTGCAGGCTTGACATATATCAGGTAAGATTTCTTACTTTTGGCAGTTCAAAACTGAATTGTTCAATAAAAACATTCAGAAAGGAGATACGATGATGAAGAAAAAAATTTGGATTGGAATAGGGTTGATTGCTGTGCTGAGCTTAACGTTCTTAAGCTTCACCCGCGATCAGAAAAATTTCGAGATCGCTAAAAACCTGGATATCTACCACACACTTTTCAGGGAGCTGAACATGTTTTACGTCGACGAAATTGACCCGAACAAACTGGTAAAAACCAGTATCGACGATATGTTGCAGTCGCTCGATCCGTACACCAACTATATCTCGGAAGACCAGATAGAGGATTTCCGGTTTATGACTACCGGTGAGTATGCCGGCATCGGTGCACTGATCAGCAAGCATAACGATGCTATAGTAATTGCAGAACCCTACGAAGGGTTCCCGGCACAAAAATCGGGCTTAAAAGCCGGCGATATTATTCTTGAAGTATCGGGCAAGGATACAAAGGACATGAGCACCGAAGATGTGAGTAGCCTGTTAAAAGGTCCGGCGAACAAACCGGTGACCATTAAAATTCAACGCTCCGGAGAAAAGAAACCGTTTACCGTGGATGTTATCCGTGAAAAAGTTTCGATCGATGCCGTGCCTTATTATGGCATGCTCGAAAACGGAACCGCGTACATCAGGCTTTCGAATTTTACAGCCAATTGCAGCCAGGATGTGAAGAAAGCTTACATGGAACTTAAAAAGAACAAACCATCGGGACTGATCCTCGACCTGCGGGGCAACCCTGGTGGGTTGTTGATGGAAGCCGTGAACATTGTCAATTTGTTTGTTCCGAAAGGAGAGGAGATTGTGAGCACACGTGGCAAGGTGAAGCAATGGGATAAAGTGTACAAAGCGACACAGGAACCAATCGATACCACGATTAAACTGGCAGTGCTGGTGAACCGTGGCTCTGCATCGGCATCCGAAATTGTAGCCGGCGCCGTGCAGGACCTCGATAGGGGAATTGTCGTTGGTTCGCGAACTTTTGGGAAAGGTCTGGTTCAAACTACCCGCGATCTGAGCTACAACACCAAACTGAAGGTAACAACGGCAAAATATTACATTCCGAGCGGACGCTGCATCCAGGCGCTGGATTATTCGCACCGGAATGAAGACGGCAGTGTGGGGAATGTGCCCGACTCACTGATTTCAGAATTCACGACTAAAAAAGGTCGTAAAGTGTACGATGGTGGTGGGATTGTGCCTGACATGAAAATCGACGCCGATAATATGAGCACATTAAGCATTGAGCTGGTCACCCAGTTTAAGGTTTTCGATTTTGCCACAAAATTTGCTACCGAAAATCCTACGATCGCCAAACCCGAAGAATTTGCGGTGACCGATGATATTTACCAGCAGTTCAAAGATTTTGTAAAAGCTTCCGATTTTCATTACGATACCCAATCGCAGGCCGACCTGGAAACGCTAATGGAAACGGCAAAACAGGAAAAATACATGGGACTGGCTAAGGCCGAATTCGAAGCCTTGAAAGCCAAGCTCGAGCCAAACCTCGACAAAGACCTGAAAGAGTTCCGCGACGAGATCAGCGAGCTGCTCGAAGACGAGATCGTATCGCGCTATTACTACCAGAAAGGGGCCATTCGGGCTGCCATTCATGATGATGAGGGGATTGAAAAGACAATCGATGCCTTGCATTCGGAAACAGCTTACGCTGCTTATTTTCAGCCGGGAACTATAATTTCGATGAATTAAGATTTTTAAAATGAATAACAGGAAGGAGGCCAAACGCCTCCTTTTTTGGTGGAATTTATCTAGTTATCAGGAACAATACCCATCCTCTTATCCTTCCCTGCCAGCAAGGAAGTAGACTGGCCAATTGAATTGTGGGGATGCATCAATTACAGAGGTAATGTCGTTTGTTTAGGCTGCCAATCGACTCTCCATTACAAAAGGGAGAGACAGGAGAGTGGGTAGATATACTGGATTAATTCAGATTTGTTTGTGTTTGTGAGTATCATGAACTATAAATTTTTATGCAAGAATTGTTTCAACATATTCAGAGCTGTGGTGTTAAAACAAGTATAGATCATTGCTATTCCAATAATCCATCTCTCGTTCGAAATTTGTATTTTAAAAGATCCATCATTAACTTTTGGTTCTTGTAAAGATCAAACTACGTTGTTTAATTATTTCATTCCAAATCATCGTAACTATGAAGCATCTTAAAAGATTTGTTATCCCGTTTTTGTTGCTGCTTATTTCAATTTTCCTGAAATATTTTATCGAGAAGTACGATTTTACCTACGAGGAATCGTACCCGGTTTTTGACACTATCGGTTCCATTTTAATGATCGTCAGTATTGCCTGGTTGCTGATCTCCTCATTAAGAACTATCAAGCGTATTTTCCTTGAAAAATTCAATACTTCGCAAGAAGATAATTTGCGGTCTCGAAAATTTCATACGCAGTTTAATATTCTGGAAAGTGTGTTTATAGCCTTGATTATTGTGATCGCCATTGGTGCGATTCTGATGTTGTTTGATGATGTTCGCAAACTTGGGATCAGTTTGTTTGCTTCGGCAGGAGTTGCGGGAATTATTGTTGGTTTTGCGGCTCAGAAATTTATTGGAGCCGTAATTGCCGGTCTGCAGATTGCCATTACACAGCCTATCCGGCTCGATGACGTGGTGATTATCGAAGGAGAATGGGGCAGGATCGAGGAAATTACGCTGACGTATGTGGTGGTAAAAATCTGGGATTTGCGGCGGCTGGTCGTGCCTACCACCTATTTTTTCGAAAAACCGTTCCAGAACTGGACAAGAACCTCTGCAGATATTCTTGGAACCGTTTTTATTTACACCGATTACCACGTTTCATTCGAGGCATTGCGCAAAGAACTTACCCGAGTACTGGAAGGCACAACGCTCTGGGACAAGAAAGTGAATGTATTGCAGGTAACCGATGCCAAACCCAATGGGGTGGAAGTGCGTGCGTTGATGAGTGCAAAAGATGCTTCGACTGCCTGGGATCTACGTGTTCATGTGCGTGAAAAACTCATCGAATTTCTCCAGAAGAATTATCCTGAAAGTTTACCGAAAACAAGGGTACTTGTGCAAAGTGATGGCGAACCAGGCGTTACGGTCAGCGGGTTTGGTAAAATTCCGGATGTAAAAAAATAATTATGAAGATCTATTTTGCCGGTTCTATTCGCGGTGGACGCGAAGATGCTGCTTTGTATTTGCAGCTTATCGAAATTCTCCGCAATTATGGCGAAGTGCTGACGGAGCATGTTGGTGATCCGCTACTAACCAGTTTGGGTGACGATGGGTCCACTGATCGTTTTATCCACGACCGCGATTTGAAATGGCTGCAGGCTGCTGATGTCCTGGTGGCCGAAGTAACCACTGTTTCAATGGGTGTTGGCTACGAAATTGGCCGGGCCGTGGAAGCCGGGAAACCGGTGTTGTGCCTCTTCCGTCCCGATGCCGGTAAAAACCTGTCGGCTATGATTGCCGGTTGCCCGGATATAGTACTAAAACACTACGAAACCCGAGATGAAGTGAAACTGGAGGTCAGCGCGTTTTTCAACAAGATTTAGTCGTTTTCAAAGGAATTTCAGAATTTGTACTTAAATCCGATTCTGGCCACCTGGGTTTCGTAATAGTTCTCGTACAGTGCGGTGAATCCGTCGCCGGTGTATTCCTGTTTAATACCGAACTGATTGAAGATATCGCTGAAGGAAAAAGTGATTTCGCCTCTTCCTTCCAGTATTGCTTTTTTGAGCCCCAGGTCGACCGATGACCGTGCCATTTGTTTTCCCTGCGGAATATTCTTCGGAGCATAATAAACTCCGGTCAGCTGAATTTCAAACCCTTTGGACAGGCTGATCTGGTTGTTCAGTTTAAAATCCCAGGTTTTGTCCGTGGTTTTATCGATGCTGAACGTCCGCTCATAAGGAAAATACAGCACACCAGTATAAGCGTCGATCTCGTTTTTATAGCCGTTAATACTTCCCGAAAGTTTCCAGGCTTCCAGGATCTGCTGGCTAAATATCAGCTCAATTCCGGTATTGCGCGCACTTCCTGTGTTCTGGTAAATTTTGTTGATAATGGAATAGTCGGGATTTGAATCGTCGATGCTGTAAACACGTTGAAAGGCATCTTCAATCATCCGGTGGTAAAGTGAAAGATAAGCGGAGCCGCTTTCCCAAATCCGCTTGTAGGCCAGTTCAACAATTTGTGTAAACTGTGGCCGCAAATACGGATTACCCACTTTCAACAATTCCGGGTCGTCATATTTTGGAAAGATGCGCAACTCGGGTTCACCCGGCCGGTCGATCCGGCGATTGTAAAAGGCCGAAATATTATTTTTTTCATTGGGCTTCAAAGTCAGCCTGATATTGGGAAAGAGTTTGAAATAATTGTAAGAGTCGTTTCCCGGATAATAGACGTTTTCAGGTGCGATGGTATAAAATACTTTTGTGTTCTCGGCCCGCAATCCGGCTTCAATATCAAATTTGCGTCGTTCGTAAATGTAGTTGAAGTACACTCCGTAAACGTCTTCGCCCCAATCCGACCAGTCGCCCATCCCGGGATAAATGATCGAATTTTCGCCGGGAGTAACGGTATATTCTACGGGTAATCTTCGCCATTGCAATTTTGTTCCGGCTTCCAAACGCCCGTTACGAAGTGGTTTAGTATAATCCACCGTAATGTTTGTGGTATGTTCGGTGGCCAGAATGTGCGTGGCATCTTTTCCCTGCCTGATCGCAGAGCTGTCGTTTAAAAAATAACTTTCATCTTCCCAGCCTTTGGTATACTGCGCCCGCACGTCCAGCTCGTGTCCGGGCTCAGCAAAACGATGGTTATAATTCAGCGCGTAATTCATATAACCCGTTATTTCTTCCTCGTTCCAGTGCCAGATCCTGTTTCGCTGCATCGTGTTCAGATCGATGTACGGAACCTGTGCTGTATCTACATGGCTTTCCCAGTCGTAAACAGCAGACACTGTAATGGTATTGTTCTCATCCAGAAAATAATCCATTCCACCGTTGAGGATGTAGTGTTGCTGGCGCCTGTTTTCGGGGACCTGAGAGGCAATTCGCGTGCCATCGCTATAGGTTCGTTTCGTAAACTCGTTATTGGGCAGGTGCTCTAAAAACATACTTTCAGAAGAGAAGAAAAGATGGATCTTGTCGTTTTTGTAGTTCAAACTGAAAGATGGAATGTATTTCTGATTCATTGAGAAACTGCCTAGCTCTGTTGGCAGATCCGGTTTGCGCTTGCTCAATGCACCCAGTCCGACAGCCAGTCCAAAATCACCGTGCAGGCCCGATTGCTGTTCTTTTTTATAGATTATATTTATGATTCCAGCCATCCCGGTGGCATCGTATTTGGCTGATGGATTGGTGATGACCTCGATTCCATCGATGTTGGAGGATGGAATGCTCTCCAGTCCTTTTTGGTTCCCGAACCCGGTTAGGCTCGACTGTTTTCCATCGATCAGGACCATCACCCGGTCGCTTCCGCGTAACAGCACTTTCCCATCCTGATCGACGGTTATTCCGGGCATGGTTTTCATGGCGTCGAGTACCGATCCACCCGATTGAGCAATGTTATCCTGTATATTAAAGGTTTTCCTATCCAGGTCAGCAGAAATAATCTCGCGCCTGGCCTCAACGGTAACTTCATCCAGTTCTTCGCTCGACGGTTCAAGCTGAATTTTTCCAAGGTCAAAAATGTCATTCAATTCCCCAACCAGCACCGGAATTTCAACTTCGCGATAACCAATAAAAGAACACTTTAATATATATTCTCCCTTCTCTATGCCGTATAATACAAACCTACCATCTTCGTCTGCAATGGTCCCCGAAATAATTTCATCTTGCAAATTTAATGTAATCGTGGTAAATGGAAGAGGTTCTCCGCTTGATTTATCGATAATTCGACCTGAAAGGCTGGCGCCGTTTTGTGCAAAAGCAGCTAGCTTGAAGATCAGGAGCAGAAGAAGAATTGTGGTTGATTTAATTTTCATTTTTAGATTTTATTCCAGTCAATATGAATCAAATGTCTCATAATTAACCAGTTTATAGCGTTATCAGTATTTGACAGGATGAACAGGCAATGGTTTATTTGGGCTAAAAAGTAATCACTTTGTTGCTGTCGACCACCCACTGCGTTAACTCGGCCATGGTGCTGATTTCGGTTCCTTCAATTAATTCGGCGTTCTTCAAGCCGCGGGCTTCGGCGCACGAGCCGCAGATTTTTACCTGGGCGCCTTTGTTGATCGAATATTTCAGCATCCGCTCGATGTTGTAATAGCCGTTGGGTGTATTTTGGCCGGCAAGGGCACAGGCGGCTGCATCGGCCATCAGGAAGATGCGAACTTCAACATCTTCATGTGCTTTGTTTAGCTGGTTTGCAAGTCGTAATCCATTGTAGGCTTTTTCGGTTCCGTAAGGTCCGTCGTTGATCAGAATCAGTATTTTCTGCATGATTTCTTTATAGCTATTTCAAATTAACAATCGGTTTGGCAATTGGCTTCCACCTGTTCTTTTTCGATTTGAAAAGTAGTGTGCCCGATGCCAAATTTGTGTTCAAGGTCATCTTGTAGCCGGGCTAAAAATGCATCGTCGTTACCGCCGGGCATGATGAGGTGAGCCGTCAGCGCCACTTTCGTTGTGCTCATGGCCCAAATGTGCAGATCGTGGACATTGATGACTCCTTTTTGATCCTCAAGAAAAGTCCGCACTTCATCCACCTCAATGTGTCCGGGAACAGCATCGAGCGCAAGTTTCAGCGAGTCAGTGAATAACTTCCAGGTGCCCCACAATACCACGGCTATAATCAAAAAGCTGGTAATCGGGTCGATCCAAAGCGCACCTGTGAATTTAATAAGCAATCCGGCAATAACTACTCCCAGCGACACACCTGCATCGGCAGCCATGTGCAGAAAAGCGCCTTTTATGTTCAGGTCTTCCTTCTGTCCTTTCATAAAAAGCAGGGCAGTAATGGTATTAATGACCACACCAATTCCCGCAACGATCATCACCTGCGTTCCGGCTACCGGTTCGGGATTCCTGATTTTGCCAATCGCATCCCATGCGATAAATCCAACAGCGCCAAAAAGCAATAAGGCGTTCAGTATGGAAACCAGGATGGTTGTTTTGCGCAGACCGTAAGTGTATTTCCCGGTTGGCCGGATGGTGGCCATCCAGGCGGCGGTCCAGGCAAATACCAAACTCAGCACATCGCTGGCATTGTGGCCGGCATCGGCAAGCAGCGCCGATGAATTGGCCAGCAAGCCAAAGACCACCTCAACAGCAACAAAGGCCACGTTTAGCCCAATACCAATGGCAAAGGCTCTGCCGAAGCGGTTGACCGATTCATGATTGTGTTGATGTGTATGCGAATGTGCCATATTTATCTTCCTGTAATAAGATAACAATTTACAAAAGCCAATGTTATATTTACTCCTTATTTAAATCATTACCAATAAATGAGCTTCTGCTTAATATCAAAATTTTGTTTTCAATTAACTCACCCTGATCCCGATTGCTCGTGATCGTCCCTCCCTGTGCATAGAGAGGGAAAAGAGGGAGAGTCCATTTGATAATTTAACAACTGAAACGAATCACAAGCCATCAGTAATTCATTAGCTGTAAATCAGCAAACGTGCATTTGTAATGCTCAATTCGCGTTCCATTTCCAATAATTTCTCCAAACTGTCGTAATAAACCGTCAGTTCGAAGAGGTATTCAGTGAGCGAAATGGCACCCTTATCCAGTGCCTTTTGCAGCAATTCCAGATCGCTTTCCAGCGACAGTTGATTCCGAAATTCAGCAATATTTTGTTGCAGTGCAATCACTTTGGTATGCAGCGTTTTCATTTCGTTGTAAAAACGCAGTTTTTCGTCGGTCTCTCGGTGCTGTGCCGCTTCGCTTTTCAGTCGCGCATATTTTACCGTGTTTTTGTTTTCAAACAAGGGTATCGAAATGCCCACCGTAACACCCTGAAACTGTTCACCAACCACTTTCTCGCTCATATAGCCTGCATTTAGTTTTGGCAGGCTTTCGGCCGTTTGCAACTGCGTATTTTTTTCCGAGATCGCTATCTCCTGTTCTAACCAGTCCAGCACCGGATTGTTTACCGAAGCCTGTGCAATCCACTGTCCAAAATCGCTGTTTATCGGGGTAATCTGAAAAACACTGTCCTCAAAAGCTACAGCATTTCCGCCATTGAGGCTTGCCAGTTGTTGCAACAGCGCCTGCCGTTCAATGTCGATGTGTTTGAGTTCGGATCGCGTATTCAGCAAAGTCACCTTTGCCTTGTTCTGGTCGAGGATATTGGCTTCTCCCGTTTCCAGTTTTGTATGTACCGATCGTTCGATCTGCAGTGCATTCCGGTAGCGTTTCCGGTATTCTGTGCGTAATGCATTCTGGTAGGTGAGTTCTGCACAAAGCATGCGCACCTGAAGGAAAATTTCCATACGCTGTCGTTTGTATTCCAGGTCTGCCTGTTCGTTTTTCATGTCTGCAATCTGATTGCGGTAGGCATAGGCCGACGGGAAATCGAAGGATTGCCGGACACTGATATCGGTGCGGTTTCCGATTGCTGAAGGATCGCCCCAAAGGTAATGAAACTCCACTTCCGGGTTCTCAAGCTGAATGCCCGTTTTGTTTCCCATTTTTTCAGCTTCAACCGTTTTGCGCAATGCCGAAAGCGTGGTGTTACTCTGCTCAATTTCGGTCAATACCGAATCTACATTCTTTTGTGCCAAAAGGCTGAATGTTGACAGAAGGATCAGTGTAATTGAATTTATTATCTTTTTCATGTCATTCGAGAAATTAGTGGACATTTTCTTCTTTTTTAACTTTCCCATTCCGGTTCATCACATAGTAAACAATGGGAACCACATAAATATTCAGAATGGTTGATGTGAGCAAGCCACCCAAAATTACCTGCGCCATCGGGCTTTGAATTTCGTTGCCCGGCAGATCGCCTTTGGTAGCTAGTGGAATCAGTGCGAGCGCAGCCGTCAGTGCGGTCATCAGGATGGGCAGCAAGCGGTCTTTCGAGCCGTGGACCAGTGTTTCGTAAAGTGGTTCATCCTGTTGCTGCAGGCTTTGATAACGCGAAACCAGCAGAATTCCGTTACGGGTAGCGATCCCAAAAAGTGTAATAAAACCGATAATGGCCGGAATACTTAACATGCCCGAGGTTAGTACGATGGCAAAAATACCACCGATAAGTGCGAGTGGCAGATTCAGCAAAATGATACCGGCAAGTTTGAAATTCTTGAATTCCTGGAACAGTAAAAGGAAGATGATAAAAATGGCTGCAATAGATGTGAGCAGCAGCATGCGCGATGCCTTTTCTTCGCTTTCGAACTGCCCGCCATACTCAATGCGGTAACCTTCGGGCAACTCAATGTTTTCGTTCACCTCTTGCTTGATCTCTTCCACAACACTGTGCAAATCGCGGCCGGCAACGTTGGCCGAAACCACCAGTTTGCGTTTTACGTTTTCGCGGCTGATGGAATTAGGGCCGCTGGTAGAAACGATATCAGCCACCTGGCTCAGGGCAATCTTTTTTCCGTCATGTGTATCGATCAACGCGTCTTTGATGCCTTCCATCTGGTCCGTGTAATCCGTATTGTAGCGCAGAATCAAATCGTAAGTTCTTTGACCTTCGTAAATGTCGGCCATTTTTTCGCCTCCCAGTGCCATGTCAACAAATTCGTTGAAGCGGTGAACGGGAATCCCGTAAAAAGCCAGCATATCGCGCTTCGGACGGATCTGAACCTGTGGAATTTCAATCTGTTGTTCCACATTCACATCCACCAAACCGTCAATGTCCACAATGTTCGATTTAATCTGATTTCCCATGCGGTACATTCGGTTCAGGTCGGTGCCAAACAGTTTAATGGCAATGTTGGCGCGGGTACCCGAAAGCATGTGGTCGATGCGGTGCCCCAGGGGCTGACCAACGGTGAAAACAATTCCGGGAATTGCCGACAATTTACTACGCACATCTTTCATAAAGGCGTCAAGTTCGCGATCATCGAGTGTGAAATTCACGTCGATTTCGGCGCTGTTGGTACTTTGCGAGTGAGTGTCCAGTTCGCCGCGACCGGTGCGTCGTGCCGTGCTGTTCACTTCCGGAATGGAAAGCATTTCGGTTTCAACCAGGTTCCCCAGTCGGTTGCTTTCTTCGAGCGAGGTGCCGGGTTGTGTCACGACCGACAAAGTCAGCGCTCCTTCATTAAATTCAGGGAGAAAGCTGCGTCCTAAACCGGTAAAAATGAAGAGCGATACCACAAACAGGATCACAATCGGGAATACCACCACTTTTTTATGGCGAAGTACCCAAACCAGCGATTTCTCGTAACCCGCCATTAAATGACGCGATAACCAGCTTTCCCTCGATTTCCGGGATAAATATTTTTCGCCCGACAACATCATTTTCGAAAGCAGCGGAGTCAGTGTCATGGCCACTAACAGCGACATGAACAGCGAAACGATATAGGCAATTCCAAGTGGTTTTAGCATCCGCCCTTCCATCCCCGAAAGGAAAAACAGGGGCATAAAAGCCACGATGATGATGAGCGTTGCATTTAAAATGGAAGCACGTATTTCTTTGGATGCTTCATAAACCACCGTAAAAGCACTTTGACGTTGGTTTTGCGGCAACTGATGATTTTGCCGTAAGCGCTTATATACATTTTCCACATCGATAATGGCATCGTCGACCAGCGAACCGATGGCGATGGCCATTCCTCCCAAACTCATGGTGTTGATGTTGAGCCCGAGCAGGTTCAGCACGATGACCGATCCCAGCAGTGAAAGCGGGATGGCCAGCAAGGAGATCAGCGTGGTCCTGAAACTTCCGAGGAAAAGGAACAGAATTACGATTACCAGGACTGCACCTTCCAGCAATGCACGTTGCACGTTGCTAACCGATGTTTCGATAAAATCGGCCTGCCGGAATATTTTGGTATTGATGCTTACATCGGGCGGCAGCGTGGCTTTAATATCCGCCAGTTTTTGCTCGATGCTTTCCGTTACTTCCAGTGTATTGGTATTGGGTTGTTTCGAAATCGAAATAATGATTGATTTTTTGGCATTGTGCGAAGCGTACCCCATTTTTACTACACTACCGATGTTCACTTCGGCTACATCGTTCACGCGAACCGGTTTTTCGTTCACCATTTTTATAAAGGTATTTCCCAGTTCTTCGGTATTTGATGTGCGGGCTACGCCGCGAACAACGTATTCGTTGCCGTGTTCGCGTACGATTTTACCGGTAGAATTCTGGCTCATTTCGCGGCATGCTGCGGCCAGTTCATCGATCGAAACGCCGTAAAAATTCATCTTTAGCGGATCGGCCAGCACCTGGTACTGTTTGTAGTCGCCGCCAATAATGGTAACCTGCGAAACCCCGACTGTTGAGAGGATCAGCGGCTGGATGTCCCATTCGGCAATTGAGCGAAGTGTCATCAGGTCGGTAGAGTCGGATTGCAGACTCAGAAAAAATATTTCACCCATCACGCTCGACTGCGGCGCCAGAATGGGTTTGGCCACATTGTCGGGCATCTGTTCCTGAATGGTCATCAGTTTTTCGCTCACCACCTGCCGTGCTTTGTACACATCGGTGCCCCAGTCGAAATCGACCCAAACAAAAGAAAAGCCGAGGCCGGATGCCGAACGTACGCGTCGCACACCCATGGCTCCGTTTACTGCCGTTTCGATGGGGTAGGTAACCAGGCGCTCCACTTCTTCGGGCGCCATACCGTGCGAATCGGTCATTACAATTACGGTGGGTGCAGTCAGGTCAGGGAACACGTCGATGTCCATATTTTTTGCCGTGTACACGCCAAATACGAGCAACACCACCGAGCTCAGGAGAATCAGGTATTTATTCCTGAGCGAGAATTTTATTATGTTATTAATCATTGTGTTTACTTTTTATACCATTTTTTTAAAGCTATTAATCCGGTATAATGCCGATAGATGTTTAATAGTCAATTAAAAGCGTAGCGAATTAATTGAATCACATTAAACACTAATCGGTATTAGTGAACATGTCCCGAGTGTGCATCCAATCCACCGGTTGAGCGGGCCAGTTTTACCTGCATTGCTCCTCGTGTTACAATTCGTTCGTCTGCACTTAATCCTGAAGTAACCTCGGTTTTAAAGCCATCGGATCCGCCGATTTTTATTTCACGTTTCTCGAATAATTCAGGTGTGACCTGTACAAAAACAGAGTAGATTCCCTGTTCTTCGAGCAATGCACTGTTCGGAATGATAAGCGCCTCGGAATTGGTCAGTGTTTTCAGGTAAACCTCGACGAAAGTGCCCGGAACAAATCCGGCATGGTTGGCAATTTCGAGACTTACCGGGAAAAGATAAGAATTGTCGGTGGCCGACTTACCAAACGAAATGATCCTGCCATTCAGGTCTTCAAGCGGGTAGGTTTGGTGGTCGTGCAAAGTGGTAATATTGGCCGAAACTACCGAAGGTAACAGGGACAGGTATTTTTGCTGTACCTGGGCGGTAAGCAGCAGATTGTTGTTTTGCGTAATGCTGACCAAAGGCTGGCCGGCAGCCACGTATTGTCCGTTGCTTACAAAAATCTGCTTAACAAAACCACTCATTTTACTGCGCACCATTTGTCCCGAAGTATTGAAATTCTTCGACAGGTTTTCGTACACGGCTTTGCTGGTTTCGTAATCGTTTTTTGCGTTCAGCACTTCCTGTTCCGAAACCAAACGATCTTTTACCAGTTCCGATTTGCGTTCGTAATTGGCTTTGTTGGTTTCGTAGTTGCTTTTGGCTTCGGCAAGTTGCACGGCAAAATTATTTTCAGCCATTTCGCTTGATGAAATGGAAAACAGTTTCTGGCCGGCGGCCACGTTTTTCCCCTCTACCAGTTCGTTGTCGGTAAACACTACAAGTCCGGATGCTTTGGCTGCAATAATTTCTTCTTCGCCGCGTGCCGGTTCAATTTTAGCCGCGGTTTTGATCACCGGGCCAAAAGCTTCGTTTTCGGGCAATGCCGTGGCAAAGTCGATTTTCCACGACTGTTCTTTGGTAAAAACTGTCGTGTTCACCGGAGTCGCTTCTTCTCCGTGATCGTGATGATTGTGTAGTTCCGCTTCGCTAGCAAAAACATCCACGTCGTTAATCGTAATTTCAAAACGTTCGTTACCGGTTTCAATGTCGAAGTGCAGTGTTCCTTCACCGGCAGTTTCAGGCTCGAGGTTAAAACTGTAAATGCCTTTTCTAAGCGGTTCGTTTAAAGTCTGACTTAACGTTTTTCCGCCAACCTGTAAGGTGACGGTAACTTTCCCCGATTCAAGCGGTTTGAAATTATCGAGGTGCGTAAAATGGGTAAGAACCTCAGCGTGTTCACCAATTATCATGGCATCGGCTTCAGCAAAAAGTTCGAATTCGTTGCTGTAAACTGTATACTGAATTTTTTCGTGTTCGCTTTCAACAGCTTCGGTTTCAGGTTCATGATCGTGTTCTGCCTCTTCGCTGTTTGTGGATTGGGTTTGATGGCACGAGAACATCATAAAAGCTATCGCAGCCATCCATAAAAATTTTATTTTCATTATGATCGATGTTTAATTTTCCGAATAAATGAATACGACTCTGATCTGTCAGAATCAAAAAGAAAGTAACGGGAAAACTAAACGTTGGGAGGGGCCCGCAGGCCTTTTACAGAAACGTAAATGCTTGTGGGTAAAGGGATGGTTCCGTCGATATGGTAGAACCATTCGCTCGCGTTAATATCCAAATCAGAACTCAGGTATTCGTGAATAAACAATGCACAATAATTGTTCAGCAGTGTGCCTGAAATAAGCGGCTGTTCAGCCCTGATCTGTTTTCCGGGCAACACAAGCATTTGATGCAGTGCGCAATCACTCGCACTTCCATCTGAATGATTATGGTCGCATGACGAGGAGTGATCGGCCGATTCGTGCTGGTGCTGATGATGACATTGCTCTGCTTCAAAGAAAGGTTGTCCATCGTGCTGATGGTGTGCAACGAGTGCATGAGCAAGTATAATTACACCTGCCAGCAAGAGGGAAAGACTACCAATATGTTTTAATCTGAGTTTCAAATTATCAGCCACTCCTTTTCTACAGTGAACAGCAAAAATAATAAAAAGTTGCTATTCATCTTCCTGTTTCTGTGCCGATAGAAACCATTTCTCGCCAAAATAGATCACAAGCATGGCTCCCAGCGAAATCCAAACAATGGTTGCATCGCTTTGTATTTTGGTCCAGATAAAACCGGCAAGCACTGCCGCATCCAGAAAAATAGCGGCCACTACAACAGCAGGTTTAAAGTCGACTTCTTTGCGCAGTTTCACCAGTAAACCGTAATGAATGCCAATGTCCATTACAAGGTAAAATATGGCGCCGAGCGACGCAATTCGCGAAAGATCGAAAAGAATGGTGAGCACAATGGTTAAGGCTGCGATGTAGACCAACATGTGTTTTTGAATTCGTCCTGACATCCCGAGGTGGCTGTGCGGAATCAGTTTCATTTTAACGAGCATGGCGGTCATTCGTGAGACGGCAAAAATGCTTGCAATAATTCCTGAGATAGTGGCAATAATGGCCACGCCAACGGTAACCCAAACTCCGTACTTTCCGAAAGTTGGCCGGGCTGCTTCGGCCAGCGAATAATCGCGTGCCTGGATGATCTGGTCGATGGAGAGCGAAGAATTTACTGAAATGGCCACGACATAATAAAGTACCACACAAATGGCAATGGCAATGATTATTGCACGACCGATGTTTTTGTGCGGATTTTTGATTTCATCGCCGCTGTTGGTAATGGTGGTAAAACCTTTGTAAGCCAGAATAGTAAGCGCCAATGCGCCAATAAAGCTGAAAATCGGCTTGTCGGGCACGTCTGCAGGCACGGTATTTTCGAAGGCAAAACCCGACGCCCATAGTCCTCCAAGTGCGAGTACGGCGAGGCCGGCAACTTTCAGAAAGGCCATTATAAAGGATGACCTTTCAATGAATTTGTTACCCGAAATGTTGACGATAAAAGCCAGCACGATCAGTCCAACTCCAAGCGCCGGCACCCAGAACGAATTGTCCGGCGCGTCGAACAACTGAAGGGTGTAGGTACCAAATGTGCGGGCCACCAGGCTTTCATTAATTATCATCGAGAAAGCCATTAACAAGGCCGCAAAAGCAGTAAAGGTACTTTTCCCAAACTCTTTCTTAAGGTACATCCCGATACCACCTGCCGACGGAAAGGCATTCGACAATTTTATATAGGAATAGGCGCTGAATGCCGAAATGATCGCCCCCACAACAAAAGCCAGTGGGAACAGCTTCCCCGATAACTCGGCAACCTGCCCCAGCAGGGCAAAAATACCCGCACCGATCATGACACCGGTTCCCATTGAGACGGCACCAATCAGCGACAGGCTGTTCTTTTTATAATCTGCCATCTATAAATTTCGTATTACGTTGGTTAGTTTTTCTTTAATGGTTTGTGCAATGGGTTCAATTATCTTGTTATCCACTGCCGCCATCGAGGCCACGGGGTCGATGGCTGAAACGTTGATTTTATCAGAATGCGAAGATTCCTGCACCACTACGTTGCAAGGCAGCATCAGCCCAATGTAATCTTCCGCTTTTAAAGCCTCAAAGGCTTTGGGCGGATTACATGCTCCGAGGATGGTGTATTTCTTGAAATTCACATCCAGTTTTTCTTTAAGCTTTTCCTGAATGTCAATTTCAGAGAGCACGCCAAAACCCTCTTTCCGGAGCTCTTCTTTTACCAGGCTGATGGCTGTTTCAAAATCTGTATCAACGATTGTTTCAATGTAGTACTTCATCGTATTAATTTTTAGTTTTACGAGGTAGCATACAATGAAACTCATGCCAAAATTCTGCGTTTCGCACGATCACTGATTCTGAGCGAGAATTAACGTTTAACTGTTTACCCGGGTGTAGAACATTTGCTACAGCTTGTTGATGATGTACCCAAAAAAAAGAGGGTTCCATGCATCATGGAACCCTCGTGGATTATATCGCAAATCGCAATGCGTTTATCCGGCACTATTCGTCTGATTTTTCTTCGGCTTTCCGGTCGTATTTGCAACATCCGGGAAGGTCGTTGTAAACTTCGTCCTTAGCTGTATAATTGGGCGTGTCGTGTCCAACCTTAGCAATGGCTCTTTCAATCTTCTCGGTATTGGTTTTGGCATCATCGTAAGTCACTTCCATCATTTTGGTTTCCTTGTCCCAATCGGCTTTTGAAACACCTTCAACTGTGCTTGCAGCTTTCTCAATGCGCGATTCGCACATGCCGCAGTTACCGTACACTTTAAATTTTTCCGTTTTATTTCCTGCAAAAACGGTAAACGCACCCATTACAAAAAGGGCTACTAAACTGAATACTCTTCTTTTCATCTTGTTGAAATTTAAATGGTTAATAATCGATCTACTATTTATTTAGTACTTTTTAATATTGTTTTATATTGCATCATTTGGTCGATCCTGTTCCGGAAAGTTTTCGATAGCTTCCGTCTGGCATTTGTAACATGCGCCGTCGCCATTGTCCTTATCAAGTCCGCAGGAATGAACCTCGAATTTTGCGTTCTTGTCAAATAACATTTTTACTCCCAGAGCCAGCATAACAATGGCGACCAGAATTACAGTTACAATAAGTGTTTTTACGATCATGATTATTTATTTAATGGTTTCCCGGGTTTCCCCGCAACGCAGCATCATATCTCCGAAATACGGATTTCGGATTTCTTTTTCAGCGCTAAACCAGTAGGCACCCTGATCGCCGTTGGCCATGGGGCAGTACTGGTAGTAGGTGGTGTCGTTTTCAAGCCCAAACATTTTCAGGCTTTTATAGAATGCGAGGTTAAAAATTGCGTATGCTAATCTTTGCTCATCGATGTCGTTGCTGTTTCCAATTTTCTGTAATGTCGGTTTGAAGGTTTTTAGCTGATTCATCCAGGCCATGTGGGCATCGCCTTTGAGGAGTTCCATTTCAATATTTCCGAGGGCTTTTAGAACGTTTTTTGATTCCGAACTAACTTTAGCCGCATCCGATGAAATGAAAGCTTCGTTCATTTTCAGATAGGCTTCGTAAAAAGATGTAAGCTGTTGTACAAATTTTGGATCTACCTGAACCTGTTCAATAACTGCGTTTTCATTTTCGGAACTCATGTCCATTTCACCATGATCATGTCCTGCAGGCATTGCTTCACCTCCTGGATTCATCATGCTTTGTTTGCCTTGTAATTGCGCTGCTGCATCAATTTTAAATACACCGTTGGTGGCAATTATTTCGCCTTCATCGAGTCCTTCGGCCACTACATAATTATCACCGGCCTCAGGTCCCAGCGTAATCTCGCGATACAGAAATGTAGGATTCTCACGGTTGGGTACTTTTACATAAACCACTGCCCGTTTCCCTGTCCATAAAACGGCTGTTTTTGGAACCAGTAGTTGTTTCGAATTCGTCGCAATACGCGATGTAACGATTCCCGTTACAAACATCTCGGGTTTAATCTTTTGTCCCGGATTTTGTTGTTCCACCCTCACTTTTGCAATGCGTGTTTTGGCATCGATAATGGGATCGATGAAGATTACCTTGCCCGTAAATTTTTCGCCAGGCAACGATGGAATAGTATATTCCACTTTATCGCCGCGTTTTATCCAGGGGAGATCGTTTTCGTAGGCATCAAACTGGATCCAAACAGTGCTAAGGTCCACTACCTTAAAAAGAGCGCTGCCTTCTTTCACGTAGTCACCCAGTGCCACCTGTCGCATGGTTACTGTTCCCGAAATGGGGGAAACCACATCGAAATAGACTGTTGGTTCACCATTGTTTTCAATTTCTGCTATTTGTGCATCGCTAATGCCCCACAAACTGAGTTTGCTTTTAGCTGCATTGTAAAGGGCAGGCCGGCTTTCCTTAAATTGTGCTGCCTCTATCAATTCGCGCTGCGCAGTAATCAGATCGGGTGAATAGATGGTAGCCATTTTGTCGCCTATTTTTACCTCCTGACCTGTAAAATTGATGAACAGTTTTTCAATGCGTCCTCCGTAGCGGGCAGTTATAAATGATATGTTGCGTTCGTCTTCCTGTACCTTCCCCTGCAAAAAGATTTTGTTTTCTGGTATTTCCCGCTTCACAACAGTTGTACGGATGTTCGCCAGTTCGGCTGCAGCCTCTGTCAGCATCAACTCGTTCGGACTGCTACTTTCTTCGGCGTTTTGCATCGATGACAGCGGAATTAGGTCCATGCCGCATATGGGGCATTCACCCGGTTCGTTTTGTTTGATCTGCGGGTGCATCGAGCAGGTCCAGATGGTGGCTTCCTCTGCTCCGTGATTTTGTCCTTCGTGGCTTTCCGTTGTTGGTCCTGTTTCGGTACTTTCACCGGTATTATGGAAGAACAGCCATCCCAGTAACAAACCGGCTGCCAGCACAATAAGTACCAGTTTGTAATTTGTTTTTATGTTTTGAATGATCTCTTTCATTTCTTTTTTGTTTTTAAGGTCTTCGGTTTATTTCCCCATTAGGTATTTTATGTTTGAAATAGCCGCCTGTTTGTCGGTTTTGGCTTTTTCAAGTTCCAGCGCATAGTTTAAAAGTTTGCGTTCCATCCGCAACAACTCTTCGAAATTCCTTCCGCTGGTGGCATACTCGGTTTCCAGTATATTCAGCGAGCGCTGTGCGAGCGTTAGTTGCTTGTCGTATAATGCTATTCGCCGGTTGGCATCCGTGTACTCGGTAAACGTTGCTTCGAAAATCGCTTCAAGCATATTATCCTTATTTTGTTTTTCGAATGTTTTAGCCGACTCCTGCAATACTACTTCCTTTACCAGGGAGTTGTATTTATTTCGGTAAAGCGGAATGCTTAACCCAATTCGGGGAAACATCAATGCATCTTTTCCTTCGAGGTTCATATCACCTTTTCCAACATTGATATAATCGATTCCAACGGAGATTGACGGGCTACCCTGTTTCCGGGCCACTTCCTGTTTCAAATTGTACATTTCCCGCTCCAGCTCCAGTTTTAGTAACTGGTGGTTTTGAGTCCGAATACTGTCGAGAATGGCCATTTTTGAATATTCCAGGTCGTTTGCCCACAAGTCGTCTGGCAATTTTACCGGAGTGTCCAGGGTGTCGTTAAGTAAGCGGTTAAAAAGTACCGTTTGCGAACGCATTTTATCCCTGAGTAGTGCCAGTTGGTTCTCCAGTTCACCGGTTTCCATTTCTATCCGGTATTCATCAACTGTTGAAACCAGTCCGGCTTCTATTTTAGCTACGGCCAATTTTTGAAAAGCTGATAAAATCTCCAGATTTTCATGGGTAATATCAATCGCTTTTTGTGTGAAATACAGGTTAAAATAAGTGCCTTTTACATCGTTGAACAATTGCGATTTGGCTTCTTCAAATAATTCATATTTCACTTTAGCCGCCTGTGCAGCCACGTTTTCACGGGCATTCAAAGTTCCAAACCAGGGAAACATCTGAGTAAGTGAAACTTTGAATCGCTGTGGTCCCATTCGCGTTTCCACGGGTTGAATAAAGTACCCAAAGGCCAGTTGCGGATCGGGCAATGTCCCCACCTGTGGTGCTACTTCCAGAGCCGCCATGTAGTCATCGAATTTGGCTTTCAAACCTGGGTTATTTTCAGCAGCTGTTACAAGGTAACTGTTTAAATCGTCTTGTGCTGTAGATTCGAATGCAAGCAAAACCCAAAGACTGCTTAAAATATATATGAGTTTCTTCATTACTAATCCTCCTTTTTTTTGAGACGTATCTTTAACTGGCGCTCCTGCCACATACTGTACAAAACCGGAACTACAAACATCGTCAGTACTTCAATGGTCATTCCCCCAAACAGTGGAATAGCCATCGGAACCATAATGTCGGATCCTTTTCCCGTAGAAGTAAGAACAGGTAGCAACGCAATCAGCGTTGTGGCCGTGGTCATCATGGCCGGGCGCACCCTTTTTGAGCCGGCTTCCAGTACAATGGCTCGCACTTCTTTTACGCTCGTGGGTTGGTGCTTTTCGCGCAGTTGCGTCAGGTAGGTACTGATCAGCACGCCATCATCGGTGGCCACACCAAAGAGTGCTATAAATCCTACCCAAACCGCCACGCTCAGATTGATGGTTTGTACCTGGAAAAGATCGCGCAGGTTCATGCCTTCGATGCTGAAGTTCAGGAACCACGGCTGAGCATACAACCAGATCATGATGAATCCGCCCGACAGTGCCACAATTATCCCCGAGAAAATTAGCGAGGTGGAAACGATGGACCGGAACTGGAAGTATAGGATCAGGAAAATGATCAACAGTGATAGCGGCACCACGATCATCAGTCGTTTGGTCGCCCGTATCTGGTTCTCGTAATTCCCTGTGAAAACATAGTTCACACCTGCCGGAATCACTAATTCTCCCGATTCAATTTTTTCTTTCAGAAATCGCTGTGCATGCTCCACTACGTCCACTTCGGCATAACTGTCCTGTTTATCGAAGATGACGTAACCGACAAGGAAGGTATTTTCGCTTTTGATCATTTGCGGACCACGGGTATACTGAATGTCGACCAGGTTTCCCAATGGAATCTGGGCACCGCCGGGTGTCGGTATTAATATATTTTTCAGGTCTTCCGGATCGTCGCGGAATTCGCGGGCGTAACGTACGCGAATCGGGAAACGCTCGCGGCCTTCCACGGTATTTCCCAATTGCATGCCGCCAACCGCACTGCCGATGATCCGCTGCAGGTCCTGAACCGAAATTCCGTAACGTGCAATGGCATCGCGGTTGATTTTTAGTTCGATGTACGGTTTCCCCACCACTCGATCGGCAAATACCGACATGGGTTTAACACCTTCCACCTCTTTAAGCAGGGTTTCGAGCTCCAGCCCTACCTTTTCTATGGTTTCGAGATCGGGGCCAAAAACCTTAATCCCGATAGGTGCCCGCATACCGGTTTGAAGCATGACCAAACGCGTTTGAATGGGCTGCAATTTGGGCGCCGAAGTCAGCCCCGGAATATTGGCCTGTTGAACAATTTCATCCCAGATATCATCGGGTGAATGAATTTCATTGCGCCACTGACGCAGGTATTCACCGTTTTTGTCTTCAATCAGTTGGTCCTTATCAATCACTTTAAAACCGTCTGTTTCGGGATTGTAGGTCGTGCTGTCTTTTAGTAGAAATGCCCCTTCATCGTTCACTTTAAATCGCATGCGGTAGCCTTTGTCATTAAGCATATATTCGGGCCGGTAATTGATCACGTTTTCATACATCGAGACCGGTGCCGGATCGAGCGCTGAACTGACGCGACCCCACTTTCCGACGACGTTTTCGACTTCCGGAATTGAGTTTACCTTTTTATCGAGCAGGCGAATCACTTCAAGGTTTTCTTCGATGCCCGAGTGCGGCATGGTTGTAGGCATCAGCAGGAAAGAACCTTCGTCGAGCGAAGGCATAAATTCTTTTCCCAGTCCCGGGAAGTTCCGGTCGGCCGCGACATAGAATTTTGTTGATTTTATTTTATCGGGCACAAATCCGAAGAGTTTATCAAATCCCTGCCAGGTCATGATTCCGAAAATGATAATCAGGATCGGTACACTCAGGAATAGCCACTTGTGATTAAGACTCCAGCGCAAAATTACCGGGTAGAAGTAGACCACGGAGGATAGTAGTCCAAGCACAAATCCCACGATTACTGCAATAAATATAAAATTGGCAAAGGTGTTGTGTTGAGCTCCCATTGGGATCCAGGCCCGTGTTAAAAACCAGAGTACAACCAGTAAGGTAATGGCGATGTTGATGTAGTTAACAACTTTTTTGCTGAACCATTTCTCCGTGAACAAGCCATTCACACCGAAAGCGGAAAGTGCAAGCGCAATGAAATTTCCTGAGATGATAGCCAATACGATTCCGGCCACGATCAGCATTCCGTTCCAAATGAGGCGCATGCGTTTTTTATACGATTTTAGCGAGAAGACAACATTGGCCAGCATCGGAATGATCATCAAACCGAGAAGCAGGGCCGAAACCATGGCAAAGGTTTTGGTGAAAGCCAGTGGTTTAAACAGCTTTCCTTCGGCTGCCTGCATGGCAAAAACGGGCAGGAAACTTACGATGGTGGTCGTAAGGGCGGTGATTACTGCACCGGCTACTTCCACTGTTCCTTCGTAAATAACCTGGGTGAGTTTTTTCCCTTTGACTCCGGCATTTTGTGGTAGCTCAAGATGTCGGATTATGTTTTCTGAAAACACTATTCCCACATCTACCATCACTCCAATTGCAATGGCAATGCCCGAAAGCGCTACAATGTTGGCATCCACTCCAAACTGCCGCATAGTGATGAAGGTCATCAGTACGCCAATGGGTAAGACACTCGAAATTAGGAAAGAAGCACGTAGGTTGAAAACCAGTACGATTACTACAATTATACTGATCAAGATCTCAAGAGTCAGCGCTTCTTCCAATGTTCCAAGCGTTTCTTTTATTAAGCCGGTGCGGTCGTAAAACGGAACGATAGTGACTTTGGAAGTGGTTCCGTCTTCCAGCGTGTGTGATGGTAAGCCCGGTGCGATCTCTTCAATTTTTGCCTTTACATTTTCGATGGCTTTCATCGGATTAGTGCCGTAACGGGCCACCACAACCCCGCCGACTGCTTCGGAGCCACCTTTATCGAGACCGCCACGACGGGTTGCCGGGCCGTAATTAATTTTTGCAACGTCTTTTAACCGAATCGGGACGTTGTCGCGAACAGTAACTACACTTTTTTCCAGGTCTTCCAGATTTTTCACATAACCAAGTGCCCGCACCAAATACTCAGCCCGGTTAAATTCGATCGTTCGTGCACCTATATCGAGGTTGCTGTTTTTTACCGCCTGAATAATTTGTGCTATGTTCACCCCCTGTGCTTTCATGGCGGCCGGGTCAATATCGATCTGGTATTCTTTCACAAAACCACCGATGGAAGCAACTTCAGCAACGCCTTCGGCAGAGGTGAGCGCATATTTTACGTAGTAGTCCTGTATGGTCCGCAGTTCCTGGGGATCCCAGCCCCCGGCCGGTTTTCCGTTTTTATCGCGGCCTTCGAGTGTGTACCAGTAGATTTGTCCGAGTGCGGTAGCATCGGGACCAAGTGCCGGTGTTACATCATCGGGGAGCGTACCCTGTGGTAAGGAATTAAGTTTTTCCAGTATTCTTGTTCGGCTCCAATAAAATTCAACCGACTCGTCGAAAATGATATATATACTGGAAAGTCCGAAAATACTGTTACTTCGAATGGTTTTAACGCCTGGAATACCCAGCAGGGCAGTCGTAAGCGGATACGAGATCTGGTCTTCGATATCCTGTGGAGACCGTCCCGGCCATTCAGTATAAACAATTTGCTGGTTTTCGCCAATGTCGGGAATGGCGTCCACCGGAACCGGATCGCTGGGAAGAATTCCGGTCTTCCAGCTAAACGGAGAGGTCACCACTCCCCAAATGATAAAAGTAGCAAGTACCAGTACCGTAACCAGTTTATTTTCAAGAAAAAAGCGAATTATTTTATTGAGCATATCTTTTTATCGTGTGTGATTAATACAATAACAAAAACAGATCATGAGCAATCACGATCGGTTAATTTATCATAATAAAATCACAAAAGATATACCTGTTCCCACGCCAGAAGTTCGGGAGCCGTGGAAGGTGGCGGATCATTCGAAACAACGAAGGTTTCGGTTGATTCGAACGGATTTAGTAGTTCGTGATTAAATAAAGTCTGTTGTAGAATTTCAATTTCTGCCAGCAGCGGAATCGTTGAAATTACCGGAGCAGAAAAGTCTTCTTTCACCTGGTAAAAATGGTTTTCGTTTGTGCAGCATCCGCCGTCGTCGCAGCATGATTGAGCTTCGCTAAAAACTGCTATGCCTACCAGGTTATCGTGGCAGTAATGTTTGCTCACAGCCATTCCTATTGTTGATACCAACAAGAGGGTTGCAAAAAAGATATGGCTGAGCTTTTTTATCATGCTTTCATCTGTAAAACAGCAAACTTGTTTTAAATGTTTAATTAAGGGATGGATCGAAGTTAAACTTTTTCAGCTGCATAACCAGCTTTTTTAAAATCTGCGATTAGCAAATCCACATCGGCACCTTCTGATAATATATTTACAATTCTGTCAGGATCATCCAGATCTACGGAGTAAGCCACCACACCTTCAGTGTTTTTTAAAATGGGCTCCACTTTCATTATGCAGTGTTTGCAACTTAAGTCTGTTTTCAGCTTAATTTCATCCATGTTATTCATTTTTAACAAAGGTAAGCTCATCTCAGTCTTGCATTTTTATACAATTTTTGAAAAGAATTTCAAGATTTTGAAGGGCTCATTTGCCAATTTTATCCAGTGTGTTACGTTTTTTTTCTTTCAGTTTTTTGTATTGCCCGGGAGTCATTCCAGTTTCTTTCTTGAACTGGGCAGAAAGATGTGCCGCGCTGCTGTAGCCCATCTTAAGGGCAATCTCGCTCGCCGTAAGTTCGCCATACGACAGCAATTCTTTTGCTTTTTCAATCTTTTGGAGGATAGTGAATTTTTCAATGGTCAGTCCTTCCATCGATGAAAAGAGGTTGGAAATAGATGAATAATCGGCGCCTATTAATTGTGAAAGATGGCTCGACAGGTTTACGTTCAGTATTTCATTTTCGCTGTGGTGCACCAGTTTAATGATCTCGGATTTTACCTGCTCCACTATTACGCTTTTTCTGTCGCGCAACAATTCAAAACCTTTTTGCTGCAGTTTCGATGCAATGTTTTCGAGCTGTTCAGAAGAAGGAGCCTTGTTGATCTCAGCTTCTCCCAATTTTATCTCCAGTACTTCGAACCCTAAATCGGTAAGCACTTGTTGAACCGATTCGATACAGCGCGGGCAAACCATGTTTTTTATATGCAGAACGGTCGGCATGATTTTCTTTGGTATGATTGTTTATGGCTTTCAATATAATAAACCTATTTTCAGATAAATAGTTTAGTTACACTGAAATTGAAAAATTTCTCTTTTAATCTTTAATCTGGGTTCTTTGTTTATTCTGCTTTTGAAATAGCTTTTAAAATGGACGGAAAATAGATGAGATCATAATCTGAATCATAAACCAGGTATTTTTTCACCCAGTCGGGGTTAAATTTTTCTTTAAAAGAATACAGTCCTTTAAAGTGACTAAGTGATCTAAGGTTTTCGAGTGCAAATTTCATAGATCGTTCGGCCATGTTTCTTGGTTCTATGTTGCCGGTAAAGGCTACCATTCCTAGGTTCACTTTTGAAATTCCCTGTTGTCGGAAAAATTCGAACATTTCGGTCAAAAGAAAATAAATAATCCCGGTTGGAGCGCTATCTGCCGTGCGAATAAGATCGTAAGTCCCTTCTGATTTTGCATAATCGGGAATGATATTTAAAAAGGCCACAATTTTGTCTTCTGCATTTTCGATGGTAAGAACAGTCGTTTCCTTCAATTCTTCGGGTAAAAATATTCCCTGAGAAAAGATGCTTTCCGTTTTACCCGGTTTTTTCAACCATTCATCAGAAACCTGTTTTAATTTCTGAATGATCCCGTCTTTTACCGGAGAAGGGTAAACATGAAACGTGTAACCTTCTTTTTTTGCCTTGTTAATGGCATTTCTCAAGGGATGCATTTTTGAGCCACTCAAGCTAAAGGTTTCAAGGTTCAATATGGCCTCCTGACCAATCAAAAGGATTTTTTTATTTAGTTTGTTAAACCACTTTATCGAATCTTCCGGTATACGGTAATAAAAGGTTCGTAATCCGTTTTCACGGGCGTATTCTTCGAATTCGGTTAACAGTTTTTTTTGAGTTGATTTGGTTTCACAAACCGGCAGTTCCAGTACAACTGCATAGTTTTTATGGATTTTGTAAGCTAAAAATCCATCTTTTTTAAAGAAGAAAAGTTTATCAGGATAATATTTAAAATAATCGAGTGCGGAGTTGCCATAATTTTTTACCAGCAATTTGGCATGGGCAATTTCCTTTGCATCGCTTTCGGTATTATAGTCGAAGATGGGTTTTACAGCCAGTAAAATTGCGGCTATCAAAAGACCGCCACTAAACCAATGAATGGAAGCAATAAAAAACTGACCAAAACCTGTTGCCGGAATGTATTGAGAAGAGTCGAAAAAGAAGATGAAACGAAAAGAAGCTTCTATGGCATCCGCAAAATTATAATCAAAACCCATATGGGATTTTTCAAGAAAAAACGTTGCAATAATTGTATAAATGATTAGCGATGTAAATGATACCACCCATATTTTCCACCAGCTTGTTCGAAAGAGCGGAAGAGATTTTACATTGTAAAACCGGTGTGTGATCATCAGGCTAAAAAAAGCCGTGAAAGAAATGATCGCTTCTTCGTAATCAATTCCTTTTACCAAATGTCCGATAACTGATATAGCCAGTAAAAAAAGGGTGATTCTCCTGGCACGTTTTACTCCCTGCAATAAATAAATGGCTAAAATTATCAATAAAACACCGACGACAAATACGCTGTAATTAGAAACAGATATGGCAATTTGTGGCAGCAGTTTGTCGAGTATGGCAATTCGATCAGGAATTGCAGGAGTAAGAACAGAAATTAAATTGATGATGCCCGCGATAAAAATAATAAACACGGGCAGTATTCGTGATAACACATTCTTTTTAGAGAAAAGGAAGCTACCAAGGCCAACCAATAAAGGTATCCAGAATTCAAAAAAACGGAAAACCAAAGTTATGGCAGCCGCTCCCGTTAAAGGGATTCCGCTTTTTACAAAAATGTAGGTCATGCTTACTTCTATGGCACCCATTCCCCTCAGGAAAGGAGACATAATGAGCAACATTACCATAATGATATAGGCGATAAATGATACCAGTAAAGTTGGATTATGACCTAGTGCAAGCATTGAAATATACACGTGTGAGATACCCACAAACTCGATAATTACAGACGTTAAAATGGTGTAGATAAAATGCTTTTTATTTAATTGAGTAGTATTGATATTATCAACGATGACAGATATCCCCGGTTTAAAACGAAGAATGAGCTGGTACACCAATTTTCTCCGGATTAGTGACCAGATCGAATAAATAATAATTGCTATTAAAAAGGTGAGTAACAGGAAAGGTATAAATTCTTTTGATGTGAGCCTGTTTTTTAGCAGTAACAAAACGATTACCGGAATAGCCACCAATACAACCGACAGCAGCCCGGTTAGCCCATAAATGTATGATGCATAAAAAATATCGGTGTTATTGAGACCTTTCCTTTTAAGCGGTTTAGTAAAAAATACCAGTGAAGAGAAACCTCCGGCCGGCAAAAATACACTGATCAGATTCCGCCTGAGGAATAGCACCATTGCATCCCAAACAGCAACTCTCAGTCCAATAGAGCGGAAGCTAAATACGTACATTATTGCCTGCATGAAAATATATAAGCCGGTAACCAGAAGCCCAATCAGTAAATAAAAGGGATTGATGTGTTCCAGTGTATTTTTTATTTCAACAAGTTCGAGATGCTCGTTTTTAATAAAATAAATACTCATCACCAGCATCAGAATGGCCAGCGCAACCTGCCAGATAGATTTGTGAATTTTTATATTTCTGAGGTTTTTTAACATGTAGTATCTGCTGTAAGGTGCTTAAGCTGTGTTGTAATCCAAAAGTTTCTTTTTTGAATCATACTGTTAAATTTAAACAAGGAAATTTGCTTGTCTTCCAAAGTTAATTTTTTATTCAGCACAATAATTGTACAGCGGTTGAAGATTAAAGAAGACCATGAAAAAAGTGCTTTGCTTTTTTCTTTTAAAAAATCGAATTAAAAAGGAATTTCAGTTCTTTTGCAGCAGTGATTAGCTCAGAATGAATCAATTGTATTTGAGTTTTAAAGCCCCGCGAATTTTATGATCCACCCGTCGCTGCGTGCATTCGTTCTTTCCGTGAGTCCCGGACCAATGACTAAAAATCCTCCGTCGCTTGTATTGATGATCTTGCTGGCTTGTTCCAGTTTCATATCCAGTAGTAATTCGTCGAGTATATTGCCGTTCGCATCGACATGAAGCAGCCATGGTCCGATGTTTCCGGCAAAGGAAGTGACTTTTGTTCCTGCCACAATAAAGTCGCCATCGGGGCGAATAGTAACGGCATTTCCCCCTTCCGATCCTTCTGAATCCACGTTTTTCGACCATAGTACTTTACCATCACAGCTCATTTTCTTTATTACCATGTCGAAATCAAATACCGGATATTCACTGCTGATGTCATTCAGGCAATTGCCGATCCACCCAACTACTACAAAGCAATTGTCGGGCGAGCAGCAAATGCATTCGGGCCATTCTTTACTGTTGGGCGAATCCAACCGGCTCGACCATATTTTTTCTCCATCCAGCGTGACACGAATCAAAAGCATGTCGCAGTCGTTTTGTACCGTTCCCTGCACCTGGGCGCCAAGAATAAATTCACCAGTAGGTAATTTTCGAACGGTTGATGCACAGCCCTTTACAGCATCTTCAAAAGTTTTTTCCCACATCAGTTCGCCCGATTCATTCATTCGTGCCAGCCAGATATGCTGGTTTTCCTCATCAGTATTGTTCCCACCGGCCAGCAAAAATCCATTATCGTCAAGCGGAGTGATGGCATTGCCAACATAGCCTTTATCGAGCATCTTTCTCCATTTTTCGGCACCATTTTCATCCAAACGAACAAGCATGGTAGTGATATTTTCTCCTGATCCCGACTGTCCGAGGACAAGCACATCGTTATTGTTTGCGCAGACTATTTTTTCAGGTACATCAGCCAATTCTGTGCCCGGTTTTCGGGTCCAAACAGTATCGCCGGTTGTATTGTATCTCAGCACCCACAGGTCAGCAGATTTACCACTGCCGATAGATCCAAGTACAATGTATGAGCCGTCATTGGCTTCAACTACATCGGTAAAATAATCCTGCGTGCGGTTATGCGAAAGTCGTTCCCATTGTTGTGGCCATGTTTGGGAAAATGAAAAAACATGGAAGACACAAATTATAAAGATGGTCAGGTAAAAAGATTTCATGGTTTTATCGTTTAAATTGATTTTTTGACGTGTATACGGATTTTTTTTGTACAGGTTTGACTTATGTTATTTGACAGAATTTCTTGATTTTTATTCATCAATGTGTATTTTTAACACATAGCATTTCGAAGAGGGATCTAATTTTGTTAAACGATAACATTTATTTGGGTTTTGGAAAGTAACCCGGGAAAATTGAATGGAACTTTTTTGTATCTTGGCGAACCGATGAACTAAACCGTTGTCAAAAAGTAAACTAACGATAATCATTCAAATAATAACAATTTAAAAATCACCTTATGGCTAAAGAATCTAATCAGTTAAATCGAAGAAAATTTTTAGGTCTTTCAGCACTCGGATTAACCGGATTGACCATCCTTCCGAGTTGGACAATCAATGGAATTAAAATTGCACCGAGCGACAGAGTAACCATGGGATTTATTGGATTGGGGCAGCAGGGAATAAACGATTTCCGCAGTTTCTCATCCGTTCCGGGCGTTGAAGTAGTGGCCGGCTGCGACGTAGACAGCATGAAAACCGAACGTTTCAAACGTACGGTTGAAGAATGGCAAAAATCGCTGGGTCTGGCCCCTCGGGTCGACAAGTACGAGCATTATGAGGAATTACTGGAACGTAAAGATATCGATGCCGTTGAGGTTTGCACGCCCGATCACTGGCATGCACTAATGACCATTCACGCCTGTCAGGCGGGGAAAGATGTTTACGTTCAAAAACCACTTTCTTTCACCATTACCGAATCGCAAAAAATGGTACGTGTGGCCAACGACAACAAACGTATTGTTCAAGTGGGAAGCCAGCAGCGTTCTAGTGGCGAATTCCAGAAGGCCATAGAACTGGTACAAGCCGGTGCTATTGGTCATATCGATAAAATTTATGCGAAAGTAGGCGAACCGCCAAGACCGCTTGATCTGCCCGAAGAACCTGTTCCGGGCAACCTGAACTTCAACCTGTGGATGGGACCACTGAACGATCCAAATATTCATTATCATCCTGACCTTTGTCCACCCATATCGCTTGATCCGCCGGAAAGAGAAAAACTCTGGGGAGCATGGCGCTGGTATCGCGAAACCGGAAACGGATTTACTGCCGACTGGGGAGCTCACATGTTTGATATTGCACAGGCAGCTATTGGCATGGACGGCTCGGGTCCGGCTGAAATTATTCCCAAAGGATACGATGGAGCCGAGTACCTCACCTACAAATACCTGAACGGTGTGGTAATGACCGAACAGGCTTACCTTGATGACATGCCGAATGCACAGGGCATCAAATTCATTGGCGATGACGGTTGGATTGAGGTAGCTCGTGGTTACCTGGCCTGTTCGAAAGCTGACCTCGTTCCGGAAGAACTCGCCGGTCGACGTCCGCGCAACCTGACTCGGGAAGAGCGCAGAAGAATGTTTGAAGAAATGCAAAAAGCACAAAAGGAAGGCGGTGGCAGTTTCGAAATCAGCGCACCACATATGCAAGACTTTATCGACAGCGTTCGTTCGCGCAAAAAACCGATTGCGCCAATTGAAGTAGGAGCAAGTACAGCCATTACCTGCTGTTTAGGAAACATGGCTACCGAACTCGGACGATCGGTGAAATGGAATCCGGCAACCCAAAGCTTTGGCGAAGATAAGGAAGCCTGGAACCATCGTTTGTACCATTATAAATACAGGGGCTCATACAAGCTGTAAATCAATCAATATTAGACCTTATGGATAAAAGAGAATTTTTAAAACGATTTGGCCTGATTACAGCTGGTGGAATGGTCGCCGGTAGTTTGACCCCTGCCACAGCATCAGTGATGGTGAATGGATTGGCAACTGGTAAACAGGTTGGTTTGCAATTGTATTCACTGGGGAGAGAACTGACAAAAGATGTTCCGGGGGGATTGAAAAAAGTGGCCCAAATTGGTTATACAACGGCTGAATGCGCCGGTTATCGAGACCGTAAAATGTATGGCTACGACATGACCGAGTTCAAAAAAATAGCCGGAGATGCCGGTCTGAAAATAACCGGTTCGCATGTAAATCCGCCGGTTCGTTCCTATTCAAATGAGAATAAAAGCGAAATTGCTGATTTCTGGAAGGCAGCTGTTGAAGACCATGCAAAACTGGGCGTGACCACTCTGGTGCAACCCGGTATGCCACAGGTGGAGAATCATGAAGATGCCGCATTGGTTTGCGAGGTGTTTAATAATGCCGGTGAAATTGCCAAATCGGTAGGCATTAAGTGGGGGTATCACAACCATAACCGCGAATTTGAGCGCGTGGTAAAACCGGAAGACAGGGAAAAACAACGAAATCCGTGGATGCCGGTAGGTGATGTGATTTATGACCTGTTCCTGAACGGAACCGACCCTGACCTGGTATTTTTTGAAATGGACGTTTACTGGACGGTGATGGGACAAAACGATCCGCTCGAATACTTTGCCAACTATCCAGGCCGATTCCCGGTGTTGCACATTAAAGACCGTAAAGTGTTGGGGCAGTCGGGCTTGATGAATTTTAAAAATATTTTCACCAAAGCCTACGAAAACGGACTTGATGAATTTTATGTGGAACTGGAAGGTATTGGAGAAGCTGATAACATGACACAGTTCGAAGGCGTTGAAGCTTGTTTCAATTACCTGAATAAAGCTTCGTTTGTGAAGTAAAAATTAGTCGAAAATGATAGAAGGGTGTGCATTTGTACACCCTTTTTTATGAAAAAACCGATCCGTCAACGAACGAACCGGTTTATTTTTTTTGTAAAACTCTTTTTATTGATATAGGGCCATCATTGAAGAAATACCGCCACCATCGGTGACATTCGAAAATCCGTACCTTCTGAGCACTTGCTCGGCATAGGCAGAACGGGCACCGGTAGCACAATAAACAATGATCTCACGTTCGGTGTCTTCACCCAGGTCAGCATTACCAGACATCAACTGGTCGAGCGGAATATTGATGGCATCGGGGAAAGCACCGCTGTTGAACTCGCCAGGCGTGCGCACATCAATCACCAAACGTTTAAGCTCATTTGCGCTAACATTGTTATTGGTTTCGGTTTCTTCCATTACCCTTTCACCGATGCTCTTTTTCTCGATTGGCAGCGGAATCATTTGAATATTCCGAAAACCTTCGGTAACGGCAAAACGCTGCAGCGAGGTGTGTCCTCCCAAGATATTCATTACTTCCTTGCACCCGGCTCCCAGCAGGATGCGAACAGCCTGGTGCCCTTTTTTACCGGTTTCGTCGTACACCAGGATTGGAATGTCTTTTGGAATTCGCTCGATGTTTGGTTTTAATTGCTCGAGCGGCAAGTGGTAAGCGCCGTTCATTTTGCTTTTCTGGTTGGCAAATACATCTCTGAGGTCTAAAACAATAAGTTGCGATTGTTTCTCAATATAATCGTCCAGTTCTGACACCAGGATTGAAGGACCGTAGCCCGATAGTTTGTTTTCGGCTGCATAAGCCGCCATGTTCATGGCGTCGTTGGCCGTTCCAATCGGTGGTGAATAGGCAAAATCGATATCGGCAATTTCGCTTACCGGGAGCTTGGCGGCACAGGCCGTGGCAATTACATCCAGGCGTTTGTCGGCACCCCTGTAGCCTGCGGTTTGCCCACCCAGCACAACTCCGGTGTTTTTATCGTAAACCAGCATCACACTTACATTTTCGGCACCCGGGTAGTACGAAGTGAACGCTTCTTTGTGCACCACCACCGCATCGGCATCAATACCGGCTGCACGGGCTTGTTTCAATGAAAGCCCAGTTGTCCCGGCTACGGCTTCGAAAACGCGAACCACAGAGGTTCCGATCGAACCTTTGTAGCTGTGCTTGCCGCCCAGTGCATTTTCGGCAGCAATTCGTCCCTGGCGGTTGGCAGGTCCTGCCAGCGGAATTCGAACTTTTTTATCGCTCACGCGGTGCTCAATTTCTACCATATCGCCGGCAGCAAAAATATCCGGGTCTGAAGTTTGCAGTTTGTCGTTCACCAGCAGACCGCCGGCTTCGCCAATTTCCAAGCCGGCATCTTTGGCCAGTTGCAGCGTTGGGCGAACGCCAATTGAAAGAAGAACCATATCGGCATCCAGTGTTTTTCCATTATCCAGTACCACTGAATTGGCGTTGATTTTTTCTACCGTCGTGTTCGTATGAACTCCGACGCCGTACGCTTTTAATTCGCGGGTAATGAATCCTGCGGTTTCGGCTTCGAGAATGGCCATTACATGCTGCATTTTTTCCACCACATGTACTTTCAATCCTCTTTTAACCAGCGCTTCCACCATTTCGAGACCGATAAAACCACCGCCTGCAACTACTGCCGTTTTCGGATTATTTTGTTTTAAATGCGCGTCGATCTTATCCATGTCTTCAAGGGTCCATAAACTAAAAACATGTTCGCGATCGGCACCCGGCAACTCTGGCACAATCGGCCGTCCTCCCTGGGCCAAAATCAATTTGGTGTACTCAAACGTTTTTTCAACACCGGTCTGGCTGTTTGTCGCTTTCAACGTTTTTGTTGCACGATCGATGGATTGAACCAGCGTATGGGTATGCACCGCAACCTGGTACTGTTCATTAAAACTTTCGGGGCTTTGCAGGATCAGCTTCGAGCGGCTGTCGATATCTCCGGCAATGTAATACGGTAAGCCACAGTTGGCGAACGAAATGTCCGGTCCTGCTTCCAGCATGGTAATTTGTGCATCGGGCGATAGTCTTCGGGCTTTGGCTGCTGCAGTGGCTCCGGCTGCAACACCGCCAATTATCAAAATTTTTTCCATTTTCCTGTTCCTTTTCTGTTTTCAAAATATCCAAACATCTAGATACTTGGATTTATGCTGCAAAAATAGAGGTCTGTGTTAAAAGAAGCATCAATTTTCGGCAAATGTTAAGAAAATGTTTTGTACATTTTTAAGGTTCGATTAAACAGGTTTTTCTGATTTCAATTAAATGCCGGATGACCATAGTTTTAAAAATTAACTTGTGCGCAAGAAATGGAAAAGAAGTGTGTCAAACTATTTTAGTAGTAAGCATGAGCAATAAAATTTAATTAAACAGAGTGAAGTTGTATAATTATTAATCAATAACTTTAAAGCTTCAACGAAATCAACAACCATGAATAAATTCGCAGGCATAGTATTCGGATTGATCTTTTTGTTTGCGCAGGTATCCGGTCAGGATTCTGTATTGACCATTCAACAGGCTGTTGATTCGGCGTTTAGCCGCAATGCCGAATTGCAGCAGATGTATATGCAACTGCAACAAAAAGAAAACGTGTGGCGAACCGAGACGGGTGTTTCAGCACCGGAGATCAGCTACTTCAAAGAAGGAATTTCCTCGGGTCCCGGCGATGCGTTCGACGAACAGCGCTTTACTATTTCACAGGAATTTGATTTTCCGCTGACTACCGTTTACAGGATGAAGGCCTTATCGGAGGAGGTGGAGGCCTTACAGCTGCAAATAAAAGCACGTGAAAAGCAGATCAAAGCCGAAGTAAAGAGCTACTATGTAGAAGTTTTGTACGCTCTTCATCTTCAAAGTTCACGGCAGCATCAGATGGAATTGGCGCAGGAGCTTTATAATGCAGTTTACACCAAGTTCGAAACCGGCATGGGTAATGGAATCGACCTGGCCAATGCCGAACTTCAGCTCGAACAAGCAAAAAACGAGCTCGATCAGACCGAATGGGTGCTCCATCGGGCGCGCTACGGATTATTTTATGCCATGGGTTTGCCCGTTGAAAATCAGAAATACAGCATTCAGTTTTCGGACACTTTACAAGCAAACGATATAGAAATTTCGCAGATCATGACGCTGGCTGTACAGGAAAACCAGCCCGACTTTCTGGCCACAGAACACCAGTTACAGGCTTCGGATTATTCGCTGAAAGAAGCCCGCAGCAACATTTTACCCGATATTCGTTTAAATCTCTACACACAAGATTACGGGACGGGTTATGATTACAAAGGCTTTGAGGTTGGACTAAAAATTCCAATCTGGTATCCCTTCGATCAACGCGGGAAAATCAACATGGCCCTCGCCAGGCAACAGGAAATTCAATGGAAACAGCAGGAGATCAGGCTCGATACAAAAAAACAGATCGAGTATGCATGGCACAATTATTCAGTCAGCCGAAGCATTATCGACCGTTATAACAGCACCATTAAAGAAAAAGCTGCCCAGTTGCAAAGCCTGACGCTTAGAGCTTATCAGTTGGGAGAAGTAGACTTGCTGAACCTTCTAAATGCGCAGCAAACATACCTGTCGAGCGAAGAGAGTTACCTGCAGGCATTGCGTGAATATTACCTTCAACTGGTTGCGCTGGAAAAATACCTCGACGAAGACCTTGTTTACTAAACACATCAAAAAACGATAAAACGAAGCATCATGAAAAATACTATTCTCTTTTTACTGATTATCGGACTAAGCACTGTGTTCTTTTCGTGTAATCGCGGAAATCAGCAGGAACAAATGGAGGTGAAAGATCAAACTGAAATGCCGCCTTCACTTCGTGCCGAAGAATCAAGCGATAAGTTCATCCAGCTTTCTCAGAAGGAACAGAACGAGCTACCCATTAAAACCCTGAAAGTGAGTAACAATTTCATCGATTATTCGGTGGCAGCACCGGGAGTTGTCTTTCCAGCTCCAAATCACGGGAGCATCATCAGTACACCAATCGATGGACAGATTCGCAAGGTAAATAAATTCGAGGGTTCATGGGTGAAAAAAGGCGAAGCTTTGTTTGAGATTCAGAGCCTGGAATTCGGGAACCTGGTTTCGGAATACTTACAGGCTTATGCCGAAGAACGATTCCAAACCAATCGTTTGGCGCGCGTAAAGCAGCTGGTTGAGGAAACCATTACATCGGCCAGTGAGCTCGAGCGTGCAACAGCCGAATACGATAGGGCACTGGCATCATCACGGGCAAGCTATTCGCGATTAAAAGCAGTTGGCGTGTCTGATGATGAGATTCAGTCGTTCACTACTGCCGAAAACATAGATCCGGTGCTGAAGATCCATTCCCCGATCGATGGTGTGATTGAGCGTAATTTTGTGGAAATGGGCCAGTCGGTAAATGCCCTTGAAAATCTCTCGCGGGTGCTCGATACAAGACAAGTGCTGATTCGCGGATACCTTTCTCCTGAAGATGCGAGACTTATTAATGTAGGAGATTCGGTAAGCATTACAAAACGCGAGAACAGGGAAAATCTGATGCAGGCCAGAATTACATCCATCAATCCCGGTCTCGACGAAAGCAGTCGGTCGGTAATCGTGAATATCCTTGTTTCTGCCCAAAACGGATGGCCCAAACCAGGCGAGAACGTGCGCTTGAGTATTGCCACTTCCTCCCAGGAAGAAATTATTGCTATCCCGGTTGAAGCACTCACTTATGATGGAGATCAGGCCATTGTTTTTGTCTACAAAGGCGACGGCATCTATGAAAAACGGGCTATAGGAGTTGACGAGATCCGCGATCAGTTTGTGGTGGTCAACAGCGGGCTGCAAAAGGATGAAGAAGTAGCCGTTTCCCATGTCTTCAGTTTGAAGGCACTTTCCCGCTTCGATATAATTGCTGAAGAATAACCCAAAAACAAGACCTATGTTAAAAGAGATCATCACCTTTAGTGTTCGTCAGAAATTTGTGGCCTTGTCACTCGTCGTATTAATGGCGGTGGCGGGTTATTTTTCACTCATTCAGCTACCCATTAATTCGCTCCCCGATGTTACGCCGGTACAGGTGCTGGTAATCACCAAGGCAGGGAGGTACTCTCCTTATGATGTCGAAAAACTTGTAAGTTATCCCATCGAAACCGCTATGAACGGTCTTCCGGATGTGGCTGAAGTTCGCTCTATTTCGCAGTTTGGATTATCGGCGGTTACCGTCGAATTCGAAGAAAAAACCGATATATATTTTGCCCGCCAAATGGTAAGTCAACGTTTGCAATCTATTAGCGATGAATTACCTGCCGATGTCTCCAATCCGCAGTTGGGGCCTATAACGACGGCACTGGGAGAAATATACCAGTATGTAGTTCGTGGTGAAAATTATTCGTTGACCGAATTGCGCGAGATACAGGACTGGTTGATCGCACCACAGTTGAAAGTAGTGAAGGGGGTTACCGAGATCAATTCATTCGGTGGATTTGTGAAGCAATACAACGTTGTGGTGCAACCCGGGCGCTTGCGTATTTTTGGCATTGGTATCTCAGAGGTGATTGATGCCATATCGAATAATAACAGTGTTTCGGGCGGTAATTACCTCGAACATAATGGTGAGCAGTTTATCATACGTGGCGTTGGGCAGATCAACCGGGTGGAAGACGTGGAGAACATCGTCGTCACCAATATCGATAATAAACCGGTGTTTATTAAAGATGTAGCATCGGTTGAAATTGGGACGCAGATCAGGCAGGGCGGTGTGACCCAGGATGGAAAGGGCGAAGTTGTTACAGGTATTGTAATGATGCTGCGCGGTGGTAACGGGCGCAAGGTGATCACTGCCATCGAAGAAAAAATCGACAACATCAACACCAATCTTCCCGAAGGTGTGCAGATCGAAAAATTTTACGACCAGTCGGACCTGATCAGCCGCACAACTGCAACCATTTCCACCAACCTTCTGGAAGGAGGCTTCCTTGTGATCGTTGTGTTGTTGTTGCTGCTGGGCGAAATATCAGGGGCAATCATCGTTGCCATGGTCATTCCATTCTCCATGCTGTTTGCATTTATCGGTATGCGTGAATTCGGATTGGCTGCTAATCTTATGAGTTTGGGCGCGATTGACTTCGGTATGGTAGTCGATGGTTCTGTGGTTATGGTTGAAAATATTGTGCATGGCCTTCAAAAAGAAAAAGGAAAAGATAAAGACGAAATCATCAGACGATCAGCACAACAAGTCGTACGTCCAATTTTCTTTGGAGTTTTGATTATTCTGATGGTGTATGTCCCGATAATGACGTTTAGTGGTATGGAAGGAATTCTCTTCCGGCCAATGGCAATTACCGTGGCAGCAGCCGTTTTTGGATCTTTATTACTTGCCCTGATTTTTATTCCCGCCATTTCGGCTATTGTATTCCGAAAAGGAGTTCGGGTAAGAAAAAACCGTCTGATCAATTTTTTGAAACCCTGGTACACCCGTTCTCTGGCTTATTACATCGATCGGAAATGGTTTGTTGTTTCGGTGGCAGGGGTAATTTTTGCGGTTTCAATTGTGCTGATGACCCGTTTGGGTACCGAATTTATTCCTGAGCTTGATGAGGGATCCATCTTGATTGAACAGGTAAGAATGCCTTCGGTAACGCTTGAAGAATCGATCGAAAATGCCAACTGGCTGGCCGGGAAACTGGTGCAGAATATTCCGGAAATACAAACCGTAGTGCCAAAAACCGGTCGTTCCGATTTGGCCAACGACTGGATGGGTGTCCACCAAACCGATGTTTGGGTACTGCTAAAACCAATGGATGAGTGGCGAAAAGGAATGACCAAGGACGATATCATTCACCAGATTGAGCCTTATTTGCTAACCGAACCCGGTTTAGTGTATAATTTTACACAGCCTATTGCCATGCGGGTCGACGAACTGACCAGTGGTGTGAAATCGGACTTGGCAGTAAAAATTTACGGCGAGGATCTGGATGTGCTTAGCCAGGTAGGTGAAAATATTTCCAGGCTGTTACCGCAACTCGATGGAACCGACAATTATTATGTTGAACAAACGGTTGGTCAGCCTTACATTACCATCGAAATTAACCGTGAAGCCGTTGCTTCTTTTGGATTGAACGTTGACGATGTTCAGCAGGTGATCGAAGCAGGAATCGGAGGGCAGGAGGTTGGTCAGGTATACGAAGGGCAGCGTCGTTTTGGCATTGTCGTACGTTATCCGCAGGATGTCCGCGATGAATTGCAGAAAATACAGGATGTTCCGGTTCACCTGCCCAATGGTGGATACGTTCCGTTGAAAAGGGTGGCCGATATATTGTTGCAGGAAGGTCCACGCGAAATCCAGCGAGAGAATGGCTGGCGTCGTTTGATTGTGGGGATTAATATACACGGGATTGATTTGGGAACCTATGTGGCTAATCTTCAGGCCGAGATTGAAAAAGATGCTGATATTCCTGCCGGTTATTTTATCGATTATGGCGGAACCTTTGAGAACCAGCGACGCGCCATGCGTCACCTCCTGCTGGTGGTGCCTCTGTCCATCTTTATCATCATCGGGTTGCTTTACCTGAATTTTGGTAAAATGAAATATGCGATTCTAATTTTGTTGAACCTGCCATTTGCCTTGTCGGGCGGTATATTCCTGCTCTGGTTGCGGGGGATGTATCTTTCAGTTTCGGCAAGTATCGGTTTTGTGGCCTTGTTTGGTGTGGCAGTGCTCAATGGTATTGTGTTGGTCGATCATATTAACGAAATTCGAAAACAGCACAAAGGCTCGCTCAAAGACCTGATTGTGGAGGGTTCGGCCGATCGCCTGCGTCCCGTTCTGATGACGGCACTGGTTGCCAGCCTTGGTTTTATCCCGATGGCATTCAATACCGGACCAGGATCGGAAGTGCAGCGACCACTTGCAACGGTGGTAATTGGCGGACTGATCACTTCAACACTATTAACATTGATGGTATTGCCCATTGTATATCACTGGGTTGAAAAACGAAAAACGAAAACGCAAAACTCCTAAACTACATTTTATTCGTTATTGTTTCTGCAACCCTGTAAATTTCTGTCCGTTATAAAAGAAAAAGAAAAGGGTGTTGCCAATTTTAGTTCCCATACTGATTGTATTTTGCCTGGGATCTATGCCTCAGGAGGTGTTTAGGAACCAGCGCGAGCAGATGGTTAACAAACAGATTATGGCACGTGGGATTACCGACAGAAAAATACTGGACGCTTTCAGGGAAGTGCCAAGGCATAAATTTGTTCTACCGGAATATATCCGCTTTGCTTACAACGACTATCCATTACCAATTGAGGAGGGGCAAACCATTTCGCAGCCCTTTATAGTAGCTTTCATGACCGATGCACTTGATCTGAAACAAAGTGACAGGGTATTGGAAGTGGGTACAGGTTCGGGTTATCAGGCGGCCATTCTTGCCCAGATCTGTGATTCGGTCTATACTATTGAGCTATTTGATTCGCTGACTGAAAGAGCCAAATCCATATTCGAACAACTGGGTTATAACAATATTTACTGCAAGACTGGCGATGGTTACAGAGGATGGCCTGAGAAAGCACCGTTCGATGCCATTATCGTGACCTGCGCACCGACGCATATTCCCCAGCCCTTAAAAGATCAACTGTCCGAGGGTGGACGCCTTGTTATTCCTGTGGGTGAAGGGCAGGTACAACATTTGGTATTGTTGCAAAAGAAAAACGGGAAGATCAAGCAAAAGAATATATTGCCGGTACGTTTTGTGCCCATGATCGACGATGAACGCAAAAAGTACTGATCCTGCTGAAATCAAACGCCAAAAAATGAGTACTTTGGTACCAACCAAAAATCTAACCATGACCAAAATAGTTTTATTTCAGATACTGCTTTTTTCGTTTCTAATTCGTACAGCTTGTGCGCAAGACATTGATCCCGCGAGGCAATGGAGCATGTATCGTGGAAACACCATTAATGGCATACTCGACAACGCCAATCTTCCGCAAACCTGGGATGTTGCATCCGGTAAAAATATTGCCTGGAAGACGGAAATCCCGGGACTTGGCCATTCATGTCCCGTGATTTGGGACAATCGTATTTTTGTTACTACCGCAGTGAGTGAGCAGGATACCGGTGAAATCAAAACCGGTATTTACGGTTCTATTGGTTCCGTAGCTGATTCTTCCGAACATCGTTGGATGCTCTTCTGTCTGGACAAGGAATCCGGGACGATACGTTGGGAACGTACTGCACATACGGGCTACCCCGAACAAAAACGGCATCCCATGTCTTCACACGCGAACTGCACACCGGCGACCAATGGTAAATATATAGTTGCTTTTTTCGGCTCGGAAGGATTGTATTGCTACAACATGGAAGGCGAATTGCAATGGAAGAAAGATTTCGGAGTGTTAAAATCGAATTTTTTTCTGGTCCCAAATGCTGAATGGGAATTTGCCAGTTCGCCGCTGATTCATAAAAATACGGTCATCATTCAATGTGATGTCGATACAAATTCGTTTGTGGCAGCCTATAACCTGGAAAACGGCCGCGAAATTTGGAAGCAGAAACGTGATGAGTATCCGGGATGGGAAACCCCCAATGTTTATAACGACGGAAGGCGGGATGTTGTTGTCGTGAACGGTTACAAACATCGTGGAGGTTATGATTTTAAAACGGGTGAGGAAGTATGGCGGATGTCAGGCGGGGGCGATATACCCATTCCTTCGCCGATTATCGGGGACGATTTGGTTTATTTTAATAGTGCGCACGGAAAGACATCTCCAATTTTGGCAATTAAAAAAACGGCTTCAGGCAATATATCACTGGCCGAAGATGAAACGTCAAACGAATATGTAAAATGGGCGAAACCTCGGGGTGGTGCTTACATGTCGACTATGTTGTTGTACGATGGTTATTTGTACAATGCGCGATGGAACGGAAACCTTACCTGTTTTGATGCCGATACTGGAGAAGAATTGTATTCGGAAAAGGTAGGAAGCGGAAACAGTTACACCTCTTCGCCCGTTGCAGCCGACGGAATTATCTATATTGTTGACAACGACGGTGCTGTGTACTCGGTAAAGGCAGGAGCTGAATTTGAATTGCTGCAAACGAATCAACTGGAGGAAGTTTGTATGTCGACACCGGCCATTTCAGAAGGTTATTTGTTCTTCCGAACCACAGGAAGTTTAATTGCTGTTTCCAGCAGGAAAAAGTAAGCATAATAATTTGATTTTAAATCCCGCTGACGTATGGGATCAATTTTTCGAAATCCGAGAATTTGTAGTACTTTCGTCGGGTAGTATAGATTTAACAGTATGTGGGTCAGGGTTTCCCGGATTATTCTTCGCAATAGAATTCTGCTTCTCTTGGTTTTGGGGGCCATAACTTTCTTTTTTGGGTACCATGCCCGGCAGGTGGAAATGTCGTATGAATATGCCTCGCTGCTCCCCAAAAAAGACCCGGCATACAAAGATTATCAAAAATTTGTCGACGTATTTGGCGAGGAAGGCAACCTGATCATGATCGGGATACGCGACTCGGCTTTTTTTCAACTTAATCACTTCAGGCGCTGGGAACGCTTGTGCAATGAACTTTCGGAAGTGGATGGTGTCGAAAACCTGTTTTCGGTTACCAATGCTTACGATTTGAAAAAGAATATCGAAGAGAAAAAATTTGAGGTTATCCCTGTATTCCCCGATTCCATTTCAACACAGAACGGACTGGATGCCAGTGTTAAACGTCTGAAGCAACTTCCGTTTTACAAGGACCTGATATATAATGACGAAACCCATGCCTACGTTCTCGCCATAACGGTGAACAAGGAAAAAATGAAAACGAAAGAGCGTGAGGATCTGGTGGCTGGAATTCAGAAAGTTTGTCGTGCATTCGAGCGCGATGAGAAGGTCAAACTGCACTACTCAGGGCTTCCTTATATTCGGGTGGTAACATCGGTGAAAATAAAGAAGGAATTATACATGTTCAGTGCGCTGGCGCTAGGCATTTGTATTCTTGTTCTGTTTCTTTTCTTTCGCTCGTTCAAGGCAGTATTTGTGCCTGTATTGATTGTTGTCATGGGTGTGATCTGGGCCATGGGAATGCTGGCGCTTTTCGGCTATAAAATTACCTTACTATCGGGAATGATCCCGCCCTTGCTGATCGTGATTGGGATTCCAAACAGCATTTATATGCTCAATAAATTTCATCACGAATTTGTAAGTCACGGCAACAAGGTAAAAGCATTACAGCGAGTGATCATAAAAATCGGGAATGCCACTTTTCTCACTAACCTGACCACTGCCTCGGGTTTTGCCACTTTTATGATTGTACGAAGCGATATTTTGCGCCAGTTTGGTATTATTGCCTCGTTGAACATTCTTGCGCTTTTTGTGCTTTCATTGTTGCTGATTCCCATTATTTTCAGTCTGATTGGGCCGCCATCATCACGTCACGTGGGGCACCTCGATAACAAATGGGTTTCGGACATAATCAATAAACTGATGCATATCACCCTGCACTATCGCCGCACGGTTTATATTGTTACGATTGCCATTATTTTAATTGGGATATTTGGGATAACGCGAATAAAAAGTTCGGGATACATGGTAGACGACATTCCCGAATCGGATCCTGTATATGTCGATTTGAAGTTTTTCGAAGCGAATTTTCATGGTTTGATGCCGCTTGAGATCATGGTCGATACCAAAAAACCGCAGGGAGTGATGCAACTCACTACTTTTCGTAAAATTGATCAATTGGAAAAAAGACTGGAAACTTATCCGGAATTGTCGCGGCCCACTTCACTACTCGATCTGCTGAAATTCTCGAAACAGGCTTTCTATAACGGTTTCGAACGTTACTATACCCTGCCCAACAACCGCGAAAAAAACTTTATTTTACAATATGCGGCCAGCGGTGAAGAAAATGCCAACCTGCTGCATTCTTTTCTCGACAGTACCCGGCAAACCACACGAATAAGTATCAGGGTAAAAGATGTGGGAACAAAACGGATGGAAGAGTTGTACGCCGGATTCATGAACGATATCGATTCGGTATTTACTTCCGATAAATACGACATTACAGTGACCGGCTCAAGTATTACATCGTTTCGCGGCACCCAATACCTGCTTAAAAACCTTTTTATGAGTTTGGGTCTGGCCATTCTGCTGATCTCAGCTTTTATGGCCATTATGTTCTCTTCCTGGCGAATGGTGATCATGTCGCTTACACCGAACGTTATTCCCTTGATTTTTACGGCAGCGGTGATGGGATTTACGGGAATCCCAATCAAAGCATCCACCATACTTGTGTTTAGTATCGCATTTGGTATTTCGGTGGATAATACCATTCATTTTCTGGCCAAATACCGACAGGAACTCAACCTGACCAACTGGGACATTCGGGAGTCGGTGGTACTGGCTTTAAAGGAAACCGGAGTAAGCATGTTGTATACTTCGGTGGTATTATTCTTTGGATTTGGAATTTTCAGCATTTCCAATTTTGGTGGTACACAAGCTATGGGTATTTTGGTCTCGCTGACACTTTTAATTGCTGTTACTTCCAACCTGATTTTGTTGCCATCCTTACTTTCCGGACTCGAGAGACTAACCACGACCGAAGCTTTCAAAGAACCGCTCCTGCATATCTATGATGAAGAGGAAGACATTGAACTGGATGATCTCGAAATTGTTTCTGGAGATGAACTTAAATTGAATTAGGAATGCACACTGTAGAAGAATTGCAGAAGCTAATTGAGAAGGAAATCAAAGAACGTTCGCGACAATTACTTCTTAAAACACCCGTAGAATTGTACCAACCCATTCATTATTCACTGGAAATGGGAGGAAAACGTTTACGCCCTGTTTTGTTGTTGCTGGCTAATAATCTTTTTTCTAAGGATGTAAATGCAGCCCTGCCGGCTGCGGTGGCCATCGAGGTTTTTCACAACTTCACGCTGCTTCACGATGATATGATGGATAATGCTGCGGTCCGTCGAAACCGACCTACCGTGCATATCCGATTTGATGAAAACAGTGCGATCCTTTCCGGCGACGCGATGGCTTTTCAATCGTATAAATACCTTCTTGAGTGTAAATCAACAAGGCTGACAGAAGTTTTCGATTTGTTTACCACTACTGCCATCGAAGTTTGCGAAGGGCAGCAATACGATATGGATTTTGAAAACCGCCTGGACGTGAAAGCCGATGAGTACATCGAAATGATCCGGTTAAAAACAGCCGTTCTGCTGGCTTGTAGTTTAAAAACCGGTGCCCTGCTGGGCAATGCATCAACTGAACTGACAGAACAACTTTATCACTTTGGTGAAAACCTGGGTCTGGCTTTTCAATTGCAGGATGATCTGCTGGATACCTTTGGCGATCAGGATACATTCGGTAAAAAAATCGGTGGCGATATTCTGGCCAATAAGAAAACTTTTTTATTGATAAAAGCACTTGAAAATGCTTCGCCCGAACTCCGTAACGAGTTAATGGATTGGATGAAGAAAGAAGATGTTATCCCCGAAGAAAAAATAAAAGCGGTAACGAATATTTACGTGAAGTCAGGAGCCAAAGAACTGGCGGAAGCTAAAATTGAATTTTATTTTCAAAGGGCGATGAAATTGCTGGAAGAATTGCAAATGGAATCTGCTGTAAAACAACCCTTACGAAATTTAGCACTGAAAATGCTGACACGGAAGCATTAAGGCTATTTTCTCAAGATTAAATTTGGCCCAAAAATAGATATTCCGCATTGGTTAAAACCAAAACAATGTTAAATTTGTTTGCTGTTTACAAAATTTGGTCTGTCCGCTAAAAAAACGATATAAAATCTAATCCAATATGGCTCAAAACAAAGGGAAAATCATTCAGGTCATCGGGCCTGTAGTTGATGTTAGTTTTGAAAAGGAAGAAAGTGAACTTCCTGCAATTTACGATGCACTTGAAATCCCTCGCGAAGGAAAGGAAAGTCTGATCATTGAGTGTCAGCAGCACATCGGCGAAAATACGATTCGTTGTGTTGCCATGGACTCTACCGATGGCTTGAAACGAGGTACCGAAGTTACGTCTTTGGGTAGCCCGATCAGGATGCCGAAAGGTGAAATTGCTCTGGGACGCTTGTTAAACGTGGTTGGCGATTCAATCGATGGACTTGAACAACTTCCGAAAGAGGGTTTGCGGATTCACAACGAACCGCCTAAATATGAAGATCTTACTACCGAAACCGAAGTGCTTTACACCGGGATCAAAGTGATCGATTTAATTGAGCCATATGCAAAGGGAGGTAAGATTGGTTTGTTTGGCGGTGCAGGTGTAGGAAAAACCGTCCTGATTCAGGAGTTGATCAACAACATTGCTTTGGCACATTCAGGACTTTCGGTTTTTGCCGGTGTAGGTGAGCGTACCCGTGAAGGGAACGACCTGCTCCGTGAGATGATTGAAGCCAATATTGTTGATTACGGCGAAGAGTTTAAAGAATCGATGGAAAAGGGGAGTTGGGATCTTTCTAAAGTAGATGAAAAGAAACTGAAAGATTCGAAGCTGGCCATGGTATTCGGACAGATGAACGAGCCTCCGGGTGCCCGTGCCCGTGTTGCACTCTCCGGATTGACTATTGCTGAAAGTTTGCGTGATGGAGACGGAAGCAAAAGCGGAGGCCGCGATATTCTGTTCTTTGTCGATAATATTTTCCGTTTTACACAGGCAGGATCAGAGGTTTCAGCGCTGCTCGGACGTATGCCTTCGGCGGTAGGTTATCAGCCAACGCTTGCTACCGAAATGGGAATCATGCAGGAAAGAATCACATCGACCAAAAACGGATCGATTACGTCGGTTCAGGCGGTTTATGTACCTGCCGACGACCTTACCGACCCGGCACCGGCAACAACATTTGCCCACCTTGATGCCACTACCGTGCTCAGCCGGAAAATTGCTGAGTTGGGTATCTATCCGGCTGTTGATCCGCTCGACTCAAGTTCACGAATTCTAACACCTGAGATTGTTGGAGAAGAGCATTATTCTTGTGCACAGGATGTAATTATGTTGCTTCAGCGTTATACTGAATTGCAGGACATTATTGCTATTCTGGGGATGGACGAACTTTCGGAAGAAGATAAACTGGTTGTTCACCGTGCCCGTCGTGTACAGCGCTTTCTATCGCAACCGTTCTTTGTGGCATCGGCATTTACCGGCCTGGAAGGAAAACTGGTGTCGATCGAAGATACCATAAAAGGTTTCCGGATGATCATGAATGGAGAAGTAGATAAGTATCCTGAGTCGGCATTCAACCTGGTTGGAACCATCGAAGAAGCGATTGAGAAAGGCGAAAAGATTTTAGCTGAAAATTAAATCAGAAGGGATAACCATGTATCTTGAGATCATCACACCGGATAAAAAGATTTTTGGAGGCGAAGTTAAGCTGGTTCAATTGCCCGGCAGTAAAGGCGCTTTTGAAATTCTTACCAACCATGCCCCGATTCTTTCGACCCTTGACAAAGGCACCATAAAAATCCAGGACATGAATAACAACGAACAACTGTTTGAGGTAGACGGAGGTGTGGTGGAAAACAAGTCGAACAAGATAATTGTGCTGGTTGAATCGGCATAAAAATGATATTATCACTATCTTCCCCGTAGAATTATCTGCGGGGATTTTTGTTTTTGGGAGCAGCATTTTGCTGTAAAGCAGGCAACCCGGCAGCATAGCAGCTTAGCGGACAACTTATGAAAATAAAGTTTTTGGTCATACGCTTTAGTTCCATCGGCGATATTGTTCTGACATCTCCGGTTGTGCGTGGCCTCAAGCAACAGGTTGAAGATGCTGAGGTTCATTTTGTAACCAAAAGGAAACACGCCGGTCTGGTAGCCTGCAATCCATATATCGATAAGGTTCACTTACTCGAAGACAACATCAACGATCTGATAAAGAAACTTGAACCCGAAGATTTCGATTACATCATCGATCTGCATCAGAATATCAGGAGCAACAGGATAAAGCGCAGCCTGAAATCGCCATCGTTTGCTTTTCAAAAACTGAACTGGGAAAAATGGCTGCTGGTGAATTTTAAGATAAGTCGCCTGCCGGAACAGCACATTGTTGAACGCTACCTGGATTCAGTCTCGGTATTTGATGTAAAGGATGACGGACAGGGACTTGATTATTTTATACCGGAAGGAGAGGGTTTCAACCCGGAAGAATTACCTGCTATTTTTCAAAAAGGGTACGTGGCTTTTGTAATTGCCGGAACTTATGCGACCAAGAAGTTACCCGTCGAAAAAGTTTCAGAGATCTGTCAGCGTATTTCGCATCCGGTTATTTTGTTGGGAGGAAAGGCTGAAAAAGAGGCAGGCGAAAAAATATTATCCGAATCAAAAGGGAATGTGCTGAATTATGCCGGGAAAATCACCCTTCACCAATCGGCATCATTGGTGCGCGATGCGAAACTTGTTTTGGCCAATGATACCGGGTTGATGCATATTGCAGCTGCTTTTAAAAAGAAGATACTTTCGTTTTGGGGTAATACTGTTCCGGCATTCGGGATGACGCCTTTCGAGGCCGATCCGGACTCGCTTCAGTTGCAGGTCGAAGGATTGAAATGTCGCCCTTGTTCCAAACTGGGATACCAGAAATGCCCGAAAAAGCATTTTCGTTGCATGCAGGAGATCGACGCAAATAAAGCTGTGGAATGGATTAATGCCAATTTCTAGATCGGGCCAAAAGCTTTTTCAAGTCTGTTCAATGCTTCTTCCAAAACACTACGCGGGCATCCTGTGTTGATTCTCAGCCAGCCATCGCCACCGGTTCCAAAGCGAGCTCCATCATTCAGCGCCAGTTTTGCCTTTTCCATGGTAAATTTCATGAGTTCTTCGTTTTTCATGCCGTAGGCATTGAAATCAAGCCAGACCAGATAAGTGGCTTCCGGATGCATCACTTTTACTTTGGGCAGTTTGGCATTTATAAATTCTTCCAGTAAAAGATAGTTATCCCAAAGATAGTCAAGCATCTGGTCGAGCCAATTATCGCCATGCGTGTAGGCGGCTTCCAGGGCAACAGTTCCAAAAATATTCCCCATCCCGAGGTGACCAACACCCAATGCACGTTCGAAGCGTGCAAATTTGGTTTTGTCGGGAATGATAACCAGCGATGAGGCAAGCCCTGCCACATTGAATGTTTTGCTGGGTGCCATAGAAATCATGCAATTTTTTGCCACATCTTCCGAAATGCTGGCCAGCGGAATATGTTTGTGGCCTTTGTAAACCAGGTCTGAATGAATTTCGTCAGCAATAATCATGATATCGTTATCCAGGCAAATGTCGGTAAGTGCAGTAAGTTCTTCGCGGGTCCAGGCCATGCCGCCCGGGTTTTGCGGGTTACAAAGCAACAGCAATTTCGTATTTTCGTCAATCTTTGCTCTCAGGTCTTCCAGGTCGAAGGTATACCGGCCATTTTCAAGTTTAAGCGGATTTTCAATCATTTTTCGCTTGGTGCCTTTAACACAGTCAAAAAACGGGAAATATACCGGAGGCATTACCACCACGCCGTCGCCCGGATTTGAGAAGGTCTCGATTCCCAGAGTTAACCCGGCCACTACCCCCGGACTAAACGAAATCCATTCTTTCCGGATTTCCCAGCCGAAGCGTCTTTTCATCCAGTTCACAACCGAATCAAAGTAGGAATCGGGGCGAATGGTGTAACCGTAAATTTCGTGATCGAGTCGTTGACGCATTGCCCCCACGATAAAATCGGGGGTGCGAAAGTCCATGTCGGCGACCCAAAGTGGCAGCAGGCCGTCGGTCTTAAAGTATTTTTTTAATCCATCATATTTAATACTATTGGTTCCTTCTCGCGGAACAATTTCATCGAAATTATAACGTTTCATTGGCTTTAAATTTCAATTTTTCGAAGATAATTTAACTCACCTTCCTGTTCAACTTTCAGCACAAAATCAAAGCGATTCAGATCAAGACACAGTTTAAAATCATTTTCGGGCGACCATTCCTGCTTCGCAGGATCAAAAAAGCGGGCTCCGTCACCCTTTCTTATTTGTTCGATCATGGCCACAAAATCATTGCTGTTACCTTCCAGTTCATTCTTAATATAGTTGGCACACCATGTATCTTCATCGGTCGGGTACTGGCAGGCATAGCCCATGCAAACCAGCGAAACATTTTTCGGCTTTTTCTCTTTGATGTAGCGGATTATAGCACCCGCATTGACAAAACTTCCCGTAATGATCTCATCGGCGCCGGTCGCATTCACAATCCCCTGTGTCCCCGAACTGGTGGTGTGAATCATCGTTTTCGCTTCGATGTTTTCGCAGATGATGTGACTTGGCGAGTTACCAAAATCAAATCCTTCCGGTTTTTGTTCGTTGCGCTCGCCAACCAGGATGTAATCCGGATGTTCCTTTTTTAAGCGAAGTGCAAGTTCAATATCGCCAATTGGATAGATCTTGTTGATACCCTGGTCAACCGCATAACAAACCGTTGAAAACGCCCTGAATACATCGATGATGACAGTCAGGCCTTTGGCTGCCCGCGCGCCGTCGATAAGTTGAAGTATAGTAATATTCATTGATTTGGTATTGAAGGTGAAAGTATATAAAATTAATTTAATATGCGCTTACTACAAATGGCATGAAATTTGTTATGAGTAACCGTCAAAAACACATAAAGCCCTTAAATAAAAACATTTAAAGATTATCTGTATTCGATTTATAAATCCTATGTTAAGTCTTTCGTTAAATTATTCAGATTTTAGATATGTTGTGCAGCATTTATGTTGAAAAACATATAAGTTTGCATCGACATTCATGTTAAACATTAAAATTGAATGCTATGAAAACACTTAAATTTTTATCTACAGTAGTAGCGGTAGCCGCTGTAGCAGTGGCAACCGCGGTTGAAAAACCAAAAATGAATGTAGTGCCCTTAACCCCTGACAGAGCAGTAGTATCGATCCAAAACGATAATCCTGCCGTCTTTGAGTTGAGTATTACAGCTGAAAATGGCGAGGTAGTATATTATAAACAAAGTGCCAAGCCAATGAATAGTTACCAGAAAGTATACGATTTTGCGGAATTGGATAACGGTAACTACACCCTTACCCTGAAAGTAAATGACACCCGTTTGTCAAAATCGTTTCAGGTTGCTTCTTCAGGAATCTATGTAGGAGAATCAAAACTTCGTTTCGATCCTTACTTTGCCTACGATGGCAATGTGCTGAAACTTTCGTACCTGAATTTTGATGGTGAAAAGTACACGCTGAACATCTACAACAAAAATGGTTTGGTGTACAAATCAAAATTGGGTAGCGATTTCAACATGATTTCCGGTTACGACCTTTCAGGTTTGGAAAAAGGAACCTATGACGTCGTGCTGAGTTCATGGAACAATGAATTTACATACACTTTGGTGAAATAGATTAGAAAACGTTATTGGTTTAATGGAGCCGGTTCGTCATTTGATGAATCGGCTTTTTTGGGCCCATTACAAAAAGAAAAGGCTGCCCAACTGACAGCCTTTTTAACCTAAACCAACTAAACCTAATAAACCGCAGGCATACCAGAAAGGTATGCCCGGATTGTCTTAAATATCTTTACTTTTGATAACCTAATTGACAAGGCAAAGATAGGATTTTTTTTTGCCATAAGAAATCATCATTCATTTTAAGCACAAAAGTTAAATTAAGCTGTGGATTGTTTACATTTGTGGAAATATTTCAGCTAAATCTATGAAAAAATATTTCCCATTTATTGTATTGATATTACTGATTTCCGGCATTGTACATGCACAGCCGAAATATGAATTCAGGGCTACCTGGGTGGCTACGGTAGTGAACATCGACTGGCCCTCGAAACCGGGGCTGATGAGTGATGTTCAAAGGAAAGAAGTGATCCGGATTCTCGACACGCAGAAGGATCTTGGCATGAATGCCATTATTCTGCAGGTTCGCCCGGCAGCCGATGCGTTTTATCCTTCACACCTCGAACCCTGGTCGCGCTACCTGACCGGAATTCAGGGACAGGCACCGGAACCCTATTACGATCCGTTTGCATTCTGGATTGAAGAATGCCACAAGCGCGGTATGGAACTGCATGCCTGGCTGAATCCGTATCGTGTTGCACAAAGTGCCGACGATCCGCTGGCGGTTACGCACATCGCTTTCCGGTACCCCGAATGGATCCTGAAATACGGAGATAAGTTGTACTTCGATCCCGGCATTCCAGAAGTGCGACAGTTCATCACTGAAGTGGTTCAGGATATCGTGCGGCGATACGATGTCGATGCCATTCACATGGACGACTATTTTTATCCTTATCCACTGCCTGAACCATTCCCCGATACGACTTCATTTTTCCTTTACAACCGGGGATTTTTTCAACAGAATAAAGCCGATTGGCGTCGCGAGAACGTGGATATCACTATTGAAATGCTTAATGACAGCATAAAGTCCACCAAACCATGGGTGAAATTCGGGATCAGTCCGTTTGGCGTTTGGCGAAATATTGCCGACGATCCGCGCGGGTCGAATACCAGGGCCGGCGCCACCAATTACGATGATCTTTACGCCAATATCATTAAGTGGCAGGAACAGGGATGGATTGATTACTGCCTGCCCCAGATCTACTGGCAGATCGGTCATCCGGCTGCTGATTTCGAAACACTTGTCAACTGGTGGAAAGATCACACGTACGGACGTGCCATTTATGTAGGACAGGCACCCTATCGTATCGATGCCGAATCATCGACACCCGAGTGGAGAGACCCCGGTCAGTTGCCGCGACAGATCCGTTTGTTACGTACCATCCCGGAAATCACCGGGTCGGCCTATTTTAGCAGCAAGCATTTTTACCGCGATCTGCTTGGTTTTCAGGACAGCCTTAAATATGATCTGTATAAAAAACCGGCCATTATTCCGCCCATGCCCTGGCTCGATGATGAGCCGCCGGCTCCAGTTTCAAAGATCCGGAAAACGGGCAGAAAGCTAAAATGGGAAACGCTTGAGGTCTCTGGTGAAACGAATAAGGCCTGGCAATATGTGATCTACCTGAATGAAGAGGGTAAAAGTTTTGACTCATCGAGCAGCCATTATATTTACCGCATACAGAAAGATCAACAAATCAAATTCGATCGTATCAACCGGAAGAGAAAACGCTACGAGGTGCGTATCTCGGTGCTCGATCGTATGAATAATGAAAGTCGCTTATCGAACCCGGTAAGCATAAAATTGTAAGCCAAAAATTTTCGCGAGAACCAGAATTCCCGTAAATTTATTTTTCCACGGCCTGTAGCTCAGCTGGCAGAGCAGCTGACTCTTAATCAGCGGGTCCAGGGTTCGAATCCCTGCAGGCCGACTTCCTTTCTTCCAAATCTTGTAAAACACCCTAAAAATTAGTAACTTATTTAATCAATTGTTAATCATCTAACCGTGAAATCCACTGCTAAAAATTTTATCGTGGTTCTTCTGGCCTTGCTGTATGTTCAGTGCCGGAAAGATGAATTGCCACCAATGGTTGAGATTCCGGATGAAATTTTTCAGTATGTGTTAACTCAAAAAGGAATTGATACCGATGAAGATGGCATAATAAGTATCGATGAAGCGCATGCAGTAAATGTATTGGATGTGAGTGATGAATTCATTACCGATTTAACCGGGATAAATGAATTTGTCAATCTCGATTCATTGCGTTGCAAGAATAATCTGATTACTCAGCTTGACCTTAAAGCATTACGAAATTTGCTATACCTTGATTGCTCCGTAAACCGACTGCTGTCGATCGATGTTTCTCAGGCCAGAGATTTGGAGGTATTAATGTGTTCTGATAACAAAATAACCTCGCTTGATGTTTCTCAAAATACTGGATTATTGCACTTGAATTGTAACACTAATTTACTTTCAAATATTGATGTATCGTGGAACGCTGACTTGATTTATTTTAATTGTGCTTTAAATGATTTGAAATCAATCGATGTTACTGCAAACAACAATCTGGAGTCGTTTATTTGTTCTGTTTGTAATTTAACTGAACTTGATTTATCACAAAATATGAAACTGAAAAAATTGTACTGCGGCCTACAGCATATTAGTCAATTAGATGTATCTAAAAATTTCAATTTAACCCATCTTAATTGCTATGACAATGAACTGGAAACACTTGATGTTTCGGTAAATTTTAAACTGGAGTATTTAGATTGTTCCAGAAACTTTCTAACGATGCTTGAGCTTAGAAACAATCCACAACTAAAGGAGTTGCAGTGTGGCTATAATTTAATTACCGGTCTAGATATATCAGAAAATTTCTTACTTGAAACTTTATACCTCTACTATATGCCTACGCTGGATACATTATGTGTGTGGGTGCTGCCGTTTCCACCGGAAAGCGTAATTCATTTTTTGACACCTGGCACACCTAATATTACCTATGCATTAAACTGTAATTAGAGCAATGAGAATCAAGGTTAAAATATTATGGTTATTGTGCTTTGTTGCAATTTTAAATGGATGCAATGAAGACGAAGATTTTCCTGACATCGTTGATATTCCTGACACCAATTTTCTTCGGGCATTAATTGAGGCCGGACTGGACACCAATGAAGACAGTGCAATTAGTATTTATGAGGTTCAATACGTCCGTGTCCTTGATGTATCAGGAAAGAATATTAATGATCTGACTGGAATAGAGTCATTTAAAAATTTACGTGAATTGGACGTTAGCATTAATGAATTAAAAGTTGTTGATGTTTCGAAGAACACTACACTGCTGTTTCTCAACTGTGTGGGAAATAAGATAAATACATTGGATCTTTCAAAAAATATCCAACTTGAAGAACTCTGGTGTTTCTCTTCTGAATTGTTTACACTCGATTTATCCAAGAATGTTAACCTGGAGATGATATTATGTGATGATAATCCTTTTTCAGAATTGAATTGCTCCAACCTGCCGTCACTGAGATACTTGCGTTGTCACAATACTCACCTTAAAAATTTGAAAATAACGAATTGTAAAAATTTGGAACTAATATTTTGTCATGATGATAGCCGTTATGGTGGTTTCACTCAACAGTTAACTGATTTGGATTTTTCAGGATGTACAAATCTAGCGCATCTGTTCTGTTATGGGAATAAATTAACTTCTCTGAATGTAACAGATTGCATTAATCTTGAGACTTTAGAATTAGATGAAAATCCTTTAGAAATGATTGATTTATCTAATAATACTATGTTAAGGAATATTAGCTTAAGGGACATGCCAACATTATCTAAAGTTTGTGTTTGGAAAATGCCTATATCATCCAATAAAGTAATTGTTGACACCTCAGGCAGCCCCAATGTCTACTTCACAACCGATTGCAGTAAATAAATTTCGTTTAAATTCATACTTTTATTCAATCAGGATATAAGCATCGGAATATGGTCAAAAAGTTGTTCCCACTTATCATTTTTTTATTAGCCGTTGTTCTGCATGTACAGGCCATCAAAGTCATTCGCATCAACCAACTGGGCTATTTGCCACAATCCATAAAAGTGGCGGTGTTCCTTTCCGACGATGAGTTGGAGGGAACTGCTTTTTCGGTTTACGCAAAAAATGATCCGCACCCTGTTTATACCGGAAAGGCAACATTAGCCGATGCCCGGAACTGGGGAATGGAAACTGCGCTCCGGCTCGATTTTTCTGAATTGGAAGAACCCGGGGAATATGTTATTGAACTGGACGAAACCCGGTCACCCGAATTTCGGATTTCGACGGATGTTTATGATGGGACAGCCGATTTTATTTTGAATTACCTTCGCCAGCAGCGTTGCGGTTACAATCCGTATTTAAAAGATTCGTGCCATACGCACGATGGCAAAATTGTGGATCATCCAACCCGGACCGGTGAGCCGATCGATGTGACCGGCGGCTGGCACGATGCATCGGATTACCTGCAATATTCCACTACTTCGGTAAATACCGTATTTCAAATGATGTTTGCGTACCGCCAGCATCCCGAAATTTACGGCGACGAATTCGATGCCAACGGCGAAAAAGGAAGCAACGGAATTCCGGACATCCTCGATGAGATAAAATGGGGGCTCGACTGGATGCTGAAAATGAATCCGGCCCCGGGTGAAATGTATAACCAGATTGCCGACGACCGCGACCACGCAGGGTTTCGCTTGCCAACCGAAGACAAAGTGGATTACGGGTTGGGAAAGTACCGACCGGTGTATTTTGTAACCGGGAAACCACAGGGACTGGCCGAACATAAAAATCAGTCGACAGGTGTTTCGTCGATTGCCGGCAAATTCGCATCGGGATTTGCATTGGCCGCCCAGTTGTTTGCTGAAAGCAATCCGGAGTACGCAAAACTGCTGCAAGAAAAGGCACTGGATGCCTGGAATTTTGCGTTGTCGGATACCGGCTTTTGCCAGACTGCTTGCAATGTTTCTCCCTATTTTTACGAGGAACGAAATTATGCCGATGATCTAGAACTGGCCGCAGCCCAGCTTTTCGAGCTTACCGGTAATCAAAAATTTCTGGAAGAAGCTGTCAAATGGGGACTGAAGGAGCCGATTTCACCCTGGATAAGAGATGGAGAAGCACGGCACTATGAATCTTATCCGTTTATCAACCTTGGTCATTTTTTCCTGGCCGACAATAAGCAACCTGCTTTTGATGCCAACTACAAAAACGGTCTGGAATTGTTTTACCAGCGCGGTAAAGATGATCCATTTCTGAACGGACTGCCCTTTATCTGGTGTTCGAATAACCTGGTGGCTGCTGCTGTAACCCAAGCCAGTTTGTATTATCGACAAACCGGCGATTCTACTTACTCCGAAATGGAAGCTGCGCTCCGCGACTGGTTATTTGGATGCAATCCCTGGGGAACCGCCATGATATGTGGTTTACCCGGAGTGGACGATACACCCATGCGGCCACATTCGTCATATACCGTTCTTTTGAATGAAACTACTTATGGTGGACTGGTTGACGGGCCCGTTTACAGTTCAATATACAGCAGCCTGATAGGCATTGATCTAAAGGAAGCCGATGAATATGCGGCATTTAACAAAGGCAAAGCCGTTTACCACGACGATATTGGAGACTATTCGACCAACGAACCTACGATGGATGGCACAGCAAGCCTGAGCTACTATCTGTCTGTGCTCGAAGCAGAGGGAAGAAAACAGGCCCGGCATTTTATTACCGACGAACAGGGCGCCATCATTCGGATCAATCCAACCGAGAAAAACATTTTTCTGACCTTTACAGCCGACTCATTTTTCGAAGGTGGAGAGCATATTCTGAATGTACTGAACGACAGGAAGATCAAAGCCTCTTTCTTTTTTACCGGGAATTTTCTGAGAACCAGCAATTTTAAAACGATCATTCAGCGGATAGTTGAGGAAGGTCATTATGTGGGCATTCATTCGGATCGACATTTATTGTATGTTCCCTGGGAAAACCGCGATTCAACATTGATTTCGAAACGCGCGTTTAAAAAGGATGTACTGGACAATTTTACTGAGCTTGAGAAGTTTGGTGTTGATCGCAATGAAGCCACTTTTTTTATGCCACCCTTCGAATGGTATAATCGACAAATTGTAAACTGGTCGGATGAAATGGAACTGGACCTGATCTGTTTTACGCCGGGTACCGGAACCAATGCGGATTATACCACCCCGGACATGATGAACTATCGCTCTACAGATGCGCTGAAACGGCACCTCATGAAATTTGAAAAACAACACAGTTTGAATGGTGCCCTTCTTTTAATCCACCCCGGCACAGCACCCGGGAGAAAAGATAAGTTCTATCTGAAACTGGAAGAAATCATTGACCATTTGAGCAGTTTGGGTTATAAATTCGAGGCGCTGAAAAACTAGCCAGGTGCCAGCACTGAAAAAGGATACCAGGGCAGATTGCGCATAATCCAGAATGCCACCACTACTGCAAAAACGACCCACGGCGTATATTTTTTGTAAAAAAGGTTGGGCAGTTTCCAACCGAAAAGCTTGTTGAGCAAAGGGTGGAGGTAATGATAGAGAATGAAAAGAGCAGCCGGGAGAAACAGAAAGTTGTAGTTCACAACACCGGCCATGTCGAGATGCAACAGGCTGTGCAACGCCCGCTGCGATCCGCAACCGGGGCAATAAGCGCCGGTGAGCGAATGAAACATGCATTTGGGGAAAATAGTATGTTTGTTGGGATCGAGAACAAAAAAAAGAACTGCCACTCCAATAAGAAAGAGTAGCAGTATCCCGTTAAGATTCTTCTTCATTGCTTAAAAATCAAATGCATCAAGCGATAATCCTGCAATGACTCCGAATGCTGCCAGCAAGAATAAAATAATTAGAATGGCGAATGCACTTGCAAAACCAACCCAGGCCCAGAGTTTTGCATTTTTGCTTGCATTTAAAGCTCCTTCATAATCGCCGGCATTCCATTTCGAATTCACCTGGGCAGCAAAAATGATGGAAACAATACCTAAAATCTGGCAACAAAAGATGGTTACCAAAATAGCAAATACCAAATAATTGGGAGGTGGCGATTGCGGCTTTGTTATTTGTTCAGTCATAATTCATAGTTTTTAAATCGATCAGAAATGATCATTCCGATCAAATTTAAAGCAACTAAGTTTAAAATAAAATAAATTCAAGGATTTAAAGCGGTCAATTGACCGCTTTTATTTTTTATGAGGTTTCCATATCAGTAAAACGCACAACCCATTTTACCTGCTCTAGCGGTTTAATTCATCCAGTATTTTGTGAACCGCTATTTTTAAGCTCGATGGATTGCGCGATAATTTGAGAAGATTTAGCAATTCTTCTACAGGGAAGTTGGATGGCAACAATTGCTTGGTATTCAATTCGCTAAAAACGTGGTGAGCTCCATTCAGCACAAATTCCGAATCATGCTTGTCCAGGATCTCTTTAAGCAATGGTTTAACCGAAGAGCTTCCTATACTTATCAATCCTTCAGAAGCAATCCAGCGAATATCAGCGCTTTCGTCGGTCAAGGCTTTCAGTAATACCGGAATCGAAGATGGCGAATTGATTTCGGCAATCACTTTCATGGCTTCCCAACGGCAAATATGTTCCTCACTGTCGAGCAATTTTATCACCAGAGGAAGCGATTTCTCACTTTTACTTATCAGCAATTCGCGAGCTTCTTCACGTTTTAAACCTTCATGGGAGCATAGAATTTCGAGTAATTCCTTTATTTCAGTTTCTTCCGTCTGTACTAGTTTTTCATTTTTCATGATGTATTTTTATTAATTCTGTTGAATATTCTTAAAAGAACTGTTCCGTTTTATTCCAACTAAAATGATTCCAGAAATGATTGGAATTGAGCTAGGGAGCCAAAACTTAATGTAATTTAATACTTCAAAGTCTTATTTAATAATTAATAACTTTACAGAACCATCACGAGCCAAAACACATACCCTGTCAGGCTTTCAAAGCAAAGCGACAACCTGGCAAAACACTTTTCAATGCCGTTAACAACTCCTTAACAATTTTTTAATTAAACCATTAGTAGACCTTTTTGTCTTAATGATATATTTGTGCAACTTTCAGAGTTGAAAACTTAAACAAAACGGAAATGAAACAACTTGTGCTTCTATTTTTTCTTTTGACCTTCTCAGTCGTTTTTGCAACTGGTGCTGAGCCGGTTAAGGAAATTGATGCGGATGATGGAAAAGGAAAAATTAAAGGTGTGGTTTTGGAAGAAGGATCGGATACTCCGATGGAATTTGCCAACATAGCTGTATACAATGTTGCGGACTCTTCATTGGTTACCGGTGGAATTACCAATTCAAACGGTGAATTCGAGATTGTTGACGTTGTCTATGGGGAGTACTTTTTGGAAGCAAACTTCATAGGATTTGATAAATCGAGCATCTCGAAAATCATACTGGACCGTGACAACAAAGTGCAAAATCTTGGTGAAATTGATCTCAGTCCTTCAGCAGTTTCTATTGGCGAAGTTAACGTGGTAGCCGACAGGGCAACTGTAGAGTACAAACTGGACAAAAAAGTGGTGAATGTGAGCCAGGTGATAAGCGCCATTGGTGGAACTGCTGTTGATGTACTGGAAAATACACCCTCCATTCAGGTAGATATCGAAGGAAATGTATCCTTGCGTGGATCGGGTAATTTCACGGTACTGATCGACGGTCGACCCAGCGTGTTAAGCGGAAGCGATGCATTGCGCCAAATTCCTTCTTCAGCTATTGAAAACATTGAGATCATTACCAATCCATCCGCAAAATATGAACCCGATGGTACGGCCGGTATCATTAACCTTGTGATGAAAAAGAATTCGATGAACGGGTTGAATGGTATTGTGAATGCCAGCGTAGGAACCGGCGATAAATACCGCGGTGACTTCATGCTGAATTACCGTCGCGAGAAAATTAACTATTTTATTGGTGCCGACTGGCGCGATGAAACATACTACGGAAGTATGTTTTCGGATCGCGAAACCTATTATAACGATACGACAGAATTCCTGATTATGGGTGGCGACCGTGACCGTATTCGAGGAGGATACAACTTCAAAGGAGGTGCCGATTTGTACTTAAGCGACATGACGACACTTACACTTTCGGGAGAAATAGGTAATTCAAAAAATGAAGGCAGTGGCGGTGGACAAACAGAAAACTATACGATACCGGAATCTTTTCATATTTATTCGATCAGTGAAGAAACATCGCAGCGGGAAAATGATTTTTATTCGCTGAACATGAATTTTCAGCATAAATTCAATGATGAAGGACACCGGCTCGAAGCTACAGCATTTTATTCTGACGAAAATGGAACGGATAATGAGATAGAAGGAGAGTTACTCGCTGATGAGAATTTTAATCCCGGAGATGAATACCTAGAGCGGGTTTCAACATTTGAGACTGAAGAAGAAAAGGATTTTCGTTTTAAGCTGGATTACACGTATCCTTTTAGCGAAGCAGGACGTTTTGAAGCAGGGATTCAGAACCGTCTCGAGAGCGAATACGAAACACTTGAATTTCGCGATTATGACCAGGCAAACGATGAATGGATCATTAATGACGAGTACACCAGCGCCACTGATTTCAGGCGTGACATTCATGCGGCCTACGTTACATTCAGCAATAAAATTGGCAAATTCCAGTATATGGGTGGTTTGCGTGGTGAACTTACATTGCGTGAAATCATGAACTCGAAAGCCGATGAAGCTTCTTCGCTCAATCGTTTCGACCTGTTCCCAACTGCGCATGCTTCGTATCCGCTAACTGAAAAAGCGGACATTACTGCAAGTTACAGCCGCAGGATCAATCGCCCGAGTGGCCGCGACCTGGATCCGACCCCAAATTATTACAACCGCTATACCATTCGCTTTGGTAATCCGGATTTGGAGCCGGAATACACCAATTCCTATGAAATTGGCGTGCTTAAACGTTTTGGAGAAGGTCGCTCATTTATGTCGGCCGACCTGTTTCGCAGAGTGACGAATAATAAAATAGACCGGACAGAAGTGTTGGGAGATGACGGAGTTTTTTACCTGTATACCGATAACTTCGATAAAGATTATGCAACCGGGGTTGAAGTAACCGGAAACCTCAATTACAACGAATGGCTAATTCTGAATGCCAGTGTGAATATGTTTCACTATCGTATTACCGGCGATCTTAATGAGGAGTCATTCGACCGCGAAAGCACCAACTGGGGAGGAAGACTGAATTCTACTTTTAAATTTGCCGAAAATTCACGCTTCCAGGTGACTGCATTTTTCCGCGGTCCTTCAGTTTCGGCACAGGGCGAAACGAAAGCCATGTTCTTTTCAAATTTCTCGTACCGTCACGAATTCCTGGATAAAAAATTGTCTGCAACACTCAGTCTGCGCGATCCTTTTGGAACCGCCAGGTTTGAGCGCGAAACCACGGACGATAACTTTAGAAGTCATTTCCGTTGGGAGCGTGAACCACGTGTGCTTATGCTGACCTTAAGCTATAAGATCAATAATTTTAAGGAAGATCGTGGAGGCAATCGCGGAGGCGGCGACATGGATATGGGTGGAGGAGAATTTTAAAATATTTGCGCCATGAAATAAGAAATGCCGTTCTATAAACATGGAACGTCATTTCTATTGCTTAATTTTATTTTATTATTTCTTCTCGATAATAGCCACCCATCCGCCGCCAGGCGCCATTTTTACGTTTACGGTTGAACGTACAGTTACATCCAGTGTTTCCTGTGCAAAGTCGGCAGCATGTTTGGCTGCGTTTACACCGTCTTTCCATACCTTCATGGTGTAGTTTCCATCGCCCAAAAAATCGAGTTTCAATTCCAGCGTACGCGGATCCCAGTCGGTCATGGTACCAATGTACCAGGTATCATCCGAACGGCGTGCTATTGCAATGTAGTCGCTTACTTTTGCTTTCAAAACTTTGGTTTCGTCCCAAACTGTTGGAACTGCAGATAAAAATTCCATGCATTCCGGTTCACGGTAATAATTCGATGGATTATCGGCCAGCATTTGCAGCGGACTTTCATAAACCACGTACATGCCCAGTTGATGGCAGCGGGTTCCGGGGCTCATGGGTTCGCTAAACACTTCGCGAAAATTCATTCTGTTGGCATTTTTCATTGCACCCGGGGTGAAATCCATCGCCCCGGCTACCATGCGAATAAAGGGCAGGGTAACGTTGTGTTCGGGATCGGGTAGGTTCGACCATTTCACGTTTTCCAGGCCTTTGACGCCTTCGTACGAAATTACATTCGGGTAGGCACGGTCGAGACCTGCAGGTTTGTAAGCCCCATGGTAATCGACCAGCAGCTCGCGAGCCGCACATTCGCGTGCTACTTTCTCGTAAAAATTAACCATCCACTGGTCGTCGCGCTGCATAAAATCGATTTTAATTCCTTTGGCACCCCATTCCCGAAACTGATCCAGCGCTTCGGTCATTTTATCGTCGAGCGATTTCCAAACCACCCAGAGAATGATGCCCACACCGCGTTCTTTCCCATAGTCAACCAGTTCCTGTACATCAATCTCGTCAACTACATCCAGCACATCTCCAAGTTTATACCAGCCCTCGTCGAGGATAATGTAATCGAGTCCGTATTCCGATGCAAAGTCGATGTAATATTTATAGGTGGCATTGTTTACGCCTGATTCAAAATCGACACCATAAATGTTGTTGGCATTCCACCAGTCCCAGGCTACTTTGCCGGGTTTAATCCAGTCGGTATTTTCTATTTTTTGTTCCGGTGCCAGTTTATAAATTAACTGGGATTGAACAAGGTCAGCATCGTTTTCGGTGATCAACATAACCCGCCAGGGAAAATTGCGTGGTCCGCTACATTCGGCAATATAATCGGCATACTTTACCGGTTTGACATCACGGTCGCTGGTTTGTTCTGTTTCGAGCACTACGCCCGGAAATTTCCCAACCAGAGCGTCCGGATCTTTTTCGCAGCCACGCAGCCAAAGTCCGGGATAGTCCATTAATCCCGATTCCGAAAGATAAACCTTCACGCCATTTCCGGCATCCACTAACATTCCCGTCGAGCCAAAACGATCCGTACCAATATCCGAAAGTTTTTCACGCAGGTAATTGCGTTCCTGGTGCGAGTAAAGGCTCTCCTCTTCAGGGAACCACATATCTTTATCGTCCGGGAAAGCGAATGTTACCAATTCATTTTTTACGTTGTAATTACCCTCTAAATCCGAAACCCAACGGTATGCCACACCATCGTTGTATGTCCGAAATTCGAGTGAATGGTCTTTAAATGTTAGGATTAGCTGGTTGTATTCATCCTGTATATCGGCAGTTTTGCGCTGGATAACAGGATTAAGTTCCCGGGCAACAGCCGTGGTTTTTGCTTTTCTGACTTTGTCGTCTTTGCCCCAAACGGTTCCGTTGGTCAGTTCCATCGCAATTTCGGAAGGAGAAATAATCTCTGATCCGTTCAATATGACCGAGAACATGATGGATTCGTCTACCACAATCTTCACATCAAATTTCCCCGATGGCGATGCAAGTTGGTATTCTTTCGCTGAACTGTTCAGAAAAAATACGACTGACAAAAGCACTAATGCTATCTTTTTCATTGGATAAGGTTTATGCCGGATTCTGTGTGTAAAAGATCAGAAGCCAGTTGATTTAACTTTAGGTTTTCTGAAAATTTGAATCTGCAAATTACTGAATTTATCGCTATATTAGAATAAATTAATTACCTGTTATCATGAAAATTGCAATTATACTATTTACGATTACGAGTACACTTATGACGCAGTCATTGGCCAGCGAATTTGAGAGAGATGTATTTCAAACTTCAGAGGGAGAACTGGCCATTACATTCATTGGTCACGGAACTTTGATGATGGAATTCGATGGGAAAGTGATTCACATCGATCCTGTTTCGTGGTACGCCGATTATGAAACAATGCCTAAAGCCGATTTGATTCTGATTACCCACGAACATGGCGACCACCTTGATGCCAAAGCGATCGACGCCATCAAAAAACCGGTGACCAGCATTGTTCTCACCGAAAAATGCAACGAAAAATATACCGGAACGGATGTAATGAAAAATGGCGATTCCAAAGTTTTCGGTACCATAACTGTTGAGGCTGTTCCCGCATATAATATCAAACACATGCGTGACGGCGGCCAGCCTTTCCATCCAAAAGGACAGGGAAACGGCTATGTTATTCGATTTGGAGATAAAAAAGTTTATGTGGCCGGCGATACAGAAAACATCCCTGAAATGGCCGATCTGACTGATATTGACATTGCTTTTTTGCCCATGAACCTACCCTATACCATGACGCCTGAAATGTGTGCGGCTGCCGCTAAAACTTTTAATCCCAAAATTTTGTATCCTTATCATTTTGGAGAAACCAACACCAATGAACTGGTGGCTTTGCTGAAAGATCAAAAGGGAATCGAAGTCCGGATCAGGAAATTGAATTAGGCGAACACAACATACAACAACCAATCAGGAGCACTTTAGGTGCTCCTGTTTTGTTTGGTTCTGAACAAAATATCGGTTGCAGGCTAGTTTTATAGGATGACTAGTTTTCCTTTTGGTGAATTTTTTCAATTAAAACTTAAGTGCTTATTTGTCGTATACTTTTAATTAGACTATTCGTTTTTTAGCGATTTGTGGCAGCCCCGAGCAACACATACAAAAGTCGCGGCCAGGCCAATTGCTGCAAAAATGATCAGAAAAATGAAAAATACTTTTTCAGGTAAATTGGCACAACATGCAAGAAATCCTAAAAACAGGGTAGCGAAAAAACCCAGGATTCCCCAAAGTCCGAGGTTGTAACATATTAATACGAGTATCTTTTTCATAGTAAATTAATTTTAGTGTGATTTTCTTAGAATAAAAATATGCAGTATATTTGACATATGTTTAAAAAGATGTATGACATAGATGATCGGATCAGCGGAAATTGTTTCACCCGGGATGTGAAGATTTACTGATCAATGTGTGATTTATTACTCATTTCATCAATAAAAAGAAGATATGGAAACTGGAAATGATGCTTGCCTGAAGTGTAATATTAAATCGAATGTAGTAGCGATTTTATCGAAAGCTGAGCTTTCTGAACTGGGTAAAGGATGCATGCAGACTGATTTTCGGAAGGGTGAGTTGATTTTTAAAGAAGGGATACCCGCTAACCACATCATTTATATCAGGGATGGATTTGTGAAGCTCAGCAAAAAAGGAATAGGCGGCCGTGATTATATTCTCAGTATTGCCAAAAAAGGTGCATATTTGGGCATAAATAATATTACGAAGACCTACAAGCAACATTATTTGTCGGCCACGGCTTTAACCCGGGTTGAAGTCTGTTTTATCGATATAGAGATTTTTAAAATTCTGTTGAAAAAGAACGGGGAGTTCGCCTCGGAAGTGATCCATTATATTTTCGAGGATGAAATGAATTATTTCGATCGACTGATCAACAATGTACAGCAACAGGTACCTGGCAGACTGGCCAATACCTTATTTTATTTCCGATACCAGGTTTATGGCGAGAATCCGTTTTTAATGAACATTACCAAAGTTGAACTTGCCTCGCTGATTGGTACTTCGCGCGAAAGCGTAACACGTCTCATCAAAGAATTCCAGGATGCCGGCATCATCCGTGTTCAGAAGAATCATTTTACGATACTGGATGAAAAAAGACTGGAAGAAATTCAAAAGAAAGGTTGATTCAATCCACGATGACGACATAAAAAAACCACTCCGTTTAAGCGTGGTTTTTTATGTGAAACTTAGATTCTATTTATTCAATAAGTTGATATTCATATCGATTGTGTCGAATGTTTTTAGCTCGAGATTAGGTGCATTCTGAATGGCGCTGAATTCACTGACATCGTTTTTGGCCACAAAATCGGCAGGAAGTACGGCAATTCTGAATATCTGGTTGTCTGTTTCAGCAGGCCCTAGATCATCTTCCGGAATGGTAAATTCCAGGAAGATCTGCACATCGGCGTAAGTATAGTCGTAATTGTATTGGATCACACCTTCATTACCGAGCACAACAGTCTGTGGCATCAGTCTCCACACATCAAGGCCGTCGGCAGTTTCCCATAAAATATACACGAGAACCACATCGCTCTCATATACTTCGAGGCTGCTGGGGTAGGTGGTATAAAGCGTATAGTTGTTTGCAGGAGTAAAATCGCCCTGTATTTCGAATACCGAGCCTAAAATATTTATTCCGTCTTCTCCAGGAGGACCAACCGGACCGATCGGTCCTTCGCAGGCTCCAAATAACAAAGCCGTTGCGATCAACAGGATGTTTGTCAGTTTTCTCATGATTTCTAAATTTAGTGGTGAATAATTGTTTTCGTTATAAGCGATTAAACAAGTATAATGCCAAAAAAAACCTCCGGCGCCGACCGAAGGTTCATTTCAATTCAAAAAACTTTTCTTATTCATCTGATCCGGGAACCGGGACTTTGGCCGTTTCCATATAGCCAATATCACCCATAATAAAGGTGTCCGGACCCAGTTTAAGGTCTGAGTTCATTATTTCTTCCCAGGTTACTTCTTTACCCGTGTATGCCGATACGCGTCCCATAATGGCCACCATTACCGAATTAGCAGTGGCTTCTGCTTCGTTGAATGGTATATTCTGGCGAATACAGGTGATCAGGTCTTTGTGTTCCTGAACGTACGGACTGGTTTCGTGATCTTCGTAGGATGTAATGGTGTTCCCTTCCAGGTCGGTAATATTTCCGGCATTAGGGAAAGCACGTCCTTTTGTTCCGTGAATGATTTCGTGAACAGCATTGGTACATCCGTTGATCTGTCGACAGGTACTTGTCAGATGTCTTCCATCGTCCAGCACAAAATCAACCGCAAAGTTATCGTACTGGTCTCCGGTGGGTCTGCGCTGACGTGATCCAAATCCGAGTGCTTTCACCGGGTGTTTTCCAAAATACCAGTTGGCTACATCAATGTTGTGAACGTGCTGTTCCACGATGTGATCGCCTGAAAGCCAGCACCAGTTCACCCAATCTCGGATCATCCATTCCATTTCGCTCCACTCGGGCTTATTATTGCGGTACCACAACTGTCCACCATTCCAGTAAACTTCGGCGGTAGTGAGCGCACCGATCGCGTTATTGGTCAGGTCTTTGTACACATTGATGTATTTGTGCTGGTGACGACGTTGTGTCCCGGTTACGACTTTTAGTCCCATATTATCCGCCATTTTAGCGGCAGCTAATACCTGGCGCACACCAACAGGATCGACCGCGATTGGTTTTTCCATAAATACGTGTTTACGCGCTTTAACGGCTGCTGAAAACTGCTCGGGTCTGAATTTTGGCGGTGTGGCAAGAATCACAATATCAACACCGGAATCGATTACTTTCTCAAAAGCATCGAATCCTACAAAACAGTTTTCTTCGGGGACATCGACACCTTTTTCGTTTTTAATCTTTTCGCGACAGCTGTCAATCCGGTCCTGAAAAACATCGCCCAATGCGGTGATAGTAACAGTGGAACCGCCTGCATCAAGGAAATTAACAGCAGCTCCTGAACCACGACCACCGCAACCGATCACGCCGGCTTTTAGTACCTCACCGTTCGGGACTTCGTCGAGCAACGGCGGAAAGTTATATTCACGCGCCTGCCAGTCGTACATGCCACCACCGGCTGATCCACCATCCGAAGTACACGATGCCAGCGGGCCGATTCCCATTGCGCCAACTGCTCCAACGGTTGCAGCTCCCGTTAAAAATTTTCTTCTCGAAAAATTATTTTCACTCATAATGCTATAGTTTTAGTTGAAATTTAGGATATTAAATGTACTATTTTTTCCCGGTCTTCTCGTCAAATTCACAAACAACCCTAAAACTCATAAAGTTACAGTCGGATAACCACCAGATACTTTTCGGTATTTGCGGGTCGGTTTTCATCCAGGCTGTACTTTGGGTATGATCGCGTGCAGCCGATCGTACTCCGCCGACCGTGCTTTTAAATGTGCCTCCACGTATCACATGTTCCTCGCCCAAAACAGGACCGCGCGGATCGGTAACCCCATCCTGAAGCTGCTCATAAGCATCTTCATCATACCAGTCTAGACAATATTCAGCGGCATTACCCAGCATATTTTTTAATCCGAACGGATTAGCCTCAACATCTTCCGGTAATCCGGTTTTTAATCCGCTGTTTTTTTCATAAATCACGTATTGATTGATCAGGTCGCTGCTTTTTCCGAACAAATTGCCCATAAAACCTTTTTCTTTGAAATCTTTCGGATCGCCTTCAAAGAAATAGGGTGTTTCGGTACCTCCGCGTGCTGCGTATTCCCATTCGGCTTCAGTTGGCAACCGGTAATTTTTCCCGGTTACCTTCGACAACCAGAGACAATAAGTTTCAGCCGCATGAAAACTCATGGTAATGGCCGGACGTTTTCCCATTCCCCAGTTTTGATCGGGCTGCCCGTATGGCGGTGTCGGGCCAGTAATGGCATCAACATCGGTATTGGCGCGTGTGCCCTCGGTATCGGTCGTACGTCCTTCAGCAGCCGTTGCACTGTAAAAGGCCAGATATTCATCCCAGGTTACCTCTACTTCAGCGATAAAGAACGGACTGATGTTCACGGTTTTTTGAGGACCTTCATCTGCCTCACGGAACTGTTCCTCCTGCGGGCTTCCCATTTTAAAGCTTCCACCCGGAATGGCTTTCATATTAAACGAAATGGTTGTTCCCGGGATGGTTTCGGTAAAATCTTCGTGAGCGCTTACTTCTGCAGCTTTTTCAAACTTTTCGAGGTTTTCTTTTCCACCACTGCCGAATTCCACATTCTTGGCATGCAGGGCGTTCGGATCGTAGTGTCCCACGTTAAGGTGGCAATTGATGCAACGCAATTCGTCTTCATGTTGCGTGTAGTAAAGGTGTGCGTCCTGTCCTTTCTGGTTTAAAGTAACAGGGAAAAGATTGGGATGACATTTCACACACGAGGCTTTAAATACGTGATGCTGTGCCTGTTCCAAACTCGATTTCGCCTCCCAGTTAAAATCGGCGGAGTCCTTAAATACAAAACCATACAGGTCGCGGGCAGAGGCTTTGATTTTTTCCCTGAGATAGCCTTCACCTTTTGGAGGCAGGTGACAATCGACACAGGCAATATGGATGCCAACCCGCGTATCGTAATGTACCGACAATTTCCATGAATCGGTGGCCTGTGGATGAACATGACACATTTCGCATGATTCGGACGTAGAAGTCATTTCGATGGCTTTGTTCGAATAAATAGCAACGAGCAGACCAAGTACAAATCCAATAAAAATTACAAACAGAAGTCTACCACGAAGGAAATTGACAAAACGGCTCAGCATAAAATAGGTCGTTTATTAGGTACCAGATTGATTCAAAGCATTCAAATTTAATAATTTTCTGAAGTGATTTAAGTTACATTGAATTTTTTGAAATTTAATTTCAAGGTTAACAGAGAAAAGAAAGGTTGTCATGGAACCGACAACCTTGGGAGAGTTTAATTAGCAGGAATACAAGAGAGATAAGGGAAATATCTCGTTTGCAAGGTACGTCATAATAGCATGTTTTTGATTACCAAAAGATTATATGAACGTTATACCTTTGTTAAGCGATGAATAGAAGATTAATTGAATCTTAAAGCTTCAGAAAAATTTTGTAAATTAAGGCATGAGTAGACTTCAGCAAAGTGTTTCCGATGTTTTGGAACTGTTGTTTCCATCGCTTTGCATTACGTGTGGCGAGCGTCTAATCACACAAGAAAAATACATTTGCTTTAATTGCTGGAGCGATCTTCCGCAAACCCACTTTCATACTGATCCGGAAAATAAAGTGGCCCAATTATTTTGGGGACGGGTGAAAGTTGAAAATGCTACAGCATTTTTTTCATACAAAAAAGGCAGCAGTTATCAGCAGCTCATTCATTTTATAAAATACCGGGGATTAAAAGAACTGGGTTTTGAAACAGGTCTTAGATTTGGTCATATTCTAAACGACTCGGAAAGTTTTAAAGGTGTCGACCTGATTGTACCCGTACCCTTACACCCTAAAAAAGAAAAAAAACGCGGGTATAACCAGTGTCGCTGGATTGCACAAGGAATAGCCGAATCAATGGAAAAAGAAGTTGTAACCGACAATCTTTTCCGAAAAGTATACAGCACCACGCAAACCCGGAAAAGCCGTTATGAACGCTGGCAAAACGTCGATGGTATTTTTGGTATCCACCAGCCGGAAGAGTTCCGCGGAAAGCATATATTACTGGTAGATGACGTGGTTACTACCGGCTCTACTCTTGAAGCATGTGCTTACCAACTGCTGCAACTTAAAAACACGAAAGTGAGTATTGCTACCCTGGCTTTTGCGGATTTTTAAGTCAGTACGACTTTGTTTCGCTCACTTTCATCTCCACTGTTTTAATTATTGCGGATTGTGTGCCACAAGTACTAAACAATATAATCTGTGAATGTGTTAAATCAACAAACAAAAACATAACCATTAAAAATTACAAGAATGAAAATGAAACATTTAGTTTTGATTGTACTGGTTGTTTTGGGATTCACTTCCTGCAACCAAAAACCTGCATCGGAGGAGCAGGAAAACGTAAAGTATTACAGGCAATTACTGTTCAGTGAAACACCATGGGACCTGGAACGAGGTTCACATGAAATTACAGCCGATGAAGCTGAAAAAGTGAACAATTACAAGTTTACCTGGAACGATGACGGAACGCTGGCTTCGGTCGAATACAACCGGAATGGCGTTTTGTTGGGCTACTCAAACCTAAGGGCTGCCAAAATTACCTACACCTACGAAGGGAACAAGCAGATCAAGCATTTCTTCAACGAGAAAGGTGAAGCTATTGAAAGTGGTGGTGCATTTACACAAGAATATACGCTCGACGATGCAGGAATGCGTATTGCCATGCGTTTCCTTGATAAGAATGGGGAACCTACCGAAAACCGCAATAACATTCACAATTACGTCTGGGAAAAATTGAGTGATGGAATGATTCGTGAAATGCGCTACAATCTGGCCAAAGAGGAAACCATCATGAATCCATTTTGTCCGTTCTATGAATTGCGATTCACGTATGACAATAAAGGTTACGTAACCCGCATGGCCAACTACGAAGAAGATACACTTTACGACTGCACCGCTGAAAATTGTGGCGATGTCGGGGTGTCTTATTTTATTTTTGAAAACAACGAAAAGGGCGACTTGCTGACCTTCTCTGTTCACAGTACCACAGGGCAATTGTCGAACCTTTACTGGGGTTGGGCAAAACGTAAAAATAAAGTGGATGAACACGGCAACCTGGTTGAAATGGTGATTTATGATCAGGACGATGAAATGCTGGGTGGCAAAGGTATTCCAATCACCAAAAATGAATACGACGAGCACGGGGCACTGGTAAAAAGCATTTCGATGGATGCCGACAGAAATGTTGTAAATAATCCGAACAATGGCGTTGCAATTGTTGAATACAAGTACGATGAAGAGGGCAGACGAGTTGAAACACTGCGCTTTGATAAAGACATGAATCCGGTTGAAGAGAGTAATAGTTAAACTGGTTGGCAGATAACATGATGAATCAACTAAAATCGATCTTTAAGTTCATTGTACTGTTGGTTGCTGTACTGTTGGTTGCCTGCTCAGACGGACAAAAAAAGCCACAGCAGACAGTTACTGAGGTGCAGGAGACAACCACCCAGAAAGTTGAGATTAACAAGGAGGCAAGGCTGCTGCTGAAAACCCTGAATGAAATGGGTGATTATGTGAACAGTCGTAATTTTCCTTCGCTGATCAAACCCGAATCGGTTTACGAGGAACTTGATGCCAATAACCTGATCATTGATCTTCGAAATGAAGAATCGTTTGCCGACGGCCACATCAAAGGGGCAGTCAATGTCGGGTTCTCTGAACTCCCCGACTATTTTACGAACGATATCAAGCCCTTTGAATACGAGCGCATTGTTTTGGTTTGTTATGCCGGGCAGATAGCCAGTTATGCCGCCTCCCTGTTACGACTGGAAGGATATGGAAATGTATATGCCATGCGTTGGGGAATGAGTGGCTGGAACAGGCATTTTGCAGAAGACTCGTGGCTCGATGCGGTAGCTTCAGATTACCAGGATCAATTGGAAACGGAGGAACATGACAAGGCTAAGGCTACTGATTTTCCAAAACTCAATACCGGTAAAACAACTGGTGAAGAAATCTTGCAGGTACGAATCGACTCGTTATTCGCTGCAGGTGTTTCAGACGCGTTGATACTGGCAAGAGAAGTATTTGAAGATCCGCTGAATTATTACGTGATCAATTACGATCGGCGTGATAAGTACGAATCGGGACATATTCCGGGTGCCGTTCGATACAAGCCCAATGCAACGCTTGGGATTGTTTCTGAAATGCAGACTATTCCAATCGATAAGGAAGTGGTGTTATATTGTAATACCGGCCATAATTCGGGTTTCGCTACGGCTTACCTGCGTTTGTTTGGCTACGACGCTAAAACGCTTACATACGGTAATAATGCCTTTATGTTCGATAAAATGAAGGAAGAAGAAAGTACGCTTTCATGGTTGCCGTTTACCGAAGCAGAGATCCATGACTATCCTTACGTTTCTGATTAACGAACAATTAATAATCTTTAAAATTCCGGTCCGACACTTGTGTCGGGCTGGAATTTGTATTTTAAGGCCTCGGGTTCTTGCTCATTGCTCAGGATAAAAACATTGTCGAATCCCAGTTGATTTAAAATAACCCAGGCTTGTGCCGACGTTTCGATCGACTCGGAGAAAAGATAAATGCTCCCTTCCAGACTTTCCAGTTTCATCCGGTTTGTTTTTTCCAAAATAAGGGCATAGGGGATGGAAATCGACTGTTCAAACTTACCGCTGTTATCATCCAGCTCAACAATAGTATAGTTGGCTTGTAACGAATTCAGCTCGGCAAGGGCAATTGTATTGTTTCCCGAAGCTGCAACGGCATCAGAAGCATCACGTGTAAAAAGGTTATGGTTAAAAGTGCGCACAAGAACAAGTGCTGTTAATACAACAAGCATCACGATAATCCAGCCTATGTTTTTAATTATTTTCATCATGATCCATTCTATTCACAACCGCCGTCGAGTTGGGATTCTTCCAGTCTTTTTGCTTCAAGATATTGTCGTTTCAGACTGTCCGGCACACTATTCATCTTGGTAAAAGTACGACGTGCACGATAGCGGTTTTCGAACAATGCATTTTCTCGTGGTGTAATACGGTCACCTTCAAACTCACTCAGCATAACGGTTTTGTACCATTCATTCATCCCGCCTTTCATTACAAAATTATTTTCGTAACCCAGGCCGGTGACAATGGTCCAGGCGATTGTCGCAGTTTCATCGCCGTTGCTGTAGAAAATATTACGTCGCTCGCTTTGGTTAAGGTAGCCTTCCCAGTCAGGATTCAATAGGTCTTGCAGCGGAATGTTTATGGATCCGGGAATAGTACACTCCATGAATTCGGCGTTGCTGCGAAGATCGATCAGTTGCACGGTGCTGTCTTCGACATTCATAAAACGCGCTACCTCATCCACCGTAAAACCATGATCTTTGCACTGCTGGTCCAGTAATTCGTTTGGACTTAAGTGAAATGTTCTGGATGCGTTAAAAGGCAGAAATGCCAGAATAAGTCCAAGGCCTGCAAGTAATACCGATATTTTGATCCGTGCGCTCATTTGTCTAGATTTCAGAAGATATATCCGGTCGCCGAAATCTTTTTTCTGCCCGTTCGGCCAGCCAGAATAAAAGTATAGCGACCAGGATCAGTAAAAAAGTAAACACTCCAGGCGAAATACCCAGCCATTCATCCACTCTTACCGGTCCTTTGTATTTTGCGTTCGCCAGCGATTGAATCATTGGATACGATTCTGCAAAAAGGAAAGCACCCGTTAATCCCCCAATCAGAAAAAAGAGGGCGTCGATCTTTCCGATCGAAAATGCACTGATTCCTGTACCGGGGCAGAATCCGCCCATGATAAATCCGGCACCCATAATTATACTCCCAACAAATGCAGCGTTCACGTAGTAAGGATTTACATAAACGAAATTAAGGTTGAGCAGCCCAAAATAGCTGAGTAACTGCGACCCTGCCAGCGCCACAATGGCGGCGGTAAAAAATACTTTTAAAACAGTTGTATCGTATCCGTAAAACATACCCGTTAGTTTACGGCTCGATGAGAATCCCGCCTGCTCAAGTGCAAAACCAAAACCGATTCCGATGAGAAAAGCAATGGTGAGGTTCAACCACTCGGGTATTTCATGTAAAATGCTAATTGGTCCCATGGTAATAAGGTTCTATTGTTATATCCAAAGTCGTTTGAAAAACCAGGCAAAAAGATAGGCTGAGCCAAAAATTCCGATCATGGTCACAAAGCCGGCTACAGATTGAACTGCCATCCCTGACAGTGCAGCCCCGCTGGTACAACCTCGTGCCAGTTGCGCTCCGTAAACGAAGAAAATACCGCCCAGAAAGGCAAAGACCAAACGCTTACTTTTTGAAATTTTTGGTGAGCGTTCAACCTTAAATTTTAAGCGACCTGAAAGTGCACCTGAAATAAATCCGCCAAGGAACATTCCCAAAACCTCAAGTGCCAACCAACTTTTCAATGGATTTTCACCGTTTTCGAAATATTTGCTGTAATAAGGGGAACTCATGGCATGTTGCTGATCGACCGCTTCAACGGCAGCAACAACAGCATATTTTAATCCGCCGCTGGCACCGAGTCCGCGCCCCGATAAAAACATGGCAGCCAGAAGGACCAGACCCAGCAATACACCCGCCAGGTACGGATTCATGTAGTTCTTGCGTTTCATCGCCAAAGGTTATGTTATAAAATCAGTTGTAGATAAAGACAATTTAGGGCAGTAGATTGTTTGCTTACACATAAAAACCATACAACGAAATCGTAATATTTAAAAGCAATCATGTCTAATTTATGACAGAATAGTTGTGCGATCTTTCAAAAATCAGATCATGAAAATACTAGCTGCCATGTCATGCTTCCGAACTTTACATCGGCTAAGTATCTGGCCAATAAAATTCAATGATTTATTACTCAACATCTTTGGTGCTCCGTTGTTTTTTAAACAAACAAAAGCAGAAATGGAATTTAAGATCAGTCCTCATTTCCCCGGAATACGGCCAAATGTGACCTTACCAACACACGAAATGTTTGAATTGCTTGGAGAAGAAGGGATTCGGAAGATGGTCAGCGATCATTACGACCTCGTAGTGCAAAGTCCGGTTAAGCATCTTTTTCCAAAAAATCCGATTGCGCTGGAAAAGGCCAAAGAGCATTCAGCTGATTTTTTTATACAAATATGCGGAGGCCCTGATTATTTTAATAAAAATCGCGGGATGCCGCAGCTGAATCGTCGTCACCGGCCGTTCACCATTACTGCCGAGGGACGAATCGAATGGTTAAAATGCTACCAGCAAGTATTGTCCAAACTCGATTTGCCTGAACATGTTTTGTTGTCGTTTTGGAATTATCTCGATGTATTTTCCAAATGGATGGTGAACAGTTAACTGAACTTAATTTTCAATCTGGTTTTTCGCCATTTCTACAACCGATAATAAAGTGCCAGCGAAATGACATTGTTGAATTGGTTATTGTGCCAGTAGTAGTTGGTGCCCTCGTATTTTTTTCGGGTTGGAATAACTGAAAGTGCCATACGCAGATCAACAGATGCACGCTCCAGAAAATCGAACTGAAAACCTAAAAAAGGTTGCAGGTCGAAAGTTTCGAAAGCTGGCCTGTTCGGGTCTTCGTTACCTTCTTCCCCAAAAATTTCTTCCGAATGCAGCAGCACTCCTGGGGCTATGCCACCGATGATTATGCTTCGCTGGTTGGCACGAAATCCCATAAAAATGGGGATGTCGATGTACCCCAGCCGCATAATGTATTTATCTACTTCGGGCTGTTTAGGGTCATATTTGTTCCGGGCTCCTTTCTGCGAATACTTGATTTCCATTCCGGCAACGATCGCCGGGGCTATATCGGTTTGCACATAAATCCCGGCAAGCAGCCCTACTTTGTGGTATCCTTTCAGATCATCGCCTTCTACCTGCGATGCATTAAATCCGGCGATCAGGCCGGCATCAAAGCGTTGTCCAAAAACAAAGCTGATGCTAAAAACAAAGAATATGGCCAGTATAAATCGTTTCATTGTTTGCAATTTACATTAATTTCCTGAGTTCTTCTTTTAATTTTACGACTCCCTTTCCGGCTTTTTCGACAATGTAGGTAACGTTTTCGCGATAAACCTCCGGACGGCCCGGATCAACGACAAAAATCGGTGTTTCGCGCCGTGCATAGTTCACCAGTCCTGCAGCGGGATAAACAGCCAGTGAAGTACCAATCACAACCAAAATATCGGCGGTCTCAACAATGCCAATTGCCCGGGGTATTTCAGGCACGGGTTCTCCAAACCAAACAATGTGCGGACGTAACTGGCTGCCTTTTTCACACTGATCGCCCAAATCAAGCGCCCAACTTTCGAGTTCGTAGATCAAAAAAGGATCGATTGTACTGCGGGCTTTCATTAGCTCGCCATGCAAGTGTAAAACCCGGGTGCTTCCCGCACGCTCGTGCAGGTTGTCTACATTCTGGGTGATCACATCCACATCAAACCATTGTTGCAGCTCCGCAATTCCATGATGCCCTGCATTTGGCTCGGAATGAAAAAGCTGTTTTCGGCGTTCATTATAAAAACGCAGTACCAGTGCCGGATCACGATCCCATGCTTCAGGGGTGGCAACTTCGGTAACATCGTATTGTTCCCACAAACCACCCATGTCGCGGAAGGTTTTTAAGCCACTTTCCTGGCTCATGCCGGCACCTGATAAAACCACCAGTTTTTTCTTCATTGCTGAAAGATTTGTTTAAAAATACAATTTAAAAAAGTTTGTTTCAAAAAAAGGAATTTGACCACCCGTTTCATGCGAATTCTGATATTTTTGTATTCGTGATCGATCATGCTACCATAGAACGTATTTTAGATGCAGCCGAAATTTCGGACGTGGTATCCGATTTTGTTACGCTAAGGAAACGAGGCGTGAACATGCTCGGTCTTTGTCCGTTTCACAACGAAAAGACCCCATCATTTACGGTTTCGCCGGCTAAAGGCATTTATAAATGTTTTGGTTGCGGGAAAGGTGGAAATTCGGTGAATTTCATTATGGAACATGAAAGCCTGACCTATCCCGAAGCTCTGCGTTGGCTGGCTAAAAAGTACAACATCACCATTGTTGAAGAGGAAGAGACCGAAGAACAGAAACAGCTCAAGGATGAACGCGAGAGTTTGATGATTGTGACAGGGTTTGCCCAGAAGTTTTTTACGCGATACCTGTGGGAGGAGAACGAGGGGAGGACGATAGGGCTGAGTTACTTTCGCGAGCGCAGTTTTCGCGACGATATTCTCAAAAAATTTGAGGTGGGATATGCTCCCGATGGTAAAACACCTTTTACCGATGCTGCACAAAAGCAAGGATATCGGATGGAATACCTGGAAAAAACCGGCCTTACCATTAAACGCGACGAATGGCTGCGCGATCGGTTTGCGGGCCGTGTAATTTTTCCCATTCATAGCCTTGCAGGTCGTGTTATTGCCTTTGGAGGACGTATTCTAAAAGAAGATAAAAAAACAGCCAAATACCTGAATTCTCCGGAATCGGAAATATACCATAAAAGCCGTGTTCTGTACGGGATTTTTCAAGCCAAAAGAGACATTACCCGGCTGGATAAATGTTATTTGGTGGAGGGTTACACCGATGTATTGTCGATGCATCAGGCCGGCATCGAAAATGTGGTGGCCTCGTCGGGAACTGCGTTGACGTCGGACCAGATCCGAATGGTCAGGCGTTTTACCCACAATATGACCATTATTTATGATGGTGATGAGGCCGGGATAAAAGCTTCATTACGGGGAATCGACTTAGTGCTGGAAGAAGGGATGAACGTTAAAGTTTTGTTATTGCCAGACGGCGAGGATCCCGATTCGTTTGCCAAGAAACAGGGCGCCAGTGCTTTCCTGGATTATATTAAAACGAACGAGACGGATTTTATTCGTTTTAAAACACAGCTATTACTTCAGGAAGCTGAGAACGATCCGATCGCAAAGGCCCGGCTAATCACCGATGTGATTCGTTCGGTAGCGGTTATTCCCGAGGCGATTACACGATCAGTGTACATAAAAGATTGCAGCAAACTGCTCGATGTCAGCGAGGAGGTGTTATACACCGAAGTGCGTAAACAAAAGCGCAGGCAAGACGAAGACTTCCGGAAACGGGAAGAACGAAAAAAGACGGTTCAGCAGCCCAAAAAAGAAGTGGTTACCGTTGCACCTCCTTCTGATATGCGTACAGAAGACCTTGAGTTTTTGCGTTTTTTACTAAAACACTGCAACGCTGCCATACAACTCAAGGACCAAGACGAGAGCTATGAAACCACAGTGAAGGATTTTATGATCGGAGAAATTGAGGCTGATGAACTGGTTTCTGAAAATGCGCTTTTCAAAAAGATATTTCAGGATGTAGCCGGGCACATCGATCACGATGATTTTGACCCGTGGAAATTTTTTGTTTACCATTCTGATGGTGAAGTGAGTAAACTGGCTACTGACCTGCTTTCCGATAAATATATCGAAAGTAAACGCTGGGCAAAAGCAGGTGCTTATACTGAAAAGGAGGAAGATATTCTGGATGTTTTAATTCCGCGGATCGTAAACGAATACAAACTCAGCAAGGTGAAAATTATGCTGAATGAAATCGAAAAGGAGATTACTGAAGCTTCGGCAGCCAATGATTTCGACCGGGTGATCGAGGAACAATCGGTTTACATGAACCTGAAAAGAGTGGAAAAAGAATTATCCCGGGCACTGGGACGGCGAGCCATAAATTGAACGATTAATGCGTACAGTTATTATTGAAAATAGAGAAGAAATTGAGGCAGTAATGAAGGCCTGTAAAACCTGTTATCTGGGTATGTCGGTGAATGATAAACCTTATGTTTTACCCATGAATTTTGCCATTGATGGCGAAACTGTAATCCTGCATTCGGCAACCGAAGGCCGTTTGTGGGAGAGCATTCAACAGAATCCTCAGGTAAGTATTAACTGGACACTGGGCGAGGAAATGGCATGGCAGAACGTTAGGGTTGGTTGCAGCTATCGGGTTAAATCAAAATCGGTAATCGTGGAAGGGAAGGTTGAGGTTATCGAAGATTATGAAGAGAAATACCGTTGCCTGAAGATTTTAATGAGCCAGTACAGCGACCGTGAGTTCAAATTCGGGAAACCATCGGTTAAAAATGTAGGAGTGTTAAAAGTGCACATCGAAGAAATTTCGGGCAAAGAATTTGGCGCAAAAGCAGTAACGAGCTGGAAGGGTTAAAATGCAGAAAATGATATTTGTTACCGGAGGTACAGGACTGGTTGGGATGCATCTGCTTTTTGAATTGGCAGGTAGCGGGAAAAGGATCAGGGCACTGAAAAGAAAGAGTAGTGATCTAAACCAGGTACAGAAAATATTTTCGTATTACGTGGAAAATGCTGAGGATCTTTTCGGAAGAATTGAATGGGTGGACGGTGATATCCTCGACTATTTCAGTATGGAGGAGATGTTGAAAGATGTAGATGAAATTTATCACTGCGCGGCTGTTGTGTCTTTCGATGGGAAAGACCGCCAGCGAATGATCTCGAGTAATGTGGAAGGCACGGCAAATCTTGTAAATGCAGCCATCGAAAATGGGGTAAAGAAAATCTGCCATGTAAGTTCAGTGTCTGCACTCGGTAAACGACAAAACGGTGAATTCGTGAACGAAAGCACCAATTGGATCCCTGCAAAAAAACATTCGGCCTATTCCGAGAGTAAATTCTTCTCCGAAGCTGAAATCTGGAGGGGGATAGAGGAAGGTCTGGATGCAGTTATTGTTAATCCATCGGTTATTATTGGCCCTGGAAACTGGGAGAACAGCAGTGCACGTTATTTTAAAACCATTTGGGATGGGATGAAATATTATACAAAAGGTGTAACCGGTTATGTGAGCGTGCAGGATGTTGTGAAAGCAATGGTTGCGTTGATGGAGCCGGAAAATTTCAAGGATTGTAAAAACCAGCGCTATTTATTAAGTGCTGAAAACCTGAGTTTTCAGAATGTATTTAACCAGATTGCAGACGCGCTAGGAAAACCCCGGCCATCGGTTTATGCGACCGATTTCATGACCGGTATTGCCTGGCGGGCTGCAAAGCTGGCGGGCTGGTTAACTGGTCGGTCGCCTGTAATTACCAGGGAAATTGCTACAGGCAGAAATGAGATCAATAATTTTGATGGGTCCAAAATAACAAGGACAATTGATTTTCAGTATGAACCGCTTTCTGAAGCTATTAAAAAAACAGCAGCTTGTTTGCTTCGTGATATGCAATAAAAAAGGGCAGAGGAACTGCCCTTTTGTTTTCGTCCAATTTTTTTATCATCCGATTTGAAATGCCCTTTTAAAGCACCCGGACTTCCTTAGGGTCCGGTTTATTAAACGAACAATGGTATGGTTTAACAACAATAAGTAGTCAATACATTCATCCTCTTTTGTACGAACGTTTCCGCACAAACAGAAAGGGGGCAACTCTTGTTCAAAAAGCTGCCCATAAAAAAAACAAAAAGATAAAAAATAAGGGTTTGTGGCACTAAAGTAAAGACTAGTTCACGAGATTTCCAAATTTTTAGACAGGAAAATTATGTAAATACGCCATAAAACATTCTCATTAAAATGTTGGTTGCCATGTTATTAAAGCGCGAAATTCATGAAATTGGTTTATGAATCCAATGGGAAACCGTTTATATTTTATTGGTTCTTATAGAACACGACTGGTTTAAAAAAACTATTAACATAACATATCCGGAATTTGTATATCTTCAACATTAAAAAAATGAAACCTGATCTTTTTAAAATAAATAGCATCATCTTTGACTTAGGCAATGTGCTCCTCAACCTTGATTTCGAGGCTTCCATTCAAGCATTTCACAAACTGGGATTGAACGAAGCTGTGCTGAATAAGCAACAAGCCTATGCTGATCCGGTTTTTTACAAGCTTGAAATTGGAATGGTCAAACCGGATGTATTTCGCAAGCGCATGCGTCAACTCTTAAATAATCCGGATGCATCCGACCGACAGATCGACGATGCATGGTATGCCATGATCCGTGATGTTCCACCCAAACGTGTCGATGTGCTAAAACGATTGAGAGATTCCTATAAAATTTACCTGTTTAGCAATACCAATGCCATTCACATAGGTCGGCTGTTGCCTGATTTTAAGCGTGAGCATGGCTTTGATTTTCCCGCTTTGTTTGATAAAACCTTTTATTCGCACAAAATACAAGCCAGGAAACCCGACATTGAAGCCTATCAGAAAGTTATCAGATTATCCGGTGTAGAACCGGGTAAAACGCTCTTTGTCGATGATCTGGAGCAAAATATTCGGGCAGCTCAAGAAGTGGGATTAAAAACATTCTGGTTGAGCGAAGGTCTCGAGATGGCCGAGTTATTTTAGAATTACAACCTGTTTAATGCGGATATCCTTAACGGGACGCCACCTTTTATCGGTTTCCACTTTCACTATTTTATCCACTACATCCATTCCTGAAACAACCTTCCCAAAAATGGTATAACTGCCGTCAAGGTGAGGGGCCCCGCCAACGGTTTTGTAGGCCTGATGTTGTTCGTCTGAAAACGTGTAGTTGTTCTGTTCTTCCAGTTCATCCAGTTCTTCATCAAAATATTTTCGGCCTGAAACGATGTAGAACTGTGAACCATCAGATCGGCGCCTTCGGTTTTTGGTATCAGGTTTGCGTGGCGACCCGATCATTCCACGCTTGTGATACAATCCCGGTACGATGTGCGCGGGAATGGTGTATCCCGGACCTTTCCACCCAACATTGTCACCCGGATCGGCATAACGGGTGTCGGCGGCGCCCGTCTGGATGCCAAAATCAGCTATAACACGATGAATAAGTAAACTGTCGTAAAAACCTTCTTTGGCCAGTCGAATAAAATTGTCGCGATACTCGGGCGTTTCGTTGAATAATTTAATGGTGATGTTGCCCATGTCGGTCTCTATAACAAGCCCTTTAATCTTTGCATTTTCTGCCGCTACTTTCGCATTGGCCGTTATTTTGAGCGTTTCAAGTTTCTCAGGTGTTTCTTTCTTGTTTTTTAGCATTTCGGCGATATACATCGAGGGTATGGCGAAACTTTGCATTTCGTAATTCACAGTTCCCGAGTAAGCTACTCCAATGGCTTTTTTATTCGAAACAAAAATGGGAGAACCAAACTGCGATGTACGAATTCGATTGGTCAACCGGTAAAGTTTGGTCCCCTGAACCGATGCCAGGTTTAATACTTTTCCGGTGAAAAGCTGGAGCGTTTTACCTTGCTGAGGAGCCAGCATTATTGTTTTTGCTGAATTGGGAACGGTGCCTTCCATCAATCCGATCGGTTCGCGGTCAATGCTGTCAACCTGCAGAATGATCAGGTCGTTAATACGGTCGAAAGCCACAAAACTGCTGGAAATATAGGTTTTGTTTTCGTTGAAGGGCTGAACACGGACTTCAGTTGCCTGATTCACCAGCGAATATTTGGTAACCAGCAGGTTCGTTCCAACAAAAAATCCCTGCCCTGATTCCAGTATCCGTCCTTCGTCGTACGAATCGATTTTGGCCACCGCAGCCATAGCTCCAATCCACGCGTTGTTTTCGTTTTCCTGCTGTTTATCTGCCTGTTCCTGTGGCTGTTTTGTTTCGTTCGATTTTTTCTCTCCACTTGTGCAGGAAAACAGCAGCATTGCCAGAATCAATATAGTTGACGGAATCCCTCTCATTTCAACACCTTTACCTGTATTTTTATATCGGTATACGGCCGGTTATTCTCATCGGTTTTCAGCGCAGCAATTTTGTCAATCACATCAAAGCCTTCGATACATTCACCAAAAATGGTATACTTCCCATCCAGATCGGGATAGCCGCCAACGGATGTGTACGCCTTGCGCTGGGCTTCTGTAAATTCAAGCACGCCGGGAGCCAGATTGTACTCCGTTTCAATCCTGGCTTTAATATCGTCGGCTATTTCCCTGAATTCATCCACCTTGTTTTCATCCTTTAGTTTTTTCAGCTGTTCACGCACTTCGGGAGTCATGTATTTTTGAACGATTTTTTTACGAATAGGTACATTTACCGCCATTTCCATGGTATCCAACTGACCTTCGGTAAATACGCTACCCTTAATGATGAAGAACTGCGAAATGTCGGATTGTTTAAATGGATTGACTTCATCCGGTTGACGCGGGGCGCATAAAGCTCCTTTTTTGTGAAAGTGGTTCGAAAGAATTTCATCATCCACCGTTTTGTCCGGATCACCATATCCGATTCGTTTTCCGGGTGGTGCATTACGGCTGCTTTTTGATCCGCCCTGGATTAAAAAATCCTGAATGACCCGGTAAAAAAGTGTGCCATCGTAGTATCCTTCGTTGGCCAGTTCGATAAATGCATTGCGGTGTTTTGGTGTATCATCGTACAAGCTGAATTTCATTGTTCCAAGATTGGTTGAAATTTCCACAATCCTCGACTGGGCCATGGAACTGAGGCATAAGGAACTGCTAATTATAATCAAAACGAATCTCATCATCGGCTATTTTATCACCTCCATCGTCATTTTTATGTCTTCAATCGGGCGGTCGTAACGGTCGGTTTCAAGCTCCGCAATTTTATCAAGCACGTCGAATCCTTCCACTAACTCGCCAAATACCGTGTACTCGTGATCCAGCGACGGATAACCTCCCACGGTAGTATAAATTTTGCGCTGCTCGGGTGTGAATTTGATCAGGGGTTGCTGTTCCCACAAACTATCAGCTTCGGCCCTGAGATCGGCCACGCGTGCATTGAATCCGTCACGATCATTGTTTTTCCGGAAAGCATTCAGTTCTTCGTTTGCCGTTGCGAAATGTAGTTTGTAAAACTCGTTTTTAGTGCGGTTGTTCAACATCATTTCAAGCGTATCGAGCATCCCGGTGGTCGACACTTCACCATGAACAATGTAAAACTGTGAGCCGCTCGATCTTTTTTCGGGATTAGACGAATCGGGTTTACGGGCAGCAGCCAGTGCTCCTTTTTTATGAAAATGAGCCGGAACAATTTCAGCAGGTATCGTGTAGCCCGGATTTCCGCTCCCCAATCTTGCTCCCGGTTCTGCTGTCTTCGAATCCGGATCGCCACCTTGCACCATAAAATTTTTGATCACCCGGTGAAAAAGAATTCCGTCGTAATAACCTTCATTAACCAGTTTCAAAAAATTCTTCCTGTGTTCAGGTGTGTCGTTGTAGAGTTTGAGTTTCATGTCGCCCAGTTCCGTATGGATCAACACCATTGTTTCACCACTATTTTGGGGGTTTTGCGCACCCGAAAAGCCCGTCATGGCAAGCAGAAAAAACATAATCACAAGAAACTTCTTCATCTGAGTAATATTTTGTTTAAATTCAACCATCCTGTAAAATTCGTGTAAAGATAAAAAGATGACCAACATAGTCCCAACGCTGGCGCTCCTGATCTTATTTTGTTCCTGTATTTCGCCAGGGAAAAAAGACGAATATAAAAAAGCAAACGAAGCGGAAGATGCAGTTCAGATTCATGCAGAAGAATACATTCCAGATCTTTCAGCTGCACTCAATGAAATTTCCGGTTTAATCATATACGATGGTCTTTTCTGGGGATTTAACGATAGCGGAGGGAAGGATGAGTTATACGGTTTCAATCGTAATGGAGAGATCATACGCGAGGTGGAAATTGTTGATGCCGATAACGAGGACTGGGAATCGATTACCCAAAGCGAGCAGCATATTTTTATTGGCGATTTTGGCAATAACGGTGGTCATCGCAAAAACCTCTGTATTTACAAAATCAAAAAGAAAAATATCGATAACGAAAAGGAACAAAAGGTTGAGGCAAAAAAGATTGAAATTGAATATGCCAACCAGGAAGATTTTGGATACAGCCATTTATCGACTCCTTTCGACTGTGAAGCGATGGTGGAATTCGGGGATAATCTCTACATATTCAGCAAGGACTGGGCCGATCGAACTACCGTGAGTTATAAAATTCCGATAAAAAAGGGCAAATACAAATTACAGGCGGTGGACACATTTGATGTGCACGGACTGATAACCGGTGCCGACATTAATCCCGAAAAGAACCGGCTGGCTTTGTTGGGTTACGAAAATTACAAAGCATTCATCTGGTTGTTTTCCGATTTTGAAGGCGATGATTTTTTGAATGGACAGGCGCAATTTATTCAATTACCCAATCTTGATAATGCGCAAACCGAAGGTATCTGTTTTCTGGGCAATGATTCTTTACTGGTAGCCTGCGAAAATTCAAGAGGAATAAAGCAGCAGGTATTTTTGGTTGATTTGAAAAAAATAAGCAATGAAACACATCCGGGTGAATGATAAAATACGACTGGAAAGCACGACGGTTGACATGGCGCCTGTGATTTTTGAAACCATCGATCGTGATCGCGAGTACTTGAAAGAATGGCTGCCTTTTGTAAATTTCACCTTCGATTTAAATGATACCATAAAATTTTTGAAAAGCGTGAGTGGGGAAAGCAACAGGCGCGATTTTATATACGTTGTATGGTACAAAGAAGTATTTGCCGGGTTGATTGGATTTAAGGATACCGACTGGGTGAACCGTAAAACCGAGATCGGTTACTGGCTGGCTGAAAAAATGCAGCACAAGGGAATTATTACTGCCTGCGTGGCAACGCTTGTTGATTATGCATTTCGGAAATTAAAAATGCACCGTATTCAGATTAAGGTGGCCGAAACCAATCAAAAAAGCGAGGCAATACCGCAAAAACTTCATTTTACACTTGAAGGAATTGAACGGGCCGGCGAATTGCACGGCGATAAATTTCTTAACCTGAAAGTATATAGTTTGCTAGCTACCGATCGTTTTGAAGAGTAGAAACCGGATATCAATCCCAATAAATGTTAAAGCTTTGAGCTAAGTCTCATTTATTGGCTGGTACATAGTACAAAAGTCATTGATTTTTCTTATATTTGACCCGAAAATTCATTTGTTCGAATTTTAACATAAGCATGAAAACAGAAATTATAGAAGAAAAGTCAATTCGAAGAAACCTTTACCGGGTGCTTCGAAAAACAGGTGTTACCAAAGAAAACATCTGTTTAAGCGCCTCTTTTATTGAGGATTTACATTTCGATAAAATCGATTGGACCATCTTTACGTATTACCTGGAAGGGATTTTCAACATTTCGGTAAAAGATGAAGCACTCAATAAATTTGACAAAGTTGACGATACGCTGCATTACCTGCGAGGTGAATTAATTTATTTGAGTAATTGAGAGTGATGAAATTAAATTATTTGTTAAGGGCCTGATTAGGCCCTTTTTTATTGAACTTTTACGGGTAAAATTTGTACTTTGAATGAATAGTTAACTTTAAAAAGCAAAATATGGAAAACCTTTCAGAACAAATTTATGGGATTGTAATGGAATACGGTCCAAAGTTGATTGGAGCGATCGTAACACTGATTGTAGGTATGTGGATCATTTCGATAATACGAAATGTTCTCAGTAAACGCTTCGAAAAAAGAAATGTCGATCCTTCTCTGCGTGGATTTCTGAACAGCATTATTGGTATCGGTTTGAAACTGATGTTGTGGATTGCAGTAATTGGAATGATGGGGGTGCAGATGACTTCTTTCATAGCCATCCTTGGTGCGGTTGGTTTGGCCGTTGGCATGGCGTTATCGGGCACTTTACAGAATTTTGCCGGGGGTGTGATGATCCTGTTGTTCAAACCCTTCAAGGTAGGGGACTTTATCAATGCACAGGGACATTCCGGGAGTGTGAATGAGATTCAGATTTTTAATACCATTCTGAAAACTCCCGACAATAAAACCATCATTATTCCCAATGGTGGATTGTCCACAGGTTCGATGATCAATTTCTCGACAGAAGCCAAACGACGTGTCGATTTTACCTTCGGAATTGCCTATGGCGACGATGTGGATAAAGCAAAAAAGGTATTGATGGATCTGATCAAAACAGACAAACGTATTATCAATGATCCCGCTGAACCGTTCATAGCAGTCAGCGAACTTGCTGACAGTTCGGTAAATCTTGTTGTACGCGTTTGGGCTGAAGCAAAAGATTACTGGGGCATTTATTTCGACTTGCATGAGAATGTATATAAGTCATTTGATAAAGAAGGACTCAATATTCCTTTCCCGCAAATGGATGTGCATTTGCAGAAATAAGGATTTATTCAATTCATACTATAAGGGTCTTCATCAGAATGAAGGCCCTATTTTTTTACAAATTTTGCAACTGCATATTGATTTTGATCATTCACCAGACGAGCAAAATAAACACCTTCCGGCCACTTGTCCAGCTTTATCTCGGAAGTTTGGTTAGCCAATGCCTTAATTTCCCGCTGGTATAAAATGGTTCCGCTTACAGAGAAGATTTCGAGCCGGCTTTGTTCCATTTCTTTCGGAACGGTTATATACATGACATCGCGAACCGGATTCGGATAGATATTCAACAGGTGGTTTTGAGTTTGAATTTCAGGAGACGACATGTATAATTGCGAAGGCAATTCTGAACTTTTTTCCTGCAATTCCCCTTTTTGTCCGGCAAGGTAAATATTGGTCCAACCAGGTCTGTCGGGTACATTGCCATCCCACACCAGTTCTTCCCACTCCTGGTCGGTCATCCGTTTAAAATTAGTGGTGATATTTTCATAATACGACATAACTGGTCCGACAAAGGCAGCCGGTTGTGCTCCGGAAGAGGGGCAGTCGACCGTAAAAATCCCAAGATTGATCAATCCTGTACTTGTATGCAAAACCTTGCCCACAATATTTCCGAACTCGTCGGTGGGTTGAGTGTGAATGTCGACGATTGTAAAATCGCCCTTTGCTGCATCCCAGTTATCGAAAAACAAATCGCTGTACCATCCGGAATAGGGAGGAACACCGCTTCCACCTTCCGCGAAAAGCATTGCTTTTAACCATTGATTTTCTTCGTCAGAAAAAGCTTCTCCATTTAATTCTTTATTGGCCAGGTTTTCGAGTCTGCCCATAGTACTTTCAAAATGCGGAAAGAAATCGGCTATTCTTTGTAATTCGATATTTGATCCGGATAGTTCTCCAAAAAATGCACCGGCATCGTGCGCAAACTGTCTCAGTTTTTCATAAAAAGCAGGGTATGGCTCAACGTAAGAAAAAGGAAAGGAACACCCGGTTCCGCCAGTATACGATTGTTTGGCATACAACAGGTTATCATGTCTGAGTTGTGACCAACTTGCCAGTTGCGTATTTATTTTTTCCTGGTGCCAGGCAGCTGTTTTCATGAATAATGGCTGTTTTTCAGATTCAGCTTTGGGATTCAATTCACGAATGCTGTTCAACCAAACATTGTACAAACTCGAATTCCAAAAATCCTCTTCTTTATGATCGACCAGGTAGCGCAGGTTGGCGAGTTGCTCGGCGTAATTGAACTGCTTAAATTCTTCTTCCAGCAAAGCCAGGGCATCGTTATTTCCCAAGACAAAAAGTGCATCGAGCGGATTTGGCATCATACGCATCAGTTTTTGTCCGTTTTGGATCAACCGATCGAATACAACATTGCCTAAAATATAGGAATCTATAATAAAGCGCTGACCTGATAAGCGGTATGAGATGGGCAAAACGCCGGGTTCATCGGATTGTGGATCCATTAGAAAGAAATCACTTAGAATTTGTTGTGCCAAATCCGGATCACTGTTCAATGCAAATTGAAGATTTTCAAAAGTCAGTGAGTCAAGTATCTGTTCGGCAGATGTAATTCCGGAGTTAAGTAAAACGCTGTTATAAGCGTCAGGCGTAATATTGTCGCTTTCACCCACCAGGTAATTGATCACTGTTTCATTAAATTCCAGAAGGTCTTTTTTTGCCGATTGTTGGATTAATTCGTTCAACAGATAAGCGTCGACGTTCATCCGTTGCAATTCGATTTTTGCCCAAGGTTCTTCCCATGGATTTGGAGGCGGGGCAGTCAGTAAGAAGTCGGTCCTTCCCATCCACATCATAGCTCGGAAATAGGGCTCCAGCGATTTCAAACCCTGCCACTCGTCTTCCTGCGTATAAGCGTAATGCCCGCGAACGGTAAACTGGCTAAAATCGATATTCCTGGTTCTGTAGGGATAGGTAAAAAGCGATACAGCAGCCATTTGTTCAGCATTGATCAAATCCCAGATCGCCTCAATATTTTCCTGGCTTTCAACATGCCCGGGTTGTATGCGATCGGTGATCAGCGAATAGGCAATGGTAATGTAAAGGTCGACATCTTTTAAGCCATCTTCCAGCCCCGGTGTTTCTGAATACTTGTTTTCCAGTAGGGAAAAGTTGTTGTATAACCAGGCCAGGTATTCTTCCAGATTCCCCGACATGATCTGCTGCTCTAATGCTTTCAGAATCTTATCATACGACATGTGCAAAGCATGCAGGATGGCATCTGTGGTAATAAAAACAGGCAGGTCGTAATTGTAAACCGCATGAAAAGCACTGCCAAAAGTCGGATATGAGAGTCGCTCGGAAACTACAAATTTATTTTGCTCAATAAGTTTCAGTTCATCATCCGTCAGCTCAAATTTTTGTATGGTTGAATCGAGGTAAAAGATTTTGTCGATCGTAAATACCTCGTTAAAACCTTTGAAGTAAAATGCTTCCGGACGTGCGTGCATATTTTTCAATTCTTCTTTTGAAAGCCCCACAACCGAGCTTCTAAAATCCAAATAATCTTCGCTGGTAAATTGTGCACCTGAAAAAATGGATGACAGGATAAAAACAAGGAGTAATGTGATTCTTTTCATGGCAACAAAGTTTAATTTTGTCCTTTTTACTATATAAGTAGTAGTATTGCTATTTCGGTATTAAAGGATCGCTCTTTTTGTATATCATTCACGAGCGAAACCAGAGTCTTAAGTTCAAATTAGTTAAAGAACATTGCTTTCAGTTAGACGTGATAAAACATTAAATGGTTGCTTTCACAGTACAATTTTATATGTAATTGATTCATTGGGACAAATTTCTTTATCGATTCTTATATCTATTTAAATTACACAGCTGGTATTTATAAATCAATAGACACAACAGCTAAACAGCAACTCGGGATCAATAAATTTAAAATTTCGATTACATTTGTGGGCTCAGAATTCGAGAGTTGATGATCAAAATTATTTTTCGATTGTTGATGAGAAACAAAAGATAAAAAAACAGCCATGAACGTTATATTAGGAATACTTTTATCATTAGGATTACTTGTGGCACTGGCCACCTGGCTAAGCAATAAATTTTCTAAAAATAGTAAGGAGTCAGAATCGGAAGCAGGAGGCAAACTTCAGATCCCGACCGATTGTTGCGGGGCGCATGAAGTTTGTGAATTTGAGGAGATGCTGAAAAATCCAGAAGAGATCATTTATTTCGAAGATGAAGAACTGGATCGATTCAAAGGCATTCCGGCCGATAAGTATGACCATTCACAAATCGACGAATTCCGCGATGTACTTTATACATTAAACACTGATGAAATAAGAATGTGGTTGTTAAGTATTGAGCGCCGGCAATTACAACTGCCTGACATAATGCGCCAGGAAGCTCTGATGATGGCTGCCGAAACAGCCTGATGTTCAGACTCAGATTAACTTGATTTTTTCTCCAAGCACTTCAATTATATCGCCTTTTATGAGTTTGGCCCGTTTCCGGTATTCGGGTTGGCCGTTGCGGATCACTTCGCCTTCTTCCACCAGCAATTTGGCATGGCCGCCGGTTTGTGCAATTCGCAATAGTTTCAGCAGTCTTATCAGTTCAATAAATTCTTCAGTTAGCGTAAATTCGCGCATTATAGACCCAGTTTTTCTTTTATGGTTTGTGGTATAGCGTCTTTGTGTACCATTATCGCAATGGTCTTCAAACGCACATAATCTTCAGTCATGTGGAGGTAACCGTCAAAATCATTGCTTTCGGCTCCCCACGAGTTTTTGGTGTAAAAACAATCCCTGCCTTCCGAGTCTTCTGATAAGCCCACCAGGTGCATCAGGTGATCGTCGGTGGTGCTGCGATCATAAAACGTTTCCTGTCGCAGTTCCTGGTCCACTTTTCCCCGTTGTTTTTCCGGAAGATCCGCTTTACCTTGTTTATGCTTAAACGTTTTTTCACTGGTATCACCGTCCCAGGCTACCGTGTAACCATTGTTTAAGGCGTAGTACATTACATCCATTAACTCATCAATCGGAAGGTTATAGTACAGGTCGTGCGACCAGTTGTCCGGTACCTCGAGTACAAAGGCCTCGTAAAAGGGATGGTGGTTGTACGATGTCAGTTCGATGTAATCATCAGGATTCAGCTGAAAATGATCCCGAAATTCGGTCGGGCTGAATTTGCCTTCATCGGTTTTTATGTTCTTTGGAAGTTTCCCCAATTGTTTCTTTAAGATAGGTTCCAGCGAACTCAGGTCCGAAGCATCAAAATCATCCCGCTTTTTATTCAGTTTTCTAACCTCCTGTTCCAGTTGCGCCACCAGCTCGCGGTGCTTGTATTCATCGTTGACTTTTTCCCCGGGAAATGACTCGTAAGTTGCAAGACCATGTTCACGCAAAACATCCATTACATCGTGCGCCTGTCCGCCCTGTCCGAAATTGTTGTTGCCATGGTAAAGCAGGTATTGTTCCGCTTTATTCAGGTAGGCATAATTCACAAAATACATCATGGAAAGCCGGATTTCCGAAAATCCTTTACGCAGAATTTCGGATTCAATAAAACTGGTAGTGGTAAAACTCCAGCAGGTGCCTGTACTTCCCTGGTCTATGACTGATGTGTGCGGGATTTCCTTCACGATCGTAAATTGCTCTTTCTCTGGCTTTTCCTGAGCAATCACGACCATCGAGAACAGTGTGCAAGCGGTAATCAGTACTATTAATTTTTTCATTATTTAAAGCTTTTTATATTCTTCCTGTTTCTTTTTTGGCAAGCTTTTCAAGATCTTTTCATACGAAGTGTCGATCATTTCTTTTAATATATAGGGCGGAATAGTTCCATCTAAATTAATGGTGTTCCAGTGTTCTTTGTTCATATGATAGCCCGGAATAATCGCCGGATAATGTGCGCGGAGTTCGATGTTCTTTTCCGGATCGTTTTTCAGACTTACCCTGATATCGTCGAGGCTGAGCAGGCAAAACATCTTGTTCATTACCTTGAAAACCAGCGTGGTTTCGTCGAAAGGAAAACTTTCGGTAACCGCTTTCTTCGTGATGCAATATTCGCGTATTTCTTCGATGTTCATGCTGTTGCTGAAAACGCTAAAAATAAGAGAATCTATCTGAACTGCGAATTATTTTTATGATGAAATGGGAAGATAGTGAAGCGAAAAATTTACATCGTAGGATAAAAGGCGTCCTTGAAATGTTCGAGTTCAAACTTTTTATCCACAAAGATCACGGTAATTACGTCGAAACGGGTTTCCACATTCAGGTCCTTTTCAATCAGATAAGCATCGGCGGCTTCCACAATGCGTTTGATTTTTGTATTGGTAACGGCTTCTGAAGGATGCTCGTAACGAATTCCGGTGCGGGCTTTAACTTCAACAATAACCAGTTCATCACCGTCTTTCGCCACAATGTCGAGTTCGAGATGGCCGTGATACCAGTTGGTGTCGAGTATTTCGTAACCCAATTTTACGAGGTGCTGCTGGGCCAGGCCTTCGGCCATTTCTCCTAGTTCGCGGGTGCTGACCATGAATGTTTAACGTTTAATGTTCAAAGTTCAGAGCTATCTTAATTTCCCATGTTCATAAATCTTCAATCAATAATCATCATTCGAAAATCAACTATTTAGCTTCAAAATCGTAATCTCATCACCAACTTCCAACTCCCACGCTCTTCCAAAAACCAGGGCCAGGTTAAGTTTATCATGGCCTCCCGGGAATCCGTAACAAACAGGATAGGAATAGTCGCATACTGCCTCATCGATGATTTCGTGGACAGTCTTTCCAAAGGGTGATTCATTGTCTTTCATATCTGTAAAATCGCCCAGAATAAGTCCGGCCAAATTATCGAGTTTGCCACTTAGCTTAAGCTGGTGAAACATGCGGTCGGTATGGTATAAGAACTCATCTATCTCTTCCAGAAACAGAATTTTACCATCAGTATCTAAATCGTAAAAAGTGCCTTGTAAACTGCTGATTATCGATAGATTTCCACCTACCAGTTCGGCCTTCGTTGTACCTGTCCGGTTAAATTTGTTAGGTAAAACTGTATACTCTGTGTTTTTACCTTTCAGCAAGGTCATTAAAGAAGTAAGGTTTTCCGAAGGTTCGCCGTTCTCATTGAAAAAATACCGGGGCATGGCACCGTGGATAGTTGGTACTTCGTAGTTATTCAGGTAGTTATGCAGGATGGTAATATCGCTGAAACCCACGAGCCACTTTGGGTATTCCATAAAATTATTTAGCTTCAGCTGATCGATAATGCGGACTGTTCCGTAACCACCGCGGGAGCAAATAATCGCGCCGCACTCCGGGTCATCGAGTGCTTCCTGCAGGTCTTCGAGGCGTTGTTCGTCGGTGCCGGCAAACTGAAAATGCTCGGCAAATACATGTTTGCCCAATTCTATCGCGTAACCTTGTTTTTCGAGCCACTCGACTGCCGGCATTACGTGCTCACGTGCAATTTTGCCTGCCGGCGAAACAATGCGGATCTTTAATCCAGGCTGTAAAGGTGGTGGTGTAATCATCTGCTAAAAATAAAATTGAAGGTACGAAAACAGTGAATTATTTAAAAGATTAACCCGCCAAAACCTCGAAGAGTTCTTCCACGTCTTCCACAAAAAAATCGGGTTTGGCGGCTTTTAACTCATTTTCTTTTCCAAAACCGTAGGCCACGGCAACCGTCGACAATCCGTTTTCTTTTCCGCCCTCCATATCGTAAACCGTATCGCCCACCATCGCTATTTCTTTCGATGGAGCAAGTTGCTGCATGGTCAGTACATCAGAAATGATTTGCGTTTTTGTGGCCTTTTTAGCGTGGTAATCGGCGCCTTTTAACTGAATGATGTACTTGTCCATTTCGAAATACTCCACAATTTTGACGGCGTACTTCTCGAGTTTCGAAGTGGCAATGTACATGCGTTTTCCGAGCGTGTCGAGTTCGGCCATCATTTCCAGCACACCATCGTACGGCACATTCTGGTGCCAGCCGTTTTCACCATAATACTCGCGGAAATATTCAACGGCCAGTTTGGTATCTTGCTCATTTAACCCAAATAACTGCTTAAAACCCCATTGTAACGGTGGCCCGATAAAACCATCCAACAGATTTTCGGGATAATCGTCGATGTGCATTTTATGCAACGAATATTTAAGCGAACTGATGATTCCCTGCGTGTTGTCGGTCAGGGTGCCGTCAAGGTCGAAAATAATATGATTGAATTGTGCCATGTCTAAAATGATGCGAAGTTAAACGATTCCATAAAACGCCAAAAAAAGCTTTTCAAGTGCACTTAAATTGCACTTATTCAAAAGCTCAGGCTGCTCGCTTTTTTATTATCTTTGCACCCCTGAAATCGAAATGGAGAAATCAACAAAATAATTCAGAATGAGTGAATTCAAACGTACCCTGATAACGACTGCACTGCCATATGCCAACGGACCAATTCATATTGGGCACCTTGCGGGAGTTTATGTGCCTGCCGATATTTATGCCCGCTACCTTCGGCTAAAAAACGAAGATGTGATTATGATCGGAGGATCAGATGAGCACGGCGTCCCAATTACTTTAAAGGCTAAAAACGAAGGTGTTACGCCGCAGGATATTGTAGATCGCTATCATAGAATTATAAAAGACTCATTCGAAAAATTCGGGATTTCGTTCGATGTGTATTCGCGCACCAGTGCACCGATTCACCATGAAACGGCATCAGAGATTTTCCGTAAATTGTACGATACAGGCAAGCTGACGGAACAAACTTCAGAACAGTATTTCGATGAAGAGAACCAGCAGTTTCTGGCCGACCGTTATATAATTGGCACCTGTCCGAAGTGCGGTTTCGAAAAAGCCTATGGCGACCAGTGCGAAAGCTGTGGAACTTCGCTGAGTCCGACTGAGTTGATCAATCCAACCTCGACCATCAGCGGAAACCAGCCGGTTTTGAAAGAAACCAAACACTGGTACATGCCGCTCAACGAATATGAACCGTGGCTGCGTGAGTGGATTCTGGAAGGACATAAGGAGTGGAAACCAAACGTTTACGGGCAGGTAAAATCGTGGATCGATAGCGGTTTGCAACCGCGCGCGGTAACCCGCGACCTCGACTGGGGTGTGCCGGTACCGGTGGAAGGAACCGAAGGAAAAGTGCTGTACGTTTGGTTCGATGCCCCGATTGGCTACATTTCGGCCACCAAAGAACTGACACCCCAGTGGGAACTTTACTGGAAAGATCCGGAAACACGCATGCTCCATTTTATCGGGAAAGACAACATTGTTTTCCACTGCATTATTTTCCCAAGCATGCTGAAAGCTGAAGGAACGTACAACTTACCTGATAATGTGCCGGCCAACGAGTTCCTGAACCTTGAAAACGATAAGATTTCCACATCACGAAACTGGGCAGTTTGGCTTCACGAATACCTCGAAGAATTTCCGGGGAAAGAAGATGTGCTGAAATATGTACTGACCGCCAATGCACCCGAAACCAAGGATAACGATTTTACCTGGAAAGATTTCCAAAACCGCAATAACAACGAACTGGTAGCCATCCTAGGGAACTTCGTAAACCGCGCACTGGTACTTACCAATAAATATTTCGATGGTGTGGTTCCCGAACGCGGCGAACTGACCGATTACGACAAAGAAACGTTGGCCTCAATTGATAAAATAAAAGCCGAAGTTGAAAAAAGCATCGATAATTTCCGTATTCGTGAATCGCTGAAAAATGCGATGGACCTGGCACGTTTGGGAAACAAATACCTGGCAGATGAAGAACCCTGGAAAGTAATAAAGACCGATGAAGCACGGGTGAAAACCATTCTGAATATCTGTTTGCAGATTACAGCGAACCTGACCATCTGCCTTGAGCCTTTCCTGCCTTTTAGTATGGAAAAACTGCGAGGTTTCATCAATTTCGAAAAAATGCACTGGGACAAGTTGGCCAACACCGAGTTGTTGCCGGTTGGGCACAAAGTGAACAAACCCGAACTGCTTTTTGAAAAGATTGATGATAAGGTGATCGACGCGCAATTGCAAAAGTTATTGAATACGCGTAAAGCCAACGAACTGGCGGAAGCCAAAGCAGCCCCGGCAAAAGACAATATCCAGTTCGACGATTTTGCGGCAATGGATATTCGTTCGGGCACGGTTGTGGAATGCGAAAAAGTAGCCAAAACCAAAAAGCTGCTAAAACTGAAAATAGATACCGGAATCGATCAGCGTACGGTGGTTTCGGGGATTGCAGAATATTACCAGCCGGAAGAGTTGGTCGGGAAACAGGTTTCGATTTTGGTGAACCTGGAGCCCAAAAAACTGCGCGGCATCGAGTCGCAGGGAATGATCCTGTGTGCCGAAGATGCCGATGGTTCACTGTCGATCGTTTCGCCGGATAAGATTGTGAAAAACGGATCAGAAATAAAATAAGATACAAGTACCAACAATGCGTTGGTGCTTTTCCGTAAGTTTTCTTACCGATTTTGCTCGGATAGAAGACTTACTCGATATATATAACCGCTTTTGTACGCAAGGGCGGTTTTTTTATTCTTAACTTTAAAAAACTTTTTAAAACCGGTTCCAATGAAATCCTATCTAATGTTCTTAATTCTTTTGGTTATTTACGCTTGTTCTGAAAAACAGGATCAGAAAAATACACCAAAAGATTATCCGATTCAGCCTGTTTCATCACAAAATGTGGAATTACAGGATCAGTTTTGGAGTAAAAGAATCGCTACCAATACGGATGTTACTATACCATATTGCTTCCAGAAATGCGAGGAAACACACCGTATCGAGAATTTTGTGGTGGCGGGTGGACTTTCGGAAGGAACTTTCGAGGGGATTCGGTATAACGATTCGGATGTGTACAAAATAATGGAAGGTGCAGCGTACTCGCTCCAACAGCATTACGACCCGGAACTGGATCAGTACCTCGATGATCTGATTGCTAAAATTGCGGCTGCGCAGGAAGATGATGGATATTTGTACACTATCAGAACGATTTTAGGCGATTCAGCCATGACAGAGCGTGAGGGGAAACAACGCTGGGAATTGGTTCGAATGCATAGCCACGAATTGTACAATGTGGGTCACATGTACGAAGCGGCAGTGGCACATTACAATGCTACCAGCAAAACAAATTTCCTGGATATTGCCAAAAAGAATGCCGAACTCATTCTTTCGGTTTACGGACCGGACAAACGTCACGATGCACCGGGACACCAGGAAATTGAAATCGGGCTTTCGAAACTGTACCGCACTACTGGCGATAAGCGTTATCTGGAACTGGCCAAATTCTTTCTCGACGAAAGAGGAAAGTCCGATATCCGCGATTACGATAGCGAGAGTCAGTGGGAAAACGGTGCCTACTGGCAAGACCATAAACCAGTGGTGGAACAGGATGAAGCGGTTGGGCATGCTGTTCGTGCCGTTTACATGTATTCGGGAATGGCCGATGTGGCTGCACTTACCGGTAACCAGGAATACGTTGATGCGATTAACCGAATATGGGAAAATGTGGTTGGTAAGAAATTTTACATCACCGGTGGAATAGGGGCAAAATACGATGGTGAAGCATTCGGTGAAAACTACGAACTACCCAACCGGGCATACAACGAAACCTGTGCTGCCATTGCCAACGTATTCTGGAACCAGCGCATGTTTCTAATGAGCGGCGACAGTAAATATATCGACGTGCTGGAACGTACGCTTTACAACGGACTTCTCTCGGGAATATCATTCGACGGAAACACTTTTTTCTATCCGAATGTGCTCGAGTTCGACGGGAAAGATCCGTTCAACCAGGGAGCAACGGGTCGTAAACCCTGGTTCGACTGTTCGTGTTGCCCTTCCAATTTGTCGCGCTTTATACCGGCAGTGCCCAATTATATTTACGCAGTCAGCGCCGATGAAATTTACGCCAACCTTTTTGTGGCCGGTATAACGAACTTTAACGTCGATAATCAGGAATTCAGCATTGTGCAGCAGACCGATTATCCGTGGGATGGTAAGGTTAATTTCAAGATTAAAACAGAAACCCCCATTGAATTTACGTTCAAGATCAGGATTCCCGGGTGGGCACAGAACCGTCCGGTTCCCAGCGATTTGTATAAATACATTGATGACAATCCGGAAGAAGTGAAGCTGCTGTTGAATAACCGTCCGGTTCATGTTGAGTTAAGCAAGGGTTTTGTTTCACTAAAAAGGAAGTGGAAAGCCGGTGATGAAGTAAAATTGATTTTACCGATGAAGCCCCGTAAAGTGGTACCCAACGAAAAGGTAAAAGAAATCGCCGGGAAAGTAGCTCTGGAGAGAGGACCCATTGTTTTTTGTGCCGAACAGGTTGACAATCCCGATGGGGTGCTGACAAAATCGATAGCTGCCAACGAAGATATTACCGATGAGTTTATGGCTGATGATTTGCAGGGTGTGGTAGAATTAAGATCAGAAAGCGGATTGAAATTGATCCCCTATTATGCATGGAGCCACCGTGGAACTGGAGAAATGGAAGTATGGTTTACGCTTGGCGATTAAGATGGCCATTATATGATGATAAACAAGATCACCAATAACGCAAGCAGCATGAAAAGAATGAATTGATTGCGCACAAAAAGTCCCAGCAAAATTAATATTTCAATCTCATCGTTCAAGGGTGATGCGAGGTCAATGGTGCCTTTGTCCTTTGTTATGAATTCGTGCGAAGTATAGGTGATGATATCGTTCCCGTTGAATTTCCATGACCATTTCGATTGCCAGAAATTTTTAATTTCCAGTTCGAAACGTTTGCCGTTGATCAGCACGTCGCTGCGGGTATTAAAAAAGTTGATCATGATAGTGCCCAGCAGCGACTGGCTGTTTGAGTCGTAGATTTCGAGTTTCGAAAGAAAGAACTCACGATTTAACGTAAACAAACGGCCATTGATAATGGCCTGTGCTTTCGAACTCAACATGTTTTCCCAGTTGATGCTACCAATTTTTTCATTGCCCTGCATCAACTCCAGCTTCGACCCAAATATTTCCTTGCTCCAACTCAGATTTTCCATCTTCCTGTTTTGCTTTCAAAAATGCAATTTATGAAATTTCAGATGAAATTAAATGCCGGATTCGACACTGAAACAGCTTTTTAGAAATATTAACAAATGAAGGGTATTCAGAAAACACAACATCCTGATTCCAATTCTGGTTATCAGGCAGGAATCAAAAAATGAATTAGCCAAGGTATTTTCTGAACTCGCGAAAATCTTTGATAATTTTTACGTTACGCGGAAGAGTCGGTTGATTAATATCTATTTGGAGGCCGGTAATGAACACTTTCTGCTTTGGGAACGATTCTTTTAACCGAACCAGGTAATCTTCCAGATCTTCTTTTGCAATGGAATTGGTAAAGGCGGTCATAACGTAATCGATCTTTTTTAAACTGTTTATTTTTTCCAAATCGGGGAAAGGTACCGACTGTCCGAGGTAAAAAATATCATATCCGCTTTTCTTGGCCAGGTATGAATAAAACAACAAACTCATCTCATGCAATTCTTCTTCGTGCAAAAAGAATAACATCGTGGCGTATCTGCTGTTGGTTGGCTCCAACTCGTCAATAGATGCAATCAGTTTCTGTCTGAATAAACTGGTAACAAAATGTTCCTGGGCAGGGAAAATTGAACCTACCTGCCAATAGGTACCAACACGTTCGAATAGTTTGAAGAAAATATTAAAATAGGCATACTCAAAGTCATACTGTGAAAGTACTTCGTTTAACAACCTTTCAAAACCCGTGTTGTCCATTTCCACCATCAGGATCATGAAACGGTCGATGTAATCCGACTCCGAGGTTCGATTTTCAGAAATGTCCAATACTTTTTGCCGTATCTGTTCCTCATTCCAGTCGGCCACTTTCGAAATTTTAAAACCGTTTTTGGTCAGCATCGAGATATTCAACAGCCTTTTCAAATCATCGTCATCGTACCAGCGAATGTTGGTGTCGGTCCGGTGCGGGTGCAGCAAGTTGTAGCGTTTTTCCCATATCCGGATTGTATGCATTTTAATCCCTGACAAAACTTCGAGGTCTTTAATGGAGTATCCTGTTTCTTTCATTTTATAAGAATAATTGAGAAACTTGCTCGGATCAATAATATTGTTCAATCTAACTGTCATCAAAATTAAACACTTTTTTTAATTAATAACCATCTTTCCAAATTTCCTTTCGGCATCTGATGACCCTTCAGCCATCTTACGAGACGAATAAAAGGATTCCCAGTGGAATCCTCTTATCGGTATCGTCTTTGTCATGGCGTGGATTTATTACTCTGGAATTAACACTTTGTCAATCACATGTACCACTCCGTTATTCCCCGAAATATCTGCTTTGACTACCCTGCTGTCGTTAATTTTTACTCCATTTGAGATGTCGACCTTAATCTTTTTCCCGTTTAAAGTTGCCACTGAGGTATTTGACAAATCGCTCGACATTACTTTTCCACTGACTACATGATAGGTCAAGATGGGTGTGAGCTGTTCGGCGCTTAAGTCGTCAATACCTTTTACACCAAGTTGCTTAAATAATTTGTCAAAGGCATCGTTTGTTGGTGCAAATACAGTAAAGGGCCCATTGGCGCTAAGGGCATCTACCAGATCTGCCTTGGTTACTGCGGCTACCAGTGTCGAGAAATCGGGATTTGATACTGCAATTTCTACAACTGTTCCTGTTTCTGAACCGGAATTTTTTGTATCAAAAATTGTATAATCTGTCATCCATGATTCCAACATCATTGCCGGTTCCATTTCTAATTTGTTTTCTGATGCTTCTACTCCACTCAGGGTAAATGAGAGAAGGAAAGCCATTCCTAAAATTTTAATTGTTTTCATCTTGCTTATATTTTTTGTTTAAAATCTAAATTCTTAATCAAGTGCAGGGTGGTCAACATCTTTACTACTAATTGCTAATCAAATAATTATTATTCTGGTAATAGTACTTTATCGATTACATGAACTACTCCATTGGATCCCTGAATATCAGCTGCGATTACATTGCTATCATTAATTTTTACTCCTGATGTCAAATCAATTTGCAGTGTATTCGATTCGTAAAGGGTACCGACTTCTCCATTGGCGAGATCGGTCGATAAAACATTACCCTGCACCACATGGTACAACAGGATCGGAGTCAGTTGTTGCGTGGTCAAATCTTCCACTCCAGAAACCCCCAGTTCCATAAACAAGGCCTCAAATGCATCATTGGTAGGAGCAAACACGGTAAATGGTCCTGCTCCACTCAACGCGTCGGCCAATCCAGCTTTAACTACGGCACTTACCAAAATGCTGAAGTTTGGATTGTCAATCGCTATATTCACAACCGATGGCGGAAGGATTACATGATCTACTACGTGGATAACACCATTGTCAGCTTCGATGTCAGCAGTGGTAACAGAAGTATTCGCGTTAATATTTACTCCGTTTTCAAGGTTGATGTACAAATCCATTGGATTTCCACTAAAGGTGGAAAGTGTTGAGTAGTAACCTGTTTCCAAATCACCTGACATAGCTTTACCGTCGATAACATGGTAGAGCAGAATACTTTTAAGCGTTTCAACCGGCACATCATCGAGGGATGTCGCATTTAAATCTGAAAGAAGCGCGATAAAAGCATCATTGGTCGGCGCAAAAACCGTCAACTGTGCCTCCTTATCCGAAACTGCACCAACCAGGTCAGCTTTCGTCAGCGCTTCAACCAGAATTGAAAACTCCGAATTTGCAATTGCAATATCGGCAATCGTATTTGCCTCTTCAGGCATCATTTCATCATCTTCATCACTACATGAGCTAAAACCTATTGTCAGGGCGATCAATAAAATGGGGATCAAATTTAATTTTGTTTTCGTTTTTCTGAAGAACTCAATTGTTTTCATAATTTTTTTCTTAATGTTTTCAATTACTGTTTAATTATTTATACAACAAACATAAACAAAAATGTTTAATAAACAAACTAGAATAATAAACAAAAATAGCTATTTCCCATGTATATTACCTCAACAAACTATTTATCAATAGATTAAAAGACTATGTTAATAAACGTTAAATAATAAATTTCTTTCGATGTGGTAAATTAAGCGACATGTTTCAACATCAAGTTTAACCAAGGATTAATTCCTTGGAAGGCAAAATGATTTTTGTTAACATTCAACAGAATTCCGGTGTTTTCAAACACTCAGTCAGTTAAAAGCTGTAATTTTGACGCACGATTTTCAAAAAACAACTTTCAACATGGCAGAAAAAGACAATAAGCTTTTTGCTGATTTTAAGCCTGTTACGGCAGAAGAGTGGGAGGCACAAATTCATGCCGATTTAAAAGGCAAAGATTACGAGCGGGCTCTGGTCTGGAGGACATTCGAAGGATTTAACGTGCGCCCGTATTACCGTCAGGAAAACCTTGCCGGGAAGGAATACCTGGAAAGCTTACCGGGCGAATTTCCGTTCATACGGGGAATCAATAAAACCGGTAATGACTGGTTGATCCGTCAAAACATTTTTGTTACTGATTTTGAGGCCGCGAATAAAAAGGCACTCACCGTTTTAGGCAAGGGCATCACTTCCCTGGGATTTTTGTTCAGCGATTGTTGTTCGGTTACCGCCGAAAACCTGGCTACCTTGCTAAAAGACATTTGTCTTGAAGCAGCCGAGATCAACCTGGTGTGCCCGACTGATGAGTGCAATTGTTCCGAGCTTTTTGTTCAATATGTTTCATCTGGAGAATTCGACAGTACTAATGTATTAGCTTCCACTGCGATAGACCCGATCGGTACTTTTGTACTGAAAGGAGTGCTGGCAGATGATGCAGTATCAAAACTTCAAGCGATTGTTGAAAAAGCCAAAGCAGTTCCAAGCTTCCGTACCATTGCGGTGCACGGGAAATTTTTTGCCAACAGCGGTGCCTCCATCGTGCAGGAACTTGCGTTTGCACTGGCAAAGGGGGCCGAGTATTTAACTCAGCTTACCGAAGCCGGTGTTTTGATCGACGATGCTGCAAAAGCAATTAAATTCAACATGGGAGTTGGAAACAACTATTTCATGGAAATTGCCAAACTGCGCGCCGGTCGTTTATTGTGGTCAAAGATTGTAGAGGCCTTCGGACCAAAAAGCAAGGAGGTGGGAAAAATGATCGTTCACAGCGAAACCAATCGTTTCAACCTAACGATATATGACCCCTATGTAAACATGCTTCGTACGCAAACCGGAGCAATGTCGGCTGCACTGGGTGGCGCACATTCCGTGACGGTATTGCCATTTAACGCAGTTTACGAGGAAACTACAGAATTCTCGGAGCGTATTGCGCGAAACCAGCAGATTTTGCTGAAAGAAGAAGCACATCTCGATAAAATTACGGATCCGGCTGCCGGTTCGTACTACATCGAAACCCTGACTGATTCGATTGCTGATCAGGCCTGGAAACTCTTCCTTGAAATACAGGATAAAGGCGGATTCATAGCCGCATTTAAAGCCGGTTTTATTCAGGCTGAAATTAAAGCGATGGCCGCTGATCGAAACAAACGCTATGCACAGCGTCGCGAAAATATTTTGGGGACCAACCAGTTCCCGAATTTAACCGAAAAATTGAAACCTGGTTTTGATGGGTCTTTGTTCGAACCTGTTGATCTGTCGGAAGAAGGAGCACAAGCAGAAACCTTGAAACCTTATCGCGGCTCCCAGGCTTTTGAGGCATTGCGTTATACAACCGATATGTATTCGCTGGAAGAAAAGCGACCAATTGTGTTTATGCTAACGATCGGTAACCTGGCCGTGCGAAAAGCCCGCGCACAGTTTAGCTGCAACTTTTTTGCGGTAGCTGGCTTTCTGGTAAAAGATAACAATGGTTTTCCAACGGTTGAAGAAGGTATTAAAGCCGCCAAAGCCGTGGAATCCGACATCATAGTGTTATGCAGTTCAGATGAGGAGTATATCGTGTTGGCACCGAAAGCCGCCGAATTGCTTGATGAAGAAATTTTTGTTGTGGCCGGCGATCCGGCCTGCAGACCCGAACTGGAAGAAAAGGGAATCACCAATTTTATTCACATGAAAAGCAATATTCTCGAAGAACTCAAAAGTTATCAGGAAAAATTGGGAATCTAAAAAGCAAAAACGATGAAGCCGAATTTCAAAGAGATTAATATAAAAGCAACAGGCAATCAGTCAAATACTAATGATCTGACAACAAATAATAAAAATGCAAAACACTGGCTGACACCGGAACAGATCCCGGTAAAACCGGTTTACACGAAAGAAGACCTTGAAGGGATGGAACACCTGAATTTTGCCGCAGGTTTGGCCCCATTCCTCCGGGGGCCGTATTCGGCCATGTATGCCATGCGGCCATGGACGATCCGCCAGTATGCAGGTTTTTCAACGGCCGAAGAATCGAACGCATTTTACCGTCGTAACCTGGCAGCCGGACAAAAAGGTCTGTCAGTTGCATTCGACCTGGCAACCCACCGTGGTTACGATTCGGATCACCCTCGCGTAATCGGTGACGTTGGCAAAGCAGGTGTGGCGATCGACTCGATACTTGACATGAAGATCCTTTTCGATGAGATCCCGCTTGATAAAATGTCGGTATCAATGACAATGAACGGAGCGGTGCTTCCGATTATGGCATTTTATATCGTTACGGGACTGGAACAGGGAGCAACACTCGAGCAGCTTTCGGGAACCATTCAGAACGATATTCTGAAAGAATTTATGGTGCGTAATACCTACATTTATCCGCCCGAATTTTCGATGAAGATTATCGCCGATATTTTTGAGTTCACTTCGCAGTACATGCCAAAATTCAACTCTATCTCGATTTCGGGTTACCATATGCAGGAAGCCGGTGCCACTGCCGATATTGAAATGGCCTACACCCTGGCTGATGGTTTGGATTACCTGCGTACCGGTGTGAAAGCCGGCCTGGATATTGATGCATTCGCTCCGCGTTTATCGTTTTTCTGGGCAGTGGGGATGAACCATTTTATGGAAATTGCCAAAATGCGGGCGGCACGAATGATCTGGGCGAAACTGGTGAAACAGTTCAATCCGAAAAATCCAAAATCGATGGCCTTGCGAACCCACTCGCAAACATCGGGATGGTCCCTTACCGAGCAGGATCCGTTTAATAACGTAGGACGCACAGCTATCGAAGCAATGGCAGCTGTACTGGGGCACACGCAAAGTTTGCACACCAATGCACTGGACGAAGCGATTGCGTTACCCACCGATTTTTCGGCACGAATTGCACGAAATACCCAATTGTACCTGCAGCAGGAAACCGAAATTTGTCGTTCGCTAGATCCATGGGCAGGTTCTTATTATGTTGAAACGTTGACGCACGAACTGGCACACAAAGCATGGGAGCTCATCGAGGAAGTGGAAAAACTGGGAGGGATGGCAAAAGCAATCGAAACCGGCGTGCCGAAAATGCGTATTGAAGAAGCGGCAGCGCGTGCTCAGGGTAAGATCGACAGCGGTGCTCAAACGATTGTTGGAGTGAACAAATATCGTCTAGAAAAAGAAGATCCGATTGATATCCTGGAAATCGACAATACAGCGGTTCGCCAGTCGCAAATCGAACGATTGAAGAAACTTCGCGAAGAGCGAAACGGATCCGAAGTGCAGCAAGCCCTTGACGCAATTACCAGGGCAGTGGAAACCGGTAAAGGAAATTTACTTGCCTTGTCGATAGAAGCAGCAAAAAAACGTGCATCTTTAGGTGAAATTTCAGATGCCTGCGAAAAAGTTGTGGGCAGATATAAAGCAGTAATCAGAACGATTGAAGGCGTGTACAAAGCTGAAGCAAAAGATAAATCGGAGTTTAAAGAAGCACAGGAACTGGCCAGACAGTTCGCTGAAATGGAAGGCCGCCAGCCGAGAATTATGATCGCGAAAATGGGTCAGGACGGCCATGACCGAGGTGCCAAAGTGGTGGCTACCGGTTACGCCGATATTGGATTCGATGTGGATATGGGACCACTTTTCCAGACACCGGAAGAAGCAGCTAAACAAGCGGTAGAGAACGATGTGCACGTGGTAGGTGTTTCATCGCTGGCAGCTGGTCATAAAACGCTGGTTCCGGCCATTGTTGAGGAACTGAAAAAGCTGGGCCGCGACGACATTATGGTCATTTGTGGTGGTGTAATTCCGGCGCAGGATTATCAGTACCTTTACGAAACAGGTGCGGTAGCAATTTTTGGACCCGGTACCAGCGTAGCCGGTGCAGGCAAAAAGATCCTCGAGATTTTGATTGAAGCTTATAAGGAATAAAGTTGTGCAATTTGTAAACGCTTAGAATTACCGCGATTGAAAATCGCCGATCCCAAAAAATATTCAAAGCCGGTTCTCATAATAGAACCGGCTTTTTTACATGAAAAAAGCGGACTCCGCTTGGAGCCCGCTAACTACCTTTTCCATTCTAACTAAATTTCTAATCTAACTCTACTATGTGTTCAAAAACTTCGTAATCATTTGCCAACACCAGGGCATAGGTTCCCGGGTTTAAATCAGCAAGATTAATTCCTTTATGTATGGCAAAATCTTTTCCAAGATCAGCTTCTGTCAACAATTCATTGTTTTCATCGTAAACAAAGATCGATATATTTTCATTCTCGAAATTAAGGAATGAAAGTTTGATCATGTCGCCATCCTGTAGGAAAGAAGGTTCAACTGATTTCCGGATATCGGTTACTTCTACATTTCCATTTTCAATTGCCAGACGTTTTGTAACTTCTTCTTTGTCGATTTTTACCGAATACCAGTAAGTTCCATCTTCAAGATTCGAAAAATCGTACCGTTTTTTAAGTTCGCTTCTCGGAGCCTCAGTTTCCATGCTGTAAAGCTGATTCCCCACTTCGTCAATCAATTCAATTTCGTAATTCACCATTTTGGTATTACTGATTTCTACAAGAGCTGCTTCACTGTCGTTAGAAGCAAGGTTCACTTTGAGGTTGCCTGAGGCCATTGCTACACTTGCTGCAAGCGTTGCAATCATTACTAAAAAAATTGTTTTTGTTGTTTTCATAATTGTTGTCTTTAAATTGTTGTTTTCAAATTCTTGTACAAATATAAGGAATACTGATCAAAAATGTTTAATAAAAAATGTTAAAAAATAAACAAAAAAATATAAATACCAGAAAATCAAATATATAGAAATATGGTTATCCTGTTAAAAATATCTTTATTTGATGGAGTATTTCAATTTTCAGGTGTCGATTTTTGCATTTGTGTCCCACAAACCGACAATGATACAAAAAGCGAAATATTCAATTCCGCTTTCTGTTTGTCCTTGAATAGTATTGTATTTCAAATTCATTCAGGCAGGTTATTAATTCACTTTCAGTTCGTATTCATACGACTTCAGATCGCCGACCAAAACGGCATCGTATGTACCGGTTCGAAGTTTGGAAAAATCAAGTGCATGGTGCAAAGCGAAATCTGAACCCAGGTCTTCTTCGTAGACCAGATTGTTTGATCCCTGTTCGTAGATGTACATTTTAACATCGCCAAGATCGTAATTCAAATAGGAGAGTTTCAATATATCATTTTGGTATGCAAAGAAAGGATCAAGTTCCTTGTCTTGTTCCATAACTTTTACTTTGCCGTTATCGATGCGAAGATCAGTCTGACTGAATTCTTTGTTAAGTTTAACGGTAAAGGTATAATTCCCATCATCGAGTTTCGAGAAATCGTACACATTCTGATAGGTTTTCGAGGGCGATTTGGTTTCCTTGTAATAAATTAAATCACCTGCATCATTCTGAATTTCAATTTTATAATTTGAATTTACAGCATTCGAAATTCGAATAACTGCTTCATTGTTGGCTCCCTGAACAATTGAAACATTTAAATTGCCGGAGGCCAGCACTGTTCCTGAAAGAAAAACGAGGGCAAAAAATGCCAGTGTTTTTGTTAACTGTTTCATGACTTCTTGTTTTATGGTTACTATTCAATGTTTTCGACAGATGCAAATCCCTTAGGTTTAAAGCAAATATCTTAAATAATAATAAAATACCCACAACTCTTTAATATTCAGAAAATTAGCGCAGTGTTAATGTATGTTAATGATAATCAATTAGAAAGGAATTGGGCTGAATGTGCCCGGACTACACTTTTACTTAACCGGGACGGATTGCTTATGCCGTCATTTACTCATTGCAGATTTTTCACAGAAATATGGTATTTTTGAATAAAGAAACCGGGAAGCTTAAAGAACTGTTCTGCAACTTACTGAGCAACCAATAAAACGCTTACTATGAAAAACAAGAGATTGTCCGAAATCTACACACGGGCTTTTCACGCGCACTGGGAAGAGTTGGCTTTTACCGACTTCGACGGTGGTGATTACAAATACAAGGACATTGCGAAAACCATTAAATCGTTGCACTTGTTTTATCAGTTGGTTGGGATACAACGTGGCGATAAAATAGCAATCTTTGGCAGGAATTCAGCTCACTGGGCAGCAGCATTTCTTTCCGCTGTTTCTGCAGGACTTACGGTTGTTCCAATGATGCCAGATTTCGACCCGGAAAATACCAATCACATCATTAATCACTCAGAATCGAAGATTGTTTTTGGTGCAAATGCTTTACTCGAAAAAGTAGACGTCAAAAAATCTCCAAATCTTCAGGTGGTTTTAGGGTTGGAAGATTTCTCGTTACATTGGGGGAAAGATGAAAACCTGCAGTATAAACTCGCCGATGGGTTCAGTTATTATGAAGAGAATGAATTGACAAAAAAGGGCTTTGTCTTTGAAGAATGGGAAGAAGATGAGATGTGCATGATTTCCTACACCTCAGGAACATCAGGAACAACCAAAGGAGTGATGCTCCCGGAGCGAAGTGTTGTTTCGAATATTGTTTTTGCACAGGAACATATGCCGTTACAGCCTGGCGATAAGATCGTTTCCTTTCTCCCAATGGCACATACTTATGGTTTGACATTCGAATTTTTATTCCCTGTTACCTTAGGTTGTCATATCACTTTTCTTAATAAAATGCCGTCGCCAACAATTCTGACTAAAGTATTTGCCGACGTCAAACCAAACCTTATACTTTCGGTTCCTCTTGTTATTGAAAAAATTTACAAAAAACGTTTGCTTCCCACCCTTGAAAAACCGCTAATAAAAATATTACTTAAAATTCCGGGAATCTCGGGAATTCTGTTGAAGAAAATAAGACAAAAACTTGTTGATACATTTGGAGGACGGTTTTTTGAAATAGTAGTTGGTGCAGCGCCGCTTAGTGCTGACGTGGAAAAATTCTTTAAACGAATTAAATTTCCATTTACTATTGGTTATGGGATGACAGAATGTGGCCCCTTGATCAGTTACGAAGCGTGGAACAAAACCATGCCACTCTCGGCAGGAAGGGTTGTAGACCGTATGGAGGTAAGAATCGACTCCGAAGATCCGTTTAATGTGGTAGGCGAAATCCAGGTAAGAGGTGAAAACGTCATGCTGGGTTATTACAAGAACGAGAAAGATACCAAAGCTGCCTTCACCAAAGACGGCTGGTTAAAAACCGGTGATTTGGGTGTGATCGACAAAAACAACTTCATCTATATTCGGGGGCGTTCGAAGAATATGATTCTTGGACCATCAGGGCAGAACATCTACCCCGAAGAAATTGAGGCAAAGCTTTCGAATCAACCTTATGTAGCTGAATGTGTGGTGGTCGAACGCGAAAAAAGATTGATTGGACTGGTCTTCCCTGATGAGGAATCAATGAAACAAGATGGAGTTAAACATGATGACCTTCAGGAGCTAATGGAAATCAACCGTAAAAAAATAAACAAAGAATTACCTGCTTACGAGCAGGTTGCACGAATAGAACTGGTCAAGGAGGAATTTGAAAAAACACCCAAAAGGAATATTAAACGATACAAATATGTATAAAAAAGGAGAGTTTTACTCTCCTTTTTCAATGATAGTTATTTGTCTAATTTGTTGAGATGCACATCCATTTGCGGGAACGGAATGGTTACTCCGGCATCGTCCAGTGCAAGTTTCCCGGCTTCGTAAACATCGAAATATACAGCCCAGTAATCTTCGGGTTTTGTGTACGGACGAACGGCCAGGTTAACCGAACTATCGGCCAGCTCTTTTACGCCTACAAATGGTGCCGGATCTTTTAATACTTTTGGATGGTTCACCAAAATATTCATGAGTGTGTCTTTGGCGGTTTTAATGTTTGATGAATAGGAAATACCAAAGTTCATATCGACCCTGATCAACCCCTGTGTTGTGTAATTCACAATGTCGTTGCTCGAAACTGCTGCATTGGGCAGTATCACTGTCTTGTTCTCAGGAGTAAGCAGCACGGTAACAAAAATGTGTATTTCTTTCACAACGCCCAGGTGTCCCTGCGAAATGATCAGATCGCCCACCTTAAAAGGTTTAAAGAGCAGGATCATTACACCGCCTGCAAAATTTGCCAGGGTTCCCTGTAAAGCTAGTCCAACGGCCAAACCGGCGGCACCAAGAACGGCAATAAACGAGGTGGTTTTCAGTCCGACCATTTCAGCAATGCTGATTACCAGCATTACTTTTAACAAGATGCTTACGAGGCTTCGAAGAAAACCTCGAAGCGAAACACTAACATCGCGCTTTTCCATCACGCGGTCGCTCACTTTAACGATTCTTTTAATGATCCAAAGACCGATAATCAGCACGACTATGGCAATCACGATTTTAATGCCATACACTGCTACGAAATCGTAGGCTTTTTCTAGATACTCGTGGTATTTTTCATCCATGATATAGTTGTTTATGAAGTTAAAATCATTTAAACGGGACTGAAGTTTGAAATCAAAGACGAATAATATTCCCTTTTGTTCATTGGGTGGCAATGATTTACTATTTTTAAGCTGAACTAACTAAACTAAGAATGAGCAGTCAGAAAAAATCTTCATTTCAGTCTGAACGTTTAATATCGCTCGATTTTTTTCGCGGTCTGACCATGTTCCTTTTGGTGGCTGAAGGAACCGAACTTTGGTCGGTTATGGTTCAGGAGCCCGTTGCCGGAACTTTTCTCGAATCTTTTTTTCGCCAGTTTCATCATCACCCCTGGAATGGCCTTCGCTTTTGGGACCTTATTCAGCCATTTTTTATGTTTATTGTTGGAGTGGCCATGCCATTTTCGTATGCCAAACGTTTGGAACGCGGTAACGGCAAAGCGCAGATTACCGGGCACATTTTGCAACGTTCACTGATTTTGCTTGCCATGGGAGTGGGGCTCCATTGTGTTTACCGGCATCAATTGGTTTGGGAGCTCTGGAATGTGCTGTCACAACTTTCGGTCACGATTCTGATCGCTTATTTCTTGATGCGATTTAAATGGTCCACACAAATAGCGGTTTCAATAGGGCTGCTTTTATTCACTGAAATTTTATACCGTACTTTTCCACTCGAAGGTTACAATCAGCCTTTTGTAAAAGACCACAATTTTGGCAGTTGGATGGACATGGTTTTGATGGGTAAGCTGAATAACGGCGGAGGCTGGGTAGCTATCAATTGTATTCCAACTGCGGCACATACCATTTGGGGCGTGGTTGCCGGGCAGGTGCTCCGTTCGAAAAAAATACCCGGTGACAAGCTTAAATTCCTTGCATTGATGGGTGCAGTCTTTCTAATGGCAGGATACCTGCTCGACTGGACTTCCGTCACACCCATTATCAAACGGATAAGTACTTCATCATTTGTATTAGCCTCGGGTGGATGGGCATTGCTCGTGTTGGCTTTTAGCTATTGGCTCATCGATATAAAAAAGCAAAATAAGTGGATACTTCCGTTGGTGGTCGTAGGTATGAATCCAATTTTTATCTATCTGTTTTTTAACACGATAGGATACCAGTGGTTGAATGGATTTGTGGCAATTTTTACGCATGGTTTCCTCGAGTGGTTTAATATCCCTGAATTTGTGATGGAGTTGATCACATCACTCTCTATTCTCGCTCTGGAATGGTGGTTGTGTTATTATTTGTACCGTAAGAAAATATTTTTTAGAATTTAATTTGTTAAATTTTAGCTTTCATAAAAATGCTAATTATAAATAATAAATCATGATTACGAATCGAAGAACTTTTATCAAGACAACAGCTGCAGCAGCTGCCGGAAGCATGCTGGTCTCGCCGGTTTTGGGAAGTGTGGCAGGGAATTCGCGCTACAAAATTTCATTGGCCGAATGGTCGTTCCACAAAGCCTTGTTTGCCAACGAAATGAGCAACCTCGATTTCCCACGTGTAACCCGCGAGCTGGGCCTGGAAGGTGTGGAGTACGTCAATCAGTTTTTTAAGGACAAAGCAAAAGATGAAAAATACCTTGCCGAGTTGAAAAAAATCACCAAAGAAGAGGGTGTTAAAAATGTGCTGATTATGTGCGATGGAGAAGGAATGGTTGGTCATCCTGAGGAGGCTGAACGAAAGAAAACAGTTGAGAACCACAAACGCTGGGTTGATGCCGCGGCTTATTTAGGTTGTCATTCCATTCGTGTAAATGCGGGCAGTCGCGGTAGTTACGAAGAACAACAAAAACTGGCTGCCGATGGATTGCGCATGTTGTGCGAATACGGCGATACCCAGAAAATCAATATCATTGTTGAAAATCACGGTGGATTGTCGAGTAACGGCGAATGGTTGTCAGGTGTTATGAAAATGGTAGACCATAAACGTGTTGGAACTCTCCCCGACTTCGGTAACTTCACCATCGACAGGCAGACGGGAGAAACATACGATCGTTACAAAGGTGTGGAATTGCTGATGCCTTATGCCAAAGGCGTGAGCGCTAAAACAAACGTTTTTGATGCCGAAGGAAACGAGGCTAATATGGATTACTACCGCCTGATGAAAATTGTGGATGATGCGGGATACAAAGGTTTTGTCGGAATTGAATTCGAAGGTTCGGAACTATCCGAAAAAGAAGGTGTAATTGCGACTAAAGAACTACTTGAGAAAGTATTTAAAACACTGTAATGCAATTGTTCAATTACATATTAACCATTCGTCTGATGACGGATGGTTTTTTATGTCCCAATACGGCGGTTAAAAGATGTTAAAAACAACCAATAGCGAAACAATGCAATGATTGACGCGTAATCATACTGTACAACTTTGTAATAGTAAACTATAGCTTAAGTGGTTGATTGAAAACATTTAAGACAAAGTTTGAGAGGTCATTAGTTGTTTGTCTTTCAGGGGAAAGCGGTGAATATTCACCGCTTTCTTGTTTTAGAATAATATCCTAAAGAATTTTGTTTCATAAGGACCAATATCATTGGATGGTGAATCGATTGCTTTGCCAAGAACATTAACTTCCTCTACATGGAGTTGTTTTTGGTTGATCTTATTCCACAAATCCAAAGAGGTATTTTTGCCTTCAATTTCTCTCACGTGCAAAAGGGCTGATTTTCCATTTATTGATGGTTCTGTATTTACAAGCAGCACATTTTCCGGCCAGCCGGAAATAAATGAGGCTTCACCCTGGTTTTGTTTTTCTCCACCTCCCGGCAGAACACGTGTCAGGAAAGGAATACGGTTTCCCCAGCCGAATTTCACCGCTTCTCCGCTATTGCTGGTATTTTGGCTGGTAACCGTAAATGTCCAGGTATGCCCGCCACGCTGTTCTGCATTAAAATTTGTTACCCAGTAATTGTTCATGGGCCACCCGAAAATGTGGGTACTTTCCGGCGTTGCGCCTGCCTTGTATCTGCCCGTGTTAATTCCACCAAATTGCATCAAGGGAATCTCCTTCGAACTCAAAATGATTTGAGCATCACTGTTGCTTAAACGTGCATAGTTTTGCACTGAATTCCAGTCATTGGCCGATCCCGGAATCTGATCAACACCGGCTCGGATCTCACCTCCCTGCACTTCGAAGGCAAGTACCCCATTTTCAAGCTGAAATGGGAAGGCGATGTAAATACCTTCAGGATCGGTCACCGATTTTTTCTGAATAGCGTAGAACAAGTCCATGCGTTTTGTGGTGTTGAACAACCTGATTTCAAAAATAAAATCACCATCAGCAATGGCGGCCTTTGTATTTCCCTTAAAGCGAACTGTGTTCCAAACGGGACTTTCTTCGTACCCGTCGAACCAGACTTTCTCCAAAGGTTCACGGGTGTAATTATCCAGACGGTAAGCTTCCATCTGTGACCGGTTGTCGAGTAACTCATAAATAAATTCTCCCAACTGGTATTTTGCATCCTGATCAACCAACTCTTCTTGCAGTTGTTTGTCGACCAAACTTGAGATCGTTGCATTTTCACTGTCGATGACAATTTTATACCAGGCATTTTCCATGGTTTCTTTCATTCCCATTCCGTAGTTTTCCGGCCATACTTCATTTTCCAGTACTTCGATAAAATACTTTTTATATCCAAACGCCGGAATATCGTTGGCCCAAATTGCCCAGTAGGTTCCATCAGAATGGCGCTCTATGGATTGTGCATAAGCTTGATTTCCTGAAGCATCTACTAATTTAAAATCCCGATCTCTCGGAATGATCTGATGATCGATGTAAATTGTAAATAATCCGCTTCGTTGCCAGTTAAGTGTATTGTAAACCAGAAGCGTTGGAATGGCATCTCTCTCAACATGACTTTGCAGCAAGCCGAGTGTTTCTTCCCTGATAATTTTAGCCCGCCGTCCGGCTTCCCAGGCATACGATTCTTTCAGCGCACGCTGTTCCATCGTATTTTTTGAGAAAGGTTCGCGCACGCTTCCATGGTAGCCGACAGTATGTTCAGTGTAAAACAACAAAGCGTTGTTTGTTTCATCGGTCTTAAAGTCAATGTTTTTTGGGAGTTCTGATCCTTGTAAAGCAGCCATTGTCAGCCCGGCATTGTTGGCTTTCAAATCGCTAAGTGCTTCCCGGGTGGTGGCCACTTCGCGTGCCGAAGCTCCAAATCCATCGGTCCACCAGTCGGGCCAGGCTCCCCGGATTACCTGGAAATCATCACCATGTTTGGCTTCCATTTCTTCAAAAAAAGTTGTAGCAGTGGCTGTTTTCAGTTTTGGCCATTTATATTTTTCGTTCCATTCCCTGATCATATCAGAGGCCAGTGTTGAGGGTGGCGCATTGTCGGTCAGGTAGCCTGAATGCTGAATCGAGATAAGGTCATATTTGTAGCCTTTTGTTTCCAGGTCGGTGAGGTAGGAGAGCAGCTCATCCTCAAAAACATTGAAATCACCAGCGTGGATTTTAAATACAGTATTTCCGGTCATGTAATGTTCGGCGCGATAGGCAAGCATGCGTTTTCCTGAAGGCGATTCCCACCAAAACAATGTGGGTTTGTCAAAGGCAATCAGTGCCCGGTGTCCGTGGGTTCCCATGTTCAGGTATTTAATGCCCAGATCGGAGTAAAAATCGTTCAGGCACCAGCCAATCCCGTTCACATCGTTTTGCATGGCTACCTTCACATCAAGTCCTTTTTCTTTGAAGGTGTTTATTGGTTTTAGCGAGGCTGCCAGTAACTGTTCGTCGGGAAGTCCATCGAAATTAAAATACATTCCGGTGAGCTCAATCCTGCCTTCTTCAACACGTTTCTTCAGACGATCGATTTGCGATTCAGGCCGGCTTTTCAGGTATTCGTCAACGGGCCAGGTGGCCTCGCATGTCCATCTGAATTTGGCGGCTTCAGGGTAATCATCGGTGTTGTCGCAATAATCGAGGGCATAATCGATGTAACGCAGGTGTTCTGCAAGAATTTCGGTTTGCGGGCGTGTGTATCCAATGTCGGTATGTGAATGCTGAACAAAATTGACCCGCCATTTTCGAACCGGTTTCATGGGAAGTTTTCCTTCCTCGGCAAAATCTCCTATCTCGAGTTTGTAGTCTACTGTTTTTTCCCGAACTACTTTCGGGAGATCCACTTTCAGGTAATTGTAGCCGAATTTTACCGGTTCTTGCTTTATCAGTTTATTGTCGATATAAATTTTTGCAGTTCCAGGCTGACCGAAGTGCAGCACACCCGCCACTCCTAACTGGTATTCCATGCCATTACGTTCGGCAATAGCCGGAAAACTTTTAAACGTCATTCCATTTTTTACCCGGAATTTAAAGGTCATGTACCAAGATGTAAGGTTGAATTTTCCTCCGGTAACTTTCAATCGGAGTGCTTTCCCTTTTTCGACTTGATTGGCAGGAATTTGGAGGTACATAAATCCAAAACGGTCACCATATTGATCGATCATGTCTTTTGAGAAGGACAGTTTCATCTCTTCCGGATTTTCAATCACCCAATCATCTTTTCCATCAGCCCAGAATTCAAAAGCCGGTTCATCGTTCACTTCCAGGTTAAAACTTGCCTTACCCGGTGAAGAACCCAGTCCGGCCAGCCAGATAACTGTTACGGTTGGTGTTTCGAGTTGTTCAGGGATTACATCGCTTTCCCATACCATGTCCGAATTTCCGTCGGTGGCCCGAATCAACAAACATTCTTTGGCGAGCGGAATGGAAGAATGATAACTAAAATCATCGCCCGAGATCTTTTCATTGAAACCATTGATAACTTGCGTATTATTCAGATTTGGAACTTGAGCAAAAAGCAGGCTGAAGTTCAATATAAACAGGATTGTGAGTATATAAGTCTTCATATTGGTTTATTTTACGAATGCTTTAACAATCATCACTTCATCATCCGATGTATTCGTTATCTTGTAAGAAACAGCTGCTGCCGGAATAACAAACGTTTCCGCATAGTTAAAAGTTTGATTCCATCCGTTTTGGCTTTCTATTCGAATTGTTTTTCCTTCAACAAGGCTTAGAACGTGACATTTATTATGGGTATGAATTGTAATTTCCGTTTGCAGGTGAATACGATGAACGTCGTACAAATGTTTTTTATGGGTTGGAAGGTGATACAATTGCCATCCTTTGCCTTCTTCAATTAATTCAGGTCTGGCTTTCAGTTTATCCTCAACGTACTTTCCTTTTCGCCCGAAACACAGGTTGTCCATTCCCCGTTGAATGTTCAGTGGCCTTGGTTTTCCGTCGAGGTCGGGGCGCAGCCAATCGTACATTTTAAAGGTGAAGATATATGGAGTGGAACTGATTTCGAGTACCAGGTTATTTTTCCCTGAACCATGAATTGTTCCCGGTGGGATAAGAAAAAGATCGTGTTTTTTTGCCGGTAGCTGCTGTACATATTCTGTTATATTAATCGGACTGTTTTCAGTATAACTTTCAATCAAGGCCCGTTCAAATCTCCTTGGTTGAATGTCTTCCTGAAATCCGAGATACACGACTGCATCTTTTTTTGCATCCAGAATGTAATACGTTTCTTCCTGCGTAAAATCTTCATTAAAAAACAGTTTGGTGTAACTTTTTGTCGGATGACACTGAACAGACAGATTTCCTCCATCGAAAGTGTCGAGGAAGTCGAAACGGATCGGAAATTCAGTCCCGTAGGTTTCAAAAGCTTCACCTAATACATTTTTGGCCTCCTGAAACATCAAGAAATCGAATGAGAACTCGGCCATTAATCCTGAGCTTTCAAAAATCAACCCATTTTCAGGGACGATAAGTTCGAAGGACCAGGCATAATTTGGTACATCTTTATTCAGACCTTCAATGTTATCCAGACACCAGTTTCCTCCCCATGCGCCGGGCTCGAACCACGGGCGCACACGAAATCCATTTTTGCCGAGAGAATTCAGAGCTTTCCGAAAATCTTTACCGCTCATCCAGCTGATTTCATTTGGTCGCTGCCCGTCAGCCAGCCAGTTGATATCAGAAAGTATAGCCTGTTTATGCTTGTTCAGCACTACCCAGTCAACAAAATAAAACCGCTTGTACATTGGTTTGATCTCATCGGGTTCTGATGCCCCAAGATTGGTTACCGACTTTGCCCTGGCCCTGAACTGCAATTCGTTTTTGGGTAAATCGACATATAAAAGTTTGCCTTTGATCCCTAAAAGCGAAGCACCTATCCCGTAAATAATATTCAGATCGTAAGCCTCCCCCAATCCTACCAAATGTCCAGATGTTTGATTTTTTATTTCCTGAAGTTTACCCTTATCATAAAAGTCAGCCAGTTCTAAGGTTGTTCGGGTTCCAAAAAGCGGATCATTTCCCCCAAGAAACGGGGCAATTAGCTCATCAATTTCAGATTCAGGTTTTAATGCTTCAGAAATACTCAGCCAGTTGACTTTTAATCTTAATGCTGAAAATTTTTCCTTCAGTTTATCTTTGAAGTCTTCAAAAAATACTCCGATATATCCATCAATAATGACCGAATTGTGTTTTGATATTTCTCCGGCTAAGCTTTCAATGCCGTCGAAGATTTTACCTGCTTCCAAAACATGTGTCGGATAAATCCTGTATTTCGCTTCTATTTGATTTTCAATCTTAGCCGGCAATAAATACTGACTTGACTTTCTGAAATTTTCATTCATATAACTATCCGTTTATTTCGAAGGGCTGTTTTCAACTCCCCAATTTTCATTTGGATTTGGCCCCATTTCCAACGTAAGTGAACCACCTTTAAGCAACTCACCGGCCGGAAATTTAAAATCCTGAAGTACCTTTCCATTCAAGGTAGCCGATTGTACATACATATTTAAACGTGAAGCATTTTTTGTCTCTATTACAAATTTTTCTCCTCTGCCATAACGATTTCCAAGATTGATTTCAACTTTCTGATAAAGCGGACTGGCAATTTCATACACCGGGTTAACACTGCAACCACCATCGGTTTGAAACAAGCCAAGGGCAGCCATAATAAACCAGGCGCTCATCTGACCCTGATCCTCATCGCCGAGATAAGCATCAGCCAAACCATATCCGTAATAACGTTCGAGAATGGAACGGCTCCATTTCTGCGTCAGCCAGGGTTTGCCTACCCAATTAAACAAAAACGCAAAGTGCATCGATTGCTGGTTTCCCTGCATAATCGGGTAATCCCAGTAAGCATCATTCGGCGCGTTAAAACGCCATTTGTAGCTTTCATTGAATCCCCAGTCGAGTCGATCTGTAAACCGATCTAACCCAATCGCTCCTGCCAGGGCAGGAACATCCTGCGGAACAAAATACGTTAACTGCCAGGCATTTCCTTCTACATACTGATGGTTTGCACCGGATTTGTATGCATCGAAATCGGGTAGCCAGTTTCCATTAGAGTCTTTCATACGGGCAAAACCGGTTTCCAGATCGATGACGTTTTTCCAGTAAGCCCCGCGTTTGATAAAGGTGTTGTAATCGTCTTCTTTTCCCAATGCTTTGGCAAATTGTGCAACCGTCCAGTTATCATATGCATATTCCAGCGTATTTGAAAAGCGACCTTTATCGTTCGGAACGTATTTGTATTTTAGAAAACTCTCCAAATCACGGTTACCGGCATATCCGCCATCCACTTTCTGACCCGGTGTTGTCTCCATTTTTTTTACAGCCTGAAAAGCTTTTTCCACATTGAAATCGCGAATTCCCATTTGATATGCACCTACAATTAACGGAATTTCATGCTCAGCTACCATTACGGGAATATATTCCATTCCTGCCGGCCCTTTTGCCAGCCAGCCTGCTGCATCGTACATCGCCAGTTCTGAATTTACCCAGCGATTGGTCCATTCGGGCGTTGCAAGATTCCAAAACTGGTTGAGATTCCAGAAGGTATTCCAGAACGCATCACAACCTAATGCCGGAGACGACGGATCTTTCATCTGTCTGATTCGTTCTCCTGAATCCACCCATTTTCCATCCACATCGCTGAATGTATTTCGACTGCATAAAGCCCGGTACATGTTGGTGAAAAATCTTCTTTTTTCTCGTTGGTCGTTAGAAGTGATTATTACGCGTTCAAAAAGATCATTCCAAGTGTCAAGATTATGCTGCCGTACGGCGTCAAAATTCCAGCCAAACGGTTTGGTTATTTCTATTTGCAGGTTGTTTGCTGCATTTTCAATACTCACATATGAAATGCCGGTTCTAACCTGAACCACAGGATTCTCTTTTGTATCAAATTCGACAAAGGCTCCCGCATCTTTGGGATGTTCTTTTTCGATCATGAAAACATTTTCTATCATTCCCTCATCAGTCCAAAATCCCAATTTTTTTATGGGTTGATCGAATTCAACCACAAAATGAATGGTGTATTCCTGTGAAACACCACCCGACCAGGTGTTAGGCGATAGTTGATGACTGTACCCTTCCAACCTTGTCGGACTGACTTTTTCCATCCTAATTTTTTCCAGATTGTATCTGTATTCTGCCGGAATCTGCAAATCAATCAATACTCGCGAGCATTCCTTTTCTTTTGGAAATGTGTATCGCTGAAATCCGCAACGTGTAGTGGAAGTAAGTTCAGCCAGAATGTTATAATCGGTTAGTTCGGCTTTGTAATAACCAATAGGCGCTTCCTCAGTCGCAGAATTTATTCTTGAGCGATAACCTTCGTCCGGATTTCGTTCGTCACCAACCTGAGTTTTTAATGGCCCGTTGGTTGGTATCATAAGCAATCCCGCCATCGTCCATTCATGAATATGGCTAAAACCGCCGATGGTTTCGAAAATCGGGTCGTAACCTGCCTGCCAGCCTGCATTCTGATTATCGGGGCTAAGTTTTACCATGCTGAAAGGCATCCACGGACCGGGAGCAATCATCCAGCGGGAATGCGCTGTTCCAATTTTGGTGTCGGCATATTCGGCCAGAGTAATTAGTTTAAACTGATTTCGTTCAATGGTTCCCTTTTCCTCAATTCGATCATCGATCCAAATTTCAAATTTGCTTTTCCGTGGGTTTTCAACTTTGGGCATAGGAGCTTCAACAATGTACCTGCCCTCCTCAATCAATTGCGATAAAATTTCTTCCCCGTCTAAAATTACTTTTAATTTCGGTGTTCCTGAAAGCTGCTGCACATCGACTAAAAGTGGCTGCGCCAATCCATCCTCGGTAATGATTTCATACCTTGCAGGTTTAATATTTCTGATAAATGCCTTCTCCTCTTTTTTAAGACTGACATTTCCCTGAACTTCCAGTTTCACCTGATCGAAAACCAGCCATGATCCCTGAAGCGTTGTTAGATTAATTTCATTTCCACCTTCCTTTAGCAAACCCTCAGGCAGCGGAATCTCCAAAACAGTGCCTGAAGAATCAGCCACTGATGTCTGAGGTATCTCGTTTCCCAAACCTTTTGGAAGTGGAAACTTCCATGATTCGCCATTTACAGTGACTTTAAAAACCGGTGGATCTTCTTTTTGGTAATCCAGTAATTCAACAACTAATTTGCATGCTCCATTCTTTGGCGCGTTATCCAGACCGAAAAGTATATTGAGCACATGCGAGCGCCAACCGGCTGTGCCTGAAGTACCGCCCCATTCATCCGACGGGCCGGGCAAACCATAAGGCCAGTTTTCTTTTTCATTGGAAAATCCAATGAGATAAAACTTGTCTTCCCAGCCAAAATCCTTTTCCAGGAAACGGGCATATTCATCGGGTGCCAGGGCAAATTCAGCGGCACTGTTATCGTCTGATCCTATTTGCCACAAAATTTTGTTTTTCGGCTGACAGGAAAACATTAACCCTGTCAGAACAACCGGTAAAATCGGCAAAATAAAATGTCTGTTTCTGCTTTTCATAATGTCAATGTTATTTTCACTTCAACAAAAAGCCTTGATAAATAAACTATTTTTCTTTCAAAGTCACCTGATTCAATTATGTAGTTATTGACACTCAAGATTGTCCTTTTGCTATGCACTACATTTCGTTTTCAACATCACAAGAGCGATTGACTTGATTTTTGCCTAATTTTACTCTCCATTCAGACTTTCTGTTGTGATATCCTTATACTTTTCCTGCAATTCCTGCAATCGCATTTTCAAATCTTTAATCACTTCAGCATAAGCCGGATTATCTATTAAATTATTCATTTCAGATGAATCATTCTTCAAATCATATAATTCCCAGGAATCAAGCTCATCGTAAAAATGGATCAATTTATAATGATCGGTGCGTACGCCGTAATGCGGAGTTGCCCCATATCCTTTTTCGTAGTAATGATAGTAGATAGCATCCCTCCAGTCTGCATCTTTATTGTTCCAGGTGTTTTGCAGCGAGAGGCCCTGCATGTCATCAGGAACTCTGATTCCGGCAGCGTGCAGTATGGTAGGGGCTATGTCCAGGTTTTGAACAAGTTGATTTGATTTTATGGTTTGCTGAATTTTACCCGGAAGTTTCATTACCAAAGGAGTGCGGAAAGCTTCCTCGTACATGAAACGTTTGTCAAATAAGCCATGTTCTCCGAGATAGAATCCCTGGTCGGACGTATAAATGACAAGTGTATTCTCTTCCAGTCCGCTTCTTTTCAAAAAGGATAATATATCGCCTACACTTTCATCAACAGAAGCGATGCAGCGCAGATAATCTTCCATGAACCTTCTGTATTTCCAGCGGTCGAATTGTGTTTCATTGTCTTTTATGGAATAAAATTCTTGTTCTTCTTTTTTATAGGATTCGTCCCATAAGAGGCGTTCTTCGGAAGTTAAACGCTCCAGCCTGCGCCAGTATTCTCCCGGGGCCCACGAATTTACGGGTACTGTATCACAAGTGTTGCATGGAACTTTATAATCCATACGAATATCCATGTGGTTTTTTACAGTCAGCAGTTGACGTTGAAGAGCTTCTCTTCCCTCGTAATCATCGTAAAAATTTTCAGGGAGGGGAAAATTCTGGTCATCATATAAGTTAAGGTTTTTTAAAGCAGGCATCCAACTGCGATGTGGCGCTTTGTGGTGCATCATCAGGAAGAATGGTTTTGATTTGTCTCTGTTCGACAGCCATTCCGTTGAAAGTTTTGTAATGATTTCAGTTACATAGCCTTTATAAACCGTGTCTTTCCCTTGTTTTATAAAGTCTGGATTATAATAATCACCCTGATCAGGTAAAATGTTCCAGTAATCGAAACCGGTGGGATTGCTTTTTAAGTGCCATTTCCCTACAATCGCAGTTTGGTAACCGTTTTGCTGAAGGATTTTTGGCAGCGTTTGCTGGGAACCATCGAAAATTTCACCGTTACCCTTCACTCCGTTTTCATGCGAATATTTACCGGTCAGGATTACAGCCCGGCTGGGTGCACAAAGCGAATTGGTAACAAAAGCTTTATTGTAAATTATTCCATCGCTTGCTATCTTGTCAATATTGGGGGTATAATTTAAATTAGGATTGTATGCACTTATTGCCTGATATGCGTGGTCATCGCTCATGATAAAAATAATATTGGGCTTTTCTGTTTTTTTAAACGAAGAAAGAACCAATAATACAAACACAATAAGAATCAGAAATTTGTTTATGGTTAAGTTGAAAAAACGTGTCATATTAATATTTTATTTGGTTTATACTTCTTCAACCCAAATCGGACTTGACCAACCCAGAGCATTATTTTTTTGTGTTACCCTAACATAGTAATACAATACTTCCTCATTATCATTGTTGTCAGGATCAGTAAAACTGTGTTCAAACATTAATTCATTGTTTTGCATGTAATAAGATTCAATTACCTGGCTGTTTCTTAAAATATCGACTTTGTCAATCGGATACTGACCAATAACCTTAAAATTCATGATTGTGTTTTTGCTAGTAGAGGTTTCGCCCATAAATGTTTTTTCAATTCTAAAATCAATAAACATCTTGTCACCGGTGGTTGCAAATGTGCGCCGGCTTTTTAAGGCTTCGATTATTCCCTCGCGACTTACTTCTTTTACCCAAAGCGCAGCCAAACCTATTCCCATGTTGTTGTGGTCGCCACTGGCAATAAATCCCATTTTATATTTTTTTGAATGTAAGGGATAGTTTACAAAAGTGTGTGGATACAGTGATGGAATATGCCTGCTTATGTTTCTTTCCCTTGGGCATCCACGGTATTCGTAATTGCCACGATATTGAAAAATTTCAGCTGCGGTCACGTATTTCGGATTGGTTACCTCCCAATCCAATGGATGAACTTTATCTCCCGGGTGATGAGGAATGGTAACACAGTTTATTTGTTTTTCATCCAACATGTCCCAAAGCATCGGAGCTATTTTGGTTTCAGGAGTATGTGGACAATATATTTCATATTTATTGCGGATGTATTTACGCGCATCTTCGGTGCTGGCAAATATTATGTTGTAATGCCCTGCTCCATGTTGAATGTGATCTAAATCAGGATCGGATTGCAGCGTCCATTCAATAGCCGGAATGGCAACAAAATGTTCTGATTCGTTGTAAAAATCAGCCGTTCGCAGGTTCCTTCGCCAGTGCGATTCGCTTGTACTTCCAGCATGGTCGGTTATTCCAACAAAATCATAGCTTTCACTATAGAGCCCAAAACGGTAGTCCTCATGAAGAGTACCATCACATCCGGCGGGCCAGCAATTCGAACTGTTTGAGTGTTCGTGTAAATTGCCATAGAGCAGAGTGTAAGTTTGATCTCCTACTTTTATTTGTTTTCTTTCAAACTTGGGTCTTCCGCTAAAAGTACCGATTGAATTCTCATCCGGACGATACTCGGTAATTTGCGTGTCTTTAAATGTCAATTGTTTTTGCTTATTGGAGAATTGTGTAGCATTAAAACAATGAAGATTTAGCTGGGTAAGCCGGGCGTTAACTACATTCTCGTCTTTCTGTTTATCGTAGTTTACAAACGTTTGGTCATTAATGGTTGCCAGCCAAATTCGGTTGTTCTTGTCAAAAGCTATGGCTGGTGTTAAAAGTAATCCTTTAATTTTTGTGTCGAGTATCTGAACGGGTTTTTGCCATCCTGTAAATGGATCTAACCAAGACAGACGATATTTCCAGCTATTACTAACAAAGTCGCCACCACAATGAGTTGCCAAATACAAATGGTTGTTGTTATCTTTTAAAAATGTTGGCCTGTGATCGTTTATCCCTGTAAAAAGCCATTTCCCAAGTCCGTCAATTTCTTGGACTTTGCCATTCTGATAAGAAACAATTGCACAACACCGGTCGCCAGTATAATTATCGCCATCTTCCATTCGGCTTGCATTTCTGTTGCTTTCGTAACTGATCCATAAATTATTATTGGCATCAAAAGCCAATGTAGGATTGGAATTTATATTAACACGGTTTTTACGGGCACCCCCGACAGCTACAGCAATTTTTTTCTGAATATTCAAGGTTTGCCCGTCAATTATGGTCAACTCAATATTCTGATGGAAACCTTCTGTGTAACCATAGACAACATACAGATTTCCGTTTTTATCTTCTGCCAAAGCCGGATCAAAACAACTTTTATCTATTTTGTCGATTGAAATCGGTTCCGACCATTTTTTATTTTCAAACTTACTGATATGTACTGTGAATTTGCCTTTGCAAAATTTCTCCCAAGCAAGCCAAATTCGGTTTTCATCTGGCGAAATAATTACTGGCTTAGTTAAATTTCCAGACTCAGTTTTAAAAGAATCGGGTTTGACAAACCTATTGCTTTGCATTTGAGATACATTAATCTGCCATTTCCCTTTATTGATTTCCACCCATGCAACAACAGGTTCACCATTTTTTGCGCAGGCAGCAACCGGGTTTTCAAACTGTCCCGGGACGTTTGTTACAGCATTGCCTTCAATCCATGTTTTTCCGTCATATTTAAACATAGATATGATTTCTTCATCCTGTGGAAAATCCAGTCTACGCAAGCTAAACAACCACATTTCTCCTTTCGCATTGGACACAACCAAAGGAGATTCTTCTCTTTCACTTTCAAATCCTTTAAGAGTAAAACTATCAAGCAAAGATGGAGTATTGTCGAGTCGTATTGAGTTAAAGGCACTACGTGATGTTATTGATAGTCCGAAGGATGTGACAGCTGTGGTTTTAATAAAGTTTCTTCTTTTCACGTTCTCAATTTTTAATTTTTTTCCGCAAATTCTTCCAACATCAAGATTGCCGTGTATAAAACTCCCGCCGATCCACGAAATGTTCCCGATCCTTTTGGCTTGTTGTCTACGGTGTACCACTCGTAAAAACCATCATTGTCTTTTACTCTTTTTACCATGGGTTGGATTTGTTCATAGGCTTCTTCAATGAAACCATATCGAATAAGTTGCTGGATCATCCGCCCGCCAAACCAGGTCCAGTCGCCCCCGTTTTGATAGCTGTATTCGGGATTCATGATCTGATTGGCAAAATATCCATCAGGGTAGGGCGGGTAAAGAGTGAGGCCGATTGAAGCTGCCCCAGCTTGCTTCACCCTGCTTACCATTTCTTCCAGCGATGTTTTAATTTCGTCCTTGCTTAACAACCCTGCTTCAATGGCAACAGCTGTTCCTCCAAAATAATAAATCTGGTTTTCATCAAAATCATCGGGGAAAGGCGAACCCTTTTCCAAATAAATGTGTGGAATAAATTTCTGCTTGTCTTCATCCCACAAATATTTGCGACAGTTTTCTTCCAGTTGATCTCTGAGCGGTTGCCATTTAAAGCGTTTTTTAGGAAGCATTTCCATCATATTATCAAGAGCAATAATAAACATGGCATTATCGTAGATGTCGATGGCGGGGTGTGTATTTTGGTCGAGATCGACTCCCCAGCCGTGTTCGGGCTGAACATCGCCCCAGTCGGCCGTTGTGGCTCCGATGATCAATCCGTACTCATCATTCCAACGATGTTCTGTCAGAAACTTCATCGCCCATTCCATCCGTTCGTTAACCGATTTATCCCCAATCTGCTCGTTAAGGATCGTGGTGTCGCCAGTTACTTTAATGTATTTATAGACGGCTTGTATGAGCGAACTTTCCTGATCGGTTTCCACCGTGTTTTTATGTGCTGCATACCGTGGCTCAAGTTCAGAATACGAAAAATCTGTTTCGTTTTTACCTATTTGTTCCCGTGGAGTGAAACCATCAATAATGTTTCCGTCGTCTCCCTGCATCCTGAAGAAAACGAGCAGGTTTTCCTTCAGCTCTTCTTTTGGAAAAACCTCAGCCGACAACTCAATAAAGGTATTGTAATCGCGGATCCAAACTTCACGATAACCATCTCCGGCATTAAATCCGGTACTAATTATTTCAAGTGCTTTTTGTTTTGTAAAAGCAAAATATTCGTTTTGAAGTATTTGTCCTGAAAGCTCAGCATTCTTTGTTGTTGAATTCTGACAGGACAGATTAAGGATTATCGCGGCAATACTGATGTAAATTAGAAACTTGTTTGGCATTTGATTTAATTTTGAGGTACTGTTTTTCGTGATGCAATTCCATTATATGGTTCAATTACCAGTTCAATGTTTTGGCGCTCCGTATTATCCAGGCATGAGAAATCAATTTTAATTTGTTTGCTTTCACCGGGAAAAATGGTGATGTAATTGTCATTAAAAAATACAGGTAAAACCAACTCACCGGTTTTTTTATCAATAGCTTTCAGTCTGGTGAAAAAGGCTGTTTCATCGGAACTATTTTCAACTGACACAAGAAATTCTTCTGACGATTCTTTTTCCACCTCTGCGATGAGCTGAACCGGACGAAGTTCTCCTAATTTCTCCATGTCTTCCGGTGTGCTTTTCAGCCAGTATAGATTTTCATCGATTACCAAACCCGCTTCATTTTTCAATTCTAATCGCAAAAACCAAAGCCCCTCCGGTTTTATGGAGTGATCGATTTTTCCTGATACTTTATAGGTGTTAGGTTTTACCTGAGCAATATATTCTTCTTTGTGTAATTGTTTCCCATGCAAATCGAAATAGGAAGCAACAATACTTAGATTTTTTGCCTCGAAACAGGTTTGGTTTATCACGCAAAAGGAAGAATCATTCAGATTCAGCTGAACATGCAAAGGAACTGCACCGTGCTGATAGCCATAGAATCCTCCGTTCTGATCGAGGAACACATCATAGAACTGGCCGCGTAGCGAAGTCCAGGGATTTTGATTTTTCCAGACCAGCATGCCGGTGTATTTGTCCCACATGCCTGCGCTAAATCCTTCCTGGAGCGCCCGGTACTGTTCGTAATTCACTACCTGCGCTTTTTTACAGAAATCTTCAATTCCCGTTATCTCGCCAAAATTTTCGATATGATCGCGGTAACCGATGTATTTATGGTATTGCCAAATCCGGTTTGCTCGATCGTTACGCGGTGGTTCCAGGTCTTTTTCATCCATCATCTTGCGCATGGTCTCCACATTTGGAAGTCCGACCGATCCCAGTTCGGGATTGAACGGGTATGACTGGGTTACGAAAAAACGCAGTGGATCCTGAATGCCATATGGCCCGTCGCCATTTCCGCCAATGGTATTTCGTAGAATACTGTCAGATGTTGATTCGTTAACATAGTAGCGTGTTCCATCGTATTTCGGGAAAATCTCTTCGGCCAGCACATTATTAATATCATCAGGAGGGGGAAGTTCATTCCCTCCACACCATAAATAAAGACTCGGATGATTCCGTAGCATTTTTATCTGGTCGATCATGGAAGTGATGAACAGAGAATGATCATCGGGGTAAGCACGCCGACGCTCCTGTGATTCGCGTTTTTTAGGATCGGGCCAGCGTCCGTTGCAATCGCCGGTCACCCAGAGATCTTGCCAAACCAGCAGGCCATATTTGTCGCAGGCAGCATAAAATTCGGGTCGTTCGGTTATCGATCCACCCCAAATCCGGATCATGTTCATATTCATTTCGGCGTGCATTTTCACTTCGGCCTTATAGCGCTCGGGCGAGAGTCGCAGCAAAGCGTCCGAGGAGATCCAGTTTCCACCTTTTATGAATATTTTTTGTCCGTTAACCAGAAATACCCGGCCACCAACCTTCTCATCAAAATAGTTACCGGTTTCGCGTATTCCGAATTCAATTGTATCAGCATCAGAAATCATTTGATCCATTTCCATTCGTAATTCGAGTTGATACAAGGGTTGATCACCCATACCGTTGGGCCACCACAATTTCGGGTTATCTATTTTTATTTCCGGGAAGGCTACCTGCAAAGTTTGCCCGGCTTCAATGCTTACCTTTTGTTGCCATTCTTCGTTGCCAATTTGTGCGATTAAAATGCCTTCTTGTTTTTTTGAGGTGGGATTTACAAGTTCGGTGGAGATTTCAATAAATGCAGGTTCCTGCTGCCGGCCGGGAAATCTTTTCCCCGGAACCCGGGTTTTTACAAAGGGATCGCGAATATCTATCGGCCCCGTAATCTCAACAGATACCTGATCCCAGATTCCTGTATTTCGATCACGAATCGGTTGCACCCAGTCCCAGCCAGGTGTGTACTGCTGCGTAACGGAGCGGGCAATAGTCCCGTCGCCACCCTGCCCGCCGTTTGCTTGCCCCACTGGAATGGGCGGCTCAACTTTAACGGCCAGGTTATTGTTTCCCGCATCGGAAATCAAATTTGTAATCGGATATTTCTCGCGAAGGAACATGCCTTCATGTGTATCCAGATTTACACGCTTTCCGTTCAAAAAAACATTGGCTGAATAATTGATCCCCCTGAATTTTAACCAGACCTGCTGACCTTCTCCCAGTTTGGGTAACTGAAAGGAGTTCTGAAACCAGAAGGTGTAATAATCAGGACCGGTTTCATATATGTCGGGAATCAGTTCATTGTTCAATCCAAAAAATGGATCGGGAACTTTGTCGTTGTGCAGCAGAGTTGTTAGGACCGTTCCCGGGACAACGGCATCCATCCAGTCGTAAAATTGAAAATCGGAAGACGAAATAACCGTTCCATCTGTTGGAACTTCTGTTGCACGTTTCGCTTTCCAGTTTGAATGAAGAAGGATTTCAGTTGGTTGGGCATTCGACTTAACGAAGAATGCCATGAATAATACCAGTGTCCAATATTTTAAATTTTTCATGCCGCTTAAGTTTTTTAGTCAAATGTAGTTTCGGTACTCATCGAAGGAGGAGGAATTTTTTGCCCCCACTTTGTATTGGGATCCAATCCCATTTCAAATTTGAGCGTGGCGCCTTTTATCAATTCTGAACGATCGATCCAGCATTTATCTAATTCAGTGCCGTTCAGATAGGCTTGCTGAACATATTTATCTTTCGTTGTATTGTTCTCGGTTTCAATAATCAACTTTTTCTCCCGGTTTGAATCGAGGTAGATGGTTACTTTCTTAAATATCGGGCTGCCAAACTGAAAAGTCGGAATAGAGGCCGTGTGTCCCTGGACATCAAAAAGTCCGATTGCAGCCATCACATACCAGGCTCCTAGTTGTCCCTGGTCTTCATCCTGTCCAAAGCCATAGCCGTGCAGTGGTTCGGTACCGTAAAATTCGTCGCAAATAGTGCGGGTCCAAAACTGTGTAAGCCAGGGTTTCCCGGAATAATTAAATAACCAGGGCTGGTGCAGGCATGGTTGATTGCCCTGGTTGTATAAGGTTTCCACCCCTGAAAAACTATGAATTTCTTCTCCTCCGCCAAACAATGATTTTCTACTTTCCGTGAATGTCTTCTCAAGTCTTTCGTTAAAAATGTCATTTCCCATCTTTTTGATCAGTCCGGCAGGATCTTGTGGTACATACCAGGTATATTGATAAGCATTTCCTTCCTGAAATCCATCCCAGCCTTTCATCGGGTCGAATGCTTGTATAAAATCACCTTCCGGTAGTTTTGGTCGGATGAACTTTGTTTCAGGATCAAAGATGTTTTTCCAGTTTGTCGCCTGCTTAATCAGTTCCTTGAATTCCTCTTCGGTTCCGAGTTCTCGCGCCATTTGTGCTACTGCGTATGAACTAAAGGAATATTCCAGCGTGTGTGATGCACCAAAATTAAATACCCACCCATTTGAAATGGTGGTATCCTGGTAAGGAACATACCCGAGCTTTACAAAATAACTGAGGTCGTATTTCCCGTTTCCCAGGTTTCGTCCCAGGTATTCGGTTTCGTTTTTAAGTGCGGCTTCATAACCAGTTCTTAAATCGAAATTTCGAATCCCACAATTATAGGCTGCTGCAATCAGCAATCCCTGGAAATTGGTTTGTACCCCATTGGTAAATGCCCCGGCAGCAACACCGTCGTGCAACCATCCTGTTTCTTTGTAAAAATCGATGTTTGACTGCACATATTCCGCCAAATAATCAGGGTAAACGAGTGCCCAAAGCTGACCAAGGTTCCAAAAACCACCCCAAATGCCGTCAGTATTGTAGTGGTTATATCTTGGGTTTCCGTTTTCATTCAGTGGAATTTGCCCGATACCCTCACCGTTTAATTTGTACTGCCCGTTAACATCGTTTGCCAAACCCCGGCCAAGTAGTGCATGGTATAAACCGGTATAAAATTTTGTTTTATTTTCACGATTATCGTCTTCTACTTCTATCCGGCTTAACATTGTATTCCAATTTTCGGTAGCCGCATGATGAACGTCGTCAAAAGTCTTTCCATTTGCTTCGCTTTGTAAATTCAACCGGGCATTTTCGATACTGGTATACGAGAGTCCAACCTGCATCTCCACTACTTCGTTTTCAGAAGTGCTGAATTCAAGGTACAATCCGTTTTTCATTCCTCTGGAGATTTTCTCTTCCGGAAATACCTGTTCATCAACAAATGTCCCGACTTTTTCCGGGGTTTTATTGATTTGGGCTACGAAATACATTTTTACCCTGTTCCCCGGATCGCAGAATTTTACATACTCGGGATTGGTTTCAACATAACCTTCAATTTCGGTTTCATTTGTTAATTGAACGAAAGCATCCGTAACATCGCTACTTTCTCCTTGTTTGTGTCCTATATCAAATATCAGGTATGCACTTTCTGACTGTGGAAAAGTGTAACGGTGAAATCCAACGCGTTTGGTGGCTGTAAGTTCTGCTCTTATTCCGTAATCCTTTAAGAATACGGAGTAATAGCCCGGTTCTGAATGTTCATCCTTTTTGTCGAATCGTGATCGGTAACCTGCATCCGGATTTGCAAGAGTCCCGGGAATTGTTTTAAGTTGTCCTGCTACAGGCATTACTACTACCCCGCCAATCTGGAATTCATGAAAATGTCCAAATCCTTCGATAGAAGTATGCCGGTCATCATAACCTCCCGGGAGCCAGCTACCCAGACTCTCGTAGGCATTTGTATGCGGAGCCAGTTTAGCCATCCCGAATGGCAGTGCTGCCGGAGTATAAAAAAACCAGCGTCCGTGAACCGAACCGATTTGCGGATCGACAAACTGAATCGGATTAAAATCAGCAGACTGCTGTATTTGATTTTGGCAAGAAAATAACAACCAAATCATCACCGTTATTGCACAGGCTTTTTTACAGGAAAAGAAACGAATCATGCGGTTTTGTTTTTTAATTCGAATAAAGATAAGGACAGGAGGTATAGTGCACAAACCACCAGTACCAGCATTCCGGTTTCAATATTAGTCATGTCGCTAACTTTCCCAATAATGGGCGGAAGGAATGCACCACCTGAAACTGCCATGATCATCAATCCAGATATCTCATTCGATCGCGATGTATATTTTTTCACAGTCAATGAAAATATCAAAGGAAAAATATTTGATGCCGTTAAACCGATTATAAATAACAGTACCATCGCCACAATCGCGTTGGGTGAGTATATAAAAGCGATGATGCTTAAAAGTGTGGCTAAAGTTGATCCAAGGAAAAATCTTTTTGGTGAAATTTGCGTTAGGAGGAGTGCGCCAATAAACGTGCCCAGCATTTTTCCAAAGAAATACAGGCTGCGACCTTGTTTGGCTGGTTCTGCATCCATAAGCAATTTATCCATCAGAAACTGGCCTGAAGCCGCGTTGATCCCAACATCAATTCCCACTACGAAAAAAATCCCCAATACCATGAGGGCAATGTAAGAGACCGACAATAGTCTGAGGCAGGACTTAATGGTCGCTTTGTTATCGAGTGAAGTTCTTTCCTGAATTTTGGTCAAATGCAGCCATACGACCGAAAGAATTGAGACAATGCCAAAAGTGAGCAGAAGCAACTGCCAATTCCCAAATTTTACTGCAATAAAGGTGGCCAGATAAGGTGCCACCATCGATCCAATTGATTTGATAAACTGCGAGAAACTAAGAATGCTGGGAGCTCGTCCAGCAGGGACAACAGCGATGAGCAAGGGATTTGCAGATACCTGGATAATGGTATTTCCAATGCCGAGTAATGCAAATCCGGTCAGCAATACAGGGAAAGTATACAGGAAGAAAGGCAGGATTAGTCCGAGGGCAGTTACCAACATGCCAATATTCAGCATGTTTCTTTTACCAATCCTGTCCTGCAGGATTCCAACCGGTACCGAAAGAATAAAAAACCAGGCGAATACAGCCATGGGAATGAGTTGGGCGAGTGTGTTACTTAGTTCAAAATCGGCTTTAGCGTTATCGACACCGATACCTACCAGGTCGCAAAAACTCATTACGAAAAACGATAATAAAACAGGGGCGATGTAACGCAAGGATATTTTTGATTTGTTCATGGTTTAAAAGAAATTAAACGGTAACTGGATGTTTTGCAATTACATCTTCTTCAATACCGGCAGCACTTGTTCGTAAAACAGATCGTCAACTAAAATAGCACTTCCTATAAACGAGGCATTTTCCTTTAAGTCTGAAACTGCAACTTTCACCTGCTGATTTGAATCAGCTAAATATTGTTCCAGATGGCTGCCAAAGAGATGGAATGCGCGCGAAATATTTCCACCCATAACCAATACTTCAATCCCAAATTTCTCGACCCAGGGCTTTACAAATGCGCCCATTTTTCTGCCAAAATCAATAAACAAGTTCTGCGCCACCTGGTCGCTTTCAGCCAGGAGTGCAAGTTCCTTTACCCCGTTAATTTTCTTTCCGGTTTCTTTTTCGAAACGCGAAATCAATCCTCGCGTCGAAAAATAATCATCAGCGATTCCATCTTCAAATGGGATATGCCAGACACAACCCTGGTTTGGAACATCATTTCCCTCTACTACAGGCAATCCGTTTCTGATAAATGCCGATCCGAAACCAGTACCGAGCGTAACAGATAAGGATCGGTTAGATAGCTTTCCCTGACCTACCTGGTCTTCACCGATTGCAAAAGCCGTTGCATCGTTAATAAACCTGATCCTGAAACCAGCAGGTAATTTCAGATACTTTCTCAATTCGTCGGGGACGTTCAATCCGTAGGTATTTTCGTATTTACCGTTTTGACCAGTGAACAATGAAATGCCGTTGACATAATCAAAAGGTCCGGGCATGGCAAACCCAATACCAACTACTTTTTCCCTCCTGGCCAGTTGCATTGTTTCCCTGATCACCTCAGCCCAGCAAGCTAATATCTTATTGGATGAGGCATGATTATCCAGCTCGCTTTCGGCAAATGTTTTGCTCAATAGTTTCTTCTCTTCCAGACTGAAAGCCATGCTGCTTACATGACTACCACCAATATCAACTCCTATTGCAATTTTTGACATCTTATCTTTTTATTGTTATGGAATAGGTAAATTTCTCAGCTATGTAAAATCCGATGTTGTATTCCACCGGTCGGTTTCCGGGGTCGCTTACGAAGCGTTCACGGATAAGGACGGGTTCTCCCTGATTGATTCGTAGCCTGTCTGCAGTTATCTTCGATGCAATCCGTGCTTTGATCTTTTCGAAAGAAACACTTACAAACGTTTGATATTTTGTTTCCAGCAGCTCGTAAAGGGGCTGACTAAAATCTTCGTTTTCGGAAACTCCAATTCGAGGATGAAGGTAGCTCTCGAAATACACAAAAGGGGCTTTTTCATCTCCCCTTAGGCGGGTAATTGAAAGCACTTTCGATTTTACAGGTAAGTTGAAGAAAGTAGCAATCTTTTCATTGCATTCAATAAATTGTGCTTTAACCAAATAATTTTTAAACGATATTCCCTTTTCATTCATTTCCTGTGTGAATGAATGCCAGTTATCAAGTTGTGTGGTGAGGGAATTGGCCGTAACTTTGGTTCCAAATCCTTTCTTCCGGACAATTAATCCTTCAAATTCCAATTTATTGGTTGCCTGTCTAACGGTATTGCGGCTTACTCCCAGCGTTTTTGCCAGTTCAACCTCGGGGGGCAGGAATTTCCCATTTTGGTAATCAGGATGTTCAATCAATTCACGCAGCAATTCTTCTACCTGATAATGTAGTGGTAATTTACTGGAATGGTCGATCTTGAATTCCATTTGTTCAAATGTTCATACATTTGCAAATGTATTTAAAATAAATGAAGATTAAAGTATGAATAAACTTTAATACAAAACTCTAAAGGGAAGAGAATGGAAATTTGTTTTGTAACTGCTTTTCGTGAAAAATTGTTTTTTGTGTAAAGCTATTCTATCTGATAAATTCATCATCAAATGTGTCTATTTCACTCAAAGTCTTGTGTTTCAGAACTATTATCACTAAATTATACTTACCAAACTTTATGACCGCTTTTAAACGGCTCACCGGGATAAAATATCGAAAACTTCACTTATGAGTTCTTAAAGACAAAGGTTTGAAATCAAAATAAAACTGAATTACACTAACTTTTTAAAAAACAAAAAGATGAAAAGACTAACTCTAACTACAATTATTCTTTTAGGAATACTTGTTTCTGTTAATGCCAAATCGTGGCGAGTAAATAATACGCCTGGCGTTGATGCCGATTTTACAACTTTAAACGCAGCTCAGGATAGTGCTTCATCAGGTGATACTCTTTATATTGAAGGCTCAGCAACATCGTATGGAGATTTTACTATTAATAAGAAGCTTATTATCATGGGTCCCGGTTATTTCCTTACCGAAAATGATACAACTCAGGTAACCAAACTTACTGCCAAGCTAGGAAATGTTTCGATTTATGCTGAGGGCACAGTACTATCCGGGCTTCATATGAATTATTTATATAACCATGCCAGCAAGGTGGTTATCACAAGAAATTTTATCAATACAGATTTGTATGCTGTGCATAATGAAACTATTTTATATGATGTCGTGGTAAGTCAGAATTACTGTAAGAGAAATTTAACACGCAATAATAAACTACGGAATGCATTAATATTTAACAATATTGTTCTGAATACACTTACGATGGGGACTGCTTCAGACGACTTTACTGGTGTTATAAAGAATAATGTTGTTGCGAATATGATTGAAGCAGTAAATGCAGTAATTAAGAATAATATCATTTACAACAGCGCTGGAGCCGGGTACAAGATACTTACAGGAAACACATTCAGTTATAATTTGTTTGCAGGTTCATCAGTTCCCGGAGGAACTGGAAATGTTGCCAATGTAGATATGAGTACGGTTTTCTCCGATTTTACGAATGTGAGTGTAGATAACGATTTTACTTTAAAGGAAGGTTCGCCAGCATCGGGTGCCGGTGAAAATGGAACCGATTGTGGCGCTTTTGGAGGCGATCAACCATACGTGCTGTCGGGAATTCCGGGTGTTCCACACATTTATGATGCTATCATTCCTACTTCTGCTTCCGGCGACAGCGGATTAAAAGTTTATTTAAAAATAAAAACCAATAACTGAGAAAATACAAATGAAGACAAATAGGTTAATAAGAACCGTTCAGACATTCTTATTTCTTTTGTTGCTTTTTATTTTCGAAATTTCTAATGCAAATTTTTATTCCATTAGAACTTCGATTTCAGAAAATTGGTTCTTAACAGAATACGATTCGGAAGTAACGAGGAATGACGAAACTATCGGTTTAGATATGAAGAATGTGGAACTGACCATTGTTAAAGTTGAATACTTTTTTGATACAGATCCAGGGTACGGTAACGGAACTCCACTTGAAGTTACAACAGGTGAAGAAATTATACTTGATCAAGTAATTCCTGTCAATTCGTTAACAGAAGGGATTCATATTTTTTATGTTCGTACATGCGACGATGAAGGCCGATGGAGCCAGACACTTAACAGGATCTTTCTGAAAACACAACTGCAGTCGGATAATCTGTATAATGTCACCAGGGTTGAATATTTTTTCGATACCGATCCGGGATACGGGAAAGGAACTCCGGCAGACGTGACTTTTAGTGACAATATAGCGCTTGAAAATATCTGGACGGAAGATCATCTCGTTGATGGTATTCACATGTTATACGTTCGGGCAATGGATGAATTTGGACAATGGAGCCAGACTTTTCAAAGATTGATCCTAAAAACTCAGCTGCAATCCGATGTATTGAATATTGAAGGAATCGAATATTTTTTCGATACGGATCCAGGAAATGGGAATGGTGTGAAAATACCTGTTCAACAAGGAGAAGAGGTTACGGTTGAAAAACTAATTCCTATAGAAGATTTATCTTACGGACTGCATTTTGTGAATATCAGGGGTAAATTATCAGACCATTCATGGGGGCCCGTTTATCACAGGGGATTTATAAAATATCCATCTTACAATGTTGTTAAGGTGGAATATTATTTCGACGAAGATCCCGGTCTGGGCAATGCGACTGATTTGTCAGTCACTCCTTCAGAAATGGTAATAATCGATGATGTGTTACCAATCAGTTCACTTACTTCTGGAAATCACACATTAAATATTCGTGCCTTAAGCGAAACCGATAAATGGAGCAATGTCTTTTCGGCGGTCATTACTGTTTTTGGAGGAGTGGGAATTGATGACAGGAGAGGCGATAATGCTTTTGTTCGTGTCTATCCAAATCCAACCAGAGGAATATTGAACCTGGACGTGAAGCAAATAAATGGTTCATTTCAGATTCAGGTTATAACTGCAAATGGTTCAGTTTTGCTTGTGAAAGACTTACAGGAAGAAGGAAATACGACTTTAAATTTGAGTCCATTTCCTGATGGAGTTTATATTTTAAGGTTTACTTATAAAGACGAAGTGCAAACCCAGCAAATCATTCTTTCGAAGTAGTGTCTGTAACTGGTGAATATTTATCGTTTTTTGAGGTAGAAAGGCAAATTAGGATCAATTTTTCCGCCACCTTCTCCGGTTTCAATTTCGAAGGTATAGGCAACACCTACACTGATCTGCATGGTAAGCGATAAACGGCGGTTGTATTTCAGGAGGTTCTCATCGACATCGTAAGTGAAATTTGGCAAGCCGTTTACAATGCCTGAATTAATAACGGTACTTGTTGCATCCATCTGAAAGGCCAGGTGATCACTTAGATCGTAACTGAATCCGATTCCCAGTCCACCGTGAAAAGCCGGCCACTTATCCTGGTCCGAATTGGAGGTGCCTCGTGCATATAAAATATCCGATTCAAGACCCACTTCAGGTAAATCTTTGTAGGTAAAATCGGTCCCTACAAAAGCTACAACACCTGTAAGTTTCAAAAAAGGTTGAAATGTGGCATCGGGAAAGAAAAAGTACTTGTAATTTACTGCAAGGTTGATCAAAGTACTGTTGTATTTTACCGATGAATTATAATATTCATTCTGGTAAAGATCGAAATAAGGTGTCAGGTAATAATTGTAATACGGCGGATTGTCGTTATATCCGCGCAACTGCGAATAATCTACTTCAACCCCAAAAAAACTGTGCGGTGCGATTTGAAATAAAATTTCCCCTTCAAAACCAAATGACGGCTGGGGTGTAAACCGCTCGCTGCTTTGAGCAGGTGTTTGCGCCAACGCATCAGGGTGGGGTACATCCGAACTTCCAAATTCAGAAATTAACATGCCGGAATTGGCGGCAATTCTGAATCCAACCAACTGGGAGTGAACAACTCCGGGAAGAAAGATCAGTGCAAATAAAAAACATATGATCTTTTTGCTATCCATAGCTTGTACTATAACAGCCTGTAAGTTAAGTTGTTTTTATTAAAAAGAAAAATACAAAAGGAAATAACTACCGGCGTTCTTTTACTTCTTTTGCGTCAATCATTTTGTAAAGTTTATCGGCTCGTCGCAGAATGGTATCTACCGGAACGGAGATGTGCTGACCTTTCAGACCTTCCTCAATGGCTTGCAAATTGAAGCGTATTTCGTTCACTTCGCCCTGGTAAACACCGGTCGTCGGTCCGGTAACCACAATCTCGTCCCCCACTTTCAAATTATTGGTTTCGAGCTTGAATTCGGCCACGCCAATTTTTTTGAAGTAGTTGGTCACTTTGCCTAGATATAGTTTTCGTTTGCTTGCCCGCGAGCCATAATTGTGGCTCCACTCACCCAGTCGCTGCCCGAGGTAATAGCCGTCCCAAAAACCCCGGTTGAAAACCGAAGCCAGTCGTGAATCCCAGTCTTTAATTTTTTCATCGGTAAAGGATTCGTCAAAATAGGCATCAATGGCTTCGCGGTAACATTCGACTACTGTTTTAACGTATTCGGGTGAACGGGCACGTCCTTCAATCTTTAATACCGAAACACCGGCATCGAGCACTTTATTCAGGAAATGGATGGTTTTCAAATCCTTTGGCGACATGATGTATTCGTTATCGATCTCCAGTTCAGCACCGGTTTCCTTGTCGGTAACCGTATAGGCGCGGCGACAGGTTTGCAGGCAGGCTCCGCGGTTGGCCGACGAGTTCATTTCGTGCAGGCTCAGGTAGCATTTCCCGCTGATGGCCATGCAAAGCGCACCGTGCGCAAACATTTCAATTTTTACCAGTTCGCCGTTCGGGCCTTTTAGCTGCTGTTCTTTTATCTGATTGCTGATCTCCCAGACCCTGCCTAGGTTCATTTCGCGGGCCAGAACTACTACATCGGCAAAATTGGCGTAAAACTTCACCGCCTCAATATTGGTGATGTTGACCTGGGTGGAAATATGTACTTCGAGATCAATGGAACGGGCATATTGGATGACCGAAATATCGGCAGCAATGACGGCCGAAACGCCGGCTTCTTTTGCTGCATTGAGCACCTCTTGCATTTTACCCAGTTCGCCGTCAAAGATCTCGACGTTCATCGTCAGGTAAGTTTTTACCTTGTGTTGGGTTGCTATTTTAACGATTTTACGAAGATCTTCGATATTGAAATTATTGGAGGAACGTGAACGCATATTCAGGTTCTCCACCCCGAAATAAATCGAACCGGCTCCTCCCTGGATGGCTGCCATCAGAGATTCGTACGAACCAACCGGAGCCATTATTTCAACCTCTCTTCGTTCCATCATATTAAAATTAGCGGCGCAAAGTTATTTAACTTTTCCAAAGTAGGAAAGGTTAACATTCAGCGAGATGAAGATTGTTTTAACTTCTCAGCTGTAAGGAAATCATCAGGGTCAGACGAATTTTTCTCGTTTCTGCAGGTTAAAAAGCCCGTAAAGAATAAATACGAGCATGCCTATCCCCAGGAAAATCCGGTTTTTTCGTATAGTGCCTTCCCAAATTACCTCATTCAGATTATTGGGAATATCAAACGGATTCAGAAACGGATTCCACTGCGTATTTTGAATGGAATCCGTCAAAATAAAGATGGCTACCCCAATGAGTACCATAGCTACAGCCGTTCCGTTTCCGTTTTTAATCAAAGTAGAAAACATGAAGGCCATCGAACCAAGAAATATGATCGGGTACATCAACTGGTACGACATTTCCATGATCTGCACCTTATACAGCAATACCGAAGCCAGCGCTGAAAACAATACAATGATGATGAAAACCAGCACATAGATCATAATCAGCCGAACCAGCCAAACTTTATAGCGGTAATTTGGAATTCCGAAAAGAATTTCAAGCATGCGTGAATCATCGTCGTTCTGTATGCCGAATACCGATGGGTAAAAGATCAGTAGAATCCCGGGGAATATGAGTAGTCCGTAGACTACATCTTCGCCCATGGTCTCGTTATTTAATACCACCTGAATGGCAAAAAACAGAAAGAAACCCAAAGCAGCGATCAGGAACCAGATAAAGCGGTTGGCAAATATGATTTTCAGGTTGTACCTGATCATTTTAACCCAAATATAGAGGTTGTTTTTTATGTCGATTTTTGAAGCCATTTTACACAAAATCTTTAAGTAAGCACAAATAAGCATCTTCGAGGTGCGGTGAAACGTTTATTGCATCCTCAGTCGGTTTCTCTTTGGCCAGGCAACGTACCTTAATCTTGTCTCCGTCGCGCATGTGGTGAACGATCATTTGCTTGTTGGCAAAGTTTTCGAACTCCTTCGCAGGCAAAGAGAATTGCCATACAAACTTATTCCCCATGTTCACCATTTCGCTGGGTGTTCCAAAGTATTTCAGGTTACCGCGATTGATAACGGCGACCTGGTTGCACGAACTTGAAATATCTTCGATAATATGAGTGGAGAAAATAACCACTCGTTCACGGCTCAGTTCAACCAGCAGGTTACGGAAGCGGATGCGTTCGCGCGGATCGAGACCGGCAGTAGGTTCATCAACGACAAGAATTCTTGGCAGATTCAACAAAATTTGTGCAATCCCGATTCGCTGTTTCATACCCCCTGAGAAGGAGCCGATCTTATCGTTTCTTCGATCGTACATGTGCACATTCTTTAGCACGTATTCAAGCCGTTCGTTTCGGGTTTTGGTATCCTTAATACCTTTGAGAATAGCCTGGTAATCGAGGAATTCCCAGGCTGACATGTTCTCGTAAGTACCAAATGCCTGTGGCAGATAACCAATAAGTCCCTGCAATTCTTCGCGGTACTTCTGGGTATCCATACCGTTAATCCAGATCTTTCCATAGCTCTGTTCCAGGATTCCAGTGATGATACGCATCATGGTAGATTTACCTGCACCGTTGGGTCCAAGCAAGCCAAACATCCCGGTCTTTATTTCGAGAGAAACACCATTAAGTGCACGGAATGGACTTTTTCGTTTTCCTATTATCGGTATCTGGCGAACCATGGTAAAGTACCCGCGACGTAATACCCCAAATCTTCCTTCTATTCTGGCAATGTTAACGTTCTTATTATGAATGTACTCCGCCGAGCTGTAAATGATCAGCAACAGGAACCAAATGATACCGATAAAGATGACCATACCCAGGTTATCCCAGTTTTTATAGAATACAAAAAGGAAGAAGGCCGGAACTACCCAATACATAAGGTTGTATATCCACTTATTGAGTTTGTGATATATCTGTTTCCCAGAAGATTCATGCAAGTTTATCAGCACCTGTTTAAGTGGCACTCGAAGCAGGAACAGGAAGAAGAAAACACCGTGTGACATGATCCACATCCAGAGGTTGCTTTCGAGGTAGAAGAACGTGAAATAGACCAGGAATATGAATAATGGCAACTGCCAAACCAAATCGTAGAAGTCGCGCAGTTTTTTGTAATCACGCGTTAGCCCGGCACGTTCTCTTATCTTGATCCCCGATTTCCATTCACGGACAAAACGCGAGTCGCGGTCATAAATTTTCACCAGTTTCCGCACTTTGATGACGATCGGTTCATTTTCATCGATCACTTTTTCGCTGGCCTGACGTAAACTGGTCAATACGAATGCAATTGATCCGGGCACCAGTATGATCAGTAACATGAAATCGAGCAACTGCCAGACAAATGAATCAACTTCAAAATAGATTAAATAAGCTCCCACGGCATAAGTAACCAGTATCCCGGTCTTCAATCCCCAGTGCAATGATTTTATCCAGTTGAGTGCATTTTCCAGGCCGGCATATAAAGTTGGAATAAATACGAGAGTCAGCAAGGTACTCAAGGCCAGGCCTCCGATTACGGTTATGGCGAACGGTGCACCGATGGCACCAACATATTCGGCTTGTCCCATTGCCAGCGGGAACAAGGCAACGATAGTGGTGATGGCCGTAATCAGAATCGGGCGAACACGCGATAATCCGGCGGTCATGAGCGCACGCGATTTGCGGTATCCGCGCTTTCGCAGGATGTTGGTAAAGTCGATCAGGATGATCCCGTTATTCACGACCACCCCGATGAGAATGATAAAGCCCATTAAGGTATTGGCATTGAAGAGACTGTTCCCGGTAAAAATAAGTGCCAGGAATGAACCGATTGCCGCCAGCGGAATAGAGAACATCAGTACAAACGGGGTGGAAACCGATTCAAATACCGATGCCAGGATCATTAAAATGAGTATAAATGCCGCAGCGATTAGAAATTTGAATTCGGCGTACTGGTCTTCTTCATGAACCACTTCAACTGCCACACCGGCAGGCAGTTTATAAGCCCCGATAATATCATCGATTTCGAGACGATAAGCTTCGAGCAGGTCTTTCGACTGTTCGGCTTCGTCTACAAAACTGTATGTCAGTTCGATTTGTTTTTCCTGATTCACACGGGTTATACTGGCCATTCCGTCGGCATAAACCATTTCCGACAAGTCCTGCAACTCATAGGTAGCGCCCTGATTATTACTGACCGGAAGGCGTTTGAGTTCCTCGATACCTTTTTCTGAATCGTCTTCCTCAACTCCATCAGGTAATTTTTCTTTTACAACAATCTCGTATTCATCGGTACCCTGTTTAAAGTTCACTCCGGCAGTAAATTCGCGGGTGAAAGTTGCCAGTTCCGAAGCAATATTGTTTAGCGTAACACCATACTCAGTAAGCAACAACTGGTTGAAATACAGGTGTACTTCCGGCCGGTTACTTGAAACGCTCACATTTGCACGACGGATAGATTCGAGGTCTTCGATGTAGTATAAAAGGTCGTCGGCAACGCCTTTCATCAACTCGAAATTCTCGCCCTTAATTACAATGCGTTCCTGGTTGCTTCCAATTCCCATGAATTGTGCAAAACCCTGGGTCCCGGATCTACTGCCGCTTCCACCACGAAAACTTGAGCTGGACGTGGGAGCTTCAAGACTTATTTCAGCTTGAGAAATGTTGTCTATCCGGTCTTCCACATCGCTTTTAATTTCGGCAATAGTGCGGTCGTTGATGTCTTTGTAATCGTCCTTTAGTATGAACGTGAGTATGGCTTCCTCTTCTTCGATGGTAGCCATTAAATCTTTTTTCTCCTCGATATCGTTCAAACGGCTCTCAACCTCTGCTACAACCTGATCAGTGGCATCAAGTGTGGAGCCGGTGGGCATCGTTACATATATAGAGAATTGTGTTTCTTCAACTTCACTGAGGTTGTTAACACTAATAGCAAGTACGATGAAGACTGTCAGGAAGAACAATACAATCGCACCGATAATGGTGCGTGCTGGTGTACGCATACTTGCTTTCAGCAACAAGATGTAGATTTGAATGATCCGGTTGTTGGTGGTAACTTTTTCGTAAAACACATTGTGTCGTCTCTTGCGACGCAAAAGAAAATGCGCTGCCATTGGTATAAGCAAGAGGGCCACAAACAACGAAACCATAAGAGTTGAAATGATGGAAACCCCCACATGATTTCCGAGCAACTTGATCATGTAGTCGGTGGAGAAAACAAAGGGCAGGAAAACGGTTATGGTAGTCAGTGTTGCTGCTACGATGGATCGCCATACTTCCTTGGTTCCCTGTGTTACAGCTGTTTCCGGGTCGACCCGGTTACCCGATAGTCGATAAATATTTTCGAGCACCACAATGCTGTTGTCGAGCAACATCCCAATCGCAAGAACCAGACCTACCAATGTTAAGCTGTTCAGTGAAATATTAAAGGCATAGAACAGGTTAAAGGCCGTGAAAACTGAAATAGGAATAGCCAGCGCAATAAAGGAAACGATACGCAGATTCTTCAGGAACATCCAAAGCACAAAAATGGCGAGTAATCCACCAACCAGAGCCAGGTCAATCATCTGGTCGATGTTATCTTCCATGGTTTCTGCCGTATTGGTCTGTACCACAATTTGCACGTCCTTCGCTGCCAGTTTCTCATTGAGCTTTGCAATTTGTTCGTTTACGCGGTGTGACAGATCGATAAGGTTGGCCTGCGAATCGCTCACCAATCGCATCGAAACGGCATCGAGTCCGTTTACACGACTGATTGATGTAGCCTCTTTAACACCAAAAAACACGTCGGCCACATCGCGCAGGTAGATTGGCCCTTCGGCCACTACAATGTTCTCGATATCCGAGACATTGTTGTATTCGGCTGTTACGTGCACAAAGTATTGTTTGTTGGCATCGTGCAGGTAGCCTGCAAAGGTGCGGTTTTGCGAATTACCAGAAATTGCACTTCTTATTTGAGCAGGCGTTATGCCATACGCTTCGCAGGCTGCTGCATCGTAAGTAACTTCAATCGATCGTTCCTTGCCCCCATACACGGAAACCGAAGCCACCCCGTCGATGTTTTCCATCTCGGCAGTGATCTCCTGATCAACGATGTTACGCACACGATCGACACCTCCGCTTCCTCTCACCTGCAATTCCATAAACTGGTTGGTGAGTTGCTGGATATCAACCCGGTTAACGACCACAATAAAATTATCATCGAGATCGGCAGTAACAAGATCGATTTTTTCCTGCAACTTCAGAAAAGTGTATTTGAAGTTTACATTCTGTTTAAAATTTACCTGTATGGAAGCCGAGTTATTATTGATAAACGATTCCATACTTTCGATGCCTTCCATGGTCCCGATAGCGCCTTCGATTGGAATTACGGCCTGATTTTCCATGTAGGCCGGATCTACCTCGATCCGCGATTGAATCTGCACAAAGAGCATGGGCAGCTCGGCATTAGGCATAAGTTCCACCGGCAGCATTTTGTAGGAAATGTACCCAAGCAGGGTCAATCCTGTAAAAAGCATGCTGATGAATATTTTTCTATTTATGATGAACTTCATCCGTTTGTCTTAATCATTAATCAGAAAAGGTTTAATTTGCTGGTTCCGGTTTGCTATTTGACTTTACAAACAATAATCTGAACCGGTCAAGCACATCGTAAACACAAGGGATCACTACCAGTGTAAGCAGGGTAGACGTTATAAGACCTCCCACAACAGCCAGTGCCATTGGCGAGCGTAACGATGCACTTTCTCCAAAACCAAAAGTCAGCGGCAGCAAGGCCAGAATAGTGGTTAAACTGGTCATGATGATTGGGCGGATACGCTGTTGACCGGCCTGCAGAATGGCCTGTTTGCGATCAACGCCTTCCCGTATCAGCTGGTTGATCCGGTCGACAAGGATGATGGAGTCATTTACCGCAATACCTACAAGCATGATCACCCCGATAATGGCCATGATATTTAGTGTCTTACCCAGTAAGAAGAAGGTGATGATCGTTCCTACTACGGCCAGGGGGATAGTAAGCAGGATAGTAAACGGATGGATCAGTGATTCGAACTGCGAGGCCATTACCATATACACCAGTACGATTGAAAGAAGCAAAGCAAAAGTCAGATTCTGCAGCGATTCCTGACGTTTTTCTTCTTCGCCGGTAACCATAATCCGGTATTCCGGAAGCAGGTCGATGGTTGAAACCTGTTCACGAATATCGTTAGCAACATGATCGAGTGCAATGCCTTTTTCAAGTTGTGCAGTCACTTTCCCAATGCGGTTCTGATTTCTTCTGATAATCTCTTTTGGAGCCACGCCATAAGTCACATCGGCAATCTCATTGAGGCGAAAAACCTGGTCGCCGGAAGTGATGATAAACGAGTTGATTTCATCGATTCCTTTCTCGGGCACCTTGATGGTAATGTCCTGCATTTCGCCACTCTTCTCCAACTGGCCGGCATTCATTCCTTCCAACTGCTCCTGGATCTGCGAAATAACGGTATTAATATTGAGGTTGTACATACCTGCACGCATCCGGTCCACATGAACTTCAACTTCGGGGGCACCGTCCTCGATGGAGGTTTGCACATTAAAAAGTCCTTCCATCCCCAGCATTTTCTCTTTCACCTGGTTCACGATGTTTTCGATCTCATCGAGTTCTTCACCGCGAACTTCAACAACCACCGGCGATTCGTCTGTTCCAAGAATCGATTGCAGAGCACTCTCTTCCTGCGAAAACGTCAGCTCAAGACCCGGAACGTTGTTCATCATATTCGAAAGTGTTTTGACGATACTTTCGGTTGAGATAGTCGATTGTTTATTCAGAATAACTTTTATTTGGGCTGTATTCTCGCCTTCAAATACTGCGGTTTCGTCACTGGATAATCCACCTGAAGGTCCTGCCTGAGCAAAAACGATATCGAGATTATCGCCCAAATATTCTTTCAGAATTTCTTCTATATTTCTCACGGTTGCTTCCGTGCGTTCAAGCTTGGTTCCTTCCTGGAGTTTCAAGTCGATGGTAAGTTCCCGTGTTTCGGTTTTTGGCATAAATTCGGTACCGATGTATGGAACCAGTAGAACAGATGCCGCAATGGCAACTGTTGAAACAATAATGACGATCCATTTCATTTTTAATACCTTTTCAAGGAATCGGCCGTAACCTGCAACCTGAACCGATTTGGCTTTTAAGGGCGCTTTGCGTTTGCGGTAGAAACGGTCGTACATCATCGGGATAAGAAAAATGGCCACTACAAGCGATGAAAGAAGCGAGAAGGCAACAGTCCAAGCCTGGTCTTTAAAAAGCTCGCCCGATGCACCGTGCAAATAAACGATGGGTAAGAAAACAACGATCGTGGTCAGTGTTGACGCTGTAATGGCTCCGCCAACCTGGGCTGTACCGGTAACCGCAGCTTCCCGCACGCTCATCCCGTTTTCATGGTTTCGGAAAATGTTTTCCATCACCACAATGGCATTATCCACTAACATGCCGGCGCCCAGCGCCAAGCCTCCCAGTGTCATAATGTTAATGGTGAGGTGGTTGAAATACATGAGGTTAAACGTGGCTATGATCGAGATTGGAATAGCAATACTTACAATCAAGGTAGTTCCGAAACGACGAAGGAAAAGGAAAAGTACCACTACTGCCAGTAAAATACCGAGAAGGGCGGTTTCCTGAACTTCGCTGATAGCACTGCTTATAAAACGACCCTGGTTAGTCACTTTTGTGAGTTTATAGCCCGGAAGCGCTTTTTCGATGTTCACCAGCGCCTCGTCGATCTGTTCTACCGATCTTACGGTATTGTATTTGGTTTCTTTATAGATCGACAAGCCGACGCAGCGTTCACCATTGATATGTACAATGTTATCAGGGTCCTTATTCCCCACGCGAACAAAAGCAACGTCTTTCAGGTAAATCGGCGCCATTTCAACTCCTTCAGCAGATTGCTCGCTTGCCTGTGTCCTGACGGCTTTATAACCAACTATAAGGTTTTCAAAATCCTCAACGTCCTGCAGCATCGAAACCCCTTTCACGATGTACTGGATACCCATGTCGCTGATACGACCGCCCGAAACATTCCGGTTAAAATTCTGGATGCGCGAGGCGATCTCATCCATCGAAAGATTTTGCGATTCGAGCCGGTAAACATCGGTTTCGATAATGATTTCGCTTTCTTCCTGTCCGCTTAGCTCTACTTCTGCAACTCCTTCAAGACGCACAAGTTCATTGCGGATGTAGTTTTCGGCTACTTTGCGTAATTCATTCATATCGGTGATCTCGTCGTGCGTAAGCCCTATGATCATCACCGGCGTGGTATTTGGATCGTGTTGTGTTATCTTGAGTTCGTCGATTTCTGAATTTTGAGTAAGCGTATTGAGTGCTTTTTGCAAATCCAGAAAAGCTTCATCCATGTCTTTGTTCCAGGCGTATTCAACTGTAATTTGGGCCGAACCGACACGCGATACAGAGGTTACCTGGACCACATCTGACTGGCGAATAGCCAGTGCTTCGATGTTTTCGACAAACTGTTGTTCCATTTCTTCCGGCGGCCTTTCTCCCGATGTGACCTCCACGAAAATACGCGGTGAATTCAGGTCGGGGAAGAGGTCGACACCCAGTTTATCGTACGAAATATAGCCCAGGAGAACGACTCCCAGAACCACCATGAGCACGGTAACCGGATAGTTGACAGAAAATTGTGTTAATTTCTTCATAATCATTTACTGTAAGTTACCGGCGCTTAGAGTATTACTTTAACTTTTGAATTGTCACGCAGCGTTTCAAATCCTTTAATAATGAGTCGGTCGTTCGGGCTAAGGCCTTCAAGCACTTCCACCTCATCCTGGTTGGAAATACCGGTGGTGATGCGACGGTCGTCGGCTGCGCTGTTTCTACCCACCACGAATACATATTTTCCACGTGATCCTGACATGATAACATCGCGAGGAATTACAATGGTACTGTCCTTCTGAGCAGTAATGATATTGGCTTTGATAAACATTCCGGGACGAAGTTTCAGCTCCGGGTTATCGATGTCAAGTTTGCCGGCAAAAGTTCGCGTTTCGTTACTGATAACCGGCGAAAGTTCGGTGACATGTCCGATCAATGTGTCCTCTTCCAGCGTGTAGTTGGTGATCAGTACTTCCTGACCGACTTTTACTTCTGAAATGTTCTTTTCAGGAAGGTTGATCTCCACAAACATCTTATCGTAACTCATTAGTTTTACCATTGATTGCCCTGTGCTAACCCGAACACCTTCTGTATAATATGGAAGGTCGACGATAATTCCTGAGAATGGTGCAGCAACTTTCATCTTAGCCAGCTGAATTTGTGCACTTTCGTAGCTGTACTGCGCATCGATACTGGATACTTCCGAGTTGCGTAACTCGCGTAATGTGACACCGCCTTTTTCATATAAGGATTTTTGTTTTTCGTATTCCTGCTGAGAAATCTCCAGATTTAGTTTTTTCGATTCCATGGCGAGACTGTTCTCATACTCTTCGTTTTCCAGTTTGATAATCACCTGTCCTTTTTGCACGTGGTCGCCCAGTTTAAATTTGCGGCCGGTTTTTGGATTGATCTGCAGGTAATACTTGCCTTCAATTTCCGATGTTAATTCGGTTTCGGAAGCTGCTTTTGCCGTTCCTGTTGTGGAAATGAATTGCTGGATACTTTTTAGTTTAATGTTTTCGATGGATACGGGCACAGCAAGATCGGCCGATTCAGATGAAGTTTGGTTGTTGCACGAGGCCATGACAGCAACTGCAACGATCAGGATAAATAGTTTTATATTCTTCATGGTGTTAATGTTTTTCACTGTTAATTATTTTCTTCGTTCAGGTACAATTCGGCAGGAAGGATTGCTTCGTTCTTTTCGAAATCATACAACGACTGGATTTTCACATTCAGTAATTCAATTTTATAATTTATAAGTGCCTGGCTGTAGGCAATCTTGTTTTGCGAAAGCTGTGTTTGATAGAGGTTCAGATCCATACCGGTTAAATCGCCGTTTTCGTAGCGCTCGAGGTTGATCTCGTATGTAAGTTGGGCATTACGTTCGTTTTGCTCGGCAATGTCGATCTGGGTTAACTGGTTTTGAAGGTTTCGGTACGCCTGGCGAATGCCAATAATGATCTGTTTTTTCTCTTCCGAAAGATTGAGTTCGTTCGATCTGATGGTGGCTTCGGCAGCAGCAATTCGAGCTTTTCTTTCTCCCCAGTCAAAAATCGGAATATTAAATGTTAATCCAACAGAGGGGCTCCGGGTTGGTTGATCGAAAATCTTGTTCAGTTTTTCGTTGTCGCCCATGATGCCGACCCGCAGATTCAGTTCGCCCATAAATTCATTTAGCGATTTGGTTTCAATCAGGTCGAACTGGCTGTTCTCGATATCAATTTCACGCTGACGTAGTTCCATTCTTGAAAGAAGTCCATTTTGAATCGCTGTATCCAGATTAACCGGGACCGGATTGGCACTGATATCGGCCAGGATCAAAATGTCCTGAAACAGGTCCATGCCGAGATAAAGCTTCAATTGATCTTTGGCGTTTTCAAAATTCACTTCGCTGTTCTGAACGTCCGATTTTGCAGTGGAAAGGTTAAGTTCGGCCTGGTACTGTTCTTCTTTGGCTGCCAGTCCGGCGTTCACTTTGTTTACAATTATATCGTAACTTTTTTGTGTGTTTGTCAACTCTTCTTTTGCAATATTCAGGTTCATCTGCGTCATGTATACGTTGTAGAAGAACTCGGTTACGTTTCTTTCCAGGTTCAAACGCTGCATGGCATAGTTGATTTTTGCATTCTCCAGGTTCAGCTCCAGTTGTCGCAACTGCACTTTTAAACGGTTGTAAGTAAACAACGGCTGGTTAAAATTCAGGTATAAATTATTGTAGAATACCTCGCTTTCACTGGTCGAATTTGTAAGTGTGGAATTACTGCTCGACCATCCAAATTCGTTGATCAGTGAAATGGTACCATCGGTTGGTAAAATAGGTTGAGATACCCGGAAAACAGTGTTTGACTCGAAATTTTCGTTGGTATACCACTCCGAAAAACGGGTATCGAAACGTCGTTGATTGCTGTAGTTTACCGGGTTTACTTCCAGCGAAAAACGCGATTTGAGCGCCGCACGCTGAGCCTCCAGTGTTTTCTGAAACCTTTCCAGGTTTAACAGGGCTTGCTGCAGGTCGGGGCTGCCCGTTTCTGCTATCGACAGGGCCCTGTCGAGTGTTAGTGCTTCCTGTGCCCGGGATGTTACAATTCCCAGGCTAACCATTAGGACAGCAATTACGAGTTTTTGGAATAGATAAAATTTAGATCGTTTCATTATCGGTGATTTTATGTTTTTAGAGTTCTACCAGCTTAACAGCATCGGCAAATACCATGCGCAGCTGGGTTTTATTGCTTAACTGGATTTTTGCGGTATCGGGCGAGAAATAATAAGAGCCCAGGTGGTTCCATCCACTTTCAGCAGCCTGTACATCAAGTGCTGCTTCTTCCGGGCCGTCATCGCCATAAATCGTGAAATTATAGTTCCCTCTGTCTTCGTTTCTGTTTCGGCCGCGCGGGCGCATTTTATAAAGATGATAATATACATCGTAATAACCGGCTTTTTGCACCGGCACATTCCAGGTTGCCACCTGGTCGCCATCGCCACCTTTAATATAATATCCCGATCGCACGTATTCGCCGTAAAATTCGTCGTTGGTAATGGCAGTCCAGTTTGTTGCCGGCCTCCACCAGTTTATTCCCTGGTATTTACTTGTTTTTTCTTCTTCCTTAACGATGAGTTTTTCAAGGAGACTGATGTTTTCATTTTTTGTAACTGAGAATTCCGGATCCTCATTATCCACGATAATCTCATTAGGTAATTTCATTTGCACGGGAACATTCGAAATCTTTTCTCCTTCAACAGGTTTGGCTTTTGGATCTTCCTCTACGTCGCGGAAGAACTCGAGCATGGTTTGCGGAATATTTTTCGAGGTCATAGTATTCAGGATCACCATCCTTGGATCGCCATCGAGCAGATAACTCAGTTCCTTGGTTTGATGTGCTTCCAGGTAGATGAGGTTATCAATGATATCTTCGCTGCCTCCTCCCGGTCCGCCACGACCTCCAAAACCGCCCATCCGGAACGAGAGTTTAACCAGGCCTTCGATATCCGAGAAGTTGGTTATTTTCAGGGTTACCATGGTTTTCATAGCATCGCTGCTTTTTACTTTTACCGCTTTAATTGGCGAAACAAGATAACCAGGCAAAGTTTTTGCTTTAAACCAGTCGTCCATGATCGGGAGTAGTTCAATGCCAAACTGTTCGTAGATCATGTGGTCGAAATCTTCGAAGGAAATATTTTTATAGCGGTTTTCACGTAGTATTTTTCTGAGGAAATCTTCAAATTCTGTTTGCCCTGCTTTGTACTGTACCAGCGAGAAAAGAACATCTCCTTTCAGTTTGATCACATTATCAACAATGTCTTTCAGGTCGGGATCGGCCAAAATTTCTTCAAAAGTCTCGTCCTGTAATGCAATATTGGCCAGCACATCTTCACTTTCGCCATTCATGTTGCTCATAAAGATCGAACGCATATCCACAGCCTGTCCTTTCAGGTAAGCTTCGAAAACCCTATTCGTGATCGGCCATTTGTCGGACTGAATATTATTTTGGAAATTGTATAACATGGGGAAAATGAAGAAGGGATTTGCTATTTGTTCCATGGTCATCTCTCCCCGGGAAAAATTCCGGTTTTCTTCATTCTCTTCAGTAAATTTTCTGATGAATCCTTCCAGTACACGCAATTCTTTATCGAGGTCAGTCATGTCGCCTTCACCGCGGCGTCCCCAACGCCCAACGCGTTCTTTTTGTTTCTCGAAGTCGGCTTCACGCATCAAGTAAGCTTTTTCAGGGATCAGAACCTGTTGGGGCTGAACGACTTCCTGTATTGAAGTCCACATACGCTCGAAAGTTTTGAATTGAGCAGGCACTTCCACCAGGTTGAATCGCGTTCCGCTAAAGTCGAGATTGTAGTCACGTTTGAAGTCCTCAAAACGCTCGTTGATCACACTGGCGAGGGTATCCTTTGATTCGGGGAACTCGTCGGCAAAATAATCATGGCCATCGATATACCAAACCCCAAAAGTAACACCTTCCTGCTCCATGGTTTTTTGTTTGTAATGTCCAATGGCCAGTGAAAGCTGCGTGAGTGGATTTTCGTTTTTAATGCTGAATTCACCTGCCGTTATTTCAGTGATTTCGCCCTGTGAAACGGCTTGTAATCCCGGAGCTGTCTTCACTTTTAGCTTGTAATCGACAAATTGCGGGTGATTCCAGCTTACATCTATCGAACTGTAGGTTACTCCGGTTTTGGGGTACCAGTTGGCTTCTTTGGTCAGCAAAACGTATTCCGGTGTGATAAATGCAAATCGTTTATCCACATTCAAAACAAACTTACCGTATTTCTCAAGGCGTGTTTCCTCTTCTATATCGAGGTAGCAGTAGGTTTCATCGATGTTACCTGAATAGGTCATCTCAACTGTTGCCGAGTCATTGGCTTGCAGGTTCACGCCATCGGCGATAATAACCAGGTGCTTGTCTCGCAGGAATGGCGTGCTACTTCCGTTAACTTTCAGGTCGCTTATCTGAAGCCCGGCATTCAGGCTGAATATCAACTTATTCAGTGCCTCGTGGTTGTCGTTGATTATGGTTGCTTTCGAATTTACTGTAATCTGTTCGCCCTGATGTTCGAGATCCAGTTCGTGGCTGACAATATCGGGAACGGCTTCATTTACATACTTGTTATTGAGTTCCACGATATCGGCCCGTTGCTTTTCGTTTTTCTTGAACGTATCGATGTGCTGATAACCAAGATAACCTGCACCGCCAATGAATACCGTAGCAAATACCAGCGAAAACCAGGTCATTGCCTCCGACTGAGGCAGGCGTTTCAACAAAAAGATGGTGAGAAAGATAAACCCCGCTCCAAGTCCGAAATAGATTCCCCGATGGATTAGAATAACCTCAAGGTTCCCAAAGCCAACAATATCGGAACTGAGCATTGGAATATTGAAGGCCATGTAGTCAAATATGTAGTAAAACTTGGCCTGCAGTAAAAACAGGGTAATGCCGATATAGCCAAGAATGAGCACAAAAGTGATGGCCTGGTTGCGGATAACACTCATCAGCAAAAACGAAAGCCCCATAATGAATACAAGCGTTGGAATGCTGATCAGCAGCAGGTACACACCGTATGATTCCCAGTCGATGGCGGTGCCCTGAGCCAGTGCATTGAAAATAAGCGCCATAATCACCACAGCGATGTTCAGGATCATAAATACCTGCATGTTGCCCAGTGTTTTTCCAATAACGTATTCGCCATTGGTCATCGAGCGCATATAAATAACTTCGGTGGTATCCAGTTTTTTATCGCGTTTTAAAAAGTCGGAGGCAAGAAACACGGCGATAATTGCCTGTGCAACGTTCAGAATCAGCAGGTTAAAATAGGGAATCGCGCTTGGAATAGCCCGAATGGCCCAGCTTACATCGTTGCCGCCTTCGATCACCATTCCGAAATTCATCCCAAACAGAACCAGTAGTGAAAGGATGCTGAAAATCCTGAAAAACCAGCTGCGAAACAGGGTTTTCCGCTCGTACTTGGCTATGGAAAAAATATTGTGTAACGAAATCATAATTAATTCTTTAGGCGTTCGACCATTGGTTTAGTTTGTTTTCCATAAAATGGACGTATGCATGCTCCAGGTTGGGGGCAATTTGTTTGCCGTGGTACCCATTGATGTTTTCTGAAACGACCTGTACTTCCCATCCACCTTCGATAGGTATGGTAGAGATTACCGGGTATTTTTCGTTGATCTCGAGGTACTCTGCTTCAGTGGCCTCAATCAACCATACATTACCTTCTGCTTCTCTGACGAGTTGCTCGGGTGAACCGGTAAAAGCCAGGTTCCCTTTATTCAGCAATGCCATTTTATCACAGGTACTCGAAATATCACCAACAATGTGTGTGGAAAGAATAATGATCACATCGCGGGTACTGATCGTTGATAAGAGGTTGCGGAAGCGTATACGCTCTTCGGGGTCGAGACCGGTAGTCGGCTCATCCACGATAATAACCTGCGGATCGTTGATCAGTGCCTGTGCAATACCAAGCCGGCGTTTCATACCTCCGGAAAGTTTATTGGCGTTGCGGTCACGTGCTTCGAATAAGCCCACCTCCTCAAGCATCTGGTCGACAGCCGAACGTCGTGCTGCCCCATTTTTCATACCTGCCAGTCGTGCCGTGTAATCTAAAAATTCGTAGGTTTTCAGTTTCGAAAAAAAACTGAAATCCTGGGGAAGATAACCAAGCATCGACCGAATTTCACGCCGGTTCTTGGATAACTCCAGGTCGTTGAAATATACCTTGCCACTGGTTGGTTTCATCAACGTGACAAGTATACGCATAAGGGTGGATTTACCTGCGCCATTCGGGCCCAAAAGTCCAAACATTCCGTTCGGAATTTCCAGGTTCAGGTTCTTAACGGCGTAACTCCCGCCCTTATAAATTTTGTTGAGATTTTCGATTTTTATATGCACGACACATTCTTCTGGTTAAACAAGTACAGACTTGGACTTTTCCATGGGGAAATCGTTTAATCCCATGAGTAGATAAAAGTACCTAAAATTACAGATAGACTTAACCGGTCGTTTTTAGTGGAAAGCATTGTTCTGAATATCAGTAGAATAGTTGTTTGATTTTTGAAATAAAAACAATTGCCGCGGAGACATAAAAAAAGCCCTGTTCAACAAAGTAAAGGTTAAACAGGGCCGGGGATTTAAAACTTGCCGTATTAAAGTTCAGCGATGAACTTATGATCTTTGACGTGATCGGTTACGATAACTTCGTATTCACCGGGATCAAGGCGTGACAGATCCAGTCTTTTTTGAATGGCTATATCCCTGCCCAGTTTAAATCCGTTAACGTGTTCTCCGTCTTTGTATATATTCACATAAACCTGTTTTTGCGGGCTGTTAAAGAATGAGATATTAAGCTGGTCGTCTTCCAGGCAGAAGTAAGGCTCGTAACAACGCATTGGCGGGCCAACAGCAATTTCTTCTCCATCGACTACCAGATTACGGCTAATGCTTCTGTTTCCATAGTTAACGCACATGCAGTAATTTCCATCTTCCAGTTCGGCAAAATTAAATACCTGATTGAATTCGCTTTGTTTTCCATTTGTCCGCTTGAAATACAAAATACTGCCGTTGCAGTCGGTAAGCGTAACTTCGAGAGTCGATGCATCCGGGGCACTGTAAGCCAGCATGGCTTTGTCCCCTTCAACGGGTATCACATTCATTTTTGGAAATTCGGTGGCAAATCCTATTGCTACAATAAAAAATGCCAGGACCGTCAAGGTCCATTTTTTTGTTTTCATGACTGTTTTCTTTTAATTGTTTTACTAAAATGGCTACTTAAATGTACGAAGCAAAAGCACCCAAGTCAATTAATTTCGATTAATGACAAGGTATGAAAGTTGTAAGGTCAAAAAACAACGGTAAACGGTATTTGTCGAATATTTTTAACGTTTGTGGTGAGAAAGGAGAAGGAAGTTGAAGTTTTCAAAAATAACCAGTCTTCGCTGAAGTGAGCCTGTTTAAATCTGTAAATCAACGTTTTGCAAGAAACTTATGCGTTTTCTTACAGTCAGTAATCACAATCTCGTACTCGTCTGAGGCAATCTTGAAAGATCGACTCGTTTCTGTAATGCCAGCTTTTTACCCAGTTTAAATCCGTCAAAATGTTTGACATCCTTGTAAACATTTCTAAAAACCTGTTTTTGGTGTTGGTTTAAGAACAAGATGTTCAGCATTTTAACTTCCAGCTTGATACAGGGTTCAAAAAATTGAAACAACGGACCTACCTCGATATTATTTTTCCGGACCATCACATTTCGACTAACGCTTTGATTTCCGTAATTAAAACAGATACAATATTTCCCGCTGCCCAGTGCTTAGAAATCAAGGGTTTCTTCGTAATCTGTGTGCCTGTCTGAAGTTCACATGAAATACAAAATGTTGCAGTTACAATCATGCAGGGTTATTTCAAACGGCGTTGTTCCGTGCGCGGAATAAACTACCAAAGCCTTGTTGTCTTCTACGGGGAGCAAATTGATTTTAGGGAGTTCGATAGCATTTCCTATTGTGCAATAAAAAATGCAGGTCTGTTAAAACCCGGGTTGTTGTTTTCATGGCTTTTCGACTAAATGTGTATTTTAAAGGCAATTACACGTTACAAAAAATAGCCTCAATTCCAATAAGTTATTTTGTTGAAGACGGAAGGGGAATGAAAGATAGTAACAATGCAATGCGATTGCTTTTACCCTGATAGAAGATGATGGGAGAAAATGAAGGCAATAAATAAACGGGAACAGTCACCCGATTCAGCGTTTCATGATGCCGTAACAGATGATTTTTAAAATGGTATCAACGCTTCTTTCCAGATTCACGTCACTGTAATTCCCGGCAGCAAGCGGCATTTCAAGGCCCTTTATCGCAGTGGTAATTCCAATAGCTGCCAGGTTGAAATCGTAGATCTCGAACTCGTTTTTACGCACACCTTCAATAAGGATACGTTTGATCATTCTGATCTCGTCCTGTTCGTATTTTAATTTTACTTCGTCGATGAAACCAACAGCAGTTACGTCGTTTTCTATAGCATGATAAAAATTAGCCAGGTTACGGAAGGTTGCAAGTTTGGTCAGAATATAATCGCGCAATTTGTCGACCGGATCAGTATTGCGGTTAATCACAATCTCCAATTCATGGGCCAAAATTTCAACTTCCTTCATGATTACCGCCTGGAACAGATCTTCTTTGCTGTTGAAATAATAATACAGCGAACTTTTTCCTTTTCGAACGGCATTGGCAATGTCGTCGAGTGTGGTTTTTTTGAAGCCGTATTTACTGAAGATATCGCGGGCGATTTTAAGGATGTTTTCGCGATTTGCATCCCTTTTGTTACCGTTTTTGCTTAAGTCCTGCATGTCAGATTTTAAACGAAAATATCAGCAAATATAAACATTTATTTTACCCGTAAAACAAATTTTAGAATTTTAAACTTTTACAGACGATAAAGGCTCATTCTTTCCGAAATGCCTTTATTTTCTTGATTTTTACGGTGTTATTATTCGAAAGTTTCCGTTGCTTCGGGTTTTGCAAGCCTGAAATCCAACTGTTTTCGTTCCAGATTCGTACGCCACACTTTAACACTAATTTTATCGCCTAACTGGTAGGTTTTGTGCGAGTGACGGCCAACCAGCATAAAATTACGTTCATCAAACACATAAAAGTCATCATCCAGTTCTGCTATGGGGATCATACCTTCTATTTTATTTTCCAACTCCACATAAACGCCCCAGTCGGTAACTCCCGAAATTACTCCCGGATAAAGGTTGCCAACATGGTCTTGCATGAATTCAACCTGCTTGTATTTGATCGATGACCGTTCAGCATTGGCAGCCCGTGTTTCCATATCTGAAGAGTGTTTACAAAGTTCTTCGTATTTCTCTTCGCTGGCTGATCTTCCTCCGTCGAGGTAACGTTCCAGCAGCCGGTGAACCATCATGTCGGGATAACGGCGAATGGGCGAAGTAAAATGGGTGTAATAATCAAAGGCCAGGCCGTAATGCCCGATGTTGCGGGTCGAATATTCGGCCTTGGCCATCGAACGAATAGCCAGTGTTTCCACTACGTTCTGCTCGTTTTTGCCTTTAACTTCGTTCAGCAACTTATTGAGCGATGTGGCAATTGCTTTTGGCGTGGTGAGTTGTATGCCGTGTCCAAAACGTTTAATAAAGGTATTGAAAGAAACCAGTTTATCCGGGTCGGGTTTGTCGTGAATACGATATACAAAAGTTTTTGCCTTTTTTTTATCACCCGTCTTTCCAATGAATTCAGCCACACGTTTATTGGCCAGCAGCATAAATTCCTCAATCAGTTTATTCGATTCTTTGGCTTCCTTAAAAAATACAGAAAGCGGTTTTCCTTTTTCGTCAATCTCAAATTTCATTTCAATCCTGTCGAAGGCAATAGAGCCGCTTTGAAACCGTTTTTCGCGCAGTTGTTCAGCCAGTTTGTTCAGTTTGAGCAGTTCAGCGTTAAAGTCTCCTTCACCTGATTCTATGATTTCCTGTGCTTCTTCATAGGTAAATCTTCGGTTAGAATAAATAATTGTTTTTCCAAACCATTCTTTTTTTATTTCAGCATTTTCGGTGAGTTCGAACACAGCCGAAAAACACAACTTCTCTTCGTTAGGCCGTAGCGAACAAACGCCATTCGAAAGTCGTTCGGGTAACATGGGAACCACACGATCGACCAGGTAAACCGAAGTGGCACGGTCGCGTGCCTCTGCTTCTATGATAGAGTTGGTTTTAACGTAGTGTGTAACATCGGCAATGTGTATCCCAATTTCCCAATTTCCATTTTTTAAAGGTTTTATCGACAGTGCATCGTCAAAGTCTTTTGCATCAACCGGATCGATGGTAAAAGTGGTGGTATTTCGGAAATCGCGGCGTTTTTTAATTTCGTCTTTGGGAATTTTCATGGGAATTTTTTCAGCTGCCTTGTCAACGTTTTCAGGGAATTTATGGGGCAGATCAAACTCGGCCAGAATCGCATGCATTTCGGCATCGTTGTTTCCAACGTCCCCAAGCACCTCGTTAATGGTCCCGAACGGGCTGCGTGCATTGGGCGGCCAGTCGGTAATTTCTGCAATGGCTTTCTGTCCGTCTTTGGCGCCGTTCAGGTTTTCTTTTGGAATAAAAATATCAAAGCCAACCTTACCTGCCGGTATCAGGAATGCAAAATTGCGGGATACCTGCACCGTCCCCACAAAAATGGATTTGGCGCGTTCGATGATCTCGATCACTTCGCCTTCGAGGTCATGTTTTTTACGTCGTGCAAACAGCCGGATACGCACTTTGTCGCCCTCCATGGCGTGTTTCAGGTTACGTGATGAAATGATAACCGGGCGCTCCAGTTCGTCACTTATCACATAGGCAAACCCCTGGGGTTGCATCTCTACCACACCATTTGCCGTGCCCGTTCGGGCTTTGAGCTTGTATTTCCCCCGCGATAGTTTATCGAGGTAACCATCGTCGGCCAGTTCCTGAAGAACAATGTTGGCCAGTTTGCGCGTTTCGGGTTCCTTAATACCTAAAATCGAGGAAATCTGCCGGTAATTAACCGCTTTGGCAGGCTCTTCATAAAGGATGGAAAGAATGGCATTTTTTAATTTCTTCTTGTTGAATGGAGTCGATTTCTTTTTTTTGAAACGATTCTTTTTTTTCTTTTTATGTTTTGCCATAGAGGACTATTTAAAGGAAATCCAAGTTAATACAAATATTATATTCCGGGTACCTTTGGCTGCATAAGTTTCGAAAAATTTTCCTCTGCTCTTTTGCGGGTTTGGTCCCTAACTTTATTTAACAAAGCACGCGGGAAAGAGTTAGCAGGAATTTGTATGTTTGTAGACCAATTTTAACACATGAAGATTAAAGGCAAGATACCTTTGTTTATTGTGGCGGTGCTCGGCTGGGTGGTAACGATTTCATCGTGTGCAAACATCGGGATGCCCACCGGTGGACCTCGAGACAGTATTCCTCCGGTTTTGGTGGAAACCAATCCCGATTTTGGTGAACTTGATTATGACGGCGATGATGTTCGGCTCACGTTCAATGAGTACATCCAACCTGATCAAATATCAGAAATACTGGTGATTTCTCCACCTCTTGCCAAACGGCCAATCATAAAAACCAAATCGAAAACACTGATCGTTCAGTTTAACGAAGACCTGAAAGACAGTACCACTTATTCGCTCGACTTTAAAAACTCCGTGGTGGATAACAATGAAAAAAATCCTCTGGAGAACCTGCGTTTTACCTTCAGCACGGGACCAGAACTCGATACCCTGAGAATTGCAGGGCAGGTGGTAAATGCCTTTAATCTCGAACCAATCGAAAAAGGATTGGTGGTGTTGCAAAGCAATTTGCACGACAGTGCCGTGTTTAAAGTTACGCCTGATTACATTGCCAAAACCGATGAAAACGGCATGTTTATGATGGATAACCTGCCGTCCGGTAAGTACAATGTATTCGCTATTAACGATATGAATAACGACCTGCTTTATAACGAAGGAGCAGAAGAGATCGCCTTTGTGGACGATCTGGTGATTCCGCGAGCCGAATTCCATGAAAGCCGTGATACCGTGATAAGTGGGCTCGATTCAATGCTCATACTCGGACACACGCACTTTTATCCCGAGCCTTTTTTCCTGCATTATTTTATGGAGGATATTTTTGAGCAGTATATTGAAACAGCTGAACGGCAGGAGCGAAATAAGTGTTTGTTTCTTTTTAACGAGTCGGTGAAAGATACATTTAATGTGCGTTTGATCGATCACGATGTGAAGGGCTGGAATAGCATAGAATACAACGAAAGAGTGGATTCGATTGTGCTATGGATTGCCGATACAACACTTAGTAAATACGATTCTCTGATGATGGAATTGTCTTATATTCAGCTTGATTCGGCCGGATTGCCCTATGTTTTTCGGGATACCATGCTGATGGAATATTCGGACCCAAAAACGGAACCGAAAAGAGGCAGACGCCGAACCCAGGAGAATGATGAAGAAAAGCCGATCCCGGTTGAACAGTTTAACTGGCAAACCAATATCTCCGGCAAAATGGAACTGAACGGCTCTATCCGTTTAACGGCGCCAGAGCCAATCGCGACTTTCGATAGTACCCGGATCACCCTTTACCTGTCAGAAGATACCCTGAAAACACCCTTGAACTTTACGTTCAGCAAAAACAAAAAAGCGTATCGAACTTATACGATTTCTTACGACTGGGAACCGCAAACGAAATATACGCTGCACATCGATTCGGCAGCTTGCACAAATTTATACGGCATAACGAGCCGTGAATTTTCAAAAGGATTCGAAACACGTGAAGAGGATTATTATGGTTCGCTCAACTTCGAGTTTTCGAATGTTCCCGGTTCAATGATCGTGCAGGTGTTAAAAAACAACGACGATGAAGAAGTGCTGAGACAGCAACGGTTCGACAGCGACGGTTCGGTTGTTTTTAATTTTCTGCCACCCGAGAAATACAAGGTGAAAGTGATTTTTGACGACAACGGAAACGGGAAATGGGATACGGGAAGTTACCAGGATAAACTTCAGCCTGAACGGGTTTCATACATCAACGAGGTGATAAAATTGCGTTCGAACTGGAGCGAAACCCATGTTTGGGACCTTTCTCCGGATCCGGATTTCCAGAAAAAAATAATCGACAGGGAACTGGAAGAAAAGAAACGTAAGGAAGCTCTCGAAAAAGCCAGAAAAGAACAAGAGCAACAACAACAGAACAGTATGTTCAGACCAGGTAGCATGGGTGGTGGTAATAACTTTTGATTATCAGTTCGATTTACCCTTTATTTCGCTTTATTTTTGTATGTTTAATCAACTTTTAATCGAACAAAATGGCAAGTGTTAGAAACCTGAAAAAAGACATCGATCTGATTATGTCGCTGGCATTGAGCGATTGTTTTTATGTTTTGGAATATAACTCAAAAATCGACCAGGACGCTGTTTACAAGATTGCCGGCGAGATCGTTACCGCTCATCGCGAATTAAGACTTCGTGCCATACACCCCGACGGGAAGGATAATCCGAAAATGGTGAAACAGTATTACAAGGGGCTCGTAAACGATATGCTGAAAGCTGCTGATACAGCGCTCGAGAAACTCTCGAAAGAGGTAAAGAAGGTGTCAAAATAAGCCAGGTTATTTTAACTGAAATGTTTTGTGGGCCACCACTTCTCCCTTATAAAAAGTGGTGATCTCCCATGTGCCCAGTTTATCTTCCAGTGGTTCCCAGATACAATCGCCCAGGTAAAATTCAAAATCATTTGTGCCAATAAACTGTTCGCCGGTGAAGGGCGGTTGCAAGTTACCGTTCTCGTCTTTAAACGGCGGATGATCGATGTGAAAGTAGAGTTTCTCTCCCTTGCCGTTTTTAATGTGAAGTACGTATCCGAATTCAGTGCCGATCCGTGCATCAATTTCAGTTTTAAAAGCGATGATACGCGGGATGGCCTTGCTCTCGCGATCCCAGGTTTCGTATTCTCCGTAGCTGTACATTTTAAATGTTGGTCGACGTTTCCCCATCATTCTAAATAAGCCTTAAATGTAACAATTGTTATAATTTTTTATGGAAACATTCTTAATTTTGCCGACTGAAAACTGCATATTGGGTCACATCAGGAAACATAATAAGTTATTATTTTTACTCACACTGCCGGTGTATTTCTTCATCGTGCAGCAGTCGATTCAGAATAAGCATACACATTTTTATGCCAATGGACTGGTGGTCACACACTCGCATCCTGTTGATACCGATAGCAGGGAGCCTATTGATCATCATAATCACTCGAAAACCGAAATTTGTTTTTTCAATACCTTCCATTTTCACTTTTTTACCATTTCCGAACCATTAACCGTTGCTTTATACGAGCGTGAAACGGAGGCTGAATTCCTGGTAACGGAAGATATCTTTTGCAATTCCAGTCACTATTTTAAAATGATCCCCCGCGGGCCACCCACATATTGTCTTTGCTGAACCTGAACGAAAGACATTATTTTTTAACCGAATCATTTTATCATTTTATGAAATCAGTTCTGGCACTGCTTGTGCTATTCGTGAGCTTTCAGTACAGTATTGCTGATGGCTGCGATGACGACAAAAAAAGACTGAAAACCGATGCCATGCTTTTTGGCGACGTTAAATCGGGAGAAGACCATATACCCTTCGCCACCATAACCGTTAAAGGGACCACGATTGGAACTGCTGCCGATGCTACCGGTCATTTTAAAATGACCAATATGCCACTTGGTGAACAAACGCTGGTTATCTCTGCAGTTGGATACAAAACCACGGAAGAAATCGTGGTTTTCGTAGCGAAAAAAAGTGTTACCCTTTTTGTAAAACTTGAGCCCGATAATATTGGACTGGAACAGGTGGTTGTTTCGGCTGATCGTAATGCAAAAAGCCGGCACGAAGCTTCCACAATCGTAAACAGCATTAATCCGAAGTTATTTGAACGCGTGCAGAGTGTCACCCTCAGCGAAGGACTGAATTTTACACCTGGCCTGCGCATGGAAAATAACTGTCAGAACTGTGGGTTTTCTCAGGTAAGGATGAATGGGCTGGAAGGTACTTATTCGCAGATACTTATCAATTCGCGCCCGGTGTTTAGCGGACTGGCTGGCGTTTACGGCCTCGAACTCATACCGGCAAACATGATCGAACGTGTGGAAGTTGTCCGCGGTGGTGGTTCGTCGATGTATGGCAGCAACGCCATCGCCGGAACCATCAACCTGATCACCAAAGACCCGATCGCCAATAATTTCGAGGCAGCTGTCTCCAGCTCTTCTGTTGGAGCTGGGCATGAAAGCGAAGCAGCAACCGACTATAACATTAACCTGAACGGATCATATGTTACAGACGATTACCGGACGGGGATGAGTATTTTTGGTTTTCACCGAAAACGTGATCCTTTTGATGCCAATTCCGATGGTTTTTCTGAGCTGTCGAAGATTAAAAATCTTACACTTGGTGGTCGTGTTTACCAGCGTTTGGCAAATCGCGCCAGGATTACGCTTGATTATTTCAATATTTATGAATTCAGAAGAGGCGGAAATAAATTCGATCTGCCGTTGCACGAAGCCGATATAACGGAAAGCCTGACGCATCGCATTAACTCGGGAGCGCTAAATTTCGATCAACTATTTAGAGAAGAAGACCAGTTTCTGGCGTTTGCGGCGTTTCAATCGGTCGATCGTGAGTCTTACTATGGAGCGAATCAGGATCCTTCGGCCTATGGAAATACCCGGGATTTGACCTACTCAGCTGGTGTTCAGTATAACCGGCATATGCATGACTTTATATTCGCTGATTTGGACCTAACGGCCGGGCTGGAGATGAACGGGGGAAATCTAAAAGATGAAAAGCTGGGCTATTGTGATCCTGAGACTGATATGCATTACGATAATACGCTGGTAGCGAACCAGACCATGACAACTGGAGCAGGATTTATTCAAACGGAATGGATAACCGAAACAATGGTGTTTACTGTTGGACTTCGTTTTGATCATTACCAAATCAGCGAGGATACAGGCGATGGAGATGATGCAAGTGGCAACGTCCTTAGTCCGCGGGTGAATTTCCTGTATGATATTGGCGATCACCTGCAGTTTCGTACCGGATATGCCCGTGGTTTCCGTGCACCACAAATTTACGATGAAGATTTGCACATCGAGACTTCAGGTTCAAGGAAAGTGATTCATAGGAACGATCCTAACCTGACCCAGGAAACCTCGAATAGTTACACGGTTTCATTTGACTATAACAATACGATTGGCAATTGGCAGTATCAGTTTCTGGCTGAAGTATTTTACACAAATCTGGTGAATCCGTTTGCCAATGAATACGGTCAGCCCGATGAGAACGGCACAGTAATTTACACACGCTTAAATGCAGAAGACGGAGCAAATGTCCGGGGGATCAACCTTGAGCTGAATCTTTCGCCTTCCAGACGTTTCCAATTGCAGTCGGGATTTACTCTTCAGAAAAGTGAATACGAGAAACCACAGGAGTTTAATGAGAAACGATTTTTCCGCACGCCTGACACCTATGGTTATTTCAGCTTGAATTATAATCCGATTCAGGTATTCAGCATTTCAATTACAGGAAACTGCAGCGGTGAGATGTTGATCCCTTATTTTGGACCGTCACTTCCGAACCCTGAAGAAGGTGAATTGCGCCAAAGCCCGGCCTTTTTTGATGCGGGGATTAAATTAAGCTACGAGGTTAAAGTGGCTGATAATGCAAAAGTACAGCTGAACGGGGGAGTCAAGAATATTTTCAACAGTTTTCAGGATGATTTTGATACAGGGGTTGATCGGGATCCGGGATATATTTACGGGCCAATGACACCGCGCAGCATCTATTTCGGGGTGAAGATTGGAAACCTTCTCTGAATAAAAGTTAAGAAGAATGAAGGTCGTACGCTATTACCCGGACGGCCTTTTTAATTGAATATTTTAATTCCGAAGAAAAGTGTTCTTGGTCGCGACGGACCATAAATGAACCCGCTATCCCGGTTTTTTCCACTGTCGAAATTCGACTGATAATCATCAAAGAGATTGCTTATACCACCGAAGATTTCGATGGATGAATCCACACGCTTCAGATCGAAACGATAACCCACTTTAATGTTGGTTTCCATAAAGGACGGAGATTTGAATAATTCATCCGATTCGGGAGTTCCGGTATCACCTGACAGCCCGTAATGGGGCACAAGCATACTGCCCGTATATACTCCGGACAATGATGCGCTAAATCGATCGCCGGGTGTCCAGCTTAGCGTGTAATAACCATAAATTTCGGGTGTACGCAGATAGTCTTTGGTACCCGGCAATTCTGCTGACCAGGCTACTGCCTCATCATATTGACTTTTTTGGGCCGTCAGTCCACCTTCGATTTGCAGTGTACGATTAAAATTGGCACGTGCTTCAAAGGTAACACCATATACCATACTGCTACCTCCGTTTCGTTTTTCCAGAATTGAGTTACCGTTGGGATCTGCTCCGATTTCTTCCAGAATAAAAGCATCGTTTAGTCTGGTGTAAAATCCTTCGAGTGTAAATCCAACAATGTGTTTTTCGTTGGGCTTGTCCCAGTTTAAGGAAGCGCTCAAACTCTGCGAACGTTCTTCTCTAAGGTCGTCTGCCAATTGGATAGTTTGGATGCCACCGCCGGCAAAGGCAATGTGCATATCGGCATCGAACGCCTGTGGAGCCCTGAACCCTGTTGACCATGAGAAACGAAGTTGTGTATTTATATTGGGCTTCAGAAGCAGTGAGATACGCGGATTCAGAATCAGGTTGTCAACAAAATTATGCTTATCGGCCCGCAGACCAGCCAGAAGAGTAGTTTTTCGTGTAATCGACCAGTCGCTTTGCAGAAAAGCACCCAGGGTTTTTGTCTTCTGGTCGATAAGGTAATCATACGCTTCAATCTGATCGAAAACATCATCGATGACGTATTCCAGTCCAAAAGTCATAATATTGGTACCGGCGCCAACGAAATCATTGATCGCATGATTGATTTGCGAGCCGAATTGTACGGTGTAATTTTTTGAATGTCCGTATGGAGGAGCATTGTTGAAATCCTGCAATTCCTGCCCGCCATCAGGAGCGATGCCTGTATAATGCTTACGCCGGGTGTACTGTCCGGCTGAGTAAAGTATCAGGCTGGTTTGGTTGTTGAAATTGTTTTCGTAGTCGACACCACCCATAATTATATTGTGATGACGTTCTTCGGATTGTTGTGACAGATAGGCCGGTCCTTCAATCATTTCGCCACCATAGCGGTACTCATAAGTCGCCGAAAAATTAGCTTCAATTTTCTGGTTTTCATCAGGAAGAAAAAATGAGTTTATCCCCAACGAATTATTGGTTATTTCTGGTAGTTCCGAGAAATTATCGCTGTTATGGTCGTAGGCATCTCTCTCGCGGTGAAAAGCGTACATGGCCATTCCGGCATTTCTTTTTTGTGAAAGTGCGGTCAATGTTCCGTTAACGTTGTAATCCAGGGCATCACCCCCTATTAACTGATTGTTCGAAGTCACTTCAAAAGAATTTCTTTGGGGTATTTTTGTGATGATATTTACCGTTCCTCCAATCGCACTCGAACCATAAAGTGCCGAGGCTCCTCCTCGCACCACTTCAATACGTTCTACCAATGCCGTAGGCAGCTGTTCCAGTCCATATAATCCGGTTAGCGGACTGAAAACGGCACGACTGTTAATGAGGATCTGGCTATAGGCCCCACCCAATCCGTTCATACGCAACTGAGTGTAGTTACAGGTCTGGCAATCGGTTTCCATGCGCAGTCCCGGTTGAAAACTCAACGATTCGGAAATTGTTTGCGCGGCTACTTTATCGATCGTTTTACCATCCAGCACATTAACGATAACCGCACTTTCGGTTTGGCGTTTAAAGGTTTTTGTTCCGGTGATGACCACCTCATCCATGTGAATCACATCTTCTTCCAAATCAAATTTTACTTCAATCGTTTTGCCGGCAATGAGATTCACCACCTCTTTTTTTTCTTTATAACCTACCATCTTTGCTACCAGCGTAAATTCTCCAACGGGCAAATCGATCAGCATGTAGTGACCGGTAACATCAGTCGTAGTCCCGTAATTGGTGCCTTCCAGATATATATTCACAAACGGTATATGTTCGCCTTTCGAAACCACGTGACCAATAATTACAGCATCACTGTGTTCATCTTGAGCCCAAAGTGTGAACGTTGCTATAAAAAAAAGCAATATGGAAGCGTGTATTGATTTTATCATATTTATTCTGCAATTTTCGTTCTGGAATATCCCGGCTTACCGTGGCGCAGCCACTTAAGTTTTTCAGTTGTTTTATGATGTGCAAATGTAGAAATTCTATGTGTTTACGCAAATAGTTTAGAATCATTCTAAATAAACATAATCTATAATTCATAAATTCTTTGCTAATGGTCACTGGTAGTGTAAACTGCTTTGCCCCGGGATAAAAGATTATTACATTTGTTGCGTTATAAAAACCGATGATAGATATCAGCGATGAACGACCAGATAAATAATGAACTAAAAAAGAAGGAGCGGAGGAACAATATCATTGTTATTGCCCTTTCAGTGGTTTTGGTGGCTGTTGTGGTACTGTACTTTGTTCAGAACCGTGAACACCGGGTGATGCTTACCGAGATCAATGCAGAAAAGGATTCAATACAATTTGAACTTACTCAGATTGCCTCCAGTTATGATTCGTTGAAAACCGAAAACGATACCATTAACGAACAACTTTTTGTGGCCCAGGCCAAAGTAAAAGACCTGTTGCTGGAGGTAGAACAGACCAAAAAAGTGAGTTATGCGAAAATTTCTGACTACCAGAAACAGGTAACCACCTTGCGGGGCATTATGCGTGATTTTGTGGTGCAGATCGATTCGCTGAATCGGCGCAATGAACAACTGATGGCTGAGAATCTCGAGGTAAAACAACAGTATAAACAGGTTGAGCAGCAAAATCAGCAACTTAATCAGGAGAAGGAGCGTCTTCAGAAAAACCTGCAGCGTGCAGCGATGTTGAAAGCCCGGGACCTGATGGCCGAACCGCTCAACTCGCGAAGCAAAGTCACCAAATTTGCCCGTCGTGCCGAAAAGATCAGGATATACTTTGTTCTGGGGCAGAATACAGCCACCGAGCGGGGAGCCAAGAATATTTATGCCCGTATCATGCGCCCCGATCAGTTGTTGATGAGCAAATCGGAGGATAACCTGTTTCAGTTCGAAGACCTGAAAATTCAGTACTCGGCCATGCGTGAAATTATTTACGAAGGTAAAGATTTACCGGTGGCCATTTTCTGGGATAATACAAATGAACCCGAACTGATGAGGGGAACTTATACTGTTAACCTTTTTGCAGATGGTTTCGAAATAGGCGAAACTACTTTTACCCTGCAATAAACTTTCATTGGCTCGATTCAGTAATTGATCAGCATGGCAACTTTTCTTTTCGATGAAATAATTTTTGGTCCGGTGGAGAGTCGCCGACTGGGTATTTCGCTGGGTATTAACCTGCTGCCAACTACTGCAAAAGTTTGTTCTTTCGATTGTATTTATTGTGAATGTGGTTTTACGCCCAAAGAATACCAGGAGAAAGTTACGCTTCCATCGCGCGAAGAAGTGTGTACTAAACTCGAGGCCAAACTGCAGAAAATGGGAGCTGAAGAGCGCCTGCCCGATGTTATTACCTTTGCCGGTAACGGCGAACCCACACTTCACCGCGAGTTTGCCGGCATTATTGACGATACCATCGTATTGCGCGATCGCCTGGCGCCCAAAGCCCGGATTGCTGTCCTTTCGAATGCTACGATGCTTCATCGAAAACCCGTGTTTGAAGCCTTGCTGAAGATTAAGGATAATATTCAAAAACTCGATTCTGCATTCGAAGAAACTATCCGTGTGCTGGATTGTCCGCGCGGTGTTTTCAATCTGGAAAAGACCATCGAAAAACTGATCGCATTCAACGGTAAGGTAATCATTCAAACCATGTTTGTAAGGGGAACATTTAAAGGTCAGATTATTGATAACACGACGGAAAAAGAAATTAATGCCTGGCTCGAAGTTCTCAAAAAAATAAATCCCCTGCAGGTGATGATTTACACCATTGCAAGGGATACACCCATCGACACGCTCGAAAAAATACCGATCAGCGAATTGAACAGCATTGCCAAACGCCTTCGTACAGCTGGCTTCGACGTTCAGGTTTCGGGATAGGTGCGTTTAATGTTTAGCGTTCAAAGTTAAAAGTTGTTTTCGGAAACACTAAACTCTGAACATGGACCCTTAAACTAAAGCGTTGTACGGTACCATTCCGAACTTTTTCCCATCCACCTAATGCCGGCCACGAAACCTTTTAATTTCAGCAGGTCATTGCTTTCCAGCCAACCATAGCAATCGTAGGTTTTCCCCGATTTAGGATCGTAAATACTGCCGCTGTTCCATTCCTCCTTATCCGCATCGTACTTGAACCCATTGAGAATCTGTATTCCGACTATCGAACGATCGCGCAAGGCCGGATCCGGATTTTCGTCGTCTTTTGGCGGCTCGCCGTTTTCATATTTCTCGGGAATCATATAAACGATTGTCCCGATGAATTTCCCGTCTTTTTTCTCTACCTCAATTTTTGTGGTTTTTTCTTCGTTCCACCAAACGCCAACAATTTTTTCGGCTTCCTGGGCAAAACCTGAAAGGGCATAAATACCCAGAAAAAAAAGAATGACTAGTTTTTTCATGATCTTGATTTCACTTAAATTTATAGCTTTAAATATAGAAATATTTACATTGGTTCTGAAAAATCACTTCCTTTTAAACTGACATTCATGAAACGGGCATGATCAAAACCTTTTAAATGCTAAGAAGAATGATTGTGTGAGTTACCGCTGAAAATTTAAAAATATAAACGAATGAAAATACTGAAACGAATTCTGCTGGGCCTCCTCATTCTTATTGTTCTCATCCTTGTTGCCGGAGGTGTGTATTTGCGTTTTATGAAAACTGCTGCTGTACCTGATTACAACAAAGATTTATACCTGATTGGTCTCGAAAACGAAGTTCAGGTATTACGTGACGAACATGGAATTCCGCATATCTTTGCCCAAAGTGAAGAAGACCTGTATCGTGCGGTTGGTTTCGCCATGGCCCAGGATCGATTGTGGCAAATGGACTTGTTGCGCCGGGTGACCCAGGGCAGGCTTTCAGAAATTTTAGGGAAAGATCAGACAGAAACCGACCTGATGATGCGTGCATTGCGGATCCAGGAGAAATCACAGAAAATACTGGATCAATCTGATCCGGATATTGTAACTGCACTCGAGGCCTTTTCCGATGGAGTAAATCAATACATTGCACAATTCCCTTTACCTCCCGAGTTCAAAGTGCTGGGGTACCAGCCCGAATGGTGGAAACCGGTGCATTCGATCAACCTGATTGGATACATGTCGTGGGATTTATCAATGGGATGGGGTACAGAATATTTTCTGCATCGCCTGCGCACCGAGATTTCAGATAAGAAGATTGCCGAAATGATCCCCGACCTTGAAAACCACAAAACAGCCATTTATCCTGAATTTGGTAAAAACAAGATCACAGCTGAACAGACCCTGCTTTCGGCTGCACAAAACCTGAATGAACTGGGGATTGAAATTTTCAACGGGAGCAATAACTGGGCCGTTTCCGGTCAAAAAAGTAAAACCGGCATGCCGCTGCTGGCCAACGACATGCACCTTGGGTTATTTGCGCCGGGTATCTGGTACCAGATGCACCAGGTAGTCGATGGCAAGCTGAATGTTACAGGCGTTGTGGTTCCGGGGCAACCTTTTGTGATTGTCGGGCACAACGATAAAATAGCATGGGGAATGACCAACGTAATGGTGGATGACCTTGATTTTTATAAAGAAAAGCTGAACGAAGATTCGACCAAATACTGGTTCGATGACGAATGGAGAGATCTTGATATTCATAAAGAAGCGATCAAAACCAAGGAAGGCGAAACGATTGAAGCAGCTTTGAAATTTACGCATCGCGGACCACTGGTTAACCGGTTCAAAAAGGAAAACGAAATGCCGCTTTCCATCCGCTGGCTGGGCAATGAAATGAGCAATGAAATTCGTACCGTCTATTTATTGAATCGTGCCCGGAACTGGAGCGATTTCAGAAATGCTGTAAGCACTTTTATTTCGGTTAGCCAGAACATCATTTACGCTGATGTGGAAGGCAACATTGGTTTACAATGCAGTGCCGGAGTACCTGTCCGTGAAGGTTCGGGTATTGAAATTTACCCGGGTGACAGCAGCAAATACGACTGGCAGGGGCTGGTTCCATTTGAAGAATTGCCTTATGAGTTTAATCCCGCGCGCGGCTATGTTTCATCGGCCAATAACAAAACGGTTCCCAACGATTATCCCTATTACATCAGTCACTGGTTTGCCACGCCAAGCCGTATCGATCGTATCCGTGAGATGCTGGAAGAAAAACCACTGCTGGGAGTAGAAGATTTTAAAGCAATGCACAGCGATTTTCGCTCGAAAACAGCCGAACGAATGACGAAAGTATACCTTGAATCGCTAAAAAAAGCCATCAATTTGAATGCAACAGAAGAACAGGCACTCGATATTTTCAAGGCATGGGATTATACCTTGACGCGCGAAAGTCAGGCTGCTTCTATTTTTGAAGTATTGTACCGGAAATCGATGCTTAACCTGGTAAAAGACGATCTGTCGGAGGAACTCTTCCAGGGGATTAAGGGAGAAAAGATGCTCCTGGAGAATTTAATGATAAACGTTTTGGCGGATAATAGTTCAGGATGGATCGACAATATCAATACACCGGAAAAGGAAACATTTGACGATCTGGTACTAGAATCGTTCCGCGAAACTGTTGAAGAGCTGAGCGCTGAGCTCGGTTCCGATGCGGAGCAGTGGCAATGGGGGAAAATCCATAGTTTCACGCTTAGTCATCCGCTGGGTGTAGTTCCCGTTCTTGATAAAGTGCTCAAGCTGAATCGTGGTCCATTTGAAGTGTCCGGAAGTTACCATACGGTTTGTCCGTATTCGTATTCCTACACAAACCTGTATAAAGTCAATCACGGGGCATCACAGCGGCACATTTACGACACGCAGGACTGGGATCGGTCGCAAACGGTGATCCCTACCGGAACCAGTGGTATTCCGGCCAGCAAATTTTACCTCGATCAAACTGAATTGTATCTGAATAATCGCTACCATGCCGATCCGTTTACCAAAGCAATGGTGGGAGAAGCAGCTAAATTCAGTATGACCTTGAAACCTGAGCCAAAGGAAGATTAGGAATGGAATTCTGAAATACATGTCGAAGCGTTTTATGTAACGCGGACGAAAGTTTCAATCACCATATCACAATCAAAATCCGGATCTCCCAAAATAATTGCGCAAGTTTTTTCACGCTTCCGTGTCTTACGACTATTATGAATTTTTAATAGCCTGTAAAATGAACGGAAGATTTAGCTGGCGAGCCTTCATAAGTTTTGGTTTAACTTATATTATGCTCGTGTTACTGGTATCGGGTTTTATCCTTTATGTTTCGCCACCAGGACGTTATGCGCACTGGGTAAACTGGTCGTTGTGGGGCATGTCAAAAGAAGAGTGGCAGGCCATTCATACCGTTTTTTCACTTGGATTTATCGTGCTTTCAGTGTTCCATTTGTTTTCGGCAAACTGGCGGGCTTTCATCTATTATTTTCGCTCGAAAAGGGAAAAAGGCTTCAACAAGAAATTTGAATTTCTTTTTTCAACCTTATTGGTATTCATTCTTTTTTTCGGAACTTTTTATTCCCTGCCACCTTTTAAAAGCGTGATGACGATGGGAGAGAATTTTACCAACTCATGGGAGAAAACAAAAGAGCGTGCACCGGTTCCGCATGCGGAGTTACTTACTTTGGCCGAATTGTCGGAACAACTTAAACTCGAGACGCCCGATGAACTGACCCGAAAACTGGATAATCATCAGATAATATATGAAGATATTCATACCCAGACCCTCGAAGAAATGGCGGCTGTAAACAATACCACACCGGCTGAACTCTACGAAATCGTTTCGAAAAAAGCAGGCAATGCCATGCAGGGATCGGGAGTAGGGCGAAAGACCCTCGAAGATTTTGCTATCGAAATGAATAAAAATATCGATGATCTATTAAAAATATTGGAAGAAAATAGCATCGAAGCTCAAAAGGGACAAACGTTGCGCACCATTGGCGAGAACAACGATGTTCCTCCGCGCGATATTTACGATTTGATCTCAAAATAATTTAAAATAAAAGTCAATTGTAGTAAATTTCTCAGGCGAATGTCGGATCTGGAAATCATACAACAACTCAAACAGGGAAAGGAGCTTGCATTCAGACAGCTCATCGACGATTATCAGAAACTGGTGGTGAATACCTGTTACGGGCTGGTTCATAATCGTGAAGATGCCGAAGACATCGCCCAGGATGTTTTTATTGAGGTGTACCGGTCGGTGCAGCATTTCAGAGCCGATTCAAAATTATCTACCTGGTTGTATCGAATTGCAGTTAACCGTTCCTTAAATCATATACGTGATAATAAGAAACACAAATGGTTTCGTTCGTTTGAAAACGAGGTGGAGGAAAAAAGCAGGCAATTGCAGCAAATTGAATCGGCCCGGTCTGAACATCCGGAGTTTGAATTGGAGAATAAACAGCGGGCATTAATCCTCCACGAAGCTGTAAATAATTTACCCGAGAAACAGAAAGTGGCTTTCACGCTGAGTAAATACGAAGATCTCTCGTACCAGGAAATTTCGGAGGTGATGGAATTGTCTATATCCTCGGTTGAATCCTTGTTATTCAGAGCAAAAAAGAACCTTCAGAAGAAATTGCATGCTTGTTACAAAAAAAAGTGCATGTAAATGCAAGTTTTTAAGATAGAATGTGTCATACTATTAACTACTGAAAAATGAAGTGTAAAACCGCACATAGCAAATTGATTTTCTTCCAGGAGAAAGAGTTGGAGCCCTCAGAAATGAAGGCGGTTCAGGAGCATCTCGACAGTTGCTCCGATTGTGCTCTTTTTGCTGAAGAAATGAAAAAAACACTCAGTATTTTGGAAACGGATAAAATAGACACTGTCAATCCGTTTTTCTATACCCGTGTTAAAGCAAAACTTGAAAACCAGACGGTTCAGCCACAAATTGCAAGACGTCCGGTACTGGTCAGGATTCTGCAGCCTGTTGCATTCTCCATCATCCTGCTTATAGGAATTTATGCCGGGATAAAAATGGGGGCAACGGGAAGTGCCGGTACGGGTAATGAGGTGTTAGCGGAGCAGGATTTGATCCCTTACTGGAATGAACTGGATGGCGAGCCTATCGAAACTTTTTTAATGGAATAAGCCATGGTAACAAGAAATACATACCGCATACTGATCTGGGTAATCGTTATCCTGGTGGCCACCAATCTGTCGATGGGGCTGTCGTTCTGGTACCATAAACAGCAGGACAAAAAAGCAGCGGAATCGGTTGGAGAAGAAGTGGTGATGCCATCGGAACAACGCACGCGATTTTTCCGCGACCAGCTGAACCTTAGCATGGAACAGGTGAATGATTTCCGCGACCTCAACCGCGATTACAATCGAAATGCCCGAAAGGTTACCGATCAACTCGAAAATCTCAGAATTCAGATGGTTGATGAGATGAGCAACGATGAGCCCTCTGAAACAGTTCTGGATGAAATCTCAAATAAAATTGGCGATTTACATGCCGAACTGAAACACCTGACTATTGATTATTACCTGGGGATGAAGCAGGTTTGCGACAGTTCCCAGCAGGAAAAATTGGAGGAAATTTTTCTCACGGTATCAAAATCGAAAGAAGACGTTGAGCTGCCCCGGCGTGGAAGAGGATTTCGGGGAAGAAATTTAAATTAACCAATTTGAGGCGGAAAGCCGTTTCGGATTCGAGATAAATAAATAACATTCTTAAATAGTAACATCATGAAAACTAGCAAGTTAAAAAACTTTGCCTGGGTGTTCTTTGCCCTGGCACTAACAAGCTCCACCGTTTTAGCACAAGGTTGGAGAAGAGGAAACACTGTTCAAAACAGAGCTGATCAACCCTGTTTAACACAAATTTCTGATTTGAGTGAAGTACAGGCTTCAGACATTAACGAACTGGATGCAGCTCACCGCGACCAAATGGCTGAGTTACGAAATCAACGTCGTTCGACGAGCGATCCAATCGAAAAAAGTGAGATCAGAACAACTATGCTGAAAAATGTGGAAGCGCACAGAAACGCTGTTAAATCGCTGCTCAGCGAAGAACAAAAAATACAGTATGAACAGTTGTTGGCGACAGCCGGTAATGGCATTGCCCGAAACAGTGGTCAGAGAAAAGGTAATGGCAATCTGAACGGACGCGGACAGGGAAACAGAAATACCTTACAAAAAAACGGGCGCGGAAATGGTAAAGGAAACCGCGGGAACCAGCAGCCGAGGCGTGGAGGATGCATGAATTATACAAACTGAACTGCCTTTTGCCGGATTGAAATCAATTAATCATTAATTATTAAAGTTTTGAATTATGAAAACAAAATTTGTATTTGTAGTAATTACAGGAATGGCGCTCTTTTTAGCAGCTTGTTCCGAGAAAAGCGAAGTAGCCGACGAGGTTTTACAGGATGAAGTGCTTCAAACACTTGATCCTACAAAAAGCTCTGAATTGGCCGAGTTGGTTGGGGACAGTTGTAATTTTACAGCTACCTTAAACGAGGAAGAGGTGGAAGGCTTGCTTGCCATGCGCGAAGAAGAGAAACTTGCCCGCGATGTTTACCGAGCTTTTTATGCCGAATATGGACATATCGTGTTTAGTAACATTTCAAAAAGCGAAGATGCACACATGACTGCCGTACTCTATATGATCAATGGTTTTGGACTGATCGATCCGGCTAGTGATGAAGAAGGCGCATTCAACGCCGATCCGTTTCCGGAACTTTATGCACAATTAACAGAGCAGGGAAGTGCCAGTTTGGTCGAGGCTCTTAAAGTTGGTGCTTTTATCGAAGAGTATGACATCGCCGATTTGCGGGATCATTTGGCTGAAACAGAAAACGAAACCATTCAACGTGTTTACGGGAACTTATTGAGAGGATCGACTTTCCACCTCAGAGCTTTCACGAATGCGCTAAGCAGATTGGGTGAAACGTACACTCCCGGTATACTTACCCAGGAAGATTATGAAGACCTGCTGCTGAATGATAACACCGATTCTGATGATTCGGAAGACGATGGAACATTTGTTCCGGGAACAGGTGTTTGTGATGGGACAGGACCGAATGCTTAAGATAACCTTCTCATCAGAGATTCTTATGACAATATGTCAATTACGTTTTAGAGGCTCCGGGAGTTTTTCCGGAGCTTCTTTTTTGCGCAAGTTTTCAAGTGCGTTGGTGTCATACCATAAACAAAAAATTAAATCGATGAAAACACTATTTGCCTATTTCATTTTCTCCGTTTTAGCCGCGCTTACTGTGTCGAACAGCTATGCTTCTGTTCTTTCTGAGAAAGAAAAAGAGGGATTGCGTCTTATGCGCGAAGAGGAGAAACTTGCTCACGATGTTTATATAGTACTTTATGAAAAATGGCAATTACCCATTTTTAACAATATTTCGGGAAGTGAGAGCCGGCATTTTGAGGCTGTTGGATTTTTACTCGAAACCTATGCGATAGAAGATCCGGCTTATTCAAAAGCTGGAAAATTCAGGAATAGTGAACTGGCATTATTATACGATTCTCTCACTGCCAGGGGAGTTGGGTCGCTCGTTGCCGCCCTCGAAGTAGGTGCTTTTATTGAGGAAGTTGATATTCAGGATCTACAGGGGCTGCTCGATCAGAATCCAAATAATACCATCGCAATGGTTTATCAGAATTTGCTTCGTGGTTCGCAAAATCACCTGCGTGCGTTCACCGGTCAGTTGGCATTCCGCGAAGGGAACTATACCCCAAAGGTTTTAAATGAAGATGTTTATCAGGACATCGTATCATCAGAACATCAGCGTGGGAATGGAGTAAACTGCATGAGTCAGAATCGCATGCGTACGGGAAAAGGCAGACAAAAAATCAGAAACTGTATGAACCGGTAAATTTTTCTTTTAATGCAAAGATTACGTCTTCCCGATCTGATGAAAGGGATCGCCATTCTGTTAATGATCCAGGTGCATATTATGGAGCTCTTTATGGATTATGCTTCGCAGCAATCAATCGTTGGGAAAGTTTCGCTTTTTCTGGGGGGCCCGTTTACGGCCATGATTTTTATGATTGTAATGGGGTACTTTGTGGCAGCCAGCCGAAAATCAATTTCCAGGACCTTGTGGCGGGGTGTGAAACTTTTTATGCTGGGATTGTTGTTAAATATCGGGCTCAATTTTCACTTGTTGCTGAAAATTAAATACGCCGGCTGGCCCTATAATCCACTGGAATATATTTTTGGCGTTGATATTCTTTACCTGGCCGGCTTAAGCATCATGGTACTGGCGTTTTTAAAAGGGCTGCCTGATAAATTACAGCGCTATCTTTCATTGATCTTGTTTGTGATGGTTTTGCTTGTAACCAGTAGAATAAATAACTGGTTAACATTTCCCGAACGAAATTATATTACTCCTTTCATTGGGGGAAACTGGTCCTGGTCATATTTTCCGCTGTTCCCCTGGCTAGCCTATCCGTTAATAGGCTATTTCTTTTACTTTTCTGAACATAGATTTCTGAACTTCCTTACAACTCACAGAGAGATTAGTTTTTCATTATTCCTGCTTGTGACTGTTTTGGTTGTTTATTCCTTTAAAATGGGTTTTCTAAACAGTATTGATCTGCCCGCTTATTACCATCACACTTTTGGCTATGGCATTTGGGCACTGGGATTGTTGATTGTATGGTCGGCTGCCTTTTATTGTTATGTAAGAAATTTTCCTCAAAATACGCTGGAAAAACTGCTGGCCTGGATGGGTAAAAACATCACTTCAATTTATGTTATTCAATGGCTGATCATTGGAAACCTGGCAACCGCTATTTATCAAACACAACCCCTGAAGAATTATCCTTTCTGGCTGGGAGGGATACTACTTGTAACCCTTGCTATTGGCTGGATTTACGAAAGAATCAGGAAATTGTTTACGACTAATTAACGATCAGTTTTTTAGCGGCTGTGCGCATGTTTTTGTATTCTATAAAATAGTAATAGACTCCACTTTGCAGAGCCGAAACATTTAACAGCAAATGATCGCTGTGTGCATCTATTTTAAACTGACTGATCGCTGTACCTTTGCTGTCGATTAAGTGCAGTTCACCTGAATAAACCTGGTCCGGCAATTTGTATTCGACCTTAACGGTTGAAGTGCCCGGATTGGGGAAAGCATTCAAAAAATTATTCTCTTGATTTTCTTCCATCAAAACAGCCTGAAGGGGTTGCCCCGGCAAGCTGTAAATTTTTGTCCAGATAATTTCCGGGAATACGGATAAATCGTAGCAATACGAAAAAAGATGATAATTGTCTTCCCCTGTTTTATTGATGTAGTTGTATAATGCCCCGTCGATTTGGGCAATTTCAGTACCGTCTTCATTAATGATCCGGCTGTCATAATCGTAATAATCCGAGCCTGCGTAATATTTGTACCACGAATACAGGAGTTCAATACCGGCGTCTGAATCAAAAGTTTTTTCCGATAAAAACTTAATGTCAAATACATAACAGCCTGATGGAACCGGACAGGAAATGGTTTTGTACAATGAATGATCCATATTGTAAATGCGGCATTCTGCACGTGGTACATCCATCAGGTAATATTTGTAACCAAGCGTTTCGAATTTTACAACAGTGGCCGAGTAATTGTAGGTGTGCTCCAGCGACACCTGAGCCATCAACTGAAAGGAGAACAGTGTGGCAAATCCAAATAACAGTGCCTTTTTCATGTTATTGAAATTTAATGATGTGTTAGTTTATGAGTTGCAATCCCTCGTTTGCCGAAGCGTCGTTGGGGTTATACAGTTTCACTTTATTGAAAAGTACTTTTGCCTGGTTATAATTTCCAAGAAAATAGGAAGTCCAGCCCAGCATTAGCAATCCGTCGTATCCAAAAGGATACAGATCTACCACTTTTTTGAAAAGCGGATATGCTTTATTGTAATCTTTTCGTCCATAATAAACCAGGCCCAAACGATACATGGCAACAGTATTATTTGGATTAATTTCCAAGATTTTATCGTAGAGATCAACTACTTCATTCCACCTGCCCAAAGCTGCTTTGGGAAGGATTAATCCAAATCTGGCTTCTTCAGAATAGGGTTTCAGTTTTTGTGCTGTACTGTAAAAAATTATCGACTCATCGAATAAGCCTGCGTTGTAATTTAACCATCCCAGCCGTAGGTTAATTTCGTATGACGCATCGTCGTACACTTGTTTCAGGGGATCCATTGCAGACGAAAAGTCGCCGCTCTTTTCGAATTCATAACTTCTCGCAAAAGCTGATTCAAGCGCCTGCTGGTTGTTTTGTCCGTATGTAATCAGGGATGCTAATGCTAAGAGAAGCAAAGCTGCCAGTTTCTGTTTTAAAAATTCCATGATATTCCTGCTGTAATTGTATGTTTAATGTATTGGTATTCTATTGAATTGGTTGGTTGCATTTGGGTATAAACCTGGTAGGTTTCAAAAACATCCTGATTTAAGTAACGCAAGACAAACTGGTAACGTTTTCCGTACGGAAAATACAGGCTGCCCATAAATTTGCGCGTTGAACGGCCCGGGAAATTAGCAATAACATATCCTCCCGATTCGATGAAATTCTTCATTTCGCCTTGAAGATAATTACCATAAAAATGGAGTTGTCCTAACTGGAAACCACCAGAAATTCCAAATGTGTTGTAGCCAAAACTGTGTTCATTATCAGCCTTGAAATAGACACGCGGAGTGATGTACACCTTGTTGTTCGAAAGTGGGTAAAACGTCAACCAAACCGAAGCTTGTGTAAAACCTTCGTCGTAAATATTGGCGCGATTAATCTCGGCGCCCGGTGAAACATTTCCCCAGTGGGTCCAAACCGAGGTACTAAAAATAAAATCAGAATACTTCAGACTCGAATTGTAAAACGTGTTTGGATCGTAGTTTCCAAGCACTAAATCTGATTTTCCCCAAATGGCAGTAGCCGATGGTGAAAAATACCATTTTCCCAGTACAAAAACCGGATTGAAGAAATACTGATATTGCTGAATACCGATCGGGAATGTATTGCGTTCGCCCCAAAATACCTGTTCGGTGCGGTCGACTCCGATAAATGTGAAATTGTGATTCAGGTTTAGGCCCGGTGCCAGCTGGTGACTGAAATCGATTGCTTCGAAATGGTAGTTGTCGAATATGTATGCCTCACCGTAATCCCCGGATCCGACACCTGCTTCGTCCTCCAAATTTCTATTCGTAATATTATCGATATTCGGGTTAAAACTGTAGCCCGCTTCAAAGGCCAGCCGCAAAGGTCGTATTCGCTCATACATGATTTTACCTTTCAGGTCCCAGGTGAATTGCTCCGCATATTTATTGGCTTCGATGCTTCTTCCCGAAAAAACCAGGCTATAGTAAAGGTATTCCTGCAACCATTCAAACTGCCTGTCATTTTCCCAGGCTTTTAAAAACCAGTGACTTGCCTTTCGATATTTTTTCAGGTTGTACCATGCAATACCGGTACGCGCCTGCAGGTTGAAATAATCAATACCGTGCTCACGAACCTGTTCGTTAAACTCGATCAGCTCTTTCCATTTCTTTTCCTGAAAAAGTTCGTATGAACGGGCATCTACTGCGGCATAATTCCATTTTTGCTGGGCCTGCAGTGTCATAACTGCCAACATCAGTATTATTCCGATTCTAATTCGTTTTGACATGATATTTCAATCTTTGTGTCTTTAAAATTTACGCTCAAATTGATCACACCTTCTTGAGTGACCTGAACATCCATTGCACAGGCACTAACCTCTCTTCCAAATATTCTCTTGCTGATTATGACTTGCATTTCCAAATTGCCAGATGAAAGTATATCACCTGATTGTTTCATTACCAGCTTGTATTCTGCATTCAGGAACAGGTAAACCGGTGCGATAAAATCCTGGAGAAATTTAAGGGCTCCTGAAAACATAAGGTTAACCGGGACTGCATCGCTGATTTTACTATGGGGTAAAAAGCCCAGGGGAACCTTGAATAAGGCCATGAAGAACCAGTACAACGGCGTATATTTACTGCCTGTGAAGTTGGTAAAGTAATGCAGTTCATCGTTATTATGGAGGTAAGCGATGCTGTCATCTTTTTCGCATTTAATAAAGGTATTGTTATAAACATCGGTTTGTACCAACCATGAAAAGTTACCCGCCAGTTTGTTCCATCTTTCCCGTTTAGCGTCCACCTGTACATCTACTTTCAGGCGCTGCCCCGGAATAAAATGCAGCGTTCTGGCAAGTGTCTCATTTTTTGCAGGATTAACCACAATATCGTCTTTTTGTGGAAATTCGAAATTCTTGAGTGAAAATCCCTGATTTTCTTTCAACAGGAAGTTTCCGAAGGGATAATCTAGCGTTGCCGAACCAATGTAGGGAGTTGTCTGAAACTGAAAATGCATATGAGGATAGGGTGAACGTCCGGAATTCCCGCAACGTCCCAGCAGCTGACCTTTTTTTACCTGGTCACCTGCTTTTACTTCCAGCGAATGGTATTTCAGGTGACTCAGTTTGGCATATAAATGATCGTTGTGTTTAATAACTACAGTGTTTCCCCAGTTCTCCCTGGTATTCACATCGCCTATAATGTTGTCTTCAATGTGGTTTACGGCTTCGATCACCGTACCATCAAACGGAGCCACCACTGCCTTGCCAAAGCAAAAGTAGTCTTCATGGAAATCGCCGCTTCCTTTATATTGCTGTCCATTTCTGTCGGTGATTACAAAATCCCAGGCATGTTTCCATGCACCTTTATGGGTGTATTCACCACTGTGTCCCTGGCTAACTGTCCACTCGCCAAAAAACGGCAGAGTGGCCGATACCGGATAAGCAGCAGGAAAGCGCTTTAAATTACCGGAATAGAGATAAAGGTTCCTTTCAGGTTTGCCTAACTGCACCGGTGTTTCCAGTAATCGTTTCGGACGTTTTTCACGCAGTTTCAATGCGTACAAAAACATCAATACTATAATATTGAAGGGCAATGAATAGGCTGAAACTTTCAGTAATAAAAAGATCTGCTGAGTACTGGTCGTAACCAAAACGACAGCGGGTAACATCAGGATAATCCAGCCAAAACTTACCCTTCCGGGGACCAGGTAATAACCTCCCAGAGCAATGGCCGTTAATAGGTAGTTAAACCCAATAAAAGTATAACCCAGCGAATTGAATTCAATACCGACCAGCCGGTAAAACAAAAAGGCAATTGTAAAACCAAGGATCGAAAGCACAAAGGTAATTCGCGAATATATTAAAAGACCAATGGCAATGATAATCCCCGCCAGCAAATGGGTTTGAAAAAAGATTGCGCCCAGCGAATGAAGGTAGATCCGGACAAATGAATTGGATATGGTAGTTTCCAGGAAATCGTAGAAATCGACAAAGCGCTGACCGCCCAATGCGTACAATTCATTGTAGGTAAAAATTCCTCTTTCACTGATATTCAGTGCTGACAGATCCCCGCCTGATAGCGCCACTATCCAGATTCCAAACAAAAAAGGAACGCTCAGAAACGGCAGGCCGTATTTTCCTAAAACACCCTGAAAAACGATCGTTATAAAGAATGTGAGAATAGCTGAAATAATAATCAGGACGTAAACTTCGAGGGATGGCTGGTAGAAAAGTCCAACGCCCAGTCCAACAAGCAGCGCATTATAGCCGTAAAAACCAGTACTCACCAGATACCGATTATATCCCAGTCCCCAGGCCAGCATATTGGCCACTAAAACGGCCAGCAGTCCTCCAATACCGGCACCATAATCGAAAAAACTGATGATAATCAGAAATACAGCCAGCAGTTTCGAGGTGGAAAAAAATACCTGGGAATAACTGTTTAAAACAGAATGCAGAATTTCTTCACGTTTTATGCCGATTGCAGCCATTATTTATCTTTTGGGATTTAATTCAAAGTCTTGCAAAGAGCTCAGTTCTTCTTTTTTTCTGATGAGGTTTATTTTCCCTTCGAGATCGATCAGAACCACATTTGGGCGATAGGTTATGAACTGCATCCACTGGGTCATATTATAGGCTCCTACACGCTCGATCACCAGTTTTTCCCCGGTTTTTACCTGCGGAAAATTAATCGCTTCGCGAATTACATCAATGTTCATACAAAGCGGACCGTAAATGGTACTTTCCTCAACATGCGACGAAAGCTGTCGGGTAGGATAAACACCCAGGTTGTACCAGAAGGTGGTAAAAAGCAGGTTTACTCCCGCATCGATTACCATGGTCCGGCGCCCGTGAGTCGATCGCTTGTTGGCAAGGACGGTAGTCAGCAGATAACCAGCATCGTCGATCAGGGCACGTCCTGTTTCAAGAAACAGTACCGGCAAATTTTCGTGTGGAATTTCCGAAGATATCAACGCATTTGAAATGGCTTCGGCATATTCATCGAATGAAGGGCATGTTTCAGAGCCCGGCATGTAGGCGCCTTTGAGCGTATTCTTCGAAGCAAATCCTCCGCCCAAATCAATATATTTAAGCCAGTGATCGAATTTGCGGTGAGTGGCCATATACAGGTTGGCCAGTTTGGAAGCAGCAACCGCGTAAGCATTTGCCGACATGATGTAAGTACCGATATGCGTGTGCAGGCCGATCAGGTCGAGGTTTTCGGCCAGCATAATCCGGTTGATGGCATTCCATGCTTCGCCATTTTCGTAATTAAAACCAAAGCGATCCCAGATCGGATAGATTCCCGCATCCAGGTTAACGCGAATCGCAACCCTTACCTTTTTATTCAATTCGCGTGTTACTTTGATCAATAAGTAAAGTTCGTCGAAATGATCGATATGTATGCAGGCGTTGTGATTTATGGCCAGTTTTAGGTCGTCTTCCGATTTTTCGGGGCCGTTGAACAGGATGTTTGAGCCGTTAACGCCAAGCGACAAAGCTTTCTCGAATTCAAAAGCCGAAACTACTTCGGCCCATGCACCTTCGTCGTGAAAAATGCTGCATACCGCATCAAGGTAGTTGGTTTTATACGACCATGCAAACTGCACTTTTGGATAACGTGTTTCGAAAGCCTGTCTGGCCTCGGCAAACGTATCGCGTATGGTTTTTTCAGATAGCACAAACACGGGCGAGCCGTATTCATCCATGATCTGTTCAACCGAAATCCCGTCGATATCCGGAATGATTTTTTGTTTGGTTGGTAACCCAAATTTATTGGGTACTCCTGCTGTGATCTTGTTGATCACCGGCTTTTCGTATTGGATCTTGGTCATGATATTTCTGTTTTAAATTTCTTTGTTCATCGATATGGCTGCAAATTTTTCGAGGTCGACAATAGTGTCGTACGAGTATCGCACAAACATTTTCCCGATTCTATATTCGGTCATGGGCGTTACTTCCATCCCAAGTGCCAGTTTCACCAGTGCTTCGGGGATATTTTGCCCGGCACCCACAGCCAGGTAGACCCAGGCCGGAATTCTCGGATTGATTTCAATCAGGTAATAATCGCCGCGGTTTGTTTTAATCAGTTCGAGTTCCATGCCGCCTTTCCATTTCGTTTTTTGAATCAGCGAGCGTGTTAGTTCCATCATCTTGTCGTCGGCGAGTGTTATGCCGCCCCACGCTTTGCCTTTGTCGGTAATGTATTGTTTGCGCATTGGAACCGCCGCAATGGTATTTCCGCGTCCATCGCCCAGTGCAATTACATTTACTTCGGTTCCTTTTACAAATTCCTGGGCAACTACAGGGAGCCCCCACTTCGACGATATTTTATGAAAGGCCTGTTTTACCTGCTCCTCGTTATGTGCTTCGTAAGCATCGTAAAATTGTCCTTTTATCATTACGGGATAATCGAATTTATCTTCCAGTTCATCGATTTGTGATGTACTGCCCATGTTCATGCTACCCGGAACTTTTACTCCGTATTTTACACCATATGTATGGAGATTTTCTTTCTCCCTTTCCCGGAATTGATTCATTTTAGGAAGGAAAGTGTGGATCCCCTGGTTTATCAAGCGTTCTTCATTTTTCATAAAGGAAAAAAGCTCTGCATCAAAATTTGGGATGAGCACATCGATCGGTTCCTGTTTATGAATATTTTCAATACGCTCGATCAATTCATCCGAACCAGATGAAGGATAGGGAATTTGAAAGATCCTGTCACAAAGTCCTTCCATGTAAATGCCCGGTTCAAGGTTTTCGTATACCAGCCCGATGATGCGGGCATCGAATGCATCCGCTTCTTTGATCCCACGGATGACCGGAACTCCGGGACCCGGATTGTCGGTATTGTTCAACCCTGTTATGGCCAGGGTAATCTTTTTCTTTTCCATGGTATTTATTTGAAGTCAAGGGGATCGTCCTGCGAAATAATTTGATGATGCTTCAACAATGCACAGAACTCGTAAAAATCTTTTTCAAAGGAGAGATCGTCTGTATCGTATTTTTCAAGAACCTCTGTTTTAATTGTATCAAAATCTTTGTCGGCTTCAATATACTTTAGCAATTCCAGCCCAAAAGGATTCAGGTTAAAGGAATCGCCGGTTCTGGAATTGAACACAAAACCATTGTCGCTGATTTTAATTTCACCTGTAATTTTCATTCGTTCATATTTTTAATTTTTAGCGGAAACTCATGGAACTCGCATAATCATTGTCCTGAGTATGAAATGACCTTTTATTATGATCGTTTCATCATAGTATTCTTTTAACAATACAATTTTGACACAGCTTGAAGAAAAAACTTGCGCAGGTGTTATCAGGCATTGCCCAAAAAATCACGTCAGTATTAATAAATGCATGAAAATGTTGTGGTACTTCAGATTATTGCCAATAAACTATAAATTTGTAAGCTTTATTTTAAAAGGGAGAGAGTTTAATGCTTCTCCGGGATTACAGGGTAACTTACAGATTTAAGAAAGTAGAAAGATCATGACACGTTTGAAGATTAAAGAAATTTTGAAAAGTGGAAAAGCAGGCAGCGAAGTGGTTGCCAAAGGTTGGGTAAGAACTAAGCGTGGAAGTAAGAACGTGAATTTCATTGCACTAAATGACGGTTCTACCATTCATAATCTTCAGGTAGTAGTTGATGTTGAAAGTTTCGATGAAGCGATGTTGCGTGATATTAATACCGGTGCTGCGCTTGCAGTAAGCGGCGAACTGGCCGAATCGGCAGGCAGCGGGCAGAATATTGAACTGATCGCCAAAAAAATCGATTTACTGGGCAAGGCCGATCCCGATAAATTCCCGATCCAGCCCAAGCGTCACACGCTTGAATTTCTGCGTGAAAATGCCCACCTGCGTTTTCGTACCAGCACTTTTGGCGCGATATTCCGCATCCGGCATGCCATGGCATTTGCCATTCATAAATACTTTAACGAAAAAGGATTTAACTACCTGCATACCCCGATCATAACGGCCAGCGATGCCGAAGGTGCAGGACAGATGTTCAGAGTGAGCACCCTCGATCCTAAGAACCCGCCGCTCAATGAAGAAGGCGGGATCGATTATGCACAGGATTTCTTTGGACGCCCGACCAACTTGACCGTTTCGGGGCAATTAGAAGGTGAATTGGGCGCACTGGCACTGGGCGAGATATATACTTTTGGTCCAACATTCCGTGCCGAGAACTCAAATACCACTCGCCACCTGGCCGAATTCTGGATGATCGAGCCTGAAATGGCCTTCTACGATCTGAAGGACAACATGGATCTCGCCGAGGAATTCCTGAAATACTGCATCAAATATGCGCTCGATAATTGCATGGATGATCTGCAATTCCTGGCTCAGCGACTGGAGCAGGAAGAAAAAAACAAACCGCAGGATCAGCGCCAGATGAACCTGATCGAAAAACTGGAGTTCGTGCTCAAAAACGACTTTGTACGCATTACCTACACCGAGGCCATTGATATTTTAAAGAACTCCAAGGCTTATAAAAAGAAAAAATTCCAGTTCCCGGTCGACTGGGGAGTGGATCTGCAGAGCGAACACGAACGCTACCTCGTCGAAAAACATTTTAAGACGCCGGTGATCCTTACCGATTATCCGAAAGATATCAAGGCGTTCTATATGAAACAGAACGATGACGACAAAACGGTTCGTGCCATGGATGTACTTTTCCCGCAAATTGGTGAGATAATTGGCGGATCGCAGCGTGAAGAAGACCTCGAAAAACTGGAAACCCGCATGAAAGAGATGGATATTCCGACGGACGAAATGTGGTGGTACCTCGATACCCGCCGTTTCGGATCGGTTGTACACAGCGGCTTCGGACTTGGTTTTGAGCGCTTTATTCTCTTTGTCACGGGCATGGGCAACATCCGCGATGTAATCGCTTTCCCGCGTACTCCAAAAAATGCGGAGTTCTAAGGGCGTTGTGAAGTTTTGCTCCGAAAAAGTATTAAATTTATGGCGTTAACCATTGGGTATGGAGCAGAAACTATCATTACAACAAAAACTCCTGCAAAAGCTGTCACCTCAACAAATTCAGGTGATCAAGCTTTTGGAAATCCCTACTATGCAACTCGAACAACGCATCAAAAAGGAACTGGAAGAGAATCCGGTACTGGAGCTGGAGTCGGACAGTCCGATGCAGGACGAGGACACAAATTATGGTGACGACGACGGAAACAACGATGTAGACAATGAGGAGTTCTCGGTGGAAGATTATTACGAAGATGAGGAGATTCCGACCTACAAGCTGAATACGAACAATTATTCCAAAGACGAGAAATACGTAGATGTTCCCTTTTCGGTTGGAACTTCATTCAACGAATTTATGAGCGAGCAGCTCCGTCTGACTGATTTAACAGAGCATGAACGTCAGCTGGCCGAATATATTCTTGGAAACATTGATGACGACGGCTATCTGCGCCGTGATCTTTTATCGATCAGCGACGATCTGGCTTTCAATATGAACATGGATGTTTCGGAAGAAGAGCTGGAAAAAATTCTAAAAGTCATTCAGGATTTTGATCCCCCGGGTATTGGTGCACGTGACCTCAGAGAAAGCCTGATGCTGCAGCTTCAGCGCATGGAAAGCGCGGAATATGACCTGGCAAAACTTATCGTTCGCGATTTTTTCGATGAATTTACCAAAAAGCACTATGAGAAAATACGTACAAAACTCGACATCAGCGAAGAGGAGCTGAAAAAAGGAATTGACCTGGTGCTTAAGATGAATCCGAAGCCGGGAAGTGCCTACAGTAATCCGCTTAATAAAACCAACCAGCACATCGTTCCCGATTTTATTCTCGAGAATGTTGATGGTGAATTGAGTCTTTCGCTTAACCAGCGGAATGTGCCTGAGTTAAAGGTAAACGATACCTACCAGGAAATGCTTCGAACGATGAGCGAAAACCAGAAGGCCAAAAAGAACGACAAGGAGGCGATGCTTTTTGTAAAACAGAAGATCGACTCAGCCAGATGGTTCATCGACGCGATCCATCAGCGGCAAACCACTTTGCTGCTTACCATGTCGGAGATCATCAGTTTTCAGCGTGAATTTTTTCAGGAAGGCGATGAAGCCAAGCTAAAACCTATGATCCTGAAAGACATCGCTGAGCGAACCAATCTCGATATATCTACGATTTCCAGGGTTTCGAACAGTAAATACATCCAAACCCACTTTGGCATTTATCCGCTGAAATATTTCTTTTCCGAAGGCTTGCAAAAAGACGATGGAGAGGAAGTGTCGACCCGGGAGATCAAAAAGATTTTGAAAGAATGCATCGAGAACGAGGACAAGCGCAAACCGCTGACCGACGAAAAACTGGCGGCCATCCTGAAAGAAAAATCATATAATATTGCCCGTCGAACAGTGGCAAAATACCGCGAGCAGCTCGATATTCCCGTGGCTCGCCTACGAAAAGAACTCTGATATGCACGAACGCCTTGCAAAAGTAATTTCCATTGTTTTTCATCCTGTTTTGGTTCCTACGCTCGGTGTACTGCTGATGCTGAATTCGGGATTTTACTTTTCCATGTTGTCGTGGGAAGCCAAACGATATGTTTTGCTGGTTGTGTTTTTTACCACCAGTATTTTGCCTATGCTGGCAGTTTCGATCATGGCCATTAATCCCCGTTTCGATATTAACATGCCCAAAAGTACTGATCGTGTTTTCCCGCAACTGGCGGCATCCATTTTTTATTACATCGGTTTTGTGCTCCTGGGGAAGGTGAACCTGTTTCCCGTATTCAAGCTTTTCATGCTGGCCAGTGTGCTGGTTATTGTGGCTTTGCTGCTTATTTCATTTAAGTGGAAAATAAGTAACCACATGGCTGCCACTGGAAGTGTGGCCGGTGCATTTTTTGCGCTTTCATTCCGAAAAGGGCTAAATCCCGTTTATTCCTTGCTGATCATTATCCTCGTATCGGGATTGATAGGTACAGCACGTCTGGTGCTGAAAAAGCATACTATCTGGGAAATCATTGCAGGTTATGCTTTGGGGTTTATTGTGCTCTATCTGGTAGTTTATTTTGTCTGATTCCTATTCCACAAACTTGTAGCCGATCCCTTTCAGGGTTTTGATGTGGTTATTACCGATCTTTTCGCGCAGCTTACGAATGTGCACGTCGATGGTGCGGTCGCCCACTACCACATTTTCGCCCCAAACCGAGAAATAAATTTCTTCACGCGTAAATACTTTCCCCGGTTTAGAGACAAGCAGGGACAAGAGCTCAAATTCTTTACGCGGAAGAATCATTTCGTTGTCGTTAATTCGAATGAGGTAACGCTCTTTATCGATCATCAGGTTACCAATTGTAATGATATTCGAATCGACCACTTCGGCAGGCGGCTGCGTGGCTTCTCCGGTTCTTTTAAGCAGCGCTTTCACACGGCTGATCAATACTTTTGGCCGAACCGGCTTGGTAATGTAATCATCCGCACCGGCTTCAAATCCGGCAATTTGTGAATAATCTTCGCCGCGTGCCGTCAGAAAAGCGATAACTGTGCTGCTCAGTGATGGAATTTTACGCAGCTCTTCGCAGGCTGCAATGCCGTCCATTTCGGGCATCATTACATCCAGAATGATCAGGTGTGGTGTTTTCTTCTCGGCAACCTTGATCGCTTCCACGCCGTTTTTTGCCGTATATACTTTGTATCCTTCTTTTTCCAGGTTATAACTCAGGAATTCCAGGATGTCCAATTCATCGTCAACTAGTAAAACTTTAAACTGATTTTCGCTCATAACAACTAAAAATTTTGCCGGCAAAGTTAGGGAACTGGTATTACGAAACCATTAACTTTTCTTTACACTTGGAATAAACACAAAGTTAGGTGATTATTTGGCTTTTTCAAGTGTAAAATTAAAAGTCGTTCCCTGGTCAACGCGGCTTCTGACATTGATCGATTGATTGTGGGCTTCGATAATATGCTTTACGATCGAAAGTCCCAGTCCGGTGCCGCCCTGCTCACGTGAGCGTGATTTGTCCACGCGGAAGAAACGTTCGAAAACACGTGGCAAATCTTTCTTGTCGATCCCGATTCCGTCGTCGGTCACTTCTACGATAATGTTTTCTTCCAGGTCGTGGAAGGTGATGTTTACGTTTCCTTTTTTCTTCCCGTATTTAATTCCGTTTACTATTAGATTGGTCAGTACTTCGATAATACGTTTCTTGTCTGCTATTACAAAAACAGGTCGCTCAGGTTTATTTGCAATTTGCAGGCTGATTTTGTTTTCATTCGCCTGCCACTGTTCCATCTCGATCACCTCTTCGGCTGTTTTTACAATATCGAAACGAGTCATGTTCAATTTCAGCTCGCCAGATTCCAGTTTTGTAATCGACTCCAGGTCCTCCACAATCGAGATCATGCGATCGATACTTTTCTCGGTTCGTTTCAGGTAGAGCTTATTGATCTTCGGATCATCAAGGCCGCCTTCGAGCAAGGTCAGTACATATCCCTGGATATTAAAGATTGGTGTTTTTAATTCGTGTGAAACGTTACCCACAAAATCTTTCCGGTATTTTTCCAGTTCCTTCAGTCGCTCGATTTCTTTTAACTGTGTACGCGCCCATTCTTCCACCTCGTTCTTAACGCCCAGCAACAAACTGTTGGGATCGAGCTGTTTTTCCTCCAGTTTCTTCCCGCTTAAGGGCAAGTCACGAATGGTATTGTAAATGGGTTTAATACGGTCGATAACGTACTTTCGTATGATGTATAAGATACTGTAAAAGGCTGCAGCAAAGAATAAAACAGCAGGTACCAGGATAAGTATCAGGTGCTCGCCGTAATATTTTACGATCAGCATCATTGCCACCACCATGATCGTCAGTATTCCTGCTACAATAGTGGCCAGGTATTTTGAAGAATATGTTCTCATTGTAACTGAATCAACTTAAGAATGTGTGTACATTAAAAAATTAGACGACGAAATTAGTGGGGACAAATGTATAAAAATTGTCTTACTTATTGAATGACAGTAATTTAATGGTTCCTTAATATTTTTTTAATATTTAGATAAAGTATTGCTTTTAACAGAGCTTCTATATTTGCCCGGCCATTTTAAGCTGCTTATTGGGATATCTGGAAGACTTTTTTAAAGTATGCAGTGCAGCTTCACGAAGTTTCGTAAGGATTCCAGTACAAAAATTTTGAAGTGGTTCGGGGAATATTTTTGAGATATGTTTTGTAAAACGAATGAAGTCTTTAATTTTATCCAATTAACGTAAAGACTGAATCAAATAAAAAGTAAAATTAAACCAGTGCTTAAACCAGGTTCAACGTCACAAAGCCTCGCAATCAAATTACTCACTTATTTCGTAATGACCATTGCATACCAAAGTAAATGCGATAAAAGTTAAGTGTAACCACGTTACACATAGGTATCCTGTACATTGGTGAGGGGAAAGCACAATTGTAAATACTGCGAATCGGCATAAAACCGCTTCGCCCACATTAAACACTGCAAAATGGAAAATTTCTATTTAATTCTCGTTGTTGTTCTTTTTGCGCTGGCTATTTCCGACCTCGTGGTAGGAGTGAGCAACGATGCGGTTAACTTTCTCAATTCAGCGATCGGTTCGAAAGCTGCTCCGAAGTGGATCATTTTTTTAATGGCAAGTTTGGGTGTTTTGGTTGGAGCAACCTTTTCCAACGGAATGATGGAGGTAGCCCGGAAAGGTATTTTTCACCCCGAGATGTTCTACTTCTCCGAGATCATGGTGATCTTCCTTGCGGTTATGATCACCGATGTCATTTTACTCGATTTGTTCAACACCTTTGGAATGCCAACATCAACAACGGTTTCCATCGTTTTTGAATTGCTGGGATCAGCGGTAGCCGTATCGGTTGTAAAAATTAAATCGGCCGGAGGTTCCATTGTTATGGAACTGGCGCAGTACATCAACTCCAGCAAAGCGTTGGCCATTATTACAGGTATTCTGGTTTCGGTCTTTATTGCCTTTACGGTGGGGGCCTTAGTGCAATATGTCGCTCGTTTGATTTTTTCTTTTCAGTACCGAAAGCCCATGAAGTACTTCGGTGCCATTTATGGTGGTCTGGCCATTACAGCCATTACCTATTTTATGCTGATCAAAGGGCTGAAAGGTTCATCGTTTGCCGATATTCAGCTTTCGGATGGAGGAAGCTTGCAGGATTGGTTCAGTCACAATACATGGCTGATCATGCTGTATAGTTTTATTTTCTGGACCGCACTGATCCAGTTGTTACGATGGATATTCAAAATTAAGATACTTAAAGTGGTGGTACTGGCCGGAACCTTTGCACTGGCCATGGCTTTTGCAGGTAACGACCTGGTGAATTTTATTGGCGTACCACTGGCCGGTTTTAATTCGTTTAAAGCATGGGTGGTTGCAGGAAGTGCCGCGCCCGATGGTTTCAGCATGGAAATGCTGGCCGGGAAAGTAGGTACACCCACTTTTATGCTGGTTATTGCAGGTTTTATAATGATCATAACACTGATCTTTTCGCGAAAAGCCCGTTCGGTGGTGGCCACAACCGTTGACCTCTCACGTCAGTATGAAGGAGAGAGCGAGCGCTTTGAATCATCGATGGCGGCACGGTTCCTGGTACGCTCTTCCACACGCTTCAACAATAAACTGCAAAAAGTGGTTCCGTCCACCGTGACAAAAACCGTTCAATCGCGTTTTAAACCCTTTACCTACAACAAAGAAGACGATCCCGATGCTCCTGCATTCGATAAAATCAGGGCTTCGGTTAATTTGGTTGTTGCCAGTATTCTCATTGCAATCGGAACTTCACTGAAACTTCCTTTATCGACCACTTACGTCACTTTTATGGTTGCTATGGGGACTTCACTGGCCGATCGTGCGTGGGACAGAGAAACGGCTGTTTACCGTATTTCAGGCGTATTTTCGGTGATCGGGGGATGGTTTCTCACCGCACTGATAGCCTTTACCGTTTCCGGAATTATTGGTTTGCTGATCTCGGTAAGCGGAAACTTTATGATCTTCATTTTTGTGACCATTGCCATCATTATGGTGATACGCACACAGATCTTCTTTAAGAAACGTGCAAAGAGCAAAGCCGCAGATGAAGAAGAAGACATTGACGATGCCGACGCCAACGAACAGATCATTGAAAAAAGTTCGAAACAGGTTGTGAAAGCGATTATGGCGAGTAATCAGGTACTGACAATGAGCATTGAAAGTTTCATTAAGGAAGACCTGTCCGGACTGCGAAAAGCACAGGAGAGCTGCAGAAACTTCTCGAAAAAGGCCAAACGGAATAAAGACAAGGTGTACAGTACCGTTAACAAGATTGCAGGCGGCACATTGGAAACCAGCCACTTTTATGTGCAAATGGTCGAGCACCAGCGCGAAATGGCACATGCGGTTCACTTTATGCTTGAGCCAATGATCAAGCACGTGGAAAACAACCATAAACCATTTATTGCAGAACAAGTAAAAAATCTGAGCGATTTAAGCAAGCAGATTGATGCCCTGTTCAATTTCACACTGCACCTCATTAAAGAGGAGAATTTTGATGAACTGGACAACCTGATAAAGGAACGTGACGCGATAATAGACACGATCAGGAAAATGGAAAAGAACCAGATCAAGCGGATAAAAAACAAGATGGTGAATACGCGTAATTCACAACTCTTCTTTAAAATGCTCACGGAAGTTGAACACCTTTTATTACACTCTGTCAACCTGGTGAAAGCCCAGCGCGATTTTATCCGACAAACACGTCAGATTAAGTAAATGTTTTGCTAACAAATAGTTAAAGCCCGGTTATTAAGAGCCGGGCTTTTTTTGTCGCTGATCAGTCGGGCTGCATATATATAAGTACTTGAAATAGAATGGCATGCATGGTTGCGTCCTGCGCAATGTAATTAAAATGTAATAAAAGTGTAATTGAACTGTAACAGCAATAAATCACTTTTGTCTAAAAAGAAATCAATTGATCGAATTCACGTTTTCATACCACGCTTCGATAAGTAATGATCTACCCTTAATAAACTGCTCATGGAAAATTTTTACCTGATATTGGTCGTCGTTCTGTTTGCCCTGGCCATTTCCGACCTGATTGTTGGCGTAAGTAACGATGCAGTCAATTTTCTCAACTCAGCAATTGGATCTAAAGCTGCTCCAAAATGGGTGATATTTCTGATGGCGAGTTTGGGTGTACTGGTTGGTGCTACTTTCTCGAACGGGATGATGGAAGTGGCCCGAAAAGGGATCTTTCATCCGGACCAGTTTTATTTCGCCGAGATCATGGTCATCTTTCTGGCTGTGATGATAACTGACGTTATCTTGCTCGACATGTTCAATACCTTTGGTATGCCCACTTCCACAACTGTTTCTATTGTTTTCGAATTGTTAGGGGCTGCTGTTGCAACCGCAATTGTGAAAATCAAAATAGGAGGAGGCATGGTGCTCATGGAACTTTCGAATTACATCAATTCCGAGAAAGCACTGGCCATTATTTCCGGGATTCTGCTCTCGGTGTTTGTGGCCTTTACGATAGGGGCCATAGTGATGTATCTCACTCGTTTACTTTTTTCGTTTGAATACAGGAAATCGTTAAAATATTTCGGTTCGGCATTTGGCGGTCTCGCCATTACGGCCATTACCTATTTCATGCTCATCAAAGGGGTGAAAGGATCGTCTTTTGCCGCTTATGAGATTTCACCGGGCGAAACTCTTGATACATGGGTGCAACACCACAGCTGGCTGGTTTTGCTGGTAAGTTTTGGTGGCTGGACAGTAATCATCCAGTTATTAAGCTGGATTTTCAATATCGATATACTTAAGGTGATCGTGCTGGTTGGGACTTTTGCCCTGGCCATGGCTTTTGCCGGTAACGACCTGGTCAATTTTATTGGTGTTCCTGTGGCCGGATTCAAATCGTTTCAAGCCTGGCAGGCTGGTGGTGGTCTTTCGCCCGAAAGTTTTTCGATGGAGATGCTGGCGGGAAAAAGCAGTACCCCGATTTTTATGTTGTTGATGTCCGGTTTAATTATGGTGGTCACGCTTGTTCTGTCGAAAAAAGCACAGGCAGTAACCGAAACCGAAGTGAACCTTGGTCGCCAGTCCGAAGGGATGGAGCGTTTTGGTTCTTCGCTGGTTGCACGGCTTATGGTTCGTAGTACCATCCGCTTTAACAAACGCGTGGAGAAAGCCGTTCCGAACAGTTTAAACGGAACGGTCAGAAAACGTTTTACTCCGGTTCCGCTGGGACCGGCGGGTGATTCCAATACGCCGGCTTTCGATAAGCTGCGTGCTTCAGTAAACCTGGTTGTGGCCAGTATTCTCATCGCCATAGCTACTTCGATGAAACTTCCCCTTTCGACTACCTACGTTACTTTCATGGTAGCCATGGGAACTTCACTTTCCGACCGTGCCTGGGATCGCGAAAGTGCAGTATATCGTATTTCAGGCGTATTTGCGGTTATCGGAGGCTGGTTCCTGACGGCTATCATTGCGTTTACGGTTTCGGGGATTATTGCGCTACTCATTTCAATAGGAGGTACGGCCTTCATTTTCATCTTCCTGGCTGTGGCCATTTTTATGGTCATCCGCACCCAGTTCCTCTTTAAAAAGCGCCGCAGCAAGATAGCGGAAGAAATAGAAACATTCGAGGAAAAGGATGGTGTAGAAAAAGTAGTGGAAAAATGCAAGAAGCACTGTGTTAATGCTCTAATTTCCAGCAACAAGGCCTTTTCAATTAGTGTTGATGGATTCCTCAAGGAAGATCGCTCCAATCTGAACCAGGGCATCAAAATTAAAGACGAACTAAACGACAAATCGAAAAAAGTAAAAAACAAAATATTCAATACACTTTCGAAAATAGAAAACCACGTGGATTCGGGTCATTTCTATGTACAGGTGGTGGATTACCAGCGTGAACTTTCACATTCGCTAAATTTCCTCACCCAACCTCTTTTCGAACATATCGATAACCATCATAAACCGTTTACATCCGAGCAGGGAAAAGAATTGCGCAAACTGGTGGCTGATCTGGATGAGTTTAATAACCTGGCCCTGCACATTGTAAACAACAATAAATTCAATGAAATCGATTCATTAATTAAGAAAAGAGATGCCATCCTGATTTTCTTGCAGAAAAGCGAGAAAGCCCAGATTAAGCGTATCAAAGACAAAGCAGTAAATACAAGAAATTCAATGTTGTATTTCAACATTAACAGCGAAACCAAAAACCTTTTGCTGCATTCCATAAACATGGTAAAAGCCCACCGCGATTTTGTGATCTATTCGTTGGAAAACGGGAAATAGAATGTATTCAAACAATACTGAAGAGGAGGCTATGGCCTCCTTTTGTTTTTGTAGTCAGACGTAATTAAAATAGGATTACAAAAACATTACGGAATATGTTCAATATTTAATTTCTTTTTAATAGATATGCAACCCCTTTCAGAGAGGTAATAACGATTTTTGGTACATAAATCAATAACCAAATTCAAAATGAAAAAATTATCTCTTTTTCTGTTTATTTTGTTGTTTGTCAGTCTCTTTGGTGCATTTGCTGAAGGCGAAGACGAAAATACAGTAAATAAAGGCGCTGTAGCCGGTCGGATTATCGACAGTGAAAACCTGCCTTTGCCTGGAGCGGCTGTAGTGATCGAAGAACTGAACAAAGGTGCAATAACGGATGTGAATGGATTTTATCGGATTATTGCGCTCGATGCAGGAGAATATATAGTAAAGGTTTCTTATATTGGTTTTAAAGAAGCGAAAGAAACTGTTTCTGTTGTGACCGGAAAAACAAGTGAATTGAACTTCAAACTTGAAGCAGGTATTGAAATTGAGGAAGTAGTGGTGAACGGCGCTTTGCGGGGACAGTCGAAAGCATTAAACCAGCAAAAGAACAGCATGAACATTACCAATATTATTTCTGCCGATCAGGTTGGTCGTTTCCCCGACCAAAATGTTGGTGATGCATTGAAACGTATCCCCGGTATTAATGTTCAGTACGACCAGGGTGAAGCCCGCTTTGGTAATATCCGCGGAACCTCTCCCGAATATAACTCTATAGCAATCAATGGCGACCGTATTCCGTCGGCTGAAGCAGAAACACGTTCTATTCAGCTCGACCTGATTCCTTCTGATATGGTGCAAAGTATCGAAGTGAACAAAGTGGTTACTTCCGATATGGATGCAGATGCAATCGGTGGTTCGGTAAACCTGATAACAAAATCAAATCCTTACAGTCGTCGTATAAGTGGATCGATTGGAGGTGCATACAACGCGTTACGTAACAAAGTCGCTCCTAATTTCTCGTTGTTGTATGGTGATCGCTTTTTCGACAATAAAATGGGTTTCACACTTGCTGCCTCGGTCCAGGATCATATAATGGGATCGGATGATCTGGAAGCTGAGTGGGACGACGATGGTACGATGAAAGAAATGCAGGTTCGCACCTATGAGATTGAGCGTTTACGTCAAAGTTACTCTGGAGCCATTGATTATACTTTCAATGCAAACCATAAAATCGATGTTAAAGTGATGTACAACCACCGTAACGACTGGGAAAACCGTTACCGTGTAGTTTACAAAGATCTGGATGAAGATGTTGCTGAAATCGAACGTCAGATAAAAGCGGGTACCAATAAGAATGCTCGTTTGGAAGATCAGCGTACTTATCATTTTGCGTTAGGTGGCGAACACCAGTTTGGAGCCCTTGAATTCAATTGGAGAGGTTCGTATTCAAAAGCAAATGAAGATCGCCCTCATGAGCGTTATTTGCAATACAAAATTGAGGATGTTGAATTTAGCCAAGACGTCTCTGATCCAGAAAAACCTCAGGTTACGATAAAAACTACGGAAGCACAGGATTTCAATAGTAACTGGGAATTTGATGAAATGACTGAAGAACATCAGTATACCGAAGATATTGACAAAACATTTAAAGCCGACATTAAATATCCGTTTGCAAACGGAACAAGTGTCCTGAGGTTTGGTGGCAAATATAAAGGAAAAAGCAAAAATCGCGGAAACGAGTTTTACGATGTTGGACCTATCGATGAAGATGCCTTCAACGCCCGTGCATATAATACGACCATTGTAAAAACAAAAGATAATTTCCTGGCCGGGGATTATGTTGCAGGAACTTATGTCGATGTTAAATATCTAGGTGGTTTAGACCTGAATTCAAGCGATTTCGAGAAAGAAGAAAACCTTGAAGAGCTGGCCGGTAATTTCGATGCGTCAGAAGATGTAACTGCTGCCTATATACGTTTCGATCAATCATTCGGAAACCTTGATATTGTTGCCGGGGTAAGGGTTGAAAATACCTCGATTAACTATGCCGGAAAAGAATTGATTCTAGACGAAGAAGGCGATGTTGAGGATTTGTTAGATACTGATGAGGTTAACAATAACTATACAAATGTTTTGCCATCGCTTCTGTTGAAGTACCAACTAGGCAGAAATACAAATATTAAAGCGAGTGCAACCAGTACCTTGGCCCGCCCAAAATACATCGACTTGGTTCCACGTGTAGAAGTAAACAACGAAGATAATGAAATTGCTATTGGTAATCCAGATCTTACCCCTACAACATCAATTAACCTCGACTTAATGGCCGAGCACTATTTTCAATCCATTGGGTTGGTATCGGGTGGAATTTTTTACAAAGACATCAGCGATTTTATTGTGAATGGCATACAATCGGATTACGATTATCTCGGACAAACCTGGGACAAATTTACACAGCCCATAAACGCCGGCGATGCAACATTGTTCGGGCTGGAAGTTGCTTTTCAGCGCCAGCTCGATTTCTTACCCGGTTTCCTTCGTCAATTTGGAATTTACACGAACTACACCTATACCAAATCAACGGTTAGCAATTTCCAAATCGAAGATCGTCAGGACGATGAACTGACATTGCCCGGAACTCCTGAAAATACGTTAAACGCTTCATTGTATTACGAGGGCAAACAATTTTCAGCAAGACTTTCTTATAATTATGCCGGTGCTTTTGTTGAAGAATACAGCGATAAAGCTTTTGAGGATATATATTACGACCAGGTTTCTTACCTCGATTTCAATACTAGCTATAAAATCAAGAAGAATTTTATGTTGTATGCCGAGGTAAATAATATCCTGAATACGCCGTTACGTTATTACCAGGGAGAATCGAAATACACTTATCAGGCAGAATACTACAACATGAGAGTTAATTTTGGGCTGAAAGTTAATTTTTAAGAATTGATTAAACATAGATTAATGGTTAGATTGAAAGCAGGGAATCCGGATTGCATGGTTCACTGCTTTCTTTAGATAAATTTATAGACTGATGAATAAAATAGCCAATCGTATATTTTTAATTGCCATATTAATCGCCATTGTAATTTCGTGCGAACGCCCCAGTGAAGGATCGCGGAAAGCCGGCGAACATATTCAGCAAACCGTGGTGGCTGTGGCCGAAACCGATCCAACACCACAAACGAAACGTGACGATTCAGCAGACGATCCGGCCATCTGGATTGATACTGTGGATGTAACAAGATCAGTGATCATTGGAACAGATAAAAAAGGTGGTTTGGGAACCTATAATCTTAAGGGCGAACTGCTCAATTATTATCCCGACGGTGCCATGAATAACTGCGATCTACGTTATGGCTTCATGCTGAACGGAGAACCCACCGATATCTTAGCTGCCAGCAACCGAAGCACACACTCCATCTCCCTGTATAAAATTTCTCCAGGCGGCGAATTGGATTCGGTACACGGACGAACGATAAAATCGCAAATGACTGATGAAGTTTATGGTTTGTGTATGTACAAGAGTCCGGTTTCGGGTAAATATTTTGTTTTTCTGAACAGCAAAGCTGGCGAGGTGGAACAATGGGAACTTTTTGAATCCGGCGAAAAGGTGGATGCCAGACTTGTACGTTCATTTTCTGTTGAAACACAAACCGAAGGCATGGTGGCCGACGATTCGACTGCCATTGTTTACATCGGCGAAGAACTGGCCGGCATCTATAGATTTGAAGCCGAACCAGATGGTTCAACAGAGGGAACATTTCTGGCAATGAGTTCGGCCGAAAATCCTGATATCCATTACGATATTGAAGGCCTGACCATTTACCCGACCGACAGCCTTAACGGTTACCTTATCGCATCGTCGCAGGGTAGTTATTCGTATGCTGTTTTTGAGCGGCAGGGTAATAATCGCTACCTGGGAAGTTTTCGTATAGTGGATGGAACTATCGATGGGGTGGAAGAAACCGACGGTATTGATGTTACAACGGTTGCACTCGGAACTGCTTATCCGAAAGGCATGTTTGTGGTACAGGATGGTTTTAACTATGAAGGTAAAAAGCTCACCAGTCAGAATTATAAAATGATTTCCTGGGCTGATATCGAATCTTTTTTTGAAAAATAATTGATTAAGAGCCGTTTGAATTTATTCCAATCTTAATAGTTGTGTAACAAAGGATTAATAAGTGTTCCGTTTCTTTGTAACATATCTCCGTTATGAAAAAACGACAGATTGATGTTTCAGTAATCTCTGATTTACACCTGGCCACACACGCATCAAAACCAAAAAAAATTCTTGAATACCTCAAGTCCATCCATGCGGAACTGCTGATTCTTAACGGCGACATCATCGATTCGTGGCGTTTCTCAAGAAATTATTTTCCAAAAAACCATCTAAAAGTCATCCGTCAACTGATTAAAATGATGGAGAAAGGAACCCGTGTAATCTATATCACGGGTAACCACGATGAATTTTTGCGCAAATTCAGCGATACGCAGATTGGTCAGCTTAAAATTGTAAACCAGTTTATTTTTGAGCACAAGGGCCTGAAAACCTGGATTTTTCATGGTGATATTTTTGACAAAATCATTCACCGGTCAAAGCGACTGGCTAAATTTGGGGCGGCGCTTTATGGTCTGCTTACGTTGTTGAACAAATTGCTGAACTGGCTGATAAGTCCTTTGGGTAAAAAGGAGATCATTATCTACAAAAGCATTAAAAAGAACTTTGTTCGCGAAAAACGTACTCCATCTAAATTCGAACAACAGCTGGCAGATTCAGCAATTGCCCAGGGTTACCAAGCCGTAATTTGCGGACATACGCATATTCCAAAGCATAAAACACTCGATGTTGATGGTACCCCGATCGAGTACATTAATTGCGGTGATTGGGTAGAACATTTAACCGCTGCCGAGTTCTACAACAACGAGTGGCATTTGTACGAGCACAACGAAACGGAAGAGGAAACACAGGCTGATGAAGTTGATATTCCGGCCGAACAATTTATTTACCAGACTTTACTGAAAGAATTAACATTCTCGAATATAATACAAGCCAGTCCGTGAAAATCCTTTATGCCATCCAGGGTACCGGTAACGGCCACCTGGCACGTGCCACCGAAATTATTCCTTTTCTCCGTGAAATAGGGGAGACCGATCTTATTGTCAGCGGCATACAGGGCGATCTTCGTTTGCCTTTCGAAGTAAAGTACAAGCTCTACGGATTCAGTTTTATTTTTGGTAAAAAAGGGGGTGTCGATATCTGGCAAACCATATTAAAATTCAGGCCGTTCAGGTTATGGCGCGATATCAGGAAGTTGCCGGTTCGCGATTACGATTTAGTGCTTTGCGATTTTGAACCCGTTACGGCCTGGGCTTGTATACTTCGAAAAGTAAAATGCATTGGTATCAGTCACCAAAATGCAGTAATGCATCCCAATGCACCAAAACCCCTAAAAAGAGATTTAATGGGACACCTGACTTTAAAACTTTATGCTCCTGCCAAAATCAAATACGGTTTTCATTTTAAGTCACTCGATGCAATGAATTTTACCCCGGTCATCCGTTCATCGATCCGCAAAGCCAGGGTTACCGACAAAGGTCACTATACGGTTTACCTGCCGGCATTCAGCGATAAGGAGATCCAAAAAATACTGGATAAATTTTCACATATCCGCTGGGAAGTGTTCTCTAAAAAATGCACTGTGGAATATGAAAAACATAACATTCATTTTTTCCCGGTATCGCTTGAAAGATTCAGCCAATCGTTTGTCAATTGTACAGGTATATTGTGTTCTGCTGGTTTTGAAACACCGGCCGAAGCACTTTTTATGGGAAAGAAGTTGTGCGTGGTACCTATGAAAAATCAGTACGAACAGGCTTGCAATGCAGCATTTCTTAATGAACTCGGAATACAAGTCATTTGGGATGTTGCCGATTTTCACAATAAGTTGCAAACGTGGTTGTCGGGGAAAGAGGTTTTTCAGATAAGTTATCCCGATCAAACTCGTGAGATTATACATTTAGTTGTTAAACGCCATCAGAAATAAGCATTTTATTCAGCCAGTAGTGTCCAGCCTTGTATCCAGTCATCTTCACCAAAGGCACCCTTAAAATCTACAATCTGGAACCAGGGAAGCGGAGATTCCAACATATCTCCTTTTACCTTTTCTTCGGGAACAAAACTACCCGACCCGGTATCGATTTTTGGGTCCTTAATTTCGTTTTTCGAAGTATGAAAAGCAGCGATCCATTCATTTTCCATTTCAGGAGTGTAAATACCGCTAAGTTTAAAAATGCTTTCAGGCGTTGATGACGCTACTTCATGAAATACATTGTTCTTAACGGCCAGTTTTCCGTTTTTCCACTGGTTGTAGCTGTCGTGGGCCTGGTCTGTAACTTCTATCGACACGCCTTTGTCCTTGCTCATGAAAATGGAATTAGCGATCATTCCTCCGGCATTTTTTTCGAAAGTGGCGCACAGTCCGTTGCTCGACTGGCCACTGCCAATTAAGGTTACATTGAATAAATTTGGCAGCGAATTCGGTAAGCCGTAAACCGGATCAACTCCACCACCGGCTTCAATCAGGTTATCGCCGGGCAGGTGCAACTGGGCACCCAGCCAGAACTGACCGTTTCCCGACCACCCGAGGTCGTAATCGAACAGGTCGTCGCCGCAATCCGAGACTACCATGTGTTTCAGGTTTACGGTGCCTCCAAATATTTCAACACCGTCGTCTTCATTTGCAATCACTTCCACATAATCGATTTCGGTTTCATTGCCAACACCCCCAAGTGTGAGGCCGTTTATCTCGTTTCCTTCGCCAATATTGGTCCCTCCGTGACGAATGGAGACATATTTCAACACACCGGAATTGTCGTTTTCGTCAACTCCGCCGTAAATTCCCCGGGGTTCGGCCAGCGGGATTCCTTCGATCGAAGCTTCGCCACCGTTCAAATTGATGGGGGCATTTCCAAGAATGATGATTCCACCCCACAAACCGCGTGCATCGTCCACAACAGAACCTTCAAGGTCATCGGCTTCGGCGGTAAAAATGATTGGTTCTTCACGGGTACCTTCGGCAATGATCTTTCCTCCGCGGGCAACGATAAGTGCACTGGCATTTTCGGCTTGTCCGCTTTTGAATTTAACCACAGTGCCGGCTTCAATGGTCAGTACCTGGCCATCGTTCACAAACACGAATCCTTCAAGGATATAATTTTTATCGCTGGTCCAGGTAACCGTTCCCGTTCCAAAACCATTGTCGGTAATGGTTTCGTCGTGGTCTTCCAGCAGGTAATCACTTTTCCTGCACGAGAACGTGAACAGGATCAGCAACAGGGCAATGTATTTTATGGCTTGCATGGTTTCTTGCTTTACAATTTAACTTCCAGGTCTAAATAAATAAACGCTTTTGTTGGGGCATTGGCGGCATAGGGAACCCAGTCGTGGTAATTCAGGGCCATCTTTATTTTCTTTATGGGCTGATACTGTATGCCGGCAACCAGCGCTGTCCCGTCTTTGGCAAGATTCCAGGGGGTGTCTTCATCCTCCTGTTTATTTGAAGCCATTTTATCGAATCGTGCAAATAACTGGTATTTTTCCCTGATGTTGTATTTGGCATAAACAGAGAATCCGTAACGGTCCTGACCCTCTTTCCATTTTTCGTTGGTTCTGTACAATGCCTCTCCGGCTATGTTCGCTTTTCCGTTAAAATCATAGGAAGTGAATACGTGCCAGGTATTTTGCAGAATTTCGTCTTTCGTAAAGTCGTAATACAATCTTGACGTAAAATTTCTGGGAAGTTTGAAAGTGCTTCCCACGGCATATTTAAAAATACCATCGGTTTGAATATTGTTGTAGCCTTCTCCGTTCATAATGGTGAAATCGGCATCCCACCTGTCGTTAAAGGAATAATTAAAATTCATCCCCAGGTCGGCTGAGGCTCCGATCGAGTATTCGTCGGCCAGCGTTTTCATCATGTAGCGTCTCTCCCAAACGGTTTCCATCAGTTTGAATTCTTTTAACCCGATCAACCCGAATTCAACTTTCAGCTTATTCTGCGAATAACGCAGGTAAGCATTTTTAAAATAAGCATAACGGCGCGCCTTGGCATATTCCGAAAGATCTTCTGGGCTACCGATATCGAGGTTGATTTTGGCATAAAAATTCGGGCTGAAAGTGTATTCGTATCCAATGTAACCACGCACCAGTTCAAAAGCCGATTCGTTGGAAGCAGCATCGGTTATACCCTGGTGAAAATTGGCGTAGATGACGGCGAATGGCGAGCCTGACGGTTTAAAGGTTTCGTTCTGAGAATAACCCTGAAGTACCCAAATGAGCAACAAGGCAGGCAGCAGTGTTTTTTTCATGATGTCCTTTGGTTTTTATCGCGGCAAATATAGGTCTTAATTTTTTGATGATTTAACGAAATTGTTAATGTAATGAGGTCTAAATGTAATGGATTTGTAATAAAAACGTAATAAAACGGCAATGATTTAAAACTGTTCGCGAAACATTGCTCTTTTCGCGTTGTTCAACACTTTATAAATGTTCTTCTATTCTGAATAATTAAACATTTTTTAGTAATTTTCCACCTCGTTTAACTTGGTAAAACATACTTTCATGGGATTATCAGTAGCATAGCTACACTACGCATATGGAAGAAAACTACAGAATACTTATTGTTGACGACGAAAAAGACCTCTGTGAGATCATGCAGTACAATCTTGAAAGTGAAGGTTTTGGTGTAGATGTTGCCTTGTCTGGGGAAGCTGCATTGAAAAAAAACATTGAGGATTATGATTTGATCCTTTTGGATGTAATGATGGAAGGTGTCTCGGGTTACAAGGTAGCCAATACCATTCGTAAAGTGCGAAAGCTATCCGTACCTATCATTTTCATAACTGCCAAAATTGAAGAAAATGATATTTTGACCGGTTTCAATGTTGGCGGTGACGATTACATTTCAAAGCCTTTCTCGATCAAGGAAGTGGTGGCACGCATTAAAGCCATTCTGAAACGAGGACAGGGAACGGGTGATGAATCGAATGTTATCGTGTACAAAGACATGAAAATAGACACTAAAAAGAAAATCATCACGATTAGTGGAGATAATGTCAACCTGACCCGAAAAGAATTTGAGATCCTGTCTTTACTGGCCAAAAACAGGGGACAGTACATCAGTCGGGACGAGATACTTAAGCGAATATGGAAAGACGATGTGATCGTTACCGAAAGAAACGTGGATGTAAATATTGCCCGCCTGCGCAAGAAAATTGGAAGTTACGGCTCCAATATCAAAGGGAAATCGGGTTATGGGTATTGCTTTCAATAAATAAATTACAGATCCCTCATTGTGAAAAGATCGTTCCGGGGCGAAATATTCTTTTATTACATACTTGTATTTGTATTGTTTACGATCACGGTGTTGTGGTTTCAGTACAACCGCGAAAAAACATACAAGACATCTCAACTCGAGAATACACTCGACAACATTACAGAAATAGCGTATAAATTTATTCAACAAAATGAACTGGTTGAGCGAGGTGACCTTGAACGGGTGCACGAGCTGATCAGTATTTTACCCGAACCCAATACCCGAATTACCATAATCGATAAGCGTGGTGTTGTGCTTTATGATAGCTACGTGAAGGATTATCCTTCGATGGAAAACCATGCCAACCGCCCTGAAGTCGTTAAAGCAGGTGAGCATGGAAGCGGAGCCAATATCCGTAATTCGACTACTACGTCACTCGATTATTATTATTACGCACGTTTATATCCCGACTTTTTTGTACGGGCAGCGCTGGTGTACGATGTTACGGTGCAGGATTTTCTGAAAACAAACCGGAACTTCATTGTTTTTATGCTGGCGCTCTTTGTCGTCGTTGGGATCATTCTGGTTCTGGTAACCTTAAAATTGTCAGACACGATTACCAAGCTGAAGGAATTTGCGTTAAAAGCCGGTAATAACGAGTTGGTGGAGTACCATACGCGTTTTCCTGAGAATGAATTGGGGATCATCAGTTCGCAGATTGTTCAGATATACAATAAACTGAAAAAAACAAAAGACGATCTGGCCAACGAACGGGAAAAGCTTTTCAACCACCTCGATGCACTCGATGAGGGAATTGCCTTTTTTTCGAAAGAAAGAGTTATGACACTATCGAACGGTAAGTTTGTTCAAATGGTGAATCTTTTTTCTAAGAAAGAACTGGTGTCATCAGAGAAGATGCTTTCTACGTCAGCATTTAAAAAATTGAATACCTTCCTGGATCAAAATCTGGATGGTGGCAATAAAAGCCAGAAGGAAAAACTTCCGCAGATTAATTATACCATTTCGAAGGAAGAAAAATATTTCAGGATACAATCGATTATTTTTATTGATGACAGTTTTGAAGTGGTGATTACCGACGTGACACGTCTGGAAAAACGCCGCTTACTAAAACAACAATTGACCTCAAACATTGCTCATGAACTTAAAACACCGCTCTCTTCCATTCGGGGGTACCTGGAAACTGTTCTGGAAAACTGGCCTATACCTGAAGAAAAACTCAAATACTTTTTAGAGAAAGCATTTTTTCAGTCGGAGCGCCTGACTACGCTGATCAATGATGTATCGCTGATCAACAATATTGAGGATGCAGGTGAATTATTCGAAATGAAAAGCGTGGATATCAAAAAGATCACCAACGACATTTATGCTTACTTCTCGAGCCGTATCGAGCACAACAAAGTTGAATTTATTGACGAGGTGCGCCGAGGAACCGTAATTAACGGAAACGAATCGTTGTTGTTTTCGGTCTTCCAAAACCTGATCGAGAATTCTTTGAATTACAATGGCAACGGCATTCGTATCCATATCAAATGCTACCACCAGGACGATAAATACTACTATTTTTCTTATTCCGACAACGGCGTTGGTATTCCAAAGGAACACCTGCCCCGTATTTTTGAACGGTTTTACCGGGTGGATAAGGGGCGTTCGCGCGCCAAAGGCGGGACTGGTCTTGGACTGGCCATCGTAAAAAATGCCATTAATCTGCATAAAGGTCGAATCTCAGTAAAAAATGCTCCCAAGGGCGGCGTTGAATTTCTGTTTTCGCTGTCAATCAGATAAATAACTAAAGGTTCCATTTAACAATTTTAGATCTGCTTTCATCAATTTTGTTTGATGATTAAATGTGCAGGATTTAAGGTGTGAAAAACTATCGTTATTCAGATTTGATAATCAGTTGTTGAGGCCATTCAAATGTTGTTTTACTGAAGCTAAAATGTAATAATAGTTTAATAGTGTATTAATCATGCTGTAACAATAAACGTATTCTTTCGACCTTTGTAATTCGATACATAATCAACAATTAATTTCAAATTATGAAGAACTTTACTTTATTGATTTTCTTGATGTTATCGGCATTTATGACATTTTCTCAAAATGTTATAACTGTTGGCGATGACGATCTGACGACTACTGATGTGCATTGGACATCGGACAATATTTATCTTCTGGATGGATTCGTTTATCTGGAAGGGGGTACTTTAACTATCGATCCGGGCACAGTAATTAAAGGAAAAGCTACTCCAACAACTGGAGATAACGCTTCTGCTTTAATCATTACCCGCGATGCCAAAATAATGGCTGAAGGAACTGAGGAGATGCCAATCATTTTCACAGCGGAAGACGATGATATTGCTGATACGGAGGATCTTACACATGAAGATCGCGGCCTCTGGGGCGGTGTAGTCTTGCTGGGATATGGTGTAATCGGCGATGAAACAACTGAAGCTTCAATTGAAGGTATTCCTGCGGGCGAAACCAGAGCTGTTTACGGAGGTAATGATGATACGCACAATGCAGGTGTCCTAAGATATGTTTCTATTCGCCACGGTGGAGCTGAATTGGCCCCCGGTGATGAGATCAACGGTCTTTCAGTTGCAGGTATTGGGAGTCAAACCGTATTGGACCACATTGAAGTATTTTCAAACTCAGACGATGGTTACGAGTTTTGGGGTGGTACCGTAAATGCCAAGTACCTGGTTGCTGCTTTTTGCGGTGATGATGCTTTTGACTGGGATGATGGCTGGAGGGGAAATGCTCAGTTTTGGTTTGCTATTCAGGCACCGGACGAAGCCGGTTCAGCCGGTGAGCATGACGGAGCGCATCCTGATGATAATTCACGCTTTTCAAAGCCAAATATCTATAACGTAACCTACATTGGTCCGGGTTCTGACGCATCGAATGACGATGTTGCGATTATGCTTCGTGATGGAACTGGTGGAACTTATGCCAATTCAATTTTTACCGGATTCCCTACAAAAGCAATTGAAGTGGAAGACCGCGCTGCAGATGTGGGAACTGACGCGCGAAAACACATGGAAGACGGTGATCTGGTTATCAAAAATAACATCTGGTGGGATTTTGCGCCGGGTGACGAATTTACCGCTGCTGAACTTATTCAGGTAACAGAAGATGCAGAAGATCCAAGCGCTGCTTTCCTTGCTTCACATATGACCACCAACATGAACTCGATTGAAGATCCAATGTTACGTGGTATCAGTCGTGAGCCAAACGGTCAACTCGATCCACGATTTGGAGGCGGTAGTCCGGTTGGAAAAGATGTGGCTCCCATTCCTGAAGACGTTTTCTTTACTGATGCTTCATACAAAGGGGCCTTTGGAACCAAAAACTGGGCAATGGACTGGACAGCACTTGATGCCATGGGATATTTTGGTGATTTGCCATATGGCGGATCCAATGAAGTTTTGGTTTCTGATGATGATATTGACGAGACAAACGACACAACACACTGGACAGCCGACAATGTGTATTTACTTGACGGTTTTGTATACGTAGAAAATGGTGTACTTTGGATTGATCCGGGAACAGTGATTAAAGGTTTGGCTACTCCTTCGACCGGAGATAATGCTTCTGCCCTGATTATTACCCGCGATGCAAAAATTATAGCTGAAGGAACCGAAGATCTGCCAATTATCTTTACAGCAGAAGATGATGATTTAGCTGATCAGATGGATCTCACTCATGAAGACCGTGGTCTTTGGGGTGGTGTGGTACTTCTTGGTTATGGTGTAATTGGTGATGAAACTACCGAAGCTTCAATTGAAGGTATTCCTGCCGGAGAAAGCAGAGCAGTATATGGAGGTAATGACGATACTCACAATGCAGGTATATTAAAATATGTTTCAATTCGTCACGGTGGTGCAGAACTTGCTCCAGGTGATGAAATCAACGGTCTTTCAGTTGCCGGTATTGGTAGTGAAACCGTTCTCGATCACATCGAAGTATTTTCAAACTCAGATGACGGATACGAATTCTGGGGTGGTACGGTAAGAGCTAATTACCTTATTGCAGCTTTTTGTGGCGACGATGCCTTTGATTACGATGATGGTTGGAGAGGTGGAGGTCAATTCTGGTTTGCTATTCAGGCAGCTGATGAAGCCGGATCAGCCGGAGAGCACGATGGTGCGCACCCGGATGATAATCCACGTTTTGCACAGCCTACCATTTCAAATGTAACGTATATCGGTCCTGGTATGGATGCAACAAACGATGATGTGGCCTTAATGCTTCGTGATGGAGCCGGGGGTTACTATCTAAACTCTATTTTTACAGATTTCCCTACAAAAGCAATCGAAGTGGAAGACCGCGCGGCGGATGTGGGAACCGACGCACGCAAACACATGGAAGACGGTGATCTAATTTTCAAAAGCAATATCTGGTGGGATTTTGCACCGGGTGACGAATTCACGGCTGCTGAACTTATTCAGGTAACTGAAGATGCCGAAGATCCAACTGCTGCTTTCCTTACTTCGCATATGACTAATAATATGAACACGGTTGAAGATCCAATGTTACGCGGTATCAGTCGCGAGCCAAACGGCCAGCTCGATCCAAGGCTGGGCGCTGGTAGCCCGGCATGGGGAGGCGTTTCGGATGAACTGAAATCTGCTGCTGAAATTTATCCTGATCTGGAAAAAGTAACCTACCGTGGTGCTTTTGGTTCGAATAACTGGGCTACTTCGTGGTCAGCACTCGATCAGATGGGATATTTTGGTGATCTTGATTTCTCTGCTGGTGGTAACGAAATATTGGTAACAGATGATGATTTGACAGGCACTACAACCTGGACAGCTGACAATACTTATTTCCTCGATGGTTTTGTTTACCTCGAACAAGGTATGTTGACAATTCAACCAGGTACAGTAATTAAAGGTAAAGCTACTCCTTCAACCGGAGACAATGCCTCAGCCTTAATCATTACCCGCGATGCTAAAATTATGGCAGAGGGTACTGAGGAACTGCCAATTATTTTCACCGCAGAAGATGATGATGTGACAGATCCTGCCGACCTTACCCACGAAGACCGTGGTCTTTGGGGCGGTGTTGTGCTGCTGGGTTATGGTGTAATTGGTGACGAAACTGAAGAGGCATCTATTGAAGGAATTCCAGCCGGAGAAACCAGAGCCGTTTATGGTGGTCAGGACGACACCCACAATGCCGGTATGCTTAAATATGTTTCGATCCGTCATGGCGGTGCCGAACTGGCTCCTGGTGATGAAATCAATGGGTTATCAGTTGCCGGCATTGGTAGTGAAACAGTGCTTGATCACATCGAAGTATTCTCGAACTCCGATGACGGATATGAATTCTGGGGTGGAACAGTTCGGGCAAATTATTTGGTATCAGCATTCTGCGGAGATGACGCATTTGATTATGACGACGGCTGGAGAGGTGGAGGCCAATTCTGGTTTGCCATTCAGGCAGCTGACGAAGCCGGTTCAGCCGGTGAGCATGATGGTGCACACCCGGATGATAACGAACGTTTTGCAAAACCTGTTATTACTAACGTAACTTACATTGGTCCGGGAATGGATGCCACAAACGATGATGTGGCGCTTATGCTGCGCGACGGAGCAGGTGGTATGTATGCCAACTCCATCTTCACTGACTTCCCAACAAAAGCCATCGAGGTGGAAGACCGTGCTGCAGATGTGGGAACCGACGCACGCAAACACATGGAGGACGGCGACCTGGTTTTCAGAAACAATATCTGGTGGGATTTTGCACCGGGTGATGAATTTACCGCTGCTGAACTCATTCAGGTCACTGAAGATGCTGAAGATCCATCAGCTGCTTTCCTTACAACGCATATGACCAGTAATATGAATACCGTTGAAGATCCGATGATCGCCGGTATTTCCCGTGAACCAAATCAGGGATTGGATCCAAGACCAAATCCCGGAAGTCCCGCCTGGAGCAACGTAGCTGATGTTACAGCTGAAGCTGATGGCATTCTGACCACCGATTACCGCGGTGCTTTCGGTCACACGAACTGGGCTACCGTATGGACAGCTCTGGATATGATGGGTTACTTCGGCAACCTCTATACCGATGTTGAAGATCTATCTTTCGATAACGGATTCAGACTGGGTCAGAACTATCCGAATCCTTCAAACGGATATACTACGATAGAATATACTATTCCTGCAGATGTCCACGTAAGTCTGGAAGTATTTGATATCACCGGAAGAAAAATGAAAACGCTTGTGAGTGAAAATCAAATGAAAGGAACTTACAAAGTGGAACTTTCAGGTTTGAAAACAGGAATCTATTTCTATCAAATGGTAGCGGGTGAAAACAAGGCTACACATAAAATGATTATTCAGTAAATCTAAAAGTAAACTCAAATAATAGATCCCCCGGAATTAATCCGGGGGTATTTTTTTTAAATGTTCTTAAGTTATTTTGTATGAAAAATCAGTTGGTAAAATCTTACATTACCTTTCTTCTCATCATTCTGTCATCACATTCATTACTTGCACAAGAAGAAGGTATTATAAGGGGTTCTGTTACGGATAAAAATACCGGTGAGACCCTGATCGGGGTGAATATCCTCGTGGAGGGTACCATGAATGGTACCATTACAGATTTCGATGGTAATTTTAACCTTACAAAAGTACCGGCAGGTACCGTAAATCTTGTATTTAGTTACATTTCTTATAACACCCAAACCATCGCAGATGTCGAGGTAAAACCGGGAGAGGCAACAATCCTGAGTGTAGCACTGGCGCCGGCTACCGAAGAAATTGAAGAGGTAACCGTTGTAGCCAAGCAGTTGACAAACAGTGAAAATGCTATTCTGGGAATGCAAAAAAGAGCCGAAGGAATTCAGGATGGTATTTCAGCTATTGAAATGAAGAAATTTGGAAGTTCGAACGCTGCTGAATCCATGGTGAAAGTAACCGGGGTATCTATAGTCGATGGCAAAGATATTTTTGTTCGGGGACTAGGTGACCGCTACTCAAGTGTTCAAATGGACGGGCAAGAGCTTCCGGGAACGGATCCTTATAAAAACTCGGCAGATCTGGATCTCATTCCGGCAAACCTGCTTGACAATATCATTACGTCAAAAACATTTACTCCTGACTTGCCTGGTACATTTACAGGTGGTAATGTGAATATAAAAACAAAAGCATTCCCCGATCGTTTCACGCTTAATTTTGGTATTTCAGTGGCGATGAACGAGCAAGCTTCCCTCAACGATAATTTTCTTACCTATGACGGAGCTTCTACCGACTGGTTGGGCTACGATAAGGGATTCAGAGACATACCCGATCTGCTAATGGAGCGTGGCGGAGAATTAACGACCAATCTTTATATCCGGGCCAGAAACGGTGAAAAATATCCGGATGAAGCTGCCTTGCTCGATAATTCTGCCAGATCTGTAAATCCTCAGATGTCACCTGGAACGATGTCTAGTCCACTGGACCAGAAAGTTAATTTCTCGATTGGCAACCAGTGGCAGGTTTTTGGCAATAAACAACTTGGTTTTGTAATGGGCGTGAACTACCGCCGCGATTTTAAATTCTACGATCAGGGCACATCCGCAAACTGGGAACTGGTTCAGGCCGGTGCCGAAAGTCTTGGAGCTCTTTATCAACTCGACGACTCGAAGGCGGTTGAGAATCCACAGATCAACGGTTTGGCTACCCTCGCGTTTAAGTACAGTAACAATGGATCGGTCGAACTTAATTATACTTACAACCATGATGCTGAAAAAGTGGCCCGTGTTCAGGATGGAACTTATCCCGGAGCCCTTTCAGGGACTACCCGTTTTCAAACACGCGGACTTGGTTTTACCGAGCGCGAATTACAGATGTTTAAATTGAACGGACATCATGTATTTCCCGGTTTAAATAATACCCGGATCGATTACAGCGGTAGCAAGATCAATTCAACACAATATGAACCGGATGTGCGACTATTCGCAAACTCATACCGTTTAAATCCGGATGATCCGACCGATACGACCGGCTATTTTATGTCACGGGCAGAATACGATATGCCATTCCACTTCTGGAGAGAATTGCAGGATGAGCAGTATCAGGGTAAAGTAGACATTACCATTCCTTTTGCCCAAAATAAGAACAGCTCAAATAAGATTAAAGTCGGTGGGTTTTATTCTACTAAAGACAGAAGTTTTCGGGAAACAACCTACCAATATGAAAGGGATAAAGGAGAACCGTACGCCGGAAATCCAACCTACTATTTTGGTCCGGATAATACCGGTATTATCGGACAACAGACGAATGGCAGAAATATTATCGGTAACTACATTTACAATCAAACCAAGCACCAGAACAACTACCTGGGCTCCACGGATGTTATGGCCTTATACGGCATGATCACCTATAATCTAACACCCAAGTTGAAGGCCATTGCAGGACTACGCTACGAGACAACAAAAATGAATGTAGGACTTATGCCTGCAGAAGATGTAGTGGCGTTGAGTTACATCCCTGAGGACAAGCTGGCCGATTATGAAGGGGAAATTGATGTTCAGGATTTTCTTCCGGCTCTTAATCTGGTTTATGCGCTGAATGATAACATGAACTTGCGCTTATCGGGTAGTCAGACCATTGCACGACCAAACCTGAGAGAACTGGCACCTTTTGCTTCCTTCGACTTTATTGGTGGTGTAATCTACAATGGTAATCCGGATCTGGAAAGAACAAAAATCCAGAACTTCGACCTTCGCTGGGAGTGGTTTGTAAGACCGGGTGAGTTATTTGCGGTAAGTGCCTATTACAAGCATTTTGATAAACCGATTATTCTGCAGTACATTATCGAGGTTCAGAATCCGCAGATTATTTATAAGAACACCGATAATGGCGAATTGTACGGACTGGAATTTGAAGCCCGAAAAAATCTCGATTTCATATCCCAGTCGCTCCGGGATTTTTCCATCGGAGCTAACGTATCTTTCATTAAATCGGCAGTCGATGTAGACCCATTTGAGCAGGAAACTGCGGAAAGAAATGGATGGGAAGTGAAGGAGACCAGACCATTTCCTGGCCAGTCGCCTTATTTGTTAAATGTGAATCTAAGTTATGATAATCCGAATATCGGGTTGAACTCTACCATTGACTTTAATAAGTTTGGCGATCGGATGGCTGAAACAAATGTAGATACACCTGATATTTACGAATCAACAGAAGGAATGCTGAACTTCAATGCCAGTAAGACATTCATGAAGAATTTCTCTTTGGGATTCAAAATCAAGAATTTGCTAAATACCAATTTTACAAAAGCAGTTACTTATAACGATAAGCAGTACGCTTATCAGGATTTTAAGCTTGGCCGAACTTATACCTTATCACTCACATATAGAATTAATTAACCGGCAATGTGAGCATAAAAATATAGATGACAGGTTGGTGATTTATTTATCATTACCAGCTGATTACCCCGGGGTTATACTCCGGGGTTTTTGTTTTGATAATATTACACAACAATTAAAAAAATATTACAAAAATGTTACACAATGCATCTTTTTTGTTAACTTTGCGTTAAGTAAAGTAGAAGTAAACGTTAACAGAAAGGAGGATGTAATGAAATATTTTGCGATGATTACAGGATTGATGTTGATGGTGTTAACCATTAATGCTCAGCATCTTGAAGAAAAAGATGGCATGTATTATATGGGTGATCAACTTTACACAGGCACTTATCTTACTTATTACGACAATGGTAATTTGAAAATGGAAAGTAACTATGTAGAGGGACAGAAACATGGTGATTGTAAAATTTACTTCTCTGATGGAACCTTGAACGAATTTAGGCATTACAGGAACAATGAGATGGATGGAACCTGGATTACTTTTAATAACCTGGGTATAAAAGTTGCTGAAGCCGCTTATGTAAACGGTAAAAAAGACGGGAAATGGTTCATTTGGGATGACGAAGGGAACCTGAAGTATGAACTCTGCTACAAAGACGGAGAGAAAACAGGTACCTGGAAAAGTTACAACGAAATGGGTGTAGTGATCAACGAAAGAGATTACACCGAATTTTAAAGATCCGATTACATTAAAACACTGCATACAGGTCCGCTTCATTATGAGGCGGACTTTTTTTATCCCCAATTAATCCATTTGTAATCGAATCGTTACGTAATTGTAATCCTTCCAAACTACCTTAGTACAATCTATGACATCTCATAAAAAATGCTTTAGTTGGTTTAAAATGTAGAGATTCGGGTAATACGGATTGAACATTAAAAAATAAAATAGCTATGCAGTGTTTAATGGCGGGAAGGTTGTAAAACTTTCTGACAAACTCCGGGTGATGCCCGGAGTTTTTGTTCTAGGCTGTGTTCTTTATTATTCTTGAAAATTCTTAATACCCATCTTCCAAATAATTCTTTTCAAGCAAAATCAAAAAAAAGTAAAAGAGAATGCAAAGTATTACATAAGAATTACAATTAATCGTTTTGTAATAATTTTGCAATTCTGCTGTAACTCTTCAACGCTACTTTTGCCTCCAGATTAAGTAGATATAAAATGAAAATTGTTTTTTCAGTTTTGTTGGTTGCGACCCTGATGTTTTCGGCAATGGCCGATGAGAAGGATCATATTGCGGATGAACCTGCCAAAGCAGCAACGGTAACGGTTTACGGAACGGTTACTGATGCCAAAACCGGAGAATCACTGGTGGGTGTTGAAGTTCAACTGGAAGGGACCGATATGAAAGTTTATACCGATTTCGACGGTCAGTTTTCATTCGAAGACATTTTGCCCGGTGAATACGACATCAGCGCCAAATATATATCATACGAAAAACAAAAAATCGAAAAGCAAAACATCGATATTTTTTCGTCGGAATTGAAAGTGCAACTTAAACCGGTAAATTAAGTTCATTCCAAATAAGCCGTCATGACGACCATGCATTCAAAGATGTGTGGTTTTTTTATGCCTGAAAAATTGCTTTTTGTAACTTATATTTTGTAACTTACATTTTGTAACTTACAATTTGCGAGCCATGAAGCTTAAAAAACCATCAACTCCCTTTCCATCGGTTGGATATTATGGCCCCGATCATTTCTGCGACAGGAAAACAGAAACAGAGACTTTAATTCGCAATATTGAAGGAGGGCTTTCAACGACCCTTGTTGCCATTCGTAGAATTGGCAAAACAGGATTAATAAAACATTTGCAATATCATCTACACGACAAATACATTTGTATTTACGCCGATATTTTACCCACCGAAACCAGCATCGATTTCCTCAATACCCTTGCCTCCGCAATTCTGAATTCAGTTCCGGAGAAAACAGGATTGGGAAAAAAAATATGGGATTTTATTAAATCACTCCGACCAGTTATAACCTTCGACAAATTATCGGGTGAGCCCAATGTTTCGTTTAATATCCAACCTAAAGAAACTGCGCATCAAATTGAAAACCTTTTTGAATTTCTGGAGCAACAAGACAAACGTGTAATTTTTGCTATCGACGAATTTCAGCAAATTCTAAACTATCCTGAAAAAACGATGGAAGCATGGCTGAGAACAACCATTCAGCAGCTTCAAAATGTCATTTTTGTTTTTTCGGGCAGTCAACCTCACTTGATGAATGAGATGTTTGCAAACCCCTCGAATCCATTTTTCAGAAGCACGGTGATCCTTCACTTAGAGAAAATAAATTTTGAATCTTATCAGGCGCATATAATTCAGAGATTTAAAAATTATAAAAAGGAAATAGAATCACAGGTTGCTGCCGAAATTTTAGACTGGACAACGGGCCATACTTATTTTGTGCAACTTTTATGCAGTCGTGTTTTTATTGGTTCAGGACGGAAAATAACAACAGAAGTTTGGCAAAACGAGGCAATAAAACTGCTTAAAGAACAGGAAATTGTTTTTTTAGGATACCGGGATAATCTAACCCGTGAACAATGGAAATTGCTTAAAGCCATTGCACATGCAGGTAAAGCTTATTCAATAACCTCAAAAAATTTTATCCAGCAATATGCACTTGGAAGTTCATCAACTATTCTACGTTCGATAAATTCTTTAGAGAAAAAAAGCTTTATTTACATGCAATATGATGCTGAAGGAAACCGCTTTTACAGCGTCTACGATGTGCTTTTTCAACGTTGGATTCAAAATTTGTAAACATGATTTGCATTCCGTTAAAAAACACCGACCCGTTTTTTTGTCTGGCGGCTGAAGAATACCTGCTTAAAAATTTTACAGACGATATTTTTATGCTCTGGCGGAGCGAGAATACCGTGGTAGTGGGTAAACATCAAAATGCTTTGGGCGAAATCAATTACCCTTTTGTGCGCGAAAAGAAGATAACAGTGGCTCGCCGCATTTCGGGCGGCGGAACGGTATTTCACGATTCCGGTAATGTGAATTTCAGTTTCATAAAAAACGTGAGCAGCCCGGCCGAGATCAGTTTTAAAATGTTTACCCGGCCGGTGGTCGAAGCACTGGCTAAACTGGGTTTAAAAGCCACTACTTCGGGCCGAAACGACCTGCTGATCGATGGCCTGAAGATATCGGGGAATGCCGAGCATGTGTATAAAAACCGTGTGCTTCATCACGGAACGCTGCTCTTCAATTCCGACCTTGAGAATCTGGGGAAGGCCATTAAGGTTATGCCTGGAAAATATGAGAGTAAAGCGGTGCAGTCGAATCGGAGCAAGGTAGCCAACATTTCTTCCTTTCTGAATAACGAAATGCAGATCGATGCTTTTAGCAGCTTTCTGATCGATGTACAGTTGCAGAAAGAAGGCAATTCGATATATGAACTCAGCAATACAGATACGGGACACATTTCGCAGATGGCCAAAGAAAAGTTCATTACCTGGGACTGGCGCTTCGGTTATTCGCCAAAGTATACGTTTACAAATTCCGTTACAATCGAAGGCAGAATACTAAGGATTTTTCTTGAAGTGAAAAAGGGAATCATTCAAAACGCAAACCTCGAAGGAAACTATTTTGTGGAACCATACACCACTGAGCTGTCGGCACTGCTCGAAGGCAAGCGGCACTTCTTCGAGGATGTTCAAAAAGTATTGGGAACCAGGGATGAACAGCTGATTTACGCGTTCTTCTAATTTGTGCGGTTCATGTGATTTCTCTGAGGCACTCTTTGTACTGTCACCAGGAATAAAACGATCATGATTCTTGGAAATCACCGAAAGAGATGAAAGAAATTCCGACTATTTACTCTCCCTCGCTCCCTCTCTTTGCAAAGAGAGGGACGATTGTGTCGCAGGCACAATCAGGGTGAGTCTTAAAATGTAGGCCATATTTCGCTGTTGATTTTCGGTAGACTTTTAGAAAAAAAGCGCACCACAAACCTGCAGCGCGCCATTCCAGTATTCTAATACTCTAAAATTCTAATCTTCTATTTAGGCAGCGGATAACCCTTTAATTTTTCAAGATTCAGCGTTATTTCCGATTCCGGGTATTCATAATCGTTCAATTCGCCGGCCAGGTATTTATTATACCCCACCAGGTCCATTAATCCGTGACCGCTAAAATTGAACAGGATCACTTTTTCCTTGCCTTCTTCTTTGGCTTTTTTTGCTTCGCGAATGGTAGCTGCAATAGCGTGCGTGGTTTCCGGCGCAGGGATAATGCCTTCGGTCTTGGCGAACAGCAAACCTGCATCGAAACACTCGCTCTGGTGGATGGCCTGTGCATCCATTAATCCATCCTTCAAAGCTGCACTCACCAGCGGTGCCATTCCGTGATAACGCAATCCGCCGGCATGAATTGGGGCGGGAATGAAGTTATGCCCCAAACTGTTCATAGCCAGAAGTGGTGTCATCTGGGCCACGTCGCCATGGTCGTAAATAAAGGGAGCTTTGGTAAGTGTCGGACAGCTGAAAGGTTCTGCACCGATCACCTGTATATTGGCTCCGTTAATTTTGTCATAGATGAAAGGGAAGGAAAGCCCGGCAAAGTTACTTCCGCCACCACAGCATCCAATTACTATATCCGGGTTTTTGATGCCTGCTTTCGCCAGCTGTTTTTTGGCTTCCAGTCCAATGATTGTCTGGTGAAGCATCACGTGATTCAACACCGATCCCAGCGAATAGCGTGTCTGCCCGGTTGGGTCGGTAACCGCTGCTTCCACTGCTTCCGAAATAGCAATGCCCAGACTACCGGGTGTATCCGGGAATTGGGCCAGGATGTCGCGTCCTGCTTGCGTTTCTGTACTTGGGCTGGCAATGCAGTTTCCACCCCAGGTTTCCATCATCATTTTCCGGAAAGGTTTCTGGTCGAAACTTACGCGCACCATAAAAACTTTTACATCCAGGCCCAGTTGAGCACCTGCAAACGACAGAGCTGAACCCCACTGCCCCGCACCAGTTTCAGTGGTCAGTTTTTTAATGCCGAACTGTTTGTTGTACCAGGCCTGTGCAACCGCTGTATTTGGTTTGTGGCTTCCGGCCGGGGAAACACCCTCGTTTTTGTAGTAGATCTTGGCAGGAGTTCCCAGAGCTTCTTCCAACTCGTAGGCACGAACCAGTGGACTGGGACGCCATTGCACCAGGATTTCGCGGATTCCTTCCGGAATATCAATCCAGCGTTCCTGGCTTACTTCCTGTTCGATCAGGTTCATAGGAAAAACAGGAGCCAGCATTTCAGGTCCAACGGGATTGCCGTCCGGGCCCAGTGGCGGATTTAGCGGTGATGGAAGGTCGGGAGCCAGGTTGTACCATTGGTTAGGCATTTCCGACTCATCAAGAAAGATCTTTTTCTGTCTGGTCATGATTGTCTATTTTTTTGGTTGATAATTCTGTTTTAGTAGTGCTTACAGAGTACGCAGTCCTGTGAGATTCAATGGAATCTCCTCGTTTTCCAACCGAGTCTGTCTCACTACTCATATCTCATAATCTATTTATCCAATAATAAAAAAAGGGACCTGCTGCATACACAACAAATCCCTTTCCCGGCCTAAATCCGCGAAATCATATTTCCTTCATGCGCTTCCATTTTAATGTTGCGCCATGTAAATTCTTTCCCGTATAAAGGCATTTTATACATCTTTTTTCTTTTAACAGACCGTAAATCTAATGATATTTTCTTTTAATCGGATAGCACTTGAATATTGCTTTTAAGAATTTAAGATTTCGATGGTCAATTTTAAAAAGTGAAACGGGAATCAGAATGTGGAAGATTTTGCTTTTGTCGTTCAACTTGAATGCCTATTTTTGCAGCTACTTTAAAATCAGATAGGTTTTGAAGGAAGTCGAACCCGGAATTTGATAGTCATTTTTTTTAATCGATTACTTCGATCTTCCGTCTTCGGTCTTCCTGCTAAATTTTTTAATATGAACAAACCGACTGTTGTTAGCGGAATACGACCAACCGGGTATTTGCATTTGGGAAATTACTTTGGTGCTGTGCAGAATTTTATCAGGATGCAGGACGACTTCAACTGCTACTTTTTTATTGCCGATATTCACTCATTGACCACACACCCGACACCGGAAAACCTTCAGAGCGGTGTACGGCAGGTGCTTGCTGAATACCTGGCCTGTGGTATTGATCCCGAAAAAGCAACTATTTTCATTCAAAGTGATGTCCCGGAAGTATCGGAATTATATGCGTTTTTGAACATGAATGCGTACCTGGGCGAACTGGAGCGTACCACTTCGTTTAAAGAAAAAGCACGAAAACAACCCGATAACGTAAATGCCGGTTTGCTCACATATCCCGTGCTGATGGCGGCCGATATCATCATTCACAAAGCACATTTTGTGCCGGTGGGTAAAGACCAGGAACAGAACCTGGAGATGGCACGGAAATTTGCCAAACGTTTTAACCGCATGTACAAAAGCGAAGTATTTCCGATTCCACGTCCGTTTACCTTTGATGGAAAGGACATGATCAAGGTTCCCGGCCTCGATGGCAGTGGTAAAATGGGGAAATCCGAAGGCAACGCAATCAACCTTTATGAGGATCCAAAATCGATCCGCAAAAAAGTAATGCGGGCTGTTACCGACTCGGGACCAAGCGAAATGAACCAGGAAAAACCGGAAGCGATTCAGAACCTTTTTACCTTGCTTGAGATCGTTTCAACACCGGATACGGTTGCCCATTTCGATGAGTTGTACAATAAATGCGAGATCCGGTACGGTGATCTGAAAAAGCAACTGGCCGAAGACATTATCGTCTACACTGCACCAATTCGGGAACGCATTATTGAAATTTTGGAAGATGATGCCTACCTGGCAAAGGTCTCCCGGATGGGTGCTGAAAAAGCGCGCGAATCAGCCAATAAAACATTGCAGGAAGTGAAAGATGTGATCGGGTTCCGAAAACTCTTTTAGAAAAATATTGCGCAATAATATAGCAAAAAGCCGGGCATTTGTCCGGCTTTTTTTTGTCTCAGTTTTTATATATTGTCTAAAAATTCAAACCAATGCGAACTAAACTTTTGATGGTCCTCTTGATCTCTTCCCTAATTCTTGGCTGTGCAAATAAAACAGTCTTTAATAAAACTGAAGTTGAAGGGGTAAAAGTTCCGGAGATCCTGCTAAACGGAACCTGGAAATTTACCATGGATCCACCCGAAGAATTCTGGAGTAACAACATCGATTTTCAGAACTGGGCAGATATCCAGGTGCCGGGCGAGTGCCAGATGCAGGGTTTTGCAATAATGCATGATACACCATATGTATACAAAAAAGAATTTCAAATTCCTGAAGATTATGATGGGAAACAGATCGACTTGAATTTTTATGGGATTTACAGCCATGCGCGAATTTGGCTGAATGGCCATTTTCTCCGGGAACATTACGGTGGATTTACAAAATGGACTTGCGACATCACCGATTTTGTGGAAGCCGGAGATAAGGCAGTTCTAACCGTTGAAATTACCGACCGTACCGATGATATTTCCTATGGCAGTGGATATGCAAAACACCAAATTGGTGGAATATTGCGCGATGTGGAACTTACAGCTCTTCCTAAACAGCATTTCAAAAAGCTGTATTTTGAAACCGATCTGGATGAAGAGTATATAAATGCAGATTTAAAAATCTTTTATGAACTCGCCAAAAATATCCCATTGGAAGTTAAAATTGAACTGATTAATGCTGATGAAAAAGTAGTCAGTTCAGTAAAAAAGCAAATAGAAGATCAGTACGGTGTTATCGAAATTCCGGTTAAGAATCCAAAGAAATGGGATGCAGAGCACCCTAATTTATACACCGCTGTTATTTCGCTTTTTCAAGATGGAAAAGAAGTTTTGAAAACAGTTAAAAAAATAGGTTTCCGCGAAGTGGAAGTCTATGGAAACAAACTGCTGGTAAATGGAAATCCGATAAAATTGCGTGGTGCTTGTCGTCACGATATTCACCCAGAAATGGGTAGAATGACAACACCGGAGTACGATTTGAAAGATGTTTTGCTGGCCAAAGAATGTAACATGAATTTTATTCGTACTTCCCATTATCCGCCATCGGAGCATTTTCTTAATTACTGCGATGAATTCGGAATATATATAGAAGATGAAACTGCGGTTTGTTTTGTAGGTTCGCACCGAACCGAAGCATATCGTAAAGCAGGTGCATCGGAAAATGATCCAAATTATACAGCCCGCTATCTTTCACAGCTCGAAGAAATGGTTCAGCATCATCGTAATCATCCCAGTATTATTATCTGGTCAATTGGGAATGAAAATCACTTTGGAAACAATTTTGTTGAGTCTTACAACTGGGTGAAGAAGAATGATTTGACTCGACCGGTAATTTACAGTTACCCGGGACTGGTTCCCGATAGCCTGGAGATTTACGATATTATAAGTATGCATTACCCGGACTGGCGCGGGAACCTGAATCAATACAGAATTATAACAAAAGGATTTGAATCGGCAGAGAAACCAATGCTCTTTGATGAATGGGCACATGTCGCCTGTTACAATAATTTTGAGTTGAAAGAAGATCCCAATGTACGTAGCTTCTGGGGGCAAAGCCTCGACAGCATGTGGACGTATCTTTTTGAGACAGAAGGAGGACTGGGTGGTGCAATATGGGGCATGATCGACGAAACGTTTATGTTGCCCGAAGATTTAGAGGGATTTAACCAATGGTGGGGAATCCTGGATAAGAATATTATTCCGGCAACGTATGAGGGACCATGTATTGGATATGGAGAATGGGGCATAATTGATACCTGGCGTCGCAAAAAACCAGAATTTTGGGCAACAAAAAAAGCCTATTCTCCCACAAAGATTTACAGCAAGCAAATAAACGATTTCAAAAAAGGACAAGCACTAAAAATCCCTGTTCATAATCGCTTTGACCATACGAATTTCTCTGAATTAAAAATAGAATGGGAATATGGCAACCAAAGTGGCGAATTGCCCGAATTCGATCTCGAGCCACATCAAAAGGGTACACTAACATTTCCGGCAAACAATTGGAATACACAGGAAAAGCTAAATATTCAGTTCTACCTTAACGATACCTTCCTTGTAGATGAATACAAGCTTCAAATAGGGCAAAAATCTCTTAAACTGCCAACTTGTAAAACTGGAAATCTGAGTATTTCAGATGTTGGAGATATAAAAATGGTTGCGGGCAAGCATTACACGCTTGAAGTGGATACAAAGACCGGTTTAATCCAAAACGTGAAAGCAGGCGAGGACTTACTTCTAAAATCAGGCCCATATTTAAACCTGAGAATTCCAGGAGAGAGTGTCCAGTATTCCACCATTCAAATGGATGATTGGGCAAAAAACTGGGAGTGTACAAACTTCAGTTTTATTGAAGAAGATGGTATTGCTAAAATTTCAGCACACGGGAAATACGATAAGAAGATTGAATTTTCGTATTCAATTCTAATGGATGAAAATGGAGTTTTGGTAATGGATTACATGGCTGGAAATTTAGAAGAAGGCAAAAGCATACAGGAGGCTGGTATAAAGTTTATTGCAGGCGATAATTTTAAAAAACTCGCCTGGGAAAGAAATCCATATTTTACAGCCTATCCCGAAGCGAGCATGGGAAGTTCTGTAGGTGAAGTTTCAATATTTGAGAAACCGGCAATGTTTTATCGCCAAAAACCAGGTCATCGTTGGGAAATGGATAGCAAAGGATTTTACTATTTCGGTCTGGAACGAGCCCTTCCGTATACCAACATCGTACGTGGACTCAAAGAGAATATTTTTTCCTATTCATTGAAAACGGACAAATCAATACTTACTATTTTTTCGGATGGAACACAAGCAGGTCGTTTCGATGAAATAAAAGGTGAAAATACTCTAATAGTGAATGATTTATGGGATTATAACAGTTTGTTGTGGGGAAATTATAATAAGCAGATTAAATCGAAAAGTATTTTTAAAGGTCGTGTTAACTTGGTTTGCGAATGATATTTTTTTGCGTTGGTTCTAAGATTGCAATTCTCGCAGGAATAAATAAAAGCCACCTTTCCATCAGAAAATAATGGCGCTCTTCAATCCCTTAAGTATTTTACTTTATCAAATTTTATTCTGTTGGTGGTGAAAAAATAGTTGAAGTGTGAGATATTTTAAAAATAATAGATTTATCCTTTGTTGATAAATCCCCGGGAGTTTGAGTATTTTTTGTATTACGAAAAGGATTAACTTTATGATTTACACTGTTGGGCCTAAATATTCAGGTACAACTATTGCTATAAAAGAAAACTAAACCAATGAAGCGTATATTTTATATTTCCAATCTTTTATTCGTATTCTTCTCCAATGTACTTTTTGCACAAACTACAGAGCAGGTTTACCTGTCGGGCACGGATGCTGCCCATACCGTCGACTGGGACTTTTTTTGCACCGATGGACGCAAAAGCGGAGAATGGACCAAAATCCCTGTTCCGTCGAACTGGGAATTGGAGGGCTTTGGTACCTACAATTACGGGCACGACTGGCGCAACCAAAATACAAAGCTTGGTAAAGAACACGGACTGTATCGTCACAAATTTGCGGTCCCGGCTTCGTGGAAAGGAAAGACGGTGAACATTGTTTTCGATGGTTCGATGACCGACACGCAAGTTAAAATCAACGGTAAACTGGCGGGAGAAATTCACCAGGGCGCTTTCTATCGGTTTAAATACAATATTTCTGATCTGCTAATCTATGGCGCGGAAAATCTGCTGGAGGTTGATGTGGCCAAACATTCTTCAAATGAATCGGTGAACCGGGCAGAACGCCAGGCGGATTACTGGATCTTTGGTGGAATATTTCGCCCGGTTTTTCTTGAGGTTTTACCGGAAATCCACATTCAGCGGGCTGCCATCGATGCGAAGGCTGACGGTACTTTCAATTTACTGCTTGAAACCAATCACTCAAAATCGAATTCTACAGTAGAAGTTGAACTGTTCGACCTCGCCGGGAATAAGGTGGGAAAAACCCATGACTTTCAATTAGCGCAAGGAATTTCATCGGAAATGTTTTCAGGAAAGTTTACAGGCATAAAAGCCTGGAATCCCGAGTGGCCAACCTTATATGATATGAAAATTACCCTGAAGAGCGGGAACTATATTTTGCACACCGTTAGCAAGCGAATTGGCTTTCGTACCGTGGAATTAAGTCCGCACGATGGATTTTATGTAAATGGGACAAGGGTCATTTTTAAAGGCGTAAACCGCCACTCTTTCTGGCCCGAAACCGGAAGAGCATTAAGTGAACAAAATATGTTGGATGATATTCAACTGATCCGGGAAATGAACATGAATGCCGTGCGCTGTTCGCATTATGTGCCCGACGAACGCTTCCTGGAACTCTGCGATTCGCTGGGTTTATTTGTGCTGGATGAGGTGGCAGGCTGGCAGGATGGTTACGATACCATTGTGGGCCCAAAGATCATAAAGGAAACGGTGCTGAAGGATGAAAACCATCCGAGCGTGGTGATTTGGGATCACGGCAACGAGGGCGGCTGGGATTTTGCCAACGAAAAATGGCTGCATTACTGGGATATTCAGGATCGGCCGGTCATCTGTCCGTGGCTGCTGCACAATGGCGTAGATACCCACCACTACCCGGAGTTTGGCTATGCCACCGGGCGCTTTGTAAATGGCAATGTTCCGTTTGTGCCCACCGAGTTTTTGCATGGGCTTTACGATGGCGGACATGGAGCCGGATTGGAGGATTTCTGGAATCATTATGAATCGTCGCCATTGCTGGCCGGAGGATTCCTCTGGTCGCTGGTCGACGAGGCCGTGTTGCGAACTGATAAGCCCGGCAGGGTGTACGATTCCGATGGAAATCATGCGCCTGATGGTATTATGGGGCCGCATCGCGAAAAAGAGGGCAGTTTTTTTGCCATCAAAGAAATATGGTCGCCGGTGCAAGTGGAGCCGTTAGTTGTGAACCGGCAGTGGGATGGCCGACTCTTGCTGAAAAATAAATTCTTGTTTACCAACCTGAATGCATGTGCTTTTAACTGGCGGGCTGTTAAAATAAAAGTAGGCAGCAACGAACAAATCACCGTTGGATCGGGAGTCATGAAAGGACCGGAGGCTGCGCCCGGCGAAACGACCCGGATAAAATTAGACTGCGAAGAGGCTTTGCAAAGCGCCGATATTTTTCGATTTGCAGCGCTCGATCCCAATGGTTACGAACTGTATACCTGGAGTTGGCCGGTGGTTCAACCAGATCGAATCGCAACGGGTTTTTTGGAATCCATTCCGCTTTCCAGTGATGAAATAACCGTGAAAGAGGAAGGGAATACGATAATTGCATCTGTTGGCGGAGTGACGATTGAACTGGATAAGAACAATGGAAAGCTCTCGCAGGTGCAGAATGATAAAAAGAAGATCTCTTTTTCCGGAGGACCAATGCCTGTCGGCCTGGAATCGGAAGTAACAGATACCCGTTGGGGGAAAGACAAAGAAGGGAATTTCTTTTTCGAAATTAGTTCGAAAGGCTACCCAGAAAATATGACCTGGAAGTTAACCCGGAACGGCTTGTTAGGTTTTGAAGCCTCTCCTTTAAAATTCGGTCGGAATATCGATTTCGTAGGTATCTCATTCAATTATCCCGAAGAGAATTGCACAGGTGTAAAATGGATGGGGCAAGGTCCTTACCGTGTGTGGAAGAACCGTTTAAAAGGAGCTGAGCTTGGCATTTGGAAGAAAGCATACAATAACACCATTACGGGAGAGAGTTTTAATGATCTGGTGTATCCTGAATTCAAGGGCTATCATGGAAGTCTGTACTGGGCAAGGCTGGAGACCACTGAGACAGATTTTACCATTATTAGCGAAACACCAAATTTATATTTTAGATTGTATACACCGGCAAAACCACAGTTTGTGGCCGGTGGAACATCTCCTCCATTTCCGGAAGGTGATATTTCATTTTTATACGAAATACCGGCCATTGGTACCAAGTTTAAATCGGCTGATCAACTCGGGCCGCAAAGCCGGAAGGGCCTGTTTAGCGAGCGTAGTGGAGATGCTTTTCCTCCGATAAAGCTTTGGTTCGATTTCCGTGATTGATAAAAAAAGGGCTCCATATGGAAGCCCTTTCACTTTGTTCCTGTTGTTAATCAATTATTCACTCAAATCTTTGATCCTTATATTTCTGAAATAAAGTTGTGATCCGTGTCCCAGAAATCCGATGTAGCCTTTGTCGCGTTTCAGCCCGGGATGATCGTTGCCATCCATCGTTCCGTTTTTGCTGGCTTCTTTGATGTCGCCATCCACGATGGTAGCACCGTTGAGCACGACTTTCACGCGCGAACCTTTAACGGTAACTTCTTCGTAGTTCCAGTCGCCCAACGGGTTGAGGTAGCCGCGTTTGGCCGGAATCACACCGTAAACTGATCCATGGTACTGGTATTCGTGAAGATTGGCATAGATCGGGGCTGTGTTGTCCAATATCTGCAATTCCATTCCAACATAAGCTGCATCGCCTTCGAGCGGTGCACGGATGCCCAGTCCGTTGTTGGCACCGGGTGTAAGTTTAAATTCGAAACGAAAAACAAAATCGCTGTATTCTTTATCGGTGAACAGGTTTCCGTGGCCGCCTTTTTTAGGATTAACGACTAAAACACCATTTTCGGCATAATAATCAGTAGTGTTTCCCTGCCAGCCATCCAGGTTCTTGCCGTTGAACAAGGCCACAAATCCTTCGTCGATCTCTTCCTGTGTCAGGCCGATTTCTTTGGTGTTGATTTCACGCACATACACGTCGCGGAAAGCCAGCTCGTTTCCGTGGGCCTGCAGTTCAATGGTTCCTTCATCGAAAATCGGGATACTGCGATCCCAGTAATTATCCATGCGAACGTTGTCAACCACTAACTGGCCATTCAGGTAAACCGTTACATTTTCACCAATCATCGTAATGCGGAAAGTGTTCCACTCGTCAATCGGGTTATCGGCTACCAGTAGCGGATCGCGCACGTTATCGGTATTGTTGTTGTACAGACCGCCAGAACCAACCTGGGCGCCGACTTCCACTCGTGAAGTATCCCAGATCTGTACCTGTGGTGTTCCGCGCAGATAAATTCCACTGTCACCTTCTTTGGTGATTTTCCAGTCGACGATCATTTCAAAATCTCTGTAGCGTTTTTTCGAAACCAGGTTGGCCCCGTGTCCATTGAAAACGATCATATTGTCTTTCACGCTCCAGTTCTCACGCATTTTCTGGTCAGCTTCTTTCTGGAGCTCCTCTTTTTCTTCCTCGCTCAGCCGGGCAATTTTTATGGGATTCCCATCAAGCAGCATACCTTGCCAGCCATCCAGGTTTTTACCGTTGAACATCGATACAAAACCTTTGTCTTTGGGCATTTCATCGAGGTACTTCTGAATGTTGATGCGATCGTACTGGCTGTCTTCTCCCGAAAGTGCTTCTCTGGCTTTCCCGAGAATTTGGCGCACGATATCGCCCGACATACCCGTGTTTTCATCGCTTCCGGGCATGGCAATGCGCATTACCGAGTACGCAGTTACCGGTGCCAGTTCATCGTTGGCAAAAAACTGTTCGAGGTAAACCAGCGACAGGAATGTTTTTAAACGTCCGATCGATGAAATAACCATGCTCTGATCGTCGGTTGACGAAGCCAGTGGCATAATTTTTCTGTACTGCAGCAACTTCTGGTCGTCGGGCAGGTCGGCCTGACGAACCAGTCGTACAAAACTGGCAAAGGCCCGTGTTTTATATTCACCGGATGCTGTGTTGCAAATTTCATAAAGCGGTATCGATGCTTCGTAGCTTGTCCAGTTGGACAGCGCATCGAAGGCTGCCTCTTTCGTGTTTCCCGATGAAGTGTTAAAATATTCCGTGGTTGTGGCCAGTGCCACTTCACCACCAATTTCTGGCAAAATGGGCAGTAAGCGTTCTTTCTTGCTGGTACTGTTCAGAGCTGTAAGTACTTTTCCGTCGGCTTCCTGCTCGGCTTCCACGCCTTTGGTAGCCGCAACTACAGCCAGTTGTGTTTCTGCAATCTCAATACTGTCCGAAACGCTCAATAAAAGATGTAGCAAATCATCGGTATTTTCATAAGTCGAAACATGTTTCAGGGCGCGGAATGCACTGGCTTTTTCAGCTGCATCAGAAGATTTGGTAACTTCAAGAACTTCAGGGTAATATTGTGTTCCAGCCTTGGCAGCAATCAGGTCGATTAGCGCAGCTTTGGCTGTTCCGCCCGATTTATCCAGTTGAGGCGCAATTTCGAAAAGATGGTCTTTATCGAGCAAGGTCAGCAAAACATTTTTGGTTGTCAGGATATCCTTACCGGAAGCCAAATGATCAGCCAGTGCTGGAATGGCTTCTTTTTCCTGTAGTTGTGCATAGGCAACCACAGCTTCTTTACGCACGTTCTCAGCCGCGGTATCCATATTTTCTTTTACAAAAGCGGTGGCCAGGGTACAGCCCCTTCTGCCCAGCATCGAAATAATATCCGCTTTCACATCTGATCCGGCTGATTCTCCTTTTTTGATCCATTTTCGGGTATCGGCAATACCTCCGGTTTTTTCGGCAATATTCAGCACCGAATAACGGAAAGCTTTGTCGGAATTATCCACCGCTTCGAGTAGCAGGGGAGTGGCTTCGTAACCGAGGTAGTTGGCCGAAATCTTCAGCGCCGAAGCATAATTGTGCAACTGGTCGGCAGCCTGGTTGTTTTTGATGATCTCTTTACAGGCTTTTTCCATCAGGTCGAGCTGGTTTTGTGCACCCAGCCGGTCTGTATAATCGATAAAAGCCTGGGCAGCATCGGTTGCTTCGTAGCTAAAATGCACTTCCTCGGCTGCTTTTAGCAAGGTTTTGTACGAATCGGGCGAGCCAATTTCAGCCAGTGCAGCCAGTGCCGTTTTTTGCATATTTGGATCGTCAGCTGGAATAAGATCGGTAATCGGTTCAACCGCGCGAATGCAGTGCAGCTGACCCAGCGCACGCACCAAAGTGATCTGCGCTTTTTCGGGTGCTTCGGGTAAGGCTTCCAGCATTTTTCCGGCAGCCATATGTTCGTTGGTCTGTAACATGGTCTGCGTGGCCGGCTCAACAAGTTCTGGATTGTCCAGGTAAGCAGCCAGCGCATCAATGGTTTTGGTTTCGCCAACCAGGTTCAACTGGTTCATCAGGAAAGTTTGAACTTCTGTGTCGTTTTGTTTTTCGAGAGCTTTCAACAGGTTGTCTTCGGCAAAAGCCCGCTCTTTGGTTTTTCCAAACTGGCTGGCATAGCGTGAAAAGCTGTTCAGTGCAAAACGCACCGCCGTATCGTCGCCGGTTCCCAGTGGCACCAGCATTCCGGCAAGTTTCTGAAACCCTTCCGGTCCCATGTTGTAAAGGTCCTGCATGGCATTGTCGCGCTGTGCAAGGTCCCTGGCAGGCATTTGAGCCAGCAGGTCGGCGACCTTGGTATCGAGTGTTCGCCGGTCCTGAGCCGAGGTTCCTAAAACCATCGCCGATAAAAGGAACAGCGTAATAAGTTGAAATATATTTTTCTTCATTGTATTCATTCTTAGTTGTTTATCTATCCTTAAATTGCCCAGGGTGCACGCATCGGTTGATCGATCAGACGGTTGGCTCCTTCATCGTCGATAAATTCCAGTTTGTCGGGATCGAAATGAAGTGTTCTGCCCAGTCGAACTGCAGTAATTCCAAGATTGACGAGGGTGGCAGAACGGAAACCGTTCATCTCGTTCAGTGCGAACTTTTTACGCGTTTTTACCGATTCAGAGAATATTCCGATCTGCGGTTCCGGTTCCGGAAGTGTTTTGATAAAGTCCTGCAGATTTGGAATGTCCGATCTGAACCCGCGGTAGATTTTCCCGTTAGGGCCTTCAATGTAGGCGGCATTCTTATCACGATTTTCTCCATCGAGAATGATCTGGCAACCATCAGCGTAGGTGTAGGTAATGCGTCGCCAACTGCCCACGGCATCGTAATGTTGCTGTGGCGCATCCACTTCAATTTTTACAGGGCTGGTTTCATCTTTCCCCAGCATGTATTGTACCGGGTCGAGGTAGTGTTGTCCCATGTCGCCCAGGCCACCGCCGTCGTAATCCCAGTAACCACGGAAGTTGGAATGCACCCGAAGGTGATTATACGGTTTGTAAGGTGCCGGTCCGAGCCACATATCATAATCCAGGTTTTCAGGAACAGGTTCGGGTGTCAGGTTGTGTTTTCCACTCCAGTAAAATTTCCAGTCGTAGCCGGTAATGCCGCTAACGGTAACTTTAAGCGGCCAGCCCAAAATGCCACTGTCGATTACTTTTTTCAGTGGTTTTACATCGGTGCCAAGCCCGTAAAAGGTGTCTTTGAAACGGAACCAGGTGTTCAGCCGGAACATCCGGCCATGCGCATTTACGGCCTCAACAACACGTTTGCCTTCGCCAATGGTGCGGGTCATTGGTTTTTCACACCAAATGTCTTTGCCGGCATTGGCGGCCTCAACCGCCATTAAACCGTGCCAGTGCGGCGGTGTGGCGATGTGTACAATATCCACTTCCGGCAACTGACAGACTTCCCTGAAATCGCGGAATTCTTTCACCTTGTAATCAATCAGGTTACGGGCGAGTGCCAGGTGTTCCGTGTCGACATCACAAATGGCAACTACGCGGGTTCCTTCGTACGGAATATGGCCGCGGCCCATTCCTCCCACTCCGATGATTGCTTTGGTCAGCTGGTCGGAAGGTGCCAGCATTCCGTTTCCGCCCAGTACATGGCGCGGAACAATAGTAAATCCTGCTCCGGCCACAAGGGCACTTTTTAAGAAATTTCTTCTTGAAGATTTAATTGAACTCATTTTAATTGGTATAGATTATTCGTGTTATTGACTGTTGTTTTACTATCCTTCAAAAATACTAAAGTTTTGAAAAATAATTTTGAATAAAGCAAATACTTTCTAAAAAAATATAAAATGATTTTAGGTCGGACAGATCACTTATTCAATAGCGATTGGTCAGCATATGGAGTTGGGAAGATTGAAAACTTATTTGAATTAGTAGGTTTCGTTGAATTTCTCCATTACCAGCTTTTTAAGCTCCTGCATGGAGACCTCCCTTCCCAGTTCCTGTTGAATGGACGTGACATCTGAACTGTTAAATCCGCAGGGATTGATATAGTTATAGTAACGCATATCGGTATTTACATTCAGGGCAAATCCGTGCATGGTTACGTAACGACTCACCCGCACACCAATGGCACAAATCTTTCGGGCACGCACCTTATGATCAGCTTGCAACCAGACGCCGGTGGCTCCTTCTTTTCTGCCGCCTTCCAGACCGTATTCGGCAATGGTGGCAATAATGGCATCCTCCATTTTTTCGATGTATTCGCGCACCCCGATCCTGTAATATTCGAGATCGATGATGGGATAACCCACCAATTGTCCCGGACCATGATAGGTGATGTCGCCGCCACGATTGATCTTGTAATAAGTGGCTTCAATTTTTTTCAGGAAATCGGTATTGGCCAGCATGTTTTTTTCGTCGCCGCTTTTACCCAGCGTGTATACATGTGGGTGTTCCACCAGGATAAACTCGTTTGAAGAAGTAGGTTGATGCGTTGTGCGTTTCTCCTCCGTAATCGCTTTCAGTTTCTCTTCCTGGTAATCCCAGCAGGCTTTGTATTCCATTAAGCCCACGTCCTTGTAATTGAAATTTGCCATTACTTTATGGAAATTTTTTGTAGATATCTTTTCGATGTGTAATAATAATAATAAACCTAAGAACCGTACTGTTAAGCATTTCAATGCCAATACGATAACTTCCTGTTCTTATTCGGAAATAATTTGAAAAGCCTGTGAGTTTTTTGATGTTTGGAATATCGGACAGTTGCGATGCATTTTCACAGGATAAGATAATTGATTCAATTTTACGAAGAAGATTGGTGTCATTGATTTTATCCAGACTTTTAAGAAATGATTTATCAAATTCAACTTTCATTTCCAAGCTTTTTCATCACTTCTTCGCGGCTGGCAGTTTCTCCTGTTTTCTCTTTGTCCATCATTGTCCCCAATGCCAAATCCTCGTATGTCTCTTCGGTGATGGAAATGGTCTTACCACCAAGTTCTTTTACCAGCTTGGAAATAAGTCGATTATTCTTATCGTCGATTTTTATTACAATTGCTCCCATAACTCTCCAAAGTTACAAACTTTTCCCGCTATTTTGAACACAACAATTTCAACTCTGAACTATCTATGCATTCACATGTTCTTCCGCCCGGTAAGAACTGCGCACCAATGGCGCACTTTCCACAAACTTAAATCCTTTTTCCAGTCCGATTTTACGGTATTCTACAAATTTCTCAGGTTTGATATACTCAACTACTGGCATGTGTTTGGCGGTAGGGGCAAGGTACTGGCCAATCGTCATTACTTTGGCACCGGCTTCCAGAAGATCATCCATCGTTTGCAATACTTCTTCATGGGTTTCGCCCAGCCCCAGCATAATACCCGATTTGGCAACGGTGTAGTTATCCGCCACATAGCGAATGACATCCAGACTGCGACGGTATTTTGAGGCAAAGCGGATAAAAGGGGTCAGGCGTTCGGTGGTTTCCAGGTTGTGCGAGATAACATCCGGCCCTGCATCGATTACCTGCTGAATCAGCTCAGTTTTACCCATGAAGTCGGGGATGAGTACCTCGATCTGGGTGTCCGGATTTACGCGTTTTACTTCGCGAATGGTCTCAGCCCAGATTCCGGCTCCCTGGTCGTCCAGATCGTCGCGGTCGACTGAAGTGATCACACAGTGTTTCACACCCATGATCCGAACCGATTCAGCCAGTTTTTTAGGCTCTTCCAAATCGGGAGCCAGTGGCCGGCCATTGGGAACCGCACAAAATTTACATCGGCGGGTACAAATATTTCCTAATATCATAAATGTAGCTGTTCCACGTCCCCAGCATTCACCTATATTCGGACAATTTCCACTGGTGCAAATGGTATGCAGCCCGTGTTTTTCAACCAGGTTTTTAACCTTGGAGTAACTTACTCCTTTTGGCATTTTCATCTTCATCCACCTTGGCAGGCGTTGCCTGCCGTTCAGCTCATGTGCCATAGCCTTTAAAATTTGCTGCAAAGTTAGCAGTTTATCGTTTATAAAGGATGAGAAACTCCCATTTGCTAAATTTATGCTAACCTGAAAAATTCAAGAATTTTTCACACGAAGTGTTGACGATTGAAAATCAAAAGGATAAATGATTGCAGTTAAGCCTATAATGATTTTCAATATCAAGGTTAGCCCTGACAAATAATTAATTTAATTATTTCGTCAGCCCTTTGGGTGATTCATTCATGAAAATGAATTAATCAGGCTAAAAGAACACTACTTTGCAGTTCTGTGTTATTTTTGTATGATTCAGATGAGAAACATGAAACATTTACTGCTTATATTGATTGTACTTTTTTTAGGGATTAATACCGCTGTTGCACAGCAAAAAAAACAATCGGAGTTGCAAACCAAGTCAAGTCTTGCCATTCGTTATTACAATGCGAAAGATTATGAGAAGGCGATTCCATTGTTGAAGGATGTATACAACTTGACCCGAAGTACTACTTATTTCAGGTATTACATAACCTGTCTCACCGAAATGGGACGTTATACCGATGCCGAAGAAGAAATCCGGAATGAGCTGAAAAAACAAAAAACGGCCAGGCCTGAATATTACATTCACTGGGGACACGTGCTGGAGGCCCAGGGAAGAAAAGAAGAAGCGGCCGAAAAATATGAACAGGCCATTCGCGAAATACCGCCAAACAAAGGGAGTTACCTAATCGTAGCCAATACTTTCATGGCCTGGCAAAAGTTCGATCTTTCACGGGATACTTACCTCAAAGGCCGCGAAATGCTCCCGAACGAGGAATTTAATTATGAACTGGCAAGAGCCTACCTCTATCTGCGTGATTACGAAAATATGATGGAAGAATACCTGAATTTGCTCAAACAGGACAACAAGCATTTGTCTCGTGTCCAAAGCAGTTTATCTTCGGCCATGCGGCTTGATATTGATAATGGCTTGCGTGACCAGTTTAAAGACCAGGTTATGTTACGCATTCAATCCGATCCGGATGTACTGGCATATAACCGTTTGCTGATCTGGTTCCTGCTGCAGGAGAAGAAATTTGCCAGTGCCTTGCGTCAATCGATCGCCATCGACAGAAGAACCGGAGAAGAAGCAGGACAAATCGCGCAATTGGGCGATATGGCACTGCGAAATAAGGAATATGCCGAAGCCAAAAAAGCCTATAAATATTTGATGGATAAAGGCACGGAAAACAGCTACTTTGCGCAGGCCTTTGCACGTAATCTTCATGCCAGCTACATGGAGTTTGTGAATGAATATCCCGACGATAGCGTGCGTGGTGAAACACTTGTCGGTCAGTTTAAGGAAGGACTGGATTACCTGAATTACAGTCCGGCTACGCTTAACCTGATCTCTGAATACGCGCATTTGCTGACCTTTTATTTGAACCAAACCGATAGTGCTTTGCAAGTACTTGATAAAGGGTTAAAAATTCCGGGGCTGAAGCCGGATCAGATTGGTATATTGAAAACAGAAAAGGCAGATACCTACGTTTATGCCAACGATCCGTGGGAGGCGATGCTGATCTACTCGCAGGTTATTGAGGAGAACAAAACCAATTCGCTCGGCGATGAGGTGAAGCTGAAAAAAGCCAGGCTTGGTTATTACATGGGCAACTTCAGCTGGGCCAAAGCACAACTTGACGTACTGAAAGCCAGCACCTCGAAACTGACCGCCAACGATGCCATGGAACTCTCGATGATGATTGGAAACAACCTGAACCTCGATACCACTGCAGTACCGCTTACCATGTTTGCCAAAGCCGATCTGCTCTTTTTTCAAAACAAGAACGACGAGGCAATGACCATTTTGGATGGACTGGCCGAAACTTATCCTTACCATTCGCTGGTTGATGATATTTTATACCGTAAAGCCAAACTTGCGATTGCCGGTCAGGATTATTTACTGGCAGCCGAATACCTCGAAGCTATTGTAACCGATTACAGTTACGATTTGCTGGGCGATGATGCCCTTTATATGCTGGCTGAAATTTATAATTACGATCTCGATCAGAAAGAAAAGGCCAGAGACCTGTATAAGAGAATGCTGACCGAACATCCGGGGAGTGTGTACATCGAGGAATCACGTGCGAAATACCGCGAATTGCGCGAGGTTTATCCTGATCAGGAAACCATTGATAAAAGCAAGGAAGAATTATTTATGGAGGGAACACAACCCGATGAATTCCAGTAAACAGGCATATCTTTTTGCCGCGATGGCCGTTTTTTTCTGGTCGACCGTGGCCACTGCCTTTAAACTGGCGCTGAGGGAATACGATTTTATTCAGCTGATTTTTTACGCATCGTTTGTAACTGTAATTTTGCTTTTCAGTGTTTTGGTCATTCAGGGAAAGACCAAACAAATTTTTCGACAAACAAAACGACAATGGCTGCATTCGTTTTTAATGGGTGCCTTTAATCCGCTCTTGTATTATTTGGTGCTTTTCAAAGCATATTCTTTGCTTCCGGCGCAAGTTGCCCAGCCTCTGAATATGATCTGGCCAATTACGTTGGCCCTTTTATCCGTCCCTTTACTGGGACAAAAAATTTCATGGATAAGTTTTTTAGCTTTACTCATCAGTTTTGTTGGGGTGTTTTTCATTTCCTCTCAAGGAGGAGTCGATGGATTTAAACAAACAAATCTGTTGGGTGTATTGCTGGCCGTGGGAAGTTCGGTGCTCTGGTCGCTTTACTGGATTTTTAATGTGCGCGACCGGCGCGAAGAGATCGTTAAACTTTTTTTGAATTTTACCATTGGCATGATCTACCTGATCCCTTTTGTTGCGATTTTCTCATCGTTTCGGATACAGTGGGGAAGCGGACTGGCTGCAGTTATTTATTCCGGCATTTTCGAAGTGGGGATTACCTATGTGTTTTGGTTAAAAGCCATGAACCTGACCACCAGCAATGCCAAAATCGGGAACCTCGTTTTTTTTGCACCGTTTTTATCCCTGGTCTTCATTCATTTTATTCTGAAAGAAAATATTTACCTGACCACATTTATTGGTTTGATATTCATCGTTTCGGGAGTGCTTGTGCAGCAACTGGACAGGAGGAAAGCAAAACGGAACAAAGATTCGATCTAAAAACTCAGTTTTAAGGTTGCGCCATCCTTTAGGGCGGTGAAATAAAACCATAAGATTCATTCCTGATTTTTGAGTTTTTTTGTTCATTAAAGCGTACAAAAAACTTCAAAAATCATTTTACACAGGTCTTTTCCAAATCACCGCCCTAAAGGACGGTGCAATTTAATCCACAAGACTTTGCAAACTTTTTTAAGTCGAACTCACGTTGCTTGGGTGAAGCAATTACTTTATGCAACCGCACTAAAGTATACGATGCAAAAACATTGTACAGCCAACATACTTTAATGCGGGGAAATTGACGTTGTGTTATGATCTTAAAGGTAACCCTCCGTTTTTGATTACGACTATAAATCACAACAAGTCACAACAAATTGCAATTAATTACCAGATTTCGTCACAAATAACTATTTTCAAATCGTGGAAAAACCGTTACGCATATTGGGCATTGATCCCGGAACTACGGTAACCGGTTACGGGCTGGTGGAAATACGGGATAAGAAGCCTGTTATCCTGCACATGGGAAACATAACACCCAAAAAATACGCCGATCATTACCAGCGTCTGAAAGTGTTGCACGAGCGGGCATTGCATTTGGTGGAAACCTATCGTCCTGATGTGATGGCCATTGAAGCGCCGTTTTATGGTAAGAATGTGCAATCGATGTTAAAACTGGGTCGTGGCCAGGGGGTGCTGATGGCTGCTGCACTCATGCACGGGGTGCCGATCCGGGAATATGCACCGCTCTTGGTCAAACAATCCATTACCGGAATGGGGCGTGCATCGAAAGAACAGGTGGCTTATTTTCTGCAGAAAGTGTATGACCTGAAAGAGCTGGATAAAGTGCTCGATGAAACCGATGCAGTGGCGGTGGCCATTTGCCATTTTATTCAGTTGAACAAGCCGCAAAAATCGAAGGAATATAAAAACTGGGCAGATTTTATTAAAAAGAATCCCGATAAAGTGAAGTAAGATGACGCCAAATCAGAAAAAATCCATCAAGACTTTTGCGCTCGTGGTGGCGGTTATCCTGGGTTTTGTTTTTCTCCCTCCCCTTTTTTCGTGGATGAACGGGAAGACCTTTGAAGTATCGGCCTTGGAAATACGTTATGGCATTTTTCTGGGTTTGCTGACTCCTCTGCTGATCTGGCTGTCGTCAAAAATGAAAAGCACCTTACTTTTTATCCTTCTGGCACTGGTGATCATTAGCCTGGGTGGTTTTTTGCTGAATATTATTTTTCCAAATTAAAATCTCAAATCTGAATACTCAATACTAAAATCTGAAACATGAAACGACGTTCCTTTTTTAAAACCGGAGCCCTTGGCGGTTCTGTCCTTGCACTTTCCGGCCTGGCAGCCTGTACCACAGAAACTTCTTCTTCTGAACAGGAAATCGATCTGACCGATTTTAAATTGAATGAGACTACGGTTGAGGCCTTGCAGCAAAAAATGAAGTCCGGAGAATTAAGCGCAGAAAACATTTGTAAAAAATACCTTGAGCGCATTGAAAAAGTAGATCCGATGTTGAAATCGGTGATCGAGCTAAATCCCGATGCACTGGAAATTGCCCGTGCACTGGATGAAGAACGGAAAAACGGGAATGTGCGCGGTCCTTTGCACGGTATCCCGATAATGATAAAAGATAATATCGATACAGGCGATAAAATGATGACCACTGCCGGTTCGCTTGCTCTGGCAGGAAATGTGGTGGAAAAGGATGCATTTATCGTTACGAAATTGCGTGAGGCCGGTGCCGTTTTGCTTGGAAAAACCAACCTGAGCGAGTGGGCCAATTTCCGTTCCAATAATTCGTCAAGTGGCTGGAGTGGACGAGGAGGACAGGTGCGCAATCCATATTACCTGGACAGAAGTCCCTGCGGCTCGAGTTCAGGAACAGGAGCAGCTGTTTCGGCCAACCTCTGTGCCATTGGTATTGGTACCGAAACCAACGGATCCATTGTTTGCCCATCAGGGATAAACGGGCTGGTTGGCATTAAACCAACACTGGGACTCTGGAGCCGTCAGGGAATTGTTCCGATCGCACACAGCCAGGATACTGCCGGGCCCATGTGCCGGAATGTCAGTGATGCCGCAACTTTACTGGGAGCTTTGGCTGAGTTCGATCCAAACGATGCCGAAACACATATTTCAAAGTTAGAGGTTCCGAAAGAATATACATCCTTTTTGAAAATTGAAGGATTAAAGGGTAAGCGCATTGGTATTGCGTCGCAAATGTTGCCCTCCGACAAACGGGTGAAAGCGCTGTTCGACCAGGCTGTTGCCGACCTGAAAGCGCAGGGCGCCGAGGTGATCGAAGACGTTGAATTTGAGCACAACCGCAAATGGGGAAGTCCATCTTACCAGGTGTTGCTGTACGAATTTAAGGCTGATCTTAACAAATATTTGGCTGAACATCCGAAAGCACCGGTACGCACCATGGCCGACATCATCGAATTCAATAAACAAAATGCCGATCAAGAAATGCCCTGGTTTGGACAGGAGATTTTTGAAATGGCAGTCGAAAAAGGAGATTTGAATTCCGAAGAATACCTCGAGGCACTGAAAAACTCGAAGTTATTTACCAGGAAGGAAGGCATCGACAAAGTAATGGAAGAACACAAGCTGGATGCGATCATCGCGCAAACAAACGGCCCGGCATGGACAATCGACTGGCTGAACGGCGATCATTTCAGTGGCGGCAGTTCATCACCCGCAGCTATTTCCGGCTACCCAAATATTACAGTTCCGATGGGATTTGTAAAAGGATTGCCGATTGGCATTTCCTTCTTTGGGAAAGCCTGGAGCGAAGGTAAACTGATCGAGATCGCTTACGCCTATGAACAGGCTACCAAACATAGAAAAACGCCGGAGTTCAAGAAATCGCTGATGGGATAGAACTGTGAACAGAGAGAAAGCCCAAAAAATTTTGTATCGTTATCCTGAACTCCTGACTGCTGAAGGCAGGTGTTTCAGGATCTTTAAGTTGTTAGAATTCTGATTTAGCAGATTCTGAAATGAATTCAGAATGACGTTCTTGCCAATATTTTAGAACGCCTCTATTTAGTTTAACCAAGGAGCTGAAAGCCTAAGAAATTTTTGATATATCTTTGCCCCAAAGTTTATCAAAATGAAAGAAAGGTTATTTGGGAAGACATTGTCAGAATTGCAGCTGATTGTGCGTGAACTTGGTCTGCCCAAATTTACGGCAAAGCAAATTACCGATTGGCTGTACAAGAAAAAGATTTCGTCGATCGACGAGATGACCAACCTTTCACTAAAGGCACGCGAGATACTTAGCGACCGCTTCGAATATGGTTTAACCGCCTACACCAAAGTGCAGGCCAGTGTTGACGGAACAAAAAAATACCTTTTTCCGACCGTTCAGCATAAATATATCGAAACTGCCATGATCCCCGAGCGCGATCGTAAAACGGTTTGTGTAAGCTCGCAGGTGGGTTGCAAAATGGGTTGCCTGTTTTGTTTTACGGCCAAGCAGGGTTTTCAGGGACAACTTTCAGCGGGTGGAATTATAAACCAGATCCGGAGCATCGATGAAGTGGATGAGGTGACCAACATCGTGTACATGGGAATGGGCGAACCTTTTGATAACCTGGATGAGGTTCTGAAAAGCCTGGAGATTCTGACAGCCGACTGGGGTTATGCCATGAGCCCGCGCCGAATCACGGTGTCAACCATTGGGATTATTCCCGGGATGTTGACTTTCTTAGAAAAAAGCGAAGCACATCTGGCGGTTAGCCTACATACGCCTTTTCATGAAGAGCGCCAGCAATTGATGCCGGTACAGGTGGCTTATCCGGTTGATGCTGTAGTTGACGAAATCAAAAGCTGGGATTTTGGCCGGCAGCGCCGCGTTTCGTTTGAGTATATTTTGTTTGAAGGTTTGAACGACACCCAGGAACATGTAAACGAACTGGCCCGCTTGCTTAGCGGTTTAAAGTGCCGCATCAACCTGATCCGTTTTCACCCGGTGCCGGGAACGCCGCTGAAAAGCCCGGGCGAGGAAACCATCCGGCAATTCAAGGATGCTTTAAACAAAAAAGGCATTTTAACTACCGTTCGTGCTTCACGGGGGCAGGATATTTATGCCGCCTGTGGTTTGCTTTCAACAAAAGAATTGGTGAAGAACTAATTCTTTTAAAAGCTTTTATGTCTTCGGTCCTTATAAATGCAAGATTTATTTTGACTTTTTATTGTTAATAACAAGAATGTCATCCGAACCTTCAAAGAAAGAACCATCTGATAATGTACCTGATATTGTGGCAATATCGCTGGTAGCTGATAATTCATTTCCTGAAATTTCAAACTGAACAAGGAGATCATCCATCCCATCAGCGTTGATATCTGAGAGGTGGGCCTGATATTTCCCGTTCTTCTCATTAAAACTCACTGGCATACCTTCCAAAAGGACACTTGCTAAATCAATTTGGCTGCAATCAAATTCCTCACTGCCATAAATAGCCACTGGTAATTTTCCTTTACTGGCAAGGTTTATTACATTGGGATAATCATCCGGTTTAATATCGATTGCAACTTGAATTGGAGGACTTGATGCTGGAGTCCCGCACCATTTTACTGCGTTGATAAAAAGTTTTAAATATTCGGGATTCTGTATCTCCCAATTGCTAATACTAACTGCAAAAGGGAAATAAACTGATTTACCGCTGCTATATTCTGAAGCTACGATTGGAGCATTCATATCAGAGCCAATCAGATAGACGGATGCTACCTCTGTTGCACTTTTGTTTTTATCTCCATCTACATAAGAATCGGTTTCAACAATCATAGGGCGCAAGACTTCGAAGCTATATAATACATCTTTGGCAACAGGATGAAGAGGATTGGTTAAAGTAATTTGATGTTGGAACGAGGGTGTTGAACCGTTGATATCTTTAGCTGAAACACCTGCTATTTTACTAAGTTCTTCAGATTTATCTGTTTCTGAAAGAAAAGCATTGCCTTCACCTATTATTCCCCCGCCTGCACTTACCCATTGCTCTAATGCATTAATGTCTAAATCATTATTGAATATTCCAGTTCTTCCCATAAAAATGACATCGAAATTATCCAGTATATTTGCATCAATATCACCTGTAATAAATTCGGCATCAATTTCGTGATCAAGAAGTGTTTGAAGTGGAGGAACACCATTACCTCCAAAATAAGGAATCCATATCCCTAGCTTAACTTCTGACACTGTGCTTGCGCTTTTCAAATTGTTTGTCCATTCACTACTATTAGGGTCATAAGTCAAAACTGGAGTATATTCTTCAATTGTTATTCCTTCGGGAATTACGGAGTAATGTTTTTGACTTGTTTTTTCAAGCGAAATGTCTTCAGTTTCACCTTTCTGACATGCCACTAGAGCCATGATCAAGATAAGAGATAAATAAACTTTTTTCATCGGTTTAATCTTTATGTTTAACTTTTTTGGTTTTTAGGTCCATTTATTTGTACTTAAATAATTCCTATCATTTCAATAGTCAACTCAAAAATACAATAATAATAACTATCAAATTCATGATAAATTATCATTTCCCTTCAACAGGCTGGTCTTATTTAATCCGGGAATACTAGTGTAAGATGTCAGAATACATCCAAAAAGCGAAATAAATATATGGAATAAAATACTATTTACAAATAATTATGAAAAAATTCATTGAGTAATTAAGATGCTAACGAAAATACCCAATCAATATCATTTTAAAATTGATACAGGCAGAAAAGGATGGCCCGCTTTGATTTTAATTTAAGGTGTTACTTTTTTCCACACAGCGACTTTATACTTGATTACAGGGATTGGCTATTAAACGAGCTCTGCTAGCTGGTATTTCTTTGCCAATACCACTCCTTTCTCTGTTTTTTCGATAGAAGCGCATTCGGTATAAAAATCGTGCTCAAAAAAAAGGAAGTAATTGTTTGCAGCCGCTTCTTCCAGGAACTTTTGTTTTTCTTCCATTACTTGTACCGGGTCGAGATCATAGGAAGCAATCCAAAGCAGAGGGATATTTGCAGTTGTCGGAATCAGGTCCGAGGTGTAGACAATTGTTTTCTCACCGGTATGCAGGAAAGGGATCATTTGTCCGGGAGTGTGTCCATCGAAAAACCGAATTTCGAATCCCGGAAACCATTCACCTTCCTCCTCCACCAGGTTTAATTTGCCGGAATGGTAGAAAAAATCAAGAATCTCGCGATGAAAAGCTGCCTGCTCTCTTGGATTCGAAACTTTGGCATGTTCCCATTGTTTCCGGCTGCACCATAGTTTTGCATTGGGGAAGGTCAGTTGCAATTCATTGTTTGTCCGCTTTGCCGCACCGGTGCAATGGTCCCAATGCAGGTGAGTGAAAAACACATCGGTGATAGCATCCGGAGAAAAACCTTCTTCCTTCAGCGATGATTCAAGGTCGGTAACCGAGCTTACCCCGTTGTTTTGCAGGTGTTTTTCGGAAAAATGATTTCCGATACCGGTTTCGATTAGGATGTTCCGGTCTCCTGTTTCCACCAGTAAGCAACGAAGGGCAAGTTTGCTGAAGTTATTTTCATCGGAAGGGTAGACTTTATTCCAGAGCACTTTGGGAATTACACCAAACAGTGCACCGCCGTCGCAATGAAAATGTCCGGCCGAAATGGGTGTGAGTTTCATTTGTCAATTTTAGCTGGAAGTTCGGAGCCAGAAGCGCGAGGTGCGACCGCGTATTTAGCTCCCATTTCCCTTTTCATTATTATAAAAGCAAAATAAGTTATTCAATGTTCAAATTCCATTTTTTCTGAAAGCTTGAATCCAGCGAAAAATCCATCATGTGTTTTACCACGCCGTAATAATCATCAATACCGGCAAGTTGGACCCCTAAATCCCCCAAAGGGGGACTTGTTCCTCGATGCGGCAGGCAGGGTTAGTGCGCGCATTCAATGAGTTTTTATTTCTGTTCGTAATTCTTTGGAAAAGGAATGATTTGTTTATTGAAGGTGCTATCCAGCGAAAAATCCATCACGTGTTTAACTTACCGTTAGGGGCAAGCAGTAGTCACACGTATAAGTTTAAAGAATTTTGCACACCATTAGGATTTTGCGTAAATTTGTACGTATAATTTGATCAAAAAAAAGAAGTGTCATGAATACAAAGCTTACGCTGACAATTGAGCAGACAATTATAAAAAAGGCTAAAAAGTATGCAAAAGGGAAAGGACGTAGCCTATCCGATATCATTGAAAATTATTTAAAGGTTATTACCAAGGAAGAGGGCAAATCTGATTTTGAGATAACTCCCTTAACTAAATCTTTAAGAGGTTCTTTCAAAGCACCAAAGGATTTCGATTATAAAAAAGAATTATCAAAAGGATTATCTCAAAAATATCTGTAAAATGGATAAAGTACTGATCGATTCTGATGTTATTCTCGACTTTTTCTTTGATAGGGAACCATTCTCTGAAAACGCAGCACAGATTTTCTCTCTTTTTGAATCAAAGCAAATTAAAGGATATGTTACACCCGTAATTTGTAGTAATTTATATTCTATCCTAAGACAAGTAGCCAAACACGATAAGGTAATAAAACAGTTAAGTCAATTAATGACAATATTGGATGTATTGTCGATGGATAAAGATATTGTTCTTCAGGCACTCGGCTCTGGATTCAAAGATTTTGAAGATGCCTTGCAAAACTATTCGGCAGTGAAATCGGGCTTCATCGATGTGATCCTGACACGTAACGTCAAGGATTACTCAAAAAGTGACATAGGAGTATTAACGCCCGAGAGTTATATAAAATCATTATCTGCCAGTGGCTAAGGTTGTAGTTTTATGACATTGAATTTTTATCTTTCCAATTCCTGTTAAATTGGACCCCTAAATCCCCAAAAGGGGGACTTGTTCCTCGATGCGGCAGGCAGGGTTAGAGGGGATCTGGGCGTGCATCAAATGAGTTTTTATTTCTGTTCGTAATTCTTCGGAAAAGGAATGATTTGTTTATTGACGGTACTATCCAGTGAAAAATCCATCATGTGTTTTACCACGCCGTAATAATCATCATTACCGGCAAGTTGGACCCCTAAATCCCCCAAAGGGGGACTTGTTACACGATGCGGCAGGCAGGATTAGGAGGGGTAAGTGGACGCTTTCAATGAGTTCTTATTTCTGTTCGTGATTCTTTGGAAAAGGAATGATTTGTTTATTGAAGGTGCTATCCAGCGAAAAATCCATCACGTGTTTTACCACTCCGTAATAGTCATCGATTCCGGCTTCAATTGCATTTGTTTTTAGGTAAGCGTCGTTCACTTTCGAAGCTACTTTCTCGTAGTTCGCTTTTCGCATTTTGTTCCAGTGTTCACGGATCCGGTCAAAGTCATTTTGAACGCCGGGCGAAATCATCTTCACCAGATCGGGATAAGTTTCAAGCGACCTGGCCTGGTAAAAAAAGTAACGCAGAACAAACAAATTACCCGAATAATTCAGTTCCCTCGATTTGCTTTCCGAACAAACCAGCCAGGCATAAAAATTCGCTTCCGATTCGCCGGTGATGCCGAACTGATGTGCCTTTTCGTGTGCTAAAACCGCCGGATACTCAACGGGCAACACCTTTTTATTTACTTGCACTTCGTTAAAAAAAGGGCCGAAATAACCGGTGATACCCGACTGCGCAAATAAGCGGCTTAAGGTAATCGACTTGTCATTTCTTATGCCAGCCGGATAGTGCAGCTTCAATACCGGAGCCAGGTTTTTGTACGATTCTTCGACCAGCCGATCGACTTCGCTACGTTCAAGATCATCCAGCGAACAATAGCTTTTATTGGTTTTTTCGATCAGTTCCTGCATGACAGCAACAAATTCATTTCGGTCGGGTGTTGCATTTTCTATCCCCAGCCTGCTGTTCAGACCGGAGCGGTAATAGTTAAATCCCCACAAAACATAAAAAAGGATGTACATGGCTGCAAGTACATTCAGTACAATTTTACCTACACGTTTAAACGACAGTTTTCGAATGACAAGCAACACGATCAGGACAGGGATGGCTAAAATAAGCAAGCCATAGAGCATGTCATCGAGGGAAAAAGGAAACACTGAACTTATTGCAGAAAGGACACAGGCAAGGTATGGGTATAAACCACGCGAGTACCAGGCCTCAACCATTTCCCGGTGATTCCCGGCAAACAGTGTCAGTAAAAAAATCAATACTGCAATAAGTGGCAACAGCCACCATCTGAAAATTTTTTTTCGCCTCATTCTGTTCATATTGGATTCAAATAAATAAAAATTTTTGCTGAAAGCGAGATGGAAAGAAGATGGTTTTTCCGTGCCCGTTCGAAAATTTTAAAATGAATTGTCGCTTTCAAACCATCCTTTTGTTATACTTGTAAGATCAATTTATTACATGATAAAATGATTAAGGCTGTTTTTACATCGCTCGCCATTATTGTATTGTTGGCGTTTACTCCCTCAGAAAAGGAAGATTTTAATAAGAAGGTTTGGGAAATTCATGAGCGTGCAATAACCGTAGATACGCATTGCGACACACCGATGGCTTTGCTTGACGAGGAATTTGATATAGCTGAGCGAAACGAGCCGCCACGAAGCCGGGTTGATTTTCCGCGCATGAAAGAAGGAGGCCTGGATGCGATCTTTTTTGCGGCTTTTACCAGTCAGCGTGAACGAACGCCTGAGAATACGCAGCGTGCTTACGAAATGGCTAACCAGATGATCGAGAAAACCTACGAAGTTTGCAACGAAAACAGCAGTTTGGCAGAGGTAGCAACAGAACCTGAAGATGTTATTCGATTGCAACGGGAAGGCAAACGCGCTATTTACATTGGCATGGAAAACGGTTTCCCGATAGGGACTGATCTTAAACGCGTGGAGGAATTCTATAACAAAGGTGTGCGCTATATTACGCTGTGCCATTCGTCGAACAACGATATCTGCGATTCTTCTACCGATCGCAAGGGGCCTGAACACAATGGTTTGAGCGAATTTGGAAAACAAGTTGTACAGGAGATGAATCGTCTGGGCATGTTGATTGATGTTTCACACATCTCGGATAAGTCTTTTTATGATGTGATCGAATTAAGTAAAGCGCCGGTAATTGCCTCTCATTCAAGTGTTCGTGCCATCGCCCATCATAACCGGAACATGACCGATGATATGATTAAGGCGCTGGCCAAAAATGGCGGAGTCATCCAGATTTGTTTATTGGATGACTACGTGAAAGATCCGGATACCACTACCGTTCGTTTTCAGAAGGAGAAGGAATTGAGAAAAATTTTTGACACGCGTTGGGAAAGCATGAACGATGAGGAAAAAGCTGCCGTTAGAAAAGAGTGGCGTAGTCTCGATGAGAAGTACCCAAAAGAACTGCCAACGGTAGCCGATTATGTCGACCACATCGACCATGTTAAAAACCTGGTTGGCGTCGATTATGTCGGGATAGGTTCGGATTTTGATGGCGGAGGTGGATTGAAAGATTGTGCCGATGTAAGCCAGTTTCCAAACATTACAGCCGAAATGCTGAAAAGGGGCTACACCGAGGAAGAAATTGACAAAGTTTGGGGTGAAAATTTCTTCCGGGTTTTTGCAACCGTCAAAAAGCAGGCAAATCAAGCTGATCACTTTTAGTTTTTTTATATCCCATTATTTTGTTTACATAAATTTATTGAACCAGTTGAGGTTCAGCAATAAGTTAAAATTTGTTAATGAGCATAAGGTCATTTCTGTACTTATTGTCTCTTTTGAGGTTATCAACAATTCCCATTTTGGGAAAATCAACAACAATAATTCTGAAAATACAGTAATTTCAGGGGTTTTGTGGATATCTTTTTCTTTTCCAAAAGATTGTTTTTGTTAATAATTCTTCGTAGTTTGCACGTGTTGTAACGAGAGAAAAATAGGTATCGTCATTAAAAGAAGTGCTGTATTAGGGATTTTTGTCTTACTAATCGCAGTCAACACTAGGGCGCAACAAGAACCCATTTTAACCTCATACATGTACAACAGCCAGGTGATTAACCCGGCTTATGCAGGTATTTGGGAAAAAATAGGCTTCACCGTATTAGTAAGAAAACAATGGGCCGGTATAAACCGATCTCCGCTGACTGAATCTATATCGTTTCATACGCCGTTGAAAAACGAAGCGGCAGGCGCAGGCCTGAATATTATGAACGATAAGTTTGGTCTGGAGAACCGTTTGAGCGTTCTTGGTGATTATTCCTATGAAGTGTACCTTTCCCGGCGAACAAGGCTTAGAATGGGCGTTAAGTTTGGCTTTGTGAACTACAAAAATCCCCTCACCGAATACGAATTATATCCCGACAATAAATACGATCATGCCTTTGACGAGGATGTTGACCTGAAGTTCCTGCCTAATTTTGGTGTGGGATTTTTTCTTTACCACGAATATTTCTATGCCGGATTGGCGATACCTAAAATTGTAGAAAACGACCTGAAAGAAAACTTTCACAACTACTCTACCAGTGCAGAGGTACGCACGATTTACCTGAATGGAGGTTATGTATTTCCGCTGGATCCGCTGAATTATGTTGTCTTTAAACCCACCATGTTGGTTCGTGCAACCTGGGGAACCCCCTTGCAGGCCGACATTGCTGCTAATTTCATGATCCGTGAAAAATTGTGGTTGGGTGTAATGTACCGCACCGGTGCTGCAGTTTGCTTTACCGGCAACTGGATGTTCAGCAACAATATTCGCGTTGGCTTTGCCATGGACGTTACTTATAACGAAATATACCCGTATCAGAACGGAACCTTTGAATTTACGCTCGGTTACGACATCGACTTTTTTGGACGCAGTTACTTAAGGTCGAGGTATTTCTGATGCTTTTAACAAACCCTAATGAAAAGAAAAATGAAAGAACAAAAAACAAAACGATCGTCAAAATTCATCACCGCGGTGTTCATTACGGTTCACTGGCTGAACGATGAATCGACATCACGTGATAGCTGGCAGCGATCGAGACTCTTACGAGCAGGCCATTGCAATGCATGGAAACTTGAGCCAATGGAATAGGCACAACCCTTAAAGAGTTAATTTGACTAAACGGCCACATAACCAGACTTTTAAAATAGCTATATTATTTATAGTTGCTTTATTTGTTTTGCTGCAGCCCGGTTCTGCTGGTGGGTATTTTGTGCCTGCTTCTGAAACCGGAAGACTGTATAACTTAGGTTATGTTGCGGATAATAAAGCTTCACTTTCAAATGTCGCCGGTTATCAGGCTATTCAGGATGATACCACCAGCCTGGTTTGTCCCAAAGATATTTCAACCTATACCGATCTGAATTCCTGCGATGCCCTCGTTACATCCGGGTTGCGTATTGCCGATCCTGAAAATGAGATCACTTCGCTTACCTGGCAAATGCAGGGCGCCACTGAAGATCAATCTCCTGCTTCAGGAGTTAATCAACTTAGTTCCTATGTCTTTAACGAAGGAACTACCATTATCACTTACCGTGGCCAAACTCGTTTCAACAACCCGGTTTTCTGTTCGTTTACCGTTACAGTAAGTGATAACCAGGTGCCCCGTTTGGTTTATTCGCCCGTAGATATTACGGTTTCGAATATTCCCGGAGAATGCTATGCCCGGGTAAGCTGGACAGAACCCATCGTATCGGACAATTGTGCCACACGTGATAATATTATTGTGGAAGCAAGCCACAGTCCGGGAGAAAATTTCCTGGTTGGTGAAACGCTGGTCGAATACACCATAAGTGATGGTGTCAATGAATTATCATATCAATTTACAATCACGGTTATCGATCGTGAAACCCCTGGATTGATCGCACCCGAACCAAAAACCATTATATGTGGCGAAGAAGTAGAGGATGCATTTACCAGTTGGGAACAGTTTGAAGAGGCAGGCGGAAAAGCCAGCGATAACTGTGCGGTTGATTTTGAAAGCTTCCGATATGTAAGCCAGATTGCCAGCGATATTCGTTGCCCGTACATTATAACCCGAACTTACAGTGTTGCCGATGTGAATGGAAATGTGAGTACTGTTCAGAGAACAATTCAGGTAATTGGGGAAGAAGCCGATGAAGAAGAATTGCAACGGGATGAAACACAGGCAGTTTTAAAGTCAGGTGCCGGAATTAAAGCAGAAGAATGTGTCATATACGATACTGATGGATTACATTCATTTACTGTTCCTCCAGGAGTTTCTACTATCAGTGTAGAAGTATGGGGAGCAGGCGGTGGTGGCGGCGGTTCACAAAGCAATAACATTGGTGGCGGCGGTGGCGGCGGTGGCGGCTACACCATAAACGGCACTGTATCTGTTACTCCCGGAGCAACTTATACAAATGTAATAACGGTTGGAGCAGGAGGATCGGCTGGTGCATCCAATGGAGAAGGTGGAGATGGTGGAACAACTACAGCTATTTTTGGAGCGACAACGGTCAGTGCAGGAGGAGGTGAAGGCGGTCATGATGGTAGTACTAATCCCAACAAGGGGGAGGGTGGTGCCGGAGGTATTGGTGGAACATATGACGGAGGTGCTGGTGGCAATGGACAAGATGTTGATCCGGGAGCCGGCGGAGGTGGAGGTAGCAGTGCTGGCTCTACTGGTGATGGAAATCCTGGAGGATTGCCTACCGGAGGAACAGCGCCTGCTGATGGTGGTGCCGGAGGAGACGGAGGTACTTCAGCCAGTGTTGGAGGAAATCCTGGAGGAAATCCTGGATACAGACCCGGTGGTGGTGGTGGTGGTGCAGCTGAAAATGGTGGTTTAGGTGGTACAGGCGCCCCCGGTCAGGTTCGTATCTGTTATGATTGTCCAACATTTTCTATTGCTAGTTTATCGGCTGATCCTGCTTGCGCCTATAGTGCTGTTTCTACCGTTACCATTAATATGAATCAGATTGCCGGTAACTATCCGGCGGGAACTTATACCGTTACTTACAATAGAACCAACCCTGCTGCAACAGGATTGACAGCCACAATGACTGTGAATGCTTCCGGAACGGGAACCTTTAATGCTACAGGATTCACAACGGCTGGTACTTCAACAATTACAATCACTGATCTGTCCTCAGGAAGTTGTTCGACTCCGATAACAACGAATAATACAATTGACATCGATGTTTACCCGTCAACATTGTTAAAACCCGTAATCACGGGTACTGCTTCTCAATGTCCTTCTTCAACGGGACAGGTTTATAGCGTTGCAGATGTAACTTATGCAGAAAGCTATAATTGGATTGTCCCTTCAGGCTGGTCAATAGAATCAGGACAAGGCACAAATACGATTACCGTAACTACAGGGACAGCGGGCCAGAACGGGAATATTTCAGTGACTGCCAACAATTTGTGTACAAGTAGTGCTGCAGCAGTATTTGCAGTTATCGTATTGCCAAATGCTTCAATCACGTCCGTAATAGGGCCAAGCGATGTTTGTATTGGAAATAATGCGGGTACTTTCACCGCAAATGGAGTTGTTTTGGGAGGCGGAACAGGAGTCTGGAGCAGCAGTAATACAGCAGTAGCGACTGTAAATTCTATATCCGGGGTCGTAACAGCCATTAGCGCAGGAACAACCAATATCACTTATACGATTACAGGAGGTTGTGGTAGTCCCGTTTCTGCCAGTGCTCCGTTGACTGTAACGCCAAATGCGGCGGTACCTTCTGTTACCGGAAATACTCCACTTTGTATTAACGAAACAGCAACATACGATGCACCGGGCGCTATTCTCGGAAATGGAACCGGAAAATGGTCCAGCAGTAATACTTCTGTTGCAACGGTGAATCCTTCTACCGGGGAAGTAACAGCGGTTGGTGCCGGTACTACCAATATTATTTATACCATTACAGGCGGTTGTGGAGGCACTAAATTTAATCAGCAAAGTTTAACCGTTACTCCAAATGCGGCAGTAACTTCTGTAACCGGAGCAAGTCCGATTTGTATTGGAGAAAGTACATCTTACACAGCCAATGGAGTAGTTTTGGGCGGAGGAACCGGTTCCTGGAGTAGTAGCGATGAATTGGTTGCAACAGTTGACGCTTCTGGCGTTGTTACTGCTGTTTCAGCCGGAACTGCGAATATTATTTATACCATAACCGGAGGATGTAACGGAACTCCTGCAGCACAAAAAACCATTACAGTAACGCCTAATTCGGCGGTTGCCTCTGTCACCGGACCTTCCCCCTTATGTGTTGGTGTTAACGGATCATATTCAGCTTCAGGAGTTGTTCTTGGAGGGGGAACAGGTTCCTGGAGCAGCAGCAATACAGCTGTAGCTACAGTTAATCCTACCACAGGCGCAGTAACGACTTTAAGTGCCGGAAGTACAGATATTATTTTTACTGTAACAGGTGGTTGTAACGCACCTGCATCTGCGCAACAGACACTTGAGGTAACAGCTGCTCCAACGGTTGATGTTGGAGATCCCATTGATCCAATCTGCCAGGGACAACCTACTCCAAATCTGGGAGGATCAGTAGGAGGTAGTGCCAGCGGAGGAACCTGGTCTTCTTCTGCCGGAGGTACATTTGCTCCTAACGCCAGCAATCTTGATGCAACCTGGACTCCTCCTTCTAATTTTACAGATATCGCTACTTTAACGCTTACCACTTCGGGCGCGTGTTCAGCCGTCAGCGCCAGTAAAACGGTTGAAGTTATCCAACAGCCGGTAATTCTGGTTCATCCGGCTGATCAACTGGATTGTTATACCCGTGTTGTCGATTTCAACGTAACAGCAACCGGTTCCTCACTGACTTATACCTGGTACCGAAAACGTCCAGCGGATACTGATTTTACCGAACTTCCGGTGGGATCACCGAATGTTACTTTCCCAACACCAGGAACAATCAGGCTGGATAATGTTGGTGATGACACTTATAATCTGGATGGATCACAATATAAAGTGGTGGTATCAAATGGTACCTGCAGTGCTGAGTCTAATCCTGCAACACTCACTGTTAACCGAATTACAGCTGTAGATAATTCCACAACGCCAAGTGATGAAACCAGTGTTACACTATGTAATGGAAGCGATTTTAGTTACCAGGTAACAGTGAATCATCCGGAGAATGTAATCTCTTATCAATGGAAGCGTTCAGTAAGTTCAGGTGTATGGACTAATGTTACAAATAACGGAGTGATTTCTGGTGCTAACTCATCGCAGTTAACTTTTACAAATGCCACGCCGAACGAAAGCGCAGAATATAAAGTAACGATATCTTTTAATGCCACCAGTCCTTCGGGATGTACCGTAACTAGTGAAACCTTTGACAGAACACTAACCATTCTGCCTGAAATTGAAGCCCCGGTGGTTACCGGTCCTCAGACCATTTGTTACAATACTCCTCCTGCACCATTAACTGCTACTGCAGCCACAGGTGGTTCGGGAACATTCGATTACCAATGGGAATCAAGTACTGATAATAGCAATTGGTCTCCAATCGGTGGAGCAAATTCTTTAACCTATTCACCACTTGCATTAACAGCTTCTACCTATTATCACCTGGTTGCCACCGATAATGGAACGTATGACTGTGGTTCTATAAAGAGTGAATCAGTACTTATCTCTGTAGATGCTGCACCTACGGCGTCAATTAGCGGAAGTGAAACAACCTGTACGAACAGAGAAGTTACCGTTAACGGTGCTTCAGCAACCCATTACAGTTCGATTCTGTGGACACACAACGGAAGTGGTAATTTAACAGATGAAACTACCTTAACTCCAACTTATATACCTGATATTTCAGATGCTGGAAATACAGTTATATTAACCATGGAGGTAAGCGGGAATAGTTCCTGTGGCACAGCCACTGCAACAGCAACTTATACCATTGACGTAGAAGCCGTGCCAACGGCTACTATCGATTATGGAAACACTGATTTCTGTGCGGATGAAGCACCGGTTACACCGACTATTTCAGGAACTTCCGGTGGTTCTTTCGCTGCATCACCGGCCGGTTTAACCATTAATGCTTCAACAGGGCAGATCGACCCGACCACAAGTTCTCCGAATACCTATACTATTACTTACACTATACCTGCAACGGCTACCTGTAATCCGGTGGATGTAACCACAACAGTAACTATTAATGAATTACCCGATGCCGAAACCGGCCCAGATGGAAATATCTGTGTGGGAGAGAGTGTAACCTTGGGAGGAACGCCTGTCTCTGGACATACTTATAGCTGGTCTGATGACCCCTCTGGAATTCCTGAAATTTCAACTGACGCACAAATCACGGTTAGTCCTTCAACAACTACAATATATTACTTAACGGAGACGATAACAACAACAGGATGTACAAATACCAATAGTGTAACGGTAACTTCAAACCAGGTTATTGATATTACGATAGATCCTGCTTCACCCGAAACTTGTTCAGATGTAATTACAAATATTTCGTTGAACAGCAACTATATCGGTACTACCTTTTCATGGACGGCAGCACTTGAAAGTGGAACCGCGTCAGGTTTCGTTGATGGATCGGGAGATGTAATTGCACAAACTCTGGTTAACAATTCCGGATCGGATGCTGTTGTTAAATATTCCATCGCAGCACAGGCAGGTGTATGCCAGAATACTGATATTGAATTATTTGTTACGGTTCATCCGGCACCTTCCGTTCCCGTGATTTCAGCATCTGCAACAACAATCTGCGATGGAGAGACTACCTCCCTTACATCTTCTGCTGCTTCAGGTTACCAGTGGTATAAAGATGGAGTCGCCATATCAGGTGCCAACAATCAAACATACGATGTTTCGGAAGCAGGTGATTATACCGTTGAAATAACGGACGGGAATGGTTGTACTGCCCTGTCAATCCCCACAACGATTGTGGTAAATCCAAGACCCACGGCTACAATCGCTGGGACCACAGACGTTTGTCAGGATGCTACTGAGCCTCTGATTACCTTCACCGGTAGCGGAGGAACTGCTCCATATACATTTACATATACTATAAATGGGACCCCTGCACCAGCGATTACAACCACGAGTGGAAATTCTGTAACAGTTTCAGCACCTACTGATGTTACAGGACCATTCAATTATGAACTTGTTTCAGTAGAAGATGCCAGTTCAACCACTTGCGATAATAGCGCGAATGGCACAGCAACCATAACAGTGAATCCGCTGCCAACAGCAACCATTTCAGGAGGTACCGAAGTTTGTGTTGGGGATGCATCGCCACTGATTACTTTAACAGGAAGCAATGGTACTGCGCCTTATACCTTTACCTATAATATTAATGGTAACCCGGATCAAACCATTACTACGACAAGTGGAAGCAGCATAAATATTCCTGTTTCAACTTCCACCGACGGTGTATTTACCTATAATCTGGTCAGCGTGCAGGATGCCAGTTCCACAAGTTGTTCCAATCCGGCACCAGGCTCAGAAACAGTTACGGTTAACGATCTTCCAACAGGAAGCATTTCGGGTGATGCAACGGTTTGCCAGGATGCTACTGCTCCTCTGGTAACTTTCACTGCTACCGGAGGCTCTGAACCTTATACTTTCACTTATAACATTAATGGTGGAAGTACTGAAACAATTACAACTGCATCCGGAAACACGGTTACCGTGGCAGCTCCAACGGACGTTGCCGGCAATTTTACTTATAACCTGTTGAGTGTAACCGATGGTACATCAACAGCCTGCCCGGGTTCTGCATCCGGAGTGGCTGTGATTCGTGTAAATCCATTGCCAACAGCTACTATCAGCGGACCTACTCCGGTTTGTCAGGACGATGCCACGCCGGCTATCCTTTTCGAAGGAGCAGGTGGTTCATTGCCTTACACTTTTACTTATAGAATTGATGGTGGAACCGACCGAACAGTGACCACAAACGGAGGTAGCTCTGCTATAGTATTTGCACCGACTGATTCTCCCGGCACATTTAACTACGAACTAATTAGCATACAGGATGGAAGTTCTGCGTGCATCAATCCCATAACCGGACAAAGCGCTGATGTAACGGTAAATGCGCTTCCTACTGCAACAATTGCGGTTGATGTAACAGAAGTTTGTATAGGTGGTACGCAACCTGTTGTAAGCTTTACGGGGTCGGATGGAGTACAACCTTATACTTTCACATACTCAATAAACAGTGGTGCTTATGTAACAGCAGTTAGTGCCGTCGGATCTGATGTTGCAACTGTTACGGTTCCGACCGATATAGCAGACGACTTCCATTATGAATTGATTAGCGTGACAGATGCAAGTTCAACCACCTGTACCAATCCAATTCCATTTGAAGATGTGACAGTTACCGTTAGCCCTTATCCGGAAGCTATCGCAACGGTTACAATTCCTCCATCATGTGTTGGAGGTGATGCTACAGTGACAATAACTCCTACGGTTGGTGTGATGAACTACACTTATACATTTGATGGAAATGTGAATCCAATAAATAACGGAGTTTTTACCGGGATTAAAGCAGGTACCTACAGCTGGAGCATGGAAGAGGGTAGTAGCTGTGGGATTTATAACGGTACAATAACGGTGGAAGATCCGATACCTGTAGAAATAGATGCGCCTGTGGTAACAGATGTGGCCTGCGCTTCAAGCAGCGATGGCCAGATTGTGGTGACCGCTACCGGTGGCACGGGTACTTATACCTATTCTATTAGTCCTTCTGTTGGGGGACAATCACCCGATGGTACATTTACCGGACTGACGGCACAAACCTATACCATTACTGCAACGGATGGTAACGGTTGCACGGGAAGTGCCGACGTAACAGTTGGCATAGTGCCGGATGTTACAGCGCCGGTAATTTCAGGTTGTCCTGCAGACATTACTGTTTCAACCGGAGCCGGCCGACTTACCTGTGACCAGGTAGCCAACTGGACGGCACCAACTGCCACCGATGATTGTACCCTGGATGCAAACCTGGTCTGGACTTCAACACACGCTTCGGGATCTACATTCCCGGTCGGGACAACCCCGGTAACCATTTATGTAAGCGATGCCAGCGGAAATGAAAGCTCATGTACATTCAATGTTATTGTTGAAGACAACACTCCACCAGTACCAGATTTTCTTGGAGGTATAGATGCTTCATGTTCAGTCAATTATCCAAATCCGGAACCTACAGCAACCGATAATTGCGATGGCGTTATTACAGGTACAACAACAACAACATTCCCTGTTCTTACTTCAACAACCGTAATATGGACCTTTACTGATGCCGCAGGTAACAGTTCCACAATTTCACAAGACATTGATATTGATGATGACGTTTCACCGACATGGGATAATCCGGGAATATTCACTTCAACCGTTCCTGTTCCCTGCGATGGCGATACTTCAGTGGCAGCGGTTGGTTCTCCTTCGGCCACCGACAATTGCAGTTCTGTAAACATCACCCATTACGACAGTACAGTTTTCAGAGGCTGTGCCAGCAACTACGATATTTACCGAAAGTGGACTGTTATCGATGAATCGGGGAATATAAACCGGGGTACACAAGTAATAAACGTCAGGGACTATACCGACCCGATTATCACATGTAACGATTTTTCGGTTTCAGTTCCAGACCAGATAGATCCACCGGAATTGTTAACCGGTATTGATACCTTTGATAACTGTGGTATTTTAAGTGTGACCTGGGATGAACAATACGTATTTGATCCTAACCAAAAGGCAGGATTTTGCCCGGAAGAAGTAATCAGGACATATACAGTAACCGATTTGTGCGGTAACACTGCCACATGTACACAGACCATTACGGTTACCTACGATGATCCAACATATACTTGCGAAGTTTGTCAGGATGTTGTTCCATACTATTCTGCAGATTTGGATGATGCTCCCGATAGTACCTGGATATTGGAAGGGAAAGACGTAGTTAAGAGAGAGGGAATCTGCTGCTTGTCAACCGACCCGAATGCCGCCTGGGGATGTATCTCGTTTAATGTTTACCTGGATGAAAGTGCAGTTGGGCTTTATATGGATGTTAAGAACCCTGCCCCTGCCGGTGTAGAATATTATCGGGTAGATTGTGGTGAATATGTACCACTTGGCGAGGAAATATGTTTGACTGGTGGAAGACAATATACACTTACTTTCTGTAAACCAGGTGAAGACCGGCCTGACTATATCATTCAATCAATAGCCGGAGCAGTAACTACCGAGGATATTACAACCCGAGCCGATGAAGAATGTATTAAAAACATTGAGGTGACAGGTCTTGAACCCGGAACAATTACCTGGTCTGTTGTACAGCCGCCCGGAGTCGATTCTTTGCTTGATAACTTATCTTGTCTTGATTGTGCCAACCCGGTTTTCACGCCTGAAGAAAATATACCGCCGGTAATTATTTATGAGGTTTGCGGTACTTTGGCAGGCACCTATGTTTGCGACGGACAACCCATCACAGATTGTGCGCAAGTACAGGTAAATACCTTGCCGCCGGTACATGTGAATATCGATGTGGATCTGGAAGCCATTTGTTTCGGACAAATACCTGTGCTTGAAGCCCAGGTACCTGAAGAAGATCCATCGCTTACCTATACTTTTACCTGGTACGACGGTCCCGATGGCACCGGTAATATTGTACACACCGGGCGCTTTTATCAACCCACAGATTTGGGGGAATATTCTGTGGTTGTTGAAGAAGTTTCTTCAGGGATAGGATGTAATCAGGATATAACCAATTTTAATATTTCCTATGATTTGGAAGGACCGCTTGTACTAACGCCTCCTGCGCCGCTGACCATTGATTGTAACGATGATGCCGGAGATCTTGATGCACAGATCCGGGCTTGGATCGCTACTGCACAGGCTTATGATGAAGAAGATCCTTCTGTTACGTATGAAGTACAGACCGACTACACCATTTTTGAAGCCGAATGTAATCTTGTAAAAACCATTAATTTTTATGCTGTTGATATATGTGGGAACCGTACTGATGCTTATCTTGATATTACCGTAGTAGACTATACTGCACCGGTAATTTTCCCGGAAGCATCGGATATGACTGTGGATTGTGCCGATATCGATCCTGATCAAAATCTTGAATTCCAGGCCTGGCTGGCCAACCATGGCGGCGCCGATGCGACCGATGGATGTAGCGATCCTGAAGATCTTATTTGGACAAACGATTACGATCCACTAAACTGGAGTGGGGATTATGCAAATAATGAAGTAACCGTAACCTTTACTGTTACCGACGAATGTGGAAACTCATCGGAGACAACCGCAACATTTACCATATCGGATGAAGATCCTCCAACAATTATTTGCCCGGATCCGGTTTCTGAAACTGCTGCGCCAAATAATTGCTCAAAAACTCCTGTTACACCATTGGATCCGACAATCTCTGATAACTGTACTCCGCTCGCTGATCTAATTTTAACCTACGAGTTGAGTGGTGCAACCACAACTACAGGCCCTGTAAGTGGTTCTGCAGCCGGGGTAGATTTTAATGTTGGAGTAACTACGGTTACATACACTGTGGAGGACCAAGCCGGTTATACCGCTACCTGCAGTTTTACGGTTACCATTGTCGATGTCACCCCTCCATTTATTGAAATTGACGGGTGCCAGGACGTAACGGAAAATGCGGCACCGAATAATTGTTCAAAAGATCCTGATACAATTGAAGATCCGGTTTACCATGATGATTGCTGGCCTGATGATCAACTTATTCTTACTTACGAAATTACTGGAGCAACAACAGGTTCTGGGACAGGTTCTGTGGCTGATCTTATTTTTAATGTAGGTGTATCAACGGTTACCTATACGGTTACGGATCCGGATAACAATTCAGCAAGTTGCAGTTTTGACGTGACTATAGTTGATGTAACACCACCGAATATAACAATTGATGGATGCCAGGATGTTACAGAGACCACGGATCCCGATGAGTGTATTAAAATACCTGCTACCATCGTTGATCCGGTTTATTCCGATGATTGTTGGCCATTGTCAGCATTGACGCTTACCTGGACGATGACAGGTGCAACTACGGCGTCTGGATCCGGTTCGGTAGTAGGCGAACCCTTCGAGCCAGGTATAACTACAGTAACGTATACCGTTACAGATCCCGATAATAACACAGCTACCTGTAGTTTCACAGTTACCATAATACCTTATGATCCACCGGTTTTCAGTGCAGGCTGCCCGCCCGATCCTGATCCTGTTCCTACGGATGATAACAGTTGTGATGCCTATGTAAGTATCCCTGTACCTGATATAGATGATCCTTGTAATGTTGGCTATACTGTGGTAAATGATTATAATAACACTGATGATGCAAGTGATACTTATCCTGTTGGATCCACGACCGTAACCTGGACGATAACCCCGACTGTAGGTCCGGTAGTTATCTGTGTGCAAACTGTAGTGGTGATCGACCTTGAGGCACCTACGATCGATTGTCCGATAAGTACGAATCCTACAGAGCCTGATTTATTTGAAGAGTTTGTATCAGGCGATGGCTGTGAGTGGGCACCAACCAATGTACCAGATCCGACTTACGATGACAATTGCGAAGTTGTAGCGGTAACTTATGTACTAAGTGGAGCTACCACCGGTTCAAGTCCGGCAACAGGCTTCAATTTTGTTAGTGCGGCATCGCTCAACCTTGGGATAACCACAGTCACCTATACTTCGTGGGATGCTTACGGAAACAGCAGTGAACCTTGTTCGATCCGTATTTGGACGAAGAATATTGATGATCCTCATTTTAATGTGATCTGTCCGACTGTGACCAGCATTACGGTTCCGGCAGAAGACTATTTATGCGATGCAGAAGTAACTGTTCCTGCACCAAGTATCGATAATTTCTGTGAGGAGATATTTAGTATAACCTACCAGATCAACTCCGAAGATCCCGTGGATGTTGTGGCCCCTGCTCCGGTGGGTGGTATTACGACGCTGGATCCACTTGTCGAACGTTTTGAAGTGGGAATTCATACTGTTCGCTGGACAATAGTTAGTGCTTCAGGTACTCCATATATTTGTGACATTACAATAGAGGTGACTGATCTTCCGCCGTTTGTTGATTGTCCTGATCCCTATTATTATCAGGCTGATTTTGCTGTTCCATATAAGGATGATATTACAGTTGATGATCCGACCTATGGTGATAACTGCCCTAACCCAGTTCTTGAATGGACCTTGGTGGAACCGGACGGTACAACTTACTATGGAACAGGAGATCCATCTGGAATAAATATTCTACCTAATCCAAGAAGATACTATGTTGGTGTAACAACCATAACATATAAAATCACAGATTCATCCGGATTGACCGATGAGTGTTCATTTACGGTAACGGTTTATGGTCCACCTAAAATAACTTGTCCTCCAACTTATATAACCCCAACTGATCCTGGCGTATGTACAGCAACGCGAAATTCGGGGGACTATGGCTTACCAACTTTAGACGAAGGTATACAGCCGATTACCTGGACATGGACCATTACCTATCCGGCTGTTGGAGGTACTGTTGTTGCAAATGGATCATTCGTTGGAAGTGCATCTGATCCTGGTCCTCCTGATATTTCCGATTATCCGTTTGAATTGGGTGAATCGTTGATTAGCTGGCGGGCAGAGAATATCTCCGGCTTTGATGAATGCTCACACCTTGTGATCGTTGTCGATGAAGAACCGCCAACCTTTGTGACAACACCAATGACCAACTGTGTGGATATGCTTTATTCTGCCATTTACACAACAGGAGCTACCGATCCGTTTAACCGCGATAACCTTGTGCTGAATCCAAGTCCGGATGTGTATACTTTCGAGGCAGGGAATACCGCACTCGATCTGACCGATCTGCAGGACAACTGCTGCGATTCGCTTTCGATGGTAGATAACATTAGCTGGACGATAAATTTCGCCGATACACCCGACCCGGATGGTCCGGTGGGAACAATGATGAGTAATGGCTCTATAAGTTCTTCTGGTCAACCGTCTGAATATGGTCAGATTCTATTCCCGGGAGATGGTGTTGAATTTAATACGGTTACACATACCATTACCTATACCCTGGAAGATTGCCATGGCAATGTTTCAACACCACCGGTTACGGAATATATATACATCACCCCACGACCGGAAATAATAAAACAGAATTAGAAAATAAAGTGAAATGAACAAAACTGAATTACATATACAAAAAACAAAAAAGCTTTCTCTCTCCCCCTTGGGGGGAGTCGGAGGGGGTCCAGTAGCTAACAATTCAAAGGAGATCGCCTATGAAACATGACTAGGATGACTAAATCTTTCCGGTTCTGTATATAGCCCGGAGAGTTGGTTCTGAGTAGGAGCGACAGAAAGCTCCTGCAGGCTAACGGGAACAGTGGTATTATCTCTACAACAACTTTTTTGACGATACAACAACAAATACCGCGCGTTCCCCGAAGCCGGACCATCAGGCTTCAAATCCACTCTCGTCCGTCTACCGGCGGATAACGCTGGCGGAAGACGAGGGTGGAATTTGAGAAAGAAAAAAAGGGGCCTCCCCCTCCCGATAGCTATCGGGACCCTCCAAAGGACGGGGAGAAAAGGAGAGCGGAAGGAGGCCAAAAGAGTAAATAAGGAAAAAGAGAAAAATGAAAAGAAATGCATTTGAGAAAGAGACCCCCTAAATCCCCCAATGGGGGACAGTTCCTCCCCTTTGGGGAGGTTAGGAGGGGTCCAACACAATTGATTTAGAAGATGTAAGAATGCATTTATTAACGATAAGGAATTAGAGAAAAAGATAACAGAATGTTGAATTTGGAGAACCATAGTAAGAACCTGCAAAGCCTGAAGATGGTAGGCAGAAGCTGTCATTTCGATCCCGCTCCCGATACCTATCGGGAGGGAGAGAAAGCTGTTCCTGTTTATTGGAAAACCTCAAAGCTTTGGGACAAGCTTGCACACTACTACCCGAAATTCTCCCCCTTGGGGGGAGTCAGAGGGGGCTTTTCTCCACAAAACCAAAATGCCTATGGAAAATGCCTGAATAAATCAAATAAAGGTATCCGGAAATCTGACCCGAAGTCGGCGCTGATCTCGGCGGAGCAAAAAATGTTCTCCACCCTTGGGGGGAGATACCCCGAGAACTCGGGGGAGAGGGGGTCAATTTTATCCCTTCCCGGAAACCTGGAAATGACTACCCAATTCACCCCTCCCCGGGGAGAGAAAAAGGGTGTACCGACCCTAATCGTTCTCAATGGAAAACATCCCAAACCAAACGAGAAAAGTAATACCGATATAACAACAAAATGTCGCATTCTTGCACTTCGTGCAGACTGCTTCTTTGTTGTAGCATCGGCATTAACCATTGTAAACTCCGAAATTGCCTTTGGCTTTTCAGAGAACAATGGATTTAACATTAACAAAAACCGGATTGACAAAACACTAAAACCAAAATGTCAATCCACAAACAGTAAAAACACGTTCTGTAACTTGAAAACCGGATGGAAAGAAGAGACAAGTACTATTTCCCAGCACCCGACGCGTTCGGGAGCACGATTCCAAACTTCCCCCTCCTGGGGGGAAAGACTGACAGCTCCGTCAACCGACGGAGATGGTCAGGCAAAGGGGGTCAAAAGGGAAGGAAACTTTCGAATTCCATCACCTCAAAAAAACAGAACACAAGTATTAATTAAAAATTAGTAATCATGAAAAAGCAAATTTTAATTTTAACGTTCTTTGTAGCGGCTATTTTAGCCGGATCCAATGCCTTTGGGCAGGTAGATTATTCAGCAGATAAGTATCTGACTGCAGGCTCTCCAGATTGTGCCACTCCAGAAGTTTTAACTTGTGATACGGGTGAAGATGAATTACATCCATTACCGGGTGTAACTTATTCATATGGAGTGACAGTTAATCCACTCGTTGTAAATGGTGCAATTCACTGGTTTGTTACGGATGACCTTAATGTTATAGATGGGGCTACAGGACCAAATCCTATTCTGACGACAACTCGAGATGATGGGACTGGCGCTGGTAATTATATCTTGTTAGCAGAATCTGGTGTTTATGATAATGCTGCGAATACGCAAGCTACCATTGATATATCATGGCAAGCATTTGACCCTTCAACTGTAGTTCTCCTTGTTGCATATGTTACAGATGAAGATGGATGTACTGATAACATAGAAGTTTATAGAATTGAGCCTACATTTGGGTTTACACTTGATATTGAAGCAATGTTTGATGATGGAACATTGGATGGAACTGGAACTGCAGATGAATGTGTTTCACCTGTTGAAAGTGCCGTTTATGACGGTACAGCTAACTTGACGATGGATTATGGCGAGAATTGGGTATTCTTCTCTGTAAATGCTGCCAACTTTGTTCACTCATGGTTGCCAGAATTCTCAACCATAAATTATACAGGTGCAGGTACGGTTGATGATGGATCCATTGATCCAGAATCTTTCCAATGGGCATACCCAGCTGATGCTGCGGCTAATACTAACTGGAACGATGCTTCTGTTCCGGTGCTTGCTCAAAATGCTTCAGGTGCCGTAGGTGATGCAGGTGAATGTATTGTTGTTCGAGTAAGAATTGACCATGGTAATGATGAACTTGATACACCTACAGGCGGAGCAACATTAACTTTTGGTGTTAATGGAACAATGTATGATCCAACTCTAGCTGTTGGTTCAGAATACACAAATACAAACTTTGATGATTTAGGAAATGGTGCAGCAGGTAGTCCATGTCCTCAAGTTGACTTTGATGATCAGGCTGATTACACTCTGACTCCAAGACCTGAAATTTTAACTAATACCGCAGTTGGAACTGGTAATTTGCCATTTGAGACTAAAAACTAAAGTACGGATGAAACTTGCTTTTTCATAACCTAAGGATATTCAACAAGGTTGTACTGCTCCACTGGTGCTTCGGCATCGGTGGGGCGGGCAGCCGGGTTGGAAGGTAAGCAAGGCAAAAGTAGAAAGGCAAAAGTCAAAAAGTGGGATTCTTCCCAATGACTAATGCCCAGTGACAAAAAGGTTATGAAGAAGTAGCACAAAGCGCAGTAAGTGGAAAATAAAAAATGATTGAAATGGAAAAAAGTCACAGTTTGCAGTCGCAGTATTCAGTATGTCATCCTGTCCCGATGGCTATCGGGATTGTTTCAGGATCTAGCGAATGACCAGTGACTAATGACAAATGACTTGCTCTGATGGAAGTCCGGAGGCAAACGTGTTGAGGACAGTGCAAATGTCCGAAATCCCGACCATGGCGTCGGGGGCCAAACGGAAATACGAAATAACTTGGCGCTCTCTGCGTGAACTCTGCGCTCTTTGCGGTTAAAAAAATAAACCGCTAAGTACGCCAGGAAAGCGCAATGATCGCAAAGCATTAAAAACGTAAAACATGGAAAAATGTGAAAAATAGAACTCACAACATCAGGAAAAGCAATGGCTTGCCGGGATTGCTATGGCAGACCGGGCCTCCCCTGGTAAGAGGAAAACCCTCTTCAAGGAAAAAGGAAAAAGTGAAAAGGCAAAAGGCAGAATATCTGCACCTGTTTGTTCCGAGCAACTTTCCCCACTTGGGGGGAAATCCCGAGTACTCGGGAAAGGGGGTTACTTTGAACTTTGAACTTGATACTTTGAACTTGACAAGGGGAGTGCCACTGCTTTATCAATTAAGCATTTATCCGGATCGTGAACGGGGTGACCCGGCGCACGACCCAGTACTTGAAACCTCTGTGAACCTCTGCGTGGTCTCTGCGCTCCCCGCCAGATTGACATCGTCGGGCTGGTCTGCGGTTAAAAATGAAACCGAAACAGAGAAGCAGAACTTCGCAGGGCAACACAGATTACCGAACAAAGGAAGACCGCATGCACTGCATCCCGGCTTGTCGGGTTTTGGAGGAGGTATATCCGATGTTAGTCAAGCTGAATGTTGTGAAGTGAATGAAGATTAAATGAACAAATAAAAGACTCGGTACTCTCTGCGAGAACTCAGCGCACTCAGCGGTTAAAAACTTAAACGCAAAGTACGCGAAGAAGACGCAGAGAAACGCGGAGAAGAAGGATAAAAAAAGATATTGAAAGCTAACAGCAAGAAGTTGATGAAATATAAAATGAACAAATAAAAGACTCTGTGGACCTCTGTGAAGGACTCTGTGCTCTCTGTGGTTAAAAGAAAACTGAAACCACGGAGTACACGAAGAAGACACAGAGAAACGCGGAGAAGAAGGACAAAAAAGAGATAGTAAAAGCTAACAATGAGAAGTTGGTGAAATATAAAATGAACGAAAAATAGACTCGGTGCACTCTGCGAGAACTCAGCGCGCTCAGCGGTTAAAAACTTAAACGCAAAGTTCGCGAAGAAGACGCAGAGAAACGCGGAGAAGAAGGACATAAAAAGATATTGAAAGCTAATAATTTGAAGTAAGAAATAACAGTTTCCAATCCTCCCCCCTGGGGGGAGATAGAGGGGGTCAATGAGAAGAAGACTCATACATATCATCACTACCGCCTTACTGGGAATCGTCCTGGTAGCACTGACCGTGGCAAATGCTTCGGCCCAGATCGTTGTGAATGAATGCGATACCATGACCTTTGGTGTCAACAGTCGTCCGAACATCGATGATACCCATTTTATCTGGGATATTTTCCGTGAAAGAAGTCAGCCAACTGATGTTCTTAATGAAACACTTGCATTGGATCGTGTGACTACATTCGTGGATGGAATGTACGCTGGAAAAATAGTGAGCGTTACTGGTCTTGAACCAGGGAAATACTATGTGAGCATTCATGTTTGGGATGAAATAACATGTACCGATAACGTTGAAATGTATACGATGGAGGTGATTGAATCGACCCTGGAAATGGAACTTTACGCCGACTCGGTTTGTATTGGTGAGCCGACGAATGTGTATATCCGCTTTACCGGAGTAGGGCCTTATGAGATAACCTATACCGTGGGAGATGAGTTGACACCTAGTGTGGTGAATTTAAATGGAACGGAAGTGGATCCCGAAATAACGATTCCAATTATGGAGCCGTTACCGGTAGGAGAGACTACTTTCTGGGTCATTAAAGTGGAGGATAATTGTAAGGCTTATGAATTTACCGGTGATGAACGACCCAGTACGGGTATTGTCATCTATCCGAAACCGGCACAGCAACCGATCTATTTAAAGGATGGAGATTAGCGTATGGAACAGTTAAATTGTAAATTAGATAAGAAAAAAGTCGCAGTGACCAGTCACAGTGTACAGAACGTCATCCTGAGCGCCTGTTCCGATTTCTCGGGAGAGTCGAAGGATGGTTAAATTGAAGAACTGAATGATGAATATCGATTAACGATTGTAGAATGATGAAGTACGAAGAAAGTTAAGATTACGTCATCCTGTCCCGATAGTTATCGGGATGGTTTCAGGATCTAACGAAATGAAAGACCAACAAATTAAGATAGTTAAAGCTAACAAAGAGAAGTTGATGAAAACAAATATACTGCGAAGGACTCCCCCTTGGGGGTTAGGGGTCGCGCAGGAATTAGGAATAAAAGATTGAACATGAAATAAAACTACAATGAATGGACAGAAGGATGCAAAAAGATCCCCTGCCTAACGGCAGGCAGGCTCGCCTGCATAAGCAGAATCGGGATGACCGTTCGTTTTGCGCAGCAAACAAGTTAAAAACGAAACCAATGACCAATGGCTAGTGACCATTGACAGATTATGAGTCGATTGAAACACATACTAACGATGTTATTCCTGGTGATTGCCACTGCGGTTCTCGCCCAGGAGACCTATGTCATCGACTCGGTATGTGTAGGCGCCGATCGCACCTACCGTCGCGATGGTGAAAAACTGTATACCTACTACTGGCAAATTGTGGACAGAACACTAAACGATACGGCTTATGTACCGGAAGTTGGTTTCACCGAGGTGAACGGCAGCGATACCACCTGGGGCAGTGAGATCAGTAAACTTTGGGATTACCCGGGAGAGTACGATATCATCGTTTATGTAACCACCGAACATGGCTGCGATACCTTTGAGCAGGGAATGGTAAAAGTATTCCCGCTTCCGGAAGCGCTTGCAGGCCCTGACCTGGTTATTTGTAACCTTGCCGATATTTACCTGACTCAGGATACAGCCTGGAATCACAGCACCCTTGAGTGGACGAGCCTTGGAGATGGTTCATTCAGTGATCCTTACAGCCTGCACCCAAGCTATTATCTTGGCTCATCAGACAGCACTGCCGGCAGTGTTACACTTATACTCACCGCGTGGGGACTGGCAGATAACGGAACCTGTGAACCTGCTGAGGATACCGTGGTATTTGAGTTCAGCAGTCCGGAGATTGAGCTTACAAAAGTGGATATGTTGTGTTACAACGACAACGACGCTTCCATAACCGTCAATGTTTTAGTGGGACAACCACCGTTTGATTTTGCATGGGAAGGACCGCCTGGATTTACCCCGGTGAACTCAGACGTGATCAATAACCTGGCAGCCGGAATCTACAGAGTAACGCTCACCGATGCCAACGGGTGTATCGATACAGCCTCCATTGAGATCATCAATCCACCTGAATTGCTGGCATCGATCGATGATGTAACTCAAATTTCCTGTTACGGTTATTCCGATGGAGCCATCGATGCTTCAGCAGTCGGAGGAACGGGCGTGCTTTCATTCGAATGGACCAGTGAACTGGGTTCGACATATACAGGTGAATCGATTACCGGAATACCGGCCGATACTTATTACCTCACTGTAACCGATGAAAACGGCTGTACTGCACTTGACACCGTGGTGCTGCCCGAACCCGAGTTATTGCTTGTGAACGTAACGGCTGATGATACCATCCTCTGTGAGGGCGAGATGGCAGTCGTGCATGGAAATCCACAGGGTGGAACCGGCGTGCTAACACACAGCTGGACAGGTAATGGATCGGTTTATCTGAGTTCAACCACCGACAGTGTGACAATTTTCGAAGGGGCACCCGCAGGAAGCTATACCCTGGTTTATTCCATAGTGGATGAAGCTTTATGCGAAGCATCCGACAGCATCGTAATTAACGTTTATCCGCCATCTATCAGTATCGATTCGATGGAAGTATGCTTTGGCGCACCCGATTCCATCTGGAACCACAGGACCATTACCAGTGATATGTCTCGAACTTACCTGGACACTCTGTATGGTATGAACCAGTATGGCTGCGATTCGCTGCTGACCATGCATGTGACGGTGCTGTTCCCTCAACCTTTCGACACCACCATTTATGTTTGCGAGAATGAAGAACCATTTGTGTTGTTTACCGATACGATCGTTCCTGGCATTCCGGGAATGGATAGCCTGTACCTCGATACCATGTACTATACGGAAACAGGTTGTGATTCGCTCCATATCAGGCTGGAAGTATTTACCTTACCGGTTACGGATACGCTGCTCGATACAACTTTGTGTGTTGGTGCACCCGAGTTTGCGTGGAATAACCGCTGGATTTTAACAGAACAGGACAGCATTTACCTGGATACTCTGGTGAACAGCTATGGTTGTGATTCATTGCTTACCTATGATGTTAAAGTTACACCTCCGGATACCTTCTACGTTGACAGTACCATTTGTCAGGACGAGCCTGAATTTGTGTGGAACGGAATTACGATTCAAACCGTGTATGACAGCATTTATGAAGCCAGGTTAACCAATCAGTATTTCTGTGATTCGCTGGTATACCTCGATATGAAAATAGTACCGTCAACCGACACTACTATTGACACGATGTTGTGTTATGGAAATCCGCCCTATGCCTGGAACAACCTGACGATTTATGCCGAAAACGACAGTACTTACCTGGATACGCTTGTGAATGCAGCCGGGTGTGATTCACTGTTGACGTATATTGTTGAAATTATCATTCCGGATACGGTTTACGTATATGACACGTTCTGTCGGGGAGAGGTTGTGGCCGACTGGAATGGAATCCCGATTCAAACCCTTACTGATGAAATTTACGAGGCGCAATTGACCAATGCGATGAACTGCGACTCGATCGTTTACCTCGATGTTACCATCCTTCAGGGTATAACGACCCACGATACGATTGAAGCCTGCGAAGAATATACCTGGATTGCGGGGAATGGACAAACTTATACCAGTTCCGGAACATACCTGTACACCGTGGGTGGTAGCATTTGTGCCGACTCCATGTGGCTCCATTTGACGATCAGTCCACCGATCACCATCGATCCATTACCTGTTGATGTTTTGTGCTATGGCGATAGTACCGGAACGATAGATATTACAGTGAGTGGAGGAATTCCGCCATTCACTTATCAATGGAGTAACGGAGAAACGACTCAAAATATCAGCGATTTGCCGGCTGGAACGTATTCAGTAGTTGTTACCGATCTGTTTAACTGCTCGGATAGTATTGAAGTTGAAATCACTCAACCTGATGAAATTCAAATTGCGCTTGATGCGGTTACAAATGTTTTAGTTGCCGGTGAGTCAAACGGAAGCATTGAAGTTACAGTGAGCGGAGGTACTCCCGCTTATACGTATGAATGGACAAATGAAGCCGGAATTATTGTTGGAACGGATGAAGATCTGTTTGATCAACCGGCCGGAACATATACCTTGCTGGTCACCGATGCAAATAACTGTACAGCTACATTCACAGAAACGATATTCGAACCGATTCCGCCCGAACGATACATGTTATGTGCCGGAACCACTGATTTAACGTGTTACGAAGACCTGGCGAATTATCCAATTGCCACTTCACTTTCAGAGTTCCTGGCTTTGGATACTTCATTGGAAGTTTATTCGATATGTGGTATCGACACGGCTACCTTTACTTATCGGGATTCAATCGTTGCTTCCAGCATTTACTGTTACGAGGAAATCAGGATTTATTCGGTTAACGATTCCTGTGGAAATATTGTTGGAACCTGTTACCATCAGATAATTGTGGATGACCAGGAAGCACCAACCATGAGTTGTCCGCCAACGATTGTGGTAACCAACGATGTTGTTCCACCTGCATATGCTGATACGGCTGAATTCAGGGCAGCAGGAGGATTCTTTGATGATAATTGCGGTGTGGTTAGTTTCCGCCAGGTTGGCAGTGATGTTTCGGATGGAGGTACCGATCCTGAAGTTATCACTCGCACCTATGAAGTGACCGATTACTGTGGGAATGTAGACACTTGTCAACAAAAAATTGAAGTTTACTTAACTGCAGAATTTACCATTGAATGCGATGGATTACCTTCGACTTCATTCGAATGTAAAGGAGATTTACCAAAATATACGCTTTCGACATTCAGGGCTGATGGAGGCTATGCCTACAGTTATCCATACGATATCGTAGGTTTCAAATACACCGATAGCAGTAATGGACGCACCTGTCCTGAAACGATCACTCGTACTTTTACCATTACAAATGAAAATGGCGATGAAGTAACATGTACTACGGTTTATGTGATTGACGATAAAACAGCTCCAACCTTGATGTTGCCACCAAAAGATATTTACTGTACAGATCCTTTGCCGCCAGTATATACCAGTGCTGCCACTGTAATTAATAATCATCCCGGTTACCGGCCGGATGAATTGATGTGGGATAACTGTGGATTCAGCAATATTGCTTTTGTTACGCTTTGGAGTCAGACCAAAACAGGATCCTGTCCAACAGTATACGAACGGGTTTATCGCATTTACGACAGATGTAATAACTGGTCAGAGGCCATTGAATATATTTATGTCAACGATACAATTCCTCCGGTGGTCACCAATTTCCCAACTGAGATTTCAAGCGAGTGCGATGTGCCGGATGCCTATACCGATCCAAGTTTGTATGTTCAGGATGATTGTGGTCCGATTACCATATCTTATCGTGATTCACTGGCCGGTCCGGAAGAACCACGGGTAGTATACAGAACCTATCGTTTCAGCGATCCTTGTAACTATGTGGAAGTGATGCAGCGGATTGTAATTGAATTTACTGTAGTGCCGGTGTTTGATCAAATTGGTCCGATTTGCCAGTTCACAACCCCACCTGCCTTACCTACCACAGATAATAATGGAATAACCGGTTACTGGTTACCGGATACCATTAACACGAATGTAGCGGGCAACTTTGATTATATTTTCTATCCTGATTCGGGTCAGTGTGCCGGACCGTATAGCATGCCAATTGAAGTGCGTCCGGCTATCGAGGTGTATGAACTGTTGCATATCGATCAGGCTTATAATCCTGAGCCTGTAGGTGAGATCAGGGTAGGTGTGTTCGAAGGTACAGCACCATTCGATTTCTTATGGAGTAACGGAGAAACAGTCGATTATATCGATAGTTTGGCAGCAGGTACTTACACGGTATTTGTGAATGATGCAATTGGCTGTCTGGATACGCTTACTGTTGAAATCACATCGGCAGTTCCTGAACTGGTTTGTGTTCCGGATACCACGATTGAGTGTCCCGATCCGTCGCAGTACCCGGCAGCGAACAATATTCTCGAATTTGAAGCTTATGGCGGGTCCTATGAACCACTGGATATTGTAGCCAGCTTCAGTACTTTCGATCTTCCGGGTGACCGTGATTCTTGTTTGAGCATCGATCGATATTACATAGTTGAAGATATTTATGGTCGGATTGATACCTGTGTGCAGCACGTTGACTTCTACGATAACATTCCTCCGGTACTTCTTGCACCAGCTGGAGATACGGCTGAATGTTTGTCTACGGTCGTACCGAATATCCAAACGCTTGATGAATTCTGGATAGCGTTTGGCAGTGATGCTGCCTACGATCCGAATTGTTCATTGGATCCATCCACCTTTACAAGGAGAGACACTGCAATTATTTTGCAACCCGGTCGCTCTCAGGTAACGGTTTATTACAGCGTTGCCGACTTCTGTGGCAATGTGGCCCGCGATACCAGTGTCTACCTGATTACCGACGATATGCCACCTGAGGTATTCTGTGCGGATATAACGGTTTATCTCGACGAATTTGGAAATTATCAATTGACCATCCGGGATTCGATAACAATGGTCGACAGCATCTACGATAATTGCACCGCGCCTGAAGACATGGAAGTTGTTATTGAAGTAGAAGAAATAACCTGTGAAGATGTTGAATCGGGTGTAGAAGCAACAATTATGGTATTCGACGAAGCCGGTCTTTCGGATGAATGTATTGCCAATATAATTGTAGTAGATACCGTTCCGCCAACAGCTCTTTGCCAGGATGTTACGGTCTTCCTCGATGAAAATGGCGAAGTAAGCATAACAGCGGCCATGATCGATGCCGGATCGTTCGACAACTGTGAACTGGAGAGCATCCAGATATCCAGAGACCGTTTCGATTGTACCGACCTTGGCGATAACGTGATCCAACTCATTGCCACCGATGCTTATGGGCTAACCGATACCTGTGAGTCTGTTGTAACGGTTGTTGATCAGATTCCACCGGAGATTACCTGTATTGTGCGCGATACGGTTACCTTAAGTGAGGAAGATGGTACCTATACTTTAACTTATGACATGGTAACTACTTCCGAATGGGAAAATTGCAACATCGAAATCAGGGAACTGGATAGATATGTACTGGATTGTGATGATATTGAAGCCAGTCCTGTAACCATAACGGCCACAGCCATAGACCAAAGTGGAAACTTCGGAACATGCACGGCCGAATTTGTTGTATTTGGTAATACGCCGCCAGTTGTCCAAAATGACTCGGCAATTACGGCTGTTAACGTTCCGGTCGATATCAATGTAATTCTGAACGACTACGATTTGAAAACCAATATTAATGTAGCCACGCTTGGTGTGGTCAGCGGACCAAGCCATGGTTCGGTAGTGGTCGATAACAAAACAGGAATTGTTACTTATGTACCTGATCTCGACTATGAAGGAGAGGATATATTCCGTTACGAAATTTGCGATGACGGTATTCCTTGTAAGCCCGAATGTGGAAGAGCCACTGTATTTATAACAGTTGTACCGGCCAATGAGCCACCGGTTGCAGTGAATGATTCCTTCTTTGTTCCTTGCTACAGTGTAACCGGCAACGTGGCCCTGAATGACTACGATCCGGATGGAGACAATATTGTGGTGAATCCGGTACCGATCACCGGCCCGACCAATGGTATTCTTGTCCTGTACGACGACGGACATTTTGAGTACGAGCCGTTTGTTGACTTTACCGAAGGTATCGACAGCTTCCAGTACGAAATCTGGGACGAACCAAGAGTCGATCCGGTTCTTTACGACACGGCATGGGTATTTATAACCCGTGTTCCGGATAACGATTGTGATGGTGTGGCTGATTACATTGACATCGACGACGATAACGACGGTATCCGTGATAATATTGAAAACGGAGGTTTCTGGCCGGAGGATCCGGGTGCAGAATTGATCGATTCCGATCAGGATGGAATACCCGATTACCTGGATATCGATTCGGATAACGACGGAATCCTGGATAATATCGAAGGACAGGATGAACATAATTACATCGAGCCTGACGGTTGGCGCGACGATAATAATAACGGTTGGGACGATCGTTACGACAACGAAGAGGGTGGATTCCCATTCGACCTCAACCTGTCAGATTTCGATGGCGACGGCGTACCTGATTATCTCGATTCCGACTCGGATAACGACCACGTACTCGACTTTATTGAGGGAAGTGACGATAATGCCGACGGTATTCCGGATTACATCCGTTTCTACAGCGATCTCGATCGCGATGGGCTGGATGATGCTTACGACTGGATAGATGGCTGGGGTATCCCGGATCTGATCGATAACGAAACGGGAAGTATAGCGCCGCTGCAAGACTTCGATGGCGATGGCTGGCGTGACTGGCGTGATGTGAACGATGAAGATGACGAATACCTGACTCAGAATGAGGATATCAACGGTGACGGTGATTACAGTAATGATGACCTCGACCTTGATGGTCATCCGGAATACCTGGATACAGAACTCGAATGTGAACTCTTCATTCCGGAAGGTTTCTCACCGAACGATGACGGTGTCCACGATTTCTTCCAGATCCTGTGTATCTATCCGCGCTACCCGGATGCGAAGTTGATGATCTTTAACCGAAATGGTAACCTGCTATGGGAAAAAGAACACTATGGCAACTACGATTACTGGGGCTGGAATGACGCCTGGTGGTGGGGTACCTCCGATAATAAACTCACCATCGGAAGATCGGGCGGATTACCGGCAGGTAACTACATCTATGTGCTGCTGCTGAACGACGGCCTTGGAGGTGTCCGCAACGGAACCGTTATGATCGCTTATTAGTCATTTCGGTGTGAATGTACTGGAACGAAGTCACGAAATCGGAATGCTGCTCCGGGCTGGCAACAAATCAGGAATGAAATTTGTTTCTCTTTCCGGGAATGTAAAAATCAAATGCATGCGCTCTATACTTTTTCTCTTTAGTTGCCTGTGGGTTATTTCTTCTGTGGCACAAGATCCCGTTGACTTTTTTCAAAGTGAAAAAACGATCCCGTTCCAGAAGGTGTATCTCCATACCGACCGCGAATTTTATTTTATTGGTGACACCCTGTGGTTTGCAGCCTATGTGCTTGATGCCAAAACACACCGGGCAATACCTGCTGATTGTAATCTGTACATCGATTTAATCAATGCAGAAGGGGAGGTGGTGTGCAATAATCTATTCGAAGTATTTCGCGGACATTCTGCGGGCTCCCTGGGGCTGGCCGATGATCAGATCGATGAAGGTAACTATTTATTGAGAGCCTACACGGATTACCTGAAACCATTTGGTGACGAAATGTTTTTCACCAAAACGATACACGTCCTTCAGGTAAAAAACAGTTATGGCCTGGAAGAAGCCGAAAACGAGACAACCGCGAAAAGCATTACGGTTAATTTGTTCCCTGAAGGAGGTTTTTTAATTGAAAACAGAATCAATCAGCTTGCATACAAGGTTACCGATCAGGATGGAATGGCCGTGAACGCCAAAGGCTCTCTGATAGATGGTTCAGGAAACATTGTGCTGCATTTCGAAACCATGTACAGTGGAATGGGAAAGTTTTTGTTCGTCCCCCGGCCAGGCGAAAAATACAGCATCAAACTGGAAGGATTTGAGGCAAGCTTTGAGCTGCCTGAGCCAAGAAACAGCGGTACGAAACTGATGCTTGCCCGGCAGACCGGTGAATTTATAAATTTTAATATTCTTGCGCACCGAAATGAGGTCAATCAAATTTATTCCATCGCTGTTTTGCATCGTGGAGAAGGAATTGCTCTGGTAAGGGTCAATTCAAACGATTTGGAGAAAATGATACAAATAGACACGAAATACTTGCTTTCCGGGATCAACAGGTTTGTGCTGCTAAACGAAGCTATGGAGCCACTTTCTGAACGATTGGTTTTCAAGGATTCAAACGACTTGCAAAAGGTTGATATAAAACTGAATGCTCAAAATTATGCGACACGAGCGAAAGTAGAATTAGCACTGCAAGTACCGGAACTGAAATTAAATGAGTTCACCCGGCTCTCACTGGCAGTGGTGAACGAAAATACTGAAAATGCTGCAGGTCGCTCACAGGATATGCGGTCTTATCTTTTAGCCGATTCAGAGCTAAAAGGTTACATACATGCGCCACTCGATTATTTCCGGGATGATGAAGAAGTAAGCTCCAAACAAAAACTGGATCTGCTGATGCTCACCCATGGTTGGCGGAACTATACCTGGAACAATCTGCGTGAAAAAGAGGTGGAATTTAAGCCGGAAAATAAATTTGGTTTGACAATAAGCGGAAAGGTGTATAAACCGAATAGCAAAAAAATCTTGCCGAATGCAGAAGTTTCATTAAGTCTTGGAGCTGAGAACCAGGGATTCATCAGCTTTACCAATGCTGATTTAAATGGCTACTACGAATTCAGTAACTTGCACTTTTACGATACGGCCCTGGTGATTGTGCAAGGAAAAAATCAACGTGATAAAGCAAACACGATCACGACAATAAATGACCAGCCGGAACCGTCTTTGCCAGGAGAATCGGTCAGAAAACACCTGAAAGCTCAATCGGAACTTCCGGTTGCGGCCTACCGCATGAAGTACCTGAATGAACTTGCCCTGGATGAATTTGATCCGGACAGGAGAACCAGGTTGCTCAAACCGGTGGATATTGTCGGAACGAAACCGGAAGAGGAGAAGGATAAGCATTTCAGGATTTATGGAACACCTGACAACTCGATCAAAGTGGATGAAAATAGTTACCACTATTCGAATATATTTCAGTTTCTGGTAGGAAGAGTCCCCGGAGTTCAGGTAGTAGGAGATAATGTAAGCATCAGGGGGATTAGTTCACTGATGGGATCGAATGAACCGCTTTACCTGCTTGACGGAGTTCCTGTTGATAAAGATTTTGTCTCGGTTTTATCGATGTTTGAGATTGATAAAATTGAAATTTTGAAAGGTACTAATGCCGCTATATATGGAATGCGCGGCGGAAATGGTGTCATTTCAATTTTTACACGAACAGCAAGCTCATCGCCTGATATACAGCGCTCCATACCCGGCACAATCATCAAACAGATCAAAGGTTTTTCAGCGTTTCGTGAGTTCTATTCACCTCAATATACGGCTGAAAACATCGAATCGCCTGCTCCCGATTACCGTACTACCTTGTATTGGAATCCGGCAGTGGAACTAAAAAGCTCGGGCGACACACTAACTTTTTTTACCTGCGATAACCTCTCTAAGTACAAAGTGATCATAGAAGGAATCACATCGGAAGGTCGGATTTGTCTTGGGGAAGCATCGTTTATCGTTGATCAATACCGCGAAGATTAACGGAGTGCCTGACCAATATCTGCAATCAGATCTTCTGAATTTTCAATGCCTACGGATAAACGCATCATGGATTTGCGGATTCCGGCTTCAGCACGCTCGGCTTCCGAAAACTCGGCGTAAATGGTCGATTCAGGATGAATGATCAGCGTTTTGTTGTCGTTCAGGTTGGTGGCTCTGCGAATGATCTTCAGCTTGTTCATAAAAGCATAACAGGCAGCTTTTGTTTCCAGGTCAAAACTCATGATGGTTCCGGGTACTCCGCCAAAGTATTTTTGAGCACAATCATAACCCGAGTCATTCTTTAATCCCGGGTAATCCACCCGTTTAACTTTGGGATGATGTTCGAGAAAATCACCCAATGCCATACAGTTCTGATAGCACCGCTCCACACGAAGTTCCAGGATGTCGAGCCCCTGTATTTGAAAACGTGCAGTTTGTGGTGCCATGCTCCCGCCCGTGTTCCGGTAAATATTCTTTTTGATTTTGGAGATCAGCGCATTTTTCTGAAATTTTTCGACATAGTTTGACAGATTCGGATTCAGCTTCCAGTCGTAACTCCCATGATCGATAATGGCCCCACCAAACGAAGTAGCTCCGCCTGAAATGTATTTGGTGGTGGAAACCACCTCGATGTCCACGCCAAAATCTTTGGCCCTGAATACATTGGGTGGTGTAATGGTACTGTCGGCTATAAGCAGAATATTATGTTTTTGTGCAAGTCCGGCCAGCATTTCAATGTCGGCAATTTCAAGTTGCGGATTGGTGACCGTTTCAAAATAAATGGCACGCGTGTTATGATTAATCAGTTTTTCAACTTCCGTTTCTTTTTTCAAATCAGAGAACCGGGTCTCCAGTCCGAACTCAGCCAGCGTATCCCGGAACAATGCATAGGTGTGTCCAAAAAGGCGTTTCCCTGCAATGATGTTGTCACCGGAACGGGTGATTGCCATAATCGTGTTGGATATGGCTGCCATTCCGGAACTTACCGCGATCACACCACGACTTTCCGTAAGCGCTTTTAGTTTTTGTTCAAAATATTCAACGGTTGGATTCGACGACCGCGAATAAACATGGGCAATGTATTCACCTTTAAAATTGGCTTCTATCTGTTCGGCCGAGTCAAATTCGAAAGCAACGGCTTCATACAACGGCATCTGTAAAGCGTTGTGCGGATCGTTTTTTACGTAAGGTACATTGAGCGCTTTTGTGGTAAATCCGGTTTTTGGCATTTTAATATTTTTTACGAAAACAATTGCAAAACATAAAAAGTTTTAGAAAGATACTTCGATTTGGTATAGTATTTGCTTATCATCTGCCAGTTTTAGATTAATAGTTAAACAGCATTTTTGAATGGATTAAACCATGGCGTCCCCCGTCATGGTTTTTAATTTTTCAAAAGAATACTAAGATAGTTCAGGAGCTAAGTTATTAATTTTAAGGATTGATATAGAAATCTTACAGAAGAGCTGAACCTTTCCGTTTCATGAATTGTAATTATATCAGGACATAGATTACTAATGTCGTGGTTTTATTTTTTCAATTAAAACCATTTATAGTAAAATCGACCATGGTGCCCCCGCACCATGGTTTTTTCGATTTATTGGACTTCCCTTAGTGTCAAGCCTTGAAAATCCGCCGAAAATAATTATATTGATTCTCGGCGTGTTTATTGGCTATTCCATATCTTTATAAAAAACAACAATGAAAAAATATCTACCAAAACTTGTGCAGGAGGATCCATGGCTGGAATCCTATTCGGGCGTTATTTCTGACAGAATGATCGTTGCGGAGCGAAAGGAAAAGGAATTGACTGGCGGAAAGACATTGAATGATTTTGCCTCGGGTTACCTCTATTTTGGTTTGCATAAAACACAAAACGGTTGGGTGATGCGCGAGTGGGCACCAAATGCCACACATATTTTTCTGGTGGGTACTTTCAACGACTGGCAGGAACAGACAGACTATTCTTTTCATCACCTGAACAATGGTGTTTGGGAGCTGGTATTGCCGGAAGATGCACTCAAACATAAGGATCTTTATGCGCTTCATGTGCATTGGGCAGTGGATCATGGTAAGCGCATTCCGGCCTGGGCAAAAAGGGTGGTACAGGACGAAGAATCAAAAATGTTCAATGCTCAGGTTTGGGATCCTGAAGAACGATTTCTGTGGCAATATCCTAATTTTGAACGCACAGAAGAACCACCACTGATTTATGAAGCACATGTGGGCATGGCGGGCGAGGAACCGAGGGTACATACTTACAGTGAATTCCGCGAACACATGTTGCCGCGAATCAGGGAAAACGGTTATAATACCATACAGTTAATGGCCATCCCGGAACATCCCTACTACGGTAGTTTTGGTTACCACGTTTCCAGTTTTTTTGCTGCTTCATCGCGATTTGGAACCCCTGACGAGCTCAGGCAACTTATTGATGAAGCACATGGCATGGGAATCGCAGTGATCATGGACCTGGTGCATTCGCATGCCGTTAAAAATGAGGTGGAAGGACTGGGCAAGTACGATGGTACACGCTTTCAATTTTTCCACGATGGTCCCAAAGGCGATCATCCGGCATGGGATTCGTACTGTTTTAATTACGGCAAAAACGAAGTATTACATTTCCTTTTGTCGAACATCAAATTCTGGATGGAGGAATACAAATTCGATGGTTTCCGATTCGACGGAGTGACCAGTATGTTGTATTTCAACCACGGACTGGAGATCGCGTTTACCAATTACGATGATTATTTCAATGCCAACGTCGACCACGAGGCCACCACATATTTCAAAATGGCCAATAAATTAATGAAACAGATCAATCCAAAATCGATCTCGGTAGCCGAAGACATGAGTGGTATGCCGGGCCTGGCATCACCCGTTGAATATGGCGGACTGGGGTTTGATTACCGGATGGCGATGGGAATGCCCGATTTCTGGATCAAGATCATCAAGGAAAAATCGGATGATGAGTGGGATGTCGGCGACATTTTTTACCAGCTCACTTCAAAACGAATGGAAGAAAAAGTGGTGAGTTATGCTGAATCACACGACCAGGCACTGGTAGGCGATAAAACGATTATTTTCCGGCTTCTCGACAAGGAAATGTATTTCAGCATGCGGAAAGACCAGCCCAATCTGATCGTTGATCGGGGCATTGCATTGCATAAAATGATCCGCCTGGCCACTGTTAGTACAGCCGGTGGAGCTTACCTGAATTTTATGGGTAATGAATTCGGACATCCTGAATGGATTGATTTTCCACGCGAGGGGAACAACTGGTCATACAGTCATGCCCGCAGGATATGGAGCATCGCCGATGACCCGGATTTGAAATTCCACTGGTTGTATGACTTTGATAAGGAAATGATCCGCCTGATTAGTGAACACAAAATTATTTCAGTGCCACCGGTTGACCTTGTACTTGAAAACAAACCGGATAAAGTGCTGGCCTATCATCGCGGATTGTTCCTGTTTGTCTTCAATTTCAATCCCGACAAATCCTTTTCCGATTATGGTATTCCGTTGGGAGCCGGGAAATATCGCATTGTACTGAACACTGACTCTGGACGTTTTGGCGGTTTCGACCGTATCGATGAGAACATTAGTTATTACACGCTGGCGGGGACAGGTGCTAACAGCCAGCATTACCTGAAATTGTATTTGCCGGCACGTACCGCGATGGTACTCAAAAAGGTCGATATTCCAAAAGTGAACTAAATGGATGAGGCAAAATTCCATACACTGGTGTCGATTCCCGAATATCCCTGGCTTACCGGTTATCGGAAACAGAACCTTTTTATGGGCTCGTGTTTTACCGAAAATGTTGGTCAGCGAATGGAAGGCCTGAAATATGCTGTCGATATCAATCCATTTGGAATTTTATACAATCCGGTGTCGGTAGCCAACGGTCTGCAAATTCTGCTTGATGCAAAATATTTTAAGGAGTCAGACCTGATAGAGTACAATGGGCTCTGGCATAGTTTTCACCATCATGGTCGTTTTTCTTCCGTTGATCCGGAAGAAGCACTTCACAAAATTAACGAACGTATCAATCGATCGGCTGAATTTCTTAAAAGCGCTGAATTTTTGTATATAACTTTTGGAACAGCATGGATTTACCGCTACCGGAAAACAGGTAAAACGGTTTCCAATTGTCATAAAATTCCGGCTGCAGAATTTACACGCGAACGCTTAACCATAGAACAGATCGTGGCGATCTACAACGAATTATTGCCAAAACTGTGGAAATTAAATTCCGGTTTGAAGGTAATTTTTACGGTCAGTCCGATCCGGCACTGGAAAGACGGTGCAATCGGGAATCAGCAGAGCAAAGCAACCTTGCTGCTTGCTGTTGAAGAAATCATCAAATTGTTTCCGGATGTTTGTGCTTATTTTCCTTCCTATGAAATTGTAATGGATGAACTGCGTGATTACCGATTTTATGCGGCCGATATGCTGCACCTCAATGCGGTTGCTGTTGATCACATTTGGCAAAAATTCGAAGAAACCCTGATCGATGCAGAAAGCAGGAACTTGTCGCTTAAAGTGCAGAAAATCAAGTATGCAATGGAGCATAAACCGATTAATCCTGCCTCTGGAGAATACCGTAAATTTCTTCAAAAAAACCATGCAAACATTGTCAATCTCGAAAATCAATATCCCTATCTTAACTTAAAGTTAGAAAAAGAACATTTTAAACAACGATTAGAGAATTTGGGAGAATGAGTTTCCCAAAATGATTAAAATCTTGTAATTTTAATGTGAAAGATTAAGTCTTTCTCTCTAACTTTCTAAATCAGTAATTCTCTCACAAAATTTTTTGGGTTATGCACTACCTCAGTTTTGATCAGAATCAATTAATTAATCTGGAATACTCTCTATATAAAGAGATTCTGCGGACCAATAAGGCCGGATCTTATTTGTGTGCTACGCTGAATGGTTGCAATACACGTAAATACCATGGATTACTGGTTAGTCCGATCGAGAACTTTGATGGAGAGAAACATGTGTTGCTTTCGGCCCTTGATGAGACCATTATTCAGAAAGAGGAAGAATTCAACCTGGGCATTCGCAGGTACCAGGGGGGGACCTATGAGCCCAAAGGACACAAATACATACAAAAAGTAAATTTTGGTAGTGTTCCAAAGATCACTTATCGTGTTGGAGGTGTCATACTTACCAAAGAACGCCTATTAGTGGAGAAAGAAGAACAGGTATTGATAAAATATACCCTCGAAGATGCCAAATCACCGGTCGTATTGCGGCTTAAACCATTTCTGGCTTTTCGCAATATACATGCCTTGAGCAAGGCCAACATGTTTGTAAATACGCATTACGAAAAAGCGGACAACGGCATTGCAACCAGCTTGTACGAAGGTTATCCGAAGCTGTTTATGCAAATCAACAAAGCGGCTGATTTTGTTCCGGTCCCCGACTGGTATTACAACATCGAGTACCTGAAAGAGCTGAATCGCGGGTACGAGTATCTTGAAGATCTCTTTGTTCCCGGGTATTTTGAATTTCCGCTAAAAAAAGGCGAATCGGTTATTTTCGGTGCCGGTTTAAGACAAGTGAAGTCCGTTTCCCTGAAACAACGTTTCACACGCGAACTTAAAAAGCGGGGGCAAAAGGAGACCTTCACCAGTGCGCTGGAACATGCGGCCAGCCAATTTGTAATGCACAAAAGGAAAACAGCCGAGATCATTGCAGGCTTCCCGTGGTATGGAAGTATTACACGGCAAACGTTTATTGCACTTCCCGGGTTGTGTCTTTCGTTGAAAGCACCAAACCTTTGTGGAACCATACTCGATTCATACCTGAAATATTTTAACGATGGATTTTTTCCTGATCATATTAATGAGAAAGAACTTACGTACCATTCCGCGGATACTTCGCTCTGGTTTGTTTGGGTGATTCAGAATCACTATAAAAGAATGGGTGATCCTTCTCAAAACTGGAAAATTTACGGTCCGGCTATCAAACGTATTCTGGAGGCATATCGCGACTCGAAGCACCCCAGCATCGAGATGACGAAAGATGGCTTGATCCGAGCAGAGAAGGATGGTATCGCTCTAACGTGGATGGATTCTTATGTTGACGGACAGCCAGTGGTGCAGCGCGCGGGAATGCCGGTGGAAGTAAATGCACTCTGGTTCAATGCCATTTGTTTTGCCCTCGACCTGGCTGATATGGCCGGAGACCATGATTTTATTGAAGAATGGAAAGATCTGGTGGAAAAAGTAGCCAAAGCTTTCTTGAAAGCCTTCTGGAATGAAGGACACGGTTATCTGGCCGATGTGATTCAAAACGGTCAGGCCGACTGGTCGGTACGGCCCAACATGGTTATCGCTGTGGCACTCGATTACACACCCTTAACCAAAGAACAGCAAAAACAAGTATTGAGCACAGCAAAAAGAAGATTGCTTACCAACCGTGGTTTGCGTACACTTTCGCCCGATCATTTGCGCTACAAAGGATGTGTGACTGGAAATCCGCAGGAACGCGAAGCGGCAGTTCATATGGGAGCTGTTCATCCCTGGCTGTTACAGTTTTTTACCGAGGGTTATCTGAAAATTCACAAAGCGGGTGGCCGGCCCTTCGTTAAACAAATCATCGATAGTTTTGAACAGGAAATGACAGAAAATTGTGTGGGTACCATTTCAGAAATGTATGATGGCAATCCACCACACAAAGGAAAAGGTGCACTGTCGCAGGCCTGGAACGTGGCAGGAGTGTCGTACGCGCTGAATTTGATCCAGAAATACCGGGATGATTAATGTTTAAAAATAGTTGGAAATGAAGATACTGATGTTTGGTTGGGAATTTCCACCTCACATTTCAGGAGGACTTGGAACTGCCTGTTACGGACTTACCAGGGGGCTTTCAGAAATTGAGGGAATTGATCTTACCTTCGTGGTGCCGAAAGCTTTTGGCGACGAAGACCAGTCAGCCATGAAACTGATCGGAGCAAATACAGTACCGGTTAATTACACAAATTTTCATTTCGAAAACTCGGGGAAAAAGATGGATTACCTCGAGGTTGATTCATTCATCATTCCATACGTCAGCGAAGAGGAATTCTGGAAGCAGAAAAGTGGTAAGTATCCGCGAAATACCCACTTTGTAGAAACCGATGACGGTTTACGGATTCAGTTTAGCGGAAGCTACGGTGCAGGTTTGCTCGAGGAGATACACAATTATGCACTGGTAGCAGAATTAATTGCTGCGAACAACGATTTCGATATTATTCATGCCCACGATTGGTTGACCTACCCTGCTGGTATGGCAGCAAAACGGATCAGCGGAAAACCGCTGATCATACATGTTCATGCTACCGATTTCGATCGTAGCGGAGGAAATGTGAATCCCAGGGTTTATTCGATTGAACGGGAAGGAATGGAAGCGGCGGATAAAGTGATAACGGTGAGTAACCTGACACGTGATACCGTGATCAACAAATACGGGATTGATCCCAAAAAGGTTGAAACGGTATACAATGCTGTCGAACCTGTTGATAATGAGCCGGGCACGCTTCCTCCAAAAGGAATTGATGAAAAAGTGGTGACTTTTCTGGGGCGAATAACCATGCAAAAAGGCCCGGAATACTTTATTGAAGCCGCCAACCTGGTTTTATGGAAAATGAAGAACGTGCGATTCGTTATGGCAGGAAGCGGCGATATGCACGAAGCCATGATCGCACGAACAGCCGAACTGGGCATCGCCGATCGTTTTCACTTTACAGGATTTTTAAAAGGAAACGATGTGAATGATCTGTTCCGAATGACAGATGTTTTTGTGATGCCATCGGTTTCAGAACCCTTTGGAATTGTGCCGCTCGAAGCCATGCAGTTTAATGTTCCGGTGATCATTTCCAACCAGTCGGGTGTGGCCGAAGTCATTAAAAATGCCATTAAAATCGATTTCTGGGATACTTTCGCTATGGCTGACTCGATCTTTGGAATCTTGAGCTATCCATCGCTGGCTGAACATTTTATGGAGGAAGGAAAACAGGAAGTTGACAATTTCCGCTGGGTGAATTCGGCGCGAAATGTTCAGAAGATTTATGAAAGCGTATTCAGCTAAAATTTTGAAATGGAGGCAATGAAACGAGCCTGTTTACTTCAAATATCAATGACGGTGATGAAACATCGAGTTATAAAGGATAACGCGAACAACAAACAAATTTAATCACATGAAATCAATATGTTTACTATTTCAGGTGCACCAACCTTTCAGGCACCGTCGTTACCGGTTTTTTGACATCGGGAACGACCATTATTATTACGACGATTATTCCAACGATGCGATAATGCGAAGGGTGGCTGACCAAAGTTACCTGCCTGGAAATAAATTGCTGCTTGAACTGATCGATAAACTTCAAGGTAAATTTAAAGTGGCTTTTTCAATCACGGGTACCGCAATTGAACAATTTGAACTTTATGCACCCGAGGTGATCGATTCATTTCGTGACCTGGCAAAAACCGGATGTGTCGAGTTTTTATCCGAAACCTACTCCCATTCGCTTTCTTCTTTGAAGGATCTGGATACATTTAAAGAGCAGGTAAAACTGCACGATGAGAGGATTTTTGGATTGTTTGGACAGAAGCCCCGGGTTTTTCGTAACACCGAAATGATCTACTCAAATGAAATTGGCGAACTCATCTCGAAATTGGGTTACAGTGCTGTGTTAACCGAGGGAGCCCGACAGGTACTTGGGTGGAAAAGTCCAAATTTTCTCTATGTCAATGCCGTGAATCCCAGGTTGAAAGTGCTCATGCGCAATTTTAAACTGAGCGACGATCTGGCTTTTCGTTTTTCCAATGGAAATTGGTTAGAACATCCTTTAACGGCAGAGAAATATATTGGCTGGCTGACTAAACTCGATAAAAAGGAAGAACTGATCAATCTGTTTCTGAGTTACGACGCATTAGGTGGCAGACAACCAGCCGAAAGTGGAATATTTGATTTTCTGGAGGCGTTTGCCGTTAAAGCTGTTGCCCACAAAGATCTGACTTTTACAACGCCTTCGGAAGCCGTCGAAAGATTGCAGCCCGTGTCAGCAGTCAATGTTCCGGAAACTGTTTCCTGGGCCGATGAAGAGCGTGACCTTACGGCATGGCTGGGAAATGGCATGCAACGGGAAGCCTTCAATAAATTGTATGACCTGAGCAAACGCATGCAACGCTGTAACGATAAAAAACTGATAAAAGACTGGAATTATCTCCAGGAGAGCGATCATTTTTATTACATGTCGACTAAACATTCGCTTGATGGCAGCAGTAATCGTTCTGAGAATCCTTTCGATTCGCCTTATGAAGCCTTTATTAATTACATGAACGTTTTGAGCGATTTCAAGATCCGGCTGAATGCCGTTGTTCCGGAAAATGAGACCGAAACAGAACTTGCCATGTTACACCGTATTATTGAAGAAAAAGATGAAAGGCTGAAGAAACTGGAAGCGGATCTGAACCGTTTGCAGCAGGCAAAAAAGGCTGGAAAAAGAAAGGTGTCGAAATGATGATCCGCTGACATTCAGAACAATACATTAAATTAAGAGGAAAAAATTGTACTTGGTACAATTTATACAAATGAAAACCTATTTTTGCAGTCTGCTAATCCAATAATCTGATTCGAAGAATAAGGGACATTTTAAGAAAGGCTGTCAATTCATTTTGAGGCCAAATGAGTTAGAAAAGAAAATCATATGAAAACAGAAAGAGTAAGATATATCCCGGCACCGGAAATAAATCAGCCGGAATGGAAAAAAATAAGTGTGGAGTCAAACCTCCCGGAAAGTTTACAACCCTTGCGTGAATTATCGAAGAACCTCTGGTGGGTCTGGAGTAATGAGGCACGCGAGTTATTTCAGCATATCGATCCGGAGATTTGGGAAGAATGTGAGCACAATCCTATTTTATTGCTCGACAAAGTAAGTTATAACCGACTCACCGAACTGACCCGGGATGAGGAATTTATTGCCAAAATGCACAGGACTCATCACGCCCTGAATACATACCTTGAGGAAAGAAAAGAACTTCAAGGACCTGAGATTGCCTATTTCAGTATGGAGTACGGATTACACGATAGTCTGAAAATCTTTTCCGGCGGTCTTGGAATTTTAGCGGGTGACTACCTGAAAGAAGCCAGTGACTCGAAGGTGAAGCTGATCGGCGTAGGTTTGTTGTACCGATACGGATATTTTAAGCAAACACTCAACCTTTATGGTGAACAGATGGCAAATTACGAAGCCCAACAGTTCACTAAAATACCCGTACAGCCTGCTGTCGATAAGGACGGTAACTGGGTGAAAGTAGAAGTGGAATACCCCGGCAGAAAAATTGAAGCGCGCGTTTGGAAGGTAAATGTCGGAGCTGTAAAACTTTTCCTGCTTGATACCGATCATTCGGGGAACAGTGATGAAGATCGTTTTGTAACGCATCACTTGTACGGCGGTGATAACGAGAACCGGCTGAAACAGGAAATGCTGCTTGGACTTGGAGGTATTAAAGCATTGAAAAAGCTGGGTTACCATTCGGATGTTTACCATTGCAACGAAGGACATGCTGCCTTTATTGGCGTTGAACGAATGATTGATCTGATCAGCGAGAAAGGACTCACCTTTTCGGAAGCTAAAGAAGCTGTCAGGGCTTCAACCATCTTTACTACGCATACCCCGGTTCCTGCAGGTCACGATTCTTTCCATGATGATATGTTCAAACATTACATGAATAGTTTCCCTGAAAAACTGGGATTGAACTGGGATGAATTCAACATGCTCGGGAAAGCTGCAAAACAGGAAGATCATTTCAATATGAGCTACCTGGCCAGCAACCTTTCGCAGGGAATTAATGGGGTGAGCATGCTCCACGGCGATGTAAGCAAGCAGGTTCTGAAAAACCTGTACCAGGGGTTTCTGCCCGAAGAACTTGAAATCGGTTACGTAACAAACGGTGTCCATTATCCGTCGTGGGCGGCACCTGAGTGGAAACAGTTACACCGAAAATATTTTGGGGAGGAATTTCCAAACAACCAGTTGAATTTCGATATTTGGAAAAACATATATAATGTTCCCGATTCAGAGATTTGGGAGTTGCGTAAAACACTGCGCCTGAAAATGATCAATTATATCAAGCAACGTTTTACCAATAACTGGATCAAGCGAAACGAAAATCCAAAAATTATCACCGAGATTCTTGGCAAATTAAATCCAAATGTATTGACAATTGGTTTTGCACGTAGGTTTGCCACCTATAAACGTGCCCACCTTTTATTCCGAAACCTTGATAGATTGGCAGAAATAGTCAACAATCCGGATCGTCCGGTTCAGTTTATTTTTGCCGGCAAGGCTCACCCGGCCGATAAAGCCGGTCAGGACCTGATCAAACACATTGTGGAAGTCTCCAAACGACCGGAATTCCGTGGTAAAATTTTGTTCGTTCAGAATTACGATATTAACCTGGCAAAAATGCTTCTGCAGGGTGTCGATGTGTGGATGAACACGCCAACGCGTCCGCTTGAAGCTTCAGGGACAAGCGGTGAAAAAGGCGTTATGAACGGAACGCTGCACTTCTCTGTTCTCGATGGTTGGTGGGTTGAAGGTTACCGCAAAGATGCAGGTTGGGCATTATCTGCCGAGCGCGCTTACGATGTGCAGGATTTCCAGGACGAACTGGATGCGGAAACCATTTACAATATTCTGGAGGATGAGGTTGTGCCGGCTTATTACCAGCGCAACATGGAAGATATTCCTGAAAAATGGATTGGTTATGTAAAAAACACCATTGCACAGATTGCACCGAACTTTACTACAGGAAGAATGATCAAAGACTACCAGGATCGATACTATAACCCGCAGTTTGAAAGGGCTAAAAAGGTAATTGCCGAGGATTATAAACTGGCAAAGGAACTGGCACAATGGAAAGCCTACATCAGTTCGAAGTGGGCGGGTGTGGAAGTAAAGAAAATTGAAATGGTGGAAGGATTCACCACCCGTTTTGTGATGGGGAATGAATACCCGATAAAAGTTACCATCGATTTAAATGGGTTGAGCACCACGGAAGTGGGGGTTGAACTTGTGATTACGGAAAACGGAGAAGAAGAAGGACCGGAGATTTATGATGCCTGGGAATTTGAGCCACAGGGCTGTGAAGGCAATATTTGTACTTATGCTTATGTCATTAAACCTGACCATCCCGGCTCTTTTAACTATTCTTTCAGGCTTTTTCCAAAGAACGAGAACCTGCCCCACCGCCAGGATTTTAAACTTATTAAGTGGATTTAATCAGGCATTAATGTAGTAAGTAGAGAGGCATCGCACGATGCCTCTTTTTTTGTCTGGATTATAAAAGACAGTTTTGAGTAAAAAGATACTCAATCACTGACAATAGATTTTTTTTTGGTCGCGCCAAACTGTTATTTTTACGGCCGGAATTAAAAATCATAAATTTCTGTTACAGCTACAGATCGGTTTAATGTATAGATTATGTCTGTTTCAGGAGTAAACGGATGCAAGAAGAATTATGAAGAACAGGAAAAGAATAGGCAGAAAGATCATGGAATTTAGAGAGTTCCGGCAAATGAGTCGGGAAGAATTGGCATTAAAGGCCAATCTCGATCCCTTACAACTCGAGTTGATCGAAGAAAAAGGCACGGTTCCTTCTCTTGGCCATCTGATTAAGATTTCACGTGCGTTTGGTGTTCGTATCGGAACTTTTCTCGACGACCAGGAAAAAATAGGTCCGGCTATTGTAAAAAGCGGGGAACAGCAGTCCGGGTTTAGTTTCTCGACAAAAGATGAAAGCGCACGCGAACACCTTAATTTTTTCTCACTGGCACAGGCCAAATCGGGTCGTCACATGGAACCATTTATCGTGGAGATCGAACCTGCTTCCGATTCGGATTATAAACTTTCGTCGCACGAAGGCGAAGAGTTTATTTATGTTCTGGATGGAAAAGTGGAGATAAACTATGGGAAGGAAGTGTACCAACTTGAAAAAGGAGACAGTATTTATCTGGATTCCATTGTAGCGCACAACGTGCATGCCATTGCCAATCAAAATGCCAGGTTACTGGCTGTTGTTTATACGCCGGTATAATTTCAAATTAACCAGAATATGCAGCTACTCGATTATACGCTGGGCCAGATGCTGGAAAAATGGGCCTACGAAACTCCGGATCAGGATTTTATTGTCTATCCCGATCGGGATTTACGATTTTCGTACAAAGAATTTAACGAACGTGTCGACCAACTGGCGAAAGGATTACTGTTTATTGGCATTGGACCGGGTGATAAAGTAGGAATCTGGGCCAAAAACGTTCCCGACTGGACAACACTAATGTTCGCCACCGCAAAAATTGGTGCCGTGCTGGTTACCATTAATACCAATTACAAATTAAGCGAGATTGATTACCTGCTCAAAAACGCCGATATTCACACCCTGTTCCTGGTAGACGGTTACCGCGACAGTGACTATGTGCAGATGATTTTTGAACTCATTCCCGAACTGAAAACGCAGGCGCGTGGTGAACTGAAAAGTAAACGATTTCCTGAACTGAGAAACCTGGGCTTTATAGGTCAGCAAAAGCATCGCGGGATGTACAGTACAAGTGAATTGATGTTGCTCGGATCGCACATCGATGACCTTGAACTGGAGAGTGTGAAGGAAATGCTTTCGTGCCACGATGTAGTGAATATGCAATACACTTCCGGTACTACCGGATTCCCAAAGGGAGTGATGTTATCACATCACAATATTTTAAATAATGGCTTTGCTGCAGGCGAATGCATGAAATACACACGCGACGATCGCTTGCTGGTCTGTGTGCCCCTGTTCCATTGTTTCGGTTGTGTGCTTGCGGTTTGTGCCATTGTCTCGCATGGTGCGACCATGGTATTTACTGAGGACTTTGATCCTTTGATGGTACTGGCTTCGGTTCAAAAAGAAAAATGTACGGCGCTTTACGGTGTGCCCACCATGTTCATAGCCGAGTTGAATCATCCGATGTTTGATATGTTTGATCTTTCAAGTTTGCGTACGGGGATAATGGCCGGTGCACCTTGCCCGATCGAAACCATGAACCAGGTGATGGAAAAAATGCACATGAAGGATATCATTATTGTGTACGGATTGACCGAATCTTCACCCGGAATGACAGCCACGCGCACGCACAATTCTCCGGAAGTTCGTGCAACAACCGTCGGTTTTGAGTTCCCGAATGTGGAAGTGAAGATTGTTGATCCGGAAACCGGCAAGGAGTGCGCCAACGATGAGCAGGGTGAAATTTGTTGCCGAGGTTACAATGTCATGAAAGGATATTATAAAAATCCCGAGGCAACTGCCAAAGCCATTGATGCGGATGGCTGGCTGCATTCCGGCGATCTTGCAGTTAAGACGATAGACGGATTCTACCGGATAACAGGTCGAATTAAAGATATGATCATTCGTGGTGGTGAGAACATTTATCCACGCGAGATTGAAAATTTCCTTTATCGTTTACCGCAGATCGAAACGGTGGAAATTGCCGGTGTCCCCAGTAAAAAATATGGTGAGGCAGTTGGTGCTTTCATTAAACTGAAAGAAGGAGAAAATCTAACCGAGGAAGAAGTCATCGACTTTTGTCGTGGAAATATCGCACGGTTTAAAATCCCGAGATATGTCTTTTTTGTGGATGAATTTCCGATGACCGCGAGTGGCAAAATTCAAAAATACAGGCTTAGCGAATGGTCGGTGGAATTGTGCCGTCAAAAAGGAATCGAGATAGTCTGAGCCGACAAACAATTTAAATGGTGAACGCTGTACCTTGGCCTTAATTAGCGTTTTCAACCTGAATAATGACCGCATAACTGATATTCATCATTTGTAAGGCTGTGAAAAAGGAACAATTTTGACATGCTGAAATAGAGAGCAATTATACAGAGATTTTTAACCCAAGATGCGAAGGGTAATAGTTAGACAGCGCAGTAAGAAAGCCGGGTGTCACATGACAGCCCGGCTTTTTATTTTTTACCCAAAAGTATCTTATATTTGCGTAGCTAAATCGAATTTCATGGCGAAATACAAGCGCATTCTTTTAAAACTAAGTGGCGAATCGTTAATGGGTGAGCAGCAATACGGTATTGATCAACAGCGGTTGATGGATTATGCCGGACAAATTGCAGCAATTGTAAAGGAGGGAGTACAGGTTGGAATCGTCATTGGCGGAGGCAATATTTTCAGGGGATTGAGTGGGGCAACCCGGGGATTCGACCGCGTTAAGGGCGACCAAATGGGAATGCTGGCAACTGTGATCAATAGTTTAGCACTGAATTCAGCATTAATCAGTGCCGGAGTGCGATCGAAAGTGTTAACCGCAATCCGAATGGAACCCATCGGAGAATTGTATTCGAAGGATAAAGCCGTGGAGTTATTGATGAAGGGTGAGGTTGTAATTATTTCAGCAGGAACCGGAAATCCGTATTTTACAACCGATACTGCCAGTGCCTTGCGTGGAATTGAGATTGAAGCTGATGTGTTGCTGAAAGGAACCAGGGTAGATGGCATTTATACGGCCGATCCGGAAAAAGATCCTTCAGCAAGCAAATTTGCGCATATAACTTTTGATGAAATTTATAACCGGAATTTGCGGATCATGGACTTAACGGCTACGACTTTATGTAAAGAAAATAACCTGCCGGTACTGGTCTTTAATATGGATAAAAAAGGTAATTTAAAACGAGTTATGCAGGGAGAGACTATCGGCACCATCGTTCATAACCAGGCTTAGTTTATTTTAACACGCAATAAATTATTTAAAAAATTTTCAGGTATTTATATTTTTTCTATATTTGCTAACAGTCCGTGGTTGGAAATACAGTGTTTTGATTAATGCAAGAAGAAGTTGATTTTGTTTTAGACGTCTGTAGGGAGAAAATGGAGGCGGCAGTTGAGCACCTCGAAAAAGAATTAGTTCATATCCGTGCAGGCAAAGCAAATCCGGCCATGTTGGACGGCGTTCTGGTAGAATATTATGGAAGTCAGACACCTTTGAATCAAGTGTCTAACGTAAGCACACCCGATGCACGTACCATTGCAATTCAACCCTGGGAAAAAGCTTTGATCCCGGAAATTGAAAAAGCAATTATGAATGCAAATTTGGGTTTAAACCCGGATAATAACGGTGAAATCATTCGGATCAATATTCCGACACTTACAGAAGAGCGAAGAAAAATTCTGGTAAAACAGGTGCACAGCGAAGGTGAAAAAGCAAAAATAAGTATCAGGGGGGCAAGAAAAGAGGCAAACGATGGTTTGAAAAAACTGCAAAAAGATGGTTTGTCCGAAGACCTCGAAAAGGATGCTGAAAATCAAGTGCAGGAACTGACTGACGATTTTGGTAAAAAAGTAGATTCTTTGGTGGAAGCCAAAGAGAAAGATATTATGACAATATAATTGTTTCTAGTTTTCTGTTTTCTGAACATTGTTTAATTGTTTTCATGGCTTTGAGGCAGCTTGTAGAAGCTGCCTTTTTTTTTGTCTTTTTTATCGTTTTTTATTTACGTCTGAAGTAGTAGCTTTTCTTTTCCTCACTCACATCATAGGTATAAGTATTAGGGTGACGATAGAAAATGGTCAGTAAACCAATATCGCCGGCACAGAAAAAACTGTGTGTTGCCATTACCGTAATCATAAAATAAAACAGGGGTATCTGAGCAAAGATGACTACTCCGACCAGGGTAAGAAATTTGACCGTGACGAAGGGTGTCAGCGCAACCAGTTCAAATTGTTTTTTATTGAGTACATGACGGTCGGCTTCAGCATAAAAAATAAATTTATTGAGGTAAGCCCCGTAATGAACCTTTCTTGCACCGGTAATTTTCAAGGCTATTCCGTGCAGGATTTCATGGATGGGGATCAGCAAAGTGAAACTAAACAGCAGTGCGGCAACGGATAAAATCAAGGGTGGTGAAAAATTGTTGAAGGCGAGTACGATGGACCGCGTCAAAAAGAATAGTCCCACGATCATCATTACAGCCTGATAGATCATGTATGAGAACACCAGACGGCCACCCTCGGAAAGTTGCTCAATTACGAACTCTTTGATGTTCGAATGCCCGAGTTCAGCAACCAATTCAAAAGTTTCAGGATTGTGCAATTCTTTGATCGACGGATTAGCCATATTTATTCGTAACGAATTATCTTATAAAGGTCTTTTAGGTTAAAAAGTTTAAGTAACACAGCAAAAATAACCGATCCCAGAATCATGGAAAGATAGCCGATAAACCACCGGTCGATGTATTTGGAAAGCGTTCCCAGAACGACCACCACACCAATAAACACAATAAGTTGTATAACGAAAGTGGCACCTGGCCTAATTCTAAAGATAATGAGTGCCAGTGCCAGCTGAATTCCGCCTGTAAAAAGCTGGGTGGTCAGGCTCGCATATGCCGATCCAAATGCTTGAAAACGAGGGATCAGCAACACATTGAGGGTGAGGTTTAATACCATGCCTGCAAAAGCCATCAGGTTAAGTTGTTTCATGCTTCCGTTGGCCGTGAGCAGGGTCCCGAAAATGTAGGTAGTGGCAATGCCAATAAAACCGGTCATCAGTATGCCCAATAATCCTGCTGAACTATCGGTGTTCGATTTGTAAAGCACTCCCATGATCTGGTGTGAATAGTAAATACTTGAAACTGCAATAATAATGGCCGGAACAACGAGCAGAGTGTAGGAGAGTTTCACCATTTCGCCCACCTTCTCTTTTTGCTTGATCATTTTTGAAAAGATGGGGAGCAGCAATCCGGCAAACAAAACACCAAACATCGAAACAGCATCGAGTAGGCGAAATGCCTGTGCATAGATTCCCGCCTGTTCTTTCCCCACTGGATGGGGGAGCAGGCGTTCGAGCATCACCGAATCGATTCGGTTATAGAAAGACATTAAAAGGATCAGTAGCGCATAAGGATACGATTTTCTCAGAAATACGCGAAAAAAAGGAAAGTCGAAACGCAAATTGATCTTTCCTGATTTACCCAGTACAATTCCCAGCGTTATGAATACCGTCAGAACATAGGCGATGGTTTGTGCATAAACGAACCAGTTGATCGTAAATTCTATCTCAAAAATATTTGTAAAAAGCAGTAAACTGCAAATGATGATCATCAGTGTACGGTCAAGCACCGAAACCAAACTATCGGTGCGGAAAAGGTGCAGCGCGCTTATGTTGGAGCGCAGGTAAAGGATGAAAGAAATGAGGAACTGGTTAAATATCAAAAAAATGAGCAGATGGAACTGAACGTTGTTGTAGCCGATGACGGCGGCAACACCAAGCGTGAAAACGGCGTAAACCAATGCTAAGATCAACTTTAATCCAATAATATTTGAAAGATGTTTGGGCAGTAAAAAATTGTGCTGGGCAATGTTTCGGTTGTTGTAGTTGGTAATTCCAACATCCAGCAGAATATTCAGCAACATCGAAAAATTGAAAAGTGCAAAATAAAGACCGTAATTCTCGTCTCCAACTGTATTCTGAACGGTTCGGTCAATCCCAAAAATCCAGAACGGCTTAACCAGCAGGTTCAGAAAGAGCAATAAAATCAGATTGGTTACAAATTTACGTTTCAACTTGTTCGGTTAAGTTTTTCAAGCACTGTTTTTTTAACGTTTAAATGTATAAAATATTGACTACACCCGATCCATAAAATTCGACACATTCTTTGTACATTTACCCAAACTTGAACGGAAACAATGGTCATTGCTGTAAATACGCGATTGCTTTTAAAAGGAAAGCTCGAGGGAATTGGCTGGTTCACCTATGAAACCCTGAAAAGAATGACCCTGAACCATCCAGAGCACGAATTCATTTTTATTTTCGACCGGCCATATAACCAGGATTATGTGTTTGCCGAAAACGTTCAACCTGTGGTTATCGGGCCGCCAACCCGTCATCCTGTGCTTTGGTACCTTTGGTTCGATTATCAAATTCCAAAAGTATTGAAGAAGTATAAAGCCGATCTTTTTCTTTCACCTGACGGCTACCTGTCGCAACGCACAGATGTTCCGCAGCTTGGGGTGATCCACGACATTAACTTCGTGCATCGTCCGGCCGATTTGCCCTGGTTAAAGGCAAAATACTACAATTACTATTTTCCAAAATTTGCCAAAATAGCCAAGCGGCTGGCAACCGTTTCGTTTTATTCGAAAGAAGACATTACACGATCATTCAAGGTTGATTACGATAAAATTGATGTGGTTTACGACGGCATCAACCAGATATTCGAACCCATTTCTGAAGACGAAAAAGTAAAAGTCAGGGAAAAATATACGGGAGGTGCCGAGTACTTTTTGTTTGTGGGAGCACTTCACCCCAGAAAAAATGTAAGCGGATTACTAAGATCTTTTGATGCCTATAAAAGCGTAGATAAAAAATCGACCAAACTTGTAATCGTCGGTGGCGAAATGCACAAAACCGGCGACATTTTTGAGACCTATGAAAACATGCGGTATAAAACCGACGTAATTTTTACGGGAAGGGTTCCTACCAGCGAGTTGCACGATATTTTTGGAGGCGCACTGGCACTTACTTTCGTGCCTTTTTTCGAAGGTTTTGGTATACCTGTGGTTGAAGCGATGAGCGCAGGCATTCCTGTGATTTGTTCGAATACTACATCGATTCCTGAGGTGGGAGGGAACGCAGTTATTTATGCTGATCCGCTTAAAATAGACCAGATCACCGATGCCATGTTGAGAATTGATAAAGATGTTGAACTGCGTCAGGAAATGATTAAGAAAGGATTTATACAGAAGAATAAATTTAGCTGGGATGAAACTGCACGTTTGTTGTGGATGAGTGTTGAAAAGGCTTTGCAGTAAACATTCAAAATGAAATGTCTCCGTTTTCAGTATGAAGAGAACCGAGTTATTATCCTGTTTTAAAGAGGGTACCGTGGAAGCCGGTTGCGATGAAGCCGGGCGCGGTTGTCTGGCCGGACCGGTTTATGCAGCGGCAGTTATTTTACCGTCCGATTTTCGAAATGAATTGTTGAACGACTCCAAGAAACTTACCGAAAACCAACGCTATGAGCTGCGTCCTGTTATCGAGGAGCAGGCTTTGGCGTGGGCTGTGGTGGCCGTGGATAATCGCGAAATTGATGAGGTGAATATTTTGAACGCTTCCTTTCTGGCCATGAACAGGGCGGTGGCAAAACTCGAGACCAAACCCCAACATTTACTGATCGATGGAAATCGTTTCCGGGCTCAAACCGATATCCCGTTTTCCTGCATGGTAAAAGGTGATGGCCGATTTTATTCGATCGCAGCAGCTTCAGTTCTGGCCAAAACCTATCGCGACGATTTTATGCTGAAGATACATCAGGAATTTCCCACCTACTACTGGAATAAGAATAAAGGTTATCCGACAAAAAAACACCGGGAAGCGATAAAAAAATACGGACCGACCAAATATCATCGGATGACGTTTCGTCTGCTGGACGAACAGCTATCGCTGGATTTTTAGGCGCAACAAATCTTTCACGAAATTAGATTCGCCACTACAGTGACGAAAGTATTATTTTTTCAGAATATCTCTTTCGATCGCTTTGATCATGGTTTCAGCGATGTTTTTGTTTGAAACTCCCTCGATGCCTTCCAATCCGGGCGATGAGTTCACTTCTAAAAGGAGGGGGCCGTTGTGTCCCCGAATGATGTCGACGCCTGCCACTTTCAGCTTCATGGTTTTGGCTGCCAAAACGGCAATTCTTCTCTCTTCCTGTGTAATTCTAACAGGTTGAGCCGTTCCTCCCATATGGATGTTTGCCCTGAATTCTCCCGGAGCAGCTGTTCGCATAATGCTTTCGATAACTTTCCCGTTCACCACAAAGCAACGAATGTCCTGCCCGTTTGATTCTTTGATAAATTGCTGCACCAAAATATTTGCCCGCAGGCTTTTAAAGGCATTGATCAAACTTTCGGCTGCTTTTTTGGTTTCGGCCAGCACCACTCCTTTCCCCTGGGTTCCTTCCAGCAGTTTAACGATCAATGGAGCACCGCCTACCATTTTAATAAGATCTTCGGTATCGAGTGGCGAGTTGGCAAATCCGGTGGTTGGTATGGGCAAGCCATTGTTTATGAGCAGCTGCAGCGAATAAAGTTTATCGCGCGATTTGGTAATCGCGGCAGCCGAATTCAAGGTGTAAACGCCCATAGCTTCAAAATGTCGGGTCAGTGCACAACCGTAAAAGGTCATGCTGGGTCTGATGCGCGGGATAATGGCATCGAAATCGTTAAGGATTCGTCCGCCGCGGTAGTGCATTTCCGGATTTTTACCATCGAGTTTAATGTAGCAATCCTTTATGTAAAGAAATTCCATGTTATGACCGCGCTCTTCACCGGCCTCAATAATACGGCGGTTGCTGTAAAGGTCGGGATTGCTGGCAAGCAGACCTATTTTAAGTCCAGATGGTTTTTTAATGTATACTTTGTAGTAGTGCTCGATAAGTACAGGAGAGACTTCGCCTAACAAAAAAGACGCTTCAGGATCCACGAGGATCTTTCCGGCCATGGCTTGTCTTCCGAGCAACATTCGATAGCCCATAGAGTCGCGGTTGGTAAGTGTTAATTCGACTTCCCATGTATCTTCAGCCATCGAAATTACAGACCTGATCACATAACGGGTTTCGCTCATCCCGCTCGAACTTTTCACTTTCCTGCGGTCTGCAATGGGGGCTTCGCAGTATATGGTTGTTTTGCCATCATTCTGTAAAGGATGAACCTCGAAACGCACCCAGGCTTCGTTGTCTTTGGTAAACGGAGTAATACCAACAGCATGCAGTGCGGAAGTCTTGGCTCCTGAATCAACCCTTGCTTTAATAGCCGGAATATTCAATTGTGGCAGCGAACACCATTCCTCGCTTCCAACCACTATTCTATCCATATCAAAAGAAATTAGAACATTTAACCGGCCGTAAATGTAAACTAAAAAAATAAATGTGCTAATGTTTTAACAGGCAATGTTTTCACCCATTAAGATGGATGTTTCCAGGCCTTTTTTTGTGTTGGCGATCAGGTCCTTGTCAAACTGAATCTTGTTTTTTTCGAACAGTAGTACCAGCGATGAACCACCAAAGGAGAAGTAACCTTTTTCCTGGCCTTTTTGCACCTTCCCGGGTTTGTAGGTTTGAATAATACTGCCCACCATGGCAGCACCTACTTCGGCCAACAAAATATTTCCTTGGTTCGAAGTTGAAAGTGTGCAATATTCACGCTGGTTCTCGCAGAAAATGCGGAGTTCACTCTTCAGTGCCAGTGGAGAAACGGAAAAATAGTAACCATTAATTTTTTTCGAGGCTGAAGCGTTTCCGTGAGCAGGAAAGTGAAATCGGTGATAATCGGCCGGAGCAAGCCGAACGATTGCCATCGATCCGCCGCTGTATTTTTTGGCCAGAGTCTTGTTTTGTAAAAAACTGGACAGGGTAAAATCAAAACTTTTCACAAAAAAGGATGCAGTATCGTCAATTTCAGGAAAGACCAGAATTTTCCCATCAGCAGGCGAAACAATGTCTGCTCCAATATTCCTTACGCCAGGCCTTAGTTTCCTGTAAAAGAACTGGTTAAAGGTTTTGAATTCACTGATTTTGCCGGGTTGGAATTCGCTAAGATCGATTCCCTGTTCTTCCACAAAACGTCCGATGCGTTGAGCCGATCGCTTGCTGTCCATATACTTGCCTGCCCAAACCGATACAAATTTTCGTTTCAACACGAGGTTAAGCGACAACCTGCCGACACCGGTATGATAAAGCCAGCGAAGCGTTTTCTCTCCCGGCACTTTCTCGGTTTTAACCCGGCCATCCTTTCGATCTATGTAAGAAACCCCCTTCATCTGCTATTCTGGTTGAAATCCGGTGTCTTCCAGCAAATCACCTTTAAACGAAGCTTCAACAGCCAGTTGATCACAGCGTTCATTCAATGGGTTGTTTGCATGACCTTTTACCCATACAAATTTAACCAAATGCTTTTTGTATATCTTCAGAAAACGCATCCAAAGATCTACATTCTTTTTCCCTTTGAACCGTTTTTTCACCCAGTTGAAAACCCAGCCTTTTTCAACAGCATCGGCTACATACTTCGAATCGGTGTAAATAGTGACATCGCTACCTGGGATTTTGAGGGTTTCCAGTGCCACGATCACCGCCAGCAATTCCATGCGGTTATTCGTGGTTAGCCGGTAACCTTCCGAGAGTTCTTTACGGTGTTCGCCCGATTGCATTACAATACCGTATCCCCCCGGGCCGGGATTCCCGCGTGCTGCGCCATCGGTGTAAATGGTTATTTTAGGTCGGGCCATGTTTCAGTATACAGTACGGCTTACAAAATAGTAAGTAAAATGTGACAATAACAAAAAACCCCGTCACATTTGACGAGGTTTTCCGTATTCGCACAAGCGAAATTATTTTGTAATTTCCATTTCATCGATTAAATGATCGGCGCCTGCGTACACATCAATTACCCATAAAACAAAACGAATATCGACATTGATACAACGCTGCAAGTTGGGTTCGAAAGCCAGATCGCCGCTCATGGCTTCCCAATTGCCGTCAAAGGCAATCCCGATCAATTCGCCTTTGCCATTGATAACGGGACTTCCTGAATTACCACCGGTAATGTCGTTATTGGTGATAAATGCAGTATGTAATTTACCGTCTTCATCGGCATACTGTCCGTAATCATCATTAATCAACAATTCTTTCATACGTGCCGGAACATCGAACTCGTAGTCCCCTGGAATTTCCTTTTGAAGGTATCCATCAGTAGTGGTATAGTATTTATAGATCACTCCGTCACGCGGTTCGTAGGACATCACTTTCCCGTAAGTTAAACGCATGGTGGAATTGGCATCCGGATAGAAATTTTTATCGGGTTGCATTTCCATCAAACCTGCCACGAATAATCGCTGGCCTTTTTGTAACTGGTCCGATTTTGCTGAAATTTCTCTTGAAATCTCGCGGTATTTGCCGAAAATATCTTTGGCAGCCTGGAAAGCCATGTCTTTTTCAAGTGCCTTCAGTGTTGGATTTTCAAGAAAAGCCAATAATTCTTCTTTGCTGTCAAAAACCGATTTCTGGAACATTTTTGCAGCATATTTCTCATAGTCGCCCTTGTATTTTTTCTGAATTTCAGTAAAGAAAGCAGGCTGGTATGCTGTACTGTTCTTCTGGGCATAGATTTTCATCAGAGCCGCTGCAATTTTTTGATCGGTCGCAGCATCATAATCTTTAAAATAGTCATCCAGTCCACTTTTCATACGCGATACAACCCTTTCAATATATAATTTATTTTCTTCTGGTTTTTCCAGCATTTGTCCAAGCATATTTGCCTTGTATGCAAAATTAAATATCTCGGGGCCCCTTATTAGCGCTTCATTCATATATTCGCGGGCTTTATCTGCTTTTACATTTCTGTAGTAATTTTCGATCAAAGTGAGCGCTTCATCGTATTTTTCTTTTCTGTTCTCGCTGGCATTAACCCAGTTCGTAAATTCATCTTCCAGCGCTTTTTTCTGATCGACTACATGCAGTTTTGCCAGTGCTTCGTTTTGTCCGATCGCATTTTTATAATAGTTGGCACTGCGTGCATGTTTCGATGCATACTGGATTTTTGCTTTTTGGCTGGTTGCCATATAGTCAGAAATGATCTCCAGTTTCTTCTCACGAACATCAATACGCGCAGTATTGGTATTTTTAATTGTGTATTCAATTCCATAGGAAGTTTTATAACGGCTGGTACCTCCAGGATATCCCAGAATCATGGCAAAATCACCTTCTTCGACACCTTTTAACGAAATGGGGAGGAAATGCTTTGGATGATAGGGTACATTGTCTTCCGAATAATCCGCCGGTTTTCCATCGGGGCCAGTGTAAACGCGGAACATCGAGAAATCGTTGGTGTGACGTGGCCACATCCAGTTATCCGTATCACCGCCAAATTTACCCAGCGCCTGCGGTGGTGCACCAACCAGACGAATATCTTTGAACGTTTCAGTAATAAAAAGAAAGTACTGGTTGCCGTTAAAAAAGTCTTTTACATACACTTCGTAATGCGAATTACCTTTAGCTTCTCTTTCCAACTGGTTGGCTACCTCGTTGATTTTGTTACTTCTTTCTTCTTCGCTCATGTCCTGAGTCACGTTGGCTAAAACTTTATCGGTTACGTCTTCCATACTGATCAGGAAAGTGGCAGTCTTACCGGGATTAGGCAGTTCTTCGTCCCTCGACATGGCCCAGAATCCGTCTTTGAGGTAATCGTGCTCAACGGTTGAATGCTTTTGAATTTCACCAAATCCGCAGTGATGATTGGTTAATAACAATCCGTCTTTTGAAACCATTTCAGCAGTGCAGGACCTGCGATCGAGAACGACGACTGCATCTTTTAAACTTTCGTTGTTGATGCTGTAAATGTCTTCTGCAGTCAATTCACAACCCATTTCCTGCATGGTGTTAATGTTTAGTTTGTGGATTAGTGAGGGGAGCCACATCCCTTCGTCGGCGACTGCTGTCCCGATTGCAAATACGGTAATGAGCAGTATCAGCTTTAATTTTCTCATCATTTTAATATTCCTTTTCTTAAAAACTTGCAAATATACTTTTTCCAAAAATTTACAATGTGACATTTGTCTTATTGTTTCGTCCACAGTTAGTTTTTCAGTTACAGAGTCGGGTATAATGTTGAAAAATGGGTCCAGTCGTTTCGAATGGTTTATCCATAGGTATACAAGCGCCTGCAGAAATTACAAATCGTATAATGTTTTTGGGGAACGATTTTTTATTCGTAAAGATCGTCTGGATCGCATTTGGCCAGTTCCAGAAAATAATCTGCAATTTTATCGGTCACGGCATTCAAAAAGCGCTCGCCTTTTTGGGCAGTTGCCTTACGCGGATTGCCGATACCTGTGTCTGTTGATACTTTGTCCCAGCGTCGTGGTGCCCAGGCTGTATTTTCGCGAAATGCCTGAATTTTCGATTTTTTTTGTTTACCCTCACCGGCCTCGTCCAGGGGTAGAACCCATTCAGGATAGTAGTGCAAAATAATGCTTGTTTCCATTTCGTTGGCATGGTCACCGCTTTCTTCGAAATAGTTGTCCTGATCGAGAATTCGAAACCATTCTACAAGGCTCAGGAACATTTCCGGGAATTGTGGCTGGATTTCGCGGATGATGGGCTTGAAATCGTTTCCGCCATGCCCGTTCATGATCACCAGTTTGTGGATTCCCTGTCCGTTAAGGGCTGTAACAATATCCTTCAGCACAATAGTCTGGGTGGAAGGTGTGGTATGCAGGCAGAAAGCCAGATGGACCTGTCCGACGTTCTGAACACCAAGCGGAATGACTGGCAGCACCATTACTTTCGCTCCCTTTTCCCATGCTTTGGCCGCTGCATCTTCAGCTATTTTGGCCGTTTCAAGCGAGTCGGTTCCGTATGGCAGATGATAATTGTGGGGTTCGGTGGCACCCCAGGGCAAAATGGCCACCTCGTACTTTTTGTTGCTGATCTGTTTCCAGTTGCTTTGTTCTAGAATGTATGGTTTCATCTCAATAGATTAATTGGTTTTTTTCTTCTTTTTCTTCGTGTTCACGATTGTAAAAACAATGCCTTCGTATGGACTGGCAATACCAGCTTCAAACAGGCATCCCAGTTTATTTGTATCAATCTGGCAGAGGTCAGAGTAAGCTGAAGGACCTTTATAAAGCACTTCTTGAGTTATCCAGTTTTTCCCGAAATCCAGGCTTCTTTTCAGTGTCATGTTGGTTCGACTGGTAGTGCTGGCAGGATTCAGGAACCACAGTGATTCGTCCTGTTCTGTATAGAACAAACTGGCCTGGCAAATCGGTTCAATCAGTGCTGTATCGGCTTGAGGATTCGACCACGAAATTCCGCCGTCGTAACTCCAGCTTATTTTTCGTGTCTTTTTCGAACGATCGTAGTTGCGCATATTCAGAAGCACACGCCCATCGGGAAGTTCGGTAGCCATGCATTCGTTTACCTGGTGTTGAGGAGTTGAACCGCCCAGTTGCCAGCTTTGCCCGTTGTCGTCTGAATAGATCACATGCGAATAATAGTGTTTTGTTTGGGCCTCGATATGGTCGCATGGGATAAGCAGCCTTCCTTTGTGTGTGCCATGCTTTAACTGAATGCCGTGTCCCGGGCCGGTGGCATACCAGGTCCAGTTTTTTGCTTTTGTGTTGCCGGTGATCTCTTGTGGTTGGCTCCATGTTTCTCCATTATCTTTTGATGAGGAAATGAACACCCGACGCGTGTCTTTACTTCTTAAGTCGATGATCTCACTTTCGTGATCATTGCCAAGATTCCAGGTCATCAATAAGTGAATGGTACCGGTTTTCCGGTCGACTACCGGTGCGGGATTGCCACAAACATTCTTGTCATCATTCCATATTACCTGCAATGGGCTCCAGGTTTTTCCTCCATCATCAGAACTTTTCATCACCAGATCAATATCACCGGTATCGGAGCTGCCATTTACCCGGCCTTCTGCGAATGCAAGCAACCTGTTGTTATTGGTTTTTACACAAGCAGGAATACGAAAAGTAGCATAACCTTCCGTGCCACTTTTAAAAATGTAATTTAACTTCTGATCTTGATCAGTTCGGGGAACCGTATTTTCATCGGTATCTTTTTTTATGCCTGATCCCTGAACTGCTTTCAGGTCTTCCGCAGTCAGCACGATACAGGTGAAAATAATTAGAATAAAAAGAGTGATATACCTTTGCATCGAATCAAAATAAGTTTAGAGGTTAGAATCGGATCAATGTTATTCCCACCGAAAAAGGCGTTAGATCAGGTCCTTTCCCTTCACAGAACAGTGGAACCAGGTCGTAGGTAGCATAAAGATTTACCCAGCGGTAACCGGTGCGAACCATAATTCCATACCGGAGGTCATACATTGAAAAGTGATCCGCCACCTTCAGTTTTTCATTTCGCTCCAGTTTATATTTCACCTTTGTATGGCTGCTTAGCCTTAATTCTGAATATAAACCTCCTGATATATACAAACGGTTAAGGTCGTTGTTAATGGGTATCTGTAACTCCATCAATACTGGCAAAACTGCTGAAAATATTGACAGTTTCGATTTTTTAATGTTTTCAAAGTCGGGTTCCTGTGGTTGAATGATATTCTTCTCATCGCGTATGATGGTGACGTGATCATCGAGCCGGTAATTGTTAAAGTGGAGGCCCAGTCCGGTAACCAGACCAATGTTGTTTCGGTAGCGCTGAAGACCAATACTTTGCTGTACAAAATTGATGTAAACCGAATTTGAACGCAGCACGTCGTTATTCATGAATTCCGAATCGTAACCGGTGTAATCTTCGTTTAACAGGAGGTTAAATCCAATATCCACACCGGCCCAATGACCAGTAAAACGATCGCGCCATAAATTGAATCCGCCTTTGGTTGTATTCCTTATGTCAATACTGCGTAGTGCCTTTTCTGGGTCTTTAACCGGTATGATCGTATCGGACTGCCCAAATAAATCTTTGGCCGACCCGTTCAGCAAAATCAATAAGATGAAACAGTAAAGGTAAATTGGTTTCGTTTTCAGTGGCATGGATAGTTGCATAGTCTCTGTTTTGAATCGAACACCTGATAGCAAATGTAAGAGAATCCGATTTAAAAACCGGTGCAGTTGATCATAAAAAACTGTAAAGGATTTCGTATTTTGGGTTATTACAGCCGTTATGTGTTGTTTTCAAAGGTTAAATTTCCTGAAAGCAGATATATAAATGACTGAAATACAAATTAAAAGAATACCTTTGCGCGCACTTTAAAAAATTGATAATGGTATTATTTGAATCAATGGGTTTAAGACCTGAGGTACTGAGCGCAGTTCAGGAACTTGGATTTGTTCAGCCCACGCCGATACAGGAAAAAGCAGTTCCGTTTTTACTTGAAAGCGACCAGGATATGGTGGCATTGGCTCAAACCGGAACAGGAAAAACTGCGGCTTTTGGCGTGCCCATTATTCAGCAGATCGATCCCACTCTAAAAGCACCACAGGCACTTATTTTAAGTCCAACACGGGAATTGGCTTTACAAATTGCAGCTGATCTTGGAAGTTTCTCAAAAAACATTGAGAAACTTTCGATTGCGGTTGTATATGGGGGCGCCGACATTAAAAAGCAGATCAATGCGCTGGCTAAAGGTGCACAGGTTGTGGTTGGTACGCCCGGTCGAACCTTCGATTTGATCCGCCGGAAAAAACTGAACGTTACAGGTATTCAGTGGCTGGTGCTCGATGAGGCAGATGAGATGCTCTCGATGGGTTTTAAGGACGATCTCGATGGTATCTTAAAGGATACACCGGTAGAAAAACAAACCCTCTTATTTTCGGCGACCATGCCCAAGGAGATCGTTTCGATCGCGAATAAATATATGGCTGATCCGTATGAAATTTCTGTGGGGAAGAAGAATGTTGCAGCCGAAAATGTGGAGCATCATTACTACCTGGTTCATGCCAAAGATCGCTACATTGCACTAAAGCGTGTGGCCGATATGAATCCTAACATTTACAGCATTATTTTTTGCCGAACCCGAGCTGAAACAAAGGATGTAGCCGATAAACTGATGAAGGATGGCTATAATGCCGATGCTCTGCACGGCGATCTTTCACAGGCACAGCGCGATCATGTTATGGCACGTTTCCGTGCCGGACATTTACAAATGCTTGTAGCTACCGATGTGGCTGCACGCGGACTGGATGTCAACGACCTCACACATGTAATTAATTATAATTTGCCGGACGATCCGGAAGTATATATCCACCGAAGTGGACGGACCGGTCGCGCCGGTAAACGAGGCATTTCCATTACGCTCATCCACATGCGTGAAAAAGGGAAACTGAGGGATGTGGAGCGTAAAGTGGGTAAACAGTTTGTAAAAGTGCCCGTTCCAAATGGTAAAGAAATCTGTGAAAAACAGCTTTTCAAACTCATTGATAAAATGGAACAGGTGGAGGTGAACGAAGAGCAGATCGCTCCATTCATGCCGGTTATTTACAAAAAATTGTCATGGCTCGATCGCGAGGATTTGATCAAGCGTTTTGTTTCAGTCGAGTTTAACCGATTCCTTCAGTATTACGAAAATGCCGAAGACATTAATGTGAACGAAGCTTTTGAGAAGGAAAAACAGCGGGATGATAAGAGAAAGGGAGGTAGCCGTGATCGGAGTCGCGGAGACCGGGGAAGGGGCCGGGGAGCTTCGTATACCTTTACCCGTTTCTTCTTTAGCCTTGGTAAGAAAAACGGCATCAACAAGCGAAATATAATCGATCTGATCAATCAAAACATGCCCGGTAAAAGCGTAGAGATTGGCAGCATCGAAGTACTGAAGGGTTTTTCATTTTTTGAAGTTGACCAACGCTACGAGAAGGAAATTATAAAAGCCTTTAAGAACGCCCGTTACAAAGGCCAGCGGATAGGAATTGAAGTTGCCAATAAAAAGGGAAAATAAAATATGCAGAGCCAATCGTTTTCAGGTTGGCTTTTTTATTTCCCGTTCGTAGCCTAAATATACCCGTTCAGCAATTCTTTTTTCCAAAAATAGTTGAGACACATGAACTTTGGGTCATTAATCAATAAAACTCAAAGTCATGAAACATGTAAAAAAGGGGAATAAACTACTCCTGTCAAAATTTAAAAGCGAGTTTCACTTGAACTCATTTTTATCAAGTAATTTTAAGCAAGTGAAAAAAAAGTTTTTTTCTGTATCGATTGCATTGTTTTTGGTTACAAGCATAGCAGCGCAGAAAAAAGAAAACTACTCTGTGCCCGATCGACTTCCTAAAAACCTTGAACTGAAAGATGATGTTCAACGGTTTGCAGTCACAACCACCCACTACAACGGTGACATTTTTGGCCATTTCTTTATGAAGCAACAGGTTTATGGCGAGTATACCCGCGGTCTTGAAGAAGGAAAAGTGAAATGGAACAATGTAACTTTTACACAGTCGATTTCGCCTGACAGATCCGCCAAATTTCCGGAAGCAACTCCAATCGATTACATGGAAGATTTTAGTTATTCTCCGGGTGAAGATATGATTAAGGCAGAAAAGTTTAAAAACTTTGGAGAATATGGTGATTATACAAAAAACCTGGTTTGGGACATGCTTGCCATTGAGGGATTTGCATGGTCGAGCTTTGAACAACTGAAACTCAATGAACCGTATTCGGCCGATTACTTTAACGGAAAAATAGACTTAGCAGGGCAGGGTTATTTCGAAAATAAAGATATTCAGCTAACCTGGACTGGTATCTCCGAACGAAACGATGAACCTTGTGCTGTGATCGAATACCGTACCATGAATAACCCGCTTGAAGTAAAATCGGATGCAGTGGATATGAAAGGCAGAAGTCACTACTGGGGTACGATCTGGGTCTCGCTCGAAGACAAACAGATTGAACATGCCATCCTGTTCGAGGATGTGGTAATGGAAATCATGTTTCCCGGGGCAACCCAGAAACAAGTGATGAATGCCACACGTGAAATCACCTTCAAAAGAATAATCTGACCAGAAGGTAGAAAGTTGGCGTATCAATTGAGAATGCACCTTGTTTTTTAATTTCAGCTATCAATAAACAAAAATATACCTGAGTTTTACTAATTTCATAACCATTATAATGACACATCCTACTGCAAATAAGACCTGGCTCCAAAAATTGATCTGGCATTCAATACTGCTGGTCGGAGCAGTGGCAATAACCGTTATTTTCAGTCTCGCACTTTTCCAGCGTATTTTTCACGAAGGCACCTTAAATATGCTGGTTCTCACCTTCGTGCAACTGGAATTGTTTCTTTGGCTGGGTTACTGTTTTTTTCGTTCGATAAAACCCGACAGCCCCGGTTTTTTAAAGCGAACGATTGTTCGGTTGATGCTGTTTTATGCAGCAGTACTACTCATTGCTTCTCTCCTTTTTCTGGGCTTGTACCTGTTTTATTTTCTACGCACCGATGCTGCTTTTTCAGAATTCCTGCCCAGCCTTGTGCACATGGAAATAAAACCATTCCTGATTGCTACAGCGATTGGCTTTGCATTGGGTGCTCTTTTCTTTTTTTATACCCAGTGGGCCGATGCATTAAAACGCATGCAAAAGCTAAAGGAGGAAAAACTCATTTTTCAATACGAAACATTGAAGAGCCAGGTTAATCCACATTTCCTTTTCAACAGCCTGAATACACTTTCGTCACTGGTTCGGAAAGATGTGGAGTTATCCGAAAAATTCACACAAAAATTATCAATGGTTTATCGTTATGTTCTGGAGAATCAGGAGAAAGATTTAGTTTCGGTGGCTGATGAATTGGTGTTTGTGAACGATTTTTTCTACCTGCAACAAATTCGCGACGAAGGAAAGATTGAGTTGAAAATTGAAGAGAATGGTTCGAAGGAAGCACGCATCATTCCGGTTTCATTGCAGATGTTGGTCGAAAATGCACTAAAACACAATAGAGCTTCGCGAAAGGAACCTCTCCTGATTACCATTCATTTTGAAGGACTGGATAAAGTGGTCGTGCGAAATAATTTGCAGCCAAAAGAGCAACTGGGAGCATCTGCCGGCATTGGATTAAAAAATCTTAATGAAAGATGCAAACTCATTCTTGATCGCGGAACGGAGATTCAAAAAACAGATGATGAATTTATTGTGAAAATACCAGTTAAATTGTAAAAAATGAATGTAGTAATAATCGAAGACGAGCAACTGGCTGCCGAGAAACTGATTAATCAGTTGCAATTGTTGGCACCTGATGTAGCTGTTCTCGCCATACTTGAATCGGTGGAGGAAGCCATAAACTGGTTGGCTGCCAATTCACCTCCAGATCTTGTTTTTATGGATATCCAGCTTGAAGATGGCATCTCATTCGAGATCTTTGATGCGGTGAAAGTAGAAGCACCGGTAATTTTTACTACCGCTTACGATGAGTATGCCATTCGTGCCTTTAAGGTGAACAGCATCGATTACCTGCTTAAACCCATAGGCAATAAAGAGTTAAAAGCGGCCCTGGCAAAGTTCAGAAGTAAATACGAGGACGAACAGGCATTTACACAAAAGGTAGCCCGGGTAATTGAACAGATCTCGAAAAAATACAAGAACAGGTTTTTCATTAAAGTAGGCACCCGATATCAATCAGTTCAGGTTTCTGATATTTGTTGTTTTTATGTGGAGGAACGAAATACATTTCTTCGAACATCAGCCGGGAAAACTTTCGATCTGGATCATTCGCTCGATCAACTGCAGTTGATGGTCGATCCCGAACAGTTTTTCAGGATTAGCCGCAACTACCTGGTGAATATCAGTTGCGTCAGTGAAGCGGTTTCTTACTCAACAAACCGTTTAAAACTTAAATTAAAAGTTGGCTTTAAGGATGGATTGATCGTTAGTCGCGATCGCGTGTCAGATTTTAAACGCTGGATGAATAAATAAAAAAGGAGCCCAAAAGCTCCTTTTATCCTTTTAAAAAAGTGAATCAACTTAACTTATCCAACTCTCACTTTAAAAATTATTGTAGTTTTCTTTATATCAACCTGGCATCCAAATCGATGGAAGCAGTACCTCCGGCATACAACCTCGAAATGGGGCATTTTTCTTTTGCAGCTGCCGAAAGTTCAGCAAATTTTTCCTGTGCCAGTCCATCGCATTTCACCTCGCAATCGAGTTTAATGTTGGTGATTGCCGGGCCTCCGTCCAATTCACCCAATGTTACCGAAGCTTCGGTTTCGATACTTGCCGGATTCAGTCCTTCGTTGCTGATCAGCGCCGACAGGAACATCGAGTAGCACCCGGCGTGTGCAGCTCCAACAAGTTCTTCCGGATTTGTTCCTTTTCCATTTTCGAAACGTGATGCGAAAGTGAATGGTCCGCTGTATCCGGTGATATTCATTTTACCCGAACCTTCTTTCAGGGTTCCGTTCCAAACCGATTTTACTTTTCTTACTGTCATATACTTTACTTTTAAAATTGTTTTTAATAGACTGTTTCAGTATTGTTCAACAAATTTAGAGCGAAAGCGTTCATGCGTCAAATCGATTTCCCTGGAAGCAAGTAAAAGATTAATATTTACATCTTGGTAAATAATTGATAACTAGTTTTTTTGAGCGGTTATTTAGTATGCGGTAATTTACAGGAAATTGGAAACATAAAAATTCATTCAACATTTGTTTAAGAACATTTACTGTTGGATATAGCCTGAATATCGTTATATTTAGAAGCTTTATACAAAATTTTGCAAAAATCTGTAATACCTATCCAATTAAAACTACTTTAATTATGGAGAAAAAATCTGACAAAAGTGCGGTATCAAGAAGGGCATTTCTTGGCACCACGGCAGCGGCGGCTGCCGGAATTACCATTGTTCCCCGCCATGTAGTGGCCGGATTGGGACACAAAGCTCCAAGTGATAAACTTAATATTGTCGGCGTTGGTGTCGGTGGAATGGGGTTTGCCAACCTAAAAAACCTCGAGTCTGAAAATATCATCGGTCTTTGCGATGTTGATTGGAAGTACACCGGAGGAAATGGTGTATTCGATCGTTTTCCAAACGCCAAGAAATATAAGGACTGGCGAAGAATGTACGATGAAATGGGTAAAGATTTCGATGCAGTTGTAGTAGCCACTGCCGACCACACCCACGCCATTGTAGCGGCGCATGCCATCACTATGGGGAAACATGTTTATGTTCAAAAACCATTAACCCACACGGTGTACGAGTCGCGGTTGCTAACTAAACTGGCCGATAAATATCAGGTTGCCACGCAGATGGGGAACCAGGGCTCGTCGGGCGAAGGTGTAAACCTGACAACCGAATGGCTGGCCAATAATGAAATTGGTGAAGTAACTAAAGTGGAAGCCTTTACGGATCGTCCCATCTGGCCGCAAGGATTAAATACCCCGGAAAGAGGCGACTGGGTTCCGGAAACGCTTGACTGGGATCTGTTTACCGGCCCGGCAAAAATGCGTCCGTACAACCAGGTTTATCATCCCTGGAACTGGCGTGGTTGGTGGGATTACGGAACCGGTGCGCTGGGCGATATGGCCTGTCATATCCTACACCCCGTTTTTGTTGGTCTCGATTTGGGTTACCCGATTCATGCACAGGGAAATTCAACCTTGTTGCTGCAAGACTGTGCTCCGGTAGCTCAATCGGTTAAACTTACTTTCCCTGAACGTAAAGCAAATACGAATAAACCCTGGAAAGGATTGAAAAGAGACACGCTTTCGCAGGTAGATGTGCACTGGTACGACGGGGGTATCAAACCAATGCTTCCGGAAGGATGGCCGGATGGTAAAAATCCGAACGACAGTGGTGGCGGTGTTATCTTCCATGGTACCAAAGATAAACTTATCTGTGGTTGCTACGGTGTAAATCCATGGTTGCTTTCAGGACGTCAACCTGATGCACCTAAATTCCGCCGCAGGGTTGAAACCAGCCACGAAATGGATTGGGTTCGTGCGTGTAAAGAAAGCCCGGAAAACCGCGTTAAAACAGCATCTGACTTTAGCGAAGCAGGACCATTTAACGAAATGGTGGTAATGGGGGTTTTAGCAGTTCGTTTGCAATCGTTAAATAAAGAACTGGATTGGAATGGTGAAAAAATGGAATTTACCAATGTTGGTGACGATGAGCAGATAAGAACCGTCATAAAAGACGGATTTACGATTCACGATGGTCACCCAACCTTTGCCAAAACATGGACTGATCCGGCTCCTGCTAAAGCATATGCACAGGAACTGATCAAGCATACATACCGCAAGCCATGGAGTTTGCCGGATATGCCTGCTTAAGCAGCAAAATATACAAGGGAGGGTGTCGATTTCGGCACCCTTTTTTCAGCACAATTGAAAAGCAACAAATTACTTGCGTAATTTCGGCCAAATTCGTAAACTTGCACGCCGAAAATCGGAGTTGTGGTTCAGAAGTTCTAACTTTGAACCGGAAATGGTAAACTCTGAATTTTTCCGGGCCTATAGCTCAGTTGGTTATCCCGAGTACTCGGGACTGACTCATAATCAGGGGAGTCAAAAAAAGAAAACCTGATATTTTGAAATAAGAATATTTGAGACTAAATATATCGGGCCTATAGCTCAGTTGGTTAGAGCACCTGACTCATAATCAGGGGGTCCCTGGTTCAAGCCCAGGTGGGCCCACTTCATTTTCAGAGAGTTACAAGATTTATTTCTTGTTGCTCTTTTTTATTTTATACACGATTTAGTACACAGGATTACTCCAAGCGTTGTTTTTCCCATGTTAAAAACTTTTCATGAAAAAACGGATTTTTTCTGCATTCAACTTTCGAGAAAAGGTCCCTTTTCGTTTGATTAAAATTGAAAACTTGCAGATAATTATTTAATAACAATTAAAGTTAAAGTAATGACAAGGAGAAATTATTTGTTAGACGAGGCAGCCGATTATTTACGGTTACCGATCCCAACATTTCGTAAATACCGAGAAGAAATCGGGGGATCAAAACTTGGAAGAAGATGGGTTTTTACTGAAGATGAACTCGATAAATTTCTTTCTTCCAAGAGACGCAAGCCGGTTATGGAGTATGAGGAGATTTAATTCCAACCTAAGAATGTTTATACATCACTTCAAGGACTTCAAAGAATGATTGGTTGGATTCGACTGCACAGGATACTATTAACGAAACCGATTTGGCTCAAATCTACACCGGAACAGAAAACTATACTAATAACTATACTTCTTATGGCGAATCACGAGGAAAACGAGTGGGAATGGAAAGGTGAAAAGTTTAGCGTAATGCCAGGTGAATTTGTTACGAGCCTCGAATCCATCCGGCAAAAAGCAGGGAAAGGGATTTCAATTCAGAACGTTAGAAGCGCAATAAACAGATTTAAAAAATTAGAATTTCTAACAGAGAGGTCAACAAAGTCAGGAAGAGTTATAACTATCTGTAATTGGAGTAGTTATCAGCCTAAAGAAAAAGGTATCCAACAAAGAAAGCAACAAACAGCCAACAAAGACCTAACAACTAACAATAATGAAATAATGAAAGAAGATATTAATACTGTTCTTTCATATTTAAACCAAAAAGCACAAACCAAATATAAGCCCACAACTAAAAACACGGTCAGACTTATAAATGCACGATTTGCTGAAGGTTATTCCGTTGAAGATTTAAACCGTGTAACAGATACCAAGTGTCAAGAATGGTTAGGAACCGACAACGAAAAATATTTGAGACCGGAAACCCTATTCAATGCCAGTAAATTTGAATCATACTTCAATCAGAAACAGAAGAACGGTCATCCCGCACTTAAACCTCTTAAACCGCTATCCCGATGAATGAAGCGATAAACATACCACCACAGGCGATTGAAGTTGAAGCCGCTGTCTTAGGTGCCTTGATGTTAGAAGCTGAAGCATTTGAACAGGTCGAAGGAATTTTAAGCCCTGACAGCTTTTACCGGGATGAACACCGGATAATTTTTGAAACGATCCTAAAGCTGAAAAAAGATAAAAAGCCGGTCGATCTGATCACAGTCACACAGTCGATCAAAAACAGCGGAAAACTCGATCAGGTTACCCCGCCTTTTATTACAGGATTAACACGCAATGTTGTTTCAGCCGCAAACATCGAACACCATGCAAGGATCATAGCAGAGAAATACTACCTGAGGGAAACAATCAGGAATGCAAATGAGATAATTAACCTGGCTAATCAATCTGAGGATGTTGAAACCATTGGTCAGGTATGGAAACAATCAGCCGAAAGTCTTAATAGTGTTTTCACAATAGCTGACACCGGAAGCCACGTTTCCACCGTGTTAAAGGAAACAATTAAAGACATAGAGGCTGACTGTGCTGCAACAAAAGGTAAACAAACACCCGGTATTAAAACCGGCTTTCATTCACTTGATTTCAACACGGGAGGATGGCGAAACGGGAATTTGATAGTTTTGGCTTCACGTCCTGGGATCGGAAAAACTTCTTTTGCGCTGCATTTTGCTCTGGAAGCGGCAAAAGCCGGAAAGTGGGTGAACATCTTCAGCCTGGAAATGAATAAAGAAGATTTAGCCAGAATCATTTTGGCATCAGAAAGCGAAATTTACAGATCAGATATTCGGGATGGTCAACTAAAAGAATCAGACTGGCAGAAAATCAATAAGGCAGTCGGAAGGCTTGAAAAATTACCAATTATTTTTCGGGATGCCGCAGGAATGACAGTTCAGCAGATCAGGTCTGCAATTCACCAAAACAGAAAAAAAGGGAAATGTGATTTTGCGATTGTTGACTATTTGCAATTAGTAAGATCACAGTCAAGTAAAGCAATCCGGGAACTGGAAGTATCAGAAATAAGCCGAACACTAAAAACAGCCGCATTAACCGAAAATATCCCGATTATGGCTCTTTCTCAACTAAACCGTGATGCAGAAGGGAAAATTCCTTCACTCTCAAATTTAAGGGAATCTGGAGCCATAGAGCAGGATGCAGACATAGTGATTTTTCTGTCACCAGATGAGGATACAATCCGATTAACGATAGCGAAACATCGCAGGGGCAAACTGGGTGAATTTAACGTTTTCCACAATGGACAAATGACACGATTTTATGAAAAAGTAACAACAGAAATAAATACTAATTAAGTGAATTAAAAATAGGAGGATTAACATGGAAAAGAAGCCAATCTTTTTGACGCAAAGATGGACTCAGACGACAACCAAAAGCCACTAAATAACTGACAAAAACAGGAAAAAAGCTATTATGAAATTTTACAGTGGAGATGACAGGATAAACAAAATTGGCAGACCTGTTGGTTCAAAAAACAGAAAAACCAAACAATGGGAGTTATTATCAGATTCTATTCTGAACGAACATTGCGAAAGATTCAATGAAGTATTAAGGAAACTACCAGACAAACAGTTCATTGATGCGTATATTAAAATAATTGAATTCTTCAAGCCAAAGATTACACGATCGTCTTTTGAATTTGGAGATCAAAGTACCCCAGTCCCAAGCATTGTTTTCTTTGATACAGAGGAAGTAAAAAAGATTGAAAGCAACGAACAACCTCCATAAATCGAAAGCCTTAAAATCGCCCCGGAAACGCCCCTGGAAGCCGATGCTGAGGATGTGATTGATCCTGACCTGGTTGTGAAGCTAATCCAACCAAAAAACATTGGTTCTTCAGAGGAGAAAAGGGAAGCACATCGAATCACATAAAGGATAGAGAAACACAAATGATTTGGGAAGTCCTATAATGACTGTTTATTTTGAATATAAATTCTTGACTCGCAAACCATTTATTTTTAACTTTAATATTTATAATTTTTGTTATTCCAATTATTCCCAGATACTTCCAGAGCAAATTATTTAATTAAAATCAGAAATCATGAAAAAATTTAATTATTTATTTGTGCTTGTTCTTGTGTTCAGCTTGTTATCAGGTTGTACCAAAGATGAAATTCCTAATGCTGAATCGGAGGATTTAGTTTTAAAAAGTGCTCAACAAAATAACTTTTTGGTTATTTCTACATCAGAAACTCTTCCCGATGGATTGGAAAAAAAACTTGCCAGCTACGGTGAGATTGTTAATTCAATACCTGAAATTGGTGTAGTTGTTGTAAAACCAACTACATCCAACTTTGAAAAAAAAGTTGTAACGATTTCTGGCGTGCGATCTGTAGTGCCTGATTTGATCGTAAATTGGACTTCTCCTTTTAATGTAAAAGTGATGGCAAATCCCCCAAGTTTGGGTGATGACGAAACATATTTTCCCTTACAATGGGGAATGGATGCGATTAATGCTCCTGAAGCATGGAATGCTGGAGTAACAGGCGAAGGAGCTAAAGTTTTTATTCTTGACAGCGGTATTGATGCCGAACATCCAGATTTGGCACCTAACCTTAATACATCATTGTGTGCTTCTTTTGTTCCTGGTGAAGACTGGAATATTCAACCTGGAGCTTATTTTAACCACGGTTCGCACGTGGCAGGAATAGTTGCAGCTGCTGATAATGGCTGGGGAGTAATTGGTGCTGCTCCGAAAGCCGAAATTGTTGCCGTCAAGGTACTTTCTGAATTTAATGGTTCAGGCGCGTTTAGCTGGATTAATGAAGGAATTGTGTATGCTGCTGATGCAGGTGCTGACGTGATTAATATGAGTTTGGGAACGTCATTAAATTTAAATGGTTTTGTTTATGACGAAGATGGCAATCTGATTGGTAGATATTCACCAGTGGAAATCCAGGAATTGAAACGTGCAGTGCAACGAGCAATTAACTATGCATACAAGAGCGGTGTAACCATTGTTGTTTCCGCTGGAAATAATAATATGAATAGCGATGGAAATGGATCAACAATCGTTATCCCTGCTGATTTAAATAATGTTATTGCGGTATCGGCAACTGCACCTGAAGGGTTTTATTATGATCCTACCACAAATCTGGATGTAATAGCCTCTTATTCAAATACCGGAAGATCATTAATTGACCTTGCAGCACCGGGCGGGGATTTTGATTTATCTCCAGATCCGGCATTTGTTCGTGATGGGGTTTTAAGCACCAGTAGTGAAAGTTTTTACTTCGCTGCAGGGACCAGTTTTGCAGTGGCACATGTTGCAGGAGTTGCAGCTTTAATCATCTCAAAAAACCAAGGAAAAATCACCAATGTTGAAGTAGAAAAGCAGCTTCTCAAAACAGCTGATAAAATTGACAGTAACGGAATATCGGTGTACTTCGGAAACGGTAGGGTAAATGCTTTACGTGCGGTTACAGAATAAGTTTATTTTTGAGAAATATCAAGTTTGGTTTTATTTTACTCCTCGTCTTAATATGGCTTTGACGAGGGGTCTTTAATTTTTGAGTGACGTACTCTTTAATTGATGTTAACTTGCATCCTGCAACTTTTAAAAGTAAGGCAGTTTATTTAATATTTTGTTTATTCCTATATTATTAAACTGGATATAACACCATATATATTGACCATCCTGATAAATAATAAAGATAATTGTCGTAAATTGTTTCATTACCTAATTATCATAATACCAAAAATCAACATTATCACTTAATTTTAAAATGATACTTATGAAGACACGGAAATTAAAAATTCAGGATTGGATTCTTTTAGCATTAGGAATAATTTTTTTAGCATTTACTGTTATTATTGTTTTAAAAATACCACAACCCACAGAGGTTCAAATGTGGATTTTTAGGATAATTGCATCCTTAGGAGCCGCCTGTATAGGGGCATTTATTCCAGGCTTATTTGAAATTAGTAGTCAATCCACTAAGATTACGTTCAGAGCGACAGGAGCAGCTGCATTTTTTGTTCTTATGTATTTATTTAACCCACCAGATTTGGTTATTCAATTATTAACCTAAAAAAATAGATAGAAACAAATTCACTTTTTAGCAGATTATTGCAACTGATTATACTGCACATAACAGTATTCTCCTTAGATCGCCAGGATCAGGAACCTTTCTTTCTGCACCGGATGGGGGTAATTTGCAGATGAATGTGTACTAAACCGTGTACTAAATGGAAATAATTCTAATTTATTATTTCTGCTAACATTTTGAATAATTGATGTTTGAATCGAACCACAAAGAATCAGTTCAATTGATGATGATAAAATGAAACCAAGAAGAATAACATAATTTGTTCCACAAATTTTTTGGGTGGTGTGTAAGAATCCCTAAAAATTGAAACGTTAATAAATAGAGATTAACGATTAAATTTAGGGCAATGAAGAAATCAAGATTTACAGAAAGTCAGATCATCAGGATCTTAAAAGAACAAGAATCAGGCAAGTCTGTTGGGGACCTGTGCAGGGCACACGGTATTAGCCAGCCTACGTTTTATAATTGGAAGAGCAAGTATGGCGGCATGAGTGCCAGCCAGCTTAAAAAGCTCAAAGAAGTTGAGTCAGAGCTGGCACAGTTTAAACGCATGTATGCCGATTTGGCTTATGAAAACAATGCTCTAAAAAACCTGATTGAAAAAAAGCTCTAAGGCCTGTCGAGAAGAAAGAAGCTGCGGGATATTTGATTGAAGAAGAAGAATTGAGTATCCGGCGGGCCTGCGCTGCTATTGGGTTGAGTTTTGCCACGTATTACTACAAAGCCAAGCCCAAAGTTCAGGATGATGTTATCATTGGTGAGCTGGAAAAACTCGCCGAAAAGCATCCGACTTATGGATTTAAGAAGATGTTCCATTTGATGCGATCAGAAGGCTATGAGTGGAACCACAAGCGCGTTTACCGGGTTTATGTGATGATGGGGCTCAACATACGCCGAAGACGCAAGAGAAGGCTTCCTGCCAGAGTTAAAACCCCTCACATACTTCCGGTAGATTGTAATGTTACCTGGAGTGCAGATTTTATGCACGACACAATGATCAACGGGAAGTCATTCAGAACATTTAATGTGATGGATGATCACAACAGGGAGGCACTAATGATTACCGTGGATACCTCATTGAGTTCTCGCCGCGTTATTCGGGAACTGGATCGACTGATTGAATGGCGAGGTGCCCCGGAAGTTCTTCGGGTCGACAATGGCCCTGAGTTCACCTCTGCTGTGTTTGAAGCCTGGGCAAGAAAGAACAAAATCAAAATCTGTTTCATCCAGCCAGGAAAGCCAACTCAAAATGCGTTGATAGAACGATTCAATGGCAACTATCGAAAGGAAGTACTAAACGCACATTTATTTACAACTTTGGATCAAGTCAGAGATGAGACACAACGCTGGATCTGGACCTACAACAATATCCGTCCACATAAATCATTAGGATATAAAGCTCCGATCAAATTCATGGAAAATCGAAGGAAAAAGCTTTTTCCTTCGATTACTATAGATCAACATTTAGTAAAAGAAAGTATTTTTATGACTGTTTCAGTTTAGGGGAGCCTTACAATTCCATGTCATGGTTATATCTTCAGTATTTTGATGCTTATCATTGAACACATATTTGTGCGGATCGCCACCATAATCAGAAATACTGTCCAACTGATATTTAACTTGAGACGCAACGCTTAAAGTAGATAACATTAAAAGGCATAAAAGAAAGTAATCTTTCATGATGTTTGGTTTTTATCAGAATAGAAAGTTACAAAAAATCAAATCTTATTTCAAGCCAACAACCAAAACCACAAACACCTCCCAAAAGAATGGAGGCACAAACGAACGCATTTATAACGCACAATATTAAATTATTATATTTTTATAAATTGGGTCTGGTTGCTATCTGTATTCGAGAATATCTTCTTTTAATCTTATAATACCCAATGTAAAAGTTACAGGTGAGATGATCAATGAGGTAATAAAAATCATTTTAAATGGATCGTATTTTAATATCCAGGATAAGGATTCAATAGAAACATACCGATGTAGAAGATAAATTAAAAGTAAAATAATTGCAGAAATAATAATAGTAGTGATCATTATGCCAATAATACGTTTAAAAACTATTACAAATTTTCCAAAGAGATTCCAGCTTGACCAATTTTCTTTACCAGTCCTAAAAGTTTTTCCGCAATGTGGACAATTTGCATAAGGATTACCAAGGGCAATACCACGATCCTCATTATCCGCAGGTTCTAAAAATTGAATTGTTTTTTTACAGTACGGACAATACGTACTCTTAAAATGTGGCATTGGTAGTTTTTTTTTAAAATTAGGAAAAACGGTTGAATATTGAAAAACAAAAGAACATCATACAGTAATTCTATTTCAATCAAAACCACAAACGCCTCCCAAATGAATGGAGGTATGAATTTCAGTTCTGCATTAAATAGGGGTAATTTTCAGAGGTGTGTGTTAAATCGTGTACTAAATAGAAATATATTTCATTTATTAGTTTGGCTAACATATTGATTAATCGATGCTTGAATCGAACCACAAAGAATCAGTTCATCAGATGACAACAAGAAATTAAAAAGTATTGCGCAAAGGAAAGAGTAAACACACAAAATTTAAAAAGTCCTATAAAAATGTTTGTGTTAAATAGTGATGTATTGAGCTGATAGTAAGCAATATAGATTTATTGCGAATATTGAAAAGCACCATATTGTTAAGTTTGGACTATTTGTCAGTCAATTTCGGATATGAGATTTTGAATATTAATAGATATGACCTATTGATTTTGTAGGGTTTTTTGTTCCTTTCGAGTATAGATTCATTCTATTTTAGTCCCAATTTGAGATAAACCTTTGTTCGGTATTGACTTATTTATCAATGTTATATATCTTGATAATCCCTTAACAAAAATAATCCAAACACCAGTCATTAAATCAC